>VFQN01000099.1_pt1 | contig 191318 bp, 141 predicted proteins | sample 3512371 | NCBI WGS metagenome assembly VFQN01 (sample SAMN10412370, study PRJNA504923) | tailings metagenome | isolation source: Replicate 2 from Balatoc abandoned mine | place: Philippines: Itogon, Benguet | collected 2017-08-28
GGCCCAGCCCAAAATCCCTCGTCGCAGGACCCCTTCCAATTTTCAGACGGGCTCTCAGGTCTGAGGCCGGACGAAGTCCTGTTCCTGGAGGCGGACGACGAGGACGGGGCAGGGGGCGTAGCGGACGACCTGTTCGGCGATGCTGCCCATGAGGACATGGCGGAGGCCGGTGTAGCCGTGGGTGGAGATCACCAGGAGGTCGGAGTCCAGTTCGCGGGCGACGTCGGCGATGACCTTGGGGGGGCTGCCTTCGCGGACGAGGGACTCGGCCTGGAGTCCTGCGGTGGTGGTGGCGGCGAGGAGGGAGGCCAGTTCCTTTTCCGCGCCGGCGCGCATCTCACGTTCCAGGGCGGAGAAGTCGATGGCGCCGAATTCGCCATAGGCGTAGTTGACCTGGATCACGTGGAGGAAGGTGATGCTGGCGCCGAACTGGCGGGCGAAGGCGGTGGCGTAGTCGACGGCCTTGCGGGCGTTGGGGGAGAAGTCCACCGGCACCAGGATTTTGCGGATGCGACCCAGTTCGGTGGATTGCTCGGCCTTGTCGATGAGCGGGGCGTCGGTCGGTTGGAGTTCCACCACGACGTTACCGGTTCGAGTAGGTTTGACTTTCATGGCGTGTCTCCGGTTGGGGGCTGTGATGGCAGCATCCGCCCGGTTTGGTGGGGGGGCAAATGTTAATTGGCCGGGTGGATGTCGGAGGGGTGGGCGGGTTGCGGGGCGGGGGAGGCGGTGGTGCGGTGGGCGAGGATGAGTCGGAGGCTGTTGAGGACGACGAGGACGGTGCTGCCTTCGTGGCCGAGGACGCCGAGGGTGAGGGGGATGCGGCCGGCGAGGGCGAAGGCGGCGAGGAGGATGACGGTGCCGAGGGAGAGGACGAGGTTTTGGCGGATGATGGCGCGGGCTTTGCGGCTGAGGTTGTGGGCGGCGAGGAAGTTTTCGAGGCGGTCGTGCATGAGGACGACGTCGGCCTGTTCGAGGGCGGCGTCGGAGCCGCGGGCGCCCATGGCGACGCCCACGTGGGCGGCGGCGAGGGCGGGGGCGTCATTGACGCCGTCGCCGATCATGGCGACGCGGTGGCCGGCGCGGGTGAGTTCGGCGATGGACTCGACCTTGCGATCGGGGCTCAGTTCGGCGCGGACCTCATCGAGGCGGAGGGTTTGCTGGAGGTGCCGCCCGGTGGCGTGTCGGTCGCCGGTGAGGGCGATGGTCCGGAGGCCGAGGGAGCGCAACTGGTCGACGACCTCGCGGGCCTGGGGGCGGATGTCGTCGCGGAGGAGGATGAAGCCGGTGAGGTTGCCGTGGCGGATCCAGACCTCGGAGATGCCGGGTTCGGTGTGGGGCGGGGGCTGGGAGGCTGGGTGAGAGAGGGGATCGAGCACGAAGTCGCGGCGTCCGAGGAGGGCGGGTTGGCCGTGGATGGAGCCGCGGAGGCCCTGGCCGGTGACGGATTCGAAGTCGAGCACCTCACTGGGTTGGAGCCGGAGGTTTTTTCCGTGGCGGGTGATGGCGCGTGCGAGGGGGTGGAGGGAGTGGCGTTCGAGGCTGTAGGCGACGGCGGCGACCTCCGATTCGCGGCCTGGGGGGATGCTTTCGATGTGATGGACGCGGAGTTCGCCGGTGGTGAGCGTGCCGGTCTTGTCCATGGCGACCACGTCGATGTCGGCGAGTTTTTCGACGGCCGCGCCGCCGCGGAAGAGGATGCCCTGGCGTGCGCCGCGGGCGATGGCGGCGAGGACGGCGGAGGGGATGGAGAGGACGAGGGCGCAGGGGGAGGCGACGACCAGGAGGGTCATGGCCAGGTAGAACGCGCTGCGGTGATCGGGGGTGGAGGACCAGGGCGGGGCGTTGAGGGCGAGCCACCAGACGAAGAACATGGCCACGGTGAGGCCGAGGGCGGCGAGGGTGTAGCCGGTGCCGAAGCGGTCGGTGAACCGCTGGGAGGGGGCCTTCAGTCTTTGGGATTCGCGGATCAGTTGGATGATGCGGTGGAGGGAGCTTTGGGCGGCGGCTCGGGTGACGGTGGCTTCGACGGAGCCCCAGAGGTTGAGGGTGCCGCCGAGGACGGCGTCGCCGACCTGCTTGTCGACGGGGACGGCTTCGCCGGTGAGGTTGGACTCGTCGGCGGCGGTGGAGCCGCGGGTGATCTCGGCGTCGACGGGGAAGGACTCGCCGGGTTTGACCACGAGGCGCATGCCTTGGGCGAGGGTTTCGATGGGAACGCGGTGTTCCGCGCCCTGTTCGTCGAGGATGGCGGCGTCCTTGGGGGCGGAGCGGATGAGGGAACGGATTTCGCGGTGGGTGCGGCCGAGGGCGTAATGTTCGAGGGCGCCGGAGAAGGAGAAGAGGAAGAGCAGGGTGGCGCCTTCGGACCAGGCACCGATGGCGGCGGCGCCGGCGGCGACGGCGAGCATGAGGAAGTGGACGTCGAGGCGGCGGTCGCGGAGGCGTTCCCAGGCTTCGACCGCGGGGAAGGCGCCGCCGGCGAGGTAGGCGACGGTGAAGGCGGCGATGCCGGCGGTGGTGTTGCCGAGGAACCAGGCGGCGATGATGGCGGCGGCGCAGGCGAGGGATGCGGCGAGCTGGGGTTTCCACTCGTTCTCGGCCTTTTCGTCCTCGGGCAGGCGGATCTCGCGAGGGACGAGGATGGGGAGGGGATGGTCGCGCCATTTCCAGAAGCGGGGTGCGGTCGGGCAGGTGACGCGGGCGATGGTGGTGGCGGCCGGGGAGTGGTCGATGGTGACGAGGCGTGAGGCGGGGAGGGTGGCCGAGCGCGGGCAGGCGGAGCAGTTGTCGGCGCCGGTGAGGAGGGCGCAATGGGAAGCGGGCGTGCCTTCGTGGGCGGCCTTGAGGCGGGCGGCGATGAGGTTGGCGTCCGCGGTCTCGGGTGAGGTTCCGAGGGTGGCGACGGAGAGGGCGCCGGCGGCGCGATTGATGCGGACGGCCTCGAGGGAGGGGTTGTGCTTCATCGCGTCGGCGACGAACTCGACGAGGCAGAGGTCGCGGGAGTCGGGGGTTTGGGTCATGGCCAGGGCGGGGGTTGAGCGTGTGGGCGGGCCCTTTGACGCATGCCGGATCATCGGCGGGGGGAGGGCTGGGCGCAACAGGGGAGGGGGCGATCTATTTGCCGGAAGTTGGGTGCACGGGTAGCCTGAGGCACCATGAAGTTCCGCGGGACAAGGATACGGATGGCGCTTGGGCTGGTGGTGTGGGGTGTTTGCCTGGCGGCATTGAGTGGCACGACCCTGTTGATCGGTCCAGGGTCGACGTGGCGCTGGCTGAAGGGGACCGGGGAGGCGTCGGCCCCGGACACGGCGGCGTGGCGGCAGTTGGGGTTCGGGGACGGCGGCTGGGAATCCGGGCCGGCGCCGTTTTCGTATGGGGAGGGATTGGGGAGCGGGACGGGGTTGCCGGACATGCGGGGTGGTTACACCTGCATTTTTCTTCGACGCGGCTTTGAGGTTTCGGATCCGGCCGGTTTGTCGGCGTTGAGGCTTCACGCGCTTTCGGACGACGGCTTTGCGGCGTGGATCAACGGCGTGCCGGTGGCGCGGTTCAACATGCCCGGGGGCGAGCTGCGGTTCGACACGAGCGCGCTGGGGGCGTTCAACGAGCCGTTGCCGGTGGAGACGTACGAGATCGCCGATTTCACCCAGGCACTGCGGCCGGGGGCGAATGTGTTGGCGGTGCAGGCGTGCAATTCCTCGTTGTCGGGGAGCAGCGATTTCGTGTTCGAGGCGATCCTGGAGGCGGAGGTTGATGACGTGGCGCCGGAGGTGGAGCGGGTGTCGCCGGCGGCGGGGTCGCGGGTTCGGGAGCTGCGGTTGGTGACGGTGGTGTTCAGCGAGGCGGTGGAGGGGGTGGATGCGGCGGACCTGACGTTGAACGGGGTGGGGGCGTCGTCGGTGACGGAGTTCGGCGGGGACCAGTATCTGTTCGAGTTTGCGGCTGCGCCTGCGGGGACGGCGCGGTTGGCGTGGGTGGCGGGTGCGGGGATCCGGGATCGTTCGGTGGCCGGGAATCCGTTTGCCGGTGGGGCGTGGGAGTACGTCGTGGATCCGGATCTGCCTCCGCCCGGGGTGACGATCAGCGAGTTCATGGCGGACAACAACCGGACTTTGAACGACGAGGACGGGGACGCCTCGGACTGGATCGAGCTGGAGAATGCGTCGGAGGAGCGGGTGGATCTTGCGGGTTGGGGTTTGACCGACGATGCGTCGTTGCCGGCGAAGTGGCGGTTCGGGGCGGTGTCGATACCGGCGCGTGGTTATCTCGTGGTGTTCGCCTCGGGGAAGGACCGGGCGGGCGGGGCGGGTGGGTTGCACACCAATTTCCGGCTGGGGAACGAGGGGGAGTATCTGGCGCTGACCCGTCCGGACGGGACGGTGGCGTCGTCGTTCGGGGCGCGGTATCCGGAGCAGCGGGAGGACGTCTCGTATGGGAGGCTGGCGACGGACCCTACGCGGACGGGGTATTTCGTGGTGCCGACGCCTGGTGGGCCGAACGCGGAGGGCGGGGCGGGGTTTGGGCCTGACGTGGAGTTTTCGCGGGTGGGGGGGACGTATCTGTCGCCCTTCATGCTGACGCTGCGGGCGAAGGGTGCCGGGGCGGTGGTTCGTTACACCCTGGACGGAAGGGTTCCGACGGAGGCGTCGCCCGAGGCGGTGGCGCCGATCCGGATCGACGGGTCGGTGAGGGTTCGGGCGCGGACGTTTGCGCCGGGGGTGTTTCCCGGGCGTCTGATGGCGGAGTACTACGTGCGGCTGAATCCGAGCGCGGCGAGTGCGACGTCGAATCTTCCGTATGTGGTGATCCATGGATTCGGCGGGGGGTCGGTGCCGCCGAACGGTGAGTACCCGGCGTTCGTGTCGATTTACGAGCCGCACGGGGGGATGGCGTCGCTGACCAACGCGCCGGACCTGCGGACGCGTGCTCGGGTGAACATCCGGGGGTCGAGCACGCTGTTTCAGCCGAAGCGGAACTACAGCGTGGAGTTCCGGGACGAGCGGGAGGCGGACCGGGATCTTTCGCCGCTGGGGTTGCCGGCGGAATCCGACTGGATCCTTTATGCGCCGAACAATTTCGAGCCGATCCTCATTCACAATCCGTTCATCTACGAGGTGAGTCGGCGGGCGGGGCGGTATGCGCCGCGGACGCGGTTTGTGGAGGTGTACGTGCAGACGGGGAGTGGGAGCGTGGGGGCGGGGGAGTACGCGGGGGTGTACGTGCTGATGGAGAAGATCAAGCGCGGTCCGGACCGGGTGGATGTGGCGAATCTGGAGCCTGAGCACACGCGTCCTCCGGCGGTGACCGGGGGGTACGTGATGAAGATCGACCGGTTGGATCCGGGTGATTCCGGCATGTTTGCGGCGGGGCAGTCGATTGGGTTTGTGGAGCCGAAGGAGGAGGAGATGCGGTTGCCGCAGCGGGCGCCGCAGTTCGAGTACATCCGGGGGTATGTCGAGCAGTTTGGGCAGGCGCTGAACGGTGCGAACTGGCGGGATCCGGTCACCGGATGGCGGGCGTATGTGGACCAGGGATCCTGGATCGACCACCACATTCTCAACGTGATGGCGTTCAACGTGGATGCGCTGCGGTTGAGCGCCTACTTCTACAAGCCGCGGGAGGGGAAGCTTCATTTCGGGCCGATCTGGGATTTTGACCGGGCGCTGTATTCGACCGACGGGCGGGACATCAACCCGAGGATCTGGCGGTCGGCGGGGGGTGATCGTGGGACGGACTTCTTCAACTATCCGTGGTGGGGGCGGCTGTTCCGGGATCCGGATTTCTGGCAGGCGTGGATCGACCGGTACCAGGAGCTGAGGCGGGGGGCGTTCGAGACGAACGCGCTGTTCGGGCTGGTGGACGAGATGACCGGGCGGTTGCGTGGGGCGCAGGTGCGTGAGGTGGCGCGATGGCCCGGGTTCACCAGTCCGCGCGGCAGCTATTCGAACGAGATCGCGCAGCTCAAGTTCTGGCTGCTGCGGCGGATCAACTTCATGGACACCAATTTTCTCGCGGCCCCGACGCCCATGCTGGCGCGGTCCGAGGCGGGGGGGCTTTCGGTGACCTTCCAGGGGCCGCCGGGTGCGACGGTGTATTTCACCACGGACGGGACGGATCCGCGGGCGCCTGGTGGTGAGATCGGAGCGACGGCGCAGGCGGCTTCGGGGCCGATTGCGGTCGGGCCGACCGGAGTGGTTCGGGCGCGGTCACGAAACCCGCAGCATCGGAACCTGACCGGTGTCGACAACCCGCCGATAACGAGTCCGTGGTCGGGGCCGGTGGATGTGCGGAGTGCGACCTCGGAAGGGGTTTCGCCGCGGGTGCTGGTGATCAGCGAGGTGCATGGGCGTCCGGCGAGGCCGACCACGGCTGAGCTTGCGGTGTTGCAGAGTGCCTCGGCGTCGGATTTCGAGTTCGTGGAGGTGTGGAACCCGGGGGAGGAGGCGGTGGACCTTGGGGATCTGCGGTTTTCGAACGGGATCGACTTTGCGTTTGCCGGGGCGGACATCGGGGTATTGGCGCCGGGGGCGCGGTTGGTGGTGGTCCGGAATCGTGCGGCCTTTGAGGCGCGGTACGGGAGGGGTGTGCCGGTGGCGGGGGTTTATGGCGGCGGGCTCAACGCGGCCGGGGAACGCCTGACGCTGGTGGATGGACTCGGACGTCGGGTCGCCCGGGCGTGGTTTCGCAGTGAAGCATTTCCCACCGCGGACGGTCTCGGTTTCGCGTTGGTCCTGCGCAATGAGTCGGCGGGCATGCAGGACGTCGGGGAGGACGACTGGCGTGTCGGGGCGGTGGTGGGAGGGTCGCCGGGGGCGGCGGATCCGGTGCTGCCCGGGGTGCCGGAGGTTCGGGTGAACGAGTTGCTGGCGAACACCTCGCCGCCGTTGTTGGACGGCGTGGAACTGCACCATCCCGGCCCTGGCGCGGCGGACATCGGGGGCTGGTATCTGTCCGACGACCGCTCGAATCCGTACAAGTACCGGATCCCGGACGGGACCGTGCTGCCGGCGGGCGGTTATCTCTGGATCGACGAGAGCCGGTTCAACGCTGCGCCGGGCGCAACCACCAGTTTCCGGTTTGGTGCGGACGGGGATGAGGTCTGGCTGTTTGCGGCGGACGGGCAGGGGCGGCTGACCGGATATGTGCACGGGTTTGATTTCGGCGCGTCGCCGTTCGGGGTCAGTTTCGGGCGGGAGTCGGGGTGTGTGGGGCGGGAGGTGTTTTTGTTGCAGCGCGCGCCGACTCCCGGGGCGGCGAACGCGGGGCCGATGGAGCGGACCGTGATGATCTCGGAGGTCCACTATCGCCCGCCGGATCTGGCGGTCGGGGATGACCGTTGGACCGACAAGTCGCTGGAGTTCGTGGAGTTGGTGAATCTCTCCGACCGGCCGGTGCCGCTGTTCGATTCTGCGCGGCCCGGGAACACCTGGCGGCTGGCGGATGCGGTGACGTTCAGGTTTCCGGAGGGGGTGACCCTGGGGGCGGGCGGGGTGTTGCTGGTGGTTCCGTTCGATCCGGTTGCGAATCCCCAGGCGGCGTTGCGATTCCGGTCGAGCCTGGCGGTTCCGGCGACGGTGCCGCTGTACGGTCCGTTCGAGGGGGCTTTGCCGAACGACCGGGGCGGGGTGGAGCTGGCGCGACCGGATCAGCCGGCCGCGGACACGGTTCAATACCTGCTCGTCGATCGGCTGGATTACCGGGATGAGGCGCCGTGGACGCCGTTGGCGGATGGGACGGGGAAGTCGCTGCAACGGATCGAGTGGAGCCGGCCGGAAGCGGGGGCGCGCTCCTGGGTGGCGGCGTTGCCGTCGCCGGGTGTGGTGGCGGATGGCCTGGGTGATGCCGATGGGGACGGGATGCCTGACGGCTGGGAGGCGCTGGCATGTCTGGATCCGAACGACGCGGGAGATGCCGCGGGGGATCTCGACGGTGATGGAATGGCGAACCGTGATGAGTATCGGGTGGGGACGGATCCGGCGGATTCCGGGGATGTGCTGGGGTGGACGGCGGCGGGGGTGGACGACACGGGGCGGGCGCTGTTCACCTTCCGGGCGAAGGCTGGGATTCGGTATGAGGTGGAGGTGACGGACGGTTTGGCGCCCGGTGGATGGCAACGGTTGCGGGAGGTGCCCGCTGGGGAGGAGCGGACGGTGGTGGTGGACGACCTGATCGGGGTGGGGCCGAGGTTCTACCGGGTGCAATCGCCCGGGGGCCGCTGAGGCGGTTCGGAGGCGGTGGGCGGGGGATGCGGCGGTTGGCAGGCGGCGAGCGCGGTCCGGATGGCGGTGGTCAACGCCGCCACCCGGACGGGGAGGGCGAAGTCGGAAGGGGCTTCGAGGGTGTAGCTCAGGCGGGTCTTGTGCTGGAGGAGATAGAAGGCCTCGGGCCATTCCGTGCGGGTCACCGGGTCGAGGCTTGGGCGGATGAGGCCCTGGTGGGCATCGCGGCCGTCGATCACCGGGGACAGGTCGATGGGGCAGACATCGGCCACGGCGTCGAGGATGGGTCGGGCGAGGGACGGGTGGTTCTCGGGGTTGAGCTCGTAGAGGTAGAACCCGGCGGCCTCCCAGTCCTCGTGGACGCAGACGGCGAGGTCGAAGAGCGGTAGTTTTTCGAGCCAGGCGATGTGGGCGCGGACCTCGGGGGTTTGGCGATGGCGGTAATCGCGGTTGAGGTCGTGGCCGCTGGCGGCCTCGCGGGTGTTGCGGGCGAAGCCGGAGGGGTTGAGGCAGGGGCAGAGCCAGAGCCAGGCGCCCGGGGGGAAGGCGTCCTCGGCGAGCAACTGGCGGACCGCGAGGGGGCCGGCGGGTTCATCGCCGTGGATGCCGGTGGAGAGGTAGAGTCTGGGGGCCCAGGGGGAGGGTGAGCGCGGGGCGCGGGTGAGGACGGGGATGGTTCCCGAGGGTGAGGCGTCGAGGGACTCGGACTGCCATCCGTGGCGGTGGGCGTGGCTGAGGATGTCGCGGAGGACCGTGTCGATGGGGATGGAATCGCCGTGGTAAGCACCGTGGTTGCGGCCGAGGCGCTGCATGGGGATGAGGGTAGGTTGGGGGGGCGGGGTTGGGGAAGTCGCGGGGCGGGGTGGGTGTGCGGTGGGGTTGCGGCGTAGATTTGGCTTGCGTGGGCAGGATCCCTGCCAAGGTTGGGGGCATGCCGGGTGACGCGTTTGTTTATGAACTTCGAGGGGTGGGCAAGCAGTACCCGGGAGGGGAAGGGGCCGGGCCTTTGACGGTGCTTCACGGGGTGGATTTCCGGGTGACGCGGGGGGAGTCGGTGGCGTTGGTGGGGCCTTCCGGTTCGGGGAAGACGACGCTGTTGAACATCCTGGGAACGCTGGACCGGGCGGACACGGGGCAGGTGTTGCTGGAGGGCCAGGATCTTGGGGCATTGGACGAGGCGGGGCTGGCGAGGGTGCGGAACCGGCAGATCGGGTTTGTGTTTCAGTCGCACCATCTGCTGCCGCATCTGACCGTGCTGGAGAACGTGCTGGTGCCGACGCTTCCGATGGAGCCGGGTCCGGTGCGTTCGGGGGCGCCGGATCGGGCGCGGCAGCTTTTGGGGCGTGTGGGTTTGGGGGATCGGACGGGGCATCGGCCGGGGCAGTTGTCCGGCGGCGAATGCCAGCGGGTGGCGGTGGTGCGGGCGATGATCAACCGGCCGGCGATCCTGCTGGCGGACGAGCCGACGGGGGCGTTGGACCAGGGGACGGCGAAGGGGTTGGCGGGGTTGTTGCGCGAGCTCAACCGTGAGGAGGGGGTGACGCTGATCGTGGTGACGCATTCGTTGGAACTGGCGCGGGAGATGGGGCGGGTGGTGACGTTCGGGGACGGGCGTCTCCGGGAGGGGGATGGCGCATGACCCTGTTTCGGCTGGTTCGCCGGTCCGTGCGCTTCCACTGGAGGTCGCACCTTGGGGTGATCCTGGGGGCGGCGATTGGGAGCGCGGCGCTGATCGGGGCGTTGGTGGTGGGGGATTCGGTGCGTGAGAGTCTGAAGGACCGGGCGCGGATGCGTCTTGGGGCGGTGGCGGTGGCGATGGACACGGGGGACCGCTTGTTCAAGGCGGACCTTGGGGAAAGGCTGGAGGCTTCGATCGGGCAGGCGGCTGGGGCGCCCGGGACCGGGGGGGGTGGTGGGCGTGGCGGGGAACCCGGACTGATCTGGGGGCCTTACGGGCAACCGCGGGCGCGGGTGCTGGCGCTTCGGGGTGCGGCGGTGAAGCCCGACGGATCCGCGCGGGCGCACCAGGTGCAGATCATGGGGTCGACGCACGGTTTCTGGCATCTGTCGCCTCGGGCGGGCGAGCTGAGGGAACGAACCGTGCGGGCGTTGTGGGCTGGGGGTCGGGTGACCGCCATGAGTCAGGACGAGGAGTACCGACAATGGATGGAGTTTCATCGGAGAGGGCTGGGGCCGGGGCCGGGGCGGGCGCGGATCAACCAGGCGTTGGCGGCACAACTGGACGCCAAGCCCGGGGACACGGTGGTGCTGAGATTCGCGAAGCCCTCGGCGCTTTCGCAGGACGCGGTGCTGAGTCCGCGGAATGAAGCGGTGGTGGCGATGCGGGTGACGGTGGAGGAGGTCATGGATGGGGACTGGTTCGGGGAGTTCAGTCTTGCCTCGGGTCAGCGTGCGGCGCTGAACGCGTGGGTGAACGAGGAGGAGCTGTGGAAGGCGTCCGGGGTGACGAACCGGGCGAACCTGCTGCTGCTTCCGGGCGGGCATGAAGCGCGGGCGCCCTCGAGGTTGCGGGTCGGGGTGCAGCGTTGGGCGGACCGGCTTTCGCCGCATCTGCCGGCGGCGTTGGGCAACGCGCTGAGGAGGGCGGTGAATCCGCAGCGGGTGCCGCCGCCGGCGGAGGCCGAGGCCACGCTGGCGCATGTGACCGCGGAACTCGCCCGGCATTGGCGTCTGACGGACGCGGAGATCGAGGTGCGGGCCATCGAGGAGCCCATGACGCGGACCGGCGGGGAATCCATGCCGCCGATGATCGAAGTGGCCACGCGGCGCATCTTCCTGGACGAGGCGGTGGGCGAAGCGGCGGTGAAGCCGCGGACGCGGCTTTTGCGGGACCGGCCCGGCTACGGGACGGATGACGCCGCGCGCCTGGCCGAGGCATCGTTTGTCACCAACGGCGTGCCGGTGCTGACCTATCTCGCCAACGGGCTGAGGTTCGGGGATCGGCTCACTCCCTATTCCATGGTGACCGCGGCGGGTGCGCCCTGGACGCCGGCGGATCTCGGCGATGACGAGATCGTGGTGAACGAATGGCTGGCGAAGGACCTGGGGGTGAAGGTCGGGGATCAAATCGAGCTCACCTATTACGATCCTGATGCCGGGGCGATGCTGGTGGAACGGACGAACCGGTTCACCGTGCGGCAGGTGGTTCCGTTGAAGGGCCTGCATGCCGACCGGACGCTGATGCCGGAGTTTCCGGGCCTTTCGAAGGCGGAGAGCACGCAGGATTGGGACGCCGGGTTTCCGCTGGAGCATGAGATCCGTGACGAGGACGAGGCCTACTGGAAGGCGTATCGGGGCACGCCGAAGGCGTTTGTCTCGGAGGCGGCGGGCCGGGCGATGTGGGGGAACCGTTTCGGGCACCTGACCGCCGTCCGGTATCCCCTGGTTGATGGCGTGTTTCCGTCGGGGTACCTGGCGATCGTGGAGGCGAACCTGTTGGCGAACCTGGAGCCGTCGGATGTGGGGTTGGTGCCCCGTTCGGTGCGTGCGGAGGCCCTGCGGGCGGCGACCTCCGGCCAGGACTTCGGGGGTTTGTTCCTGGGATTCAGTTTTTTTCTGGTGCTGGCCGCGCTGCTGTTGATGGGGCTGCTGTTCCAGTTCGGAGTGGAGCAGCGGTTGCCGGAGATCGGGACGCTGCTGGCGGTGGGTTTTCGGCGGGGCCAGGTGAGGCGGCTTTGGTTCGGGGAGGGTCTGGTTCTCGCGTTGGTCGGCGGGGTGCTGGGGGCGTTCGGGGGGCTTGGGTATGCGCAGGCCATGATCCGGGGTCTGGGGACGATCTGGCGTGACGCGGTGGCGGGCACGCCACTGTCGTTCTACGTCACCCCGGGCACGCTGCTGGTGGGATTTCTCGCGTCCGTCGTGGTGGCGGGGGTGACGCTGGCGATCACGATCCGGCGCAGTTTCGGACGACCGCCGAGGGAACTCCTGGCGGGGACGATCGCGACGGGGCGGTTGGGAGGGCGAAGCCGGGGGTATGGGGTGGCGGTGGTGGCCGGGGTTGGGGCGTTGGGATTGGCGGCCTGGGCGGTGCTGACCGGCCAGGGTTCGAACCCGGGTGTGTTTTTCGGGGTGGGGAGCCTGGTGCTGGTGGCGGGGTTGGGTGGCGTGGCGGGGTGGCTGCGGGGCATGCAGGGTGGCGGCCGGGATACGGTCGGGGGCGGCGCACTGCTCACGCAGGGGAACCTGGCACTGCGGGGGACCGCGCGGCGGCGTTCACGCAGTCTGGCGACCGTGGGGTTGCTGGCGTCCGGGGTGTTTCTGGTTGCCTCGCTGGGTGTGTTCCGGATGGATGCCACACGGGACGCGCATCGACGGAGTTCGGGCACGGGCGGGTTCGCGTTGATCGCGGAAAGTTCGCTGCCGGTTCCTGTGGATTTGAACACCCGTTCGGGGCGGGAGCATTTCGGGTTGGGGGACGCCGCGCTGGAGGGGGTGGGTTTTGTGAACTTCCGGGTGCGGGAGGGGGATGATGCCAGTTGTCTGAATCTCGATCGGGCGCAGCGGCCGCGGATGCTGGGGGTGCGTCCGGAGGCGTTGGGTGGGCGTGGGGCGTTCCGGTTCGGGCGGTTGGCGAAGGGGGTGGAGGGCGGTTCCGGGTGGGCGGCCTTGAAGGGGTGGCGGGAGGAGGACGGGCGGATCGTGGAGGTGCCGGCGATTGGCGATGCCGCATCGATCCAGTGGGCCTTGGGGAAGTCGATCGGGGACACCCTGGAGATGGAGGATGAACGGGGGCGGCCCTTTCGGGTGCGGTTGGTGGGCGGGGTGATGAACTCGGTGCTTCAGGGCAGCCTGGTGATCGATGAGGACGCGATGGTCCGGTTGTTTCCCGGGGTGACGGGCTACCGGTGGTTTCTGGTGGACGTCGGTGCGGGGGGGGAGGGTGCGGTGTCGGCGACGTTGAGTCGTGCGTTGAGCGACGTGGGGTTGGAAGTGCAGCCGGCGACGCGTCGGTTGGCCGAGTTGAATGCGGTGCAGAACACCTATCTCAGCACGTTCCAGATCCTGGGTGGGTTGGGTGTGTTGTTGGGGAGTGCGGGTTTGGGGGTGGTGGTGTTGAGGAACGTGTTGGAGCGGCGTGGGGAACTGGCGCTGTTGACGGCGGTGGGTTTTGGGAGGCGGTCGGTGGGGCGGTTGGTGCTGGTGGAGCATGCGGCGTTGCTGGCGGCAGGGCTGGGGGTTGGGTTGGCGGGGGCGGTGGTGGCGGTCGGGCCGTCGGTGGGGGCGTCAGGGGCGGACTTGCCGTGGGCATCGCTGGGCATGACGCTGGGCGCGGTGGTGGCGTTCGGGTTGGGGACGACCTGGGCGGCGACGCGTGCCTCGGTGCGGGGTTCGCTCGTGGGGGCGCTGCGCGGGGAATGAGATGCGTTCAGATCGAATCCGGGGCGTTGGCGCCCCGTCGGAACATGGAGTGAAGATGATGATGAAAGCACGAAGCAGGAGCGGTTGGGCGTGGATGCGTCGCGGTGTGGCGGTTGCCGGTTTGGCCTGGGGCTGCGCGGCGTGGGGCGCGGCGCCGGCGCCGGTCTTCACCGAGGACTTCAGCAGGATCGAGGTCGGGCAGGTTCCGGACGGGTTCCTGATTCTGGACGGCGCCTTTCAGGTGAAGGCGGACGGCGCTGAGAAGTTCCTGGAGCTGCCGGGTGCGCCGCTGGAGTCGTACGGGCTCATGTTCGGGAGCGGGAACAAGGAGGACTGGGGGGCGCAGGCGCGGTTTTTCGGGACGCTGCGGGGTCGGCGTTTTCCGGTGTTCGGCGTCAGTGTCAACGGGGTTGGGGGGTATCGGGTGCTGGTGGCGCCGGCGAAGCGGGCGATCGAGTTGTTGAAGGGCGACGAGGTGAAGGCCTCGGCCGAGTTCATATGGGAGAACGGCACGTGGACGCAGGTAAGGGTGCAGGTTCGGAAGCAGGCGGATGGGACGTGGCGGGTGGAGGGGAAGGCGTGGAAGGATGGTGAGGAGGAGCCCGCGCAATGGCTGGTGGGATGGACCGAGGCCGACTCGCCGGTGGCGGGGCGGGCGGCGGTTTGGGGTCAGCCCTTTGCAGGGACGCCGATCCGGTTTGACGATCTCAGGATACTGCCGGTGACGAAGTAGGAGGCTGGGATGAGCACCACCGATGGCGATGAGGGCGTGGGTCTTGGGGTGCGGGGCGGGGGTGGGGTGTGGACGCGGCTGGGGTTGGTGTTGGCGTTGGGCGGGGTGGGGGTGGCGGCGTGCGGGCAGGTTGGGTTGGCGCTGCGAGTTCCCGAGGCGGGCACGTGGGTGGTGGGGGATGCGATCCCGTTGCACTGGCGGTTCAGCAACCAATCCACGCAGGCGCTGGGTTTCATGTGGGAGGGTTGCTGCCGGTTGAACGGCCGGCTCGAGGTGATGCGGGTGGGGCGTGCGACGCCGTTGGACACTGCGCCGGCCGGGCAGGCCCTGGCTCACATGTTCGCCAAAGCGGACCGGCTCGATCCGGGGGTTGCCAAGGAATACGACACCCGGGTGGCGGACTGGGTTCGGTTGCCCGGGACCGGCCGGTATCGGTTGACCGGCACGTATCGAGGGGTGTTGCCGAGCCAGGTGCCGCAGGTGCCGAGAGGGCTGGGGCTTTGGCGGGATGCGGCCACCAGCGCGCCCATCGAACTCGAGGTTCTGGGAGTGGCCGACTATCTGGCGCAGCGCGAGGCCAGGGTTCAGCGGCGCGGGGTGAGGTTGACTTTGGAGGGGCCGGCGCGTTGGTCCCCGTTGACCGGGGCGCGGTACGCGCTGGTCTGGGAGAACCTGGGACCGGGTCCGGTGACGGTGCGCTGGCCGGATGACGTTTCGTTCTGGGTGGTGGATTCGGGGGGCGAACGGCTCGCGCCGATGGCGGTGATTTCGGGCGCGACCACCAACTGGCTGCTGGCGGCCGGAGGGACGGGAACCATTCCCTTCGACTTCGCCGCGGATCGCCTGGAGGGCGAAAAGACGGGGGATTACCGGGTTTTCGTGGATCTTGCCGAAGGCCAGGCGGGGGAACCGCGCGTGCCATCGAACGTGGTTCCGCTGGCGTGGCGTTTCGGGACGGAGGAGGTGCTCGGCCTGTTGCGCGACGCGGCGCGGGGCGCGGGCACGGGAGCAAGGAACGCCTCGCTGAAAATGCTGCGGGTGTACCTGGGGGAGATCGGACCGGAACTGGAGCGGGTCCGTAGCGCGGGGTTGACCGGGGACGAGCGGAAGCTGGCGGATCGTCTGCTGGTGGCGTCGAGGGTGCGGGCCTTGTCGCCGAGGCCGGGGGAGGTCGGGGTGGCGTTGGGCTGGAACGAGGCCGGAGGTGTTTCGTGGTCGGCCCCGGAGCTGAGGAGCGGGCTGGCACAGGTGCCGGGGGGGATTCCGGGTCAGGTCGGGGAACTGCTTGCGATCCGCCGCCACCTGGGCTGGGACCTTGGCCTCGTGCTGGAACCGTCCGCGAGCACGACCTTGGAGGACATGGTCGGGATGGCTGGGGCGCTCATGACCGATCCTGGCTCATGGGCGGGTCCGGCGGAGGTGCGAATGGCGACCGGGGGCACGAACGCGCCGGTTCGCTGGCGACTGCGAGTGGAGGCTGAGGCTCCGGTTGGCGGGGTGGCGGAGGGGCTTCGGGGTGGAGGCGGCGTCCATCGGACGACGGAGGATCTAAGGGTGTACGTTCGGCGCGGCGTGGTCTGGGGGCGGGTGCGGGGGGTGTTGGCCGGGCTTGGAGCGCCGGGTGAACGGGGCGAATTGGTTGTGGTGCCTTGAGGGCGCGGTCGGGGTGATCGAGGGGATGCTGGTCATGAAAAACGGCCGGACCTGTTGAGGTCACGGCCGTTGAAGGGGCGATCGGGTGGGGGTGGCGCCGGGCTGGGGACGTTGTCAGAGGATCACGCTGCCGCGGCCACCGGAGCCGAGGCTTCCGCCTTGCGGGCGGTGGGGATGGGGGTGGGGACATCGATGAAACGCTCCTTGAGCATGCGGACCTCGCCGGTTTCGACGCTGTACATGCCGCCGACGATCCCGATTTTGCCGTCGCGCACCAGATGGCGGAGGATGGAACTGCGTTCCTCGATATCGGCCATGTGGTGGAGGACGTTGTCGATGGCGACGTCCTCGTAGAGGGTTTCCTTGGGGGCGGATTCGCCGAGGCGCGATTGGACGCGGTCGACGGAGGGTTGGATTTTTTCGAGCAGGCCGGTGAGGTGGCCCATTTCGATGCCGGCGCAGGCCCCCTTGATTGCGCCGCAGCTGGAATGGCCGAGGACGACGATCAGTTTGGAGCCGGCGACCTGGCAGGCATATTCCATGCTGCCGAGGATGTCATCGTTCAGGACGTTGCCGGCGACGCGGACGCTGAAGATGTCGCCGAGGCCCTGGTCGAAGATCAGTTCCGCGCTGGTTCGGGAGTCGATGCAGCTCAGGACGATGGCGAAGGGGTATTGGTCGCCTGAGGTTTCGTTCACCTGCTGGAGCAGGTTTCGATTATATCTCAGGTTGCTCACGAACCGTTGATTGCCGTCGACGAGGATCTGAAGCGCCTGACGCGGGCTCAGGTTTTTTTGGGTCTCCTTGGTGTGTGTTCGCATGGGGTTGGGGATTTTTGGGGTTCGTGGTTGTTGTTCCCGGTGTCGGAGCCTAGGCCCCGGGATGTGAAAGGTGGGTGGCGGCGGGCGTGCGGGGTGACGGGGAAGGCACGCGCCGCCGCGGGCGGATGCGCTGGGGATCAGCCTGGTGCGGCCGGGGGGCGGCTGGGGCGGAGCGCCTGGAGGCGCTGGCGGCGTTCGGTGAGGACCTTCTTGGCGCGTTCGACGGAGTCGTTGCGTTTGTCCAGGCAGACGCCGTGCATGGTGACCTCGATGTCGTTGATGGCTGCGCGTTTCTCGAACTCCTTGAGGATCTCGAACACATCGTAGTCGATCCGGACCGAGCGGGTGGCGTCGATGACCACGCGGGTGTGCGGGGGGATGGCGTCGAGGGTGGCGAGGATGCTGGCGCGGTTGAGGAAGGAGACGTCCTCGGAGAGGCGGATGAGGATGGTGTCGCCCTTTTCGTCGTGGCGTTCCTCGAGGAAGAAGTAGGGGTTGCGGAGATTGATGAGCAGGAGATGGAAGACCGCGACGCCCATGCCGAGGAGGATGCCGACGAGGAGGTCGGTGAGCAGGATGCCGACGACCGTGACGAGGAAGGGGACGAACTGGAACCAGCCGAGCCTGAACATGGAGACGAACAGCTCGGGTTTGGCCAGTTTGTAGCCCACGACGAGGAGGATGGCGGCGAGGGTGGCGAGGGGGATTTGGTTGAGGATGCCGGGGATGAGGAGGACGGCGAGCATGAGGAAGACGCCGTGGAGGACGGCGGAGGCTTTGGTGCGTCCGCCGGACATGATGTTGGCGGAGCTGCGGACGATCACCTGGGTGATGGGCAGGCCTCCGATGAAGCCCGAGACGATGTTGCCCAGGCCCTGGGCCTTCAGTTCGCGGTCGGTGGGTGTGACCCGTTTGTAGGGGTCCAGCTTGTCGGTGGCCTCGACGCAGAGGAGGGTCTCCAGGCTGGCGATGATGGCCATGGTGAAGGCGATGGTCCAGACGGTGGGATTGAAGATCTGGCTGAATGCGGGCGTCTTGAGGACGCTGGCGAAGCCGGAGAGGCCCTCGATGACCGGGATGGTGACCAAATGTTTCCCCTCGATGGCGAGGGAGGGGAAGAACCGTTGGAAGCCGAGGTTGAGGAGGACGCCGATGACGACGGCGACGAGGGGGCCCTGGACGTACTGGAGGGCCTTGATGCGTTTGATGAAGGGGCGTTCCCAGAGGATGAGGAGGATGAGAGACACCACGGAAACGATGAGGGCGCCCGGGGTGATGCCATCGAACATGTAGTACAGCTCGGACAGCGTGTTGTGTTGGTCCGGTTGGGCGAAGGTCATGCTGCCTTCGGGGTCCTGGTCGTAGCCGAAAGCGTGGGGGATTTGTTTAAGGACAATGATCAGGCCGATGCCGGAGAGCATGCCCTTGATGACCGAGGACGGGAAATAGTAGCCGATGATGCCTGCGCGCAGGTAACCCAGTGCGATCTGGAATATTCCGGCGAGGACCACGGCGAGCAGGAAGGTCTCGTAGGAGCCGAGGGTGGTGATGGCATTGAGGACGATGACGGCGAGGCCTGCGGCGGGTCCGGAAACCCCGAGGGGTGAGCCGCTGGCCATTCCGACCACGATACCGCCGATAATACCGGCGATGATGCCGGCGAAGAGTGGCGCACCGGAGGCCATCGCGATGCCGAGGCAAAGCGGGGTGGCAACCAGAAAAACCACCAGGCTGGCGGGAAGGTCGTACTTGAGGTTGGTGATCCACCGTGGATCGAACGCCGTTTCCGGCCGTTTCTGATTCTCGTTATTCATGCCGTCCGCAACGGGTTACGTGCCTCGCGCCAAATTTGAGTCGGGCGCCCTTCTTCCGGGAAGGCGCGCAAAAGTAGTCAGGGACCTTTTCGAGTCAAGGAACCAGCGCCTTGAACCCAAAATAATCCGCACGCGTCCGCACGGGGTGGGAGCGTGATGCGGAAAAAGACCGCGGGCGGGCGCAGGTGTTCAAAATTTTCGGGACCCGATTCGGGATCCGATTCCGGAGATCCAATTCCGGGTTGGCAAAAGGGGTGTCTGCATGAAACGGTCGCGTCCCCGGTGCCGCCCCAGGGTGGCGACGGCTGAATTTTCATATGAACGCGACCCGGATTCTGCCCGACCTGCAATGTTCCCTGTTGTGCGAGGAAGTGCGCCAGGAGATCAGCGGCAATTTCATTCTGCTCGGCATCATCGGCTACGTGCGAGTGCCCCAGCTTCCGATCACCGCCCTGAAGCTTTGTGTGTTCAACCGGTGGACGGCCGGGTTGGGCCAGTTCACCGAGACGGTGCGGTTGGTGGCTCCTGATGAGGCGGTGGTCCGGCAGAGCCAGGTGAAGTTCGTGTTGCAGGATGCCACGCACAACGCGACCAACGTCACCCTGTTCGCCCAGATCGAGTTCAAGGTGCCCGGCACCTATTTCATCGAGGTGCTGGTGGATGACGTCATGAAGCTGCGTTTTCCCGTGCCGGTGATCCTGGTGCAGAACCCGGGCGGGGCGCAGGGGCGTGGTCCCGGACCGGCGGCGAAGGGTCCGGAGGCGCCGCAGAATCCGGGTGCGACGCCTGCGTGATGCGGGGCGGGGATCGTTCGAGCAAGCCCAGCCGCGCTCGGTTTTGGTTTTCGAATCAACGGGCAACTTCGGCCGCCACGGCGCCGGGTTGCCCGTTGTCCGTTATCGGGGGCCTCGACGGGTCGTCCTGGTTTTTCTTCGCGGATTTGGGACGGCGTCCCGGGGCCTGGGGGGAGGCATTCAGGCCGGGCGAGAGCCCAGTTGGATCACCTCGATCTCGGAACGGTTCTTCGCAACCGCATGGGGTGGGAGGAAGCCCCGCCACGAGACGTTGGGGTAGACCAGGGCTTTGCGTCCGAGAATGCTGCCCGGGTTGAGCACGGCGTTGCAGCCCACGTTGGCGTGATCGCCGATGAGGGCGCCGAACTTGCGGAGGCCGGTGTCGATGCGGCGGCCGTCGATTTCGAGGGAGACGTGGCCGGGGGTGATCTTGAGGTTGGAGATTTTCACGCCGGCGCCGAGGTGGGCCTTGTGGCCGAGGATGGAGTCGCCGACGTAATTGAAGTGGGGCACCTCGGCGTGGTTGAAGAGGAGGGCGTTCTTGAGTTCGCAGGCGTTGCCGACGACGCAGTGGTCGCCGATGAGGACGTTCTCGCGGATGTAGGCGTTATGGCGGATGCGGCAATTTCGGCCGATGATGGCGGGGCCCTTGATCATGGCGCCGTCCTCGACGATGGAGCCCTCGCCGATGAAGACGTCGGGGCCGATGTAGGCGACGCCGTCGCAGCGGTTGTGGAGGGCGGGGCGGAGGGTGGTCTGGATATGGGCGGCGATTCTGGGGAGGGCTTCCCAGGCGTGGGTGCAGCCCTCGAAAACGGCGGTGTGTTCGGATTGGGTGAGGTCGAAGAGATCCGCGGCGGCGAACATGGTGTTGGATGATGGGAAGGGGCACGGCGGGGGCCAACCTCCAAAGCGTTCAAAAACGGGACTTGCCAGCGGTCCGGTTGGCTGTCTAGTTTCGCCGCCCCTTTGAAGGGCGGTCGCAAAGCCTGGGCGAATGCCGGGCCGGACCGCTCCCGGGGCATCGATTTTATGTCAGTCAAGATTCGACTTAAGCGTGGCGGAGCCAAGAACGCGCCGGCGTATCGCATTGTGGTGACGGACTCTCGCAGTCCGCGGGATGGGCGGTTCATTGAGGAGCTCGGGAGCTACGATCCGAAGCAGGGCGGGACGAACTACTCGTTGGATCTGGAGCGTGCGCGCTATTGGCTGGGGGTGGGGGCGCAGCCGTCCGAGACGGTGGCGAGCTTCATCAAGAAGGCGAACAAGGCGGCGACCGCCGCGGCTTGATCGTTCGTATCGAACGATATCGCCAGCATCATCTAATCTCATTCCACTGTAATCAGCTTCCTTCGTTTCCCTGTCATGCAAGCGTTCCTCGACACGGTGATAAAAGGGATGGTGGCGAACCCTGACGCCGTCCGCATCACGGCGGTTGAGCGGCGTGGGGAGACGATCTACGAGGTCCAGGTGGACCCGTCAGACGTAGGCCGTTTGGTGGGCCGCCGGGGCAACACCATCAATGCCATCCGCACACTTCTGACCGCCGGGGGGGCCCGCAAGGGGCTTCGTTGCTCCCTGGAACTGCTCGACGAGCGCGCCGATGAACGGCGGAGCGACGATCGGCGCAGTGACGACCGTCGCGGGGATGACCGCCGCGGCGACGATCGTCGGAGCGATGACCGGCGTGTGGATGACCGGTACGACCGGGAGCGGTACGATCGTTACGACCGCGACCGGCTGCCCGGAGACCGCCCGCCGGCGGATCGTCCTCCGACCGACCGTCCGGTTGCCGATCGCCCGCCGATGGACCGCCCCCCTGTGGATCGTCCGCCTCTGGATCGTCCGCCTCTGGATCGTCCGCCTCTGGATCGTCCGCCGATCGATCGCCCCCCGGTGGATCGTCCGCCCGTGGATCGCGGGTATCGCGCGCCGGAATCCGGTGAAGGGTCGTACGATCGTTGAGGCCCGGGTCGGCCGCGGGGTTCCGGGCGCTTCGGCGTCTGGAAAGGTCGGCGGCGGCTCCTGTCACGGCGGCCTGGTCATCCTCGAATTGCGGTTCATGTCGTGGATGGAACCGGGGATCCGGGATGGCCTGAGTTGATTTTGCGGACCGTGTGATCGGGGCGAGCTGAAGCGGGGTGGGTTGGTTCTCGGGGGATTCAGCCGGACCGAGAGAAGTCCAGACGCGGATGAAGATCGACGTGCTCACGTTGTTTCCGGGGATGTTCACCGGGCCGATGGACGAGAGCATGGTGCATCGGGCGCGGAAGCGGGGGTTGTTGGATCTGCGGGTGCACAATCTGCGTGATTGGACGCACGACCGGCATCGGACGGTGGATGATCGACCGTTCGGGGGTGGGCCGGGGATGGTTTTGCGGTGTGAGCCGATCTTTGAAGCGGTGGAGAGTCTGCGGGGGCCGGAGACGCGGGTGGTGCTGATGTGCCCCACCGGTCGCCGGTTCGAGCAGGGCATAGCCCGCGAGTATGTGGGCCTGTCGCATTTGCTGCTGTTGTGTCCGAGCTACGAGGGTTTGGACGAGCGGGTGCGGGAGGCGTTGGTGCAGGACGAGTTGTCGGTGGGGGACTTCGTGCTCACCAGCGGGAATCTGCCGGCGATGATGGTGATTGATGCGGTGACCCGGTTGTTGCCGGGGGTGCTGGGGGATGAGGAGTCCGCGGTGGACGAATCGTTCAGCCGGGGGTTGCTGGAGTACCCGCATTACACGCGGCCTGCGGAGTTTCGGGGCAGGCGGGTTCCGGAGGTGCTGCTATCGGGGCACCATGCGGAGATTGAAAGATGGCGTCGGGAGCAGGCTTGGCTGCGAACCCGGCAACGAAGGCCCGATCTGGCCGGCGTGCAGCCGGACGGAGGCCGGATGGAAGGATCGAAGTTATGAATCAGGCATTGTTGGACAGGATTGAGGCGCAGTTCCTGAAGAAGGAGCCGGCGAAGTTCAATGTTGGGGATTCGGTGCGCGTTCACACCAAGGTGGTGGAAGGCGACAAGGAACGCATCCAGGTGTTCGCGGGCGTGGTGATCGGGCGCCGCGGGCATGGGATCAACGAGACGTTCACCGTGCGCCGGATCAGCTACGGCGAGGGTGTGGAGCGGGTGTTCCCGATCCACTCGCCGCGCATCGACCGCGTCGAGGTGGAGCGCCAGGGTGCGGTCCGCCGGGCGAAGCTGACCTATCTGCGCAAGCGCGTGGGCCGAAGCGCCACGCTGGTGAAGGAGAAGTCGAGCTACAACTCCTCGGCTGCGGCTTCGGCTGCCGCCGCGGCTCAGGCCTCCTGAGCGGAGGGCGGTGCCGGCGCGTGCGGGCAGCCTGACCGAGGTCGGTCGGCACTGCGCGTTGGGAGGATGATTTTGCGGGACGTCCATGGGGCGTCCCGCGTTTTTTTTGGTGATCCGCGGACTTGCCGGGTCGGGGTGCGGTGGGATATCGGCACGGGTGTGGTGGATGGAGGATCAGGATTGGAGCCGAGGTTTGCCTTTGAGCGGGAATGTCATGCCCGGGGGCGTATGCGGGTGGCGGGGGTGGACGAGGCGGGGCGGGGTCCGTTGGCGGGGCCGGTGGTGGCGGCGGCGGTGGTGCTTCCGGCGGATTGGGTTGCGCGGGGTTTGCCGGAGTCGCTGAGCGGGTTGAATGATTCCAAGCAGGTCCCTGCAGGACGGCGGGAGCGGTTTTACCGGGTGCTCACCGAAAGCGAGGAGGTGGCGTGGTCGGTGGTGGCGGTGGAGGCGGAGGAGATCGACCGGTTGAACATCCTGCGGGCGACGCATGCGGCGATGGTCCGGGCATTGGAGCGGTTGCCGGTGGCTCCGGATCACGTGTTGGTGGACGGGTTGGCGGTGGGTGCGATCCAGGTGGAGCAGACGGCGATCGTGCACGGGGATGCGCGGAGTTACTCGATTGCCGCGGCGAGCATTGTGGCGAAGGTCACCCGGGATCGGAGGATGATGGAGTATCACCAGCGGTGGCCGGAGTACGGGTTCGACGGGCACAAGGGGTATCCGACGGCGGCGCATCTCGCGGTGTTGAAGCGGTTGGGGCCGAGTCCGATTCATCGACGGTCGTTCGGGCCGGTGGGGGGGCGGCCGACGCAGGCGGAGTTGTTTGGTGCCGGTGGGGGCGGGCCGGGCCGGTGAGGTGGGGGCATGGTCCGCGACCGGGCTGGTGTCGGCGGGTTGTTCGTGGGGTTTGAGTTTCGGTCGGGGCTGTGCTGGATTCGGCGCCGTGAGTCTGTGGGAGCGGCTTTGGAGGTTTTTCGGGGGTGGGAGGAAGGAGGTGGCGGAGCATTTGCGTTTCGGCGCGTTGGGGGAGCGGGCGGCGCGGCGGCACCTGGAGGGGCTTGGGCTGAGGTATCTGACGGCGAACTACCGGTCGCGGAAGGGGGAGATCGACCTGGTTTTTCGGGATGGGGATTGTCTGGTGTTTGTGGAAGTGAAGGCGCGATCGACGGAGGTGTGGGGGCGGCCGGCATCGGCGGTGGACGGGCGCAAGCGGCGGGCATTGTCGCGCGTGGCATTGGAGTATGTGGGGCGGCTGAGGGAGCCGCGGGTTCGGATGCGTTTTGACGTGGTGGAAGTGCTCCTGGACGCGGGGAAGGTGCGTGAGGTCCGGCATTTGCCGTCGGCGTTCACCTTGTCGGCGCCGTATCGACATGGATGAGGTGAGGAATGCCTGAGCTTCCGGAAGTGGAGATTCTGGTGCGGCATTTGCGACCGCGGCTGTCCGGCCGGGAGGTTCGGACGGTGACGGTGTTGCGGGGGAAGGCGGTCCTGCCCTGGGCGTCCGGGCGGTTTGTGTCGGCGGTGGTGGGCATGCGGGTGCGCGGGGTGGGGCGGCGCGGCAAGTATTTGCGGTTCGGATTGGAGGATGCGGCCGGATGCGAGGGAGGGGTGTTGCTGGGGCATCTTGGGATGACGGGGCGGATGTGGGTGCAGCCGGCGGGGGGGCAGGTGGGGCGGCATGTCTCGGTGGTGTTCGGACTTGGGGAGGAGGACTGGGTGTATGAGGACGTGCGGCAGTTCGGAGGGTTCCGTGTGGGGGATGAGGCTTTGGCGGGGCTGGGGCCGGAACCGTTGGAGGAGGGGTTTACCGTGGAGGTGTTGGGGAGGCGTTTGGCGGGGGTATCACGGGCGATCAAGCCGTGGCTGATGGACCAGGGGGTGGTGGCGGGTCTGGGGAACATCTACGCCTCGGAGGCGTTGCATGAGGCCGGCATAGCGCCGGACCGGAGTGCGAAGGAACTGCGCGAGGACGAGGTGGTGCGTTTGCATGCGGCGATCCGGGAGGTGCTGCGGTTGGCGATCGAGCGGGGGATGTCGCTGGAGTTGGGGTTTGCGGGGGATGGCATCCGGGACGGGCTGTTCTATTATGGGCGGCCGGCCGGTTCCGCGTCCGCGGAGGTCACGGAATTCCGGGTCTACGATCGGGCCGGGAAGGCCTGTCCACGGTGCGGGGCGCCGGTTGTGCGTTCGGTGCAGGGTGGGCGGGCCACATACCATTGTCGGAGATGCCAACGATGACACGGATGACGAGAGGACACGCGGGTGGGCGGGGGGAATGGGTGAGCATGGGGTGGGGTTTGGGTGGGGCGCTGGCGTTGGTGCTGGCGGTGATGTTGGGCGGGATTCCGGGGGATGGATGGCCGGGGGTGCCGGCGGTTGCGGCGGTTGCGGGGGCGCCGGATGGGTCTGGGGCGGGGGAGCCGGGGGTGGACATCCGTCGGGACGCCACGGTGCTGGCGGTTGAGCGGGTGATGCCGTCGGTGGTGAACATCGGCACGCTGACGGTGGAGCGGGCGGATCCGTATGAGGAGATGCTGCGGGAGTTTTTCGGGTATCGGCGGCGGGCGCCGGACACGGTGTACAGCAGTGGTTCGGGGGTGATCATCGACGAGGACGGCTGGGTTTTGACGAATCACCATGTGGTGCGGGAGGCGACGCGGGTGCAGGTGACGCTGGCGGGGGTGGCGGAGCCGTTGGAGGCGGAGGTGGTGTCGGTGTCGGAGGCGAACGATCTGGCGTTGTTGCGGCTTCGTGGGCGGCCGGGGCAGAAGTTTCGGGCGGCGGCGTTTGCGGCGGACGACGATCTGCTGTTGGGGGAGACGGTGGTGGCGTTGGGGAATCCGTATGGATTGGGGGGATCGGTGAGTCGGGGGATTCTCAGTTCGAAGACGCGGCGGCAGGAGCGGGACGGGGAGGCGATGGAGGTGGCGGACTGGCTGCAGACGGATGCGTCGATCAACCCGGGGAACAGCGGTGGGCCATTGGTGAACCTGCGGGGTGAGCTGATTGGGTTGAACGTGGCGGTATTGGCGCGGGCGCAGGGGATTGGGTTTGCGATTCCGGTGAAGCGGATCAGTACGGCCCTGGCGACGATGGCGTCGCCGGAAGCGACGCGCGGCTTGTGGTTCGGGGCGTTGCTGGGGGGGAACCGTCCGCCGCTGGTGGTGATGGAGATCCAGCGGGGGAGTCCGGCGGACACCGCGGGTTTGGAGCCTGGGGACGAGATTGTGTCGGTGAATGGGACGGCGGTGCGGTCGCAGCTGCAATTTCAGCGGTTGCTGGGAGGGGTGGGGGTGGAGACGCGGCTCGGGGTACGGCGCGGGGCGGGTCGCGAGGAGGTGGCGGTGCGGTTGATGGCGGAGACGGAGGTGTTCAACCTGGAGTATGTCCGGCGCCGGCTGGGGATGGAATTGGAGCGGGTGCCGGAGGATGTGGCGCGGCAGTTGAGGATACCGGTGTCGGCGGGGTTGTGGGTGGGGGCGGTGGACCGTGGGGGCCCTGCGGAGAAGGCGGGGTTGGGGCGGGGGACGATCGTGCTGACGGTGGATGGGCAGCCGGCGGCGGATGTGGTGGCGGTGGGGCGGGGATTGAACCGGAAGCGGAGCGGGGATGAGGTGATGTTGGGGGTGGTGAATGCGCGGCGGCGCGGGATGATGGTGCAGATCCAGGAGGGGCGGGTTGTGGTGAGGGTGCGCTGAGGGCGTGGGGAGGCGGGTTGGAATGTGAAAACCCTCCCGTCGGGCGTGCCGACGGGAGGGTTGTGGAATGGGGAGAGGCTCTGGCCGGCCGACCGGGGTCGGCCGTGTGGTCTGAGGTCGTTCGCGCCTTACGGCTTCACCAGGCGGTAGAACGCCTTGGAAGCGGTGACGGGCACGTAGTAGCGGTAGGTGCCTTCAGAGGCGGAGGGGGTGCCGGTGACCGGGGTCCAGCTCGCCGGGTTTTCGGGGGTCTCGGTGGTCTGGAGGGTGTAGCCCGCGGGGAGGGTGGCCCAGGAGATTTCGACCATGGTACGGATGGTGAGGGTGGGGGCCTCGGGGTCGACACCGGGGACGGGGCGGAAGTCGAGGTCCTCGGCGGCCACGATGCCGCTGGTGACGGTGAGGCGGTCGAGTTTGCCGACGTAGGGGAGGCCGCCGGTGGGTTCGCTACCGAGGTAGAACTGGGTGTCGGTGCGCACGTCGATCAGGACGCCGCCGGTGTAGGGGACGGTGTCGCCGAGGATGCCGTCGACGTAGAAGCGGAACTCCTTGCCGGTTTCGTGGACGACCGCGATGTGGTGCCAGCCGCCGTCGTCGGGGATGGCGGCGTCGGAAGGTTGGTCGGCGATGCCGAGGGTGGTGACGAAGACCTTGCGGTCGGCGACGGAGAAGGAGACTGCGGCGCCGGGGCCGTTGTTGAAGAAGAGGACGGAGCGGGCGCCGGGTTGGGCGCCGAACTTGACCCAGGCCTGGATGGTGAAGTCACCGGTATCGAGGCGGATGGCGCCGTTGGGGTCGGGGACGATCACGCGTTTGCCGGCGGAGTTGAAGTTGAGGCTGCGATCGGTGGCGGAGCCGGAGGGGGAATCCGAGTCCCAGATCGGGGCGATGGCCAGGTTGGCGATGACGTTGCCGTCGAGGGTGGGGCGGGCCGTGGGGGCCGCGCTCTGGTAGGGCATGGCGGTCTCGTTGAAGTTGTAGGCAACGAGGGTGTTGGCCAGCACGCCCTTGGGGGAGGCGGCGACGTTGTCGAGTTGATCGGATGACAAGGCGGCGGCGTGGACCCGGAGGCGGTCGAGGGTGGCGAGGATGGGGGTGCCGAGGCGTTCGGCGCCGAGGTTGAGGTAGTTGTTGACGAAGGGTCCGAGGGGGCGGGTTTCCTCGACGAACGTGGACATGTCATCGAGGTAGAAGGTGACGCCGACGCCCGGTTCGAAGATGGCGGCGACGTGGTGCCATTCGTCGGAGGGGAGGATGAGGCCGCTGGGGATATCGACGACCCCGAAGAGGGTGAAGATGACCTCGCTGGCCTGGAGGCCGAGTTTGTAGGAGCCGCCGTAGGCGATGATGCCTTCGTAGGTGTTGGGGGAGCTGCTGTCGCGTTTCACCCAGCCCTCGAGGGTGAGGGGGGAACTCGGCAGGGCGAGGATCGGGGAGACGCTGTCATCGGCGACGAGGAAGGCGCCGTTGGTCAGTTGGACGGCACGGTCGCCGGCGGCGCCGGACGGGGTGTCGGTGGTGCTGACGGGGACGGCTTCGGGGTTGAGGGGAAGGCCCAGGGAGCCGATCAGTTCATTGGTGGCACTCTGGGTGGTCGAGCCCGAGCCCTCGTCGAAGCGGAATTCGGCCAGGGTGACCTGGGCGAGCGCGGCGGGGGAGGACGCCAGGAGGCCAGCGGCGAGGCTGGCGGTCAGGAGTGGGAGTCGGAGGGTTTTACCGAGGGTTCCAGTGGGATGCATCATTCGCCTTCGTTGAGGTTCCACGAGGCCGCACCGGGGGTGAGGCGACCGATCCATTGGGATGGGGAGCATCGTACCGTCGTGGATCCGGGGAACCGGTTACGATGGCGATCCGGGCGGTGGGGTTGGGGTGTTGGTCCGAGCCCGCGTCCGTTGCGCACGAGGCCCTTAAAAGCCCGGGTTGAAGTGGGTTTGCAAATCTTTTGGGGTCAACCGCCCAGGATGACGGCGATTCCATCCGGAATAGCGCAGAATCCTCCTGAAACCCCGGAGATGCCGACGTGGGGATCTGGGTTTGCGGTGGCGGGTGGGCGTTGGGCAGACTTGCGGCGTGGCGATTCATCCGAGTGCCGTGATCCACCCAGGTGCCTGTCTGCATCTGACGGTGGAGGTGGGGCCGCTGGCGGTGATTGATGAGGGGGTGACGCTGGGGGAGGGGTGTCGGGTGGGGGCTCACGTGCATCTGACCGGGCGGGCGACGATCGGGCGGGGGAACGTGTTCCACACCGGGTGTGTGATCGGGGGGGATCCGCAGGATCTGAAGTTTCGCGGGGGTGCGACGCGGGTGCGGATCGGGGATGGGAATGTGTTCCGGGAGCACGTGACGGTGCATCGGGCGAACACGGAGGCGGAGGACACGGTGATCGGGTCCGAGGGTTTGTACATGGCGGGGGCGCATGTGGGTCACAATTGTCGGGTCGGGGATCGGGTGATTCTGGCGAACGGGGCGCTGCTGGGGGGGCACGTGGTGGTGGAGGACCGTGCGTTCATTTCGGGGAACTGCCTGGTGCATCAGTTTGTGCGGGTGGGCACGCTGGCCCTGATGCAGGGCGGGTCGGCGATCAGCAAGGACCTGGCGCCCTACTGCATTTCGCGAGGGGACAACAACGTGTCGGGATTGAACGTGGTGGGGTTGCGACGGGCGGGGGTGCCGGCGGAGGCGCGATTGGAGCTGCGCCGGATGTTCCAACTGCTCTTCCGTTCGCGCCGCGCGTGGGTGGAGTCCGTGCGGCTGGCGGAATTGGAGGTCCGGAGTGATTGGGGGCGGGCGCTGGTGGCGTTTCTGGGTGGGAGTCGGCGGGGGATTCTGAGGGCTCGGGGAGCGGGGGGGGGGCGCGGGGAAGCCAACGAGACGGACTAAGGCTTTCGGGTGCCATCGTGGCGGGGGGGCGGGTGGAGCGCCTGGGGGGATGCGGTGGAAGGGGGCGGGCGGGAGTGGGGAAAACAAGAGGGAGTGGGGCAAAGAAAAACCCCTCCCGGGGTGAACCGGAAGGGGTTGGAAGGGAACGGGTTCGAAGTCGTGGCGACCTGTGGGTCGCGGGACTTAGAACTTGTAGACCACGTTCGCGCCGAGAATGAATGCGTTGTTCTTCGGGTCGTTGGCGGAGCCGAAGACCTGCATGCCGGAGAGGTCCTGGTCCCAGCGGAATTCGATACGGGTGAGGACGTTGGCCCAGACGCCGATGTCGAGGGTGGTGGTGAGGCCGAGGAATTCGTCTTGGTTGGCCGAGATGATGCCAGTGCCCCAGGTGTTGGCGCTGCCCTTGGCCCATTCGCCGCGGAAGTTCAGCTTGAGCTGCTGGCTGAGCTGATAGGACAGGTAGCCGCCGAAGGTCTGGGCGAAGTCGTCGTCCTGGGTCTTGAAGCCGGTGGAGACCTCGGCCGTGCGGTAGTCGTAGGCGAGGCCGACGGAGAGGGCTTCGATGGGGGTGGGGACGGTGACGCCCGCGTAGTAGGACTTGCGGTAGCCGCCGTCGGCGAAGTCGTCACCGGAGCTCAAGCCGGCGACGATACCGCCGTAGATGCTGGCGCCGGCGAGGAAGCCGGAGTCTTCGGGGACGGTGATGGCCACCGAGCCCATGAAGGTCTGGATGCCGAGTTCCTCCTGTACCGCGGTGTCGCGCGTGGGGGCGGCATTGATGCGGGTGTTCCAGGTGTTGGCCATGCCGGCATTGACGGACAGCCAGTCGGTGACGGCGTAGGAGAGGAGGAGGCCGGTGTGCTGGAACGGCTCGATGTAGTAGGCGTAGGACCGGCTGAAGTTCGGGTTGTAGGGCGACTCCATCACCTCATAGCCGATGATGGTGTCGAACACACCGACCTTGGCGGTCAGGTCATTGCCGACGGGGGTTTGCAGGGTGATGTAGGCCTGCTTGATGGTGAAATCGGAGGTGGTGTTGGCCCCGAGGATGGACGAGGTGCCGAACAGGTTGGCATCGGGTCCGAAGAGGAGGTCGACCTTGTAGCCGGCAGACCAGTCGCCTTCGTCGAGGGGTTTTTCGATGCTGAGCTTCACCACATCGAGGGTGAAGCGGTCCATGTTGCCGCCGACGTCGAAGACGCGGCCGGGCAGCCGGAGCGCTCCAGGATCGGTGGCAGGGGCCGTCGGTGGCCGCGCTGCACGATCGCCGTTATGGCCCTGGATGTCGAAGAACGCCGAGGAGCTGACATAACCGCTGATGGTGGTTGAGGTCAGCGCGGTTTCGACGGCGCTCATCTTGCCTTCTTCGGCGAAGGCCGCGGATCCGGCGCTAACGATGCCGGCCGCGATCAGGGCCGAGGTACGCAGGTGGGTATTCATGCCTAACGAGTTCCTCCAGTTGTGCATTATTTGGGTTGGTGTCGCCTGAACGGACGTCCGGCCCCAGGGCGACCTTCTGGGCATTGCACCGGACGGTGCATTTTTCGGGCGGGAGGCTAGGGAACGGCGCGGATTCCGACAATAGCAATTTTTGAGGGGTTTCGGGTCAATCCTCGCGGAAAGCGTCCCGAATGAGGTCGGTGTCGGCCTCGGGACATGGGGGATCATGGACGGGCGCTGGCCAGTGGCGGGGGGTGTTGCTAGGGTTGCGGTCATGTCACCTGCCGGAATGCGAACCGTCCGTCGTGGCGTTGGTCTGCCGTGGGGGTTATGGGGTGCATTCCTGATGCTGTTGGGGCTGGCGGGAGGCTTCGGGCCGAAGGCCGCGGAAGCCGCGGAGGCTGTGAAGCCGGAGGCGGGAGGCGGGGGTGGGGCGGCGAAGGGTGGTGGGCATTGGGCTTTCCGGGCGCCGGTGCGGCCGGCGATCGCGAACGGTGGCGATGTGGACACGGCAGGTTCGGGGCATCCGATCGATGTGCTGGTGCGGGGGCGGTTGAAGGACGAAGGGTTGGAGCCGTCGGGGGAGGCGGACCGGACCACGCTGTTGCGGCGGCTGCATTTCGATCTGATCGGGTTGCCGCCCACCGTGGATGAGTTGGAGGCATTTCTCGCGGACACCACGCCCGGGGCGTATGAGCGGGTCGTCGAACGACTGCTGGCGTCGCCGCACCATGGGGAGCGGTGGGGGCGGCACTGGCTGGACGCGGCGCGGTACGCGGACAGCGACGGGTTCGAGAAGGACAAGCCGCGGTTCATCTGGATGTACCGGGACTGGGTGGTGGACGCGTTCAACCGGGATGTTCCGTACGACCGGTTCATCGTGGAGCAGATCGCGGGGGACCTGTTGCCGGGCGGGGGGCAGGCGTCGCGGGTGGCGACGGGTTTTTTGCGGAACGCGATGTTGAACGAGGAGGGGGGGGTGGATCCGGAGCAATTCCGGATGGAGGCGATGTTCGACCGGATGGACGCGATCGGGAAGAGCGTGCTCGGGCTGACGATCCAGTGCGCGCAGTGTCACGATCACAAGTACGACCCGATGAGCCAGGCGGAGTATTATCGGCTCTTTGCGTTTCTGAACAACGACCATGAGGCGTCGGTGGTGGCGTACACGCCTTCGGAGCAGCGGTTGGTCGCGGATCTGCGGCGGGAGATGGAGGATCTCGAGGAAGGTCTGCGGCATCGGACGCCGGGCTGGGAGGCGCGGATGGCGGCGTGGGAGGCGTCGGTGCGCGGGGATCAGCCGGAGTGGCAGGTGGTGGAGCACGTGAACATCGGGGACAACGGCGAGCGGTTCTATCACTACCCCGACGGGTCGATCCGGGCGGCCAGTTATGCGCCGACGCAGTGGACCGCGCGTTTTGAGGGGACGAACCGGCTGACGCGGATCGGGGCGTTCCGTTTCGAGCATTTGACCGATCCGAACCTACCCTGTCATGGGCCTGGGCGATCGATCCGGGGCATGGCGGCGCTCTCGGAGTTCAAGGTGACCGCGCGCGATCTGGCGAACCCGACGAACGTGGTGGAGGTGAAGTTTGTGCGGGCGACCGCGGATTTCGAGAACGCGGAGAAGCCTTTGGAGGCGGAGTTTCAATCCGAGAGCCGGAAGGCGCGTGGTGGGGACAAGCGGACCTACGGGCCTGTGGCGCACGCGATCGATGGGAACGCGGACACGGCGTGGGGGATTGATGCGGGGCCGGGGCGGAGGAATGTGGCGCGGAAGGCGGTGTTCATACCGGAGCGGCCGCTGGTTTCGGAGGCGGGTTTCGTGCTGACCTTCGGGTTGCAGCAGAACCACGGCGGGGACAACTCGGACGACAACCAGAACCACAACCTGGGGCGTTGGCGGATCAGCGTCACAGCGGCGACGAACGCGGTGGCGGATCCGGTGCCGGCGGCGGTTCGGGAGATTCTGGCGGTGGCGCCGGAGAAGCGGAGCGTGCGGCAGGTGCGGGCGGTGTTTTCGTACTGGCGGACGACGGTGCCGGAGTTCGGGGAGGTGAACGAGCGGATCGCGGCGTTGTGGGCGCGGTGGCCGGAGGGGAGTCCGACGCTGGTGTTGGCGGCTCGGGACGGGAGAGAGGCGGGGTCGGAGCCGCGGGTGACGCGGATGTTGCGGCGTGGCGACTGGCTGAAGCCCGGGGACGAGGTGTCGGCGGGGGTTCCGGCGATGCTGCATCCGATCGAGTCCGGGGCCGGCGGGTCGAGGCTCGCGTTTGCGAGGTGGCTGGTGGACCGGAGGTCGCCGACGACGGCGCGGACCCTGGTGAACCGGGTGTGGCAGCACTATTTCGGGACGGGGTTGGTGGAGACCAGCGAGGATCTTGGCACGCAGGCGCCGGAGCCGTCGCATCCGGAGCTGCTGGATTGGCTGGCGGTGGAGGTGATGGAGCCGAGCGTGGCGGTGTGGGGGCGGAGGGGTGAGCCGTGGTCGATGAAGCACCTGCACCGGCTCATCACCAGCAGCGCGACCTACCGGCAGTCCTCGCGGGTCACGCCGGCGCTTTGGGCGCGGGATCCATACAACCGTCTGTTGGCGCGCGGGTCGCGGTTCCGGGTGGAGGCGGAGGTCGTGCGGGACACGGCGCTGGCGGTGGCGGGGCTGCTGGATCGGACGGTGGGTGGGCCGCCGGTTTATCCGCCGGCGCCGGATTTCCTGTTTCGGCCGCCGTCGAGTTACGGGCCGAAGGTCTGGAACGAGTCCACGGGTCCGGACCGGTACCGGCGGGCGCTGTACACCTTCCGGTTCCGGTCGGTGCCGTACCCGGTGTTGCAGGTGTTCGACGCGCCGAACGGGGATTTCTCGTGTGTGCGGCGGGCGCGGTCGAACACGCCGTTGCAGGCGTTGGCGTCGTTGAACGAGGTGCTGTTCATGGAGGCGGCGCGGGGGTTGGCGCGGCGGGTGCTCGAGGCGCCGGCGGTTTCGGATGCGGAACGGGTGGATCTTGCGTTCCGGCGGGTGACGAGCCGGCGTCCGACGGATGAGGAGCGGATGGAACTGCTGGGGCTGCTGGAGCGGCAGCGGCGGCGGATAGCGGAGGGGTGGGTGAATCCGCATGAACTCGCCGGGGGCCGGCCGGGGTTGCCGGCGGATCTGCCCGACGGGGTGGCGCCGACCCAGTTGGCGGCGTACACGGCGCTGGGGCGTGTGCTGCTGAATCTCGATGAAGCGATCGTGAGGGAATGAGGAAGGAACGACGATGAACTGCCAGATGCATCTCCATCGCGGGCGCGAGCCGAAGGCCGTGACCCGCCGCTGGTTCTTTCACGAATGCGGTTTGGGCCTGGGGGCGATCGCCCTGGGGCAGTTGCTGCGCGAGAGCGGTTTTGCGGCGACCGCGACGGCGGGGTCGGCGGGGTCGGCCGCGGGTGCGGGCGCGGGTGCGGGTGTCGGAGGGGTGTTGGCGGGGCGGACGCACCATATCGCGAAGGCGAAGCGGGTGATCTACCTCTTCATGGCGGGGGCGCCGAGTCAGTTGGAGATGTTCGACAACAAGCCGGCGCTGACGCGTTTTGACGGGACGTTGCCGCCGGCGGAGCTGCTGAAGGGTTATCGGGCGGCGTTCATCAATCCGCAGAGCAAGCTGCTGGGGCCGAGGTTCAAGTTCGGGCGGCACGGCCAGTGCGGGGCGGAGGTGTCCGAGCTTCTGCCGCATCTGGCTGGGGTGGTGGACGACATCGCCATCGTGCGGGGGATGGTGACCGACGCGTTCAACCATGCGCCGGGGCAGATTCAGATGAGCACCGGGGCGCAGATCTTCGGGCGGCCCAGTTTCGGGGCGTGGACGCTTTACGGGCTGGGATCGGAGACGGCGGATCTTCCGGGGTATGTGGTGTTCAGCACGGGCTCGAAGGGGCCGAGCGGGGGAAATTCGAACTGGGGTTCGGGGTTTCTGCCGACGACGTATTCGGGGGTTCAGTTTCGGGCGGGCGGGGATCCGGTGTTGTATCTGTCGAATCCGGCCGGGGTGGATGCGGAGATGCAGCGGGACTCGGTGGAGACGGTGAACCGGTTGAACCGGCTGCGGCTGGACACGGTGGGGGATCCGGAGATTGCGACGCGGGTGGGGGCGTTCGAGATGGCGTATCGGATGCAGACCCGGGCTCCGGAGGCGATGGATCTGGGGAAGGAGAGTGCGGAGACGCTGGCGTTGTACGGGGCCGAGCCTGGGAAGACCTCGTTTGCGAACTGCTGTCTGCTGGCGCGGCGCCTGGTGGAGCGGGGGGTGCGTTTCGTGCAGATCTTCCACGAGGCCTGGGACCAGCACGGGAACCTGGTGGGGGACCTGAAGAAGAACTGCCGGGACACGGACCGGGCGAGTGCGGCGCTGATCCTGGACCTGAAGCGGCGGGGGTTGCTGGAGGACACCCTGGTGATCTGGGGGGGCGAGTTTGGCCGCACGCCGATGGTGCAGGGGGGGAACGACGGGCGGGACCATCATCCCAACGCCTTCACCATGTGGATGGCGGGGGGTGGGGTGAGGCCGGGGATCACCCTGGGCGAGACCGACGAACTCGGGTTCAACGTGGTGCGGGACCGGGTGCATGTGCATGACCTGCACGCGACCCTTCTGCACCTGCTGGGATTCGATCACGAGCGGTTGACCTACCGTTTCCAGGGGCGGGATTTCCGGCTCACCGACGTGTTCGGCGAGGTTGTGCATCGGCTGATCGCATGAACCGGAATCGGGCCGGGTCGGTTTGGTTCGTGACCGGGACGGACACGGGCGTGGGGAAGACGGTGTTCACCGCGCACCTGGTCCGGCACTGGCTGTCGCTGGGGTTCCGGGCGCGGGCGGTGAAGCCGTTCTGTTCCGGGGGCCGGGAGGATGCGCGGATTCTGGCCGAGGCGCAGGGTGTGGTCGGGGGGGTGGCGGCGCTGGACGGGTTGAATCCGTGGCATTTCCGGGCGGCGCTGACCCCCTGGGTGGCGGCGCGGAGGGAGGGGAGGGCGGTGGGTTTGGGGGAGGTGGATCGGTATCTGGAGGAGGCGCGGGCGGGTTGTGAGGCGTTGTTGGTGGAGGGGGCGGGCGGATTGCTCAGTCCGCTGGGGGATGGGTATGACGCGCGCACGCTGATCGGGCGGCTTCGGGCGCGGCCGGTGGTGGTGGCGGCGAACCGTCTGGGCTGCCTGAACCAGGTGCTGTTGACCGTGGAGGCGCTGGGGTCGGCGGCGGGGCGGGCGGTGGTGGTGATGATGCAGTCGCCGCGGCGCGGGTTGGCCGCGCGGACCAACCTCGAGGTGCTGAAGGAACGGTTGGGCGCGGAGCGGGTGGTGGTGTTTCCGTGGATTCCGGGGCCGGACGCGGCGCGGCGGTCGGGCCTGGCCGGCGTGCGTGCGGCGTTGGATGCGGCGACCCGGGTGTTACGGGGCGGTGATGCGGGCGCGTAGGAAGAGCGGGGCCCGGGTTTCGGGGATGAGGATCTCGCGGTTGGAGCCTTCGGCGGGGAACCACGGTGGATCATCCGGGGTGGACCAGGGGATCCAGGGGCCGTTGAGGACGTCGTCGGTGGCTTCGAGGGCGACGCTGACGCCCGGGGGATGGCGGAAGGCGACGCGCGGGCGGGGGATGGCATCGCCGGCGGCCGGTGCGGCGAGGGCGTGAAGGCGCCAGAAGTCCGCGGGGTCGACTGGATCGGAGCCGGTGAGGAACTCGAGGTAATCCGGGGCGCCGTCGTTGTCGGCGTCGCGTTGGCGGTCGGCGGCCTCGGCGACGGCGGGGTCGAAGCGATCGCTCAGCCAGGTGGGGAAGTCGGTGCGGTTGGTGGCGGACAGGATCCAGCGGGCGAGGAGGTCGGCGCCCTCGGTGTCGACGATGCCGGAGGAGATGGGCGGCATGCGGTCGGGGCCTGTGGAGAGGATGCGTTGGAGCAGGGCGGAGAGGCTGGGGTGGCCGGGGACGACGACGCGGGAGTCGGGGTTGGGGCCGGGGTTGTTGAGGGGGCCGAGGATGAGGCCGGCGGCATCGGTGAGGGTTTCGAGGCGGGTGTTGAAGAAGCCACCGCCGAGGGTGCCACCGGGTTGGTGGCACGGGGCGCAATTGACGGCGAGGTAGGAGCGGGCGCGGGCCTCGAGGCTCCAGCGGTCATCGGCGGGGTGGGGATGGGTTCGGAAGGCTTCGGGATGGTCGGGCGGGTTGTCGAGGTAACCGGCGTCGGCGAGGGCGGCGATCTGGTTGCGGGTGGAGCCGTCGGGGAGGGTGATGGTGCGGGACAACTGGGGGGTATCGAAGGACAGGCTGCCGCCGGCGGTTGGGTTATGGCAGGCGAGGCATTCGGCGCGGCTGGGGAAGCGCCAGTTCACGGTCTGGGCGGAGTCGCCGGAGCCGACGGTGTAGGCGACGGTTTCGCCTTCGTCGGGGACGAGGGTGGCCTGGGTGGGTGAGGTCCAGCGATAGGTGACGCCATAGACGCCGGAGGTGTTGCGGACGAGGAAGCGGGTTTCGAGGCGTTGGCGGGGGCTGGTGGGTGAGGGGCCGAGGGGCAGTTCGAAGTGCTTGATCCAGACCGTGCCGGTGGGGGCGGACCAGGCTCCGGACGGGGTGAATCCGAGACGGAGGCTGCCGGGCACATGGAACCAGCGGCGCTTTTCGGCGCCGTCGGACCAGAAGGGGAGGTTGATGTCGTAGGGGACGACGCCGGGGACGGGGGTGAGGGAGGCGAGGTCGGCGAAGGCGCCGGTGTCGGCGAGGGTGAGGGGGAGGGGTTGACCGCCGGTGGTGCCTGGGACGAGGCGAAGGATGCGGCCGCCGTCGAGGTCGGCGATGAGGACATCGCCGTCGCGGGGGTCGCGGCCGAAGGCGCTGATGCCGGTTTCGCCGAGGAGCCGTTGGACCTGGGGTGCGCCGGTTTCGCGGCGATGGAGGCTCCAGACGTTGCCGCTGACGTAATCGGCGAAGACGTAGGCGCCGGCGAGCGAGGGGAATCGGGAGCCGCGGTAGACGATGCCGCCGGTTATGGAGCGGCCCTGGTTGGGGCCGCTGCCGTGGGAGTAGCTATGGAGCGGGGGGACGTGGTTGAAGTCGGGGTTGGTGGTGAAGCCTGCGGGTGCGCCCTGGCGGGGGCCGGTGATGGGGCCTTCGCGGAAGGGCCAGCCGTGGTTGGCGCCGTTGCGGGTGATGTAGATCGATTCGCGGGCGCCCTGGCCGACGTCGGCGACCCAGAGGTCGCCGGTGGCGGGGTCGAAGGACATGCGCCAGGGGTTGCGGAGGCCGACGGCGAAGAACTCGGTGCGGACGAGGGACGGGTCGGCGATGGGTCTGCCGAGGAAGTGGGTGGCGTTGACGAAGGGGTTGTCGGGGGGCACGTGGTAGCGGCCGGGGAAGTCCTCGTTGGCGGGGTGGGGGTTGGGGGGCAGGGAATCGGGGCGGGCATCGACGTCGATGCGGAAGATGCCGGCGAAGAAGTCGCGGGTGATGGTCTGGCCGTTGTTGTACTGGTCGTTGCCGCCGCCTTCGTCGCCGAGGGCGACGTAGAGGTAGCCGTCGGGTCCGAAGTGGATGTCGCCGCCGTTGTGGTTGGAGGCCTGGTCGTACTGTTGGAAGAGGATGGTTTCGTTGGTGGAGGCGGTGTGGGGGGAGAGGTCGGAGACGCGGAACTCGCTGAGGCGATCGTGGAGGCGGTTGGGGTTGCCGCGGGTGGAGGCGGTGACGGTGCGGAAGACGAAGAACCGGCCGTTCTCGGCGTAGCGGGGGTGGAAGGCGAGGCCGAGCAGGCCCTGTTCGCCGCCGGAGACGGTTTGTCGGACGAGGTCGAGGAAGACGGTGCGGGTGGGGGCGGCGAGGTTGGTGATGACGATGATGCGGCCGGTTTGTTCGACGACGAAGAGGCGGTTGGTTTCGCCGGGGGGCGAGGCGATGGCGACGGGACTGGTGAAGCGGAGGGTGCCCAGGGCGGATTCGAGGGCGCTGGCGGGCTGGGCGGGCAGGCGCAGGGCGGGGCCGGGGGTGCGATCCGGCGTGATGGCGCGGGAGGGAAGGGCGACGGCGCTCCAGGCGAGCACGAGAAGGGCGAGGGACCGAAGCATGGCCGGGAAGGTGCAGCGGGTCGGCGGCGCGGGCAACCGGCGGCGGTCGGAAATCTTCCCGGCCGGGTCAGGGCGGGGTGGACGGGGCGAGGGCGAGCAGGCGGAGGTCGACGTCGCGGGTGAGGGGTCCCAGCCGCAGGCGGGGACGGGGCATGCCCTCGACGTGGAGGGTGCCGCGCACATCGCGGAGGGACGCGGTGCCGTCGAGGTCCTCGAAGCGAACGACCGGCGTGTCGAGGTTGTCGACGACGCGGCAGTCGATGAACTCGATGCCGCCGGTGTCCTGGCAGCGGGCCGGGTCCGGGGTGTGGATGAGGATGGGTGAGCGCGGTCCGCCGTAGGCGCGGTGGTGGGCGGTCCAGGTGTTCTTCCAGCGGCATTCGATAAAGCGGACGCGGGCGCCGCGGGCCGATTTGCCGGTGAGGCGGACCGCCTCGCGACCGGTGTTCTCGGAGGTGCAACGGATGAACTCGATGAGGCCGCGCGGGCCGTCGTCGCTGATCTCGCCGACGGAGATGCCGGACCAGCCGATGGGGGCGGGGGTGGTGGGGTGGTTGAGGCGGACGTGGCAGTTTTCGAAGCGGATGGAGACGGGGGTGCTGGCGGAGGTGAGGGGTTTGAGCCAGACGAGGATGCCGTTGCCGGCGTTGTCGGCGATGACGCAGTTGCGGATGACGCAGTCGATGAGGCGTTCGTCGGGTTCGTCGGGTTCGAGGTCGATGCCGGCCTCGGGGGCGGTGCCCTGGGTGCCGGAGAGGGTGCAGTTTTCGACGAGGAGATGGACGGCGCTGATGATGCTGATGCCCTGGCGGTGGTTGTCGTGGCAGACGCAGTTGCGGAGGGTGACGTTTTCGGACCAGCGGTTGGCGCGGCTGGACCCGACGTAGATGCCGTCGCCGCCGGAGGATTCGATGCGGAGGCCGTCGACGAGGACATCGCGGCAGCCGAGGAAGGCGAGGCCCATGCGCCATTCGGCCCTGGGGTAGGGAGGGCTTTGGTAGTCGGCCTTGCGCATGCGCAGGGTGGCGCCGTGGCCGCGGATGGTGATGTTGGTGGCGTCCTGGGCGCGGAAGAGGGTGTCGCCGCCGCCGAGGAATTCGCCGGCCTTGGCCAGCACGAGGACGCCGGCTTCGAAGACGAGGTCGAGGTCGCCGCGGAGGCGGATGGGGCGGACGATCCAGGGTGAGCCGGTGAAGGGGACGATGACCGTGCGGGCCTTGGAATCGATGGCGGCCTGGAGGGCGTCGGTGGCGTCGTCGGGGTTGAAGCCCCAGGCATCGGCGAAGGCGATGGTGGAGGCGCCGGATTCGACGGCGGCGATGGCCTGTTCCTGGCGCGGGGTGGAGGCGGCTGTGGCGTGGGAGGCGGGGAGGAGGACGAGGGCGAGGGTGAGGGCGAGAGCGAGGAGGAGAGTGGAGGTGGGAGAGGAGGGGAGTGGTGCGAGCAGGGTTGGGGCGGGGGTCATGCGAGGATTTTGTGCAGGACCTTGGGGCTTTCGACGCCGGTGAGGCGGGCGTCGAGGCCCTGGAATTTGACGCTGAAGGCTTCGTGGCGGATGCCGAGCTGGTGGAGCATGGTGGCGTGGAGGTCGTGGACGGTGGCGACGTCTTCGACGGCGGCGTAGCCCAGTTCGTCGGTGGCCCCGAGGACGGTGCCGCCGCGGATGCCGCCGCCGGCGAGCCAGACGGACATGGCTTTGTTGTGGTGGTCGCGGCCGTTGCCGCCCTGGGACATGGGGGTTCGGCCGAATTCGCCGGCCCAGACGACGAGGGTGTCTTCGAACATGCCGCGTTGTTTGAGGTCGGTGAGGAGGGCCATGCAGGCGCGGTCGATTTCCTGGGCCTTGAACTCGATGCCTTCCTTGACGCCGCCGTGGTGGTCCCAGTCCTTGTGGTAGAGCTGGATGAAGCGGACGCCGCGTTCGGCGAGGCGGCGGGCGAGCAGGCAGTTGGAGGCGAAGGAGCCGTCGCCGGGCTGGCAGCCGTAGAGTTCGAGGGTTTTGGGGTGTTCGGAGGTGAGGTCGACGAGGTCGGGGACGCTGGCCTGCATTTGGAAGGCCATTTCGTACTGGGTGATGCGGGTGGCGATCTCGGGGTCGTCGACGAGGTCGAGGTGGTGGCGGTTGAGGGCGTTGATGGCGCGGACGTCGCGTTCCTGGGCGTGGCGGTCGATGCCGTTGGGGTTGTTGAGGTAGAGGACGGGGTCGCCTTTGGAGCGGAGCTGGACGCCCTGGTATTTGGTGGGGAGGAAGCCGCTGCTCCACTGGCGTGCGGCGATGGGTTGGTTTTGGCCGCCGCGGCCGAGGGAGGTGAGGACGACGAAGCCGGGGAGGTCGGCGGCGTCGGTGCCGAGGCCGTAGGTGACCCAGGCGCCCATGCTGGGGCGGCCGGCGATCTGGGACCCGGTGTTCATGAACATGTGGGCCGGGTCATGGTTGATGGCGTCGGTGGTCATCGACCGGATGAGGCAGATGTCGTCGATGACCGAGCCGATGTGGGGGAAGAGGGAGCAGATTTCGGTGCCGTTCCTGCCGAATTTCGAGAAGGGGTGCTGGGGGCCGAAGCAGATCAGTTTCTGACCCTGGAGCTGGGCGAGTTGCTGGCCCTGGGTGAGGGATTCCGGCATGGGTTTGCCGTGCATTTCGGCCAGCCGGGGCTTCGGGTCGAAGGTTTCGAACTGGGAGGGGCCGCCGGCCATGGTGAGCCAGATGACGCGGGTGGCCTTGGGGGGGAAGTGGGGTTGGGGGAGGACGCCGGGGACGGCTGCTGCGTGGGCGGAGGTGAGGGAAGGGCGGAGGAGGGAGGCGAGGGCGAGGCTGCCGAGGCCCTGGACGGACCGGCTGAGAAAGGCGCGGCGGTTGAGAGGGGAGAACGGGGACAGGTTCATGGCGGGGTGAGGTGGGGTGGGCTGGGGATGAGACGGGGCTTGGGAGGCGTTCGGGTCAGGAGCGGGTGATGGTTTCGTGGAGGTTGAGGAGGACCCGGGCGACGTGGGTCCAGGCGGCCAGTTCGGCGGGGTCGACGCCCTCGGGACGTGGGGCGATGCCGGTTTTGAGGAGATTCTCGGCGGCCTGGGGGTTTTGGCGGTAGGCGGCGAGCTGTTGTTGGAGCAGGTCCCGGGCGATGGTGGATTCCTCGGCGCGCGGATTGCGTTGGAGGGCGCGTTGCCAGGCCCAGTGGAAGCGGTCGTCGGGGGAGCCGTGGCATTCGGTGAGGATGCGTGCGGCGAAGGCTCTGGCGGCCTCGACGTAGGTGGGGTCGTTGAGGAGGACGAGGGCCTGCTGGGGGATGTTGGAGCGGTTGCGTTCGGCGGTGCATTCCTCGCGGCTGGGGGCGTCGAAGGCGACCATGCTGGGGTGGAGGAAGGAGCGCTGCCACCAGACGTAGAGCCCGCGGCGGTACTGGTCATCGCCGGTGTCGTGGAGGTAATCGCGGGTGGGGAAGTTGAGGTTCTCCCAGTAGCCGTCGGGCTGGTAGGGCTTGACGCTGGGGCCGCCGATGCGTGGGACGAGCAGGCCGGAGACGGCGAGGGCGGTGTCGCGGACCAGTTCGGCGTCGACGCGGAAGGCGCTCTGGCGGGCGAGCTCGCGGTTGTAGGGGTCGGCGGCGAGGTGTTCCGGGGTGGGGGTTGAGACCTGGCGGTAGGTGGCGCTGGTGACGAGGGTTCGGACCATGTGTTTCACGTTCCAGCCGGCGTCCATGAATTCGCAGGCGAGCCAGTCGAGCAGGGCTGGGTTGACGGGGGGTTCGCCCTGGGCGCCGAGGTCGTCGAGCACGCGACTGAGGCCGGTGCCGAAGAACTGTTTCCAGGTCCGGTTCATGATGGCGCGCGCGGTGAGCGGGTTGTCGCGGGAGACGAGCCACCGGGCGAGATCGAGGCGGTTGGGTTCGCGGCCTTCGAGGTCCGGCTGGGGAAGGAAGCGGGGGAGCGCCGGCTTCACGATCTCGCCGGTTTCGTCCATCCAATTGCCCCGGGGCAGGATTCGGACGGTGCGCTTGTCGGGGGTGCTGACGGTGACGAGGCACTTGGGCAGGGCCTCGTAGAAATCGCGGTGCGCCTTTTCGGCGGCGGCGACGGCGTCGCGTTCGGCGGTGTGGAGGCGGTTGACCCTGGCGCGGAAGTAATCCCTGACGACCCGGGTCTCCTGGGGGTTGCGGTCGGTTTTCCTGAGCAGGGCGGCGACCTGGCGTGCGGTCTTCTTGTCGCCGTCGGAGGCCTTGGAGTCGTCGCGCAGTTCGGGAAGGGTGACGTCGTAGGCGAGGATGTCGGCCTCCCACTGTTCCTGGGCGGCGTTGATCCTGGGTTCGACCGATTCGTAGCGTTTTCGCGCCTCGGCGACCGCGGCTTCGAGGGTGGCCAGGCGTTTCTGCTGGTCGGGCGAGGCGACGATCATGCCGTCCTCGCGCCGGCCGAGAATGGCCTCCTGGACATCGGCGAAGAACGCGCCGAGGGAGTAGAAGTCCCGCATGGTGAACGGGTCGAATTTATGGTCGTGGCATTGGGCGCAGCCGGTGGTCTGGCCGAGCCAGGCGGTGCCGATGGCGCGGACCCTGTCGGTGAGCATCCGGGACTCGTAGTCCTTGGGTTGGGCGCCGCCTTCCTCGGTGGTGAGGAGCAGGCGGTTGAAGGCGGACCCGACGCGGGTTTCCTGGCTGGCATCGGGGAGGAGGTCGCCGGCGATCTGTTCGAGGGTGAAGCGGTCGAAGGGTTTGTTTTCGTTGAAGCTGCGGATGACCCAGTCGCGGTAGGGCCAGACGTTCCTGGGGTTGTCGCTGTGATAGCCGATGGTGTCGGCGAAGCGCACCGCATCGAGCCAGCCCAGGGCCATGCGTTCGCCGAAGTGGGGGTTGGCGAGCACGCGATCGACCAGGCGCTCCCAGGCGTCGGCGGAGGGGTCCTTTTCGAAGGCGGCGACCTCGGCGGGGGTGGGTGGGAGGCCGAGCAGATCGGAGTAAAGGCGACGGACGAGGGTGCGGCGGTCGGCCTCCGGCGAGGGGCGGAGTCCGCGTTCGGCGAGCCGGCGGCGGACCAGGTAATCGACGGCGTGTTCGCCGTAGGGGACGGTCGGTTTGGCGGGTTTTTCGTACGCCCAATGCAACTGGTAGGGGGCACCCTGGAGGACCCAGCGTTTGAGGATCTCCTTCTGGCTGTCGGTCAGGGACTTGTGGGAGTCCGGCGGCGGCATCAGGTCCTCGGCATCGGAGGTGAGGATGCGCTGGATGATGGCGCTCTCGTCGGGTTTCCCGGGGACGAAGGCCTGTTTCTTGAGGGCTTCGTCACGGTCGTCGAGACGGAGCTTGGCCTTGCGCTGGCTGGCGTCGGGGCCGTGGCAGGAGAAGCAGTTGTCGGAGAGGATGGGGCGGACGTCGCGGTTGAACTCGATCTTCGCGGGAACGGGTGTTTCGGCGGCCTGAAGGAGGGGGGAGGACAACCCGGCGAGGACCAGGGCGAGGAGGGGGGTCGACCGAACGTTCATGGCGGGTTCTGGGGCGTCGTCGTGGGCCTCCGGCGGGGTCGGGTCGGAGGACCCGTGGCAACCCGTCGAGGCGATGGGCGAATCCTAGGCACAAGCGCGCGGGAGGCAAACCCCGGATTTCGCGTCCAACCGGCCGGACACGGACCGGCCGATCAGGGCAGGTGGTTTCGGATCCGAGGTCGGTGGGGCAGCCTGAAACGGGTTTGACCCGACGGCGGGGACGAGCCCCAATCGCAAGGTCCCGAAACCGGGGGTCGTATCGCTCGGTCGAATGGGATGCGCCGTCAGCCAATGTCATCAGCCCGGAACAGCCCGCCATGACCAGCCACCGGAGATCCCATCGATGCGTACCCCTCCTCGTATCGTTTTTCTTGTGGTGTCAGGTGACATCGACAATCGGGACGGTGGCCGGCGGTGCGGTCACCGGGGGACGTGGAGTGTCGGCCGGGGCGGTGTTCATGAAACTGCATCCTCCGCTTCCCAACAAAAACGGCCCGCGGAATTCGGTAGGCAAGAACAGCTTCAACGAGCCCAACCTGTATGCCTTCGATGAGGGGCAGAACCTCGTGCTCGGATCGGAGCCGCTGGTTCTGGATATCGTCCCGGAGGGCGGTTCGACCGTGCTGCCGCCGGGCACGGTTGTGTCGAGTCACTTCGTCTTCTACGACCCGGCCGACAACAACATCCTGGGTTACGTGGATTTCACCACGGACATCATCGGAGTGATGGAACGGCGGGAGCGCCAGACGGAGATCGATCCCTTCGTGCGCACGGATGTGATCTATCTCGATCCGCGCCTGCGCGGACTGGAGGGCAGGGACAGGGCCTGGGTGGATGAGGCGAACCGGAAGCGGCTTTGGGTGGAGTTCTCCGCCTCGTCGCCGGGGGATTACATCCGGGTTTTGACCGCGCCTTCGTCGCCTTTGCCTCCCGAGGTCCTGGTGCCGGCGCGCGCCGACATTCAACTGGCTGGATACAGCGTGGGGATCACGAACGCGATCGGGAGTGTCGTGCCGTCCGAGTCGCCGGTGGAGATGATCGCGATGCCGGTGCGCACGGGGTCGTACCTGACCTTTGAGGCGTCGGGTGAGGTGAAACTGCCGGATTCCATGGGGGGTGAAACGGTCGGGCCGAACGGGAGTGCGGGACGAATCCTTGCACGGGCCTCCGGGGGGCGGCGTGCGGTGTCGGGAATCACCGGGCCTGCGGGAGCCCTGGTGGGCGTTTTTCTGGGGAGCGCTCCCCCGGGGGAGGGGTTGACTCCTGCGAGCCTGGATTTTTCCCCGGCGGGGATGGGGACGGCTCCCGGGGTGCTGATGCCGCGGTTGAAGCAAGTGTTTGTGATCGGGACGGGGTCGGACGACTCGGGGGTTTCCCGACGGATCTACGTCCCGGTGACAGCGACCCGGCTGTTCATGGGGGTGTTCGCGGCTTCGAACCAGGCTGCGATGGCCGGCGGGTTCACCGTGACGGTGCGCTCCCAGCCGAACGCGCTGCTCTTCGCCCGGTCGGTGACACGCGAACGCGTCGACCTGTGCTGGGATGCGGTGCCGGATGTCGATGTCCAGTTGGAATCGGCAACCGACCCAGTGAATGGGCCCTGGACCCCGGTCGGGGCAAAGCTTCCCGGTGACGGCCCGGATCGGTGCGCAAGCGTGCCGCGCGGTGCCGGCGTCCAGGTGTTCTATCGCCTGGCGATGGAACCACGGTGAGGCGCCCACTTCTCCTGGGATTGGCGCCCGCCGGTGCGTGGGATCCCCGTTTGATCCAACCCCACCTGGGTCGGATCAGGGGTATCAGGGGTTCACGCGGACGCGGAACAGGGCGGTGGGGCGGGCGGGGTCGAGGGGGGGGGTCCAGGGGCTGACGGCGTTCGGGACGGCTTCCCAGGGGCCCAGCGGGTTTGCCGCCTGTTCCAGGGTGCCGTGGGCCCAGGTGATCTCCCAATGGGCGGCGGTCCGCCGGATTCGAAGGTGGGCGGTGAGGTCGGCGATGGACCATTCGCGCACGGCGTCGGCGCCGGTGAGAACGGCGGAGCCTGTGGGATCGAAGGCGACGGAGGCGGGGGACCAGCGGTGGCCGAGGAACTGGCGGATGCGCGCGCCGGAGGCGGTGTCCCAGAGCGTGGCGCTGAATTCCGGGAAACTCTCGCCGGTGAGCACGAAGGAGGCGTCCGGGGAAAAGCTGGCGGCATCCAGGAAGCCGGCGGGCACCCGCCATTCGTTGCGGGGGGTCCAGGTGGTGGTGTCGAGGATACGCACCAGGCCGTGGTCCCAGGCGATGAGCAGGATGGCGCCGTCGCGGGAGAACTCGAGGCCGGTGATGGCGCTGGTGTCGGGGACGATTTCGTGGATTTGTGCGCCGGTGTGGATGTCCAAGACCGCCAGGGTGGAGGAACTCGAGCCGACGGCGAACCAGGGTTTGGCGGGGGAAAAGGCGAGGTGAGTGGGGTGTCCGTGGACGGCGAGGGTTCGGGTGAGGTTTCCGGTGGCGACGTCGTAGAGGCGGACACGCTGGTCCTGGGCGCCGGCGGCGATGACGGCGCCGTCGTGGGACACGGCCACGGAGGTGGGCCAGTGGGAAGGCCAGGTGTAGTCGCGGTCGATGGCGCCGGTGTCGGTGTGCCAGGTTCGAATGCCCGGGTTGGGCAGGCCGACGGTGGCATAGACGCGGCGGCCGTCGGGGAAGAAGCCGGTGGAGGCGGTGCCGGCGGGGGAGTCGGTGAATTCACGGATGGGGTTGCCGGTCCGACGGTCCCAGAGGCGGATGGCCTGTTCGATGCCGCCGCTGAGGACGAGGGAGCCGTCGGGTGAGAAGGCGACGCCGGTGTGGGTGGAAGTGGTGTGGCCGCGGAAGGTGCGAAGGGTGTCGCCGCCGGGCAGTTGTCGGACGAGGACATCGGAATCCAGGTTGGCGCCGACGACGAGGTGATCGCCGGGGATGCCGAGGGCGGCGAGGACGGGTTGGCCGTCGACGGTGCGGAGCAGTTCGGCGGTGTGGAGGTTCCAGAGGAAGACGCGTCCGTCGTTGCCGATGGTGCCGAGGGTGTCGGGGTTGGGGAACCAGGCGTCGACGATGTAGAGGGTGGGTTCGCCGACCGCGGGGAAGGTGCGTTTGGGTCGGGTGTTGAGCGGGTCCCAGAGGGTCAGGGAACGGTCGGGGTTGGTGATGAGGAGGTCGCCGTCGGGGCTGAAGACGCAGCGTTGGGGGGAGGCGTTGGTGAGGGGCAGGGTGCGCAGGAGCGTGCCGGTGGCGGCGTCCCAGATCTTGACCGCGTTGGTGAGGAAGGTGTCGAGGGTGGCGAAGCTGCGAAGGTCGGGAGCAAGGGTGGCGTCGAGGATGGGGGAGCCGGGCACACGAATGGAGGTGGTCTCGAGTCCCTGGTCGACGGACCAGAGGCGGACGGTGTTGTCGGCGCTGGCGGAGGCGAGGGTGGAGCCGTCGGGGGAGACGCGGAGGCGGTTGATCTCGCCCTGATGGCCATGGAAGGACCGGGTGAGGGTGCGGGTGGAGGTGTTCCAGGCCTGGACGGACCGGACGGTGGCGACGAAGAGGGTGTTGCCGTCGGGGGAGAATGTGAGGGCGGTGGCGGTCCAGGGAATATCGAGGCTGCCGAGGTGCTCGCCGGAGGTGAGGTCCCAGAGGTAGGCAGCGGTCCGGCCGCCGGTGGCGAGGAAACGAAGGTCCGGGGAGACGGCGATATGGTGGACATCCCCGAACCCGAACATGCGGGTGGGTGGTTGAGGGGGGGCGGACACCGCCGGGGCGTTGGCTGCGAGCGCGAGCAGGCAGAGGGCGAGGATGGGAGTGGTGTGCCGGGACGAGCCGATCAGCATGGGGCAAGGCTGCGGGGTGGGGTGGGTGCGGGCAATGGTACCAAAGGGGACCACGACCGACGCCCGGGGCCCGGGTTCGTCCTCAAAACCCGATCATGAGGCAATCGATGGCCACCCAGGGCCGACATCGCCGCGCCAGCCGCGTCCAGTCACCCTCCCATCCGCGCTCCAGGGAGCGCCGCAAAACAAGCCGGATCGGGCGCAATGGCGTAGCGGCAGGCGTCCCGCCTGCCGTAGAGGGTGGCGTCCCGCCACCCGGTGTCAGCGGCGGAACGAAAGTGGGGGAGAACGGGCGGTTTCTTCGCCCGTAGGAATCCCCTGCGCAAGAACCGCCGGGCGAGACGCCCGGCTCTACGGCAGGCGGGACGCCTGCCGCTACAGCAGGGGTTTCGGGACGAAGGCGTGATGGCCCTCGTTGTCAGGCGATCAGCAGCACTTATCCGGCATCAGCCGGCTTCCAAGGTCATGATGCGCTCGAACGTCGGGTTGAGGACGAGCCCCGGGGGTCTGGCGCCGGTCCGCGGCTTGGTTTGCGGGCTGTCCGGGGCGTGGAGGGGGTTGCGCAGGGGCGCGGGTCGGGAGGGGGACGTGAAGGGAAAGTTGGCGACCCCACGGGGATTCGAACCCCGGTTACTGCCGTGAAAGGGCGGTGTCCTAGGCCTCTAGACGATGGGGTCGTCCTGAGACGGGAGACCGTATCGAAGCGGGGGCTGGGATGGCCAGAAATAGTTTGGGAAAAAATCGCAGCGGAAGTCGGGCGGGAGCTGGTCGGAAATCGGGCTTTGGGCTGGAGGCAAATCAATGGCGTGGAAGGACATGGATCTGGAGGTGGCTGGGGCGGGTTCGGTCGCGGTAGACGCGGTGGGTGGCTTTGCGGAAGTCGGCCGGGGTGGCGCGGTAGATGTCGCAGAACGTCTGGGGGTTGCGGTCGGAAATGGGGAACCAGGAGCTTTGGATCTGGACCATGATGCGGTGGCCGGTGCGGAAGGTGTGGCAGACGTCGGGCAGGGTGAACTCGATTTTGGCGACCTCGCCGGGGACGAACGGTTCCGGGCGGTCGTAGCCGTTGCGGTATTTGCCGCGGAACGGTTCGCCGCGGACCAGTTGCTGGTATTCGCCGAGGCGGATGCCCTCGGGGTTGGGGTTGGGGTCGGGGTGGTCGCCGGTGTAGACGTCGATCAGTTTGACGACCCAGTCGGCGTCGGTGCCGGTGGTGGAGACGTGGAGGGTGGCGACGAGGGGGCCGGCGACGGTGAGGTCCTCGGTGAGCGGTTCGGTTTCATAGACGAGGACATCGGGGCGGCGGGAGGCGAAGCGTTGGTCCTCGACCATGTAGGTGTGGGGCATGCCGGTGGTGATGCGGGAGGTGGCGGGGACGGGGCGGGCGGGGTCGCTGTCGTAGGCGTCGAAGGCCTCGGCGGGTTGGGTGGGCGGGGAGAAGTCGAGGCGGCCGTCGGCGTGGAGGAAGAGGCTGCGCGGGGTGGCGCGGGCGGGGGGCCAGGCGGATTCGCGGCGCCAGCGGTGGGTGCCGGTTTCGAAGACATAGGCTTCGGCGAGATCGATGTCGTTGGCGCCCTGGAGGAATTTCCGGAAGAAGGGCAGTTCGATTTCGTTGCGGAAGTGTTCGGCGGTTTGGGATTGGAAGTCGATGGGGCCGAGGCGCTGGCCGTCGCCGCCGTGCCATTCGCCATGGGACCAGGGGCCCATGACGAGGATGTTGGTGATGCCGGGGTTGAGTTTTTCGGTGGCGCGGTAGGTCTTGAGGGTGCCGGAGAGGTCCTCGGCATCGAACCAGCCGCCGACGGTGAGGACGGCGGCGCGGACGTTGGAGAGGTGCTGGGTGAGGTTGCGGGCGCGGGTCCAGGCGGCGTTGGTGGAGCGATGGATGATGTCGTTCCAGAGGGTGGCCTTGCCCTTGAAGAAGCGGGAGTCGAGGTTGGCGAGGGGTCCCTGCTGGAGGAAGAAGCGGTAGCCGTCGGGGGAGCCGAAGTCGAAGGGGCGGGGGTTTTGGCGGAGGGGTTTATCGAGCTGCTGGCTGAACATCTGGATGAAGCTGAAGTTGTGGGCGAGCCAGAAGCAGCCGTTGTGGAGGGCGTCATCGCCGTCGAAGAGGTCGGCGACCGGGGCCTGGGGGGAGACGGCTTTGAGGGCGGGGTGGGAGTCGATCATGCCGGCGGCGGCGAAGAAGCCGGGGTAGGAGATGCCCTGGAGGCCGACGTTGCCGTTGTGGCCGGGGACATTGCGGACCAGCCAATCGATGGTGTCCCAGGCGTCGGTGGATTCGTCGGTGTCGCGGGGTCCGAGGGGTCGGGGGCGGATGGGGCGGACGTCCTCGAAATCGCCTTCGCTGGCGTAGCGGCCGCGGACGTCCTGGACGGCGAGGATGAAGCCGGCGTCGAGGTAGGAGTCGGGCACGCCGGGGTTTCGGGACACGTCGATGGTGTAGGGTTTCTGGCCGTAGGGTGTGCGTTGGAGGAGGATGGGGTGGTTGGTGCCGGGGGTGCGAGGGAGGTAGACGGTGGTGTAGAGGCGGACCCCGTCGCGCATGGGAATGCGGTGTTCGTGTTTCAGGTAACGCTGGGCGAACTCGGCGGCGTTGGCGGGGGATTGCGGGAGGAGGCAACCCGCGAGTGTGAGTGCGAGCGCGAATGTGAACCTGGGGCGGCGGGGGAAACGGGGCGGATGCGGCGGAGTGGTCATGCGCGGGGCGGAGGGTTCGGGGAATGTCCCGGGAAGCCGCGGGTGCGGCGAGCGAAAAACCGGCGGCCACGACGCGTTGGAGGTGCGGCGGTGGTGCATGGCGGTGGATGCGAAGGGGGCGCTCAGCGGGCGGGCGAGGCGGTGCCGCCGCCGAGTGCGGCGTAGAGGCGGACCTGGAGGGCGAGCTTTTCGAGCTTGAGGAGGACGAGGCCCTGTTGGGCGGCGAAGAGGGTGCGCTGGGCATCGAGCACGCCGAGGTAGCTGTCGATGCCCTTGTCGAATCTCGAGAAGGCGAGCTGATGGGTGGCGTCGAGGGTGCGGACCAGGTCGTTCTGGGCGGCGAGGCGGTCGTCGACGGTTGAGACCGCGGCGAGGAGGTCGGCGACATCGCGGAAGGCCTGCTGGATGGATTCCTCGTAGCGGGTGACGGCGATTTCGCGGCCGACGCGGGCGGCCTTGTGGGCGGACCAGACGCGGGCGTCGAAGATGGGGAGGACGATCTGGGGCGCGTAGCTCCAGGCGCCGGAGCCGGATTTGAAGAGACCGGAGAGGTCGCTGCTGGCGGTGCCGACGGCGGCGGTGAGGGAAATTCTTGGGAAGAAGGCGGCGCGGGCGGCACCGATGTCGGCGTGGGCGGCGCGGAGGAGGTCCTCGGCCTGGAGCACGTCGGGTCGGAGGAGGAGGACCTCGGAGGAGAGGCCGGGTTGGATGGGGTTGAAGGGGCTGGTGTGGGGCAGGGCGGGCGGGGTGTATTGGGGATCGACGGTCTGGCCGACGAGGAGGTCGAGGGCGTTGCGGTCCTGGGCGACCTGTTGGGAGGCGAGGGCGAGGTCGCGGCGGGCGGACTCGAGGGGGGCGCGGGCGCGGAGCACCTCGACCTCGGGGACGAGGCCCAGTTCGTGGCGGCGGCGGACGAGGGCGTGGGCGGACTCCTGGGCCTCGAGGGTGGTTTGGGCGAGGGCCAGCGATTCGCGGTCGGCGGCGAGGCTGAGCCAGGCTTCGGCGACGGAGGCGATGACCGCGAGGGTGGCGCCCTGGCGGGCGTGGTTCGAGGCGAGGTATTCCTGGAGGGCGCGGTCCTTGAGGCTTTTGAGGCGGCCGAAGAAGTCGATTTCCCAGGCGGCGACGCCCAGTTGGACGCTGTACTGCTCGATGGCCTGGCGTCCGGCGAAGAAGGCGACATCGGAGGGGACACTTTGTTTGGAACCGGAAGCGGAGGCGTCGATGGCTGGGAGGCGGTCGGCGCGGCGGATGCCGTAGAGGGCTCGGGCGCGTTCGACGTCGAGGATGGCGAGGCGGAGGGTGCGGTTCTGGGTGAGGGCGGTGTTGACGAGGATGCGGAGGTCGGGGTGGGTGATGAAGGCCTGCCACTCGGTTTCGTGCGGTGGGGCGGCGGGTTGGGCGGGCTGGGCGGGTTGGGTTGGTGTGTTGGTGTTGGTGGTCGTGGTGTTGGTGGTGGGCCAGTGGTTGGGGACTGGGGGATGGGGGCGGGAGTAGGCCGGGCTCAGGGAGCAGCCGGTGAGGGTGAAGGCCAGGGTGAGGGCGAGGGTGACGGCGAGGGTGCAGCCGAGGGCGGGGGTTTGGGCGCGGGGGAGCGGCGGGGTGGGGGCCATGGGAGCGGGGTTCGCCGGTGTGGGGATGGGGACCGGGGTGGGGGTGGTGGGTTTCATGTCAGGCCGGGGAATGATCGGGAGCGGGGCTGGCCGGGGTGTTGGCGGTGGGGTTTGGGGTGGTTGGGGCGGTGCGGCGGCCGAAGGTGTTCTCGATGAGAACGTAGAACAGGGGAGCGAAGACGGTGACGAGGAAGGTGGAGGTGACGACGCCGCCGACGACGGCGGTGCCGATGGCTTTTTGGGCGCCGGCGCCGGCGCCGTTGGCGAGGGCGAGGGGGAGGACACCGAAGCCGAAGGCGAGGGAGGTCATGACGATGGGGCGGAGGCGGAGTTTGGCGCCTTCGAGGGTGGCCTGGACGAGGCCGAGGCCTTCGGCGACGCGGTCCTTGGCGAACTGGACGATGAGGATGGCGTTCTTGGTGGTGAGGCCGAGGGTGGTGAGCAGGCCGATTTGGAAATAGACATCGTTGGGCAGGCCGCGGAGGGAGGAGGCGATGACGCCGCCGATGGCGCCGAGGGGGAGGGCGAGGAGGATGGAGAGGGGGATGGGCCAGCTTTCGTAGAGGGCGGCGAGGCAGAGGAAGATGACGAGGATGGAGAAGGCGTAGAGCGGGGCGGCCTGGGCGCCGGACTGGCGTTCCTGGTAGGAGAGGCCGGTCCAATCGAAGCCGATGCCCTGGGGGAGGTTTTGGACGAAGGACTCCATGGTGTTCATGGCTTCGCCGGAGCTGTGGCCGGGGGCGGCTTCGCCGAGGATGTTGATGGAGGGAAAGCCGTTGAACCGTTCCAGTTTGGGGGAGCCGGTGGTCCAGTGGCCGGAGGCGAAGGAGGAGAAGGGGACCATGGAACCCGCGGAATTGCGGACGTGGAGTCGCTGGAGGTCGGTGGGGAGCATGCGGAAGGGGGCATCGGCCTGGGCGTAGACGCGTTTGACCCGGCCGGCCTGGATGAAGTCGTTGACGTAGGCGCTGCCGAAGGCGGCTGAGACCGTCTGGTGGATGGCGGTGATGGGGACGCCGAGGGTGCCCGCGCGGTCCCAGTCGACGTCGACGCGGTATTCGGGGACGTCCTCGAGGCCGTTGGGGCGGACCTTGGCGAGGGCGGGGTTTTTGGCGGCGGCGGCGAGCAGTTGGTTGCGGGCGTCCATGAGGGCGGCGTGGCCGAGGCCGCCGCGGTCGAGCAACTGGAAGTCGAAGCCCTTGGCCTGGCCCAGTTCGACGACGGCGGGAGGGGCGAAGGCGAAGACGAGGGCATCGCGGATGCGGTTGAAGCGGGCGGTGGCGCGTTCGGCGACGGGGCCGACGCGGAGGTTGGGGGTATGGCGGAGGTCCCAGTCCTTCAGTTTGACGAAGGCGAGGCCGGAGTTCTGGCCGCGGCCGGAGAAGCTGGTGCCTGCGACGGTGAGGATGCCTTCGACGGCGTCCTTTTCATCGACGAGGAAGTGGTCCTTGACCGTGTTCATGACGGCCTTGGTTTGTTCGAGGGTGGCGTTGGCGGGGAGGAGGGCCTGGACCATGAGGATGCCCTGGTCTTCGTCGGGGAGGTAGGCGGTGGGCATGCGATGGAAGAGGGCGGCCATGGCGGCGACGATGACGGTGAAGGCGGCGAGGTAGCGGAGTTTGGCGGCGAGGGAATGGCCGACGAGGGCGAGGTAGCGGGTGCGGGCGCGGAAGAAGAGGTTGTCGAAGGCGCGGAAGAACGGGCGGAGGAACCAGACGCCGCCCTCGGCGGGTTGGTGGCCCTTGGGGACAGGTTTGAGGAAGGACGCGCAGAGGACGGGGGTGAGGACGAGGGCGACGAGCACGGAGAGGAGCATTGCGGCGATGATGGTGATGGAGAACTGGCGGTAGATGACGCCGGTGGAGCCGGGGAAGAAGGCCATGGGACCGAAGACGGCGGAGAGGACGAGGCCGATGCCGACGAGGGCGCTGGTGATCTGGCGCATGGACTTGGCGGTGGCCTCGAGGGGTGGGAGTCCCTCCTCGCTCATGATGCGTTCGACGTTTTCCACCACGACGATGGCGTCGTCGACCAGCAGGCCGATGGCGAGGACCATGGCGAACATGGTGAGCATGTTGACGGAGAAGCCGGCGAGGCCGAGGACGGCGAAGGTGCCGAGGATGACGACGGGGACGGCGATGGTGGGGATGAGGGTGGCGCGCATGTTGCCCATGAAGAGGTACATGACGAGGAAGACGAGGATGACGGCCTCGACGAGGGTTTTGACCACCTCGCGGATGGCCACCTTGACGAAGGGGGTGGTGTCGTAGGGGTAGACCACCTTCATGCCGGGCGGGAAGAAGCGGGACAACTCGGCCAGTTGTGCGCGGACGGCGTCGGCGGTGGCGAGGGCGTTGGCGCCGGCGGCCTGGCGGATGGCGAGGCCGGTGGAGGGGCGGCCGTTGTGGAAGACGTCGACGTCGTAGGATTCGGTGCCCAGCTCGGCGCGGCCGACGTCGGCGATGCGGATGACGGAGCTGTCGGGGTTGGTGCGGAGGGGGATGGCGGCGAACTGTTCGGGGGTTTGGAGGAGGCTTTGGACGATGATCGAGGCGTTGAGGCGCTGGCCGGGGATGGCGGGGGCGCCGCCGAACTGGCCGGCGGAGATCTCGACGTTGTAGGCGCGGAGGGCGGTGACGACCTCCTGGAAGGTCAGTTGGAACTCGGTGAGCTTGTCGGGGTCGAGCCAGATGCGCATGGCGTACTGGCTGCCGAAGATCTCGACCTCGCCCACGCCGGGCACGCGTGACAGGACCTTCTCGAGGCTGGAGAAGGCGTAGTCGCGGAGGTCGTTGGAATCGAGGCTGCCGTCCTCGGACACGAGGCCGACGACCATGAGGTAGTTGCGGGTGGACTTGCTGACCCGCACGCCCTGGCGTTGGACGACCTCGGGCAGGCTGGCCATGGCGAGCTGGAGCTTGTTCTGGACCTGGGCCCAGGCGAGGTCCGGATCGGTGCCGGGGGAGAAGGTCAGTTCCACGCGGGCGGCGCCGGCGGAGTCGCTGGTGGCCGACAGGTAGAGCATGCGGTCGAACCCGGTCATCTTCTGCTCGATGATCTGGGTGACGCTGTTCTCGACGGTTTCCGCCGACGCGCCCGGGTAGAACGCGGTGATGGCGATGGAGGGGGGCGCGATCGGGGGGTATTGGGCAACGGGCAACTGGTGGATGGCCAGGGCGCCGGCGACCATGAGCACGATCGCGATGACCCAGGCGAAGACCGGGCGTCGGAGGAAGAACAGGGAGATCATGGCGGGGTCAGCGGCGGGCGGTTCCGGTGCCGGTGCGGGTGGCGGTTCCGGCGACCTGCCGATGGGAGGACGGGGTTGGGATCGAGGGTGGGGAGTTCGATTCGGAACCTGTTTCCGATCCCGAACCCGGGCCTGGGCCATGGGGCGGGGCCGGGTCCCGGGCGTGGACCTCGCGCACCGCGGCGCCCGGTTTCGCGCGTTGCAGACCTTCGACCACGATGCGATCGCCGGGCTGGAGTCCGGAACGCACGAGCCAGCGGTCGCCGACCGCGCGGTCCAGGTCGAGACGTCGTTGGACCGCGTGGCCGGAGTCGTCGACGACGAGGGTCCAGGGGTTGCCCTTGGGGTCGCGGGCGACGGCCTGCTGGGGGATGAGAATGGCGCGGTCGTTGGTGCCCTCCTCGATCACCGTGCGGACGAACATGCCTGGGAGGAGGACGCCGTCGGGGTTGGGGAAGACCATGCGCAGGGTGACGGAGTCGGTGGACGGCTCGACGGAGACGTCGCGGAACTGGAGGGAACCCGGGTGGGGGTAGGGGGAGCCGTCGGGGAGGATGAGGCTGACGCGGTTATGGGCGGTGGTGTCGTGGCGGAGTTGGCCGGCCTCGAGGCGTTGGCGGAGGCGGAGCCGTTCGGTGGAGGACTGGGGGACATCGACGTAGATGGGGTCGAGCTGTTGGACGGTGGCGAGGGCGACCGGTTGGTAGGCGGTGACGATGGCGCCGTCGGTGATGGAGGAGCGGCCGATGCGGCCGGGGATGGGGGAGACGATGCGGGCGTAGGCGCGTTGGATGCGGGCGGCTTCGACCCCGGCCTTCCAGGAGGCGATGTCGGCGAGGTTTTGTTGAAGGGCGGCCTCGGCGTCCTCGAGGTCCTGGCGGCTGACGGCCTTGTCGGCCTGGGCGAGGCGGAAGCGCTCGGCTCTGGAGACGAGGGCCGGGTGAAGGGCCTGGGCGCGGGCGAGGGCGGCCTCGGCGTTGTCGAGCGCGGCCTGGAACGGGGCGGGATCGATGTCGTAGAGCGGCTGTCCGGCCTGGACATCGGAGCCCTCCTCGAAGAGGCGTTTGAGGATGAGCCCGTTCACCTGGGGGCGTATTTCGGCGATGCGATAGGCGACGGTGCGTCCGGGGAGTTCGGTGGTGAGCGGGACGGCGGTGGTGGTGGTGGTGAGGGTGAGCACCTCGGGGGGTTGGGCCGTGGGGGCGGCCTTGGGTGGCGAGCAGGCGGTGAGCGCGGCCAGCAGGCTTGCGGAGAGCAGGGTGGGAGCCAGGGAGGATCTCATGGGCGTTGGGGGGGATGGCCCGGGTCAGACGCGGTAGATCGCCGCGAGATCGGGGAGCAGGTCGGGGCCGAGGTCGATCGGGGCCCTGCCGACGCGGATGTGGCGGGAGTTGGCCGCCGCGCCGAAGAGGCGGACCTTCAGGTAGCGCGGGTGGGCGACGATGACGGTTTCCATGTCGTTGGTGAACGCGAGGTGGTGGTGGGCTGCGGCGGAGCCGTCGGGGGGACGGACGTGGGACGAGCCTTCGTCGGGCGGTTCGCTGACCGAGAGGCCGTATTTGGCGGCGATGGCGAGGGCGACCTTTTCCTTCGCCGGCGCCACCCAGCCCTGGTCGGGGTACCACGACGCGGGGTTTTGCGGCGGGACGGCGAGGGTCGCCAAGCCTTGGAAGAAGGCCAGGAAATGGAACCCGGCCTCGGACGGGCGGGGCATGGAACGGAGCAGGCAGGTCAGTTCGAAGTCGTCGAGACCCTCGCCCACCTGGGCGCGGACATCGCGGATCCAATCGAGCAGGGCGAGGGAGGCGTTGGTGGGGGTGTGGGGCTGGGATTGGGAAGCAGCCTCGGGAGCGACCGGCGGCAGGAGCGTGGAGGTGGGGGAGGTGTTGTTGTTGGTGGTGGTCATGGTTCGAGGGGGGTTGAAGGTTTGAACTCGGGGGAGGGGGTCGGGTGGGGCAGGGCGTTCAACTGGGCGAGGATCGCCTTGCGGCTGGTGGTGCCCACCTGTTTGGCCCGGAGCTGGCCGTTGACGAAGTAGAGCAGAGTGGGGACCGACTGGATGTCGTACCACAGGCTCAGCACCGGGTCGTCGTCGGCGTTGATGCGGAGGATTCGGAAGCGTCCGGCGGAGGAGCGGGCGACCTGGGTGAGGACGCGGTGGAGGATCCGGCACGGTTGGCTCCAGGGGGTTTCGAAGGCCACCACCACCGGCAGGCGGGCGTGGATCACCTCGGCCTCGAAATGCGAGTGATCGAGGTCGACGACACGTCCGGGTGGGGGATGGCTGTTCATGATTTCGACCGGAAAACCGGGCCGAGTTCCCAGGGGCATGAACCGTGCCGGGAAGACGACGATCGCAACTCATTGCAAATGAAGGTCTCGATGCCGGATGCCCGTTGTTGCTGAAGGACGAGTATTCGTACGAACGGATTTTCGTTCGAACCTTGCATGGACGATTGGGGTGGTTGGTGGGAGGATTCGGGGCATGACGGACGGGGTGGACCGGCGGTTTGATCCGAATCACGCGGCGCAGTTGCTGTTGGATCTCGCGCATGAGCAGTCGGTGGAGCATCTGCTGCGGATGCTGGTGACGCGGGTGGCGGAGCGGCCGAATCTGGCGTGTGCGCAGGTGTGGCTGGTGGGGGTGGGGGATCGGTGTGGGGGGTGTGTGCATCGGGCGTGGTGTCCGGATCGGGCGCGGTGTCTGCATTTGGCGGCTGGGGAGGGGTGGCGGGAGGGGGGGGAGGTGGTGCGTGGGGTGTTTGACGATCCCGCGGCGCGGCATCCGCTGGGGGTGGGGTTTCTGGGGGCGGCGGCGTCGGCGGGGGAGCAGCGGCAGATCGGGGAATCGGAGCTGGGCCAGGCGGAGGTGGCGGGGTTTGAGTGGATGCGGTCGCGGGGTGTGCGGAGTGTGATTGCGACGCCGATTGTGTTTCGGGGGGAGGTGCTGGGGTTGTTGACGGGGTTCACGCGGATGCCGGTGCCGGAGGAGAGCCGGCCGTGGGGGCGGATTTTTGCCGATCACGTTGGGGCGGCGTTGGCGAACGCGCGGGCGTTCGAGGAGATCCGGCGGTTGAAGGCGCAGCTCGAGTTGAGGAATGCGTATTTGCAGGAGGAGGTGGTGGAGGCCCGGGCGTTCGGGGATCTCGTGGGGCAGAGTGCGGCGCTGCGGCAGGTCATCAGCCAGATCGACCTGGTCGCGCCGACGGAGGCGTCGGTGTTGATCCTGGGCGAGACGGGGACGGGGAAGGAACTCGTGGCGCGTGAGATTCACCGGCGGAGTCCGAGGAAGGACGGGCCGTTGGTGCGGGTGAACTGCGCGTCGATTCCGCGGGATTTGTTCGAGAGCGAGTTCTTCGGGCATGTGAAGGGGGCGTTCACCGGGGCGATCAAGGATCGGGCGGGGCGCTTCGAGACCGCGGAGGGGGGGACGCTGTTTCTGGACGAGGTCGGGGAGGTTTCGTTGGAGATGCAGGCGAAGCTGCTGCGGGTGTTGCAGGAGAAGCGGTACGAGCGGGTGGGGGATGACCGGACGCGGGAGGCGAACGTGCGGATCATCGCGGCGACGAACCGGGATCTGAAGCAGGCGGTGGTGGCGGGGAGGTTTCGCGAGGACCTGTACTACCGGATCCACGTGTTTCCCATCCATGTGACGCGGCTGCGGGAGCGGAAGGACGACATCCCGCTGCTGGCGCGGCATTTCGTGGAGGTGTCGGTGCGGGAGCTGAAGTGTGCGCGGCCGAAGCTGACGCGGGTGGCGCTGATGCAGCTTCAGGCGTACGACTGGCCGGGGAACGTGCGGGAGCTGAGGAACGTGATCGAGCGGGCGGTGATTCTGGCGCGCGGGGGGCCGTTGGCGTTCGACCTGCCCGGTTCGGATGGAGGGTCCGCGGACGCGGTGCGCGGGCAGGTGGTGGGCGGGGTGGTGGAGGGCGAGGCCTGGGGAGGTGAAGGGGAGGAGGACGGGCGGCGGGGGCCTGGGGGATCGGGGTTTCTCACCGAATCGGAGATGCGGCGGCGGGAGCGGGAGAACCTGCGGGCGGTGTTGGAGCGGACCGGTTGGAAGGTGAAGGGTTCGGACGGTGCGGCGGCGCTGCTGGGCCTGAAGCCGACGACGCTGTTGTCGCGGATGAAGGCGATGGGATTGCGGAAGCCGGGCGGTGAAGGCGTCTGAGGCGGGGACGAAACGGCGGGGCATGTTTCCGGCGGTTGCGGGACGTCGAGGGGGTTGCGTAGGCTGGCCTGCATGCACCCGTTTGTTTCGAGGAACGCTGGCGTTGGAGGCGGTTGGGGTTGGAGCCGGAGGCTTTGCGGGGGACGCGATGGGTCCGGCGCCGGCGGCGGGGTCCGGGGCTGGGGCGGGCGGGTGTTGAGCGGGGTGGTGGCGGCGGTGGCGATGGCCGTGTTCGCGGGTCACGGCCCGGGGATTCGACGGGCGGTGGCGGCGGACGACGGGCGGATGGAGCTGCTGGCGCGGTTGGTGCGGGATGAATCGCCGAGGGTGCGGGTGGAGGCCTTGCGGGCGTTGGCGAAGGTGCCGAGCGCGAGGTCGGCGGAGCTGGCGCTGGGGGTGTTGGACCTGCCGATGGATCCGACGCTGGATTACGCCCTGTGGCTGACGATCAACGAGCTTGCGGAGCCGTGGATCGAGGCGGTGCGGAGCGGGGGTTGGAAGGCGGAGGGCCGGGAGCGGCAGCTCGAGTTCGCCTTGAGGGCATTGAAGCCCGAGCAGGTCGCGCGGGTGCTGGGGTCGGTGCTTGGCGATCGGGCGCTGCCCGCGGACGGGTCGGGTCCGTGGATTGAGATTCTGGGGAACGCCGGGGCGCCGGCGCATTTGCGGCGGCTGCTGGATCAGGCGGTGGCCGGGGGGTTTCAACCGGGAGCGACGGCGCGGGTGTTGAAGGCGCTGGGGGAGGCGGTGCGCTTGCGCAAGGTGAAGCCCTCGGGCGGTCTGGACGTGGTGGGCGTGTTTTTCGGGCATGCGGATGGCGGGGTGCGGGTGGAGGCGATGCGTTTGGCGGGGTTGTGGAAGGACATCGGGCCGGCGGTGGGGATGTTGTTGGACCGGGTCGGGCGGCTGGGGGATGGGGACAGCGGGGAGCGTGCGGTGGGTCTGGAGTCCCTGCGGCAGATCGGTGGCGACGCGGTGGTGGAGCGGATGGCGGCGTGGGCGGAATCCGGGGGGAGCGAGGGGTTGCGGCGGTCGGCGGCGGTGATGCTGGCGTCGTTGGACGGCACGCGCGGGTTTCCGGCGGTGGTGCGGGCGGCGGCGGGGCTGACGGGGGAGCCGGGGGCGTTGGAGTACTGGCGCGGGGTGCTGGCGATCAGGGGCGCGGGGCTGCCGTTGCGGGAGGCGCTGGAGGGGGGGCGGATTCCGGAGGTGGCGGCCCGTGCGGGCATGCGGGTGGCGCGGGAGGGTGGGCGTGACGACGTGGAACTGGTGGCGGCGTTTGCGGCTGCGGGCGGGCTGGCGTCGGACACCCAGCGGTTGACCGAGGAGATGGTGAAGGAGATCGCCGAGCGGGCGTTGGCCCAGGGGGATCCGCGGCGGGGCGAGCGGGTGTATCGGCGGGCGGAGCTTGCCTGCACCACCTGTCACGCGATCGGGGGGGCCGGGGGGAAGGTCGGACCCGACATGACGAGCATCGGGGCCAGTGCGCCGGTGGATTACCTGGTCGAATCGCTGGTTTTGCCGAACGCCAAGATCAAGGAGGGCTATCACTCGGTGGTCGTGGAGACCCGGGACGGGGAGGAGTACACGGGGACGGTGGCGCGGGAGACGCAGGACGAGCTCTTTCTGAGGAACGCCGCGGGGCAGGAGGTCGGGGTGGCCAAGGCCTCGGTGGTTCGGCGGGAGATGGGGAGACTTTCGTTGATGCCCTCGGGGCTGCTCGAGCCGTTGAGTGCGCAGGACCGGTTGGATCTGGTGGCGTTTCTCTCGCGGCTGGGCAAGCCGGGGGAATACGACGCCAGCCGGGGCGGGGTGGCGCGGGTCTGGCACATCGGCAACGTGGTGCACACCGATCTTCAGAACGACCAGGCGGACTGGATCTGGAAGGCGGCGTTCACCGAGCGGCGGTGGGTGCCGGTCACCGCGCTGGTGCGCGGGGATCTGGATGCGGAGCTGCTGGATGGCGCGGCGCGGGCGCAGGCATGGACCTCGAAGGTGGCGGTGGTGGCGGCGACCGAGGTGCGGCTGGCCGAGGCGGGTGCGGTGCGATTCCGGTTGAGCACCGCGGACGCGGAGCTCTGGGTGGCGGGCCGGCTGCTGGGAACGGGGCGTGAGGTGGTCGGGGAACTCCCCGCGGGGCGGCATCGGGTGATCGTGCGGCTGGATCCGCGCCGGATGCCGGACGGGCTGCGGTTGGAGGGCGAAGGGGTTTCGTTCGTGCTCGACTGAGAGCCGGGGCGCGTGGGTGCGCGGTGATTTTGAGGCTTCCGTGGCGGGGTGCCGCGGGAGCAACCTTTGCACATTCCATGCGCATTCCGATTCTACTCTCGGCGGTGTTGGGTTTTCTGGCGGGCGGCGGGACGACGGCGTTGGCGGCGGAGCTGAGGCTGGGGATGGTGGGGCTGGACACCTCGCACGCCACGGCGTTCACGAAGCTGCTCAATGATCCGACCGACAAGAACCACGTTCCGGGGGGCCGGGTGGTGGCGGCGTTCAAGGGCGGCAGCCGCGACATTGAATCCAGCTGGTCGCGGGTGGACGGCTACACCCGGGAGCTCACCGAGAAGTGGGGGGTGAAGGTGTACGACACCATTGAGGCCATGTGCGCGGAGGTCGACGCGGTCCTGATCGAGAGCGTGGACGGCCGGCCGCATCTGGAGCAGGCGCGGCCGGTGATCGCGGCGGGGAAGGCGGTGTACATCGACAAGCCGATGGCCGGATCGCTGAAGGACGTGATCGAGATCTTCCGGCTGGCGCGGGAGAAGAAGGTGCCGGTGTTCAGCGCCTCGTCGCTGCGGTTCGCCAAGGGCACGCTGGCGGTGCGGGGCGGGGCGATCGGGGAGGTGTTGAAGGCGGAGACCTCCAGTCCGTGTCATGTGGACCCGACGCATCCCGAGCTCTTCTGGTACGGCATCCACGGCGTGGAATCGCTGTTCACCGTGATGGGCACCGGATGCGAGACCGTGCGGCGCGGGGTGACCGCCGACGGGCGGATCGAGGTGACCGGGACGTGGAAGGGTGGGCGCACCGGGGTGTACCGGGAGGGCAAGGGCTACGAGGGGCGGGCGGTGGGGACGAAGGGCGAGGCGGCGGTCGGGGCGTTTGACGGGTACGCGCCGCTGGTGGTGGCGATCATGGAGTTCCTCAGGACCGGGGTGGCGCCGGTGCCGGAGCGGGAGACGATCGAACTCTTCGCGTTCATGGAGGCCTCGGACGAGAGCAAGCGGCGCGGGGGCGAGCCGGTGGCGATCCGGGAGGTGTTGGAACGGGCCGGCTGGCGGGCGCCGTGAGCCGGGATCGTCGGCGATGGATGGCGGGCGAAGCGCGTTGGGCGATGGGCGGAGAACCATGGAATCCGAACCGGAGGCAGGCATGACGACACGATGGAATGGCGGGACGCGTTGGCGTTGCGGCGCGTGGGTGGGGGCCGCGACCGCGGTGGTGGCGGGCGTGGGCCTGGTGTTCACCGGGCCGGGGGTGGGCGCGCAGCCCGCCGACGCCAACTACGACGAAGCGCGGGTTCCGGCGTACACCTTGCCGGACCCGTTGAGCATGGAGGACGGACGGACCGTGACCCGGGCACGCCAGTGGGAGCGCCGCCGGCGGGCGGAGATTCTGGAGCTCTTTCGCGAGCACGTTTATGGGCGGAGTCCGGGGCGTCCGGCGGGCATGCGCTTCGAGGAAGTCGAGCGGGACCCGGGTGCCTTCGGGGGGCGGGCGACGCGGAAGCAGGTGACGGTGTGGTTCACCGGTCGCGAGGGGGGGCCGTCGATGGACCTTCTGTTGTATGTGCCGAACCAGCGGCGGGGGCGGGCACCGGTGTTTCTCGGGTTGAACTTCAAGGGCAACCAGGCGGTGGCGAACGATCCGGGCATCCGCCTGACGCGGAGCTGGGTGTCGAACCAGCCGCAGGAGGGGCGGGTGGGGAACCGGGCGGGGGAAGCCTCGCGCGGAACGGCGTCGGGGCGTTGGGCGATCGAGCGCCTGATCGAGCGGGGTTACGCGGTGGCGACGGTGTACTGCGGGGACCTCGAGCCCGATCACGCGCAGGGGTGGAAGGACGGGGTGCGGTCGGTGTTTCCGGTGGACGGACGGCGGGTGGCGGAGGCGGGGGTTGAACCGATCCGGGAGCTGGCGCCGGACGCGTGGGGAGCGATCGGGGCGTGGGCGTGGGGGTTGAGCCGGGCGATGGACTATCTCGAGACCGATCGGGATGTGGACGCCAGGCGGGTGGCGGTGATGGGGCATTCGCGTCTGGGCAAGACCGCGTTGTGGGCGGGGGCGCAGGACGAGCGGTTCGCGGTGGTGATCTCGAACAACTCGGGTGAGGGCGGTGCGGCGCTGGCGCGGCGGCGGTTCGGGGAGACGACCCGTCGCATCAACACCGTGTTCCCCCACTGGTTCTGCGGGAACTTCAAGCAGTACAACGACCGCGAGGACGCGATCCCGGTGGATCAGCACGAACTGATCGCGTTATGCGCGCCGAGGCCGGTGTACATCGCCAGCGCGGAGCAGGATCGCTGGGCCGATCCGAAGGGCGAGTTCCTCGCCGGTCTGGCCGCGGATCCCGTGTACGCGCTGTACGGTCGGGTGGGCGTCGGGGTGGCGGAGATGCCCGGGGTGGATCGGCCCGTGGGGGATCACATCGGGTACCACGTGCGAACGGGCGGGCACGACGTGCTTCCCTACGACTGGGAGCGGTTCATGGATTTCGCGGATCGTCATTATGGGAGGAAGGACACGAAATGAAGCGGCAGCACGAGACTGGGAGTCGGTGGGTGGCGGCGCTCCGGCGCGCGGGATGGGTGGCGGGCGCGGTGTGGGTGCTGGCGGCGGGGTTGGGGGATCGGGCGCTCGGGGCGGAACTGGTGGGCGTGCGGCGGATCTGGGATGCGGGTGAGCACAACGCGTTCACCGATCTCGTGCGGCACCGGGGCGCCTGGTACTGCGTGTTCCGCGAGGGCAAGGGGCATGTGTCGCCGGACGGACTGGTGCGGGTGCTGACCTCGTCGGACGGCGAGGTCTGGACCAGCGCCGCGGAGCTGCGGTCCGCGCGCGGGGACCTTCGCGATCCGAAGCTGGTGGTGGGGCGGGGTGGGCGGCTGTATCTCAGCGCGGCCATCGCGTTGCCGCAGCCAGGGCCGGTGCGGCATCAGACCGTGGTGTGGACCTCGAGGAACGGGCGGGACTGGGGCGAGGCGGTGGACGTTGGCGAGCCGGACGTCTGGATGTGGCGGGTCGTGTGGCATCGGCGAACCGCCTACGGGATCGGGTACGGCACGGGCGAGGACCGGTTTGTCCGGCTGTACCGGAGCCGGGACGGGAGGAGGTATGACACGCTGGTTTCGAGGCTCTTCGAGGCCGGTTATCCGAACGAGACCGGGATGATTTTCGAAACGGACGGCACGGCTGTGTGCCTGTTGCGGAGGGATGGCGGGATGGCGACGGGGCAGGTGGGGCGCGCGTTGCCGCCGTACACGGACTGGGAGTGGAAGGATCTCGGGGTGCGGATCGGGGGGCCGCAGTGTCTGCGGCTGGCGGACGGGCGGGTGGTCGGGGCGGTTCGTCTGTACGACGGCGGAGCCCGCACCTCGCTGGTGTGGCTCGATTCGAAGCAGGGGCGGATCGAGGAGATCCTGAGGCTGCCATCGGGCGGGGACACCAGCTATCCGGGCCTGGTGTGGCACGACGGGTTGCTGTGGGTCAGCTACTACTCCTCGCACGAGGGCAGGACCTCGATCTACCTCGCGAAGGTTCGGCTGGACTGACGTAAGTCCGGTCGGGGAACAGGACGCCGGGCATGCCGGGGCGTCAGCGGGGCAGTTGAGGCGGGGGTGGCGCCGGGGGCGGCGGCAGGGAGCCCGGGTCGAAGACCGGGAGGGAAAGGGACCATCGGATGGCGGCGAGGCGGATGGCGAGGGTCACGCCGGCGCCGGCCATCAGCGGGACGTTCGAACCGGGGATGAGCGCGTGGGTGATGGTGAACGCGGTGGCGCCGGCCACCGAGGCGGTGGCGTAGAGACGGATCTCCGGGCGGAACACCAGGGGCAGTTCGTTCAGCAGCACATCGCGGAGCACGCCGCCGGCCACGCCGGTGACCGTGCCGAGCACCACCGCGCTGAAGCCGTTGGCCTCGAGCGCCAGGCTTTTCGACGTGCCGAGCACGGTGAACAGGGCGAGGGCGAGGGCGTCGGCCAGTTCGAGGTACTTCAGCAGGGGCGTCAGGGGCCGGAGCAGCCAGAAGAAGGCCACCCCGGTGCCGATGGACGTGAGCGCGTAGCGCCAGTCGGCGATCCAGAACACCGGGGTTGCGCCGAGGCAGATGTCCCGGATGGTGCCGCCGCCGAGGGCGGTGACGAGGGCGAGCACGATGACCCCGAAGAGGTCGACGCGGCGGCCCCGGGCGGCGAGGGCGCCGGCGACCGCGCTGACCGCGACCCCGAAGTGCTGAAGCGCGAAATAGAGGTCGCCGCGGTCGAAGGGCGGTAGGTGGATCACGGCGGGCATCGGATGGCCCGGGGGAGCGGGCGTGGGTACGGTCTCAGCGGGGTTGGAGGTGGAGGCCGAACTCGGAGAGGGCCGGCGTCGCGGCGGCCTGGGTGATGCGGAGGCGGACGCGATCGGTGGTGACCGGTTCGGGCAGGCGGACGAGGCGGCGGTTGCCGATGCTGGTGCCGGTGGCGATGGGGGTCCAGGCGCCGTCGGACCATCGGTCGAGGGCGAAGGCGTCGATGCGCTGGCCGAGGGGGAGATGTTCGCGGAGATCGACGACGTCGAAGGTGGCGGGTTGGGCCAGGTCGAGGGTGACTTCGGCGGAGGTGACCGCGTCGTCGGTGGTCCAGTAGGACCGGCGGTCGGCGTCGACGAGATGGGCCGGGGCGAAGGCGAGGTCATCGCCGCGGGTGTTGCTGGCGGCAACGCGGGCGTTGCGGGCGAGGTTCCTGGAGAACGTCTGGTTGAGGATGCGGCGGAACTCGCGGAGGGCGGCGATGTCGTTGTCGTGGATGCGACCGCGGCGGTCGGGGGGGAGGTTGAGGTTGAGGCAGGCGCCGAGGCCGACGGAACGATAGTAGATGTCGAGCAACTGGGCGGGGGACTTGACCTTGGAATCCTCGCTGGCGTGGTAGAACCAGCCTGGCCGGATGGAGACATCGCATTCGGCGGGGATCCAGGCGTTGCCGTGGCGTTCGCCGGAGGTGAGGCCCTCGGAGGTGCCGCCGGGGAAGCGGCCGGGGCGGGAGAGGTCGAGCGTGGCCCAGCAGGGGTCGCCGGCGATGCCGCGTTCATTGCCGACCCAGCGGAAGTCGGGTCCGGCGTCGCTGAACATGGAGGCCATGGGCTGGAGTTCGCGCACGATGCGCCAGGTGTTGGGCCAGTCGTAGTAGGTGGTGTTGTCGATGCGCCGGCGTTCCCGGGCGCCGCCATAGAAGCCGTCGCCGCCGTTGGCGCCGTCGAACCAGACGGTGAAGAGATCGCCGTAGCCGGTGAGCAGTTCGCGGAGCTGGTTGCGGTAGTACTCGAGGTATTCCGGGCGCCCGTAATCCTTGTGGTTGCGGTCCCAGGGCGAGAGGTAGACCCCGAAACGGAGGTTGTGGCGGCGGCAGGCCTCGGCCATGTCGCGGACGACATCGCCCTGGCCGTTCTTCCAGGGGGAGTTTTTGACGGAATGGGTGGTGAACCTGGAGGGCCAGAGGCAGAAGCCGTCGTGGTGTTTGGCGGTGAGAATGAGGCCGGTCATGCCGGCTTCCCTGGCCACACGCGCGATGGCGTCGGCGTCGAAATCCGTGGGGTTGAAGAGGGCGGGTGATTCATCGCCGTAGCCCCATTCCTTGTCGGTGAAGGTGTTCACCGTGAAGTGGAGGAAGCCGTAGAACTCCATCGCGTGCCATTGCAGCTGGCGCTCGGTGGGAACCGGGCCGTGCGGCGCGGGCGGCGGCGTGGCTGCCGGCCCGGGGAACGGGGGGAGCGCGGCCATGAGCGTGGCGGCGACGAGAGGGAGGCTCCGGGTGAAGGGGCAGAAGCGGCGGAAGCGGCGGCGCATGGGCGCATTGGACCCGGCGACGCCGGCGCGGGCAACCGATTTGGCGCGGTCGCGGATGCCGTTGTGTGACGATTGCACGGAAGTTGCGAACAACCGGTGTTCGGGCTTGTAACGCGCTAATGGACGCGATAAGACCGCGACCATGCCAATCCCCCTCAGCTATCCCGGCGTCTACATTCAGGAAGTTGCGAGTGGCGTGCGCACGATCACCGGGGTGGCCACCTCGATCACTGCGTTCTCGGGTCGGACGAACAAGGGGCCGTTGAACCGGGCGGTGCGCTGTCTCAGCTACGCGGATTTCGTGCGGTTCTTCGGTGGATCGCCGGTGGGATCGGAGCTCGCGCTGAGCGTGAAGCAATTCTACGACAACGGCGGGTCGGACTGCTATGTGGTGCGCTTGGCACGGGCGGGAACGGCGCGGCGGGCATCGGTGACGCTGAGGAACTTCGGCTTGGTGGATGTTCTGGTGGTGACGGCGAAGGTGGAGGGGCTTTGGGGGAACGGGCTTCGGGTTGAGGTGGACTACAACACGCCCGGCCCCGGGGAGACCTTCAACCTGAAGGTGCTGCTGGAGGAGGGCGGGCGCCTGGTGACCAGCGAGCTTTTCAGCGGGCTTTCGATGGACCGTTCCTCCGCCCGGTACGCGCCGACCCTGGTGAGCCAGAGTTCGGAGCTGGTGGATGTGACGCTGGGAGCCGGGCTGGGGGATCCGAGCGTGGCGGGTTCGACCTACAACGTCGGGAGTTTCGCTGGGTTTTCCGAGGCGCGGCGGCCGTTGGGGCCGGATGGGAACGCCATCCAGGCCGTGCTGGATGCGCTGATCCATCCCGTCGCGGGCTTCGCCAGCCACAGCTTCGACATCAGCGTCAACGGTCTGTCGTACGTGACGGTGAACCTCAGCGACTGGGTGGTGCCGAACGCGGTGGGCACGCTTGAATCGGAGCTGGAGACCCGCATCAACCAGGCCCTGCAATCGCTGGTGCCGGCCCCGGCGGTCACCGTGACACTGGCGTCGTCGGCGCAGGCCGACAACGAACGGTTCCTGCGCATCACCGCGGCCGACGCCGGAGGGGTGGAGGCGTCGGTGAGGATCCGGCGGGCCTCGGCGAACGATCTGGCCGCGGCGCTGATGCTGGGGGCGGACAACGGGGGCGTGGAGCTTGCGCGGCGCGGCGATTTCCGGCCGGCGCCGACGGGCACGGTGATCCGGTACGAGGCGGGGACCGACGTGCTGACGCGGTTGAACGACCTCGCCGGTCTGGATCAGCCGGGGCTGACCTCGATCGCCATCGACGGGGGGGCGCCGATCAGTCTGACCACCGCGTTGCAGACCACGGCCGCCGGGGATGCATGGTTCGAGAATGCCGCGGGGGGTTCGGCGACGACCGGGGACCGGGACGGGGTGCGGGAGAAGCTGCGGCGGATGGCGCAGGCGATCTCGGGGACGGCGGGGTTGCGGTACAAGGCGGAGGTTCACGGTTACAGCCTGGTGCTGCTGGCGAAGGACGGGACGATCAACCAGACGCCGGCGGTGGTGTTGGCCGGGGCGGGGGCGGGGGTGTTCACCGTGCAGGCGAACGTGCGGCAGTACGCCCTGGGGGATGCGAATGGAACGGCGAGCCCGTTCGTCAACGACGGGGCGGTGGTGGTCGGATCGGATGGCGACGCACCGCTGTTTGCGGATTACGTGGGCGACCCGGTTCCGCAGACCGGTTTTCACGCGTTGGACACCGTGGACCTGTTCAACCTGATGGTGGTTCCGCGGGACGAGGCGGTGCCGGCGGACCAGCGGTTTGCGATCTGGGGTGCGGCGAGCCTCTACTGCCGGTCGAGGCGGGCGTTCCTGATCATCGACGCCCCAGACAACTGGACTTCGAACGGTCGCCCCTCGGTGGTGCAGAACACGAGCCTGGTGAACGACCTTCGGGCCACGGTGGTGAAGGATCACAGCGCGGTCTACTACCCCAGGGTGCGGATCAACGACGGGGGGACCGTCCGGGCGATCGGATCGTCGGGGGCCATCGCGGGGCTGATGGCGCGGACCGATGCGGCGCGGGGCGTGTGGAAGGCGCCGGCGGGAACGGAGGCGGACCTTCGCGGTCTGGCGGGCCTGGAGGTGAAGCTCACGGATCTCGAGAACGGCGTGTTGAACAAACTCGGGGTGAACTGCGCGCGGTCCTTTGTCTCCGGGTATGTGAACTGGGGGGCGCGGACCATGGACGGCGCCGACGATATCGGGTCGGAATGGAAGTACGTGCCCATCCGGCGGCTGGCGTTGTTTCTGGAGGAATCGCTTTACCGGGGCACCCAGTGGGTGGTTTTCGAACCCAACGACGAGCCCCTGTGGGCGCGGATCCGTCTGAACGTGGGGGCCTTCATGAACGGGCTGTTCCGCCAGGGGGCCTTCCAGGGCAGCACCCCCAGCCAGGCGTTCTATGTGAAGTGCGACGCCGAGACCACGACCCAGGCCGATCGCAACCTTGGCATCGTGAACATCGAGGTGGGGTTTGCGCCGCTGAAGCCCGCCGAGTTCGTGATCCTCAAGATCCAGCAGATCGCGGGGGACCTCGCGTGAGCGCCCTGGGCGGGCGCCCGGTCGTCGTCAATCCGTCTCAACCGTTGATTCCAACAACCCCTTCGCCAAGGAGCCGACATGCCTAAGGGATTCGTCACCAATGCGCACCGTTTCGATCCGTACAAGAACTTCAAGTTCCGCCTCATCCTGGACGGCCGCCCGGTCATGGGCGTGAGCAAGGTCAGCGCCCTGAAGCGCACCACGGAGGTCGTGAAGCACCGGGATGGCGGCGACAACAGCACCGACCGGAAATCGCCCGGTCGGACCAGCTACGAGGCGGTGACCATGGAGCGGGGCATCACCCATGACCTCGAGTTCGAGCGGTGGGCCAACCTGGTTCATTCCATCAGCGGCGACGCGGCGATGGACCTGGTGAACTACAAGAAGGAACTCACCCTCGAGGTGATGAACGAAAAGGGACACGTGGCGAAGCGCTACTTCCTCCACCGCTGCTGGGTCAGCGAGTTCACCGCCGTGCCGGATCTCGATGCCAACGCCAACGCGGTGGCGATCGAGACGGCCAAGTTCGAGCTCGAAGGCTGGGAGCGGGATCCGGAGACCAAGGAGCCCGACGAAAAGAGCGCGGCACCGGCCGCCGCCTGAGCCGGAAGTCACCGGATCCACTCGCGGGACCACCCATCGCCCGCGCCTCAGCCGATGTCCCTGTCAACCCTTGCGTCCCCGTTGGCGACGGCGATCGGGCTCGCCCCGCCCCGTGCGTTCGGCCTGCGTCCGCACGATCTCGACCTGGAGCCGGCCCCGATCCCCGGGACCGGTGGTGCCGCGGATCGGGATCGCCCCGCGCGGGTCACGGCGATCCTGGCCTGCTGCACCCGGGACGATTCTTCGCCGCTCGAAGCCCGGCGCGAGGCGGCCTGGGATCTGCCGGTCGGGGACCGGATGGCGCGGTTGCTGCGGATCGTTCAACTCACCGAGCAGCGCGTTTCGCTGGAGGTGACCGTGCCCTGTCCCCAACCCGGCTGCCGCCAACGGCTCACCCTGGATCTGCCATTCGACGGCATGCTCGAACACGCCCGCGGTGACCGCGCGGGAGCGGGCGGGTCGGGCTCCAGCCTGATCGAACTTCCGCGCGCCGGCGGGACCCTGGCGCTGCGGCTGCCGACCGGTCGGGATCAGTGTGCGTGGCAGCGGATTCCCCGGGCGAATCCCGCCGAGGCCATGGCGGCGGTCGTAGGTTCCCTCGTGGTCCGCGGCACCGGGCCGGACACCGGGGACGATGAGGCGTGGCATCCGGAGGTGCTTCAGGCGATGGCGGAGGCCATGGAGCAGGCTGATCCGCTGGTCGCCTTTGCGGTGGAGACGGTGTGCCCGCACTGCGGGTGTTCGCTCCGTCTTCCGCTGGACCTCGAGTCGGTGGCCCTGGACCGGTTGACCCGCTGGCGGCGCCGGCTGATGGAGGACCTGCATCTGCTGGCGTCGCATTACGGTTGGACCGAGGAGGCGATCCTGGCCATTCCCGCGCGGCGCCGTGCGGAGTACCGCGAGGCGATCCGATCGTCGGAGAGGATGGCGCCATGAGCAGCTACTTCCATCGGTTGCTCGACCTGACGGGAATCGTTTCAGCGCCGCCACCGATGGAGCCCCGGCCGACGCCGGCAGATGGTGGGGTGCCCCTGGCCGGCACTGGCGAGGCGGCCGTGACCCTCGATCCCGCCCGGGATGCTGCGCCGGGACCGGACGTGGAGGAGCATGTGGAGGTTCTGGAGATCGGCGGGGTCGGGGCGGGGTCGGGCGGTTCTGGCGATCCGGGTCGGGCGGGTGACGGGCCGACCCCGGCGCCGGCCGCCGCCCGTGGCGCGGATCTTCCCGGGTCGAGGTCCGATTCCGGGGATTTCGGGGCCGACGCCTCGGGTCGGGCGGGGGAAACGACGATCGTGCCGGGGAGCGTCGCGCAAACGTCGTCGACGGACCGGACCGGGGGTGAGTTGTCGTCGGAGCGGCGAGGTCGAGCGGCGGGGGAGGCGGTTTCGGTGCGGGCCGAGGGGCGTCGGGAGGCGGTTGAGGACGGTGGTGCCGTGGCGGCGGCGGTGGCATCGACCGGGCTTCCCGTGGAGGTTGTGCAGGCGGTGATGCGATGGGTGGCCGGCGGTTCGGGTGGCGGACGTGGGTCCGGGGGTGACGGGACGGGTCCGGGGGGTGAGGCCCTTTCACGGGTGGAAGGCGGAACGGGCGGGGACGAGGCGAGCCCCGCGGGTGTCGTGGCGTGGGGGTTGGAGCAGGCCGAACGCGTGATCATGGCGAGGGAGGAGGTTGCGGGGCGGGACCGGGAAGCGGCGGAGGGCAGGCCGGTGGCGCGGGCTGCGGCGGCGGAACCCCATGGACGGGAGGATTCCCGGGGAGGTGGGGTGGAGGGGGCGGGGCCCGTGCGGGTGACGATCGGCACCGTGGAGATCCGGGTGGAGGCGCCGGTTGCGGCTCCGGCGTCGACGGCTGGGGCCGGGGTGACCCGGGCGGAAACCGCGGCTCGGCGGGACCGTGAGGCCGGGGCGCGGCGTGCGGCGTCGGCGTCGGCTTCGGCGTCGGCGTCGGGGCGGAGCGGGGGCGCGGGGACGCGCCTCAGGCGGCATTACATTCTGCCCCATTGAACGACCGTGGCACTTGCCGCAACCAGAATGGCCATCGGAGCAGTCACCCGGCTGCTGGCGGACCATTTGAATCGGCGGACGAACCACAACATCAACACCGGTCGGCCCGAGGATTCGGCATCGGTGCAGGCGCCGACGCTGAATCTCTTTCTGTATGAGGTGGTGTTTGATCCCAGCCTGAGGAACCACCCGCTGGTGGAGGGCCAGAAGCCGCCGTTGTGGCTGACGCTGCGGTATCTCCTGACCGGGTTCGACGACGGGGGGAGCAGCGATTCGCCGGACGCGCATGAGGTGTTGGGCGAGGGGATCAGCGCGCTTCAGGAGCTTGCGATGTTCGGGCTGGATGACTCGGCGTTGATGTTGCCGGGGGTTCCCGCGCCGCTGGAGGACAATCCCGAGCCGTTGAAGCTGACCTTTGACGAATGCACGCCGGATCTGTTGAACAAGATCCTGCAGGCGTCGGACGACGAGTACCGGGTGTCGGTGGCCTTCCAGGTGCGGCCGGTGATGATCGTGCCGCCGGAGCGACCGTCCTTCAACCTGCTGGTCGGGGTGGACTACACCACCACGCCGGTTTCGCTCACCGGCTCGCCGGTGGGGCTGGACGTGCTCGCCTCGCTGGGGCCGAGGCTGCACGCGGTGCAGCCCGGCTCGTTCCAGATCGGGGACGAGTTCGAGATTCGAGGCGAGGACCTGCACCTCTCGGATCTCGAGTGCCGGCTGGGGCCGGTGACCCTGGGCGTCACCCGGCAGCGGCCGGACCGGCTTGGTGTGCGGGTGGAGGCCGGATTGGAGGGGGGCACCCTGATCTCGGCGGGGGAGCATCCGCTGGTCCTGAGGCAGTTCCTGCCCGGCACCCGGCGCCATCGGGCGAGCAACATTCTGTCGGGCCGGCTGCTTCCGACGGTGACCGGCGCCACCACCGGGGTGGTGGTCGAGGACGGGGACCATTTTGTGGAGACCACCGTGACGGTCACCGGTTTCCTGCTGGGACGGAACGAGGACGCGATTTTGGCGGCGTTGTATCGGAACGGGCAGGCGACGCACCTTTTTGATGTGGTGAAGCCGAGCCCGGGTCCGGGTGATCCGCCGGACAACCAGCAGCAGTTCAGCTTCACCATTCCGTTGGCCGCGCGGGTTCCGCGGGGCACCTATCAGCTGATCGTCCTCGTGAACTCGCAGCAGGCGCGCCGGAGTCCCCTGCTGGTTCTGGAGCCGTGACCATGACCGTTGCCGCACGCCAACCCACGTTTCTGCCGACGGTGACGACCGGCGATCCGCTGGCGGCGCACTGGTTGCGGCAGGTGACCCTGCGCCTGCGGCGGGAGGTGGGCTGGCTCTGGCGGGAGCGCGGGGTCTCTCCCGCGCCCGAGGGTGAGCCCGTGGGCGGGGTGCTTCCGCCGTTTGCGGATCGGCTGGAATCGGCGCTCGACCTCACCCGGCACGCGGGTGAGAAGCGGCGCTACCTGTCCGAGGACACCACTGCGGCGCATCTCTCGCGGTTGATCGCGGAGCCGGCGCCCCGGGACCGGGGTGTGGCGGAGCGCGGGACCTTCAGCTGGGTGGCCCGGCATCTGAGGCTCAGCGAGGTGGAATGTTTCGTTCTGGCCCTGGCGCTCAGTCCCGTTGTGGACAGCGCGGCCGGGCCGGTTTATGCGGCGTGCCTGAACGATCCTGCGCGTTCCGTGCCGACGCTGGGGCTCGCGCAACGGCTTTGGGATCACCCGGGGGATCTGCTGGCGATGGCCAACCCGACGCATCCGCTCTACGCGCACGGGTTGGTGAACCCGCCGGGTTACGGCGGGACCGGGCTCTGGGACGGGCCGGTCCAGGTTCCGGCGCTGGTGGCCGATGCGCTGCTGAGGTCTGCGCCCTCCGAAATCCCGCGGGTGTTCGAGGCGATTTCCCCGGATGCGGAGGGGCGTCCGGAGGAGGCGGAGGTGGTGGTGGCGCGTCTGCGTTCGGCGGGGACGGGGGGTCTGCGTCTGGTGCCGCTGATCGGTGTGCCGGGCACGCCGCTGGCGGGGTTGGCCGCGGGCCTGGGGCGCGAGGCCGGACTGCGGGTGGTGGGGTTGCCGACGGGTCCGATGAACGGGGCGCATGAAGCCTGGCTGGGCACGGTGTTCACCCTGGCCTGGCAGCACGGACTCGCCCTGTACGCGTCCCTGGACAACCTGCTGCCGGTCGCGGGGGGCGATGGGCACGGGGCTGGGGTGGCGGCGGCGGCCCTGCCCCTGCCGTGGCTGCCGCTGACCGTGTTTGTCGGGCTTGCGGATCGCAGCGGGCTTCGGCGGCTTCCGGCGGCCCTGACCCTTCCGGCCCTCACCATTCCTCCGAGCACCTACGAGCAGAGGCGGAACTGGTGGCGGGATCATCTGCCCGGGATGGATGGGAACGTCGAGCTGGACGCGGCGGTGTCGGAGTGCGCGCGGCGGTTCCGCTATTCCAAGGGGACGATCCTCGGCATTTGCCGGGATCTGGGGTCGCTGGGTCGCCCGGTGAAGCCCGCGGACCTGGTGCATGCCTGTCGGGCGGATGTGGATTTCGGGGATCTCGCGCAGGCGGTGCCGCCGCGGTTTTCGGAGGCGGACCTGATGCTGCCGGCGAAGCAGGCGGGCCAGGTGAAGGAGATCGTCCGGGCCATGCGGATGCTGACCCGGGTCCACTACGAATGGGGAACGCACCAGGCGTGGAACGAGAGCGGACTCACCGCGCTGTTCGCCGGTCCGCCCGGCACGGGCAAGACGATGGCCGCCGAGGTGATCGCGCGGGAGCTGGAGCTTCCGCTTTACCGGATCGATCTCTCGCAGGTGGTGAACAAGTACATCGGCGAGACGGAGAAGAACCTGCGGCGGCTGTTTGACGCGGCCGAGGCGAGCGATGTGATCCTGTTCTTCGACGAGGCGGATTCGCTGTTCGGGAAGCGGACCGAGGTGAAGGACGCGCACGACCGATATGCGAACCTCGAGGTCAGCTATCTGCTGGAGCGCATGGAGCGTTTCAAGGGGCTGGCGATCCTGGCCACCAACCGGAAGAAGGACCTGGACGAGGCGTTCCTGCGGCGGTTGCGGTTCCTGATCGATTTCCCGCTGCCCGGGGTGGAGGAGCGGCTTCGGATCTGGCGGCGGCTGATGCCGGAGGGTGTGGATGTCAGCGGGATCGACTTCGAATTCCTGGCCCGGCGCTTCCCCCTGGCCGGCGGGCACATCCGGTCGGTGGTGTTCCAGGCGTGCCTGCAATCGGCCCGGCCGGGGGGTCCGCGCAAGCTCACCATGGACGCCCTGGTTGCCGCGGTGAAGCGGGAGAACGACAAGTTGGATCGGGCGGTCAGCCTGGAGCAGTACGGCGTGTATGCTCCGATCGCCCAGCGACTCTTCTGATCATGCAAGAGACCCACATCACCCTGGACTGTCTGCGCGTGGTGGCCCGGGGGGTTGCGCCTGCGGTGATCCAGCAGGCCGTGGAGAACCTGGCGCCGGCGTTGCGGACCCGTTTGGCGGCCGTCCTGGGCGCCGGTTCCGGCTCGGGACCATCGGGCGGGCGTGAGGCGCCGCGGGTGGAGCTCGGGGTGACGCTTCCCGGCGGCGGGCCGTCCGTCGCAACGGTGCGAGACGCCCTGGCCGGGCAGATTGCGCAGGCCATCGCGCGACAGGTCGCCGCGGGAACGGACACGGCCCGGAGAACCCCTGAACCCTGAGTCACCATGCCACCTCTTCTTCGCGGGGCGCTGATCGAGTACGGGGCGGGCCTGATCGGGCCCATCCCCAACGTGGTGATCTTCCAGTTCAATCCCGAATCCCTGACCCGCAGCCTGAACATTCCCGAGAGGCCGGGCGGGGCGAATCCCCGTGAGACGACCCAGGCCGGGGAGCGGACCTTCGAGACGATTTCGTTCAAGGCCCATTTCAGTGCCGCGGACGAGCTGGGTGAGGACAAGGCGCTGGCGCGGGCGTTCGGCGTGGGACCGCGTCTGTGCGCGTTGGAACAGATGGTGCATCCGACGTCGGAGCTGGGCGGGCTTCTGGGTGCGGCCCTCGATGCGGTGGGCGACGCGCTGGGGATGGGCGGTGGCGGGGCGCCGGAGGCGTCGCAGCCGATTCCCCGGGAGAAGTATCCCCGGATCCTGTTCATCTGGGGTCTGACGCGTGTGTTGCCGGTGACCATCAACTCCATGCGGATCACCGAGGTTCAGTACGACTTTCTCCTGAACCCGGTGCAGGCGGAGGTCGACATCGAGCTCACGGTCAACGCCAGCGACGGTTGTTCCGAGGACGCCCTGGCGAAGGGGGCCCTCACGTACACGACGATCGCCAAGGAGGCCCAGGCGGTCGCCAACCTTGCCAACACGGCCGAGCAGGTCGTCGAACTCATCCCCATCTGAACCAAGCCATGATCCTGCCCCAATCCCGTTATGCCCAGGTGGCGACCGTTGTGACCACGACCCAGGCCGCCGCCGGCGCGACCTCCGGGAAGTCGGGTGTCCCGGGTCCGGTGCCGGTCGCAGGCCCGGTGCAGGCGGGTGCGGCGACCCGCACCGTGGTTGCGTTGAAGCGGCGGGCGCTGCCCGCGACCCCCGGCGAGGCCCACGAGGTCCGGGACCGCGACCAACTGGATGTGCTGGCCCATGAACAGTACGGGGACGGGACAAGGTTCTGGCACATCGCCGACGCCAACACCGCCCTCGAGGCACGGGAGCTCGTGGCCGGGACCGGTTCGATCCTTCTCAAACCCAGGAGCTGACATCCGTGGCTGAACTCCGATTCCGAGTCTATTTCGGCGGGCAACCGGCGACCGTGGAGGACCTCGCGCAGATCGAGGAAATCACCGTCGACCAGGCGGAGGACGTCGCGTGGGAGGCCCGGCTGGTGCTGGGGCTCTGCCTGGACGACCAGGGGCGGTGGAGCCGGCAGGAGGACCTTCGGTTGCGCCCGAGAACCCAGGTGCGGATCGAGCTTCGCATCGGATCGGACCCGTGGGCGCCGCTGATCGACGGCCCGATCGTTTCCATCGACACCGCGATGGACGCGCGGCCGGGACGCAGCACCGCGACGGTGGTGGTCCACGACGACAGCGCGTGGCTGAACCGGCGGTCGGGGCCGGTCCGGATCGAGGGGCGCACCGACGAGGAGATCGCGCGGGAGCTGTTTCTCACCGGGTCCGACGGGCGCGTGGTCACCACCGACATCCGGATTCCGGCGGCGTCGGCGCCACCCGCGCTGGGTGCGCAGTTCGCGCAGTTGGGCACGCCGATGCAGATGCTTCGGCATCTGGCGGAGCGCAATGGCTGCCACGCCTACGTGCTTCCCGGGTCGCAGCCCGGAAGGAGCATCGGCTGTTTCAAGGCGGATCCCGTGGCGCCGGGGACTCTTCCGCCGTTCGTGCTGCTGGGCGCCGGCCGCAACCTGATGGACGTGTCCGTCAGCGAGGATCCCGAGAGCAGTGAGCGCACGGTGATCCACAGCCTGCGGCTGTCGGACCAGCAGCTTGTGAGTTACACCAGCCAGGAATCGGACGAGACGCTGCTCGGATCGGAGGCTGCCGCAAACGAGCCGCCTGAGCGGAACGCCGGTCCCTCGAGCAACGACACCGAGGATCCGGCCGCGCGAGCCCGGGCGCGGGCCCTGCGGCAGAACCATCCGCTGAAGTACTCCGGTCGGGTGCAGGCGTGCGCCTATCCGAAGGTGTTGCGGCCCTACGAGAAGGTGACGCTCCAGGCGGGCGGCGCGCGGCAGAGTTCGGTGCTGCTGCTCACCCAGGTGACCCATCGGATCACCCCGTCGCAGTACGCCGTCGAGTTCGAAGGCCGAGGCAACGCCTTCTCCGCGCTGGGCGCCGCGGTGCCGGGGTTGCCGGCCGGTGTCTTCTAGACCTCACGAAGCCATGCCTACCCCAACCCTGTACGCCATGCCGGAACCCCGCCCCGGACATCATCATGAGTGAACCCGCGGAGTTTCAGTTGTTGACCCAGGTCGCGGAGTTTCTGCGGACCCGGCATTTCGGGAAGTACCGGGGCCTGGTCTCCGACGTGGGGGATCCGGAGGGGCTGGGCCGGATCAAGGCGAGCGTGCCGGCGGTGTTCGGGGACAGCCTGGACACACCGTGGGCGATGCCGTCGTCGCCCTTCGCGGGGGCGCGTCACGGGCTGGTGTTGATCCCCGAGGTCGGTGACGGGGTGTGGATCGAGTTCGAGGGCGGTGACGTATCGCGGCCGATCTGGTCGGGTTGCTGGTGGGCGAGCGGGCAGCGTCCCGAGCCGTCGGGCGAGAAGGTGCGCCTGCTGTCGACCAGCCAGGGGCACCAGGTGCTGCTGGATGAGGATGCCGACGAGATCTCCCTGGTTCATCCCGGAGGCGGGCAACTCACCCTGGGGGCGAGCGAGATCACGCTGAAGCTGGGGTCGTGCGAGATCAAAATGACGGCGACCGAGGTGAGCATCAACCAGGGCATGGTGAAGGTGACCACGGCGGGCGCCTCGCTGGTGAACGACGCCTTCAAGGTCGGAGGCTGACAGCCATGGTTCCCATTCTCACCACGCTTTCGACGGTTCAATGCCCGCATGGCGGGCGGGTTCAGCTCACCACCTCCAACACGGTCGCGCAGGTGGACGGCGGCCATCTGCTTTTGCTGACCGACGTTCATCCGGTGGCGGGGTGTCCGTTCACCCTGCCGGCAAAGCCGCAGCCCTGCGTCCTGGTGCGGTGGCTGGTGGGTGCGACACAGACCCGGGTGCAGGGCGTGCCGGTGCTGTTGCAGAGCAGCGTCGGACTCTGTTTCAGCGCGGAACAGATCCCGCAGGGCCCGCCGGTGGTTATGCAGACGCAATCAAGGGTCCTTGGCTCATGAGCTCATCCCTGAACCCATCCCCCGACGGCCGCCATCTCGCCTTCCCGTTCCGGATCGGGCCGGACGGGCGCACCATGGCTCCGGCCTCGGTTGCGGACCATGTTCGCGACGAGGTGATCCAGTTGCTCCTGACCAATCCCGGGGAGCGGCCGTTCATCCCGCCGCTGGGTGGCGGGGTGAGGCGGCTCCTGTTCGAGCCGCTCTCCGACGTGTTGCGCGGCATGACCAAGGCCCGGATCACCGAGGCCCTCACGACCTGGCTGGGGCATCGGCTGACCCTGGAGAACCTCGAGGTGACCTTCTCCGGCTCCACCATCGAAGTGGAGATCAAGTACCGGCCAGCGGGCCAACCCGACACCCGCGTGCTGAAGTTCCAGCGGTCGGGCAACGGCTGAGGTTGGAGCCGCGACGTTCACCGGAAGACATCCCCAGCACCAGACGCTCCCATGATCCTCCAAGACGATGCGCGTCATGAACGCGGGAACGACCTCGAGGCGCTGGGGTTCAACGGCCTCGAGCGCGTGATCGTCCGGGTGAATGCCGGCGCGTTGCCGCCCTTCGCCGAACTCGAGGTCCATCTCCTGAACGACCTGTACCGGGACACCCTGGTCGCCGCCGGCGACACCCCGGCCCGCGCCGCCCGCCTGTTTCCCATCCAGGGCGGCCTGCGCATCCGGGCCGGCGCGGCGGTCGGTCAGGTGCGGGTTCTGGCCGTCGCCGCGGGACCGGCAGCCAACGCCCTGCGCCTGCGCGTCGAGCCCATCGGCGACTACTCCACGTACACGCTGGCGGTGGACGCGGACAGCATTGATCCGGCCTTGGGCCTGCCTGCGGCGGCCATCGATCCGCTCTTCGCCGAGCTTCGCTTCAAGTTCCGGCCGGGCTGTTTCACCAACGACTGTGCGCCGGACTGGCGCCCCGGACGGCCGAGGCGGGAGTCGCCGCTGATCGATTACCTTGCGAAGGACTACGACTCCTTCCGCCACGCCATGATGGCGGCGATGATGCAGCGGGTTCCGGGCTGGAGGAGCACGAGTGAAGCGGACCTCGACCAGGTGATCATCGGGCTGACCTCCGCCGTGGCGGATGAGTTGAGCGACTACCAGGACCGGGTGGTCAACGAGGCGTATCTCGCCACCTGCCGGTCGCGCATCTCCCTCGCGCGGCATGCGCGCCTGATGGATTACCACGTTCACCAGGGCAACCAGGCGAGCACCTGGGTCGCGATCGAGATCGATCCGGCTGTCGTTGCCGGCGCGCTCACGCTGCCGCCGCGCCATCCCTTCTGGACCGGGGAACAGGTGGCGCGTGGGATCGCGCATCGCCTGCCTGGGGCGGAGGTCTTCTCCACCCGCGATGAGCATCGGCTGCACCCCCTGCTGAACACCCTTCACCTCTACACCTGGGACGATGCGATACCGGCGCTCGCGGCCGGATCGACGACAGCGGACCTCGCGGTCGATCCCACCGGGCTGGGCATGACCGAGCAGCAGGCGGCGAACTTTCTGGCGCAGGCGATCAACCAGGCCGATCCCGCGCAGTTCCAGGTCCGGCGTCTCCTGGTGCAGGAGTGGCTCAACCCGGTCACCGGCACGGTGAACGGTCGGGACCCGCGGAAGCGGCAGGTGCTGACCCTGCTGGAGGGCGGGGGGCAGGGAGCGACGGTGGTTCACGACGTGGTGCGCAACCGGTTCCTGGTGAGGGTTCGTTGGCGGATCGAGGATCAGTTGCGCTGGGACTACGTGTTCGTGGGATATCCGAACACCGTGCGTGTGGCCGGGGTCAGCCGGTTTCACGGGAACCTGGTGCGGGCGCATCACGGGCTGTTCGCGACCGTCCGGTTTCTCGAACCCGGCGCTCCGCTGGCGCCGGATGACCCGCTTGATCCGGCGCAGCCTTTGGAGCGGCACTATCGGCGCACCCCGGACAACCGGTATGGCGTGCTTGCACCGCTGCCGCACGCGCCGCTTGCGTACCTGCCCACGCCGGTCGGGGGCGAGGCACCGCCATGGACCACGCTAGAGGTCGTGGTGGAGGTGCCCGGGAGCGCCGCCGATCCCTGGGATGAGCGGATCAGCCTGGTGCACAGCGATGACAGCGAGGAGGAGGGCGATCATTTCGCCGTGGAGACCGACGAACTTCAGCGCAGCACGCTGCGGTTCGGCAACGGAACGAACGGCCGCCTGCTGCCGGAAGGGAGTGTGGTCACCTGCCGGTATCAGGTTGGTCAGGGGCACCGGGGGAACATCGGCTTGGACCAGTTGGTGAACACCGAGACCGTGGCGCCGCATGCGTCGGGGTTGTTCCTGCGCTGCTGGAACCCGATGGACGTCACCGACGGACGGGAGCCGGAGCCGGTGGCGCGCGTGTTGAGGAACGCGCCCGAGGCGTTTCGGGCGCGGCAGCTCCGGGCGGTGACCCTGGGCGACTATGTCCGAAGGGCGGAGGAGGTGCCCGGCGTCGCGCGGGCGGCGGCGGCGTATCGGTGGACGGGATCGTGGCGGACCGTGCGGATCGCCCTGGACCCGGCGGGCACCACCGAGTTGAGCCAGGACCTTCGCGCCAGGGTCGCGCAGCATCTGGAGGCGGTGCGGTTGATGGGTGAGGACCTGGAACTGCGCCCGCCGCGCTACGTGCCGCTTTCGATCGAAGTCAGCGTCTGCGTGTCGCCGGACGTGTGGCCTGAGGATGTGCGGTTCCTTCTCGAGCAGGAGTTCTCGACCGGATACACGCCGGACGGCCGGCGGGGCTTCTTCCATCCCGACAACTGGACCTTCGGCCAGAGGATCCACCGGAGTGAGATCGCGGGGAGGGTTCATCAGGTGCCGGGGGTGGAGCACCTGATCGGGCTGGTGTGGAAGCGCTTCAACGAGCCCACGCCCGGCGCGTACCCCGATCCGGTCTCGGGACCTGAGGATCTGTTCGTCGGGCCTGACGAGATCGTGCAGGTGCAGAACGATCCGGATCACCTCGAGCTCGGTTTCATTCGGTTCGAGCTGAAGGGAGGACGCCAATGAACCTCAGTGATCCCATCGGCTTTCCCGTCCGTCCGGACAATCGTCCCGCGTTGGGGCGGATCGGGTACCGGATCGGCGCCTACCCGGACATTCTCGATGCCATGCTCCGGCGCTTGAACGCGACCCCGGAGCTTTCGAAGTGGACGCATCGGGCCCCGGACGACCCGGGCATCGCCCTGATCGAGAGTGCCGCGGTGGTGGCGGACATTCTGACCTTCTACCAGGAGCACTACGCCAACGAGCTGTTTCTGCGGACCGCGCAATGGCGGGAGAGCGTTCAGGAGTTGGTGCGGCTCACCGGGTATCGGTTGAGTCCGGGGCTGGGCGGCCGGGCCACGATCGCCTTCGAGGTGAAGGCCGGTGGGCCTGTCGTGGTTCCCGCCGGGTTCCCGGTGAAGGCGGAGTTGGAGGCGGCGAAGGATCCGGTGGAGTTCGAAACGGAAGCCGAGTTCACGGCGCACCCGCATCTGGGGCGGTTTCATCTGTACCGACAGCGTCATGCCTCGGCGAGCCTGTCGGCCGCCAGTCGTCGTTTCGAGATCCAGGCCGTCGGCGGGGCAACGGATCCGGACAGTCTTGCGGCGTTCGATCTGAAGAAGGGGGACCGGCTAATGCTGGTGCCGGCCGCGCCGGGATGGCTGGTGAGCGGGGGGAGTGTCACCGCGCAGAAGGCCGCCCAGGTGGTGAAGGTCGAGTCCGTGCGCCGGTTGCTCGGCCGGTTGGAGGTGGAGATCGAAGGGCGCATCCAGGAGTTCTGGCCGGGGCCGGTGACCGCCTACCGGATTCAGCGGACCTTCCGGCACTTCGGCCACAACACACCGGCCATGACGACGTTGCAGTCCGGGTCCGGGACCGGCATGGTGACCGTGCAGACCGCCGCGCACGTGCTGCGGCACGTCGGGGGCGCGGTCGACCAGCCGTGTTACGGCTCGCCGCGGTCCCTCTACACCGATCTTCCGCGCAACATCCTCCCGCTGGACCAGGAGGTGAACGACCTCTCGCTGGGCGGCCGGGTGATTGCCGAGCTGGTCATCAACCCCGGTTCCGGCAGCGACCCGGACGAGTTCAGGAGGGTGGTCCTGGTGTGCCCGATCCTGGGTCTCCGGGCGACGACGATGTCCTGGGGCAACGTCAGCGGGCCGTCGACGTGGATCCGGTTCAGCAGCGACTCCCTGATTTCCAACCCCGCGTTCACCAGCGGGCGAGTGGACATCCGGCAGTGCCGGATCCATGAGGTCACCAGTCCGGCGCTCACCCTTCGGGGACCGACGTATCACTGGGGCGGGGCCCTGACGAACCCGGACGAGCTCTTCTACTACGGCACCCGTGCGGAGGCCGAGCCGTTGGCCGGGCGGGCCATCCACCTTGCATCGGTTTCCGATCCCGGCCGCTTTGCATCGGTGACGGTGCAGGAAGTGGATCTCACCGCGCCGGCGCATGCGCGGATGCGGCGGGTGACGCTTCAGGCGGCGCCGAAGGGGTTTCAGCGGGTGGAGTTCGACGAAGCCGATCCGCAGGTCGTGGTGCTGGGCAATCTCGTGGAAGCCACCCAGGGCAAGGCCGAGCCCGGGGTGGCCCTCGGCAACGGCGATGCGCGGCAGACCTTCCAGACCTTCAAGCTGCCCAAGGCGCCGTTGACCTACCTTCTCGATCCGGGCGTCTCGCCTCCGCATGTTCCGGAGCTGGCCGTTGAAGTGGGCGGGCGGGTGTGGACGCGGGTCGAAGCGCTGTTCGGCCGGGGGCCGACCGACGAGGTCTACATCGTCCGGGAGGACGCCGAGGGGGAGAGCTACGTGCAATTCGGTGACGGCGAGACCGGGGCGCGGCTGCCGTCGGGAATCCAGAACGTGGTGGCGCGGTTCCGGGTTGGAAGCGGCGCGCTGGGTCCGGTGAAGGCAGGGACGAAACCCTCGGCGGGCGCGCGGCTGGAGCGGTTGGACAAGGTCACCGTGGCCGGGGAAGTGACGGGTGGCGCGCCGCCTGAGGACGGGGGGAAGGCGAGGTTGTCGGCGCCGGGAAGGATCCAGGCGCTGGGGAGGCTGGTGAGTCTTCAGGATTACGAGACCGAGACCCTTCAGCTCAACGGCGTGGTGGCCACGGCGGCGGCGTGGGAGGCGGTGGAAGGCGTTCCCTCGGTGCGGCTCGCGGTGCTGCTCGAAGCGGCGCAGCAGTCGGACGCACAATTCACCGCGGTGGAGGCCGTGATCCGTGCGGCCGACCGGGAGCGCGGTCCGCTGCGGCATCCCCTGCGCGTGGTCCAGTGCGAGCTGCGGTACCTTTACCTTGCGCTCACCTATGCGGCGGATCCCGCGCTGGTTGCCGGGACGGTCGAGAACGGCATCCGGGCGACGCTGGGGCTGGCGGACGATGCCGCACAGGAACGGATCGGTCTGCTCGGGGTGCGGCGTCGGCGGCTGGGGGAGAGGGAGTACGCCTCCCGCATCGAGGGCGTGGTGCAGGGGGTCCCCGGGGTGGTCTGGTGCCGGGTCGATCACCTGGGCCTTCTGGCGCCGGCGAACGATCCGGAAACGCTGGTGTTTCCGGCCGCGCCGACGCGGGCCGAGCAGCTCGCCTGCGCGCCGACCGAACTCCTTCAGCTTCACTCCCTTCACCTCCGGCTCACGCCGGTGAATCCATGAACTCTCCCAGCGACAAGCGCACCCCGTTCTTCGATCGGCTGCCGGAGATCTACCGCCTGCGGGATGCGGAGCAGTTTCCGCCGGACCAGTTCCGCGCCTACCTCGAGGTGTTCGAGGAGACGTTCGGGGCGATCCACGCCAACATCGAGGCGCTCTACCATGATCTCTTCATCGAGACCTGCGACGACTGGGTGATTCCGTATCTCGCGGATCTCCTCGGCACCTCGCATCTCAAGGGTGAGCCGCGGACCCTGCGTGCGGACGTGGCGGACACCATTGCGTTGCGGCGCCGGAAGGGCACCCGGGCCGCGATCGAGCGTCTGGCGCGGAATCTCACCGGCTGGGCGGCCCGGGTGGTTGAACTGCGGGAGAACCTGGTCTGGCACCAGCATCTGAACCATCAGCGCCCTGACGTCGGGGGGCGCCCGCCGCTCGCGGACCCTGCTCGCACCCGCTTTCATCTGCCCCGAGGCGGGACCGTTCCGGTGCGGGATCCGGCCATGCTGAGTCTGCTCGGCACGCCCTTCTCGGAGTTCGCCCACACGATCGACGTCAAGCCGGCGGCGGCGGGCTCGCTGCGATACAACCTGCCGAACGCCGCGATCTTCCTCTGGCGGTTGGCGGCGTACCGTCTGCGGGTGGTTCGGCCGGTGTTTCGCACCGCGCTTCCCCCCGTGGCCATTCCGGGCGCAGACCCCGGGGACGCGCCATTCGCGGCGCGGTTCGATCTTCATCCGCTCGGTCGTCCGGTCCGGCTGTTCAACACCTACCGGGCGGATCCGTACGCGGAACCCCCGCGACTCACCGCGCCGGACGAGGTGCCCGGGCCGATCCCGGATGCGCGCCTCACCGGGGACTCGGTGGCGGGGAACCCGGGCGCGTACGTGGACGTGGACACGTACAGTCCGGCACCGCCGCCCGGCGAACCCGTTGGAATCCGGCTGGGCGACGCCGGGTTGCAGTTGTATCTGCCGGAGCCGGATTTCGCGGGGATCGCGGACTGGCGGTTCCGGGGCGACAACCTTTGTGCCTGGGAGGAGGGATTGCGCCGGCCTCTGGGTTTGCATGAGATCGTGATCGATCCGGACATCGGCCGGGTGGTGATCGGGGTTTCCTCGCAGGCGGAGGTTGTGGCGCTTGGGCAGGGTCTGCTCGTCGGTTTCACCTACGGCGCGGTGGGCGCGATCGGGGCGCACCCGGTGGATCGGGCGTCCCGACCGGAGGGCGTGGGAGCGGAGGCCACGGGGCAGGAGGAACCCGTCGTGGTGGAGGTCAACGGGTTCAGCCAGCCCTTCGGGTTGCGCGACGCCCTGGCGGCGGCCGGTGCCTGGACCGCGCCGAGGGTGATCGAGATTGCGGACAGCCTGGTGCACGACCTGGACCTCGACGCCCTTGAACTTGGTGCGACGACGGCGGTGGAGGGGGGAGCGCGCTCGCTGCTGTTGGGGCGTTCCCTGGTGATACGCGCCGCCGACGGCCAGCGGCCGATCATCCGGTTGGCGCGTCCGCTGCGTTTCCGGCCCACGCTGGTGCGGGCGGCGGTGGCGGCGGACCAACCGGCGTTGGACGGCGTGGTGCGGAATCTCATGGTCCGTCTGCAGGGGGTTCATGTGGTGGCGGGCGATGGGGCGGGGTTCGGGGCTGGTGATGCGCTGATCATGCGGGCGGCGGTGGCGCGCCTGGAGATCCTGGATTCCACGCTGGATCCCGGCGGTTACCGGGAGCGGCAGACCGTTCCCGAGCCGCAGCGGGCGCCCCTGCGCGCGGCGTTGTCGCTGCCGGTTCCCTACGGTTTCGACGATCCGGCGGATGAGGAGGCATTCCAGCCCCGGCCCGACGTGGTGATCCAGCGCTCCCTCTGCGGGTCGTTGGCGTTGGATGAACGCTACGATCTGGTCATCGAGGACAGCGTGATTGACGCGGGACGGGGACCGTCGGATGCGGGGGGCGGTCCGGCGGCCCTGGGTGCGGTGCTGAATCCGGCGACCGCCCACAGCGCGCCGGTGGTGCTTTCCAATGTCACCTTCCTTGGCCGGGTGCGGGCGACGAGCGCGCGCGGGCGCGGGGTGATCTTCGCCCATCGGCTGCGGGTGCTGGATCACCAGAAGGGTTGTCTGAAGTTCAGTTATTTCTCGGGGGACGGCGACATCCTGCCCCCGCACCACGCCTGCGTGGCGGGTCCGGAGGCCCGGTTGGCCTTCAGCAGCACGTGGTTCGCCGATCCCGCTTACGCGCAGTTGGCCCTGACGACCGACCCTCGCATTCTCGCGCGAGGTCCGGGGGATGACGCGATGGGGGCGACGAACCTGCTTTTCGAAGCGCACAAGTGGTTGAACCTCCAGATCCGGTTGCGCGAGTTCATGCCCGTGGGGGTCCGTCCCCTCGTGGTGCCGGTCACCTGAAGCCGAAGCTCATGACGTACGACGCTCACGTTCCACGCCACCTCCGAACCCGACCCCTGCGATGAAAGGCGATTTCTCCCACTGGCAGTTCGATCCCTTCGAGAACTTCACCGGCGTTCTGCAGCAGCAGGGCCGGGTGCTGCTGGATCGTGACTGGAACGAAGCGACACGGATCGACCAGCACTGGCGGGATCACGCCGGCCAGGACGTGATCGGCGCCGGCTTCGCCGCCGTGCCGGTGGGCGCGCCCGATGGGTTTGCGGTGGTCGAAGCCCAGGTGACCGGGGTGGCACCGGACCAGCGCATCGAACTGCAACTCCGTCCGGGGCACCTTTGGGCGGACGGCATCCTGTGTCATCTGGCCCCGGGAACGCCGGGTTCATCAGACCCGGTGATGCGGGTGGCCGACTATCTTCAGCCTCCCGTCGACACCTCCCCCGGGAGCGTGGCGACCGTCGGTCCCGGAGTTCGGGACGCGGTGGTGCTGGAGGTGTCCCGCGAGGAACTGAACGCCTTTCAGGTGCCGGAGAGGCTGCTCGAACCGGCCCTGGGCGGGCCCGACACCACGGAACGCGTCCACCTCCGGCTCGCTTTCCGCCTGTTCCGGCTCGAACCCGGGGAGACGTGCCTCTCGATCCTCGGCGATCTTCGGGACGATGTGTCCGCGAAAGGGCGGCTCACCGTTCGATTGCAGCCCACGGCTGCGGTGGGCGGGGACTGCCCGGTCGTGGCCGGCGGAGGCTACTCGGGCCTGGAACATCACCTGTACCGGGTCGAGATCGCGGCCGTCGCCGCCGCCCAGCCCCCTTCCTTCAAGTGGTCGCAGTTCAATGGAGGACTGGTCGGGCGCGGCCGGCTTCTCGCCGCACCGGACCGATTGGTCATCACCGCGAACCATGCGGCGATCCTCAACTCGGGGCTGTCGACCTTCTACCTGGAGGCGATCGGATTCGATGCCGACCGGGGCACATGGGTGCCCACGCTGGGCGCGGACGTCACGCTCAACAACGGGGAGCTGATCGTCGGCACGATCCGGTTCGGGAGTTTCAGCGCCGGCATGGAGACGGTGTTCTTCCGTTTGTGGAACGGGATCGAGCCGATCGCCGATTTCACCGACGCAGTGAACCCGGTCGAGCTGTTGGACGGCATCCAACTCGTGTTCGACCCCGTCGCCGCAAACGACTACGCCCCGGGCGATTTCTGGACCTTCCCGGTCCGCGCGGGCGAGATCACGAACCCGGCGGTGTTGTTGGACGACCGCCCCCCGCAGGGCCCGCGTCATCACCGGGTTCCGCTCGCGGAGATCCATTGGGGGCCGCCCGGTGATCCGGTCGTTCCTCCGGAGATCGAGGATTGCCGTCGGCGGTTTCGTCCGCTCACCCGACTCGACACCTGTTGCACGGTCCGGGTCGGGGATGGTGTGACCAGCCTGGGGGATTTCACCTCGGTTCAGGCGGCGGTGAACGCGTTGCCACCCGAGGGCGGAACGGTCTGCATCCTGCCCGGGGTGTACCCGGGGACGGTGGTGCTGAACAACCGTCAGGGCATCACGCTGAGCGGGTGCGGGCCGAGGACCCGCCTGGTTGCTCCGCCGGGGTTGGACGCCGTCGACGCCGTGATCACGATTCGCGGCGGAAGCCGGATCACCCTGGAATCGTTCGCCGTGGAAGCGAGCCCTGTCGGGCGTGGAATCCTCGCCGTGGGACGAAACCCCGACGGCCCGCAGGAGCAGTTGGCGCAGGGTCCGGTCGACGGACTCGCCTTGCTGGGCCTGCACGTTCTCGGAACGAACCGCGCGGCGGTGCGGGCTGAGTTCGTGGACAACCTGGTGATGCGCGACTGCGTGGTGCGGATGGCGGACACCACCTGTCACGAGCATGCGTGTGTCATCGGAGCCGACGATGCGGTCATCGAACACAACCTCATCGAGGTGGCCCTGCGCGATGGGGCCGGGGCCGGGGCGGCGCCGGCGCTGACCTTTCTGCCCGGCGGATTCAGCCGCGGCGGTTTGCACCTGCTTGGCGGCTGTCAGAGGGTGCAGGTCATCGACAACCGGATCCGGGGCGGGAGCGGGAACGGCATCACCCTCGGGTCGCTCGTGTGGTACTTCGAGGACGGCGATGAGCCCGTGCCGCCGGGGCAGGAGCCCGAGCCGCCGGAGCCGGATCCGTGCGATCCGGGGCGGCCGGTGGATTTCGTCCTGCCGGAGCGCGTGGCGGAGATTGGCGACGGCCTTCGGATCCGGCTCCGGCCCGGCCTGCCGCTTTACGATGTGCGGGTGGAGCGGAACCAGATCCTGGCGATGGGTTCCAACGGGATCGGCGTGGTCGGGTTCTTCGATTTGTCGGGAACCGACGAGTTCATAACGGTGGTGAACCTCCTGGTGATCGGGAACGAGATCCGGGGATGCCTGCGACGCGGCGTCACGCCTCCCCCCGAATCGTTGGAGGGGTTCATCGGCTATGGCGCGATCGCCCTCGCCGACGTCGAGAACCTGGTGGTTCAGGACAACCTCCTTGTGGACAACGGCGCCAACCATCTCGACCCGGTGTGCGGGGTGTACGTGCTGCACGGCGAGGGTGTGGACATTTCGCGGAATCGGATTCTGAACAACGGCGCCCGGACCGAGGAACCGCCGAGCGACGCCGCGCGCGGCGCCCGGGGCGGCATTTTCATCCGGTTCACCACCGCGCCGACCGTCGACGTCCTGATTCGCCGGACGCCGGTGCCGCAGCAGAACGGCGTGCCGGCCGCGAAGATCCACGGGAACACGGTTTCCGCGCCGCTGGGGCAGGCGCTGAGCCTGCGGGGGATCGGGCCGATGACGATTCAGGGCAACCAGTTCACCACCCAGAACGCGGCGCCGCTCTCGGTGGCACCCGAGGCATTTGCCGCGGCCACGGTGATGATCGTGAACCTCGGTGTGTCGAATGAGTTCTACTCCCAGATCCTGCAGTTCGCCGCGCTGGGGGCCTCGGACGGGATCGCGCGGGAGAACCTGAAGGCGGATCTTCGGCGCAAGGCCGGGGGCGGAGGGCCGGGGCTTGACGACGCCGAGGTTGGCCGGCTGCTGGCGAACGGCCAGGTGTTGTTCTGCGACAACCAGGTGAACCTGGACCTCGTCGCCACCGGACTCGGCATCGCGTTCTCCTCGGTCCTGATCCTGTCGACCGACGACATCGGGTTTCACGACAACCAGTGCGAGGCCAACCTGGTGGATGACTTCGTCTTCGTTCACACCCTGCTGTTCAGCTTTTCGCTGAGGGCGACCGGCAACCGATGGAAGGAGGGCATCGTGAACGCCGGGCTCTCCGCGTTCACCCTGAGCTTCATCATGAACACGACCACCGACAACCAGGCCACGCACTGCCTGGTGATCCGGTCGGTGCTGCCTGCAATCGTGGATGACCGGAACCTCGTGCTCCTCGACGCGCTCCTTTCCGGAGATCGCAGTTTCTGCGATCCGTGGAACGAGTTCCTTCCCAACCTCAGTTCAAACCGCGGATGACCCGATTCCCATGAACACCAAGCAGGATTCCCCCCGGACCGGCGCGGCGCCGGAGCAGATCATGGACGCCCTGGGCAAGGGGCTGCCCGGCGTTGATGCCGGGCGCGCGCGGGAGCTCGGGCAGGCGGGCCTGTTGCGCAACGCCAAGGGCCGCAGTCTCGCCCGCGAACAGCGCCTGCTGGCCCGCTATCACGGCGACGCCCACCCGCGAATCGGGGTCGCCCGCGGGAAGCTGGCCGCCAACGAACCGTTACGTCGCGACCTCGCCGTGGCGCGTGAGGCCGTGGAGGCCCCGGTGGCGACGCCGACCCGGGAGGAGTTCGTGGTTCATGGCTTCGTGCGACGGCGTGAGACCGGGGCCGGGATTCCGGGGCTGACCCTGGCGTTGGCGGATGCCCGGGGGCGCTGGCTGCGGGAGACCGGATATGCGTGTACGGATGCCCGGGGCTATTTCCGCCTGGCGATCCCGCTCGGATCGTCCTACACGCCGCAGGCGGCTGGCGTCGCGATGGACAAGGCCTCGGACATGGCGTCGGCCGGGAAACCGACGCGCGTCGCCGTTCAGTTGCGCGTCTATTCGGCCGCCGGCGCGGTGCTGCACACGGAGAAGGATCCCGTCGAACCGCGTCCGGGCGGGACCGACTACCGGCTCATCCATCTCGGGAAACTCGAGGACCTGTGCGGGTGCAACCCGCCGCCTGCGGTAGGCGGGACCCGGCCACTGGCGGAGGGACCGGTGGTCGAGCGTGCGGAGGAGACCAAGGGTCAGCCGCGCGTCGATCCGGCCGCGGCTTCCGGCCCGGCGGACCCGTCGGAGAAACGGGCCGGTGAGGTGCGGCCCAGCGGTGGAAAGCGCGGGCGCAAGGGATGAATCGACCGTGGCCTCCGGCCCATGCGCCTCGCCCGTGACATGTCCGTCGAAACGCCCGCCCGACCGGTGCGGATGCCAGGTCCCGCACCGTTGCGGTCGGAGGCCCCGCCGGTGGCCATGGGGCTGCGGGCGACCAGGATGGGCGGTTCCGTCGGACCGACGCCTCGTCGTGCGGGCGGGCATTGCGCCTGCGGGGGGACGTGCCCGCGGTGTTCGAAGGTGTCGGAACCCGGGGCGGAGCCCCTCACGGGCCGGGCGGCGGGGGTGGGCCCGGCGCGATCGGAACCGCAATGGCTGACCGCCGAGCCCGGTTCCGCGCCGGGGGTGCGAGGGCGGGGGCGCGCGTTGGGGCGGGCGATGGTCTCCGGTCTCTCGGGGGGTGGCGCCGAAGAGACCGAAACGGCGGTGGAATCCGCGGAACCCGGGGTGACGGAAGCGCCGGTGGCGACGCCCGGGGACTCGGCCGATGTCTCGGTTACGGCGCAGGCAGCCCCGGGGCCCGCCGCGGGACCTTCCCCGGTTGCCAGCATCACGCCGAACATTGGAGCGACAGGCTCGACCCTGGCGCACGTGCCGGCGTGCGGGAATCAGCCCACCGTTCGGTTCACCGCCGGACCGGCGGGAGCGGCCCCGGTTTCGTGGAGTCTTGCGGACGGGACCGCGGCAGTGGATCCGGGGACCAGCGTGGCCTCACCGGCACCACCGCCCGGCGCGACGAATCCCGACGCGGCGACGCTCGACGCGGACCTGACCCTGGGCGCGGCGCAGACCGGGGGCACGATCGAGGTCGAGGCGGCGAATGCGTCCAGCACGCGCACCATTCAGTTCCCACTCGCCTCGCATCCGACGGGCATCACCAGCACGCGGGTGGTGGGGGACCCGACTTCATCCACCGATTACGGCGGGGTGTTCGACCATGAGTTCACCAGCAACGACGGCCAGGCGAGTTCGCTGCGCAACGTGGCCGTGGGCGAGCGCTTTCCGGGCATTCCGGATCCGGACGCTGCCAGCCACACCCTCACGACGCCGTTCGGGGATTTCACGCTGTCGACGGGAACGCTCCAGGACGCGGCGAATGCCACCCATGGGAACTGGTTCCTCACCTCCGCCGGCGAGTTGGGCGGGAGCCATGACAACGTGACCATCGCCCGTTCGATGGTGGATATCGGCAGGCATCTGGTCAGCGACTCGAACCCGACGCCCGCGCATCCGCTTCCGGCGGGGTTCACCATCACCCAGGACTGGCACTGGTGGTGTCCGCACGGTGCCCCGGGGAGTCGATGGACCCGGTTCACCTCGGTCACGCATCGGCGGGAACTGCGGCTGGATGCCAGCGGGAGCGACGCGGAGTTCGTCGCCGCGGTGAACGGCCAGGAGAACGCCATCGCGTACGATGGTCGGACGGGGGTGACCAACGCCGTGGCGGATCCCGCGACCGTGGCGCCGTCGCCGGGTGGGGGTGCCCCCGCGAACACGGTTCAGATCAGCGCCGACGCGTTCCCCTCGGGCCGGCAGCTTCATTTCTCGATCCAGGGCAATGCCCTGGGGTGCAGCATCAACGCCCGGACGGGTGTGCTCACGATCGGCAGTCGGACGGGCACGGTGCGGGTCCGCGCGGCCAACGCGAGCCGCGGGCCGAACTGGGACGAAGTGGACGTGACGATCGCGAACCCACCGGCTCCGGCGCCCAACCCGGCGCCGACGCCGGCGCCGCCCTCGACCCCGTCCAGTCCGACGGGCGGCACCCTGGCTCCGCCTGCCGGGGATGTCTCCTGATGGCCGGTCACGAAGCCCCGCAACCCTCCCATGGCCACCGCGAGCCGAACGGCAGCCCGACCTGAACGAAGGCCTCGACCGACACCCGCGTCGGGAATGCCGGGCGGTTGGCGTCTGCCCGGGGAAACCGGACCGATGGTCCCGCGGTCGGATCCGGCGGGCCGGCGGGGGTTGGCGCCGGGTTCGATGGTCCGACGCAGTCCGGCCCCGTGCGCCTGCGGCGGGGACTGTCCACGGTGCAAGGCTGCGCCGGTTCGGTCCCCGGCGACCGCAACGCCCGTCGTTAGGGCGAACCGTTCCGGAGTTGGTGCGACAACCCGGGTTCGCGGACCGATTCCGTCGAAACCGCCGCGGATTCAGGATGCCGCCCTGGAACAGGAAGCGGTGATGGCGTCCCGGCGTGTCGGAGCGCTTGGGTTCGCGTCGCCGCCGGGTGACCTTCCTGAGGCCGGGGCATCGAATCAGGGTCTGCCCGGCCTGAGGACGGTCGGTGTGCCGTTTCCTCGGTTGGGCAACGGCAAGCCGCTTCCGCGGGCCCTTCGGCGAATCCTGGAGGCCCTGTTCCATGTCGACCTTGCGGCGGTCCGATTGCACCAGGGCGCTGAGGCGTCGGAGGTGGTCGCGGGACATCGGGCGCACGCGCTGACCTTTGGCAATCATGTGGTGCTGGGGGGCACCGTGCCGGCATTGGAGTCGATGGCCGGCCGCCGGATCCTGGCGCACGAGATCGCCCATGTGATTCAGCAGGCGGGTCCGTTCGAGACGGGCGCGCTGCCGCATGCGGCCCATGCGCGCGGGCCTCCCGGGCCGGAGCCGTTGAGGATTCTCCTTCGGACCCACGGATTGGGCGTGCAATGCCTGGAATGGCCCGATGTGAGCCTGCCGAGCGCGTCGGATGTCGCCGGTGCCGTTGTGGATTTCGGCGAGGGCGCCTGGGACACCGTCTCGGACGCTGGCGGCGCGGTGGTGGACTTTGCCGCCGACAGCCTGGCGAGCGTGGTGGAGTATTTTGCGCCGGGTCTCCTGCGGTTTTTGAGAGGCGGCTTTGCCGGGCAGATCACCGATCTTTTCTGCTCCGGGGTGGATGCGTTGATCGGGGCGTTGATATCGCCGCTGGCGGAACTCGATCTGGTTTCCGCGATTGAGGATTTGTTTTCGTCGCTGGAGGAGGGGGTGCTCGGGATGGGGAGCGGGTTGGCGGACGGAGCCACCGCGGCGGTCGGGGCCCTGATGGAGCCGCTCGTGGACGCGCTGGATGTGTATGGCGATCCGATTCTGGAGGGGATCACCAGTGCCGCCGACACGGCCGACGGCATCTTCAGCGGTTTGTGGGAGAACGTGGGTGTCCCGGTGCTCGACTTCCTCGAGAGCGTGGGGGGGGCGGTGTGGGAGGGGTTCAACGGGATCATCACCTGGCTGGACGAGGTCACCGGGCCGTTGAGGGATGCAGCCGAGGATGCGTGGGACTGGCTGATGGCGCAGTTCAACCTTGCCTGGGACAGCACCTCGGGGATCCGGACCTGGCTGGAGGAACAGGCGGCGTCGCTTTGGGAGACGTTCCTGGAAGTGATCGAGCCGATCCGAACGCCGCTCATGGCGGTTGCGGCCACCCTGGTGCTTCTCTCGCCACTCGGGCCGATCGTGGTTCTCACCCAGATACTTCCGCCGCTCTACGACAAGATCGTCTGGCTTTGGAACAACTGGAACACCGACGAGATCCTGGTCGAGGCCCGCGAGGTGCTCGCGAACGAGATCCTGCCCGGGATCATCGGTTTCATCGGCACGGTGGGTGGCGCGATTGCGAGCGCGGCCTCCTGGCTGGCGGGGGCGGTCGCGGCGGTGACCGGCGCGTTGGCCTCCGTCCTGGGGGCGTTCGGAGGCAACGCCTGCCTGGCCTCGGTCACCCGGGTGGTCGACCACGTGGCCGGCGAGTTCCAGGCCCTTGCTGATTGGGCCGAGGGCGGATTCACGGGGCTTGGCGATGCGATCCGGTCGGTGCTGGATGCGCTGGGCGGGCTGTTCCAGCCGATCCTCGATTTCCTGGTGCGCCTGATCATGGTGGCGCTGAACCCGGTGATGCTGCCGATCGCGATCACCGCGGCGATCTGGCTGCTCTGTCCCGACGAACTCAAGCCGCCGGTCATCCGGTTCGTCCTCGAGTTCATCATCCAGTTCATCCGCGGGTTCGGAGGATTCCTGACCGGGCTTGGACCGTTGGCCGGCCTGATGAAGGCGGGGGTGCTGGGATTCCTGGGACAACTCCAGAGCCAGGACGACGACACCAAGGTCGCCGCGAGCAACAAGGTCGCCAACATCGCTGCGGGAGGAGGCCCGCAGTTTGTCGCCGGTTACGCCGTGGGTCTTCTGGAGGGGGTGATCGATGGCATCCTCGATCCGATCAAGCTGATCGCCATGCTGGTCCGGGTGATCGCCGCGGTCGCGCAGGCGATCGGCGATCGCCTGGCGCCGCTGGTCAGCGGAGGTTTGCCGGCCGTCGGGGCCGTCCTGGGGATGATCCGGGAATCCCTGGCGGTTCCCGAAGGACCGTCCGGGGGACCGGCGCCCTCCAGCGGGGGTGCGGCCGTTGAAGCCCCGGCCGCGCATGGCGGGGAAGTCGGGTTGCCGGAGGGCCCGGTTCCCGGGCCGGGTGCGGTGGAGGCACCGGCTGGCGCTTCGGGTGAGGTGACCCGCCACCAGCCTGAGGTTCCGGGTGCGGAGCCACGTCGCGAAGGGGTTCACCGGATCCAGCGGGTTGGGACCAGGCCGAATCCACCGGCCGGCGAGGCGCCACCGCGGGTTGAGGAAAGGTTCGGCGACGCGGCCGATGCGCCGGGGACCCTGCATCGGGTCGAGCGGACGCGCAGTTCCAGCTCGGGGCTCGTGCATGCCCGTGCGCCTCCGGCGGGTCCGGGTCCGCGCATCGGCGAGCTCCGGCGCGCCTCTGCTTCGACCGCGGAAGCGGCCGCGCCGCCCGCAGTGCTGCCGATTCCGGATCCGGCGAGCGCCAACACCGCGCCCGACGCTGAGGCGGTGACGACGTCCGGCGAGACTCCCATGCCGCCTTCCCGTGTGGAGGGGGCGTCGGCGGGCGCTGAGGAGGAGATGCCCTTTGAAGTCCTGCCGGGTGAGACCATTCCGGACGAAGCGCTCGTCGAGAGTCTTTCCCCGGCCACGATTGGCGAGGTTGCCGCCGGCGGGGCTGAGCTTGCCGGGGCGGATGCCGAACTCGAGGCAGGGGGTGAATCCGAGGCACGGGAGTCGGGTGCGACAGTCGGCGGCCTGGCGGGGCTGTTGGCCGATGTCTGGGAATCGCTTGTTGCGGGCGCGCGGGGCCTGGGAAGAAGTGCCGCCGACGCGCTGCTCCGGTTCCTGCGGCTTCCGGACTATGAACTCGGGAACAAGATCGGGTACGTCGCGGGAATGGTTCTGCTCGAGGTGCTGCTCGCGGTGGTGACCGGCGGCGCATGGCTCGAGGCGTCCGCGGTGGGGCGGTTCCTGCGGCCGATTGTGCGGTTGCTGGATGCGGGCGGTGAGATCCTGGGTGCGGTGGCCCGGGGTTTCCGGTCCATCCGCGGTCCGTTCATGAGGGGCATGGGGGCGGCGCGCGGGTTCCTGGGGCGGTTCCGAATCGTCCGATCGATCCTGGACAAGCTGGACAACGCGGCGCGGGCGCTGTTCCGGTTCGGCGACGAAGCGGCCGGCGCAGCGAGGCACGGGAGCGGCCGCGTCGACGACGTCGCGCGGCATGCGGACGACGTGGGGCGGCATGCCGACGATGCGGGACGCCACGCGGACGATGTGGGCCGGAGGGCGGACGATGCCGGGCGTCATGCGGATGAGGCTGCGGACCGGTCGCGGCGTTCGGCCGACGATGCGGCGCGGGAGGCGGCGGAGAAACCGATGGCCCGGGCGCGGGCGATCGCCATCGTGCGGCTGAACGATCCCCTGGACACTCCGGTGCCGCTGCTTCTGGCCCAGCTCAATGCGCTGCGGGGGACCTATCCGTGGATCGACGGGTTCCGGGCGGACCCGACGGGGGTGGGGCGGTTCGAGATCCACATGATCGCCAGCGACACGAATCTCGGACCCTACACGACGGACGACGAGACGAGCTTCGAGTTCGAGGGACAGCGGATCGAGTTCACCTCGTCGGACCGGGCGCCGTGGCGGAGGGCGCGTGCGGAGGGGCGGCCGGTGGATCTGTCGGAGGAGTTCAACATCGACATCGACGAGCCGATGGCCGTGGGGGAGGCGGGCCTCTCGCGGGCCGAGGCGGCGCGGCGGGCGATGGATCCGATGAATCGCCAGTTCCTCGACAGTGTCACCAACCGGATCACCAAGGGCGCGCGACCGCAGGTGGGCGCACCGCCGGGTCCACGTCTGGCGCCGGGCGAGCCGCGGGTTCGGCTTGCGGACAATCCCTCGGCGCTGGCCACCCACCGGTTCGCCGAGGTGGAGGAACTCAACACCCTGTTCGCCGAAGCGGTCCGGGGTTTGCCGCCGGGGCTTTCACCGGGTGCCGCGAAGGCGGAGATCAACCGCCGTCTCTGGGCGCTGATCCGGGGTGAGCGCGCGGCGCCCGCGGGGGTGGCGGACGCGGCGCAACGGGTGCGCGAGGCGTTTGGGCGGATCGGCCTCGATCCTGCGACACGGGGTGCGTTGCCGATGCCCCGTTCGGGCCTCGGCCCCCCGCCCGGGCGTGCTCCCAGGGAGGCCGCGAGCCTGGTCTCCGAGCCCGGGCAGGCGCTCGATCCCCCGACGCGCCATCGGCTCGAACGCTTTTATGGAACCGACCTGGCCCCGGTACGCTTGCACACCGGGGCGCGCGCCGAGGCAGCCAGCGAGGCCATGAACGCCCGCGCCTTCGCCCACGGCCGCCATGTCGTGATGGGACGACAGGCAGGTCCGCCGTCCGGCCCCCGCTGGGAACGCACGCTCGTCCATGAAGTCGCGCACGTGATCCAGCAGAGCCGTCCGCCGGGCACCGGGCGGATGCCGGATCAGGCCCGGGAGGAAGCGGAGGCCGAGGCGGCGGCGACGGCTTATCCGACGGGACGCTCCGGCGTCGGCGCAACGCTGTCGGCGTCGCCGCCGCATCCGGCGGGTCAGCCTGCGCCTCCGGTTTCCCTGGAGCGGCCTCCCGATCCCGTGGAGATGTCCGACGACGCCCTGCGGCGGACGATCAAGGAGATTCACCTCTGGAAGGCGGGCCAGGTCGCCACCACCCAGGAAGTCCGGGACGTGGACGGGATCCGCGAGATCCTGCAGGACGAACTCAACCACCGGAATCGGGAACGGGCGAAGGCCCTGGCTCCGCCTCGGAAGCCCGGGCGTGGCGACGCGAGGAATGGAAAGCGAGATCGGCCGGCCCCGGTTGCGAACGCGGCGGCGGTCGTTCCCGCACCGAGGGCTGCGGTGAGCACGATCGACATGAACCGGCTCAGCCCCGACGAGCAGGCGGACGAATTGCAGCGCATGGACGAATGGCTGGCCGTCGCGTCCGAGCAGGATCCCGAGCGCGGTCGTGTGCAGGGTGTGCAGTCCGAGGTCTCCTCGGGACTCTGGCGGCGGGAGAGCGTTCCGATGCGTGAATCCCACACGGTCCCCATCGCCCGTGTCGAGGGGTTCGAGGTCGTCACGACGCAGCATGCGGGGCTCAACCGGTATCAGGCCATGGAGGCCGTGCGTCGGGCGCTTCGGGTCGGGCGGTTCGAGGCCGATCACGCCGGGTCCAACCTGGACATTCTGTACGAGCACAAGAACAGCGCACCGACCCGGGCGCGTGTCAGCGAGTTCCTGGGAGGCGCGGGCAATCCCGGGGCGTTGGTCGATCTTTGGACCCGCGCGAACCGCCTGCTTTACGACGCGGAGGACGCCCTGGATGCGGGCGACTTCCAGCGCGCCGCGCGGATTCATGCGCAGGCGATGGGCGAGTTCGGCCGGGTCAGGCGGGGGGTGCGGGCTTATTTCGGGGATGTCGAGACCGGGGCGGGGCGGGCCGTGACGGGTTTGAAGGTGGTGAAGACCGGTTCCGCGGTGGTGGTGACCGTCGGAACGGGCGGTGCCGCGGGACTGGCGGTCGGGGGCGGGTATGCGGCGGCTCAATCCTTCGCGCAACAGGCCTCCGAGGTGCACTACGGACTGCGGGACAGGATCGACTGGGGGGAGATCGCCTTCGACGGGATCACCGGGGTTCTGTCGGGGTATCTCGGTGGGAAGCTCGGCAACGTGATCGTCGGCAAGCTTCTCGGACGGGCCGCCACGGCGGGATTCGGGCGGAAGGCGCTCACCCTTGCGGTCGGGGATTACATCGCCGGTCGCGGCGGTTCGACCATCCAGATCTCCGCCCGGGCGGTGTACGACCTGGCGCGGGGCAAGGACGTCACCTGGGAGCAGTTCCTGGATCAGTTGGCCGACGAGATCACCGATCCGCGCAAGGCGGCCCTCGACATCATCATGGGCCGGGCCAACCGATTCGTCGCGGCGCGGGTGGACCAGGGGCGGCGCCGGGTGGTCGATGACGAGCCGCCGCCGCCACCGGCTCCGGCTCCGGCTCAGCTTCCGGGAACCAACCGACCGCCGCCCGCCCAGAATGCCGTGGACGCGGCGAGGAACTACGCGGATCGCCACAACGGGCGCGTGGCAAACGACGACGGGCTGGTCGGGATTTTTGAAAGGACGCGGGACCAGCCCACGCTTGCGGTCGACCGCCGGGCGGCTGCGGCCGAGTTGCGTCAGATCGACGACATCCTCGCGTTCGGCTACGAGGGCCGGCCGGTGAGCCGGGTGCGGGTGGTTCCGCACACCTCGCGGCAGCGCACACCGGATCTTGTCCTGGAGTTTGGCGACGGCACGACGACGCGGGTTGAGATTCGGGCGTTCACCGCCGCGCCGCGGGGGCATACCGATCCGCATGCGCCGCTTCGCAGGGCGACGGAGTCACGTCGGGACGCGGTGTCACGATCCGAACTCGAGACCGCGGTGTTGTCGAAGGCGGCGACCTCGCCGTCGCGTCGGTCGCAACTGGATGTGGCGCTGCGGGGCGTCGCCGTGGGCGGGCGGGTTTCCATCCAGTCGCATCACCGGACCATATCGGCGGCGGACGCGGATGCCGCGATGCTGAATCTCGCGCCGCGGCTGGGGTCGCATGTGCAGAGCGTGGCCTTCACCTCGCCGAGCGGGGCGGGCACCGGACGAATCACGCTGGTCTATGTCCGGCGTGGAACCGGGTTTGTGCGGTGACGGGCGGGAGGTTTCGTCCTGGTGACGGACGATGACGTGTAATGGTTCGGCATCGGCTGCGTTAGCGGGGGTGCATGATGAAGAACGAATCGATCCAAAACGAATCGGGGAAGGTCTCCTGCTGCGGTGGCGCCAGCCGACCGCATTCCAGTGGCGGTCCGGTGGAGGTTGTTGGCGGCCATGGCCATGGCCCGCACGCGACGTCCGGTGGGGGTGCCGGGCATGACCATGCTCACGGCGGTTCCCGCGCGACGCGACCGGCGACGGGCCGGTATTTCTGTCCCATGTGCCCGGGCGTGGAATCGGACGAACCGGGGACCTGTCCGAAGTGCGGGATGGCGCTGGAGCGGAACCCGGCATGGAAGCCTGCGGCCGAGGTGGTCCACACCTGTCCCATGCATCCGGAGGTTGTGCAGGATCATCCGGGCGACTGTCCCAAGTGCGGCATGGCGTTGGAGCCGCGGATGGCGGCACCGGAGGCGGGGGAGGATGATTCCGAATTGCGGGACATGACGCGCCGGTTCCGGTGGGGAGCGATCCTGGCGCTGCCGGTGTTCGTGGTGGCGATGGGGCATCTGGTTCCTGCGTGGCGTCATGCCGAATGGGTTGACGGCGATGTCTCGCGCTGGGGGCAGTTTCTGCTGACCACCCCGGTGGTTGGTTGGGCGGGGTGGCCGTTCTTCGTGCGTGGGTGGCGTTCGGTGGTTCACCGGAGCCTCAACATGTTCACCCTGATCGCGCTGGGGGTGGGTGCCGCCTATCTGTTCAGTGCCGCGGCGATGATCATTCCGCAGGCGTTTCCGCCCAGCCCGGGCCACGGGGGGAAGCCGCCGCTGTATTTCGAGGCCGCCGCGGTGGTGACCGTGCTGGTGCTGCTGGGGCAGGTGCTCGAACTCCGCGCCCGGCGGCGGACCGGCAGCGCGTTGAGGGCGTTGATCGGTCTGGCGCCGACGACGGCGAGGCGGGTCACGGCCGGGGGCGACGAGGAGGTGCCGCTGGATTCCGTGGCGCCGGGCGACCTGTTGCGTGTGAGGCCGGGTGAGAAGGTGCCGGTCGACGGCATCGTGGTGGAGGGTAGCACGTCGATCGACGAGTCCATGCTCACCGGCGAGCCCCTGCCGGTGGACAAGGCGCCGGGCGCGGCGGTTTCCGGCGGGACCGTCAACACCACGGGCGGGTTCGTCATGCGTGCGGAGCGGGTGGGTGGGGAGACCCTGCTTGCGCGGATCGTGGGGCTTGTGGCGGAGGCCCAGCGCAGCCGGGCGCCGATCCAGGCGCTCGCCGACCGGGTGGCCGCCTGGTTTGTTCCGGCGGTGTTGGTCGTGGCCGTGGCGACCTTCGTGGCGTGGATGGCCTGGGGACCGGAGCCTCGCCTGGCGTTTGCGGTCACCAATGCCGTGGCGGTTCTCATCATCGCCTGCCCATGCGCGCTCGGTCTTGCCACGCCGATGAGTGTGATGGTGGGGGTGGGACGCGGTGCGCAGGCCGGGGTGCTGATTCGGAACGCGGAGGCGATCGAGAAGCTTGCCCGGCTCAACGTCCTCGCCGTCGACAAGACCGGCACACTGACCGAAGGCAGGCCGCGTCTGGCGGAGGTTCTGCCGGCCGACGGCTTCTCCGGGGCGGAGGTGCTCGGGCTCGCGGCCTCGCTGGAGACGGGAAGCGAACACCCGCTGGCTCATGCCGTGACGCTGGCGGCCCGGGAATCGGGGATCCCGGTGACGGCCCCGACCGCCTTCCAATCCCGGACCGGCGGGGGTGTGTTCGGAACCGTCGGCGGGCGTCGGGTCGTGGTCGGCAAGGCCGACTTCCTTCGGGAGATGAATGTTTCCGGGATCGATCCGCTGGAAGCGGCGGCCGCCGGACGACAGGCTGGCGGCGCGATAGCGCTTTTCGTGGCGGTGGATGACCGCGCGGCGGGCACGCTGGTCGTCGGGGATCCGGTGAAGTCGTCCACAGCCCGCGCGCTTGGGGAGATGAAGGAATTGGGTGTCCGGGTCGTGATGGTGACCGGGGACCATCCCCGCACCGCGGGTGCGCTGGCGCGGGTTCTGGGCATTGCGGAATACCATGCGGGCGCGACACCGCAGTGGAAGCACCGGCACATCCTGGCCCTCAAGGAAGGGGGCGATGTCGTCGGGATGGCGGGTGACGGCATCAACGACGCCCCGGCGCTTGCCGCGGCGGACGTGGGGATTGCGATGGGGACCGGAACCGACATCGCGATGGAAAGCGCCGGAGTGACCCTGGTTAAGGGCGATCTTCGGGGCATCGTGCGAGCCATCCGGCTCGGACGGATGATGATGGCCAACATCCGGCAGAACCTGTTTCTCGCCTTCGTCTACAACGCCCTGGGCATCCCGATTGCCGCGGGCGTTCTGTTCCCGTTCGTGGGGACGCTGATGAACCCGATGCTCGCGGGTGTCGCCATGAGCCTCAGTTCCGTGTGCGTGATCGCCAACGCCCTCCGGCTGCGGGGTGTGAGGCTTGGGTGAAGCGGAAGGCGGATCCGGCCGTGGATCGGAGGGGTTGCTTCGATCCACGGGCCCGGTGGATGGACAAGAAACGGTGTGTTCGCGACAAGAATCGTGGATCGAAGTCGGGATGGTTCGGTGCGCGGGGGACGTAGACCTGAGCGAACGGTTCGAAGTCCACAACCAACCAACCAGAAAGTCGCCATGAAACGCCTTGTGACCCCAAACCCGATCGCCCTCCTCGTTGCCACCTTGGCTGTCGCGATGGGCATGACCCTTGGAATGAGCCCCTCCAGCGGCGCGGCCGACGCCCCTGCGAAGGGAGCCGAACGCCTGATGAAGTCCGCAATCCCGTCGGCCGCCCGGCAGGCATCGGTCCCGCGGCCGGTCTCCAGCCTGCATCCGGAATGCGGGCCGTGCATGACGGTGACGACGGTGCGCGCCTCGGAGACCGCCAAGGGCGGTGAGGTGCTTCTCGCCCATGGAAAGCCGACGCGCCTCGTGTCGACACACGGGTGTGACGGGTGTTCGACGAGCATCGGCGTCACGGGTTTTGGCAAGGCCAAGACCCGGACCGTGACGCACAACTGCACGATGCAGGCGCAGGTGCCGAGTCTCTCGAGCTGCTGCCGGTGACCCGGGTGCCCGATGCATCGGCGCCCGTGCGGCGACCGGGTCGGTCGGCACGCGCGGCGTGGTCGGGCCGGGGGCTGAATCAACCCCGGACGGTCTGCGGATACGCCCCGAGCCCTTGAACGGGCCGGGGCGGATGGGCCGGGGGAGGGGGCGGGGAGGGAAGGGCGAAAGTCGGGCCGCCGGTGGGGGATGCGGCCGGTCGAATCCGGGGGATCATTCCCGCTTTGAGGCCGGTGTTTGCGATTCGAGGCTGACTGCGCCGCACTCGACCCGGCCTGGTGCCAGGAGGGTGACCTCGACCCTGCCGTCACGCCATCGTTTCGCCACGGCGGCGGTGCCTGTGAAACTCACAGCGCCGTCGCTCACCGTCGCGGGGTCCTTGCCCAGCATCAGCCAGTGGGTTTGGTCGGGCAGGGTCAGTTTCACCAATCGGCCGTTGGCGAGGGATTCGACCCTGGGCTCCGGTTCGTTCGCCTTGCGCGGGTAGAGCACGGTGAGGAAGCCCTGGCCGCCGCGCGGGCCGTGGATGCGCGCCAGTTTCTGGTTCTCCTCCAGGCCCGGATTGCCGACGAGGAAGTTCTGCCTGTGGCCCCACCCGCCCATCCGGATGCGTCCGGTGGCGGGCACGAGGGCGAAGAGATCGCAATCCAGTCCATGCTGGCCGGTGAAGCGCAGATGACGCGGGGAGACCTCATTCACCTCCGTGGCCAGGCACCAGAAGTTGAACGCGGGTTCGAGTTCGCGGTTGCCGGCGAGGTCGTCGGCGATGACCATGTAGGACGGGCCATCCGGGTCGCTGTCCTTCACGAAGGCGAACATGCGGACCCAGGAGAACGGAAGTTCCAGCCTGGTTTTCGTCCATTCGGAGAACTGAGCCCAGGGGCTTGGGCTTCCCTCGTGCCGCCAGAAGTACGGTTTACGTTCGAACCATCGACGGTTGGCCTCGCCCCGGACGAAGTCCGCGGCCGGCTGGGAGGCGAAGGCGGTGATCCTGCCGTGCACCTCGGTGAAATCCGTGGCGGCGCGGTCGGGGATGGGTTCGAGCAGGCTGTGGGGTTCGAACTCGTGCTGGTACCAGTTCCTTCCGGTGTAGAAGCAATCCGGGTGCCCGCGGCCGGGGCATCGGATCGGCTCGGTGTGTTCGGCGTGGTCGTAGGTGAGTGTGGAATGCAGCCAGGCGCCGGGTGTGTGGGGTGAGTACATGGTGGCGAAGTCCATGGCGAGCGGCACGCCACGCGCGTACCAGTTGATGGATCCGGCGTCGTTATGGGTGTGGTCGAGCGTGAAGTCACCGAACCGGATGCCGACATAGGATTCGGCTTGGGTGCCGAATGCGTGACGCAGGAACGCGCCCCAGCCCGGGTACAGGACGCTTCGGAGATCGGGGGTTATGGGTTCGACGCCTGGCGCGGCTGCGTTGGGGATGCCGCCGGCGCGGGCGGCCCAGAGGAGGTTGCCTGCGAGTTCCGGGTCGCTGTCGCGGAAGACGGGAGCCACGGTCAGGGCGTTCTGGTGCCTTTCCCAGTAGCCGTCGCCCACCGGCGGGACGAGGCGAATTCCCAGCCGGAGGTCGGGGGGCGTCACCATGTCGACGAGGAAGCGGGCGGCCTTGTGGAAGTTGGGGAAGGCGGCCGCTTCATCGCGGATGATGCCGTGCGCCTTGAGCAACCGGGCCGTGCTTACGGCGGCGTCGGTGAGCAGGCCCATGTAGTGGGGATTGGACTGCGGCGAACCGTCGGGGGCGAACGTGCCATTGATCACGTAGGCCATGACCTTGGCGGAGGCCGTCAGCCAGTGAGCGGCCATGGGGTGGTCCGGCAGGGCTGCTGCCGCGTCCATGCGTCCACGGGCGACGCTCACGGGCATGTTCGCGGAGCCGCCTCCGTAGCCGGCGCGGCGGGGCGGGAAGTAGTCGTCGTCCCAGAGCAGGTGGGTGAGGAAGGCGGCCTGGGCGCGCAGCAACCGGCCCTGGTCCGCGGTGAGACGGCCGGACTCCAGGAGGGACCTGGCGCGCCCGATGTGGGTGGCGCAGTTGTTGGGGAAGGAGTTGATGCCGGTGCGTTCCCCGCCGCGCGGGAAGTCCAGCGCCTCCCTGACGAAGCGGGACAGGAGGGCGCCCACCTCGCGATGCTCGCGTTCAGGGGCCGAACCCGGTGCGGGTGGTGAGTCCGAGTAGGCATGCGTGTCGGGCCATTCGAGATGCCAGTCCTTCACCTTGTCCAAGGGGAAGCCGCCGTGGCTGGCCGACAGGCGGCAGAGGGGGGTGAAGTCGCGGGCCTGGGTCACCACGCCCGGGTTTTTCAGGATGGCGATGGCCCATTCGCGGCGTCCCAGGTGCAGCGGCGCGCGAACCAGCACGTCGCGGCGGGTCGTGGAATAGACGCGCAGATCGCTTGTGTCGGTGTGCTGCTTCGTCTGGACCGGGTCATGGGGAACCATGTCGGGGTTGCGCCACCGGCCCGGACGGCATGGGAGCAGGGCGAGGATGTCCGAGTCGGGGCGGTCCTGACGGAACAGCGTGTAGAGCACCGCCTGGTCGGGTTGCAGCCTGGAAAGGGCGTTGAGGGTGAACTCCAGGCGGTCCGAGTCGAAGGGCAGGGGATACTCGTTCTCGCCTCGATCGAGTCCCATGTTCTCGCCCTTGGTGGGGGTGGTGACGTTGTGATTGATGCAGCGGGCGTGGGTCGGTTGAAACGCTCCGCCCGCGGTGAAGCTGAAACAGAAGTTGTCCTCGGCCTGGTGGGGGCGCCATTTCCACCAGTCCCAGAGCATTTCCTCGGCTTCGCTGGCGAACTGCGGCTCGCGGTAGATGGTGGGATCGCCCAGGGAGAAGGTTTCGGTCAGGTAGATGATCTCCTGTCCCGCCGTGATCCGGGCCGTGCCATGGTACACGTCGCCGCCCTGGCCGCGGAATCCATCGAAACGGTACTCGAAGGCGATTTGCGCGAACACGGGCCCCGACTCGACCAGGGTCACCTTGTAGCTGCGGCACAGCTTGGGTGTTTCGAACCAGCCGCGTCCGGTCCACTCGCCGCCGCGCAGTCGGACCGCCGACAGGAATGCCGGCACCTCGCGGGCGGGAACCGGTGTCGGGAAGCGGTGTTCACCCAGGTGGAACCTGGCTCCGATCAGGGCGTTGGTGATTTCGAGGGTCTCGCCGTTTGTGGCCACGTTGAGGAGGCTGCCCGCGGCCGGTTTGCCCGGTTGCAGGGTGAACCGCCTGGTTTCGCGGGGCCGGAGGCTGACCAGAAACCAGACCTCCGCGCTCCGGATCGAGCCGTCGGGGTGGTGGGTCATGGCGCCGAACTGGGCGGGCAGTTCCTCGCCCGTGGCGTCGCGGAGGCTCACCGAGGGCGAGCGGCATTGGCCCGGGGCGAAATCGAGGGCGTAATGGACCAGTTCGTCGGGCCAGGAACGCCCGAGATGCTCCCTGAGGGTCAGCGTGTCGCCGGTCTGGAAGGGGGCTGCGTGGACGAGGTGCGCGAATCCGAAGGCCATCAGGCTCAGGATCAGGCGCTGCATTGGTTCGGTGGGATTCCGGGGTTTCCTGTCCGATCCAGGGTGGCCGGTGGGATCGGCTGTGCTGGAGGTCCCTGGGGTGGCAAGGCGGCGGGGTCAGTTGCGTTTGGCGCGTTTGAGGAGGTCGTAGGCGCGTTGGGCTTCGGCGTCGCCGTTGGCGGCGGCGTTGATGAGGTGTTGTTCGAGGGCGACCATGGACTGATGGACGGCGAGGCCCTGGTCGAGGGTGAGGTTGGTGGTGCTGCGGGTGACCTGGAGGGCGACGACGGCCTGTTCGAACTTGCCTTCGCGGAGGGCCTCGGTGGCGACGCGCATATTCTGTTGGAGTTCGGGTTCCGCAGAGGTGAAGGCCTCGTCGATTTGGGCGGCGGCCTCGCCGGGGGTGGGGACATCGGCGGATTCATCGCCGGAGCCGCCGCAGCCCGAGGGGAGGATGGCGGTGGTGAGGGTGATGGCGATGGCGAGCAGGGGTGGGACCGGGGAGCGCATGGTGGGGCGGGAGGAAGGGGGGATGGGGAGGGGAGGGTCAATCGCCCGAGGTGGAGCCGGGGTTGCACCAGAACCGGCCGGGGCGGGTGCCGCGGAAGCCGCCGAGGCCGGCTTCGCGGACGTAATTACGGTACTTCATGTATTCGGTCTGGCCGCCGAACATGCCCATCATGACGCCGGTGTTATGGCGTTGGGTGACGCCTTCGTCGGGGCGGCTGGCGACGTTGTCGTAGTTGGAGGGCAGTTTTTCGTCGGCCTCCCAGTAGAGCATGGCATCGGGGCGGAAGGCGTCGGTCTTGTAGGTGGAATACTTCGCGGCGCCGGCGGGGCCGGTGGTGTAGGCGGAAACGGCGCCGTTCATCATGTAGCTGGAGACCTGCATTTCGCGTTGTCTGAAGGCGGGGGTGTTGGTGCGTTCGAGGGGGCACCAGACCAGTTGGCGGGTGTTGTGGTATTGCCAGAGAAGGCCGCGGTCGACGGCGTGCTGGGGGCGGTTGGTGGCGACGCGGGTGTAGCACCAGTTGGGGACGTTGTAGGCGCCGGAATCCCAGGACGTGTAGGGGAGGTAATCCTGGTTGTCGTTGGAGTAGAGGGCGGTGCTGAGGAGGATCTGTTTGAAGTTATTGAGGCACTTGGTGCGTTGCGCCTGTTCCTTGGCCTTCCCGAGGGCGGGGAGGAGCATGCTGGCGAGGATGGCGATGATGGCGATGACCACCAGCAGTTCGATCAGGGTGAAGCCGCGGCTGAGAGCCCGTCTGAAAATTGGAAGGGGTCCTGCGACGAGGGATTTTGGGCTGGGCCAAGGCGGCGAGGCCGGTGCATCCCCGCAGCGGGCTGTAACGGCCGAGCCAACACAGGCCCAGCCCAAAAGAACCGTCGCCCGAAGGGTTTTCGAGGAAAAGGCCGGCTGGCTTCGTTGCTCCTCGGTCACAGACCTCTGGCGGGTATGCTCCCTCGTCGCGCCTCGCCATCCGGCCTTTTCCTCGAAAACAGGACCCCTTCGAATTTTCAGACGGGCTCTGAGGCAACGGGCATGGCGCTGCCCTGGGGACCATTCCGGGTGCATGGTCCTGCTGTACCGGAACGTGGGGATCCGGTCCAACCCTGATTTTGTGACGAATTGCGGTCGGCGGGACGGGCTGGCGGGGGGATCGGGGGCGTGGGATTTGTGCGCGGGAGTGCGGACTTACCAGGGCAGGCTGAAGGTTTTGACGTAGGAATAGCCCTTGATGGCTTCGATGACGCCTTCCTTGATGCCGAGGCCGCTGTCCTTGATGCCGCCGAAGGGGCTGCTTTCGATGCGGAAGCCCGGGACTTCGTTGATGTTGACCGTACCGCAGCGGAGGGAGCGGATGGCCTTGAGGGCGGCGGGCAGGCTTTGGGTGACCACGCCGGAGCTGAGGCCGTAGGCGGTGGAGTTGGCGAGGGTGAGGGCGTCGTCGAGGTCGCGGACGGTGACGATGGGGGCGAGGGGTCCGAAGCTTTCGCAGACGATCATGCGGCAGTCGCGGGGCACGTCGGCGATGACGGTGGGTTGGAGGAGGGCGCCGCGGCGCTGGCCGCCGGCGAGGATTCTGGCGCCGGCCTGGACGGCTTCCTGGAGGACGGTTTCGAGGTGGATGGCGGCGGGTTCGTCGATGACGGTGCCGACGCGGGTGGTTTCGTCGAGGGGGTTGGCGCAGACGTACTCGCGGGTTTTCTCGACGAGGCGGCGGGTGAACTCGGCGGCGATGCCGTCCTGGACGAGGATGCGTTTGACGGCGGTGCAGCGCTGGCCGGAGTTCCGGTAGCTGCCTTCGGCGGCGAGGGTGACGGCGAGGTCGAGGTCGGCGTCGTCGAGGACGATGAGGGGGTCGTTGCCGCCCAGTTCGAGGACCAGCTTTTTGTAGCCGGCGGTTTCGGCGATGCGTTTGCCGACGGCGACGGAGCCGGTGAAGGCGACCACTTCGACATCGGGATGGCGGACGAGGGGTTCGGCGACATCGGCGGTGGGGCCGAGGAGGACGCTGAGCATGGGGCCCGGGAGGCCGGCCTGGTGGAGGAGGGAGGCGAAGGCGAGGGCGACGAGCGGGGCTTTTTCGGAGGGCTTGAGGATGATGGGGGTGCCGGCGGCGATGGCCGGGGCGACCTTGTGGGAGACCTGGTTGAGGGGGTGGTTGAAGGGGGTGATGGCGACCGCGCAGCGGAGCGGTTCGCGGGTGGTGAAGATCTTGCGGGGTTTGCCCTGGGCGGAGATGTCGCAGGAGAAGATCTGGCCGTCGTCGCGGAGGGCCTCGATGGCGGCGAAGCGGAGGACGTCGAGGGTTCGGCCGACCTCGTAGCGGGCTTCGCGGAGGGCGAGGCCGGTTTCGGAGGTGATGATGCGGGCGAACTCCTCGTGGCGGGTGGCGAGGGCGGCGCGGGTTTTCTCGAGGATCTCGGACCGTTGGAAGCGGGAGGGCGTGTCCCGGAAGCCGACCGCGGCGGCGATGGCGGCGTCGGTGTCCGCGCGGGAGGCGAGGGTGACACGTCCGGAGACGGAGCCGTCGTAGGGGAAGCGGACGTCGAGGGTGTTGGTGGATTGGACCGGTTTGCCGGCGACGAGGGATGCGAGGTTCATGGGAAAGGGATGATGACAGGGGTCGGGTGTCGGGGAACGGGTGTTGGCGATTGGGTTGGCGTGGGGGTGTGTGGGTGTGTGGCGGGCGTGGGTGGGGTCAGTTGGGTCGGGGGTTGGATTTCGGGGCGAAGCCCATGGAGGTTTGGATGGGGTGGGTGCAGGAGCAGCCGGCGCTGGTTTCGGGGGCGAGGAGGAGGCCGCCGGCGGGGATGAGGCTGAGCCAGCATCCGGAGCGGACGCCTTCGAACTGGGAGCGGCGGTCGGAGGCGAGGTCCCACATGCCGTGGAAGTGGTGGCGGAAGAAGAGGGCGTTGCGGGCGGCGGACATGGTGCCGCAGCCGCGGCGTTCGGGGAGGTCGGTGCGGAGGGTTTTTCCGGTGGTGAGATCGAAGGCCCGCTGGTCGGAGTAGAAGACGTTGTCGATGACGACGGGGTGCTGGAGGTGGCCGCTGTGGTGGCCTTTGTCCTCCTTGTGGGATTCGGACCAGAGGACCTGGCCGCCGGCGGCGAGGAGGTCGACGTCGCCCTGGGCGGCGGCGGGGGCGTTGAAGGCGAAAGTGTGGAAGACCTTGTCCTTGTCGGTGCCGGTGACGACGACGGTGTTCCGGCTGTAGACGAGGTAGGTCATGAACTGGCAGGGGGAGAAGTCGTGGGCCTTGGACCAGAGGGGGCGTCCGGAGCGGAGGTCGAGGGCGACGAGGTGGGTGTCGCCGAGGGCGTCGGGGTGGATGCGGGAGCCGGCGGCGGCGACGGCGGCGGGGGCGCGGCTTTCGATGAGGAAGATCATGCCGTCGCCGATGGTGATGGTGGAGTTGAGGATGGCGCCGCCGGCGTATTCCCAGCGGGCATTGCCGGAGGCGGGGTCGATGCCGAAGAGGCGGTCGCTGGTGACGCGGCTGATCTGTTCCTCGGCGTAGTCCTCGTACCATTCGCCTTCATCGCCGAGGTAGCGGGAGGTGGAGTGGACGCGGCTGCCGACGATGAGGTCCTGGGGGAGGGCGAGGAAGCCCCAGTCGTGGGCGGCGGGGTCGGGGGTGTTGGGGACGGCGTAGCGTTGGACTGCGCGGCCGGAGTCGCCGTCGAGGGCGAGGCAGTAGCGGCCGTGGGCGAGGTAGAGGCGGTTGGTGGCGGCGGCCATGTTGCTGGAGTCGCGGGGGATGTTGGCGCGGCGGATTTCGGGGGCGGACCGGGACCAGAGGATGGCGCCGTTGTAGGCGTCGAGGCCGAAGAGGACGCGATCGCCCTGGATGAAGAGGCGTCCGTCGCGGCTGACGGGGGCGGGGTTGCGGGGACCGCGGTCGGGCATGGGGCGGGGGCCGGGGTCGCCCCACCAGGACACCTGGAGTTCGCCCTGGACGCGTTCGTCCTGGCTGCAGGAGGTGTTGTCGGGGTTGCCGTACTGGTGGGTCCATTCGCCCGCACCGGGGAGGGCGGCGCGGCGGTGGAGGACCCAGGTGGCGCGGTCCTGGATGAACCGGGCCTGGGGCAGGTCGTCGCCGAACCAGGTCTGCCAGGTTGCGCGGGCGGTCTGGGTGGAGGCTGATGGACCGGCGGCGAGCATGAGAACGCCTCCGGACGGGCGCAGCACGCGGGCGATTTCCGCGGCGGGAACGGCGGGGGGCCGGGCGTCGGCGGGGGACTGTTCGGACACGATGAGGTTGGCGAGGTAATCGCCGTAGGGCAGCGGGCCGGGCTGGTCGAGGACGTGGACCGCGGCGCGGACGCCGAGGACGCCGGCCTTGTCGAATGACCTGCGGATCGACTGGGCGCGGGCGGGGTCGGTTTCGACCACGACCACTTCGAGGTCGCTTTGGCGGACCAGTTCGAGGGCGAGGCTGCCGTCGGTGGGTTCGAGGACGAGGCAATAGCCGCGGTGAACACCGGAGCGGGAGAGGATCAATCCGGCCAGTTCACGGGATGGGGAGGCGGGGTCGGGGCTGGCGTGGGCGGGGACTGGGGCGGGGGCGTAGTGGAAGGACGTGTCGAAGGTGTAGCGGGCGGTCTGGACCTCGCGGCCGTCCCGTTTGGGGGCGTGGAGGCGGTAGTGGTATTCCTCGTTGGGGATGAGGTTTTCGACGGTGACGAGGTGCCGGGTGGCGGGTGTGGGGTTTTCGAGGCGGCGGCGGGAGCCGTCGGGCTGGTGCCATTCGAGCACGGAGGGCATGGGCTGGTCGGTTTCCCAGGACACCACGGCGGAGGTGCGGTCCTTCCAGTCGACGAACGGGCCGAAGGCGGGGATGAAGCGGAACGGTTCGGGGGCGGGCTGGGGGAAGGACGGGGCGCGGGCGGCGAAGCGTTCGCTGATTTCGGCGGCGGAGAGGGGGCGGCGGAGGATGAGGACCTCGTGGAGGGCGCCGGTGAGGGGGAAATGTTCGTCGTCGTCGTGGTAGGCGCCGAGGACGAGGGAAGCCTGGGCGGGGTAGCGGATGGGGCCGGACTGGGAGACGTCGCGTGCGGCCAGTTGGCCGTTGACGTAGAGGCGTTGTTCGCGGCCGTCGTAGGTGCCGACCACGTGGTACCAGTGGGCGGGGCGGAAGGCGTCGCGGGCGGTGAGGTAGGTGAGGCGGTTGTCGCCCTGGGTGCCGGCGAGGGCGAAGGTGAAGGAGTCGTTGCGGTAGCCGAGGAGCCAGCCGGCCTCGTTTTCGCCGTTGTCCTGGATGGCGCCGACGATGCCGCCCCATTCGAGGGGTTGATCGACGCGGACCCAGGCTTCGACGGAGATCTCCTGTTTGGGGAGGTTGGCCTTGGCGAGGTCGGTGGCGGCGACGAGGGAGGCGTTGGAGGATTGCAGTTCGATGCGGGCGGGTGCGGGGTCGTCCTGGAGGCGGGCGCCTTGCGGGGAGATATCGGGGCCGCCGCTGACCGGTTTGATCTTGGAGCCCTGGAGGCGGTCGGGGCTGAAGAACCAATGGACGGTGGTGCCGTTGGGGGTGGGTGACGGGGTTGGGGTGGCGGCGGGAGCGGGGAGGGTGGCGAGGGTGAGGGTGAGGGCGAGGGCTGTGGCCGCGGTGGTGAGGCGGAGGCTGGGCCTGGGTCTCGGGGTGGGGGAGATGGGGAGCATGGCGGTGTGGGGGTGGGGTGTGGAGGTTGGGGGAAGGTGGGGCATGGCGGTGTGCGGGTCGGTTAGCGGGCGGCGCGGAGCGGGGCGGCGGCGAGGCAATGGAGGGTTCCCTGGTCGGTGGCGATCCAGAGGCGGCCGTTGGCGGCGGCGAGGCCGTAGGCGCGTCCCTTGACCGGGAGCGTCCAGAGGCGGCGGCCGTTGTTGACCGAGAAGGCGGCGGTTTCGTTGGCGCCGCCGACCACGAGGGTTTGGCCGGCGAGGATCATGGCGTCGGGCCATTGGCAGGGGACGGACCAGAGGCGGCATTCCTGCATGGCGGTGGAGGTGGCGTCGATGCGCTGGCCGAGGTCGGCGATGCGGTCGCGGAGGCGGTTCAGTTCGGCGGGGGAGGCCTTCTTGCGTTCGAGGTCGCGGAGCTGGCGGCTGAGGGAGCCCTGTTCGGAGGCGAACTGTTTCCGTTGCTGGGCGAGATCGAGGTAGCGGGCGCGGTCGAGGGCGGTGATGTCGTGATCGGAGTGCAGGTAGGATCTGGGGCCGGCGACGATGAGGTGGTGGCCCTGGAAGGAGGCGAGCTGGTCGGACTGGCCGTCGTCGACGACGCCGAGCTGTCCGGTTTTGCCGGGGCCGAAGACGAGGGTGTCGCCGGTGAGGAGGGCGTAGGTGCCGCCGGCGCCCTGGACGACGCGCTGGCGGGCGCCGGAGGTGATGTCGCAGACCACGGGGTTGTTGCGGCCGGCGGGCACGTAGAGTCGGGACCGGGAAGCGAGGAGGTAGCCCTGGGCGGGGAGGTCGGTCTGGGTCTGGCGCCAGATTTCGTTGCCGTTGGCGGCGTCGAGGGCGACGAGGAAGACCGTTTCGGAGGGGAACATGCCGGCGGTGGCATAGACGCGGCCGGACTGGACGATGACGGAGGTGCGGACGGGCCAGGCGGAGATGACGCGGCCGTTGCCGGGGATGCGGCGGTCCTGGGGTGCGATGCGGCGGGACCAGAGCAGGCGGCCCTCGCGGGTGGTCACGCAATAGACGCGACCGTCATCGGAGCCGAAGTAGGTGCGGTCGCCGTCGACCATGGGGGCGAAGCGGACGGGGCCTTCGGTGTAGAACTCCCAGACGGTGGTGCCGGTGGAGGCGTCGAGGGCGTAGACCTTGTCATCGGCGGAGGAGCCGAAGAGGACGCGGTTGTCGGCGATGACGGGGTGGAAGGCGCGGTCGAAGATCTGGCGGGGTTTGAGGTCGTAGACCTTGTTCCAGCCGTCCCATTTGGCTTCCCCCTGCCAGGCGGGCTGCGGGGGGTGGGTGGAGTGCCAGGACCACGCTTCGGCGAGGGAATCGGGGAGTGGGTCGGGGGAGATCCCGGAGCGGGAGAGGTCGGCCTGGTAGGTGGGCCAGTCGGCGGCGTGGGCCTTGGGTGTGGGGAGGCCGAGGGTGGCGGCGACGGTGAGGGCCAGGGCGCAGGCGCGGGCGAGCGGGCCGGTGGCGGTGGGGGTGTGGATGTGGGGGGTGGATGGAGATGGTTTCATGGCTGGGCTGGGGCTGGGGTGGGAGTGGAATCGGAGAGGCGGCCTTGGTGGAGGCGGAAGGCCCGGGTCGCGAAGGGATCGGCGTCGGTGCCGTGGGTGACGACGACGACGGTGCCGCCGGCGCGGTGGAAGTTGGCGAGGTGTTGGAACACCTGGCGGGCGTTGTCGGGGTCGAGGTTGCCGGTGGGTTCGTCGGCGAGGATGAGCGGGGGTTGTTTGATGAGGGCGCGGGCGAGGGCGGTACGTTGGCGTTCGCCGGCGCTGAGGGTGGACGGGCGGTGGTGGGCGCGGTTGGCGAGGCCCAGTTGGGCGAGGAGGTCGAGGGCGTGGGTGCGGTGTTGTGCGGGGTTGGAGCCGGGGGGGAGGCCGGCGAGGACGTTGTCGAGGGTGTTGAGGTAGGGGATGAGGTGGAACAGTTGGAAGACGAAGCCGATGGTGCGGGCGCGGAGGGTGGCGCGTTGGGAGGGGGGCAGGGCGTAGATGTCGGTGGCGTCGAGGTGGACGGAGCCCTGGGAGGGGCGTTGCATGCCGCCGAGGGTGAGGAGGAGGGTGGATTTGCCGGAGCCGCTGCTGCCCTTGATGGTGACGAACTCGCCGCGGGGGATGGTGAGGCGGACCTGGTCGAGACCGCGGACCTCGCCGTGGGGGGAGGCGAAGGTGCGGGAGAGGTTCTCGCAGGCGATGAGGGGTGCGGGCATCCGGTTCGGGGTTGGGGGTTAGTCGGCGCGGAGCGTTTCGACGGGGTCCTGGTTGAGGGCGAGCATGGCTGGGACGAAGGCGGCGAAGGCGGCGAAGGCCGGGGTGAGGGCGAGGGTGAGGGCGGCGAGGGTGGGGTCCCAGGCGATGGCGTTGGCGGTGACGTGGAAGATGGCGGGGCCGAAGGAGATGGCGAGGGCGGTGCCGGCGAGGGTGCCGAGCAGGCCGCTGACGGCTCCGAGCAGGGCGGCCTTGCCGAGGAAGAGGGAGGCGAGGCGGGAGGAGCCGTGGCCCAGGGCGCGCCAGAGGCCGATTTCGGGGCGGCGCTGGCGGACGTTGATGACGGCGAGGGAACCGACCCAGAGGGCGGCGATGGCGAGGGCGAGGGGGACGGAGAAGGCGGCGTATTTCTCGGCCATCTGGCGTTGGCGGGCGCGGGCGTCGGCGAGGGCGCGGATGTGGAGGACCTGGGTGCCTGGGAGCAGTTCGGCGAGGGTCTTGCGGATCTGGGCGAGGGGATCCTGATCGGCGGTGAGGCAGAGGCAGTCGATGGCCTGGATTTCGTTGATGCGGCCCGGGAGGTTGAGGATGGCCTGGACATCGGCGAGGTGGGCGTAGACGCGGATGTCGTCGTCGGTGCCGGACTCGGCGAGGACGCGTTCGACGGTGAGGGTGAGGGTGCCCAGTTGGACGGGGGCGCCGCGGCGGGCGTCGAGGAGTTTGGCGGCGGTGCTGCCGAGGTAGGCCTGGCCCCTGGGGATGGAGAAGCCCATGGGTTTTTTGGATTCGTCGGAGATGGAGGCGGTGACGCCTTCGAGGATGACCAGGCCGCGGGGGAGGGAGAGGCGCTGGCGGAGGGTGGCGGTGAGGTGGTTGAAGGTGAGGAAGACGCCCTTTTGGGCGGCGAGGGTTTTGATGAAGTCCTCGGGCATGGTGACGTCGGGGTAACCATTGGCCCAGAGGTAGGCGGTGTCGGTGTTGGCGGGGATGATGCGGAGGTTGAAGCCGAGGTCGCGCATGACCCGGCGGGTTTCGCGTTCGGCGGCCTGGCTGGTGAGGCGGACGGCGACGATGAGGGTGACGGCGGCCGTGAGGGCGGCGGTGGTGAGGAGGGAATTCCAGCGGTGGTGCCAGAGTTCGTGGAGGATGAGGCGGAGCGGGTTCATGGGCGGTCCTTGCGGGAGCGGACGAGGAGCCAGACGCCGCAGGCGGCGATGGCGAGGCTGGAACCGGAGAGGGTGAACCAGAGGGCGGCGGTGGCGAGGGCCGGGCGCGGGGAGCGCGCTTCGGACGGGGCATCGGCTCGGGTGGGGCCCGGGGTCGGAGCTGCGCGGGTGGCCGCGGTATCGGTGTCCGTGGTGGCCGCGGTTGCGCTGGCGGAGGCGACGTCGGGGATGGGGTCGGTCTCGGTGAGGGTGGTGGGGGCGTCGACCGGTTCCTCGGAGTAGCCGAGGGCGAGGGAGTCGAAGGCGCCGGAGACGGTCTTCTTCGCGCCCGGCTTGGCGGGCCCCTTGATGACGATGCGGGAGATTTCGGCGCGGATGAGGGGGTTTTCGGGGTCGAAGCCGAGGGTTTGGGCGGCGGTGGATTGGCGGGGGGTATCCCAGCGGGAGGGGATGACGGGGCCCTGGAGGGAGGAGCGGTCGAGGTCGCATTCGCAATCCTGGCCGATGATGGCGAGGCGATCCTGGAGGGTGGTGCGGGTGATGAGGCCGCCTTCGAGGGGGTCGCCGACGCGGCGGCCGCGGCCGAAGACGATGGCGACGCGGGGATCGGAGGTGGGGGTGGGCTGCATGCCGAGGCCCCAGACGAGGACGGACTCGGCGGCGATGGCGGAGGTGGGGATGGTGAGGAGGCGGGGGGGCGTGTCGACGGGTTTGGGCAGGGAGGGGAGGATGCGGGTGATGGCGGCGATGGCTTCGTCGATGGTGATGCGTGCGCGGCGGTTGGCATCGGCGTTGCCGCCTTCGACGAGGATGATGACGGCGTAGGCGCGGAGGGTGTCGTCGAGGAGTCGGGAGCGGAAGGGGGAGGACGCGGTGCGTTCGAGGATATCGACGATATCGGCGCGGGAGGAGGCGTCGGGGTTGCCTTCGGCGAGGGTGAGCTGGCGGCCGTCGGGGCTGTGGATGGCGAGGCGGGTGGGGGTGTCGGCGGGTGCGGGCTGGGAGGAGAAGCGGATGTTGGCGTCGAGGAGGACGGCGGCGGCGGCCTGTTCGAAATCGGAGCGGATGCGGGCCGGGGTGGACGGGGAGGTTTCGAGGATGAGGCGGTAGGGATCGGCGCCGAGGTCGACGAAGCCGGTATCGCGGACGGAGTAGCGGCAGGCGAGGGAGGCCTGGGGGAGGAGGGTGAGGAGGGCGGCCGCGAGCGGGGCGAGGGCGGGGAGGCGGGTGAGGGGATTCATGGCGTGGGGTGGCTGGGGTTGGCGGTGGGGATCCGGCCGCAATCGGGGCAATCGGGGAGGCGGTGGGTGCGGAGTTTGCGCCAGAGCATGGAGCGGAGGTTGGCGACGAGGAGTTGGTGGGTGAGCGGGGGTGCGAAGCCGGTGATGATTTTGATGACTTCGAGGGCGGCGAGGGAGCCGGCGACGCCGGAGACGGCGCCGAGTATGGGGAAGCGGCGCTGCCAGGTGGTGGACGGTTCGGGGTAGAGGCAGCGGAGGCAGGCGGTGACGCCGGGTTGGATGGTGGTGAGGTGGAGTTCGAGGTCGTGGACGGCGCATTCGACGACGGGTCGGAGTGCGGACATGGCGGCGTGGTTGATGGCGTAACGTTCGGCGAAGAGCGGGGCGGCGTCGACGACGACATCGGCCATGGCGACGAGGGAGGGGGCGTTGTCGGGGGAGATGTTTTCGGGGATGGCGGTGATACGGAGGCGGGGGTTGAGGTCGAGGAGGCGGCGTTGGGCGGAGCTGATGCGGGGGGCGCCGAGGTTGGCGTGGGACATCAGGGTCTGGCGGTTGAGGTCGCTGGGGCGGGTGTTGCCGGCGTGGGCGAGGATGAGGTGGCCGACGCCGGCGGCGGCGAGGTATTGGGCGGTGGCGCCGCCGAGGCCGCCGACGCGTGAGACGAGGACGGAGGCGGCCTTGAGGCGGCGCTGGGCGGTTTCGCCGAAGCCGTCGATATCGATCTGCCAGGCGTAGGTATCGCGATCGGCGTCGTCGAGATCGGGGACGAGGCCGGGGTTGGGGTGGGGGTGGGGGTGGGAGGCGGTCATGGGGTATGGGGTGGGCCCGGGGGGGTGGGCGGGAGGGCGGAGACGGCGCCGTTGTGGAGGTGGAGGTGGAGGGTGGCGAGGCGGTCGGCCTCGTGGCGGTTGTGGGTGATATGGAGGACGGTGACGCCGGAATCGCGGTGGATGGAGGTGAGGACGGCGATGATTTCGTCGCGGGTGGAGTCGTCGAGGGCGGAGAGCGGTTCGTCGAGGCAGAGGAAGTCGGGTTGGAAGGAGAGGGCGCGGCCGAGGGCGACGCGCTGGGCTTCGCCGCCGGAGAGGCCGGCGGGGTGGCGGTCGAGGAGGTGGGAGATCTGGAGGGATTGGGCGAGGAGGCGGGTGCGGGCGTGGATGGCGTCGGGGGTCCAGCGGCGGATATGGAGGGCGAAGGCGAGGTGATCGGCGACGGTGAGGTGGCGGAAGAGGGCGGCTTCCTGGGGGACGAAGCCGATGCCGCGGGAGGCTGGGGGGAGGCGGGTGATGTCCTGTTGGTTGAGGAGGATGGTGCCTGAGAGGACGGGGCGGAGGCCGCAGATGGCTTCGAGGAGGGTGGTTTTGCCGGAGCCGGTTTTGCCCATGAGGACGGCGTAGGCGCCGGAGGGGATGGTGAAGGACACGTTGGCGAGCTGGAAGGCGCCGGCGCGGAGGGAGATTTGGCGGAGGTCGATCACGGTCGGGGTCAGAGGGGGCGGCCGAGGGTTTCGACGGAGCCGAAGGAGCGGATGAGGAGGAGGACGGCGACGGCGGCGGCGACCATGAGGAGGGAGACGGCGACGGCGGCCTCGAGGTTGCCGATGCTCAGTTCGAGGAAGACGGTGGTGGGGAGGACCTCGGTTTTCATGCGGGTGGCGCCGGAGAAGACGAGGATGGGTCCGAATTCGCCGAGGGCGCGGGCCCAGGCGAGGGTGCCGGCGGTGAGGATGCCGCGTTTGGCCTCGGGGATGACGACCCACCAGAAGGCGCGGGCTCGGGAGCAGCCGAGGGTGAGGGCGACCTGTTCGTGGCGTGGGTTGATCTGGTCGAAGGTGGCGCGGAGGGTGCGGATGGCGAAGGCGCAGGCGACCATGAACTGGGCGAGGATGATGCTGGGGACGGCGTAGGTGACGGGGATGAGGCGTTCGATGGCGCGGCCGGGAGGGGTTTGGAAGAGGATGAGGAGGCTGAGGCCGATGACGAGGGGAGGGAGGACGATGGGGATGTCGAGCAGGGCGTCGACGAGGCGGCGGCCTGGGAAGCGCCAGCGGGCGAGGAGGTAGCCGATGGGGATGGCGATCCAGACGGAGAGGATGGCGGTGAGGGTGCAGGTGAGGAAGCTGAGGTGGATGGCGAAGCGGATTTCGGGGGAGCGGAGGGCGTTCCAGAGGTGGGCCGGGGAGGTGTAGGCGGCGTCGGCGACGAGCATGGCCGCGAGGAGGAGGAGGTAGCAGCCGCCGAGGGTGACGAGGGCGGCGATGAAGACGCGGTCGGCGCGGCGGGGGTCCGGGGGTTGGGGGCGTGGGGCTCCGTTGGGCATGAGCCGGTTCAGAGGGAGGGGGCGGGTGCGCGCCAGTGGAAGCCGGCGTTGGTGAAGCGGGCGCGGGAGGGTTCGGAGAGGAGGGCGTCGAGGAGGCGGGCCATGAGGTGGGGGTTGCGGGAGTTTTGTCCCACGGCGTAGGGCTGGATGGCGAGCGCCTCGGGGGCGTCGATGGGGATGACCTCGACGTGGTCGAGGACCTGGCTGGTGTTGGCCTGGTAGACGACGGCGGCGTCGAGGCCGCCGGCGCGGAGCTGGTTGACGAGGAGGTCGGCGGTGGGGGTTTGGACGGCGACGTTGGGTTGGAGGGCCTCGAAGAGGCGGAGTTGTCGGAGCAGGCGGGCGGTGAGGGTGCCGAGGGCGCTCTGTTCCTCGTTGCAGACGCCGAGGCGGAGGCCGGGGGTGGCGAGGTCGGCGAGGGACCGGATGCCGGCGGGGTTGCCCTTGCGGGTGATGATGACCATGCGGGTCTGGGCGATTTCGACGGAGGGGAGGAAGTGTTGCTGGACGTTGGTCATGAAGGAGACGTCGCAGGCGAAGTAGGCGTCGGGGCGTTGGCCGGCGCGGATCTGGGCGGTGAGGATGCCGCAGCCGTTGTAGATGCGGGTGATGCGGACGCCCTCGCGTTCCTCGAAGCGGCGGAGGGTGTCCTCGATGGCCACGCGATTGACCCCGCCGCTGAAGAGGACGACTTCGGGGTGGGGATTCCAGGCGTCGCCGTCGACGACCTGGTAACCGGCCTGGGTGAAGTGGGGGAGGCCGGCGTCGCGGGCGGCGAGGAAGCGGGCGAAGTGGAGGGCCTGGCGGGGTTGCGGGGAGGATTCGAGGATGCCGATGGCGACGTGGGCGGGTTCGGCGGCCAGTTCGGGGGCGGGCAGGGCGCTGAGGCCGGGGTATTGGCGGACGGTGGCATCCCAGACGATGCCGGCGTCGACGGTGCCGAGCTTGAGGTCGTTGGCCACGTCGTTGACCGTGGGTTTGAAGACCTTGGCTTGGGATTGCAGGGCGTCCCAGAGGTTGGCTTTGGCGAGGGCGTTGCGGGTGAGTCGGCCGATGGCGGCGGCGTCGGGGTTGGCGAGGGCGATGCTGAGGTCGGGGCGGGTGAGGTCGGCGAGGGAGCGGATGGCCCTGGGGTTGTCGGCGGGGAAGGCGATGACGGGGGTGAGGGTGGCCACGGGGAGGATTTCGGCGACCAGACGGTTGGAGCGGGCGATCGCGAGGTAGTCGGTGTCGGCGGCGAGGAAGAGGTCGCCGCGGCGGGCGACGCGGAGGTTGCTGAGCAGGGTGCCGGAGCCGCCGTATTGGATTTCGACGCGGACGCCGAAGCGGCGTTGGTAATCCTCGACCGCGGCGGTGACGGGGGCTTTGAGGCCGGCGGCGCAGTAGAGGAGGAGGGGTGCGGAGGTGGAGCCGTCGGGGTTGGCGGGGTTGGCGGCGGGGGAGGTGGGGCGATAGGAGCCGCGGAGGAGGAGGAGGCAGACGGCCGCGGCGAGCAGCACGGAGGCGAGCAGCAGGCGGGAGGCCGTCTTCATGGGGTCGAGGCGTGCGCGGGGGGTCAGCGGGCGGTGGTGCCGTTGCAGCAGAAGTCGAAGAGATCGAAGTTGCGGACATCGGCGGCGGCGCGGCGGGCGTAATCGGGGAGGAGGGGGTGGGAGAGGATGAAGGGGACCATTTCCTCGTAGCGCCCGCCGTGGGAGCGGAGGCCGCCCTCGAGGACCTTGAGGTCGTGGTAGGCGGGGGTGCGGCCGAGGACGACATCGCGGGCGGAGCAGACCACGAGGTCGCCCATGCGGTCGGGGGGCAGTTCCATGAGGCGGGCGGCGGTGTTGCGATCGAGGGCCTCGGTGATGCCGGGCTGTTCCATGAGCCAGCGGACGACGGAATCGGCGGACACGCCGGGCGCTGGGTTTTGGGGGAGGTGGACCTGGGCGAAGCTGCCGAGGGCGCCGTGGTGGACGACGTAGGGGTCGGTGATGGGGAGGATGACGCGGAAGCCGGGGCCGAAGCGGGATTCGAGGGCGGTTTCGAGGTAGATGACCCTGGGGGAGCCGTCGGGGTTTTGTTTGGCGTTCATGCCGTGGTCGGCGGTGATGCCGATGACTGCGCCGAGGTCGGCGAGGAGCCCGATCGCTTCGTCGATGCCTGCGTAGAACGCGACCGCCTCGGGGGCTTCGGGCGCGTATTTGTGCTGCATGAAGTCGGTGGTGCTGAGGTAGAGGAAGTCGGCGAGGCCGCGTTGGAGGAGGGCGACGCCGGCGCGGAGGACGTAGAGGGAGGCTTCGCCGGAGTAGATGGGGGGAGTGGGGCCGGCGAGGGCTTCGACGCCGCCGATGCCGTGGGCTTCGGGGCGGGCGAGGCCGGCCTTTTCGGAGGAGAAGGCGATGCCGCCGGCGGTGATGAGGCGGTGGGCGAAGATGTCGCGGAGTTTTTCCTTGGCGGTGATGACGGCGACCTTGCGGCCGGCGGCCTGGGCGGCGGGGAAGAGGGTGTCGGCGCGGAGGAAGGAGGCGGAGTTCATCATCACCTCCTGGCCGGAGGCGGTGTCGAAGAAGAAGTTGCCGCCGATGCCGTGGATGGCGGGTGGGACGCCGGTGACGATGGAGGAGTTGTTGACGTTGGTGAAGCTGGGCATGGCGCCACGGGCGAAGCCGCGGTGGCCGGCGAGGGCGAGGCGGGCGAGGTTCGGCATGCGGCCGCGGGCGATGGCGGCGTCGAGGTAGTCATCGGCCGAGCCATCGAGGCAGATGCCGACGACCGGGCGGGCGGGCGGGGAGTAGGTGCGTTGGTTGACGGTGAACGGTGTGGTGGAGGGGAGGTGGGAGGGCATGAACGTGGCTCGGAGGTGGTGGTGGTTGGGTGGTTGGCTGGTTGGGTGGTTGGATCTCAGCGGGTGGGGGCGAGGGATTGGAGGCCCATGTCGCGGACGGTTTCGGCGATGGCGGCGAGGAGGGCGCGGACATCGGACTCGAAGATTCTGCCGATGGAGCCGATGCGGAAGGTGTCGGCCTGGCTGATTTTACCGGGGTAGATGATGTGTCCCTTGTCGCTGAGGCGGCGGTAGAAGGCGTCGAAGGTGAACTGGGGGTCCGTGGGGAAGAGGAAGGACGTGATGATGAAGCTTTGGACCGCCGGGGGGAGGTAGGAGCGGAAGCCGAGGGCGTGCATGCCGTTGAGCAGGACCTCGTGGTTGCGGCGGTAGCGATTGGCGCGGCCGGTGGGGCCGCCCTCGAGTTCCAGCTCCTTGAGGGCCTGGTCGAAGGCGAGCATGGAGTGGGTGGGCGGGGTGTAGCGGAACTGGCCGTTCTTGTCGAAGCCGCGGAGTTGTCCGAGCAGGTCGAGGCTGAGGGATCGGGCCCAGCCGGCGGTGGCTTCGAGGTGGGCGCGGCGGCCGATGACAAAGGAAAAGCCGGGCACGCCTTCGATGCACTTGTTGGCGGAGGAGACGAGGTAATCGATCGCGGAGGCCTCGAAGTCGATGGGCAGCGCGCCGAAGCTGCTCATGGCGTCGACGATGAAGACGCGGCGGTGCTTATGGACGACGGGGCCGAGGGATTCGATGGGGTTGAGGATGCCGGTGGTGGTTTCGCAGTGGATGGCGACCACGTGGGTGATGGCAGGGTCGGCGGCGAGGGTGCGGTCGAGGTCGTCGGGGTCGGGCGGGGTGTTTTCGGGGGTGCGGAGGACCGCGTGGGGTGTGCGGTGGTGACCGAGCATGGCGACGGCGCGTTCGCCATAGGCGCCGTTGGCGAGGACGAGGACCTTGCCGTCGGGGGGGACGACGGAGGCGAGGACGGCTTCGACGCCGAAGGTCCCGCTGCCCTGGAGGGGGATGCATTCCCAGCCGTTGGCGGTGGAGAGGCGAGCGAGGGCGAGGACGCGGTCGCGGATGGAGCGGACGAGGTCATTGAACTCCCAGTGCCAGGAGCCGGCGTCGTGGAGCATGGCCTGTTTGACCGCGAGGCTGGTGGTGAGGGGGCCTGGGGTGTAGAGGACCTTGTCGTGGGAGGTGGGGAGCGATGGGCGCATGTTGGTGAGAGATGACGGGAATCGAATCGAAATGGTTGGTGGGTGCCGTGGATGGAGGCGGGTGTCGGGTGTCGGGTGTCGGGTCTCGGGTGGGGTGAAGGAGCGAAGCCGGGGGCGGAGTGACACACGGTTCGCACTCAACCCCCGGCTCCGGAATCCGCCGCACCGGGCGGCGAAAGGGTATCCCGGGAGGCCGATCCCGCCTCGTCGGGGTGTTCTATTTGTTGGCGCGATGGAAGCGGAGGGCCTCCTCGGCGGCCTCGTTGCCGGCTTCCTCGGCCTTGTTCATTTCGGCGCCGACGGCGGCGATGCTGGCGGCGACGAATTCCTTCTGGGCGTCGGTGAGGTTGGCGTTGGAATTGAGCGCCTGGAGGTGTTCCCAGGCGGTGGGGTAGTCCTGATTCGAGATCGCGGCGGCGGCGTCGGCGGCCAGTTTCTGGACCTCGGCGGAGGCGCCTTTGAAGGCCTCGGGGGCACCGGACACGACCTCGTTGGCGGTCAGTTCGGGAACGACCTCCTCCTTGGAGCAGCCGGAGGCGGCGGCGAGGATGAGGGCGGAAGCGACCGAGACGAGCAGCGGGCGGATGTTCATGGGCATGGGGGTGTGAGGTGGCGGAAGCCGGGCCGGCGTCAGAAGCGAGGGTTCTCGAGCGGCTGTTCACCGGTGTACCAGCGGTAATCGTAGCCGCGCTTGGAGTATCGGATGCTCGAGACGTTGCCGGGCAGCCAGATGGTGTCGCAGCGCTGGTTGTGGCGGTACCACTCGAACTCCATCTTCAGACCCGGGTACAGGCTCGCGAGGTCGTATTTCCACTGGGTGAGGCATTCGGTCTGCCCGGGGAAAAGTCCGAGGGTATCGCCGGAGCCCTCCATTTTCTGCTCGGCGGCGTCCTGGGCGAAGATGGTGGTGGAGGGGGAGGTGAAGCTCGAGTACCGGCGCGGGGCGATGCCGTCGGGGCCGCGGAGGACGAAGCTGTTGATGCCGATGGAGGAGTTGAGCCAGAACTCGGCGGGGAACCGTTTGCCTTCCTCGCGCCATTCGTCGACGCGTTTGGCGCTGGGGCAGCGGAACATGGTTTGGGCGCCCTGCCAGTTCCAGTTGCTGCCGGCGGTGTTGATGTAACGGGAGTAGGCGATGCCCCAGTAGGCGAGGTCGCTCTCCGGAGAGAGCATGACGGTGCTGTTGGGTGCGGCGGTCTACTGGCCGTGGTTGGGGATGGTGAGGTTGCCGCCGCTGTCACGGTAATGATGGAACAACTCGTTGTTGTCCTCGGCGTACATGGTGGTGGCCAGGCCGATCTGTTTGAGGTTGTTGATGCACTTGGCCTGGCGGCCCTTCTCCTTGGCCTTGGCGAGGGCGGGCAGGAGCATGCTGGCGAGGATCGCGATGATGGCGATCACCACCAGCAATTCGATGAGGGTGAAGCCCCGGGACGGGGCGATGGGACGGAGGGTCATGGTTTTCATAAAAGGGATCAGGAGATGGGACAGGGTGGGATGGGATGGGATCGGGGGGTGGTGGAGGAGGCGTTGGAAGGCGGACGACCGGACGAGGGCCGGGGGAGCGTGATCGGCTGCGCGACGGCGCGCTGGATGGGGTCGTGGGCTGGGATATCCATCATGCGAGGACCACCGGCGGGGTGGTCATGGAACGGGCCGCGGGCATTCCCTGGACGGGGTCCGAATCATGCGGGCCGCGGCGAGCGACCGTGCCGGCACCAAAGTCGGCTTGAATCGCCGGGACGGCAATCCCTTGTTCGGGCGAGCGTCGGTCGGGGGGATGGCGGCGTGGGGCCGGGATTTTTCCGGTTCGCCGGGGTAACGTCGCCGTTTCGTAACGGGGGGGGTGGTTTGGGTGACGGAAAGGTGGCTTGCCAGCCCGGGGTGGGTGTCCAAGTGTCCAAGCATGTCCAAGACGGAACCCCGGGACACGGCGGAGTATTGGTCCTCGAGGCTGTTTCGGAATTCGTTCACCTATCGTGGGACGCGGCGGTGGGTGGCTGGGTGGTGTGTGAAGATTCAGTGGTGTGGAGATCGGCGGACGCTGCGATTGGAGGGGGTGACGCGGGAGGCGGCGGCGCGGGAGGCGGCGATGTTGTACGGGGTGTTGCAGGAGGGGGGGTGGGCGGCGGTGGCGAAGCGGCGGCGGGGGGAGGGAGCGGGTGGGGAAGGGATGGGCGGGGTGGGGGTTGTGGAGGAAACGGGGGGAAGCGAGGTCGGGGCTGGGGTTGGTAGCGGGGTGGGGGAGGTGGTGGTGGGGGTGAGGAAGTATGTGAGTGATTACCGGGACGGTTTTGAGCGGGAGCTTTTTGCGGAGATCGAGCGGGACGGGGTGCGGGAGCAGGTGGCCTTGGGGACGGAGGACATGGAGGAGGGGCGGGTGCGGGCGTTTGGGATTCTGGGGGAGGTGGAGCGGCGGGGGATGCGGTGGTTGCGGCAGGCTCGGGTGCGGGAGGTGACGGTGGCGGTGTTTTGGCAGGGGAACCCGATGACCTGCACCTACACGACGTTGTTGACGGCGCCTGGGGAGGGGGAGGTGCGGGGGCGCGGGGTGTTGTGGGGGAAAGGGTTGGGGGTGGGAGGCGGGCGGGGTTGGCGGGTGATGGTGGTGGAGCCGGACGGGCCGGTGAGGCGGGCGTTGGTGGGGGCGTTGGCGGGGGCGGAGGGGGTGGGGGAGGTGCGGGGGTTTGGGGGGATCGGGGACGAGGCCGGGGGATGGCGATGGGATCTGGCGCTGGCCGGGCGGGGTGTGGGGCCGTCGGGGTTGCGGCAGTTGGAGCGGGTGCGAGCGGCGCGGGGTTGGGAGGCGTCGTGGGTGTTGGAGCACGGGGTGTACGCGGACAGCGATGCGATCTTTGCGTCGGTGAGCGGGGTGAGCCGGGGGTATTTTCTGAAGCGCCAGCCGCCGGCGGGATTGTTGGAGCCGTTGTTGAAGGGTTTGCCGGAGGGGCCTGTGAGGCAGCGGCCGGAGGCGGAGCGGTTGGTGAGGCGCTATTTCCAGGCGACGCTGGAGCCGGCGGATGCGGGGGGTGAAGGACCGGGGCCGGCGTTTTCGGTGCGGGAGATTCAGGTGTTGGATCTGTTGGGGCGGGGCTGTTCGGACAAGGAGATCGGGAGCGAGTTGGGCATCAGCGTCTGGACGGTGCACAGCCATTTGAAGCGGATCTTCGCGAAGTACGGGGTGCGGACGCGGACGGAGGCGGTGGTGCGTCACCTGCAGAAATGATGAGGATGACGGATGGTGATGAAAACTTCGTGCAACGACCGGTTTTGGGGATGGCGCGGTGAGGGGGAAACCGGTTAGAACCCGAGCCGCTAGCCCGTTACCCTAGATTCAACCACATGATGAACAACAAACGTCGGGGGAATACACGTCCCCAAAACAAATACGTCCCGCGAGGACGATTCTGCCTGTTCCTGGCCGCGGCCTCCCTGGTTTCGGTGCCTGCGTTCGGGCAGAAGCTCTATCTTGAAACGTTCGACAGCGCGCCGCTCGGGCCGAATCCCGAGGAAGCGTCCAAGGGTGCGAATGTCTGGACGAAGACGCCGCCGGCTGGATGGGCGGTGGACGACACCGGGATGCCTGGGTTTGGCACGCCGGAGTATCCGGCGAACGATGGTCGGACCGAGTGGGCCGGCTGGGCGTTCGCGGATGTGCGCTGGTGGCCGACCGTGGACAACCAGCGTCGTGCGGAGTTCCTTCGTTCGACCGGGGTTGCGGCGATTGCGGATCCCGATGAATGGGATGACGCGACGCATCTCAAGGGGCACTTCAATTCGTACCTCACCTCGCCGGAGATCAACGTGGCGGGCAAGGCGGCGAACAGCCTGGTGCTGACCTTTGACTCCTCGTGGCGTCCGGAAGGTTTCGATGACGGCGGCACGAACTGGCCTGTGGACGACCAGGGACAGCCGACGAACAACCAGACCGCGGTGATCACCGCGCAGTGGGATGGCGGGACGCCGGTGGAGGTGTTGCGTTGGGATTCCGACAACTCGGATCGCGCCGAGGGGGATTTCTTCAAGGCGGACGCGGTGAACGAGGCGGCCCTGGCGGAGCTGAACAATCCGGGCAACGCCCAGAAGTTGGTGTTGAAGTTCGGCCTGATCAACGGCGCCAACGACTGGTGGTGGGCGATCGACAACGTGGCGGTGGGTGAACCCCCGCTGGTGATCGGTGCGCAGGCGACCGGCGTGAGCGTTGCGGTCCAGGTCCGCGAGGCGCTGGGCAAGACGGTGAACGACAACGCGGCGATCACCGCCAAGCTGGATGGGCAGACGATCGCGGTGACCGACGCGCGCGACCCCGAGCTCAACGACATCGTGGTCGTGACCCACGACCAATCGCCGAAGATCTTCACCCCGCGCGCTTCGCACACCGTGGAGGTGACCTTCACCACCGGCGATGGCCGGACGGTGACCGACACGGCGACCTTCATCGGGCCCTCCTACGTGACCGCGTCGGCGACGCCGGTTGCGGTGACCGCGGCGATTGCCGAGAAGGACTACCTGACGGTGGACACCACCAAGGGTGTGCAGGTCGAGATCGACGGCACGGCGGTGACCGGCGCGACGGTGAACCGTGTGGACCTGGTTGGCACGGACGGATCGGACATTCCCGACCGGATTGACGTGCGGTATCAGGTTGCCACGCCGTGGGCCGCGGGTTCGACCCACTCGATCAAGCTGACCTTCACCACGGCCACCGCGCAGACAGTGTCGGAGACGGTGAGCTTCACGGTCCCGGCGTACGTCACCCTGCCGGCGGCACTGGCCACGGCGACGGGTACGGGAGCCGATGCCGGCATGCGCTGGAAGACCCATCAGCTTCCGGCCGCGCGCCCGGCTGATAACCTGGCGACCGCGAACCGCCAGCTCCTCGGCGAGTTGGGCGCGAGCGTCCACGATCCCTCGGCGCAGAACGCGCAGGGTTACTTCGACATCGCCTACGTGAACTTCGACCGGTTCGCGAGCGACGCCGGCAACTTCAACGCCAGCTCGCAGGTGGAAGGCCAGGCGGTTGGTGACGATTACATCCCTGGCATTCCCGGGCTCGAGGGCGGCACGGAGCATCTCGTCGGCGAGGCGCTGGCTTACGTCGAGATTCCCGCCACGGGGATCTACTCGATGGTGGTGAACAGCGACGACGGCTTCGGTGTGTACGTCGGCAATGCGACCAACCCGGCGTTCCTGGAGTTGGGCAAGTTCGATGCGGGTCGTGGGCAGGCGGACACCCAGTTCTACTTCCGCGCCGACCAGGCGGGCGTGTACCTGTTCCGGCTCCTGTACTTCCAGGGCGGTGGCGACGGCCGGGTTGAGTGGTTCACGGTGAACCCGAACGGCACCCGCGCGCTGGTGGGTGGCGATCAGACGGGCGCGCTGAGGGCGTTCAAGCGCCGGACCGTGGCCGAGCCCAACCTTCCGACCACGACCCCGACCCTCGGGATCGCGCGTCAGGCGGGCAACGTGGTGCTGACCTACACGGGCACCCTGCAGAGCGCGGACTCCGCGTCCGGCCCCTACGCTCCGGTGGCGGGTGCGACCTCGCCGTTCACGGTGACCCCGACCGGCGGCCATAAGTTCTACCGCGCCGGCCAGTAAGCGGTCCGCGCGACCGAACTCAAAAGACCTCACACAAGGAGACGGACTTCGGTCCGTCTCCTTTTTTGCGTTTCCGGGGGGGATAGGGGGACAGGTTGTTTGTGGGGGGGCGGGGAAAAAAAAGGCCGCCCCGGCGGTTGGCCGGGGCGGCGTGGGGGGTTGGGTCTTGCAGGGCCTTTGGGGCCTCTGGCCGGCGGTTACTTCTTCTTCTTGGCCGGCTTGGCGGGTTTGGCCGGCGCGGCGGCCTTGCGGCGTTCCTCGATGGCGGCCTGGGCGGCGGCGAGGCGGGCGACGGGGACGCGGAACGGCGAGCACGACACGTAGGTCAGGCCGACACGATGGCAGAACTTGACGGAGTCAGGGTCGCCGCCGTGTTCGCCGCAGATGCCGAGTTTGATGCCGGGGCGGGTGGTGTTGCCCTTTTCGACGGCGATCTTGATCAGTTGGCCGACACCGACCTGGTCGATGGAGGCGAACGGGTTCTTCTTCACGATCTCCAGCTCCGTGTAGGGCGGGAGGAAGGAGCCGGAGTCATCGCGGCTCATGCCCAGGGCGGTCTGGGTGAGGTCGTTGGTGCCGAAGCTGAAGAACTCGGCGGTCTGGGCGATTTCGTCGGCGGTGAGGGCGCCGCGGGGGACTTCGATCATGGTGCCCACGAGGTAGGACAGTTTGACCTTCTTTTCCTTTTGGACCTCGGCGGCGACGCGGTGGACGACTTCGACCTGGAGGTCGAGTTCGCGCTTGAAGCCGACGAGGGGGATCATGACCTCGGGCTTGACCTTGATGCCTTCCTTCTGGACCTCGGCGGCGGCTTCGAAGACGGCGCGGGCCTGCATTTCGGAGATCTCGGAGTAGACGATGCCGAGGCGGCAGCCGCGGAATCCGAGCATGGGATTGAACTCGTGCAGTTCCTTGACGCGCTGTTTCACCTTTTCGACCGGCACGCCCATCTTGGCGGCGAGATCGGCCTGGGCGGCGGCGTCGTGGGGGAGGAACTCGTGGAGCGGCGGGTCGAGGAAGCGGATGGTGGCGGGGTAACCCTTGAGTTCGCGGAAGATCCCGGCGAAGTCCTCGCGCTGGTAGGGGAGGAGCTTGGCGAGGGCCTTTTTGCGGTCGTCGACGTTGGTGGCGAGGATCATCTCGCGCATGGCGTCGATGCGATCGCCTTCGAAGAACATGTGTTCCGTGCGGCAGAGGCCGATGCCGGTGGCGCCGAAGGCGAGGGCGTTGGCGGTCTGCTCGGGGTTGTCGGCGTTGGTGCGGACCTGGAGGCGGGTGGCCTTGTCGCACCACTTCATGAGCTGCTGGAAGTTTTTGAACTTCTCGGTCGCGACGGCGTTTTTGTCGTCGTGGATGAGGCCGGAGATGATTTCGGACGGCGCGGTTTTCAGTTCGCCGGCGTAGACGGTGCCGGAGGTGCCGTCGATGGAGAGGTAGTCGCCTTCGTTGAAGGTGACGTCGGCGACGCTGACGGTTTTGGCCGCGTAATCGATCTGGAGGGCGGCGGCGCCGCAGATGCAGACCTTGCCCATCTGGCGGGCGACGAGGGCGGCATGGGAGCTCACGCCGCCTTTGGCGGTGAGGATGCCTTCGGCGGCGATCATGCCGCGGAGGTCCTCGGGGGAGGTCTCGTTGCGGACGAGGAGGACTTTCTCGCCCTTGTCGGCGGCGGCGGCGGCGCGGTCGGCGTTGAGATAGATCTTGCCGGAGGCGGCGCCGGGGCCGGCGGGGAGGCCGGTGGCGATGATCTTGGCCTTCTTCAGCTCATTGAGGTCGAAGACGGGGGCCAGCAGTTGGTCGAGCTGGTCGGCGGGGTTCCGCATGATGGCGGTTTCCCAGTCGATGAGCTTCTCCTTGAACATGTCCATGGAGAACTTGAGCGCGGCCATGGCGGTGCGCTTGCCGTTCCGGGTCTGGAGCATGAACACCTTGCCGTCCTGGATGGTGAACTCGAAGTCCTGGACGTCCTTGAAGTGCTTCTCGAGGGTGCCGCGGATGTTGTCCAGTTCGGTGTAGGCGGCGGGCATTTCGCCCTTCAGTTGGGCGACCGGTTCGGGGGTGCGGACGCCGGCGACGACGTCCTCGCCCTGGGCGTTGATGAGGAATTCGCCGTAGAACTCCTTGACCCCGTTGGCGGGGTTACGGGTGAAGGCGACGCCGGAGCCGGAGTTTTCGCCGGTGTTGCCGTAGACCATGGCCTGGACGTTGACGGCGGTGCCCCATTCGGAGGGGATGTTGTATTTGCGGCGGTAGACGATGGCGCGGTCGTTCATCCAGGAGCCGAAGACGGCGCCGACGGCGCCCCAGAGCTGTTTCCAGGGGTCCTGGGGGAATTCCTTGCCGGTCCGTTCCTTGATCAGGCTCTTGAAGCGGCCGACCAGTTCCTGGAGGTCGGCGACGGTGAGGGCGGTGTCCTCGATGTCGGCGTGGTAGTGCTCGTGCTTCAGTTCGTGGATGACGGTTTCGAACGGCTCGTGGTCCTCGCCGGCGCGCTTCTGGACGCCCATGACGACGTCGCCGTACATCTGGACGAAGCGGCGGTAGCAATCCCAGGCGAAGCGTTCATTGCCGGTGGCCTTGACGAGGGCGAGAACGGTGACGTCGTTGAGGCCGAGGTTGAGGATGGTGTCCATCATGCCCGGCATGGAGTCGCGGGCGCCGGAGCGGACGGAGACGAGGAGGGGCAAGGCGGATTTGTCGCCGAACCGGGTGCCCATGATCTTCTCGACGAAGGCGACGCCGGCCTTGACCTGGGCTTCGAGGGAGGCGGGGTAGGTGCGTTTGTGGTCGTAGTAGTACGTGCAGACCTCGGTGGTGATGGTGAATCCGGGAGGCACCGGAAGGCCGATGCGGGACATCTCGGCGAGGTTCGCGCCTTTGCCGCCGAGCAGGGCTTTCATCGTGCCGTCGCCGTCCGCCTTCTTGTTGCCGAAGACGTACACGTATTGGGGTGATTTCTGATGGGGGGTCGCTTTCTTAGCCATAAGGTTGCTGTTCGAATCCTTCCAGTTCGTAGCTCAGGTCCAGTAAACGGCGGGCTGTCCCGCAGCTTTTGTGAAGCAACGCTAACAGTGCGGCTTCAAGTGTCAACGAATTCCTTGTCGGCGGCAGCTTCGTGGAAAGCTGTCGTTACTCAATGCTATCTATCTGTATATCAGATGTTTAAGGAGTGCCTGATCCTGGGAGTCGTCGAAGCCATCGGGCGGCGCATGTTACCGGCTGGTCCGGGTTCTTGTGAGGCGGCCTGATTTCGGTTCAATCAGAAACACTTCTAAACCCGGTCGCGGTGAGGCGCGCCGAGGAGCCAATCGGCGGCCGCGGTGCGGATGGAATCGATGCCCTTGTAGGCGGCCATGGCCGGAGGCATGGAGCGGAGCGCGCCGGCGAGTCGGGCGGCAAGGCCTGGGTCGGACCGCACGGAAACAAGCGGGCGGTGTTCGAGGCGGATGCCGAAGAGGATGGCGTTGGAGTCGGGGAGGGCGAGCAGGGCCTGGTGCTCGATGCGCAGCCAGGTGGCGCCGGGGTCCAGGGGCGGGCGGAGTCGGGGGAGGCCGCGCGCGGGGTGCTGGTTGTTTTCGGGGGATGCGGAGAGGCCCCAGTTGGCGCGGATCCAGGCCGTGCCGGGGCGGAGGCGGTGCAGCCAGGCGTCGAGCGCGGGTCCGAGCTGGGCGTTGAGGTCGGGGACGGGGCTGTGGATCTCGGCGAGGGTCTGGCCGAGTTTGTGTTCCGGAGCCCAGGAGGACGGGAAGCAGACGCAGGCGGCGGACATGCGCGCGGGCGCCGGGGCTGCGGTGGGGGCGGTGGCGGGGTCGCGGGAGAGCAGGACGAAGTCGGGTTCGAGCAGGGCGCCGAGGTGGGCGGTGAGGGCGAGGGGCGTCCGCGGTGGTTGGATGGGTGGAGGCGAGGGGTGGTGGCCGGTCCAGGCGGCGGCGAGGGTGGCCAGTTCAGTGAGGGCGGGTTGGGCGGCGCCGGCCGCGAGCAGGTGGTGGCCGGGGGCGGTCTGGATCCAGCGTTGTCGTTCGGCGAGGAGGGCGCCGTCGGGATGCCAGGGGGCGAAGAAGGCCTCCGGGGCGCAGCGGCGCAATCGGAGGTGATGCCGGTAGTCCGCGTCGGGAATGAGATCCGAGTCGGGGAGGCGGGGACTGGGGTGGTGTGGGGATGGGGCGGGGTTGGGCACGCTGGGGAGCGGGGCGTGATGCGGGGGGAGGATGGGCGCGGGAGTGGGGCTTGGCAAATCCGGGGTGGGTTCGAAGTACGAGTGCGGGTTCGAGTGCGAGTACGAGTACGAGTACGAGTACGAGTGCGAGGGCGGGGGTGAGGGCGAGTTGGGGGTGAGAATGCGCGTGCAAAAGGTGGGGGGGAGGGGGTCTATAGGGGCATGACGATGCAGACCCTGAGGTCGCCGGGGGACGAGCTGGTGATCCAGTTTTCGTTACTGATCGCGAACAAGCTGGGGCGGCTTCACGACTTTGCGGGGCTGTTGAAGCGGCAGGGGGTTCATGTGTTGGCGATGACGGTATTGGACACGACGGACACGGCGGTGGTGCGGGTGGTGGTGGACGATCCGGGGCGGGCGCGGGAGTTGTTTCGGGAGCATGGGTTTCCGTTCACCGAGGCGCGGGTGTTGGTGGTGGAGGTGGACGTGGAGACCCGGCTGGAGGGGGTGTTGGCGGCGTTGTTGGAGGCGGAGATCAACGTTCACTATCTGTACGCGTTTCTCTCGTTGCCGGAGGGGCGGCCGCTGATTGCGTTGAACCTGGAGGACATGGATGTGGCGGCGGAGGCGTTGCGGCGGCATCAGTTCCGGGTGCTGGGGCAGGGGGATTTGTCGCGTTAGCGGGGGGTGGGGGCAGGTGGCGGACGTCGCCGAGGCGGCGGGTGATGCCGAGGCGGTCGAGGTGTTCGAGCAGGGGGATGAGCACGCGGCGGTGCATGTCGAGTCGTTGGCGCAGTTCGCTGGTGGTGGCGGAGGAATGGCGGCGGAGGTGGGCGACGATGCGGCGGTGGGCGAAGGCGAAGGCGGGGCGGGCGAGGACGATATCGGGGGCGAGTTCGACCGCCTCGCCGGAATCGAGGAGGAAGCGGAGGGCCTGGCGGGAGGCGGGGTCGGGGGCGAGGGAGGCGCGGCCGGGGGGGTCGAGGGGGTTGCGGGTCAGTTGGTCGCGGAGGCGCAGGACCGGTTCGAGGAGGTGCGGGGGGATGGCGGGGGTGTGGGCGGTTCGGCGGAGGACGTGGGCCTCGCGGTGGAAGCCGGACGTCAGCAGGGCGGCGAGGGCTTCATCGAAGCCGAGGGAGTCGGGGAAGGCCTGGAGCCAGGCCGCGAGGAGGTGGGCGACGGGGAGTCCGGGTTGTTCCGGGTGATCGCGGTGGTGTTGGTCGATTGCGCGGGAGGCGAAGTCGAGGCGTTCGCGCCAGGCGGCGGGGTCGGCGGCGAGGTTGGGGAGGAGGACGACCTTGGACTCGCGGGCGAGTCGATGGAGGGCCTGGTGGAGGGTGGCGGTTGGGAAGTGGGAGTCGGGGAGGAGTGCGGGGAGGGGGATGAGGGGGTGGCGTTGGAGGGCGGCGGCGATCCAGGGGTCCGGGATCAGGGGATGCGCGGCGCAATCGTGGAGGCGGGCGAGGCGGCTGGGGTTGCGCGGGTGGGTGGGAGGGGGTTGGGGGTCGAGGACGAGGCCGCCGGCGAGGGTGGACTGTTCCGCGGCGTCGCGGAGGAGGAAGGCATCGCCGGCGAAGGCGAGGATGGGTTTGTGGAGGTGGAGGCGGGCGGGTGCGGACTGGCCGGGGGGGAGGGTGGGGCGGTCGAGGAGGACGAGGCGTGCGGGGATTCGGGCGGTGCCGAGGTGGAGGTGGAGGCGGGTGCCGGAGGGGAGGGGTTGGGTGGTGTGGGAGGGGGAGTGATGGGGGCGTGGGGAGCGGGTGACCCAGACATCGAGGCAGGCTGAAGGTTCGCCGAGGCCGGGCAGGGTGACGACGTCGCCGCGGCGCAGTTGGCTGGTCGCGAGATCGGGGAGGTTGAGGGCGGTGCGGGTTCCTGGGAGGGCGCGATCGGATTCGCGGCCGTGGGATTGGCAGGAGCGGATGCGGGTTCCGAGGCCGGAAGGTTGGATCACGACGGAATCGCCACGGGCGAGGGATCCGCCGGTGAGGGTGCCGGTGACGATGGTGCCGACGCCGGGCAGGCTGAAGACGCGGTCGATGGGGAGTCTTGGTTTGAGGGAATCGGCGGGGGGTGTGGCGGCGGCCAGTTCGCGGGCGAGGGTGAGGCGCAGGGTGTCGAGGCCCAGGTGGGCGGGGATGGAGGTGGGGACGATGGGAGCGTGGGCGAAGGGGGAATCGGCGAGGTGACTGCGGACGGCATCGGCGATGGTGTCGATGTGGGCGGCGGGGACGAGGTCGGACTTGGTGAGGGCGACGACGGCGCGCGGGGTGCGGAGGTGGGCGAGGATCTGGAGGTGTTCCTCGGTTTGGGGCATCCAGCCGTCGTCGGCAGCGACCACGAGGAGGGCGAGGTCGACGGCGCCGACGCCGGCGACCATGTTTTTGACGAAGTCCTCGTGGCCTGGGACGTCGACGATGCCGCAGGAGAAGGCGGTGGGGGTGTTGGGGTTGGTGGGTGTTGGGGAGGGTTGGGGAGGGGCGGGGAGGAGGAGGTGGGCGAAGCCGAGGTCGATGGAGATGCCGCGGCGTTTTTCCTCGGGCAGGCGGTCGGGGTGGGAGCCGGTGAGGGCGTGGACGAGGCGGCTCTTGCCGTGGTCGACGTGGCCGGCGGTGGCGAGGATGAAGGGTTGGATCATGGCGCGCCGAGGGTGGAGGCGAGCGCCTGGGCGACGGAGGGGTCCTGGTGGGGGAGGACGGAGCGGAGGTCGATGAGGAGGGCCTGTTTGTCGATGCAGGCGATGAGCGGGGGTGAGTGGAGGCGGAGGCGGCGGGCCAGTTCGTCGACGGGCATGTGGCGGGGGAGGATGCGGAGGCAGGCAGAGGGGATTTCGGAGCGAGGGCAGACCCCGCCGCCGACGCGGGCGATGGAATGGGAGACCGTGATGGAGGGGGGTGGATGGGGGAGGGGCTGTTGCTGGACGGATTCGGCGATGCGGTGGGCGCGGGATTCGAGGGTTTCGACGGGGGTGGTGAGGGATTGGAGGATGGGGAGGGCGGGGTGGGTCTGGGGTTGGGGGGCGAGGTGGAGTTCGAGGGTGGATTGGAGGGCGGCGAAGGTCAGTTTGTCGCAGCGGAGGGCGCGGAAGAGGGGGTTTTTCCTGAGGGCAAGAATGCGTTCGGGCTGGCCGGCGATGATGCCGGCCTGGGGGCCGCCGAGGAGTTTGTCGCCGCTGAAGCAGACGAGGTCGACGCCGTTGTTGAGGCTTTGGGATGGGGTGGGTTCCGGGGGGAGGCCGGGGAGGTCGGGGAGGTCGGCGAGGGCGCCGCTGCCGAGGTCTTCGACGAGGGGGAGGCCGTGGGGGTGGAAGGCGGGTTGGACGGTTTGGACGAGGGCGGCCAGTTCGGGGGTGGAGGGGGAATGGACGAAGCCTTCCATGTGGAAGTTGCTGCGGTGGACGCGGAGGACGAGGGCGGTGCGCGGGCAGATGGCGCGGGCGTAGTCGTCGAGGGTGGTCTGGTTGGTGGTGCCGATTTCGCGGAGGACGGCGCCGCTGGATTCGAGGATGTCGGGGATGCGGAAGCCGCCGCCGATCTGGACCAGTTCGCCGCGGGAGATGACGACCTCGGGGCGGGCTGGGGAGGTGAGGTGGCGGAGGATGAGGACGAGGGCGGCGGCGGCGTTGTTGACGACGGTGGCGGCGGGGGCGTTGGAGGCGAGGGCGAGGAGGTGTTCGACGTAGGCGGCGCGGGGTCCGCGTTCGCCGGAGTCGAGGTCGAATTCGAGGTTGCAGTAACCGGCGGCGATACTGGCGAGGGCCTGGGCGGCGGCGGGGGGGAGGGGGGCGCGGCCGAGGTTGGTGTGGATGAGGATGCCGGTGCCGTTGATCACCGGTTGGAGGCGTTGGCGGGCGAGCGAGGCGAGGGTGGCGTCCAGTTGGGCGACGAGCGTGGGGAAGTCGGGGATCTCCCCGGACGCGCGGCACTGGTCGAGGCGTTCACGAACCGCGTGGACGATGACGGGTCGGGGCAGCGGGGACGGGGCGAGCGCGCGGAGGAGGCGGTCGACGGAGGGAATGGCACGTTGCGGGGTTTGGGGCATGGGCGGTTGGCGGTGTACGGGCGTACAGGGGTGAGTTTTGGGGAACAACGGGGATCTGCCAATCCGTGGCGTCGGTGGTTCACACCCGGGATGGGGCTGGGAATTCACCACAGAGAGATATGGGGACAGGTCCTGTGTGGTTGGTGCGCGGACCTGTGGTGTAGGGGCCGGGGACGGCCTCCCGCGAAAGGGGGGATGGTTTTTTGGCGGGGGATGGGATGGGATGAGGACCCATGGGAACCGGAATGAAAGGCGAGTCGGGGGTGAGACCTCGGGTGGGGGGCGGGTTGGGTTGGGGTGGTTGGGTGGCGTTGGGGGTGTTGGCAGCGATGGCGGTGGCGGTGGTGGGGGTGCGTTCGCGTGAAGGGAATGGGCGTGGCGGTGTTGGGCAGACGGTGCAGGTGTCGGAGGGGGTTGGAGCGCGGCTGTGGGGGACGACGTTTGGGCCCCCGCACCAGTTGGTGATCGGGACGTTTCCTGTTCTGGACCCGGTGCGGCGGGGGTTGCGAGGGCTTGGGCCGGTGCTGGGGTTGCCCACGGAGACGCTGTCGGCGGGTTCGTCGGATGACGGGCTTGGGATGTTTTACTCGGTGGAGGGCGGGGGCGGGGGCGGGGGTGATGGCGATGGCGATGGCGATGGCGATGTGTGGTGGGTGGGATGTCGGGACGAGCACGGCTGCTGGATGGAGGTGGACGCCGGGCGTGGGGAGAATCGGGTCCGTGGCGTTCGGGTGGCGCATCAGGTTTCGAAGCTGTATCCGCGGCGGCAGGGTTCGTTTGAGGTGTTGTTCGGGCCATCGGGGACCTCGGAGGCGGTCACGAACCCGGTGGGGGAGTTGCGGGTGGTGAATCCGCGGCCGTGGCGGGGAACGGAGTGGGTGCCGGAGCCCGTGCCGGCGGTGCGGGAGGTGGACGGGCTGCGGGTGACGTTTCTGGGGTACAGCGGGTCGAGGCGTTGGCAGGGGCCGAAGTTTCGGGTGGAGGAAGGGGGGATGGAGAAGCCCGAGTGGCGGGTGGGGCGGGTGTGGTTTCGGGACGTGACGGGGAACGAGCATTACGCGCCGCGGCTGTGTCGGCATGAGGCTGCGTGGCAGATCGAGGCGTCGTTTGAGCGGGTGGAGGGCTGGGACTTCGGGGGGGACGAGGCGTTGACGTTATGGACCGGGGAGCTTCCGGCGGCCGGGGAGGCGGTGATGGCCGGCGGGGGTGGGGTGGGGAGCGGGATGTTGCAGGGGGTTCGGGTGGGTTTGGAGGTGGTGGCGGGGCCTGGGGAGTTTGAGTTCGAGAAGATCGGGGGCAGCGGGTGGCGGCTGGTGTCGGGGAAGGCGTTGGCGGTGGAGGACCAGCGGAACGGGAGCCGGTGGTGGAGTGGGGATGGTCTCGAGCGTATGACGATCACGCAGAAGGCGCCGTGGGTGAAGGTGGCGTTGTCGGGGGTGGACGCGGGGTTGACCTGGCACGTTCAGGTTCGGGATGAGCGCGGGGGTGTGCACCGGAACCGGGGTTGGACGGGGTCGGGGAAATCGTATCACGTGGGGTTGGAAGTGCCGGAGGGGGTGGGCGTGCGGGATGTGCGGCTGGTGGTGCAGCGGTGGCGGACGGTTGCATTTACGGTGGCGCCGCCGGAGATTGACCGACCATGAACGCGGAGAGTGAAGCGGGCGAGGTGGTGGGCGGGGGTGCGGGTGCGGGTGCGGGTGCGGGTGCGGGTGCGGGTGGGGGAGGTCGAGGGTGGACGGGGGTGCGGGTGGGGCGGTCGGTGGGGCTGGGGGCGTTGGGGTTCGGTCTGGTGAGCGTGGTGGTGTACGGGACGGTGGCGTTCGGGGGGCGTTGGTTTTACCGGACGCTGACGGAGGCGGGGGCGTATGCGTTTTGGGCGGGGGTGTATCTGCTGGGGGCGCCGTGGTTGTTGGCGAGGCTGTTGGCGCCGGTGGGGATGAGGCGGAGGTACGGGTTGGCGTTCGTGGTGGGGTTTCTGGCGTATGCGGTGGGCTGGGTGGCGGCGTATTTCCCGATGCGGAACAAGCCGGGGGAACTGCTGGCATCGGTATTGGGGCCGGCGTTGTTTGCGGTGGTGATGTCGGTGGCGTTCCGGAACAAGCGGGTGTGGCCATCGACGGCGGTGGCGATGTCGGTGGGGCATGGATTGGGGTATTTCGCGGGGGACTTCCTGAATTCGGCGTTGGGCGGTGCGGCGGGGATGCTGATGTGGGGGGTGTGTCACGGTCTGGGGTATGGGGCGGCGATCGGGTGGAGCAGCGTGCGGTGGATGCGGGGCTGGCCTGGGACTGCGGATGTCCGGGGGGGTGTGGGAGGGTAGGGTATGGCGACGCAGGACGGGTCGGAGCAGGCGGGGGGAGGTCGGACGACGCGGGGGACGGAGCTGCAGCCGGGCAACCGGTTTGAGAGGCTCGCGTACGAGCCGGATCCGGACTCCGATCTGGATCCGCGGGAGGCGCGGGCGAGGCAGACGCAGTATCTGCGGGATCTCTCGGTGGGGGTGATCAGTCGGAACGACAGTCCGGACATTCCGTTCCGGGTGAGTCTGAATCCGTACCGTGGGTGCGAGCACGGGTGTGCGTACTGTTATGCGCGGCCGACGCACGAGTATCTGGGGTTTTCGGCGGGGCTGGATTTCGAGTCGCGGATCCTGGTGAAGGAGCGGGCGCCGGAGCTGTTGCGGGCGGAGCTGGCGGGGTCGGGGTGGCAGCCGCAGTGGCTGGCGTTGAGCGGTGTGACGGATGCGTATCAGCCGATCGAGCGGCGGCTGGAGGTGACGCGGCGGTGTCTGGAGGTGCTGTTGGATTTCCGGAATCCGGTGGGGATTGTGACGAAGAACGCGCTGGTGGCGCGGGATGTGGATCTGCTGTCGCGGCTGGCGGGGTTTGGGGCGGCGTCGGTGGCGGTGTCGGTGACGACGTTGGATGCGGAACTCCGGAGGGTGTTGGAGCCGCGGACCTCGCCGATCGGGGCGCGGTTGGAGGCGATACGGACGTTGTCGGGGGCGGGGGTGCCGGTGGGGGTGATGGTGGCGCCGGTGATACCGGCGGTGAACGACCATGAGATTCCGGCGATCCTGGCGGCCGCGAAGGATGCGGGAGCCAGTTGGGCGGCGTATGTGCTGCTGCGGCTGCCGCATGGGGTGAAGGACGTTTTCGAGGACTGGCTGGTGCGGAACTTTCCGGAACGAAGGGACAAGGTGCTGGGGCAGTTGGCGTCGATGCGGGGGGGGCGGAGGAACGATCCGAATTTCGGGACACGGATGACGGGGGAAGGATTTCGGGCGGAGCAGGTGGGGCGGTTGTTTGATGTGGCGAGGCGGCGGGTGGGGTTGGGTGAGGAGGGGCCGCGGCTTTCGGTGGCGGCGTTCCGGCGTCCGGGCGGGGTGCAGCTCGGGTTGTGGTGAGGGGGGGTGGTTCGGGGGAGTGTGGGGAGGAGAAGGGGCTCGATCGGGGGGGAGGAACCGGGGGACATTGGGGGCATGCCGAAGCGAGGCGGAGCGGTGATGAAGCGTGGGGTGGGGGACGGGCTGGGGGATGGCGTGGAGGGGTTTTGGCGGGAGCGGGTGGGGGTGGCGGTGGGTGTGGCAGGCACGCCGGCGTTGGTGTTTGCGGAGGAACCCCTGATGGGGCGTGCGGCGGTTTTGGGGGAGGCGTTTGCCGGGATGCCGGTGCGTCACTGGTGGTCGTTCAAGACCCTGCCGTTGAAGGCGGCGGTGCGGGCGTGGCGGGGATTGGGGCATGGGGTGGAGGTGGTGTCGGAGAACGAGTTGCGGGTGGTGTTGGGCATGGGGGTGCCGGCGGGGGAGATCCTGGTGAACGGGCCGGCGAAGCACGCGTGGCTGCCCGGGGCCGGGGTGGAGGGGTTGCGGGTGAATTTCGATTCCCTGGAGGAGGTGCGGCGGCTTTCGGGGCAGGCGTTGGCGCAGCGGTGGCGGGTGGGGATCCGGGTCAGCACCCGGTCGGAGGAGAACTTCGAATATCCCGGGGTGCGGACGCAGTTTGGGATGATGGGGGATGAAGTGCGGCGTGCGGTGCGGGGTTTGCGGCGGGCGGGGTTGGAGCCGGAGGTGCTGCATTTTCATCTGCGGACGCAGGTTCCGGAGGCGCGGTGGTATGCGGAGGCGATGGAGGAGGCCCTGGGCATGGCCGGGGAGGCGGGGTGGGAACCGGCGGTTCTGGACGTGGGCGGGGGGTTTCCGTCGGCGCGGGTTCGGACGCGGCGCGGGGCGCCGTGGGACGCGGGATTCTCGTTGGGCAGCCTGCGGCGGGTTATGGAGCGGGTGCGGGCGGGGCGGCCGTGGTTGCGGGAGTACTGGATGGAGAACGGGCGTTGGCTGGTGTCGCCGGCGGGGGTTTTGGTGGTGCGTGTGCTGGAGGTGAAGGAGGGGCGCGGGGTGCGGACGTTGATTTGTGACGGGGGCCGGACGCTTCAGGCGTTGGTGGCGACGTGGGAGCGGCACGAGATGGTGCCGGTGGTGCGGCGCGGGGGTGCGGGGGTGAGGACGGTGGTGTGCGGGCCCACCTGCATGGCCTTCGACAACCTTGGGGTGCAGGAACTTCCGTCGGGGTTAAGGGCGGGGGATCTGTTGATGTGGCTGGATGCGGGGGCGTATTCGATGAGTTGGGAGACGCGGTTTTCGCATGGGGCGGGAGCGTTGGTTTGGACCTCCGGGCGGGGCGTGGAGGTGGTGCGGGCGCGGGAGACGTTCGAGTCGTGGGAACGGGGGCGGTGAGGGGCGGGGCGAGGGGGGTGTGCCGCCGAAATACCGATTGCCAGTGTGAGGAGGGGGCACCTAGTGTCTGGCAGTTCCTCGTCACGCACCTCGCAAAGCGCAAGATTTCACATCACACGTCATGACTCCGAATGCTGTTTCCTCGCCGAAGGTTCCGGGGGTTTTTCAACGGGCCTTCACGCTGATCGAGCTCCTGGTGGTGATTGCGATCATCGCCATCCTGGCGAGCATGTTGTTGCCTGCGTTGAGCAAGGCGAAGCTGAAGGCGCACGGGGTGAAGTGCGTGAGCAATCTGCGGCAGTTGCAGCTCGCGTGGATCATGTATGCGGACGATCACGACGATCGGCTGGCGCCGAATCTGTTGGGCAACACCAACGCGTGGATCGGCGGGAACGTGAATTCGCTGCCTGGCGCGACGAATCTGAACGACATCCGGAACGGCCGGCTGTTTCCGTACAACAACTCGTTTGAGATCTACCGATGTCCCGGGGATGTGACGCCCTGGAAGACGGGCGGGCGGGCGGTGATCCGGGTGCGGAGCGTCTCGATGAACGGCCGGATGGCGGGGGATCCCGCGGCGGAGTTTGTGAATCCCGGGGTTCCGTTCTTCAGGAAGTCGACCGACATTGCGCGTCCGTCGCCGGCGCAGGCGAACGTGTTCATTGACGAGGAGGCGAACAGCATCGACGACGGGTTCTTCGCGGTGCGTGCGTTGCCGAACGTTTGGTTGTGGCAGAACTCGCCGGCGAGCCGGCATGGGAATGCGGGGCTGGTCTCGTTTGCGGACGGGCACGCGGAGTTGTGGCGTTGGCGGGAGGGTGACACCGGCAAGCTGAAGGGGTTGGACCGGCCGGCGCGGACGGGGCACCGGGACTTGCTGCGGTTCAAGGAAGCGACCTACCAGCCCTGAGAGCCCGTCTGAAAGTTCGAAGGGGTCCTGTTTTCGAGGAAAAGGCCGGATGGCGAGGCGCGACGAGGGAGCATACCCGCCAGAGGTCTGTGACCGAGGAGCAACGAAGCCAGCCGGCCTTTTCCTCGAAAACCCTTCGGGCGACGGTTCTTTTGGGCTGGGCCTGTGTTGGCTCGGCCGTTACAGCCCGCTGCGGGGATGCACCGGCCTCGCCGCCTTGGCCCAGCCCAAAATCCCTCGTCGCAGGACCCCTTCCAATTTTCAGACGGGCTCTGAGGGGTTGGGTGGGCGCGAGGGGCGGGTGGTTAGAGCAGGGTGTTGACGGCGGGGTGGGCGGTGCTGCGGCGGGTGATCAGTTCGGCGCGCAGCACGCGGGTGGCGGGGGCGCGGCCGTGGATGAGGTCGAGCATGACCTCCATGGCGGCGACGCCGAGGCGGAACTTGGGTTCGCGCACGGTGGTGAGGGGGACGCGGGCGTTTTCGGCGCTGAGCACATTGCCGAAGCCGGCGATGGAGACGTCCTCGGGAACGCGGACGCCCTGGGAGAGGAGGGCATTGAGGGCGCCGATGGCGACGAGATCGTTGACCCCCTGGAGGGCGGTGATGCCGAGGCTTTCGCGGACCAGTTCGAGGCCTGCCTGAAAGCCATCCTCGACCGTGGAGCCGCATTGGAAGACCAGGCGGTCGTCGAAGTCGATGCCGGCATCGCGGAGGCCGCGGCGGTAGCCTTCGAGGCGGGCGTGGGCGGAGGGGGAGGCGGTGGGGCCGGCGAGGAAGGCGATGCGGCGGTGGCCGAGGCTGGCGAGGTGCTGGGTGACATCGCGGGCGCCGGCGGTTTCGTCGGCGGCGACGCGGGCGAAGCGGTCGCAGAAAGCGGGGGCGGGGCCGAGGACGACGGTGGGGACGGCGAGGCGGGCCAGTTCGGCGTAGATGCCGGGGATATTGCCGAGGCGTGCGACGGGGATGACGAAGAGGCCTTCGACGCGGCGGGCGAGCAGGCGGCGGAGGACCAGTTCCTCGCGCTCAGGTTTCTCGAGGGTATGGGCGAGGAACAGTTCGAAGCCCTGGTCGAAGGCGCGGTCTTCGAGGGCCATGATGAGGCGGGCGTAGACGGGGTTGACGATGCCTGGGATGACGAGGCCGAGGAGGCGGGTGGCGCGGGTGCGGAGGCCGGCGGCGAGGGCGTGGGGGACGTAGCCCATTTCCTGGGCGAGGGCGCGGACCCTGGCCTTGGTGGTTCCGGAGATGTCGGGTGCATCGCGGAGCACCTTGGAGACGGTCATGATGGAGACGCCGGCGCGTTCGGCGATGTCTTTCAGTCGGACCATGGGATCAAGGGGGGTGCACCTTGGTGCGTGGCAGGGAGATAAGACGTCAGGCGTGGGAGCCGCTCCAGTGCAATTTCTGGCGGAGGGTACGGAAGAAGGAGCTGCCGCCGAGGCGGAGCAGGCGGGTTTCCTCGGGGGCGCGGCGGATGGTGACCTCGTCGCCGACGCGGAGTTGGACGGCGACCTGGCCGTCGGCGGTGAGGTGGGTTTTGAGTTTGCCGGTGGTGACGCGGACGACCACGGAGGAGTCGAGGTCGACGATGACGGAGCGGTTGGAGAGGGTGAGGGGGCAGATGGGGGTGATGGTGAAGACGCGGGCGGAGGGGCTGACGATGGCGCCGCCTGCGGCGAGGGAGTAGGCGGTGGAACCGGTGGCGGACGAGATGATGAGACCGTCGCAGCGGTAGCGGGTGAGGTCCTCGCCGTCGACGGCCACTTCCAGTTCGATCATGCGGGACACGTCGCCGCGGGTGAAAACGAAGTCGTTGAGGGCGCGGAGGGGGCGGGTGCCGCGGCGGGGGCGGAGTTCGGCGGCCATGAGGGGGCGGTTTTCGATGCGGAAATCGCCGCGGACGATCTGGTCGATGGCGAGGGGCAATTCGGCGGCGGTGACACCGGCGAGGAAGCCGAGGCGGCCGACGTGGATGCCGAGGATGGGGGTGAGGCAGCCGGCGGTTTCGCGGGCGACGCGGAGGATGGTGCCATCGCCGCCGAAGACGAGGAGGAGGTCGACCTGGCGGGCGACGGCGGCGGAGGTGGGTTTGTGGGGGAGGCGGAGGCCGCCGAGGCGGAGGGTGGGGCGGTCGGCCATCACGGTGATGCCGCGTTCGGCGAGGAGCCGGGCGGCTTCGGCGAGCAGGGGGCGGGACTCCGGTTTCTCGGTGTTGGCGACCAGCCCGACGCGGCGGATGGGTTCAGGGCTCTTTTTCAATGAGGGCGAGGAATTCTTTGTTGCCGGCGGGGCCGAGCAGGGGGGAGGGGATCACGTCGCGCCATTGAAGCCCGGGAAGCGACGCCACGAAAGTGCGGAGTTCGGTCAGAACGCGGTCGTGGACGGCGGGGTCGGTGATGACGCCTTTGCCGCGGCTGGCCTCTTCGCGGCCGGCCTCGAACTGGGGTTTGATGAGGGGGACGAGCCGGCCGCCGGGGCGGACGAGGGCGGCGGCGGGGGGGAGGACGCGGCGGAGGGAGATGAAGGAGCAATCGAGGACCGCGAGGTCGAAGGGTTGGAATGGCGCGGGGAAGTGGGCGGGGGTCAGTTCGCGGGCGTTGACGCCTTCGAGGACGAGGACGCGCGGGTCCTGGCGGAGTTTCCAGGCCAGTTGACCGCGGCCGACGTCGACGGCGGCGACGGTGGCGGCGCCATGCTGGAGGAGGCAGTCGGTGAAGCCCCCGGTGGAGGCGCCGATGTCGAGGGTGCGGGCGCCGGTGGGCTGGATGGCGAAGGCGGCGAGGGCCGCCTCCAGTTTCGTGCCTCCGCGGCTGACGTAGCGTTCTCCGGCGAGCAACTCGATGGTGTCGCCGTCCCGGACCTTGGTGCCGGCCTTGTCGGCGAGCTGACCGTTGAGCCGGACCTGGCCGGCGAGGATGGCGCGGCGGGCTTTTTCGCGGCTGTCGCAGAGGCCGCGTTCGAGCAGTTGCTGGTCGAGGCGCATCGGCGGCCGGAGTCTGCGGCAGGGGACGGGTGGAGACGAGCGGGGATTGGGGTGCGGGCGTGGGCTGCGGGTGAGGTGGGGAGTGACGAGCGGCGGAGCCGGGGACTAGTCTCGTGGCGTGTCTGTGGGCGAGACGACGACGGTGGTGGAGGGTTGGATTCGGCGGGAGATCGTCGAGCGCGGGCCGATTTCGTTCGAGCGTTTCATGGAGTTGGCGCTGTATGCGCCGGGGGTGGGGTATTACGAGCGGACGCTGGGGCAGACCGGGCGGGGCGGGGATTTTTACACGAGCGTGAGTGTGGGGCCGGTGTTCGGGTTTCTGCTGGCGGCGTGGATTGCGCAGGTCGGGGGTGGATGGGAGCGGTTCGATGTCGTCGAGGCCGGGGCGCATGACGGGCGGTTGGCGGAGGATGTGCTGGGCGCGTTGGACCGGTTCTGGCCGGCGGTGGCGGGGCGTGTTGGATACCGGATCCTTGAGCCGTCGGAGGCGCGGGCGGGGGTGCAGCGGGCGCGGCTGTCGCGGTGGGCGGAGCGGGTGCAGTGGCATCGGGGCTGGGACGAACCCGGGCTGGGGGGTGGAGTGAGCGGGGTGATCTTCTCGAACGAACTGCTGGACGCGATGCCGGTGCGGCGGTGGGTTTGGGATGCGGTGGAACAGCGGTGGTGGGAGGCGGGGGTGACGATCGAGGGCGGGCGGTTGGCGTGGTGCCGGATGGACCGGGACGGGTCGGGACTGTTGGCGGACCTGGAGCCGCTGGAGCTGGTATTGCCCGGGGGTTACGTCGTGGAGACGCACGAGGCAGCGGAGGGCTGGTGGCGGGCGGCGGCGGGGGCGATCGCGCGGGGATGGCTGCTGGCGTTCGACTACGGTTATGACGAGGACGGTCGGATACTGCCGGAGCGGACGGAGGGGACCGCACGGGCGTACTGGCGGCATCGGCGGTGTGACGATCTTCTGGCGCGGCCCGGGGAGCAGGATCTGACCGCGCACGTTGATTTCCCGCGGTTGATTGCGGCGGGCGAAGCCGCGGGGTTGAGGACCGGGGCGTTTGTGCAGCAGGGGCGTTGGCTGGGGCGGGTGGCGACGGGGGTGTTGGAGGCGGGCGGGGAAGCGGCGGGTTGGCTGGGGGAGCGGGTGCGGGGGTTGCAGACCCTGCTGCACCCGGAGCATCTGGGGCAGGCCTTCCGGGTGTTGGCGCAATCGCGCGGGGTTGGAGCCGGTGAAGGGGCCGGGGCGGGCGGGGGTGTGGGCGGAGGTGTGGCCTCGACGTAGCGTCGACGTCGATTCCGGGCCTTGGGCGGGCCGTCCGGGCGGGGGGATTACGGGCGGGGGGCCGTTCGGGACGTTCAGTTCACGTGGCGGACCTGGGACGTTTCCATTCGACCTTGGGCGGTTCGGGGAGGCCGAGCACGCGGAAGGAGGTGCGGAAGTGCATTTTGGCGACCTTGGGGAGGGCGTCGGGGCCGTGGCGTGCGACGAAGGCGCGGCCGGCCTGTTCGACGGCGGCGGAGGCGCCCTTGGGGAGGGGGATTTCGAAGGTCTGCTCCAGTTTGTGGAGGCGGCGGACGAACTCGTCGCGGGCGAGGATGGAGGCGGCGGCGACGGCGAGATCGGATTCGGCCTTGTGGCGTTGGACCAGTTGGAAGTCGCGACCGAGGCTGAGCAGGGCTTTTTCGATCGTGCCCTTGTCGGCGGCGAACTGGTCGCTGACCGCGCGGACGGGGAGGGGGTCCATGCGGTGGCGTTGGCCGAGGAGGTTTTCGATGACGCGGGCGTGGCCCCAGGCGAGGACGCGGTTGACGGAGCGGTTGGCTTTGTGGAGGCGGTTGTAGGCCTCGGGGCCGATGGGGACGACGGAGTGGACGCAGCCGGGGGTTTCGCGGATGGCGTCGGCGAGGCGGGCGATCTGGGTGTCGGAGGAGATGGATTTGGAATCGCGGACCCCGATGTTTTTCCAGGCCTCGATGATGCGGGCGTTGACGTAGACGCCGGCGATGCAGAGGGGGCCGAAGAAGTCGCCCTTGCCTGATTCGTCGACGCCGAGGCGGGGGTCGAGCAATTCGGGGTTGAGGGTGGTTTCGTAGCCGAGGCGGGCTTCCTGGAGGATGCGGGGTTCGAGGACGAACTGGATGAAGTCCTCGGTTCCCTTGCCTTGGACGACCAGTTTTCCGGAGTCGTAGAGGGTGACGTTGAGGTCCTTTTTGGCGGCGCTGATGCGGGCGTAGGGGACTTTGCGCAGTTCGAAGGAGCCGTCGCGGAGGATGGGTTCGAGGGTGGCGGCCTGGGGTGGGGACAGGACGGCGGTGTGGGTGGTGAGGGGTGGCACGGTTGGGCGCCCGGGGTGGGAGGAGGGGTTGGGGTGGGGGATCAGGCGAGCGGGGAGGATTCGCGGTGCCAGGGGGTGGCCTGTTCGTAGGCGTGGGCGATGCGGAAGAGGGTGGATTCGCCGAGGGGTTGGCCGAGGATTTGGAGGCCGATGGGGAGTCTGGGGGAGCGGGTGAAGCCGCAGGGGAGGCTGAGGCCGCAGGTGCCGGCGAGGTTGCAGGAGATGGTGAAGATGTCGCTGAGGTACATCTGGAGGGGGTCCTGGGTTTTCTCGCCCACCTTGAAGGCGGCCGTGGGGGTGGTGGGGGAGATGATGGCGTCGACCTTTTTGAAGGCCTCGAGGAAGTCGCGGCGGATGAGGGTGCGGACCTTTTGGGCGCGGAGGTAGTAGGCGTCGTAGTAGCCGCTGCTGAGGACGTAGGTGCCGAGGATGATGCGGCGTTTGACCTCGGCGCCGAAGCCGGCGCCGCGGGTGCGTTCGTAGAGTTCGTTGGGGTCGGCGCCGGGGACGCGGGCGCCGTAGCGGATGCCGTCGAAGCGGGCGAGGTTCGCGGAGGCTTCGGCGGTGGCGATGATGTAGTAGGTGGCGACGGCGTGTTCGCTGTGGGGGAGGGAGACCTCCTCGATGGAGGCGCCGAGTTCCTGGAGTTTGGCGACCGCGGCGGCGACGGCGTCGCGGACCTCGGGGTCGAGGCCGCCGACCATGAATTCGCGGGCGAGGCCGAGGCGGAGGCCGCGGAGGTCGGGTTTCAGGTCGGCGAGGTAATCGGGGACCGGTTGGTCGAGGCTGGTGGAATCGCGGGGGTCATGGCCGCTGATGACGCCGGTGAGGAGGGCGGCGTCGCGGGTGGATTTGGTGAAGGGCCCGATCTGGTCGAGGGAGGAGGCGAAGGCGACGAGGCCGTAGCGGGAGACGCGGCCGTAGGTGGGTTTGACGCCGACGCAACCGCAGAGGGCGGCGGGTTGGCGGATGGAACCGCCGGTGTCGGAGCCGAGGGTGGCGAAGGCTTCGTGGGCGGCGACGGCTGCGGCGGAGCCGCCGGAGGACCCGCCGGGGATGCGGGAGGTGTCCCAGGGGTTGCGGGTGGTGACGAAGGCGGAGTTCTCGGTCGAGCTCCCCATGGCGAATTCGTCCATGTTGAGGCGGCCGAAGACGACGGCGCCGGCGTCCTTCAGTTTGGAGACGACGGTGGCGTCGTAGGGTGAGATGAAGTTGCCGAGGATGCGCGAGGCGCAGTTGAGGGGCTGGCCGCGGTGGCTGAGGACGTCCTTGAGGGCCACGGGAACGCCGAGGAGGGGTTTTGCGGCGTGGGTGGTGCCGGCGGCCAGTTCGCGATCGGCGGCATCCGCCTGGGCGAGGGCGTCGGCGGCGTCGTGGCTGAGGAAGGCATGGACCTGGCCGTCGACGCGGGCGATCTGGTCGAGGCAGGCCTGGAGGGCTTCGCGGGCGGATGTTTCGCGGGCGGCGAGACGTTGGACCAGTTCGGAGACGGTGAGTCGGTGGAGCATTCTCGGGCGGGGGTGGGTCGGGCGGGGCGTGGAGGGGCGGGGTAGGTCGGGGGTTACTCGACGATCTTGGGGACCATGAAGAGGCCGTTGGATCGGAGGGGAGCGTTGCGGAGGGCGTCTTCCTGGGTCAGGCCGGGCTGGACGACGTCGGGGCGGGTGACGTTGACGAGGGGGAAGGCGTGGGAGGTGGGTTCGACGTTGGAGACATCGACGGTTCGGAGCTGTTCGACGTAGCCGAGGATGTTGCCGAGCTGGGCGCCGAGGGTTTGTTCCTCATCCGGGGTGAGTTGGAGGCGGGCGAGGTCGGCGACGTAGTGGATGTCAAAGTCGTTGGCGGCCACGGGCGGAGGGTAGGGAGGGGTGGGCGGGGGTCCAAGCGTCAAATCGTCGTGGCGGTGGAGGGCGGCGGGTGGGCGGCAGGAGTGGGGGCGTGACGCGGGGGTGATGGGGTGGGTAGGCTGGGATGGTTGACGGAGAACTGCCATGTTGGAGCGAGTTGAGGACGAAGCTGCGGGTGACCGGGTGGGCGGGGGTGAGGCGGGGGACGAGGATGGGGGAGGCGGGGTGCGCCTGATCTGTCTGGGGTTGAGCCATCACACGTCGCCGTTGGAGGTTCGGGAGCGGCTGGCGTTGGGGTTTGACGAGACCGAGGAAGTGCTGGCGGGGCTGTGCCGGGGCCGCGGGGTGCTGGAGGCGGTGTTGCTGGTGACCTGCCATCGGGTGGAACTCTACGGGGTGTTGCCCGGGGGGCGGGACGGGGTGTTCCGGTTGCGGGAGGTGCCCAGGCGCGGGCGGGTGCTGGAGGTGAGCGGGCGGGGGCCGGAGCGGTTGGCGGACCTGTTCATGCGGGGTCCAGGGGTGAGTGGGCAGGCGGTGCTGCGGGGGTTGTTTGTGAAGTCCGGTGGGGAGGCGGTGCAGCATCTGTTCCGGGTGGCGGGGGGATTGGATTCGATGGTGGTGGGGGAGACGGAGATTCTGGGGCAATTGAAGGACGCGTACGAGCTGGCGCGGCGGGAGGGGCACGCGGGGAGGGTGTTGAACCCGTTGTTTCAGGCGGCGTTCCGGGCGGCGAAACAGGTGCGGTCGGAGACCGCGGTTCAGCAGGGGGCGGTTTCGGTGGCCTCGGTGGCGGTGGAGTTTGCGGAGGTGGTGTTGGGGACGCTGGCGGGGCGTCGGGTGTTGGTGATGGGGGCTGGTGACACCGGGGGGAAGGTGGCGAGGGCGTTGTTGGAACGGGGTGTCGGGGAGGTGCGGATTGCGAATCGGACGGAGGACCGGGGATTGGCGTTGGCGGCGAGTCTTGGTGCGGGGGCTTGTGCGGTGGTGGACGGGCCGGGGGCGTGGGAGGGGGTGGACGTGGTGGTGGGGAGTGTTTCGGCGCCGGGGATTCTGTGGGACGTGGAGCGGCTGAGGCCGGTTGTGGCGGCGCGAGGGGGGCGGCCGTTGCTGCTGTTGGATCTGGGCATGCCGCGGAACTTCGATCCGGGGCTGGCGGAGGTTCCGGGGGTGTGGTTGCGGAACCTGGACGATCTGCGGTCGCAGGCCGGGATGAACCTGGCGCGGCGGCGGGAGGAGGCGATGCGCGGTGAGGATCTGGTGCGGGAGGCGGCGCGGGAGGCGTATCGGCGGGTGACGGAGGGCGCGGATCGCGGGGTGTCGGGGGCGGGGTGAGAGCGGGCTCTGGAGCGTGGGGGTCAGGACCTGGCGGGTTTCCTGCGGGAGGCGCGGACGACGGCCTGGACGAGGCCGTCGAGGGTGTGGGGGGAGGCTTCGGCGGCGGGTTCGAGGCCGAGGAGTCGGATGGCCTTGGTGGTTTCGGGTCCGATGGAGGCCAGTTTGAGGGTGGGGTGGCGGGTGATCAGGGCCGGGAGGTTGAAGCGGGCGTGGAAGTTTTCGACCGTGGACGCGCTGGTGAAGGTGATCCAGTCGGCGCCCTGGGCTTCGAGGCGGGCGGCGGAGCCGTCGGGGTCGAGGGTTTCGGGGACCGTGCGGTAGAAGGCGACGTCGTCGACGATGGCGCCGTGGGATTCCAGTTCGCTGCGGAGGTCTGGGTTGGCGGACTCGGCGCGGGCGAGGAGGATGCGGAGGTTATCGAGGCTTTCGTGGCTGGCGATGGCTTTGGCGACGGCCTTGCCGAGGAACTGGTCGGGCATGGCGTCGACGCGGAGGTGGAGATCGCGGATGCGGGCGGCGGTGCCTGGGCCGACGGCGGCGATGCGGAGGTTGCCGATGGCGCGGATGTCCTCGAAGGCGGCGAGGAGGGCGTTGAAGAAGGAGGAGACGCCGTTGGCGCTGGTGAAGACGATCCAGTCGTATTCGCCGAGGCCGGCGAGGGCCTCGATCATGGGGTTGCGGGCCTCCGGGGGTTGGATGCGGATGGTGGGGATTTCGAGGAGGTCGGCGCCGAGTTCGGCGAGGAGCCGGGCCAGTTCGCCGGCCTGGTCGCGGGTGCGAGTGACGACGATGCGTGAGCCGAAGAGGGGGCGGCGTTCGAACCAGTTGAGGCGGGGGCGGAGGCGGACCACATCGCCGATGACGGCGACGACGGGGGGGGAGAGTTGGGCGTCGGCGGCGAGGGTGGCGATGTTGTCGAGGGTGCCCTCGACGGTTTGCTGGGCGCCGGTGGTGCCCCAGCGGATGAGGGCGACGGGGGTTTGGGGGGATTGGCCGCCGTCGATGAGGGCGCGGGTGGTTTCGGCCAGTTGTCCGACGCCCATGAGGACGACCTTGGTGCCGTGGGTGCGGGCGAGCAGTTGCCAGTCGATGACCGGTTGGGGGCGGGTGGGGTCTTCGTGGCCGGTGACGACGGTGAAGGCGGAGGCGTGGAGGCGGTGGGTGAGGGGGATGCCGGCGCTGGCGGGGACGGCGGAGAAGGAGGAGACGCCGGGGACCACTTCGAAGCCGATATGGGCTTCGTCGAGGCGTTCGGCTTCCTCGCCGCCGCGCCCGAACACGTAGGGATCGCCGCCCTTGAGGCGGACGACGGTCTTTCCGTCGAGGGCGCGGAGGCGGAGGATTTCGTGGATTTCGTCCTGGGAGAGGGTGTGGTCGCGGCGGCGTTTGCCGGCGTCGATGATTTCGGCGCCGGGGGGAGTGAGGCGGAGGAGGGCGGGGTTGATGAGGGCGTCGTGGACGACGACATCGGCGCGGCCGAGGATTTCGGCGCCGCGAACGGTCAGGAGACCGGGATCGCCGGGGCCGGCCCCGACCAAGTAGACCTTTCCCGGTTTCGGTTTCGACATGGGCGAAGGGTAGGGTGGAGGGGCGGGGGTGGGGAAGCGGGGAGGTTGCGGCGGGTGGCGCCGGTTCGAAGAATCAGAGGGGCCCTTCCCCTGGCAGGGGGCTCCTAGAACCGGAGGGGCTGGCCGTCGAGGGAGATGAAGTCCGCGCGGGGCGGGTGGTGGTTGAGGTGGAGGAAGGCGATGGAGGGAGGGAGACCGTGGCGTGGGGCGGTGGCGGAGCCGGGGTTGAGGAAGAGGATGCCGTCGATGGTTTGGCGGAAGGGGCGGTGGGTATGGCCGAAGACGACGACGTGGGGTTGGGTTTTGCGGAGGCGTTCCTCGAAGGTGTGGGTGGGGGCCTGGGGGTGGACGATATGTTCGACGAGGATGCGGACGCCGAGCAGTTCGCGGATTTCGGTGGTGCGCCAGGCCGGGTAGAGGTCGTTGTTGCCGGCGACGACGGTCACCGGGGCGATGGTTTCCAGTTCGGCGATGAGGGAGGGGTCGCCGACATCGCCGGCGTGGAGGATATGGTCGACGCCACGGAGGAGGGTGGGGATGCGGGGGTCGAGGTGGTCGTGGGTATCGGCGATGATCCCGAGTTTCATGGGGACGGTGGGGATGGCGGAAGGATGGGCATCGGGCAAGGCGAAAGCCGGGGGAGCGGGGTGGAAAATGCCGGGGACGCTTTCGGAGTCGACGGGGTGAGGCTGGGGCGGGTTGGATTCTGCGCGATGATTCCGGCGTGGCGTTCGGTTGGGGGGAGGGTGCGGCCCTGGTTGATCCTGGGGCGGGTGTCGAATCTGCCTACCGTGTGGTCGAACGTGTTGGCGGCGTGGTTGTTGAGCGGGGGCTGGTCGTGGGGTCGGCTGGGGTGGGTGCTGGTGGGGGGGAGTCTGGTGTACGTGGGGGGGATGTATTTGAACGACGCCTGCGACGTGGAGTTTGACCGGGTGCATCGGCGGGAGCGGCCGATACCGTCGGGTCAGGCGGGGTTGGGGGCGGTTTGGGTAGTGGGCGTGGGGATGTTGCTGGTGGGGTGGTTGTGTTTGGCGCCGCTGGGGGTGGTGGGGGTGGTGGGTGGAGGGCTGCTGGTGGTGGCGGTGCTGGTGTACGACGTGGTGCACAAGTCGGTGTCGTACGGGCCGGTGTTGATGGCGTTGTGTCGGTTTCTGCTGTTCGTGGTGGCCGGGTCGACGGCGGCGGAGGGTTTGGTGGGGGAGGTGGTGTGGAGCGGGTTGGTGCTGGGAATGTACATCGTGGGGGTGAGCCACATTGCGCGGCGGGAGTCGGTCGGGGGGGTATTGGCGTATTGGCCGTTGGCGTTGATGGCTGCGCCGGTGGTGCTGGCTGGGTTCATGAATCCGCCGGCCACCTGGGGTTTGACGGATGTGTTGATGCCGGTGGTGCTGTTCCTGTTGTGGACCATGCGGTGTCTGAGTCGGTTGTGGCGGCTGGGGGTCCGGGAGGGGGCGCGGGAGGCGGTACCGGGGTTGCTGGCGGGGATTGTGTGGGTGGACGTGGTGGCGGTGATACCGGGGGTATGGCCGATGGGTGCGGTGTTTGTGGGGCTGTTTGTGGTGACCCTGGCGTTTCAGCGGGTGGTTCCGGCCAGTTGAGGGCGAGGGTGGTGTGCGGGTGGGGGCCAAGGAAAGGAAAACGCGCGGAGGTTCACTCCGCGCGTCGTGGTTCGGTGAGGGGATGGCACCGGGACCTGGGAGGGGTCCCAGGGCGGGTGCGGGTTCAGATGCCGCGACCGCGGCGTTTGACCTTGAGCTGGGCGAGGGAGTTGACCAGGGAGGCATTGACCGCGGCCATTTCCTCCTCGCTCAGTTTTTCGCGGAGCCGGGCTTCGGCGCGTTTGCGGGCCTCCTCGGCCTTGGTTTCGTCGATGTCCTCGGCCTTGATGGCCATGTCGGTCATGATGGCGACGCGGTCGCCGGTGACCTGGACGAAGCCTTCGCCGACGGCGAGGTGGAACTGCTGACCGCTCCGGGTGGCGATGACTTCGCCTGGGGCGACCTGGGTGAGGAGCGGGACGTGCATCGGGTAGATGCCCATTTCGCCCTCGACGCCCGGGAGGGTCACCATATCGACGTCCTCGGAGTAGATTTTGGCCTCCGGGGTAACGATTTCCAGTCGGAGCTGGTTGGCCATCGGGGTGACGGGTGTGGGCGTTGGGTTGGCGGTTGGCGGGGGAGCGGGGTGACGCGGTGGCCGGTCAGGCCTCCTTGATCTCGTCGATGCCGCCCTTCATGTAGAAGTTGGCCTCGGGCACGTCGTCGTGTTTGCCCTCGAGGATTTCCTTGAAGCCGCGGACGGTGTCGGCGACGGGGACCTGTTTGCCGGGGCGCCCGGTGAACACTTCGGCCACGGAGAACGGCTGGCTGAGGAAGCGTTGGATTTTGCGGGCGCGGAAGACGGTCAGTTTGTCGTCGGGGGACAGTTCGTCCATGCCGAGAATGGCGATGATGTCCTGGAGGTCCTTGTAGCGTTGGAGCACGCGTTGGACGCCGCGGGCGACATCGTAATGCTCCTTGCCGACGATTTCCGGGGCGAGAGCGCGGCTGGTGGAGGAGAGGGGATCGACGGCGGGGTAGATACCCAGCTCGGCGATGGAGCGTTCGAGGACGATGGTGGCGTCCAGGTGGGCGAACGTGGTGGCCGGGGCGGGGTCGGTGAGGTCGTCGGCGGGGACGTAGACGGCCTGGAAGGAGGTGATGGAACCCTTCTTGGTGGAGGTGATGCGTTCCTGGAGGTTGCCCATTTCAGCGGCGAGAGTGGGCTGGTACCCGACCGCGGAGGGGGTGCGGCCGAGGAGTGCGGACACCTCGGAGCCGGCCTGGGAGAAGCGGAAGATGTTGTCGATGAACAGGAGCACGTCCTGGTTCTTTTCGTCGCGGAAGTATTCCGTGACGGCGAGGGCGGACAGGGCGACGCGGAGGCGGGCGCCGGGCGGTTCGTTCATCTGGCCATAGACGAGACCGATGCGGGAGCCTTCCTCGAGGATGGGGAGGCCGTCATCGCCCTTGATGGGGTGGCCCTTGGCGTCCTTCTTCACCTTGATGACGCCGGCCTCGACCATTTCGTTGTAGAGGTCGTTGCCTTCGCGGGTGCGTTCACCGACGCCTGCGAACATGGAGATACCGCCGTGGAGTTTGGCGATGTTGTTGATCAGCTCCATGATGACGACGGTTTTGCCGACGCCGGCGCCGCCGAAGGCGCCGACCTTGCCGCCTTTGAGGAAGGGGCAGATGAGGTCGATGACCTTGATGCCGGTGGTGAGGACCTGGGGGGAGGGGTTCTGGTCGACGAGGGTGGGGGCCTGGCGGTGGATGGGGTAGCGCTTGTCGGATTTGACCGGGCCTTTTTCGTCGACGGGATCGCCGTTGACGTTGAGCACGCGGCCCATGACGCCTTCGCCGACGGGCATGGAGATGGGGGCGCCGGTGTCGACGATATCCATGCCGCGCTTGAGGCCGTCGGTGGTGGACATGGCGACGGCGCGGACCCAGTTGTCACCGAGGTGTTGTTGGACCTCGAGCGTGAGTTTGGTCCTGCCCTGGAGGGGGAGGTCGTACTCGACGGTGAGGGCGTTGTAGATCTCGGGGAGTTCCTGGGTGAACTCGACGTCCACGACGGGACCGATGATCTGGACGATTTTGCCTTTGTTCATGCGCGGCGGGAATCGGGATTGGGGATGGAGGATGGGGGCTCGGGTGAGGGGCTGGGATTGGGTGGGATCAACCGACGGCCATGGCGGCGGAGGAGATCTCGAGCAGTTCCTTGGTGATGCTGGCCTGGCGCATCTTGTTGTACTCGAGGGTGAGGTCCTTGATGAGCTGCTTGGCGTTGTCGGTGGCGTTCTTCATCGCGACCATGCGGGCGCTGTGTTCGCTGGCCTTGGCCTCGAGGAGGAACTGGTACATTTGGAAATTGAGGTAATGGGGGAGGAGAGAGGAGAAGACCTCGGCGGGGGCCGGTTCGAAGAGGTACTCGAAGCTGGCGGCCTGGAGGTCGCGGGCGCTGGAGTGACCGGAGACATCGGTATCGACGGCCTTGACCTCGCCGAGGGGGAGGAACTCCCGGATCTCGGGTTTCTGGGTCATGACGTTGATGAAGTTGGTGAAGAGGACGTCGACGCCGGCGACTTCGCCATTGAGGAAGAGGTCCTGGACGAACTTGGAGATGGCGCGGGCCTCGCTGAACATGGGGGAGTCCTTGTAGGAGAACTCGGCGGCGAGGTTGCGGCGGGTGCGGGCGATGAACTGGGCGGCCTTGCGGCCGGCGGTGATGTAGACCGTGGTGGCGGGGTCGGTGCGTCCGGCCTCGCGGAGGAGGTTGGAGTTGAGGGAGCCGCAGAGGCCCTTGTCGGTGCTGATGACGACGAGGGCGCGTTTGGAGCCCTCGCGTGGTTCCATGAGCGGGTGGGTGAAGTCGCCGGCGTGATGGCTGACGCTGGCGAGGACCTCGTTCATGAGGGCGGCGTAGGGGCGGCCGGCGAGGGCGGCCTGCTGCGCCTTGCGCATCTTCGCCGAGGCCACCATCTGCATGGCCTTGGTGATCTGCGCGGTGTTCTTGACCGACTTGATACGTCGGCGGATGTCGCGTGTGCTGGGCATGCGACCTTGGGATTAGCGGTAGGTTTGCTTGAACTCGGTGATGGCCGCCTTCAGTTCGGCGGTCGTGGCATCGCTGAAGGCCTTTTCCTTCACGATGGTGGCGAGGAGCTTCTCCTTCCGGGTCCTGAGGAAGTCGGTGAGCTTGGCTTGGAAGTCCTTGATTTTGTCCACGGGGACATCGTCGAAGAAGGCGTTCTGGATGCCCCACATGACCGCGGCCTGGATTTCGACGGGGATGGGGTTGTACTGGGGCTGTTTGAACAGTTCGACGATGCGCTTGCCACGTTCCAGTTTGGCCTGGGTGGCGGCGTCGAGGTCGGAGCCGAACTGGGCGAAGGCGGCCAGTTCGCGGAACTGGGCGAGGTCGCCCTTGATGCGGCCGGCGACCTGTTTCATGGCCTTGATCTGGGCGGCGGAGCCGACGCGGGAGACGGAGAGACCGACGGAGATGGCGGGGCGGACGCCCTGGTAGAAGAGGTCGGTTTCCAGGTAGATCTGGCCGTCGGTGATGGAGATGACGTTGGTGGGGATGTAGGCGGAGACGTCGCCGGCCTGGGTTTCGATGATGGGGAGGGCGGTGAGGGAGCCGTTGCCGTTGGTTTCGTTGAGGCGGGCGGAGCGTTCGAGCAGGCGGCTGTGGAGGTAGAAGACGTCGCCGGGGTAGGCTTCGCGGCCGGAGGGGCGTTTGAGGACGAGGGAGACCTGGCGGTAGGCGACGGCGTGCTTGGACAGGTCATCGAAGATGATGAGGGCGTCCATGCCGTTGTCCATGAACCACTCGCCCACGGCGCAACCGGCGAAGGGGGCGAGGTACTGTTCGGTGGCGGAGTTGGAGGCGGAGGCGACGACGACGATGGTGTAGGGGAGGGCGCCGTTTTCCTCGAGGACGCGGAGGATGTTGGCGACGTTGGACTGTTTCTGGCCGATGGAGACGTAGATGGAGTAGAGGGGGCGGAAGTCCTTGTCCTTTTCCTTGGCGTCCTCGGCGGCCTTGTTGATGCGGGCGTTGTTGATGATCGTGTCGATCGCGATGGTGGTCTTGCCGGTGGAGCGGTCGCCGATGATCAGCTCACGCTGGCCGCGGCCGATGGGGATCATGGCGTCGACGGGCATGATGCCGGTCTGGACCGGTTGGGAGACCGATTTCCGTTTGATGATGCCCGGGGCGATTTTCTCGACGGGATAGAAGGCGGTTTCCTGGATGGGCCCCTTGCCGTCGATGGGTTGGCCGAGGGCGTTGACCACGCGGCCGAGCAGGCCTTTGCCGACGGGGACCTGGAGGAGGCGGCCGGTGGTGCGGACCTCCTGGCCTTCGCGGATGTGGGTGTAATCGCCGAGGATGATGGCGCCGACCTCGGTTTCCTCGAGGTTTTGGACGAGGCCGGTGACGCCGTTACCGAAGTCGAGCATTTCGCTCATCATGGCATCGGTGAGGCCTTCGACCTTGGCCACGCCGTCGCTGATTTCGCGGACGAGGCCGATGTTTTGACGGGTGACGCCGGACTTGACCTGGGCGATTTGGGCTTCGATGTCCTGCAGCAGGGTGCTCATGTCGGTGAGAAGACTGGAAAGGGGCTGGGAACTTGCGGGGTTCGGTACGGTTCGGTGACGATGACGATGAGGTGGGGAAGGGGGCTGGTTCGGGGGCGGGTCAGAGGGCCTGTTTCAGTTGTTCGAGGCGGGCCTTGACCGAGCCGTCGTAGACATCGCTGCCGACGCGGATTTTGAGGCCGCCGAGCAGTTCGGGGTTGATCCAGAAGGTGAGGTTGAGACCGGGGCCGTAGCGGCGGGTGAGGGCCTGTTGGATGCCGGACTGCAGTTCGGGGGAGGATTCGACCGCGTTCTCGACGCGGGCCTGGCGGGCGTCGAGGTGGAGTTTCAGCAGGCGCTGGAAGTGGGTGAGGGTGGCGAGGTAGCCGCGGGGTTTGGCTTCGATGACGCGGCGGACGGCGTCACGGACGCGGGTTTCGTCGAGGCGCCCGTCGACGAGGCAGAGGCGGAACAGGGATTTGCCGTCGCGTCTGGATTGCTTGGGGATCTTCATGTCGCGTCGGTTGGTCCTGGGTTGGGGAGGTCGGCGGGGCGGAGGATCAGGCGGCCAGCTGCTTGTTGGTTTCCTCGGCGAGCCGGCGCTGGTCGTCGACGGTGAGGATCTTGCCGGTGACGCGGGCGGCGAGGTCGACGGCGAGGCGGCCCATTTCCTGGCGCAGGTCCTGTTTCATGCGTTGGTAGTCGGCCTGGGCGGCTTCGCGGGCCTTGGCGACGATCTGTTCGGCGGCGGCGACGGCCTTCTGGGTTTCCTGTTCCTGGACGCGGGCGGCGGCGGCGCGGGCCTCCTCGATGAGCTTGAGGGCGTCGGCGTTGGCCTTCTGGAGCATTTCCTTGCGGGCGACCTCGGCTTCGGCGAGCTGCTGTTTGATGCGGTCGGCGTTGGCGAGGCTTTCGGCGATGCGCTGTTTTCGTTCCTCGAGGACGGTGAGGATGGGTTTGTAGGCGAAGCGGTGGAGGAGGAAGGCGACGATGGAGAAGCTGATGACCTGGCTGATGAACAACTGCCAGTTGACGCCGAACTGGGCTGCGGTGTTGCCGATCATACCGGCGTCACCGCCGGTTGCGGCTGCGGCGGCGAGGAGGAGGCTGGAATCCATGGTCGTCTGAGGAGGGGGTTGGTGGGGGGGAAAGGGGGTGATGCGGGGCGGAGCCCCGCATCGCGCACGGTGTGATTACTTCGCGAGGAAGATCGCGAAGAACACGATGCCTTCGGCGAAGGCGGTGCTGAGGATCGCCTGCACGAGGATCTTGGTGGCGGCGCCGGGGTTACGGCCGACCGCCTCCGAGGCCTTCATGCCGATGATACCGACACCGATGGCCGCGCCGAGGCAGGCCGCCGCGACGTGGAAGTTGCCGGTCAGTTCGGCCAGCATAGGGGTGAACATAGTCTGTGGGTCCTTTCTTTTGTTGCAGCAGCGGCCCCCGCAGTCATGCCACGGTCAGGCCGCCGCAATCGGGTCATGTCAGTGCTTGGCTGGGCCGGTCGGGTGGCCGTGGGCGTGTGCATGTCCGTGGCCGTGGCCGTGTTCCTCGTCATGCTGACAGATCAGCAGGGTGAACACGGAGGTGAGGAGCATGAAGACGAGGGCCTGGACGAGGCCCACCAGCAGTTCCATGAAATAGAAGGGGATGGCGAGCAGCCACCCGAAGGTGGGGCTGAGCAGGGCCATCGTTTCGAGCATGTTCTCGCCGGCGAAGACGTTGCCGAAGAGACGGAAGCTCAGGGAGACCGGTCGGAAGAGAATGGAGACGACCTCGAGCACGCCGACGAGGAGGAAGACGCCGATCATGAGGAGTTTGAGGGCGCCGGCGGTGTCGCCTTTGGGGCCGAAGATATGGAGGAAGAAGCCCCCGGGGCCGTTGGCCTGGAGCGCCCAGATCGTCCAGCAGACGAAGAAGATCATGGACATCGCCAGGGTCATGTTCAGGTCGGCGTTGGCCCCGCGGAACAGGGGGTCGCTGAGGTGGCCGAGGCGGCCGGCGGCGTCGGGGTGGCCCCAGCCGATGGAGCCGACCCCGGGGACGAGGCCGAACCAGTTGCAGGCGAGGATGAAGATGAAGAGGGTGGCGAAGAACCAGAACGTCTTCTTGACCAGGTCGGCGCCGATGATGCCTTCGAGGAAGTCGTGGAGGCTTTCGACGAGCCATTCCCAGAAGTTCTGGGCGCCTTCGGGGATGGCGCGGAGGTTGCGGGTGGCCAGTTGGGCGCCGAGGATGAGGACGATGGCGACGACCCAGGTGAGGACCATCGAATTGGTGACCGCGAAGGGGCCGATTTCGAGGACGCGGGGAGCGGCGGCGGGGAGGCCGTGGTGTTCGGCGTGGCCGTCGCCGGCGGCCTGGGCGGCCTGGGCCACCTGGGCGAGCAGAGGGAGCCCGAAGAGACAGCAGGACAGGGCAACGGTTCGCAGCGCGCGCATTGGGTTCGGTTCCTTCCGGTTACCGGACAAAACCTGACAGGGGCGAAGCCGGTGACGGCGTCGTCAGAGTGGTTTTGGATCCCGCAACGGGGCGCGCACGTTGCCGCGTTGTGAAATTTTTCACAAGCGATTTTTTCGATCGGAAAACGCTTTTGCTTTCGCCGGGCCGGTTACCCAACCTTGGAGCGGCATGACGAAGCCGTTGGCGGTGTTGTTGCACGAGAAGGCGATGCCGGGATCGAAGCTCGTCTCCAAGTTCGAGGAGATGGACTACCGGGTGATGACGGTGATCGATCCGGGTGATTTGGTGGCCCTGGCGCTGAAGGAGCGTCCGATGCTGGTGGTGGCGGATCTGACGAACCGGCGTGGGGATGTCCTGGTGGCGATCGGGGGGTTGCAGGCGGAGGAGAGCACGGCGCACATCCCGGTGCTGGCGTACACGCCGCGGGAGGACGAGAAGCTGCGGGAGGCGGCGTTGAAGGCCGGGGTGAAGGTGCTGGCGACGGACGCGACGATCCTGCCGCATCTGCCGCAGTTCGTGGAGCACGCGCTGCAGTTGGACTGACGCACGCGGGTGGCGGGCCGGTGGGGTATGGGGCAGCGGGCGCGGGGTTGGCGGCAGCGCGGGCTGGGGTGGGGTCAGGTGAGGAGGTCGTGGAGCACGTGGCCGTGGACATCGGTGAGGCGCATGTCGCGTCCGCCGAAGCGGTAGGTCAGGCGGGTGTGGTCGATGCCGAGGACGTGGAGGATGGTGGCGTGGAGGTCGTAGATTTCGGTGCGATTTTCGATGGCCTTGTAGCCGAATTCGTCGGTGGCGCCGTAGGTGAAGCCGCCCTTGAAGCCGCCGCCGGCGAGCCAGACGGTGAAGCCGAAGGGGTTGTGGTCGCGGCCGTTGGAGCCCTGGGCGAAGGGGGTGCGGCCGAACTCGCCGGCCCAGAGGACGACGGTGGATTCGAGCAGGCCGCGGGCCTGGAGGTCGCGGAGGAGGGCGGCGATGGGTTGGTCGACGGCGCGGGCGTTGTTTTCGTGGCCCTCCTTGAGGTTGCCGTGCTGGTCCCAGCGATCGCCGCCGGCGGAGGGGCAGGTCACCTCGATGAAGCGGACGCCGCGTTCGACGAGGCGACGGGCGAGCAGGCATTGGCGGCCGAAGGTGCGGGTGTGTTCGTAGGGGGCATCGAGGCCGTAGGCGCTGCGGGTGGCTGCTGATTCGCCGGTGATCTCCATCAGTTCCGGCACGGCGGCCTGCATGCGGAAGGCCAGTTCCTGGTTGGCGATGGCGGATTCGACGGCATCGGCGTGGCCGAGGCGGTGGAGGAGGGATTGGTCGAGGGACCGGACGAAGTCGAGTTTGCGGCGTTGGGCGTCGGGGGAGGGTTCCTGGGGTTGGACGTTGGCGACGGGGACGGAGGCGGCCTTGAAGATGGAGCCTTGGTAGGCGGCGGGGAGGAAGCCGCTGCCGAAGTTTTCGACGCCGCCGGGGGGGATGAGGCCGCCGTTGAGGACAACGAAGCCCGGGAGGTTCTGGTTTTCGGTGCCGAGGCCGTAGGAGACCCAGGAGCCGACGCTGGGGCGTCCGACGAGGCCGAAGCCGGTGTGGAGGAAGTAATTCGCGGACGTGTGTTCGGAGAACTCCGACACCATGGAGCGGATGACGCAGAGGTGGTCGGCGCAGGAGCGGAGGTGGGGGAAGAGGTCGCTGACGGGCAGGCCGGACTGGCCGCCGGGGGTGAAGGCCCAGGGGGAGCCGAGGGTGGCGCCGTTGTCGTTGAACTGGGTGGGTTCCATTCGCATGGCGAACGGTTTGCCGTGGTCCCTGGTGAGGCGCGGCTTGGGATCGAAGGTGTCCATCTGGGACGGGCCGCCGTCCATGTAGAGGAAGATGACGTTCTTGGCGCGGGGCGGGCTGTGGGGTGTGCGGGCGGGGCGGCGGGGTGGGTTGGCCGGGTTGGCGGCGCTGAACGCGGGGCTTTGCCAGAGGGCGGCGGCGGCGAGGGCGCCGAAGCCGGAGGCGCAGCGGGCGAGCATGTCGCGGCGGGACCAGGGCCTGGCGAGGAAGCGATGGCAGTGGTGGGGCATGGCGGCGGGGTGGTGGGCCGGGTGAAGTCGGGTTCAGTGGATGAAACCGAACTCCTTGGCGTTGATGAGGGCGTGGCAGAGGTCGGTCCAGGCGCGGGTGAGATCGGCGTCCTGCTGTTCCAACTGGGCGTCGAGGAAGGCGAGGGCGTGGGAGGTTTCCTCGGGTGAAGGCTGGCGGGCGAAGGCCTGGGTGAAGAGGTGGCGGACGCGGGATTCGGCGGGGCCTTCGATGGCGCGGAGGGTGTTTTCGGCCCAGAGCCGGGCCTGATCGGCGACGAAGGGGTCGTTCATCAGCGCGAGGGCCTGGGCGGGGACGTTGGAGACGGAGCGTCGGCCGACGGTCGTCGCTGGGACGGGTTGGTCGAAGGCCAGCATGAACGGGGAGAGGAAATTCCTGCGGACCTCGAGGTAGAGGCTGCGTCGGCCGTCGCCGTCGGCGGGGCCGCTTTTGTCGGGGCGCCCGCGGCCTTCCATGAACGGTGTGAGGTGGACGGGGACGGGTGGGCCGCCGATGCGGGGGTTGAGGCGTCCGGACACGGCGAGCATGGCGTCGCGGAGGGTTTCGCCTTCGAGACGGCGGGTGTTGGCGCGGTGGAGGAGGAGGTTGTCGGGGTCCTTGAGAGCGGCGTCGGGCGCGTCGTTCCGGCTGGCCATCTGCCAGGTTTCGCTGGTGACGAGGGCGCGGATGAGGGTTTTGGGGGAGTGCCCGTGCTGGCGGAACTCGGAGGCCAGCCAGTCGAGCAGTTCGGGGTGGGAGGGCGGTTCGCCGAGGACGCCGAAGTTGTCGACGGAGGCGACGAGGCCGCGGCCGAAGAGGTGGGCCCAGAACCAGTTGACCGCGACGCGGTCGAAGAGGGGGTTGTCGGGGGCGGTGATGGCATCGGCGAGGGCGAGGCGGCCGGAGCCGTGGAGGAACGGGGAGGAGTGGGGGGCGGGGGTTTCAGCGGGTGCGAGGGCTTCGAGGAAGCGTCGGGGCACGATGGGGCCGTGGGTGCGGTGGTTGCCGCGGATGAAGACGGGTTCATCGACGCCGGTGCCGTCGGCCATGACGGTGGCGAGGGTGGGGGCGGGGGTGGCCTGGTCGCGGGCGATCCAGTCGGCGGTGAGGGCGGGGGGCAGGGTATCGCGGGCGGCGGCGAGGAGGCCATCGAGCCAGGCGGCCTCGTGGGGTGCGAGACTGGACGGGTCATCGGCCCAGCGTTGGACGAGGGTGGCGGGGTTGAGATCGGGCGGCAGTGGGGCGGTGGGGGTGGCGGGGGGGTGGCGGTTGGTGGAGAGGATGACGTCTGCGACGGCGATCCAGCCGTCGGGGAGCCGGGATTGCGGCGGCAGTTCGGTGGCGGGATCGGCTTCCGAGATATCGGAGAAGTCGAGCCAGGCGCGGCGGCCTTTCCACATGGAGACATCGACGGTGACCCAATGGGGATCGGGTTTGTGGACGGTTTGGCGGAGGGGTCCGTAGATGGGGGAGCGGAGGAGGGGGAAGCCCTCGACGGCGATGCTGAAGCGGGCGCCGGAGCCGGCGACGCGGAGGTGGATGAAGTCGTGGTCGAGGTCGAAGGTGTGGGATCGGAGGGAGCCCTGGAAGCGGCGGGCGAGGGCGCCGCTGTGGATCCAGCCCGGGTGGGCGAGGCGGAGGGCTGGGGATGGGTTGGGGGCGTTGGAGGTGTTCGGAGAGATCGGGGTTGGGGCGGTGGGGAGGGAGGGGAGGGCGGCGTCGGGGAGGAAGGCCTCGCCGTCGGCGAACCAGTCGTTGCGTGGGAGCGGGGTGTCGCCCGGGCGGAGTTGGAGGGGGCCGAGGTTGGGGGTGGGTTGGATGGGGGTGGCGGGGTGGGATTCGAGGAAGGCGAGCAGGGTGGGTGCGAGGTGTCCGGGGAGGGAGGCGCGGAGGGCGCGGAGGTTGGCGGCGGTCTGGAGGCGGGGGGCGGGGTTGTCGATGGCGCGGTAGGCGTGTCGGGAGCTGCCGAGGATGCCGTGGAGGGCGTAGTAATCGCGGGTGGAGATGGCGTCGAATTTGTGGTCGTGGCAGCGGGCGCAGGAGACGGTGAGTCCTTGGAATGCCTTGGTGACCACATCGATCTGGTTGTCGATGGTTTCGGACTGTTGGGCGCGCACATCGACCGGGGAGTGGACCTGCTGGAGGAGCCAGAACTGGGTGGTGGCGACGAGGGAATCGGCGGTGCCGTCGGCGGGGTTCCGGCGCGGTTCGGGGAGGAGGTCGCCGGCGATCTGTTCGCGGGTGAAGGTGGACCAGGGGAGGTCCTGGTTGAAGGCGCGGACGACGTAGTCGCGGTACTGCCAGGCGCCGAGGATGGGGTAATCGAATTCGTGGCCCATGGTTTCGGCGTAGCGGACCTTGTCGAGCCAGTGGCGGGCCCAGCGTTCGCCGAAGTGGGGGGAATCGAGGAGGGCATCGACGCGGGCGGCGAAGGCGACGGGATCGGGTCTTGGGTCGCGTTCGAAGCCGGCGACCTCCGCGGGTGTGGGTGGGAGTCCGGTGAGGGCAAAGCTGGCGCGGCGCAGGCGGGTGGCGCGGGGTGCGCGGGGTGCTGGGGGGAGGCCGGCGGCTTCGAGGCGGGCGAGCACGAAGCGGTCGATGGCGGAGGCCGGCCAGTCCTGACGGCGGACGGTGGGCGGGGTGGGGCGGGTGACCGGTTGCCATGCCCAATGGTCGGCGCGGCGTTGGGCGACATCGAAGCCGCGGGTGTGGGATGGCGTGGGCGGCGGGTTGTCGGTGTCGGGGGTGTCAGTGGGGGTGTTCTCGGACGATGCGGTTGCGGGCCAGGGGGCGCCGAGGGCGATCCAGCGTTGCAGATCCTCGATCGCCGCGGCTGGCAGCCGGGTTTTCGGGGGCATCTGGAGGTCGGGGTCGTCGTAGCGCACGGCGCGGAGGATCAGGCTGCGGTCCGGCTCGCCGGGAACGAGCGCGGGGCCGGTGTCGCCGCCCTGGAGCAGGTGTTGGCGGCTGTCGACACGGAGGCCGGCCTTGCGTTTGTCGGCGTCGCTGCCGTGACAGGTGTGGCAATGGTCGGCGAGCAGGGGCCGGATGCGTTTCTCGAAGAACTCGATGGCCGCGGGGTCGGCGGGGTTCCGGGGTGGATCGGCGGGGGCGGAGGCGGTGGAGGGGGTGACGGTCGCGGCGGCTGCGGCGAGGAGGATCCAAATCGACGCAAAACGAACCATGAAGGCGGGCGGGTTCGCTCGGGGTGTGTCGGCCGGCGGGATCATGCGCGCCATGAACGTCGGGACGCATCGGGTGAAAGTCCAGTCCGCAAAGTCCGCGAAGTCGGCGAAGTGCGGGACCGCTCGGGGAAGCGCCGGGGGGGATGCGGGGGTGGGATCAGGCGCGGGTGGCGCGCAGGGCGGCGGCGAGGCGTTCGGCGAACTCGTCGAGCACGGCGTGGTCGTGGGCGATGGACAGGTAGAGTTTGGTGCCCATGGGATTGAGGAAGACGCGGGCCTTGAGCAACTCGAGCATGACGGCGCGGTTTCGGCGGCGGTCGGCGCGTTGCCAGCCCGCATGGTCGTGGATGGGTTGGTCGCTGAAGGCGATCTGGGCGAGGGGTCCGAGGCCGAGGACCTGGGCGGTTTCCTGTTCCTGACGGAGGGTGGATGCGAGGACGTGGCGGAAGCGGTCGCCGAGGGAGTGAAGGGCGTCGTGGACGCCCGGGGCGCAGAGGATGTCGAGGGTGGCGAGTGCGGCGGCGCAGGACACGGGGTTGCCGCCGGTGGTGGAGGCGGACCAGAGGTAGGACGGGTGGTCGAGGCGGGCTTCGTTGACCACCTCCATGATGTCGGCGGCGCCGCCGAAGGCGCCGATGGGGAAGCCGCCGCCGAGGGCCTTGCCGTAGGCGGCGAGGTCGGGTTGGACGCCGAACCAGGCGGCGGCGCCGCCGGGTGCGAGGCGGAAGCCGGTGACCACCTCGTCGAAGATGAGGACGATGCCGTGGCGGCGGGTGAGGTCGCGGAGTCCCTGGAGGAAGCCGGGTTTCGGGGGGAGGCAGCGGTGGACCGGTTCGACGATGACGGCGGCCAGCTCGTGGGCGTGGCGGCGGATGAGGTCCTCGGTTGCGGGCAGGTCGTTGAACGGGGCGGCGACCACGCGGGAGGAGATCCAGTCGGCGCCGGTGCCGGAGGGGTCGGCGCTGGAGCCATCGGGTGTGGTGCCGCGGAGCATGGCGGCGACGCCGACGGGGTGCTGGCCGTGGTAGGCGCCGGAGAATTTGAGGACCTTGGGGTGTCCGGTGGTGGCGGCGGCGACGCGGAGGCACATGAGGGTGGCCTCGGTGCCGGAGGCGACGAAGCGGATGCGTTGGAGGAAGGGGGCGAGGGTGTGGAGGCGGTCGGCCAGTTCGACGGCGCGGCGGTTGACCGAGGCGAAGTTGGCGCCGAGGGCGGCCTGGCGGGAGGCGGCTTCGATGACCCGCGGGTGGGCATGGCCGACGAGGGCGGAGCCCCAGGCCATGGTGAAGTCGATCCAGGCGTTGCCCTCGGAATCCCAGACCCGCGATCCGAGCCCGCGGTCGAGGACGGGGAGCAGTTCGGGGGGTGCGCCGTATTCGCCGTTGGAGGCGCCGGGGAAGAGGTCGCGGGGCATGTCGGCGGCCAGTGAAGCCTGGAATCGGAATGGAGTCAGCCGCCGACCTGTGAAACCCTGGCGTCATGTTTGGCAAGCAGCTGACCCGAACCCGGACATGGACATGGACGCGGACCTGGTGGAGGACGGCGGGCGACCGGGTGCCGGGGCCGCTGGGCGCGGTGTTGGTGTTGTTGGTGGTGGTGTCGTTTCTGGCCGGGGCAGGGGGCGTGGGAGGAATTCGGGCGCGTGCCGACTCCGGGGTGGGCTCGGGGTCGGATGCGGACGCGGCGTTGGCGGCGTATTTCAAGGCGTATCTCGACCGTCGTTTCGAGCTCGAGCCCACCGTGGCGAGCCTGTTGGGGGACCACCGGTTTGACGATCGGCTGGAGAATCCGACGCCGCAGGCGCGGGCCGGGTGGGTGGACCTGGCGCGGCGGACGCTGCGCGGGTTGCCGAGGGCGGTGGATGCGGGGCGGCTGAGTGCGGACGGGCGGATCGACCTGGAGATCCTGAGGCACGAGTTGGAGTCGGCGTTGTGGATGGCGGCGAACACCCGGCCGTTCGAGGAGGATCCGCGGACGTACAATGCGTACATCAGCGACAGCGTCTATGTGCTGTTGGCGCAGTCGACGCTGTCCCGGGAGACGAACGTGGCGCATGCGATATCGCGGATGGAGCGGATTCCGGAGGTGATCCGGACCGCGCGCGCGACGCTGCGGAATCCGCCGAAGCCGATCCTGGAGACCGCGATACGGCAGAATCGCGGGGCGATAGCGTTTTACGGGAAGGAGGTGTTCGAGCTTGCGGGAGGGACGGCGCAGGAGCCGGCGTTGCGGGCGGCGGCGGCGCGGGTGGTGGAGGAGCTGGAGGGGTACCAGGGGTTTCTGGAGGGGGAGCTCATGGCGCGGGCCACGGGGGAATGGCGGTTGGGGAAGCGGCGTTTCGCGCGGAAGCTGGAGTGGGTGTTGAACGCGGGCATGAGTGCGGACGAGGTGCTGGCGGATGCGGAGGCGGAGTTTGAGCGGGTGCGCGGGGAGATGTACGTCGTGTCGCGGCAGCTATGGAGCCGGTATTTCCCGGGGGAACCCCTGCCGCCGTCGGATGCGGCGGGGCGCCGGGACACGATCGCGCGGGTGACGGAGGCGGTGGGGCGGGAGCATGGGCGGCCGGAGGAGCTGGTGGACGACGCGCGGGCGACCGTGGACCGGATCCGGGCTTTCATTGCGGACCGCGACATTCTGCGGCTGCCGGATCCGGACCGTTGCCGGGTGATCGAGATGCCGGAGTTCAAGCGTGGGAACTCGCTGGCGTATCTGGAGTCCGCGCCGCCGTTGGAACCGGCGACGGTGAGCTACTACGCGGTCAGTCCGCCGCCGTCGTACTGGGGTGAGGACCGGGTGAAGAGTTTCCTGGAGGAATACAACCGGCACATGCTGCAGATCCTGACGATTCACGAGGCGTACCCGGGGCACTACGTGCAGCTCGAGTATTCGAACCGTTCGCCGTCGCTGATCCGGCGGGTGCTGCAATCCGGGGTCTTCATCGAGGGTTGGGCGGTGTACACGGAGCAGATGATGCTGGACCAGGGGTATGGGGAGGGGGATCTGCCGCTGCGGTTGAACCAGTTGAAGTTCTATCTGCGGGCGGTGGCGAACGCGATTCTGGACCATCGCATGCATTGCAGCGGGATGACCGACGACGAGGCGTTCGCATTCTTGACCGAGGGGGCGTTTCAGTCGGAGGGCGAGGCGCGGCTGAAGCTGGTGCGGGCCAAGCAGACCTCGACGCAGTTGAGCACCTATTTTGTGGGTCGGATGGCGATGCACCGGCTGCGGGAGGCGGTCCAGCGGGAGCTTGGGGACCGGTTCGAGCTGGGGCGGTACCATGAGGCGGTGATCGGGCATGGGTCGGTGCCGACGAAGTATCTGCCGGAGCTGGTGCGGGAGCGACTGGCGCGGCCGCGGTGAGCGGGGGCGGGGATCCGGATTTGACGGGGGGAGGGCTGCGGTGTTGGTTTTGGCCGCATGAACAACGAGGTGACACGGCGTCGGTGGCTTGCGGTGGTTCCGGTGGTGCTGGCGGCCGGGTATTCGACGGCGGTGGCGGCCGAAGCGGACGACCTGGGGAAGCTCGAGCGGGAGGTGCGGAACGCCGTGGAACGGTTCAAGCGGGCGGACTCCGGTTTGGAGAGCCTGATCCATGCGGCGGCGGGGCATGTGGTGTTTCCGAGGGTGGGCAAGGGCGGGCTGGTGTTCGGTGGGGCGCACGGGCGGGGGTTGGTGTTCGAGAACGGGGTGGTGGTGGGGACGGCGAAGATGTCGCAGTTCACCTTCGGGGCGCAGATCGGGGGTCAATCGTTTGCGGAGCTGATCCTGTTCGAGACCATCGAGGCGCTGAACCAGTTCAAGGAGAGCCGGTACGAGATGGCGGCGCAGATCGGGGCGGTGGCGGCGGCGGAGGGGGTGTCGAAGAATGCGAAGTACGTGGACGGCGTGATGGTGTTCACCCTGGCGAACCGGGGGCTGATGGCCGAGGCGAGCATCGGCGGGCAGAAGTTCACCTTCACGCCGCTGGACGCGAAGTAAGGGACCGGGCGGCGGGGGTCAGCGCGGTTCGGACGGGGTGGATCGGGCGGCGAGGAACTCCCTCAGTTTCTCGGCCATGGCTCCGCCGAAGCCGGGCACCTCGGCCAGTTCCTCGACCGTGGCGAGTTTGAGGCGTTGGACGGAGCCGAAGCGGCGGAGGAGCGCCTGTTTGCGGGCTTCGCCGATGCCGGGGAACTCGTCGAGCAGGCTTTCGCTGATTTTGCGGAGGCGCAGTTGGGCGTTGAAGGTGTTGGCGAAGCGGTGGGCCTCGTCGCGGACGCGCTGGAGCAGTTTGACCGCGGGGCTGTCGAGGCCGAGGCGGAGGGGAATCGGGTGGCCGGGGCGGTGGATTTCCTCGAATTCCTTGGCGAGTCCGATGACCGGGAGGTGGCCGAGGCCGAGTTTGGCCAGTTCGGCGCAGGCGGCGTTGAGCTGGCCCTTGCCGCCGTCGATGAGGATGAGGTCGGGGAGGCGGGGTTTGGTGGGGGGCCTGGGCACCCACGGGGCGGCGAGTTCCGAGCCGGGGTTGGGTTCGTTGCCGGGTTCGCCGCCGGGTTCGTTGCCGGTTGCGGGGCGGTTGCGGGCCTGGGCGGCGGCGGCGCCGGCGGCATCGGTGTCGTGGCGGAACGGGCGGTCGTGGAACGCGGCGCTCACGTCGTCGGCTGCGCGCTGGAGCTCCTCGGGTCCGGCCTCGCCGCCGTCCTCGCGTTCGGCGGGGTCGGCGGGGCTGGCGCGTTCGCCGTGGAGTTCGCGGATGAGGCGGGAGTAGCGGCGGCGGATGGTTTCGGCCATGCAGGCGAAATCGTCCTGCTGGAGGACGCTTTTCATTTTGAAGCGCCGGTAGTTGGCGCGGTCGGGGCGGCCGTGCCAGAAGCTGACCATGGAGGACACCATGAAGGTGCCGCTGATGTTGGAGATATCGAAGCCTTCGATGCGGGCGGGCGGGGAGGGGAGGGCGAGGATGCGGGCCAGTTCGCGGAGGTCGGCCTCGGGGTTGATGGCGACGGGGAGTTTGTAGGGGATGCGCTCGAACTTCTCGGTTTTCTGGGTGGTTTGGCGGAGGTCCTGGATGGCGTCGCGGAGTTGGGCGGCCTTTTCGAAGTCGAGGGCGGCGGCCGCCTGTTTCATCTCGGTTTCGAACTCGGCGATCATTTCGTCGGTCTGGCCGGCGAGGAAGTCGAGGGCGGCCCGGACCTGGGCGAGGTACTGGTCGCGGGAGACGTTGCCGATGCAGGGGGCGGTGCAGTAGCGGAGGTTGCCGTAGAGGCAGTGGCGGTAATCGGCCTCGCCCGGGGTGAGGGGGCGGCAGCCGCGGAGGTTGAAGCGGCGGCGGAGGACGGTGAGGGTGCGGCGGACGGCGCCGGAGTGGGCGAACGGCCCGAAGTAGACGGCGCCGTCGTCCTGGCGCAGGCGGGTGAGGGTGAAGCGCGGGATGGGGTCGTTGAGGTTGACCTTGAGCAGGAGGAAGCGTTTGTCGTCGCGGAAGTCGATGTTGAACCGGGGTTGGAAGTCCTTGATGAGGCGTCCCTCGAGCAGGAGGGCTTCGGCCTCGGACTTCACCACGTGCCAGTCGAAGTCATGGATGGCCTCGACGAGGGCGTTGAACTTGAGGTCCCAGCCGAGGCGGCGGGACGGTTGGAAGTAGGTGGCGACCCGTTTGCGGAGGTCGCGGGCCTTGCCGACGTAGATGACGCGGCCGAAGCGGTCCTTGTGCAGGTAGACGCCGGGTTTGTGGGGCGTCTCGGACAGCTTGCGGCGGATGGCGTCGTGGACGGGCATGGGCGGGCTGGATCGGGTGGGCGGGGGGACGGGGGATTCGGGGTGTCAGGGCGCGAGGCGTTGGAGGGCCCAGGATTCGTCGGGTTGGCGGGAGTAGAGGAATCGGTCGTGGAGCCGGCTTTCGCCGCCCTGCCAGAACTCGATCTCCCGGGGGACGACGCGGTAACCGCCCCAGAAGGAGGGGAGGGGGACGGCGCCCTCGCGGAACTTGCGTTTCATCTCCTCCCATTTCATTTCGAGCACGGCGCGGGTGGAGATGACGCGGCTTTGGGGGGAGGCCCAGGCGGCGAGCTGGGATTGGAAGGGCCGTTTGGCGAAGTAGGCGAGGACCTCGGCGGTGCTGGTTTTGACGGCGGGACCGTTGATGGCGACCTGGCGTTGGAGGGAGAGCCAGGGGAAGAGGAGGGAGACGTTGGGGTTGGCGGCGATGTGGACGGCCTTGCGGCTTTCGAGGTTGGTGAAGAAGACGAAGCCGCGTTCATCCCAGTGTTTGAGAAGGACCGTCCGGGTGCAGGGCCGGCCGGTGTCGTCGACGGTGGCGAGGGTCATGGCGTTCGGCTCGAGGATGCCGGCGGAGCACGCCTGGCCGAACCAGGTTTCGAACTGTTGGAATGGGCTGGGGGCGAGGTCGGATTCGAGGAGGTGACCGAGGCGGTAATCCACCCGCATGGCGGCGAGGCGGGGTTCGGGGTCCGGGGAGGCGGGAGCGGGCGAAGGCGGCGGTGTTGTCGGAGGGTTCGACATGGGGGGAGTGTCGGGTGGCGAACGGGTGGGGGCAAGGGGGCGATGGCGGCGGGGGAACGGCGGGCGGCGGATATGCTCTGGCTTTTGGGGAGGGGACCCGGCTAGACATCCGGACGGTTCCCCCGACACCCCGTTCATCCATGAAGACCGACGACTCGAGCACTTCCGGCCAAGGTTTGCCGGGGGCGTGGTCGATGCCTCTGAAGGTGGCGTTGGTGTACGCGGCGCTGGCGTGGGTGTGGATCCTGGTCTCGGACGGTCTGCTGGACCGGTTGCCATTGGAGCCGGGGGTGCGGCGGTGGGTGAATTCGTCGAAGGGGCTGTTGTTTGTGGCGGTGACGGCGCTGCTGTTGTACGGGCTGCTGCGGGGCTGGGCGATGCGGATGGAGCAGGCGCATCGAGAGCGGCTGCGGGCGGAGACGGCGTTCCGGGCGGTGGTGGAGGCGTCGCCGACGGCGGTTTTTGTGGAAGTGGACGGCCGGTATGCCTTTGCGAACCGCGGGTTGAACCGGCTGCTGGGATTGCCGGACACGGTTTCGCTGATCGGGCGTGAGGTGGACACCCATTTTCCTGCCTCGATCTGGGCGCCGCTGGCGGGGCGGGTTGGGGACGGGACGGGCGGGGGGCAGGGCATGCGGCCGGTGGAGGGGGTGGCGCGGCGGGCCGATCGCAGCGCGGTTTCGGTGGAGTTGACGGCGGCCACATTCGAGCACGAGGGCCGGCCGGGGCTGTTGGTGCATGCGCGGGACATTTCGATGCGGGTGGCGGTGGAGGCGGCGCGGCGCGCGGAGCAGGAGTTGTTGCAGGCGGTGCTTCGGAGCACGACGGACGTCGTCTACGTGAAGGACCCGGAATGCCGTTACCTGCTGATCAACGAATCGGGTGCGCGGCTCCTGGGGCGGCCGGTGGAGGAGATCGTGGGGCGAAGGAACGCGGACCTGTTGCCGGAGGGGGTTGCGGCGGCGCTGGAGGCGTCGGACCAGCAGGTCATGGAGACCGGGCGCCGGTGCGAATTCGAAATGCCGATCGTGCTGGGATCGAAGCAGCGGTATTTCCGGATCTCAAAGGCGCCGCTGCTGGATCCGTCGGGGCGGTTGAAGGGGGTGGTCGGGGTGGCGCGGGACCGGACGGAGGAGATGGCGGCGGAGGCGTCGCTGCGGCGGATGTCGGGCATGTTCCTGCGGTTGCAGGACGAGGAGCGGCGGAGCATTGCGCGCGAGTTGCACGACACCACGGCCCAGTCGCTGGTGGCGGTGAGCCTGGGGTTGTCGGAGGCGACGCGGGCGGCGGAGGAGGGGGGGGAGGGGCTGATGGAGGCGCTGGAGGAATGCCGGGGTCTGGTGGAGGCCTGCACGCGGGATGTCCGGACGCTTTCGTACGGATTGCACCCGCCGATGCTGGACGAGATGGGCCTGGGCGCGGCGCTGGAGGAATACGTGAAGGAGTTCGGACGGCGGTCGGGGTTGAGGCTGGAGTTCGACTGCGTCGGCGCGATGGGACGGCTGGCGTTGGATGTCGAGACGGCGCTTTTCCGGGTGGCGCAGGAGGCGCTGCTGAACGTCCACCGCCATTCCGGGAGTCCGCGGGCGCGGGTGGAGGTTCGGGAGACCGATGGTCACGTGGAACTCGAGGTGAGGGATTCGGGGAAGGGCATTCCGCAGGACCGCCTGGAACAGATGCGTGCCGGGGGTGTGGTCGGGGTCGGGATGTCGGGCATGCGCGAGCGGCTGCGGCAATTGGGCGGGGAACTGACCATCGCCAGCGATTCGGCCGGCACGACCCTGGTGGCCAGGGTTCCGCGGGTGCGGGAGGGGGAGGAGGCGGAGGGCGACGACGGTCCGGTTCGGGCCTTCCGTTGGGTCTGAGGCGCTCCGGGCGCTGGAGCGCGGCGGGTTCTCAGCGGCGCGAGGGGTCGTCGACGGGGAGGGACCCGGTTTCGGACGGCGACACGAGGGGAACGAAGCGCACGGGCAGGAGGCGCAGGGAATCCAGGTGGGGACCGTGGCGGGTGACGAGGGTCAGGTCCTGGCCGTGGGCCAGGTCGCCGACCGGCGCGATCAACCGGCCGCCGTCGCGGAGCTGGGCGGTGAGGGCCGCGGGAACGCGGCGGGGGGCGCAGGTGACCAGGATGGCGTCATAGGGCGCAGCCTCCGGCCAGCCGACGGAGCCGTCGGTTTCGTGGACGGCGACATTCCGGATGCCCAGGCGGCGGAAGGTGGCGGCGGCGTCGCGGGCGAGGCGCGGGACGATCTCGAGGGTGTGAACCTCGGCGACGAGTCGGGCGAGCACGGCGGTCTGGTAGCCGGAGCCGGTGCCGATCTCGAGGACGCGGTCGGAGGGCTGCGGGTCGATCGCCTGGGTCATGAACGCGACGATGTAGGGCTGGGAGATGGTCTGATCGAAGCCGATGGGCAGGGGATGATCGGCGTAGGCCTCGGCCTGGAGATGGCGGGGGATGAAGGCGTGCCGCGGCACGGCAGCCATGGCCTCGAGCACCCTGGGATTGCGGATGTCCCGGCCCGGGGCGGCCAACTGGTCGGCGACCATGCGTCGGCGCGCGGTTTCGAAAGCGTCGTCGCCGGGATCCGGGAGGGCGGGGTGGGTGGGCGGGGCTTTTTCGATGAGGGGAGGGTAGGTGCGGGCGGGGGGATGGGGCGAGGTGGAAGTGGCGTTGTGGAGTGTGCCGGGGACTGCTACAGATGCGGCATGCGCACTTATGGCGGAGCGGTTCGATGGCGGTTGGCATGGATCGCGGGTTGCCTGGGGTGGATGACGGGGGCGATGGGTGCCTCCCCGAACCTCGAGCTTGCGCGCAAGCTCAACGACGCGTTCGTGGAGGTTGCGGAGAGCGTATCCCCGGCGGTGGTGGTGGTGAGGGTCCGGCCGAAGCCAGAGACGGAGCGTGCTTTGGAGGGTGGATGGTTTCGCATGCTGCCTGAGGAGATGCAGCGGGAGCTGCAGGAGCGGCTGGAACGTGAGCGGAGCCGGCCGCGTCGGCAGCCGCCGGAGGACTATTTTCCCGAGCAGGGTTCCGGCGTGGTGTTCCGGGAGGACGGCTTCATTCTGACGAACGCGCATGTGGTGCGGGAGGCCGAGAGGATCGAGGTCCGGTTGAAGGACGGCAGGCGGTTGCCGGCCGAGGTGAAGGGGGTGGACAACGAGTCGGACATCGCGGTCATCAAGGTGGAGGCGTCGGGTCTGGCGGTGGCGAGGCTGGGGGACTCCGCGAAGGTGCGGGTGGGGGAGTTCGCGATCGCGATCGGCGCGCCGTTCGAGCTCGATTACAGCGTGACCTTCGGGCACGTGAGCGCGAAGGGGCGGCGGGTGATGCTGGACACGGTGATGATGGAGCAGGACTTCCTCCAGACCGACGCGAGCATCAACCCCGGGAACAGCGGCGGGCCGCTGGTGAACATCGAGGGTGAGGTCATCGGGATCAACTCGATGATCCGCGGCATGAGCACGGGCATCGGATTTGCCGTGCCGGTGAATCTGGCGCGGGAGGTGGCGGAGCAGTTGATCGCGAAGGGGCGGTTCACCCGGTCGTGGCTGGGGGTGAGCATCGAGCCGGTGGGGGAGAATGCCAATTCGACGCCTGCGGACGTGCCGGTGAAGGAGGGCGTGGTGGTGACGGGGATCATCCGGGACGGCCCCTCGTGGGGTTCGGATCTGGAGACCCAGGACGTGATCGTCGCGGTGGACGGCCAGGCGGTGCGGGACGTGCCGGATCTGAAGCGCCTGGTCAGTCGGAAGATGCCGGGCAAACCGATCCGTGTGGATGTGTATCGGGGTGAGAAGAAGCTGGAACTTCAGCTCGTGCCCGGGGAGTTGCCGGAGGATCGGACGGTTCTGGGGCGAACCACGCGGCGGGAGCCGGTGGAGCCGGACACCACGGAAGTCGCTGGGGTGAAGGTGCGCGTGCTGGATGCGGAGACCGCGAAGCAGCTCGATCTGGAGCCTGGCGAAGGGGTGTTGGTGGAGTCGGTGGACGAGGACAGTCCGGCCGCGGTGCAGCAGATCCAGCCCGGGGATGTGATCACCAAGGTGAACCGCAGGCCGGTGCGCACCCCGAAGGAGTTCCGGACGGTGATGGGGGAGGGTGATCTGCGGAAGGGGATCAGCCTGACGATCGTGTCGGAGCGCGGGCGCAGTTTCCGGGTGCTGAAGGACGCCGGGGAATGAGCGGTCCGATCCCGGGTGACGGAGGGTTGCGCGCGGGGTTGTGCGTGATCGCGATTGCCGCGTGGGGGTAGGTGGGATAGACAGCCCGGGCCATGCGCTTCATTGCGAGCGTCATCGACAAGCTGCAGCGGCATCCGAAGCGGATCGTTTTCCCCGAGGGGCACGAGCCGAGGGTGCTGCTGGCGGCGCGCCAGTTCCATTCGTTGCGGCTTGGGGTGCCGATCCTTTTGGGTGACCGGGGCCGGATCAAGGCGCTGGCGGAGAGCCTGAACGTGTCGGTCGAGGGGATCCGGATCATCGATCCGGAGCGCAGCGACGATCTGGACGCGTACGTGGCGCGTTACGAGCGGTTGCGGCGGCTGAAGGGGATCGAGGAACCGGACGCCCGTTCCGTGGTGGTGAAGCCGAACCATTTCGGGGCGATGATGGTGGCGATGCACGGCGCGGACGGCTTTGTTTCGGGCACCAGCGAGATTTCGGGAAGCGTGCTTCGGCCGTTGTTCCAGATCATCAAGGTCGCGCCCAAGTCCACCACGGCGTCCAGTTGCATGATCATCGAGGTGCCGGACTCGCGGTTCGGGGAGGACGGGGTGATGTTCATGGCCGACTGCGGGGTGATACCGGAGCCCACGGTGGAGCAGTTGGCGGAGATCGCGATTTCGACGGCGCGGCTGGCGCGGCAGATGCTGGGGAGCCGGCCGCGGGTGGCCATGTTGTCCTTTTCGACCAAGGGCAGTTCGCGGCACGGGGGGCGGGTTGCGGCGGCCACGGCGCTGGCGCAGCAGCGGATCCGGGAGGACCGGCTGGAGGTGGACGTCGACGGCGAGCTTCAGGTGGACGCCGCCCTGATTCCGGAGATTGCGGCGCGGAAGGTGCCGGAGAGCCGGGTGGCGGGGCGGGCGAACGTGCTGATCTTCCCCGACCTCAACTCGGGCAACATCGCGAGCAAGATGGTGCAGCACATCGCGCGGGGGAACGCGTACGGCCAGGTCCTGCTGGGCCTGGACCGTCCCGCCGCGGACCTCTCGCGCGGGTCGAACGCCCACGACATCCTGGGTGTCGCCGCGATCGTGGGGCTTCAGTCGATCGAATACGCCAATCTCTATCCCGAGGCCGGCAAGGCGTTGCCGGGGGACTGACTCTGACCCACCGCCGCCAGCCCACCGATGTCGAGGAATCTCAGCACACCGCGGGTGTTCGTCGCCGCCACCCGGATGAACGACGGCAAGACGACCACCTCCCTCGGCCTGCTTTCCGCCCTTCAGAAGCACTACCCGCGGGTCGGCTACATCAAGCCCGTCGGGCAGCGGTTCGTTGAGGTCGAGGAACAGAAGATCGACGAGGACTCGGTGCTGATGCAGCGGGTCTACCAGATCAAGGCGCCGCTGGTGGACATGAGCCCGATCGCGGTGGAGCCCGACTTCACCCGGCGGTATCTCGCCAGCGCGAACAACGACGTGCTGGTGCGCCGGATCGAGCGCGCCTTCGACCGGGTCTCCTGGGAGAAGGATTTCGTGATGGTGGAGGGCACCGGCCATGCCGGGGTCGGTTCGGTCTTCGACCTCTCCAACGCCACCGTCGCGCGGCTGCTCGGGGCGAAGGTCGTCATCGTCAGCCAGGGCGGCATCGGCAAGCCGATCGACGAGGTCGCCATGAACCAGGCGCTGTTCGAGCGCGAGGGCGTCGAGATCATCGGGGTGATCCTGAACAAGGTCCTGCACGACAAGATCGATTCCATCACCGACTTTGCCCGGAAGGGGTTCAAGCGTCGGGGCCTCGAGCTGCTGGGGGTCATTCCCCACCAGCCGATCCTGTCCTCGCCCACCGTCGCCGCCATCCGTGAGGAACTCGAGGCCGACGTGCTCAACTCCAACACCGGCATCAACCACATCGTGGGGCGGGTGGTGATGGGTGCGATGAGCGTGCATCACGCGATGCACCACTTCACCCCGGGCGCGCTGGTGATCACCCCGGGCGACCGCGAGGACATCCTGCTCGCCGCCGGGGCGGCTCAGGGGCGGGCGGACCAGAACGCCTCGCTTTCCGGCATCATCCTGACCGACAACGTCAGGCCCTCGGCCCCGGTGATGCGCATCATCCGCGAACTGCCGTTCCCGGTGCTCCTGGCGGAGGGCGACAGCTACCAGGTGGCCTCGTGCGTGCACGATCTCACCGTGAAGACCCGCCCCTCGGACACCCAGAAGATCGAGATCATCCGCGACGTCGTGGGGCGCCACGTGGATGTCGCGCGCATTCTTCAGCTCCTTTGACCGCTCACCGCATGGATTCCAAGTCCGACCTCCCCCTGAACCCCGCCCTCGAGGGGCTTCCCGTGTACCAGCCGGGGCGTCCGATCGAGGAGGTCGCCCGCGAGTTCGGGCTGCCGCTGGGCGGGATCATCAAGCTCGCATCGAACGAGAACCCGCTGGGGCCGTCGCCGAAGGCGCTGGCGGCGATGCGGGACGTGCTTCCGCATCTGCACCTGTATCCGGACGGCAGCGCCTTCGAACTCAAGCGGCGTCTGGCCGGGCGGCTCGGGGTCGCGCCCGAGAACCTCGTGCTCGGCAACGGCTCGAATGAGATCATCGAATTCGTCGGCCACGCCCTGATGCGGCCTGGCGCGGAGATCGTGGTCTCCGAGTACTGCTTCGCCATCTATCCGCTCATCGCGCGCATGATGGGCGCCTCGGTGAGGACCGTGCCGGCGCGGGACTTCGGCCACGACCTTCCGGCGATGGCGCGGGCGATCGGGCCGTCGACCACGGTGGTGTTCGTTGCGAACCCCAACAATCCGACCGGCACCCTGGCCTCCAAGGAGGAGCTGCTGGCGCTGGTGGAATCGGTGCCGTCCTCGGTGCTGCTGGTGGTGGACGAGGCCTACATCGAGTTTCTCGACGACCCGCTGGATCTGCTGCCGGCGATCCGCAGCGGTTCGCGGCCGAACCTCCTGGTCATGCGGACCTTCTCGAAGATCCACGGTCTGGCCGGGCTGCGGCTGGGCTATGGGATCGGGGTTCCGGCGCTGGTGGGTGCGCTGGAGAAGATCCGGCAGCCGTTCAACATCAACGCCCTGGTCCAGGCCGCCGCGCTGGCGGCGCTCGGGGACGACGACCACGTGGCGCGCACGCGGGCGGTGAACCGGGAGGGGCTCGCGCTGTTGACCGCCGGTTGCCGGGAACTCGGGCTGGCCGTCGTGCCGAGCGCGGCGAACTTCCTGCTCGTGGAAGTGGGGGACGGGCAGCGGGTCTTCCAGGAGCTCCAGCGTCGGGGCGTGATCACCCGGCCGATGGGCGGCTACGGCATGCCGCGGCACGTTCGGATCTCCGTGGGAACGGCGGAGGAGAACCGGCGTTGCCTCGAGGCCTTGCGGGCGGTTGTGCGCTGAGGTTCCGCCTGAAAACCGGAGGGACCCCCCGCGGGGGCCCTCAGGCGAGGCGGGTCTCGGTGCCCGCGCCGGGTTGGGTGCGGGTTTCGACCCAGCGGGCCATGAGCCAGAGGAGGTCGCTGAGGCGGTTGAGGTAGACGATGATCTCGGCGTTTCTCAGTTGATCGGCCTCCTGCAGGGCGCAGACGCGGCGCTCGGCGCGGCGGGCGGTCGTGCGGGCGACGTCGAGGGCTGCGGCGTCGGGTGTGGCGCCGGGTGTGGCCCAGCCCTTGAAGGTGATCTGCTGCGCCTCCAGTTCCGCCACCACCCGGTCGAGTTTCTCGGTGAGGGCGGGGTGGACCGTCGGGAAGCCGTCGGCGACGTAGCGGGGGAGATCATCGACGGCCGTGGCCAGTTCGCCCATGACGGTGACGAGGTCCTTCTGGATGGGGAGGATGGTTTCGCGAAGGAAGCTGTGGGGGGTGGTGGCGCGGGCGAGGCCGAGGGCGGCGTTCAATTCGTCGACGGTTCCGTAGGCCTCGACGCGGGGGTGGCACTTGGAGACGCGCCGGTTGTACATCAGGCCGGTCGTTCCGTTGTCGCCGGTGCGGGTTGCGATGCTCATGGGTTCGTTTCGAACGGGTGGCGAGTATGGCTCAAACCCGGTGGTGTTCCACCGGCAATTGGCGGACGGCGCACGGCGGGGGTGGTGGCGGGGGTGATGGCGGGGTGGGATTGGACGTGCAATTGACGGGCGGAGGGGTGCGGTTGATGCTCGCGACCGCTCGCGCCGTCATGAATGCCAAAATCCTTCTCAAATCGCTGTTCGTCGTGCTGGTCCTGCTGCTTCTGGTGTTGATGGGCATGAACAACCGGGGGGTGGTGGACTTCGCACTGCCGCCGTTGATTCCCAGGCGGATCCAGCAGCCCGCGGCGCTGATGTACTTCGCCTTTTTCGCCATCGGTTTTCTGACCGGCACCATTGTCTGGGCCGGATTGGGCAAGGGTAAGAAGGGCGGCTCGAACCGTTCCTCGGGCGGGAAGTGAGCGGTGCGCCGGTGTCATCGAAACGGAGGTGTGGCGTGGACGCGGAACTGGAGTTCAGGAAACGGGCGGGGAACGGCCGGGCGCGGAGGGTGCGGCGGGCGCTGGCGTTCGCCTGTTTCTGGGGGCTCGCCTGCGCGGTGGTTGCCGCCGGGGGGGCCACGGTTCCGGCGGACGCGGCGCTGGAGGGGGCCGATGACGACCCGTACGTGTCGGGCGCGTGCCGGGGGCGGGTGTCGGCCGGGTACGTGGACCGGCGGTTGCGGGTGGAGTGGCGGTTGGAGGACGCGGGGTGCGGCGGGACGAACCGGGCGGCGGCGGCGGTGCCTCGGGTGGTGTTGAGCACGGATGCGCCGGGTCACTGGCCGGTGCGCGACTGGCGGTCGTGGCCGATGACCGCGGGTGCCGGTGGGTGGGAGGCGCGCATTCCCCTGGTGTCGGCGACCGCCCCGGTCGTCTATTTCGTGGAATCGGTCGCCGGCGGGGTGACGAACGCTTCAGCGATGCGTTGTTTTCGGCCGGTTGCGGCGGGGGTGACGGAGGCCACCTCGCCGTTCACCGGGCATTTGGATGGGTTCGAGCAGGGGTTGGTGGGGTGGGAATGGGGTGGGAGCGGGGATGGGGCGGAGTGGATGGGGTTGACCGAGGAGGCGTGGACGGGGCGCTGGGCGATGCGGGTGACGGTGCCGCGGGGTCGGGCGTCGGCGACGGTGGGGACGGTGCGGTTGCGCAGTTGGATGCTGGAGGGGGGAGTTGCGGGTCGGTTGGTGATGGCGGCGCGGACGACGGGGGGTGAGGGGCGGTTGCGGTTCGCGTTGCATGGGAACGCGAGGACCTCGGGGCTGGCGGTGTATCCGGCGAAGGGGGAGGAGGCGGTGGGGCCGGTGTGGCGGCGGGTGGAGGTGCCGCTGGAGCATTTTGTGAACCTGCGGCCGTGGACGGTGGACTGGCTGACGATTCAGTTCGTGGCGGACGCGGGGCGGGTGGTGGTGCTGGACGATTTGGAGCTGGAGGTGCGCTGAGGGGCGGGGGCGGCGACGCGTTCGACCTCGCGTTTGTAGGCGTTGATGCCATCGACGATGGCCTGGGCCATCCTGCGGCGGCCGGTGGTGCTGTAGATCCAGCGGGCGTCGGAGGCGTTGGACATGAAGCCGCCTTCGACGAGGACGGCGGGCATTTCGGAGAGGCGGAGGACGAGGAAGCGGGCGCGGCGGACGCCGCGATCGGCGGAGCCTGGGAGGCCTTTGAGGAGGGCGCGTTGGAGGTGGTAGGCGAGGAGGACGTTATGGGAATCGCACTCGTTGCCGGCCCAGGCGCGGAGGGAGCCGACATCGGCGCTGACGTTGGTGGACTTGGCGCCTTCGGGGGTCATGGCGTAGACCTCGATGCCGTTGGCATCCGAGCCGCCGTTGGCGGAGGCGTTGTAATGGAGGCTGACGAAGAGGTCGGCGCCGGCGCGTTTGGCGATGGCGGTGCGTTCCGGGTGATCCACGTAGGAATCGTTGTGGCGGGTGAGCACGACCTTGTAGCCCTGTTGGACGAGGCGGTAGCGGACCTCCTGGGCGAGGGAGAGGGTGTAGGTTTTTTCGAGGCGGCTGCCGAGTTTCTGGCCGGGTTCCTTGCCGCCGTGGCCGGGGTCGAGGCAGATGGTACGGACGGAGCCGGTGCGGGGCTGGCGGCGGGGGTGGATGAGGGCGTCCATCACGCCGCGCAGGTCCTGGTTGGAGACCATGACCTGGCCGGTGGCGACGACCACGGGGAAGGAGAGCCAGAGGGCGATGCCGTTGTGTTCGATGCGGCTGCTGTCGACCTTCAGTTCGAAGCGGTCGGAGCCGTTGGTGAGGATGACATCGCGGCTGGAGCCGTTGCGTTGGAGCTTGAACCCGCGGAGGCGGGCCCAGTCGGCGACGCGCACGTAATCGCGGTTCTTGATCCGAACCGTGGTGAGGGACGCCGCAAAGGCCGGTCCGCCCAGGAGGAAGGGGGCGAGCACCAGCATCCGGATGGCTGTGCGTCGGATCAGCTTCAAGACGATGAACTTTGGAACCTCGGGACGTCGGGTTCAAGCAACGGGTCCGGGAAATCGAGGGTCGGCGGGTTGTGGAGGGTGGTTTGGGGGTGGAGGGAACCGGCGTGGGGGGAAAACCGTTGCGCCAGGGAACCTTGGTTTCTAGATTGGGCCGCGGGCTTGAAACAGATCACCTAAGACACCGTTGGAATGAGCAACCCTACCTCCCCGGCACGCGGATTGGACGGAATCGTTGTGGCGAGCACGCGTCTGAGCGACGTGCGAGGCGACGTTGGAAAGCTGGTCTACTGCGGGTACGACATCGATGAGCTCGCGGGCAAGGTGACCTTCGAGGAGGTCGTGCATCTCCTTCATCACGACAGGCTTCCGAATCAGGCGGAACTGGCCGAGCTGCGGACGACGCTGGCCGGCTTCCGTGATCTTCCCCGGGCGATCAAGCAGATCATCCAGAAGCTGCCGCGCAACGCGCCCCCGATGCATGTCATCCGGTCGATCGTTTCGATGCTCGGCTGTTTTGACACGACGGCGGACGACGATTCGATGCACGCGCAGCGGCGGAAGGCGCTGCGGTTGATCGCGCAGATGCCGGTGATCACGGCGTATTTCCACCGGCACCGGCAGGGGTTGCCGCTGGTGGATCCGGATCCCTCCCTCGGCGAGGCGGCCAACTTCCTGTACATGGTGAACGGCGAGCCCCCGAACGCGGAGATGGAGGGCACGATGGACGTCTGTTACATCCTTCACGCCGAGCACGGGATGAATGCGTCGACCTTTGCGGCGCGGGTGACCATCGCGACCCTGAGCGACATGTATTCCGCGATCACCTCGGCCATCGGGACCCTGAAGGGTCCGCTGCACGGCGGGGCGAACGAGGGGGTCATCAAGATGCTGCTGGAGATCGGCTCCCCGGACGGGGTCGACGCCTACATCGATGAGGCGCTGGCGCAGAAGAAGAAGATCATGGGCATCGGCCACCGGGTGTACAAGGTGCTGGACCCGCGCGCGCCGCATCTCCAGCGGATGTCGCGGGTGCTCAGCGCGAAGATCGGCGAGCCGAAGTGGATCCAGATGAGCGAGCGCATCGCCGAATTGATGCTCCAGAAGAAGGGGCTGAACGCGAACGTCGATTTCTATTCGGCGACGGTCTACTACTCGCTGGGGATTCCGACCGATCTGTTCACCCCGATCTTCGCGATCGCCCGCACGGCGGGCTGGACCGCGCACGTGCTGGAGCAGTTGGCGGACAACCGGCTGATCCGCCCGCAAAGCCTCTACACCGGGCCCATCGGCCTGAAGGTGGTGCCCCTCGCCGAACGCTGAGCCCTTCACATTCCTGGCGCCGCCCGTCCTTCCGAGGGCGGCCCGTGGCCTTCGCGACCCGAGGTCGAGGCCCTGCCGCTCCGTTTTGCGGCGGTGCCGGCGGCGTCGGGTCGATGCGTGCCGGGGCCGGGTGGGTGAATCGAATCTGAGACTACTGCTGACCCCTGTATGAACCTTCACGAATACCAGGCGAAACAACTCCTCCAACGACATGGCGTCGCCGTGCCGGCCGGCGAGGTCTGCGAGACGGCCGAGGCTGCGCGGGGCGTCGCGGACAAGCTCTTCGGCGCGGGCGGCACGCTCGCGGTGGTGAAATCCCAGATTCACGCCGGCGGCCGGGGCAAGGGCACCTTCAAGAGCGGCTTCCAGGGAGGCGTGAAGCTTTGCCGGAGCGCCCAGGACGTGGAGGACAAGGCCCGCGCGATGCTGGGGCAGGTGCTGGTGACCAAGCAGACCGGGGCCGAAGGGCGCCTGGTGCGCAAGGTGCTCGTCGCCGCCGCGCCGGACATCCGCAAGGAACTCTATCTGGCGGTGCTGCTCGACCGCGGGACCGGCCGGCCGATCGTGATGGCCAGCACCGAGGGCGGCGTGGACATCGAGGAGGTGGCGGAGAAGACGCCGGAGAAGATCATCAAGGAGACCATCGATCCCGGGCTCGGTTTCCAGTCGTGGCAGGGCCGGAAGATCGCCGCGGCGCTGGGCCTCCGGGGCGAGCTGATGACCCAGGCGGTGAAGCTGCTCAAGGGCGTCTATGACACCTGGTGGGCCAGCGACGCCTCCCTGGTCGAGATCAACCCCCTCTGCATCGTGGACGGACCCGGCGGCAAGCCGCAGCTGGTCGCCGTCGACGCCAAGATGAGCCTGGATGACAACGGCCTGTTCCGGCATCCGGACATCATGGGGATGCGCGACCTCGGCGAGGAGGCGCCGCTGGAGATCGAGGCCAGCAAGCACGCCCTGAACTACATCAAGCTGGACGGCAACATCGCCTGTCTGGTGAACGGCGCCGGGCTGGCGATGGCGACCATGGACATCATCCAGCACTTCGGCGGGCAGCCCGCGAACTTCCTGGATGTGGGCGGCGGGGCGAGCAAGGACCAGGTGACCGCGGCGTTCCGCATCATCCTCGCCGATCCCAACGTGAAGGGCATCCTGGTGAACATCTTCGGCGGCATCATGGACTGCAACGTCATCGCCACCGGCATCGTCGAGGCGGTGCGGGAGACCGGACTGCGTCTGCCGCTGGTGGTCCGGCTCGAGGGCAACAACGTCGCGGCGGGCAAGGCCACGCTGCAACAATCGGGACTGACCATCATCAGCGGCGACAGCATGGCCGACGCCGCGCAGAAAGTGGTGAAGGCGGTGGCCGCCTGAGCGCGGTCGGCGGTCCCAGAACCAGATTTCCAACCCCGAGCATTTCCTCCCCATGGCCATTCTCGTCACTCCCCAGACCAAGGTCCTGATCCAGGGCATCACGGGCAGCTTCGGCGCCCGGCACGCGCAACTGTCCCTCTCCTACGGCACCCAGGTAGTGGCCGGTGTCACCCCGGGCAAAGGCGGACAGGTGTTCCGCCATGAAAAGCACGAGGTTCCGATCTTCGACACCATCGCCGAGGCGGTGAAGGCCACGGGCGCCACCGCCAGCGCGGTCTTCGTCCCGCCGGCCTTTGCCGGGGACGCCATTCTCGAAGGTGTCGACGCCGGGCTCGACCTGGTGGTGGCCATCACCGAGGGCATCCCGGTGGTGGACATGGTCCGGGTGAAGCACGCGATGCGCGGCAGCCGGACCCGGCTGATCGGGCCGAACTGCCCCGGGATCGTCACCCCCGGCACCGGTCCGGATTCCCAGGGGGGGTGCCGAATCGGCATCTCGCCGGGGTACATCCACCGGAAGGGCAACATCGGTGTCGTCTCCCGCTCCGGCACGCTGACCTACGAGGCCGTCTGGCAGTTGACCTGCCGGGGCGTGGGCCAAAGCACCTGCGTCGGCATCGGCGGCGACCCGGTCAACGGTACGTCGCACCTGGACGTGATCCAGATGTTCATGGCCGATCCCGAGACCCACGGGATCATCATGATCGGCGAGATCGGCGGGTCCGCCGAGGAGGAGGCCGCCGCCTGGATCAAGGCGCATGGAACCAAGCCCGTGGCGGGTTTCATCGCGGGTGCGACCGCGCCTCCGGGACGCCGCATGGGGCATGCGGGCGCGATCATTTCCGGGGGCAAGGGCACGGCCGCGGCCAAGATCGAGGCCTTCCGCGAGGCGGGCATCGGCATCGCCACCACCCCCTCCGACATGGCCGACACCCTGCTGAAGATGATGTGAACCGCCGCTGAGCCCTCACCGCGCGCCGCGCCCAACACGGGCGCGGGCTGAGGGCTGCGGACGGACGGTCGGTCCTGCGACGGGTCACCCGGGGCCGTCGTCCACGCCCTGCCTCGGGCTCAGGCCGTCGGTTGGTGGATGTTCCACCAGCGCTTGCAGTAGACGCACTTGGTGTCGCCGCTCGGGGACACCTCCTGATCCGGTCCGAGGTTCGCGCCGCAGTTCGGGCAGCGGTAGCCCACGGCGCCCGGTGATTCCGCGTCCGCTTCGGGCCCTTCCCCGTGGGGTTCGCCGGGGTCGGCGTTGGTGTTGGCGCGCGAGGCGCGCAGGGCGGAGATGGGCATGCCGAAGCCCATGGCGATGAACATCAGGGCGATGAGGGATCCGACCGCCTTGGCGATCCAGGGCGGCTGCATCCCGGTGCGCGACGGCGACCACAGGCCGATCAGCACCGCGATTCCGATGCAGCCGAACAGGGCGAAGAACAGGAGGACGAAGAGGGGTGGACGCTGGCGGTGGCCGGGTGGGAGGGGTGTCGACGACAAGCCGGTTGTGGAGGCGTCGCGACGGCGGGCAAGGCTCTTGCGGCGCCGCATCATCGGGTCGCCTTTCTCCGGGGTTCCTGACGAACGATCACTTCGAAACCCCCGTAGGCCATTCGCCGGCAATCGAACAGGTCCTTGGTCGACTCCGGGAGGTCGGCGATCCTGGGATCCTGCATGATGGCGGCGTTGGCCTTGTCGCGGGCCTTCCTGGATCGGAAGACGGCCCAGGCGAAGATCACCGTCTCATCGGGTTTGGCGCGGGACAGCTTGGGGAAGGACACCATTCCGCACGGGGCGTTCATGTCCTCCCCGGCGCATTCGAAATACTGGAGAGCGCCGTGGTCGCACCACACCTTGCCGGCCCTTTGGGCGAGGCGTCGGTAGGCGTCGAGGTTGCGGGTTGGCACGGTGAGGACGAATCCATCGACGTAGGCCTTCATCGGTGGACGCATTGGGAGGGAAAGCTCGCCGGAACGTCAATGGTTCACTGCGGGCTCCGAGTGACTCGGGCGGCCGGAGGGGCGCCGGGTTTGGGGGTACAAAAAGACCACTCCGCCGACCGCCGGTGTTGGATCACCGGCGGTGGCGGAGTGTGAGAACGTCCCGTGTAGGGAAGATGCCCGCGGCTGGCGGGCATGAGTAAGGGGATTAGTACCGGCCGCGTCCGCCGCCGCCGCCGCCGTAGCCACGGCCGCCGCCGCCACCGCCGCCGAAACCGCGGCCGCCGCCACCGCCGCGCTCTTCACGGGGCTTGGCAACGTTGACGGTCAGGGGACGACCATCGAGCTGGGCGCCGTTGAGGGCGTCGATCGCGGCCTGGGCTTCGCCTTCGGAGGCCATGGTGACGAAACCGAAACCACGGGGACGGCCGCTTTCGCGGTCCACCATCAGGTTGGCCTCGGTCACCGTGCCGTGCGCGGCGAAGGCGTCGTGCAGATCATTCTCCGTCGTGTTGAAGGAGAGATTGCCGACATAGAGTTTGTTGTTCATTCGATCATTCGTTGACCCGGAGAATTACTGACCTTCTGCCACACTGTTCCCGATCACCGGGTTTCGAACCATCACTGAACGAAGTTCACCTGAGGATTTACCAGACCGTGGAGCGGTTAGCCGCCGGAATAACGAGCGCACGCTGCGGGTCGGTGAGCCGCAAAGCAACCACCAAATCAATTTCTTTTTTGCACCGGGCGCCAGGGGGCCTTCCACGGTGCCGGGGATGGCCTGGCCGCGCCGGCCCGATGGAAGCCTCTCCCGCGTTCCGCGTGCCGGGGGCCGGGGGCCGGGGTTTGTTGGCGGTCGAGGTCGCGGCCCGGGGATTCGCCGATTCGGGTTTTGCCAGGGGATGATGTGGGCCCAGGATGCCGCCATGCCGAAGGAAACCCTGGAAACGAAGGAGCTTGGATGGCGATGCCCGGACGTGGGGGTGAACGGGGATGTGGGGGAGGGAGGCGGGTGGCGCGGGTGGGGTTTTCGTGGGGTGGTGGCGGGGGTATTGGCGGTGGCTGCGGGAGCGATGCTGGCTGGGGCTGGTCCGCGGGCG
>VFQN01000100.1_pt1 | contig 187722 bp, 183 predicted proteins | sample 3512371 | NCBI WGS metagenome assembly VFQN01 (sample SAMN10412370, study PRJNA504923) | tailings metagenome | isolation source: Replicate 2 from Balatoc abandoned mine | place: Philippines: Itogon, Benguet | collected 2017-08-28
GGCACGCGTCGCCAGAAGCAGAGCGCGCGCAGCAGGCCGGCAATGGGCCAGTAGATGAGCAGGGAGATCAGCTGGAGGAGAGCGGAGATCAACGTGATCATGTTCGGCCTCAGACATTCAGTGTGAAGTAGCCGGGAACGTACTTGCCGTTCCGGATATAGCCCAGCAGGCGGCGTGTCAGCGATGTGGTGAGGCTGGTCAGCAGACCCGCAAAGGTTGCGGCCATGACGCCGGAGAACGTGCCGAAGTGGACGACGAGCACCAGCAGGGTGACGCCAACGTCAATGGCAAGGTGGTAGTTGAGCCCGCGCAAGAGCATGCGCGTGGGCAGCTTCAGCGCGATCAGCAGCAGGCTGAGGAAGATGGCGATGCCGGTAGCAATCAAGATGCACTCCTTGTGAGCGTCGCACCCCGCGAAGGCGGGGATAGAAACGACAGGAAGTGATGTCGAAGCAGGCGACGTACACGTCGCCTGCATGGAACGGCGCCGGAGGCGCGAAGAAATTCATGGGTCCCATCCCCACGAAGTGGGACTCCTATGCCGCCTGGGAAAACGTAATCCGAACCGGCCCCCCAGCTTTCCTAAGGGGTGGGAGGAGGATCAAGGCGTGGGGATCTAAGAAAAAAACAAGCAAATCTCTCAGTGCTGTATCCAATGTTGGAACGAGCGAACAGACGAGGAGGGAGTCAATCCTCTTGAAGGCCTCAGGTGGGGCATCGGCTCGGAACACAGAACTGTGGGAGCTGCACAGATACTTTGGCCTTCGGTGCAGACGAGTGGCGCGTGCATCGCCTTCATCAGCACTTGGCCGGCCCCGAGCGCACTGTTCGTTGACACAATAGCGCTCTCACTTCTTGGATCTGCCATGGATGCCACTGGTTTCATCCCCCCAAGCGAGGCCAGCCTGCTAAGTCACCTTAGCTCTCGAACACTGCTGTCGATGGGCGAGCTAATGCAGGCAATGACCGAGTCGCTCCATGAAATGCGTCGCGCAGAACTGGTCGAGATCCTTGAGGCCGGCGGAAGCCTCGGCATCCAAGCCACAGTGGATAAGAGGGGCGAGCGGACATTGAAACTCATCTCGCTCCAACCTAATGGCGAGCAGCGTACCGAGGCGACGATGCTGTTCTCTAATTCTCTTGCGCAGCGGTGAAGCAACGTTGCGAGGCCTCTATGGCCCCAGGTGCGCTAGGTCCTCAAGGCGCGACGTCAACATCGACACGTCTGAGAACCGATATGCCTTCAGGAATGGCGGGGACAGACCGACGACACGGTAGCGGCCGGGCGGAAGAAGAATTCGCGGCACTAATTGCAGATCCAGGGCGGCCTCGTTGTTCGGGTCCATGCGTATAAACAGCATGAAGTCAGAGGACGCTCTGTCGCCAACCCATAAGTTCCACGCAGGCAATCCCTGTCGAGTCTTAATGCTTCGATGTATCTGAAGCGACAGCAATCGACCGTCAGGCAGGGCGAGAACGCTGGTGTACGAGTTCCATCTTCCGTCGAGGCCGACGCTCGCCAAGTCTGCATGAATACGCGTCGCTAGGTCGATGCGCACCCGCTCCATGCCAGCCAAGATCCTCGCTTCCTCTTGGACGTGCTCAGGCCAGTACCCGATCATCGTGTAAGCATTGAAAAGACTGCCGAATCTATGGCTGTAGCCGGCCGCAGTGAATCGGCCGAGCGAGTCGATTAATCTGCCGGAAAGGTAGCCGTGCTGCCGCAGCAACGCACGAAGGTTGTCGAGCAAGAGTTCATCGGGAGGACTGCGTGCCAGATCAACCAAGGCTGCTTGTGTACGTTCGAAGAGCTGCCGCGACACCAGTGGCTCGAACGCGTCAGCCTTGCGAAACTGCAGCTCCGGTGGACTCTCCGTTCGCCGCTTGCCGAGCCTGCTCGAAATTCGGTTGTAGAGGTTGACCCCGACGTACTTCTCGTTGACCAGCATGCCTCTGATCATTGCTCTCGACCATGGAAGTCCACGATCCCTCGGCACAGCCTCAGCGTTCAGTAAATCTGTGATCGCTTGAGGGCCCAAGCGGTCATCTGCGCACAACGAGAAGATGCGTTGTACAAGCTCAACTTCATCGGCGGGTCCAGGTACAAGAATGGTGCGGTCGGACTTGAAGCTCTTGTGCTGCCCTTTCGCCATCAGGCCTTGGGGCTCCCCGTCCCTGTCCACTAGCATTCGCCGGAGGCCCAATCCAGGTGGCCCGCCTTGGCGAAATCCCCGCTCAGTCATCTTTCTTTGGCCCGTGAAGATCTTCTCCGACAGCTCGCGGCTGTACTCGCCGGCCATCGCGCGCTTAATACTTTTGAAAATGGCACTAACGGTCGAGCCGTCCTCGACGAATGGCTCGGCGCAGTAGATGACCTTCAAGCCGGCACGGCGGCAGAGAAATTCATAGAAGGCACTCTCATCGGCATCTTGGAAGCGTCCCCATCTGCTGATGTCGTAAATCAGTACGGCACTGAAAGGAAAATCTCCGGCTTCAACATCTCGAAGCAACCGCTGCAGCGAATCGCGACCCCTGAGATGCAGCCCACTCTTCCCCTCATCGGCATACGTCCGAACGACAGAGTATCCGTGCCGTTCTGCATAGTCTCGGATGGCGGCCTGCTGGTTGATGCCCGAGTAGTCTTGCATCTCTGTGGACATGCGGATGTACTCGGCTGCTGCCAACTTGCCTTCGATGAGTACCTGCCGTCGCTGCCGCTTGGTAACCATGATTCCGCATACAGAGTTGTGGTGCGGTCGTTTTAATCGCAGAACACTCGCGCGACATCTAAGAAAATTCTTAATTTGCGGGAGGGTTTTCCCTTGGTGGCTTATGCGGAGAGCCTGTGAAGTTCGATTGTTCGCCATCGTCAGAAACGGATTTCCATGACACTGGAGACAAGATCGAAGCAGTCATCTTCTTCACGAGCTAGCAATCGTCCTTATAGCGCGCGGGGCCGAGGTGGTTCCAGCCGTCTCTTGCATGGCATGCGCGACGTTGAGATAGTGACCGATGCGAGCTTTGGGGCGACAACGACGAAGCTGATCGAGGTGGCGGGGCAGTACAGGGAGTGCAGGGCGGCGGCGTTTTCGTCAAACCACCGAAACAATTGAATATGTAATCACCTGTACACTGTGTTTCCCCGCCCCATCCGGGCCCGCCACCCTAGTGCCTCTGGCGGGCTGACGAGCTGCTTCGCTCGTTCGGGCTACATGTTTGCGCACCCTTGTGAGGAGTGAGCCAGCATGGTCACCCACAAACCCCTTGCGTCCTCGGCTTCCTTGTCGGAGCTGCTCGGATCCGTCATCGTCACCGGCGACGAGAAGCTCATCCATACCGAGCCGTTTCGCGAATGGGAGCTGAACTATCACTCGGCCACCAACAGCCAGGGCGTCTACCTGATGCATTCGGTGGAAATGGCGCTGGGCGGGGCCGTGCGCGCGCGCATGACGACCGTGCGGCCGTCTCTGGAAGATGCCGCCGTGGTGGCGCTGCTGCGAGAGAAAGCGCACACCTGGATCGAAGAGTACGAAAGGCGCGACCACACCGGCGCCACGGACTTCGGTCCGCTGTAATGCCATGACCTACGCTGGGCGGGACATCTCGCTGCATACCGAAGAACTGCATGGTTGGACGTTGGTGTATGGATCGGCCACAGATGCGCAAGGCGCGTACCTCTTCCACGCGGTGACCATCGAGCAGGGAGGCATCGCGCGTGCCCGTTTGACCATCGTGCGGCCGCAACTGGAGCAGTCGCGCGTGCTGGAAGTGCTGCGCGCGCGTGCGCTGGACTGGACGGCCGCGTACAACCGGCGCGAGCACAGCGGGAACACCGACTTCGCGGCGCTGTAAGGGCGGCCTCATCATCTGCTCAGGGCAGGCGCTTCGCTCCGTCGATGGGTCATCCGGTGGCCGCCAGGCGCAGTTCGATCCGCACTGTCGATAGGTTGTTCTGACCTGCCTAGGCTGCGGCCCTATGAACAAGACCATTCTTCTTACTCTTCTTCCACTCGCCGGCTTTATCGCCGGTTGCTAGACGTCTGGCCCGTTGGTCAGCGGATCCACGGCTCGGACCGTAACGGTCGAATCCCTCAGCCCTGCGCGAGCGGCCGATGCGGCCGAGGCCGAATGCGCCGCCAAGGGCACCGGATTACATGCCCGCTTCGTGGATGTGGCGGGGCGTCGCTACGTGTTCAACTGCGGGTCTTGAGCCGCCGCTACAGTGGTGCAGCGCCTCATTCCAGCCCAGCGAACCACGCCGCATACGGCGTGTTCTTGACCATGCGACGGTTGTAATCCGGCGCTCCGTCGTACCACCACACCGGGCCGCGCTCACCCAGGGCGCGTTTGGCTTCATCCACGCGCTGCCGCGCGGCGGCCCGCACCTCGGCCGGCTCGCGGCCCCGTAGATCTCGCCGCGCATCCATGAGCTGCTGCACCAACGCCTGGCGCTCGCTGGCCGGCAGCGCGGGATTGGCCATGCGCCAGAGCCGGCCGCGCACGACGAAGTAGCGGCCATCTGGCGTAACGGGATGCGGCGGTGGGATTCCGGCTTCTGCCATCTGGGTAGCGTACGCGCGACGATCTACAACCGCAGCACCCTAGGCAACATCAAAGCAGTCCTACAGTACGTGAGCCGGCTACGCCACAAGATTCCCTCTTCACCAATATGAGGAATCGCCATGAGTGACGACACGACCAAGACCGGAGCCGACCGCAAACTCATCAGCCTGGAGCAGGATTACGAACGCCGCGACTGGGCCAAAAGCTTCGGCGTGAGCGAGGAAAAGCTGACCCAAGCCGTTCAGGCCGTAGGCAACTCTGCCGACGCTGTGCGCGAGTATCTGGGCAAGAACCGCTGATGGTGCGCCGTGGCCGCGCGCGACACCCGGCCGGCTGACGGCGACGCCCCCGCGCCGCTGGCGCGCTATCACGCCAAACGCAACTTCGGCCTGACGGCCGAGCCGGCAGGAAAGTCCACGCGCCGGCGCAAGAAAGCGACCGGCCTGGCCTTCGTGATCCAGAAACACTGGGCCAGCCGGCTGCACTACGACTTCCGCCTGGAGCACGATGGCGTGCTGCTCAGCTGGGCCGTGCCCAAGGGCCCCAGCTACGACCCTGCGGACAAGCAGATGGCGATACAGGTGGAAGACCACCCGCTGGAGTACGGCGGCTTCGAGGGCACCATTCCGCCCAAGCAGTACGGTGCGGGCACGGTGATCGTGTGGGACACGGGCACCTGGGAGCCCGTGGGCGACGTGGCCGAGTCGATCAAGAAGGGCAAGCTGATCTTTCACCTGCACGGCCAGAAGCTGGCCGGACTGTGGGAACTGGTGCGCATTGCCAAGCCCGGAGAAAAGCAGCCGCGCTGGATCTTCTTCAAAAAGCGCGGTGACGCCTGGTCGCGCCCGCGCGCCGACTATGACGTGGTGAAGGCCTTGCCGGACAGTGTGGTGACTCAGCCGCTCGGCCTGGTGGAAGAGCGCGAGCCGCGTGGTGTGACGGCGGCGGCCGCTGCGCCGGCGGCAGGGCCCGACCTGTCGAACGCTCGCAAAGCCCCGCTACCCGCCACGCTCAAGCCCCAGCTGGCCACGCTGGCCACCGCGCCGCCGGCGGGCGGGCAGTGGGTGCTGGAGAACAAGTTCGACGGCTATCGCATCCTCGCGCGCATCGCGCGCGGCAAGGTGACGCTGCACACCCGGGGCGGGCACGACTGGACGCACAAGATGCCCACGCTGGCCGAAGCCGTGGCGCGGCTGGGTATCGACTCGGGTTGGCTTGACGGCGAGATCGTGGTGCTGAACGACAAGGGCGTGCCCGACTTCAACGCGCTGCAGAACGCCATGGACAGCACGCGATCGGCCGCGGTGGAGTACTTCGTCTTCGATGTGCCATATCTGGGTGGATTCGACCTGCGCGAGGTGCCGCTGACGTCGCGCCGCGCGGTGCTGCAAGGCATCTTCGAGCAGGCGGGCGAGCAGGATCGTGTGCGCTTCTCCGACAGCTTCGAGGCCGCGCCGGCCCAGATGGTGCAGGCCGCCTGCCAGCTGGGGCTGGAAGGCATCATGATCAAGCGTGCCGATTCGATGTACGTGAGCGAGCGCAGCGACACCTGGCTGAAGCTCAAATGCCAGCAGCGGCAGGAATTCGTGGTGGTGGGCTTTACCGACCGGGCCAACACCCGGGCCGAAGTGGGCAGCATGCTGCTGGCCTACCATGACGCCGCAGGCCAGCTGGCCTATGCCGGCAGCGTGGGCACCGGCTGGGACAGCAAGACCGGGCGCGAGTTGCATGCGCTGCTGAGTGGTCACGTGACCAAGACACCCGCCGTCGATCCGCAGAGCGTGAAGCCCGGCCGCTGGAGCCGCCGCACCGCCGGCGCCGAGCGCTGGGTGGAGCCCGTGCTGGTGGCCGAGGTGGGCTTCAGCGAATGGACGCCCGATGGCCATGTGCGCCACCCGGTTTGGAAAGGCATGCGCACCGACAAGGCGCCGGCGCAGATCACACGCGAACGCGCCGCGCAGCCACCGGGCGGCGCGGCCATTGCGACCACGGCCGGCAGCGCGCTCAAGGTATCCAACCCCGGCCGCGTGATCGACCCGACCACCAAGCTCACGAAGCTGGAGCTTGTGCGCTACTACGAATCGGTGGCGGACTGGATCCTGCCGCACCTGAAGGCACGGCCCGTGTCGCTGGTAAGGGCGCCCACGGGCATCACGGGCGAGCTGTTCTTCCAGAAGCACCCCAAGGAATCGAGCATGCCCGGGCTGACCGAGCTGGACCCGGCCCTGTGGCCCGGCCACGCGGCGCTGCTGGCCGTGGAAAGCACCGAGGCCCTGCTGTCGGCGGCGCAGATGAACGTGGTGGAGTTCCACACCTGGAACTCCACCGTGAAGAAGATCGACCAGCCCGACCGCATCGTGTTCGACCTGGACCCCGGCGAAGGCGTGGGCTGGCGCGACGTGCAGGAGGCCGCCACGCTGATGCGCGCCATGCTGCAGGCGCTGCAACTGGAAAGCTGGTTGAAGACCAGCGGCGGCAAGGGCCTGCATGTGGTGGTGCCCATTGCTACGCGATTCGACTACGACCTGGTCAAGCGCTTTTCTCAGGCGGTGGTGCAGCACATGGCCCGCACCATCCCGGATCGCTTCGTGGCCAAGTCTGGCGGCAGCAACCGGGTGGGCAAGATCTTCATCGACTACCTGCGCAACGGCCACGGCCAGACCACGGCCGCCGCCTTTTCCGCGCGATCGCGCCCGGGCTTGGGCGTGTCGATGACCATCGATTGGGACGACCTGGGCGCGCTCAAGAGCGGCGCGCAGTGGACCATCGCCACCGCGCGCGAATACCTGTCGTTCCGCAAGGCCGACCCGTGGGCCGGCTACTGGAAGAAGCGCCAGGCGCTGGGCCCGGCCATCAAGGTGCTGGGATTCAAACCCGGCTAAGGGATGTGCCCTTGAGACGCGGCAGGGCCGTCGCGTTGTCTTGCAGTTTGCGCACCAGCGCCTGGCGCACTCCCACATGCATCTCGACCGCGCCAACTTACAAAGCGGGTCCGCACTCGCGACAATGCCAGCCAGCGCAAACGTGCATTGGAAGCCGCTAAAATAATGGCTCGGCGTGTGCTGCGTGCGCCCGGGGAATTCGCCCCGTATACGGAGAACGTTAATCCGTTTTCCGTCGGTATTTATGTTGCGCGCAGCAACCACATCGCCTTGGTCCTGCCTGAGCCTTCGAGCGTTCAGGCCCACCGCCGAAATCCTCAATCCCAGCCCGCGTCAGCCTAGCCCATTCGGGCCTGGCTGCTGCGCAGTGGGCGCTTTCTTCTGGAGTACTTCACCATGACTGCCGCACACACGGTGTCAGGCCTGCGCTCGGCCGCACAACGCTTTCTTGCCAGTGAGGCGGCGGGGGGCATCGTCCTGATGTTCGCTGCCGCGCTGGCCATTCTTGTCGCCAACAGCCCGCTGGGGCTGGCCTATCAACACCTGCTGCATGCACCAGCCGGGCCGGCCTTGAGCGACAAGCTCGGCCCCATGACCGCGCACCTGTGGATCAACGACGGGTTGATGGCCATCTTCTTCCTGCTGGTGGGCCTGGAGATCAAGCGCGAGTTGGTGGACGGCCGGCTTTCCACATGGGAGCAACGACGGCTGCCGGCGCTGCCGGCCTTGCTGGGCATGATCCTGCCGGCAGGCATCTACCTGAGCCTGACGCAGGCAGCGCCGAGTGCGCTGAACGGCTGGGCGATTCCGGCCGCCACCGACATCGCGTTTGCCGTGGGCGCACTGGCCCTGCTGGGGCGACACGCGCCGCTGTCGCTCAAGTTGATGCTGGTGAGCGTGGCCATCATCGATGACATGGGCGCGGTGGCGATCATCGCGATCTTCTACACCGCCGCCATCAACGGCTGGGCGCTTGCCGCGGCCGCCGTCGTGGTCGGCGCAATGTGGGCGATGAACCGCGTGGGCATCAAGCGCCTGATGCCGTACCTGCTGGCCTTGGGCCTCCTGTGGTACGTGACGCTGCTGTCTGGCGTGCACGCCACCATCGCCGGCGTGGTGGGGGCGTTCTTCATCCCGTACGTGGCGAGCCCTGCGGCGCCCGATGCGCCGGAGTCGCCGCTGCACCGGCTTGAGCACGCCATCGCGCCCTGGGTGGGCTTCCTGATCGTGCCGGCCTTCGGCTTCGCGAACGCGGGGGTGTCGCTGGCTGGGGTGCAACTGGTTGACATGCTGGCACCCCTGCCGCTCGGCATCGCGGCCGGGCTGTTTCTGGGCAAGCAGCTGGGTGTGTTTGGCGGCGTGGTGCTGGCCGTCAAAGTGGGGTTGGCGGGCAAGCCGCGCGGCGCGACCTGGTTGCAGATCTATGCCGTCGCGATGCTCTGCGGCATCGGCTTTACGATGAGCCTCTTCATCAGCGGCCTGGCCTTCCCCGCCCAGCCGGAATTGGTGGAGCAGGCCAAGCTGGGCATCATGGCTGGCTCGCTGCTGTCGGCCGTCATCGCCTGCGTGATCCTGCGTTTCGCGCCCAAGGCGGCGGACCACGATGCGCAGCGATCGCAGCAACTGGCCGAGCTGCGGCGGGATGGAGACGTCGCCTCCCTCGAAAGGCCAGCCGCCGGCGGCTGAAGGCCGCCGGCCTCAGGCGCTTCGGCCGGCCGCGAGTGCAGCGGGCCGAGCGGTTGCCTGATCCCGCAGCTTGCGCACCGGCGCCTGGCCCATCTCCACCTGCATCTCGGCGATGTTCATCACGGCGCGCAGCTCATCCTGCTGCGCGTGGGTGAGGGCATGGGCGAGGGTGGTGCGCTCCACCTCGTCCAGTGCGCGGCCCAAACTGAGGGCGCGGGGCATGCCCATCATGGCGGCGTAGGCCGCGCGCGGCGCTGCAGATGCTCGCGGCTGAGGTCGAACGCCTCGCCGGCCATGTCCCAAGCCTTGGCGTCTATGGCGCGATCGAGCTCCAGCGGCAGGGGCTCGAGCGGGGCGTCCATGCCGCCCAGCAAGGTGGTGGGGAGGTTGAGGGGTTCGAGCGCGGCGGCCACGGCCGTCTCGGGATTCGTTCGATCGAGGAACACGCGAATCGCCTTCAGGTAAAAGGCTGCGCTGATCCATGCGGCGTAGGCGATCACCAGTTCGCGAACATGCCCACGTCCCGTTGTTCTCTCCGTCATTCACGATGGACAGGGGGATACCCATTTCCGGGTAGGCTCCCAGTCGGCCCGATCGCGCCCGGGCCTGGGCGTGTCGATGCCCATCGATGGGGACGAGCTGGCAGACATCAAGGGCGGCGGGCAGTGGTCCATTGGCACCGCGCGGGAATACCTGTCGTTCCGCAAGGCTGACCCGTGGGGCGGCTACTGGAAGAAGCGGCACGCGCGGAGGCCGGCGTTCAGGCCCCCGGGTTTAGTACCGGATAGGGGATTCCCTTCCTCTGGCACGCCACCTTTGCATAATGGGCGCTGGCCTGTGGTCTCCGGATTGCAGCATGAGCAATCAACGCACTTCGTGACGGCGTGACTGACATGGCATCTGCACAGAACTTTTTCACAACGCCGCTTCGTACTGAAACCCTGGTGGATGGTTGGAGCCTGGTGTTCTCAGTGGCGGACCTGGGCCCACCGGCGTCGTACGTTGTCGAGATGGTGCACCATGGTGCTGTCAAGGGGCGCAGCTCGATGTCCAGGCCCGACCTTACCGAGGAATTCGCCGTCAACTTCCTTCGAGAGCGGGCCATCAAGTGGATAGAGCAGTACCAGAACCGCCCCCACACTGGCAGCTCGGATTTCACGCCGCTGTAGCCGCCGGCTAACGGCCGTTGTTACTGATCACCTTGCGCAATGCCGCTGAATCAATGGGCTTGGCGAGGAAATGGTCCACCGTGGACACGATCAACTGGTAGCTCGCGCCATTGATGTCGGCGCCCGTCATGGCGATGAGTGTGATGTTGCCGCCATAGCGCCTGCGCAACTCACGTGCCAACTCGCCTCCGCTCATGAGAGGCATCATCACATCGAGCAGCACGCAGTCGTAGGGCTGCGATGCCGCCAGTTCCAGGGCGTGCGCCCCGCTGTAAAGTGGCGGTGGCGTCGTAGCCCCATGTGTCCAGCAGCGCCGCCAGGGCGTCCGCAGAGTCGCGGTAGTCGTCGACGACAAGAATGCGGAGGCTGGTCTGGGTATGCATACGGTGCCTGGCGCGGAAAAAGCGGTGACTCTAGTGGACACTTCCGTCACCTGGAGTAGGACGGCGTGCCGGTATCAACAGGATGGTTGATACCGCGGCGTCGCTCACTCCCGCCAGCAGCGAGGTCATACGCAGGCTAGATCATTCCGGATCACCGGCAGCGAGCGATCAGGCCCGCACCACCGGCATATCCTCCCACCGCGTCGTGTAGCACGGCGTCCGGCGGTCCGCCCGCATCGTCCACACACGGTTCTTGCCGGCGCCGCCCGTGCTGCCGCTGTGCAGCGTGCCCTTGCCGTACTTCTCGTTGACCTTGTCCATGGCGGCCATGAGCGCGCTGCGGTCGCGCGCTGGTGAGCTGCTGCCGTCTTCCTCGGGCTCCAGATCCAGCTCGTTCTGGTGCTGGGTGCCGGGCTGCAGGTCGAGCAGCATGACGCCGGCCTTGACCAGGTCGTAGCCCGCTTCGTAGATGGCGCGCATGCCCGCCTGGGCGGCGTGGATGAGGGCCGTGGTGTCGTCGGTGGGCCGGCGCAGGGGCTGCACGGTGCTGCGGGCCCACTGAGGGCCGTGGCGGTGGGGGCTGGTGTGGGCGAAGACCATGACGCGGCCGGCCAGGCTGCCCTGGCGGCGCAGCTTCTCGGCCGCGCGGGTGGCGAATTCGCTCACCGCCTCCACCAGCGGCGGCAGGGTGGCGATGGTGTGGCCAAAGCTGCGGGTGCAGGCCACCTGCTGCTGGGGCGGCGGCGCGTCGTCCAAACTGATGCAGGAGGTACCCTGCAGCTCGCGCACGGTGCGCTCCATGACGACGCCGAACTGGGCACGGATGGCGGCGGCGTTGGCCCGGGCCAGGTCGAGCGCGGTATGCACCTGGCCCGCGCGCAGCTTGGCGCCCTGGCGGCGGCCCACGCCCCATACGTCGGTGACGGGGGTGGCCTGCAGGATGGCATCGCGCGCCGCCGCATCCAGCGCGCCCAGGTGGCACACGCGGGCCAGCTCGGCAGGGTAGCTGCCGGGTTTGCGCTCGGCATCCTTGGCGACGTGGTTGGCCAGCTTGGCGAGCGTCTTGGTGGGGGCGATGCCGATGCAGGTGGGGATGCCGATCCAGCGATGGATGCGGTCGCGCACCTTGTGGCTGCGCGCCACCAGGTCGCCGCGCACGCCGGCCAGGTCGATGAAGCATTCGTCGATGCTGTAGATCTCTTGCGCGGGGCCCAGGCCGGCGGCCAGGGTCATGAAGCGATCGCTCATGTCGCCGTAGAGCACGAAGTTGGCCGAGAGGACGACGACGCCGGCCTCTTCCTCCAGGTGGCGCCACTGGAACCACGGGTCGGCCATGCCGATGCCCAGGGCCTTGGCCTCGTTGCTGCGGGCGATGGCGCAGCCGTCGTTGTTGGAGAGCACGACGACGGGGCGGCCTTCCAGGCTGGGGCGGAAGACGCGCTCGCAGCTCACGTAGAAGTTGTTGCCGTCGACGAGGGCGAGCATGGGTGTGCCTACTTGATGAAGCGGGTGATGGCGCTGGTGACCACGCCCACCACCTCGATGGTTTGCCCGTCGCGCGGCACGATGTCGGGGAAGGTGGGGTTGGCCGGGCGCAGGCGCGTGCGGCCGGCGCGCTGGTGCAGGTACTTCACGGTGAATTCGCCATCGAGCGTGGCGACGACGATGTGACCATGGCGCGGCTTGAGCGCCCGGTTGACCACCAGCGTGTCGCCGTCATGGATGCCGGCGTCGCGCATCGAATCGCCCGCCACGCGAAGCAGGAAGGTGGCCTGCGGGTGGGTGATGAGCACCTGGTTGAGATCGATGCGCTTGTCGAGGAAATCGTCGGCGGGCGAGGTGAAGCCGGCCCGCACGTGCATGCCGGCCACGGGCAGCAGCAGCGGTGGCAACGGGGCCGGCAACGGTGCGCCGGGCACGAGCTGGACCAAGCCGTAGGTGTGGGCACCGGCGGCGAAGGCGATGAGCGGTGACGGGGGCATGGCAGGCACGGCCCCTGCGGGCCGTGGCGTGCGTCAGTGGGCGGCGGCGGGCTCTGGCTGCTGCAGCAGCGCGTCGATCTGGTTGCGCAGCGTAGTGAGTTCTTCGCGGCTGAAATGCGAGGCGAACGGCAGGCCGTTGGCCAGCTCGTACTTGAGCATGAGCATGCCCTGCAACTGGGTGGCTTCGATGCGATCGAGCGCGAAGAACTGCAGGCCCTGCTGGATGACGGCGTCCTGCTGTTCCATGAGGTGGCGGAGCACGCGATCGATCAGGGCGATGGCGTGGCCGGGGTGCAGCTCCACATGCGCGCCCAGGCCCTCGAAATCGATGGCGACGTGGCCGGTGGCGGGTAGCTGGCGGACGGCGATGTCCTTCAACGCTGGCTGATCCATGGTGACAAATCCCCGATTGAAATACTGTACGTACATCCAGTATATTGCCGCCATGGACTCGAATGCAAACTCTGTGAACCCTGAGCACGCGGTGGCGCCCGAGCTGCAGGTGATGCCCGCCGACCTGCGCCATGGCGACCTGCTGTGGTGCGGCGAACGCTGGGGCTGGCGCGCGGTGGCCGGTGCGCTGGAAGATGGCGATGTGGTGGAGGTGATGCTGGCGCGCGGAGACGGTGAGCGCGCCCTGCCGCCCGACGTGCAGCACCAGGCGCTGCACGCACGCAAGCCGGTGCTGATCCGCCGGCCGCCCCGCGACACCGACCCGCTGACCGAGGCGCGCCACGGCTGGGGGCAGCGCTGGGTGGATGGCTTCGTGAACGAGCTGCGCCGCGCCGGCGCGCAGGCCGACATGGAGCGCGCCGCCAGCCACGCCGAGCTGGCCTACTGCCGCACGCTGGCCCGCCAGTACAAGCCCGAGGTGGCCGCGCAGATGTACCTGCGCACGCCCGACACGCCCTGGGTTCAGGCCGTGCTGGGCATGCAGGCGCAGCGGCCATGATGGGGGCCGCCGTGGACCAGATCGACTGGATTGCCGCCTGCGCGCACCGCCTGCACCGGCAGTGGCGCAGCGTGACGATCGAGGACGTGGAAGCGATTGCCGCGTCGCTGTGGCGCGACCCGGTGTTCAAGACGATGACGCCGGTGAAGGCCGCCGAGCAGTGGCTGGAGCCGGTGTTGCCGGGTGGGGAGAAGCAGGCGCCGTTTTGAGGTGTGCGTGGGGTCAGATAGCATGTCGGCTATCGGCCAATAGCGGACATTCGATGAACGACGAAAACATCCGGAAAGCTGGCGTCGAACTTAAAGCATTTGCCGACGATCTCCAGTCGAAGTTCGACGTTGCAAGTGAGAAGCATGAGCGCACGATGCGCAGATTCCGCTTCTTCTCCCATGACCGCGCCAATCTCTGGCGCATGCCTCGTTGGCTTTGGATTCCTTTAGTAGGAAGCTTGGTGCTGATACTTCTTGCGGCGCTGGCGGCTGTGGCGCGAGGTCCGGCGTGATGTCCGCTTCGGGCCCGAAGCTGACATGCAAGACGAACGGAAGGGCCTATGCGGTGAGTGAATTCGTAGTAGAAGAGCGCTTAGCCAAGCGGTGCCACAAAAGCCCGCCGAGGAATCCGGCAGCCATGCACAGATATGTGAACCAAATGGTGTTGAGAGGGGTATAGGTGTCCACCGCCCAAGCCAGTAGCGTGGCGGTACATAGCGGAACACTGACGCGCCACCATCGCACGCAAATGCTGAGAGCAATGAGCGCCAAACTAAGGTAGAGAAGTACGTCCATCAAATGCCGCTTCTAACCGATAGGCGTCATCGTAGCGGGTCTGCTTCGGGCCCGAAGCGGACTGTCACTGGCAAGTTGCGACATGGCCCACACCTGATCAGTTGGTCAGCGTGTTTTATCGACCCTAACCACCGAATGGGCCTTTGCCGGGAGAGGCAAGCTCTTGTCGCGATCGTACGAAGAAGAGCCACCCAATGATTCCCAGCGTTCCGCCGACGTAGCCGAGCCACTCTGGCCATCCTGGGACAAGAAAAAGCCCACCCCCACATATCAACCCAGCCGATGCCAACACCTTCGAGATCCTACTGGAGCGACGAGAGGCAGCGAACTGCTCTTCATTCGGTGGCGGGTTCCATGAATTCATTAGCGTCACAGGTTTACTCCTCGATCGCGCGGCAAGACCGCATTGGGAGCGTCCGCTTCTGGTCGATAGCCGCAATCGTAGCCGGGTCTGACTCGGGCCCGCAGCGGACGTTAGATAAGCAGTAGAACACCTGCCCCAAGCGACAGCATGCCGAAGACGGCGAGCACAAGTGCCATCAATTGGGCAAGCGATGCCCCTTGGATAAGCCAGCGTGTGCGCGCCATGTCTTCGAGGGCCGGTGGTAGTTCGGCAGCTCCCGGCCCGTGAAGGGCTTCTGCGACTTGGCGGCTGGTGGGTCGCTTCACGGAAAGGTTGCGAACCGCATCAATTCCAAGGCCAAAGCAGATGACGCCGAAAACGATTAGTGCCCACTCCATTCGCCTCCCCATGTCCGCTTCTGGCCGATAGCCATCATCGTAGCCGGGTCTGCTTTGGGCCCGAAGCTGACCTCGGCTAGCATGGCGGCTATCGGCCAGAAGCGGACATTGAGCAATGCAATGATGCGTTGGATTGAACTTCTACGAGCTCGCATCATGGGCGAACGTGCCGCGCCATTTCCCTTCTTTGTTCCTCTCGCGAAGCGACCTTTGACGGGCGACGAACGCGAGGCAGTAAGGTATCTTCTCGCCGAGCAGGCAGATTTCCTTAAAGGTCAGGTAGAGCAGCTAGAGGTCGTTGGGCGTTGCGGTTGCCGCGTGGATTGCCCGACCATCTTCTTTCGAGAATACGTCCAAGGCGACCAGGAGCAAGAGCTTTCTAGTCTTCAGGGACTGGACAGTGCTGGCGGGCTTGTCGGAGCCATACTGTTTCAGAAGCAGGGCCTACTTTCGCAGTTAGACATCTTCTCTATTGATGGCCATGTACCGTGGTCGGTTCCCACTGCGGCTAGCTTTGAACCGTTGCGCTGATCTAGGATGTCATCTATCGGCCAGAAGCGGACAATCGAGTCGTCGCGGCCATGAGGGTAGGGAAATGCTGTTTGCTCTGAAATTGCTGATGCTGACGGTGGTGATTGGCGGCATTGCTTACGCCGCCGTCTTTATCTTTCCTCGCAAGATGCGCCTCTTGAGACGCATCGGGCTCGACAAGACCAACAGCGATGTTCTGGCGCTGGCCAAGCGCGGAGACGAAGAAGCCCAAGCATTGGTTCGGCAATCCAAACGCCTGCTGTGGGTTGTGCTGCCCACGGCCTTCCTGCTTTCGGTCGTGCACTCGTTAAGCCGCATGTAGGTGATGCCGCCCCGGATGTCTGCTTTGGGCCCAAAGCTGACATCAACGTGATCGCAATGCCTCTCGACCCTCTGCTCGCCAAGCGGCCACATACCCCGGCCAGACTCCAATAACTACACCTAGCAAAAGCAATATGAAAGTCGACAGCAGTGCGAAGATGGCAATGCTATGAGCACTGCTGCTGAACCTTCCTGTCGAAGGCCCGGCAACACAAAAGTGCAGCCACCAAAAAAGAATTGCCAATGCGGGCAATAGGACCACTGCAGAAAGCCGGTCTTTCAATGATTCACCGTTCATTAGGCTTAGTCGAACTACGCTGAAGTCGACGACTGTCCTAACCAGAAACGGGGCTGCGACCAGTAGCGCGAAAGGCCACGCTAGGCCACTGGCTAGCTTTGCGACCTGCGGAAAATCGGTTGCCGCAGCATGTCGGTAGATGTCCGTTGATGGGAACACCAGCAGAATGAGTTGTTGCACTGCATCGCAGAACCGACCTAGCGTGGGGTACCGGTCGAGCACATCAAGAGGAGCAAAAAGCACGATCAGTCCGTACGCCCCGGCGATGCCGGCAACCGTTCCAAACAGAGGGCGAGGTCGTATGCGTCCGCCGGTTGCGGATGTGAGTTTTACGTTGCTCTCGAAGGACCCTTTGATGCGCATTCGATGTCCGCTTCTGGCCGATAGGCGTCATCGTAGCTCGGCCTGCTTCGCGCCCAAGAAGACAGTAACCGGCGCCAACGTCCCACTAGGACTTGAACTTGGCCGTGCGCACCTTCGGCAGCAGCGCTGTCTCGGCGTCTTGCACTGATCCGGCCCCTTCGACAGTGATGATGGCGACATGCCCCACCTTGCCGATAACTGCGTACTGCAAGAGAAACCCTGGGCCATTGCCTTCGCGGGTGATGACCGGCAGCTGTGCGAGCTTGTCTCCCGACGGAAGTAGTTCGTCCGAGAACGGGCGAAGCACCGCGACGTACTTTGCAGCGGCCTTTTCGAACGTATCACGCGCAAAGGCAAGTGCGTTGCCTTGCACCTCTTGCATCTGGTCGGCTCGTGGAACGCCTTGCAGGATGTGCACGGTGATCAATGCAGCAGAGCCGTTTAAGTTTGTGTAAACGGCTGGCGAGCGCCCCTCCTTGTATGCATAACCATCGAATGCTTCAATGCTGAATGGCCCAAACGACCATTGGTCTGCAGCAGCTACGGGTGAGGCGCCCACCGCGAAAGCGGCAGCTAATGTTGAAAGTAGTCGCTTCAAGGGGATGTCCGCTTCTGGCCGATCGCTGACATCTTAAGCGCGCACAAAAAAAAGCCCCCGCCGCTGTGGTGTCGCGGCGAGGGCCAAGGCCCGGGGGGTTCAAGGAAGGGGGAGGTGCAATACCCCCGGGCGGGAGGAAAGGGCTACAGCGATGTGACGGCCAGGACGCGCCGACGGATCTCGCTGTCGATGATCTGCCGGGGCCGGGGCCGGGGCCGGGGCCCCGCCGCCAGGGCCAGCGCAAGCACCACGCTGAACACGAGCCCGGCGGTGGTGCGGAGGGCGGGGGTGACGTGCAGCACGAAGACACCATCGGCATAGCCCACGATCAGCCAGAAGAGCAGCGCCGGCGTGACCACGATGGCCAGCAGCAGCGAACGCGCCAGCGAGACCGCCAGTCCGCGCAGCACGATGGACGGCGCAGGGCCGGGCAGGTGTCGATCTCTGCCTGGATGGTGTACAGGAGGCGCTGGAGGGTAACGGGCTGCATGGGCGCGCAGTATCTGCGCTGCCCCTCTGCAATGCCGCGCGCGGGAACGAAGCGCCGCCGGGCGGGAATCAACCGCGGGGTGTCAGAACAGTTGACGCTCCAGCGGCTCGTCGCGCGGGGCCGCGGCCATGCGATCGGCCGGGAACTGGCGAACCATGCTCCACGCTTCTTGCACGCTGCAATCGAGCCAGCGGTCTTCGTCGTGGCGCGGCAGGATGACGACCATGCGCTTTTCGTCCTGCGGCTTGTGGAAGCGCTTCATGAGGGCGTGGTCGTCGGCGTTGACCGTGAGCATGGTGAAGCTGAGTTCTTCCTTGCCGGTGTCTTTATCGAGCCAGCTGTCCCACAGGCCGGCGATCGCATAGGGTGACCAGTCGGCCATGCCGATGCGCCAGGGCACGTGCGCGCCGGTTTCGTAGTTGGGCTCGATGATCCAGTGCACGGGCACAAGGCAGCGCCGGCCCTTGGCCCAGGCATCGCGGAAGCTGGGCTTTTCACGCACCGTCTCGCTACGCGCGTTGTAGGTCTTGCGGCCCATGGCCAGCTCGCGCGCCCAGCGCGGCACCAGGCCGAAGCGGCCCACCTGCGCCTCGCGCTCGTGCGCGTACTGGTCGGGCTTGCGGCGGATGAAGGGGGAGAGGTAGGCGGGGAAGGTGTCGAGCGGCAGCTTGCCGTCTGGCAGGGAGACGCCGAAGTGCTTCAGCAGTGCGTCCTGGTCGGTGAAGGGGCGGTAGTTGGAGCACATGGCGGCTACGGCAGGTCAGGCGGCCTGGCCGCCCAGCAGGATCTGGCGCACGACTATGTAGTCCTCCATGCGCTTCCGGTCTTTGTCGGTGCGGTGCTGGATGCGTGTGAGGTCGGTGTTGTCCGCGTTGTAGGGCAGTTTCACGGTCTTGGCCACCGGGTGCGCCGCCGCGCGGTGCGCGGCCTGGATGCGAGTTTCGCCAGGGCGCTTCGTCAGCGCATCGACGGCGGCGACGACCGTGTTGGAAAAGCCTTCCGCTGCCAGATCGTCCAAGTTGACTTCGGAATCTTCGATCACGTCGTGCAGTACCGCGGCGATCTGCTCGTCGGGTGTGCTGCACCGCAGCATCACGCGAAGCGGGTGAAGGATGTAAGGCTGACCGCCCTTGTCGAGCTGGCCGGCGTGGGCCTGGGCGGCGATGGCGATGGCGCGTTCTAGGGTGGACATGTGGCTTTACTTTGCCTTGGCGAGCGAAAAGCAAGCGCCCTGGACTATCGCGATCTCCGATGTTTAGAGGACGCTCTAAGCACCTAGCATAAAGGCCGATAGTCGGCGGGGGGCGCTGAGGGCCGGGGTCGAGCAGTGAAGCTTACTCATAGCTTGCTGACAATGACCGTGGCATCTGCACCAATTGCCGAGCATACGCTGACGAACTCGACCACGTCGAGTTGCCGTTCGCCGCTTTCGTACTTGGAAACAAAGGACTGCGGCCTCTTCAATTTCGCCGCGACATCGCGCTGCGTCAGGCCTGCAGCATGACGCGAGTCAATCAGCGATTGGCGTAGCTTCCGGTACGGCGCTGAGTTGATCGAGCGAGTCACCCGCCAACGGTAGATCCCATAATAGAATATCCCATATCAGGATCAGGAGGCGGCAATGGAATGGATCGTCGGCGCGTACCTTGTGATTGGCGCATGGAAAGCTTGGGGCATGCTTCTCGCAGACGCAACCGACAAGCCTATGTGGACGTACTCTGAGAAGAACCCGATCGTCTGGGCGCTCTACCTCTTGGCATGGGTTTTGATCTGGCCCTACGCAAACAGCAAGAGGGACGGCTGAGATGGACATCCTCCTCGGCGGGATGGCCGTCATTTTCCTGATTGGTCTCTGGCTGAACGGGTACTTCTGGCCCCTGGTGATTGGGGGCGTCGTGGGCTCGTTCTTCGGGGTGGCCGGCTTTGGCGGTGCTGTCTCAGGGATGCTGCCTGGCGCGATCATCGGAGGCGTGATTGCGGTCGCAATGAAGAAGAACAAGAAGGAGGGGACGAAATGAGGCGAGTCATTGCACGCTCATGGGTCATGGGCCTGCTCTTCCTGGAGAGCCTCCCGCTCGCCATGATCGTCTTCATCTGCTTCGGTCGCGCAAAGAGTCGACCTATGCTGGCGCTTGTCCTTGTCGCGTGCTTGTCGACGGTGCTGCCTGGGGACGCACACGCTCAGGTTCACAAGTGCGTCGACTCTGCTGGCCGAACAGAGTACCGCGAAGCTCCATGCGCCGCTGATGCGCGTGGAGGTCAGATCAACGTGCAGGCGAACACCTCGGATGGGCAAGCCGTTGAGCGTGCGCAATTGCGTTCTGAGAACGAGCGGCTTAGAGACCGACTTCACAATGCTGAGTCGTATCAGCAGCCGCAGGGCGGGGTAGGTAGAACTCAGGCTGATCTGGCCTCCCAGGCCGGCAGCTCGCAGGCCTGCCAGCAGGCGCGTCGCAGCTACGAAACGGCGGCAAGCTCCATTGCTCCGAACAAGGCTGATATCGCAGCCAGGCGCTCTGCAATGCATGGAGCGTGCGGCACGATCGAGCCTCCAATCACTGAGGTGACCGTAATCAAGCAAGCACCGCCGCTCCAACGCGAATGCTTGGATGCTCGAGACTGGAACTGCGTCCAGAAATTGCCAAGACGCTAGGACCTATGGTGTTCGACGCGGAGCTATAGCACCAAGTTCAAGCAGCTTTATTCGCAGCCCGTTCGGGCCGGCCTCCTGCAGCAGCACATACTCGCCGGTCAGACGCGGCGGTGAACCTTGGTAACGTATCCCCACAGCCTTTGATCCGTACTGCTTGACGACAGCGACAGTCGGCTCATCACTAAGCACGTAGAAGGCGGTCTGAGACTTTGCAACGAGCGCTCCAATGAGATACGCGAGCATGTACGCAAACATAGTGAAGACAATGCCGCTGTACACCAATCTTGAAGGCATAGACTTCAGGCGTTGAGAGAAGGTTATCTCCTTGGCGTCTTTAATGTCTGCGGCTTTAATCCGATCAACAAACGTACCTTTGCCTGCAATCAGCTCACCAAGATAGTTCATCAACAGGTGCAATGTGACCATGACCGCGAGAAAGACGTTCACCCATCTAAGCGGCGTAAGCACCATCGTCGCAATCCAGATGAATGCCACGAGCACCAATATGACCTTGAACCGTACAGATGGAATCGAGTCGGTAAGCCGACCGAGGAGATCTCCGACCTGTGTTAGCTGGAGAGCTACAAGTATCAAGACCGTGGCTGCGAATAGAACATTTCCTAGTGATGGTTCAATAAGATAGGTTGGAATTTCGAATATCCGGCAGTACCCAGATTCGAATCCGTAAGTCACAAGGTATGCAACTGCAGTGGCTAGCCCAACCAAGATGGCGTCAGATGAAAGCTTCTCTGAAAATCTTGACTTACTAACCTCTACCAGCGGAGCGATTCGAGGCCGGCGGCGGGCGTGATTTTTCATATGTCCTCCGGTCGAGCGCGGATGAGTCAGGTGCGGACGCGCTCGAACCTGAGGCGGGCCATCGCCTCGAACGTTTCGAGCACCATCTGGACGACGCCAGCGTCGTAGTCGTCGCGATTAGCCTCCTCGTGCGTGCCCTTGTTTAGATAGAGCCAAACAAAGTTGTTCGTTGGCATGCCGAGGACCACGTCGAGGCAACGGATTGCCTCGACCTTGTCGGGATGGACGAACGTGGTCGCCTCCCGCATGCGAGCCCGAAGGGCTTCGCAGAGGTTGCGCAGCGCCGGCTCCGCGCCTCGACCCGGTAGCGGCAGCGTCAGCATGCCGTGGTCATTTTTGGCGAGCCACCTCCACATCTTGTCGGTGAGCATCTCCAACGCTTGCCTTGACGACCCTAGGGCGTCGCGCAAGTCGCCGCCGTCGAAGGCGGCTCGGGCCTTAGCCAAGTAGTTCTGCGAAACGCCACCGAGCACGCGCGGATGGTAATTCCCTGGGTGCGGCATGAACGAGTAGCCGCTCCATTGGTCGCTCGGCACGTGGTTGTGGATGTCCTTGATGAACTCGCTACTGTGGCAAGTCACGATGATCTGTGTCGCCGCGAATCGAGGGCTTTCGAAGATGGTCTCGCGAATGCCCTGCCGGTGCTCGGTGTCGATGGCGTTAATCGCGTCGTCGAAGACGATCATGGGCGCTTGGATCGATAGGGCCTTCGCCAGTAGGAGCGCGACGCCGAGGCACCGGATATGGCCTTCGCTCAACACATGCAGTGCGTCCACCCTGCGCGTTGGGTTGCCTCGGAAGGCGAGCTCGATGCGGCTGTCGGCCGCGGTGGGGAGCACGAGCAGCGCAAGCTTGTCGCAGTCGGGGTCGCGCACGTTGAACTCGTTGTAGAGCTCCATCGTGAGCGTATTGAGACCCGCGATCAAGGTGCTGGGCAACTCCGCCCTGAACTGCCGCAGCAGCCGCAGGAAGGCGTCATAGGCGGCCTTGATCCGGTGGTCCCGGGCGATCAGCTCGAGTTCTTGTCGAGCCTCCTCGATCAATACGGCATTTGCCGCGTCGAAGGCCGCGATCCGTTGCCTAGCCGCCGTGACCCTAGCCGCGACTTGGCTGCGCTTCTCACGATAGGTCGCGGCCGCGACAGCTGCCTGGTTCAACCGCTCCCTCTCCTCCACGCTTCGCTGCCTTGCCGCCTGTCGCGCGCGGATTTGCACGTCTTGCCGCTCCAGTTCGATGGCGAAGTCCACAGCCATTTGCGCATAGGACTTTCCTGAGGGTTGCTGCGCATAGCCATCGGTCCACCACGCGCGGCTGAGGTCGACCCTCGGTGCCGCGATATAGCGGTAAAGTTCGTTTGCGTGGTCTGGCGTGGCTCCGATGCGCTGGGCGAAATGCGCGAAACGCTGCTCCAGCGCGCGCGACGCAGCTTCCCAAATCGTGCGGACAGCGGCGACCTCTTCTTGGAGCGTCGTCAGGTCGCGCAGCGCGTTAAGGCCGGCTGCAGCGTGGGCGTATGGGTCATGGTTGGCCCTTGGATTTCCCGCCAGCGGCGTGCCGCATGCCGGACAGTGGTCGGGCGACTGCAGTTGGACTCCAAGGACTGCGTTGTAGAGATTCAGAAACGAGGTCTCTGCCGTCTTTCCCGCGAGCTTCGCCTTCGCTTCTTCCAGCCGACTCTGCTGGGCGTCAGCGGCTTGAAAGGCTGCCAGGAATCCAGCACTGTTCGGCGCGTACTCATAGGGATGTGGCGTCCCTTCGAGTTCGGCGGTGATCTGCTGCAAACGACCAGGCGTGTCCGGCGTTCCAATCAAGGCGAGCAGGGCCGCATAGGTCGCGCTGGGCGCGTACGCCCGCGCGTAGGCCTCCTCTTCGGCGGTGATGGCCGCATAGGCCGCAGCTTCTCCATCGACCACGGCTTGATCCTGGGCGAGGGCTGCGCGCAGGTTCGCGAGCTGCTGCTGCTTGGCGGCCGTCAACGAGAGCTGACCATCCATGGAGTCATTGAAGTTACCGACGAAGTCGTGGAACTGGTCCATTCCAAACAGCGCGGCGATCAGGTTCGTCTTCTCGCCCTGTGTCTTCGACGCGATGCGCGAGAAGTTGTCGATGCGGTTCTTTTCGATCAAGCAGAAGCGGTAGGCGTCAGCGTCCGGCCGCACCGCCACGGGCTGGCCCCGCGCGTCGTTCGCCACCAAGACCGGCGCGGCGTAGCGCCCCTCGTGTACGTTGGCGTAGTAGCGCTCAGGGGCAATGCGCTTGAATCCTGCCTCGTCCACCGAGCCGAGCAAGGCTAGCTCCAGCGCCTCGCACAGACTGGTCTTTCCGCTGCCGTTGGGACCGGAGAACGTCGTGATGCGGCGCGGGAAGTTGAACGTCTCTGCAGTGCGGAAGCCGCGAAAAGGACCAATGGTCAGGCTGCTCAGCGACTTCCACGCCCACGGGCTTGCCGCCTCCGCCGCGCCCGGGGGAGGTGGCGCCGGGCTGGTTTGGGCCAGGCCGGCTCGTGCCAGAGCTGCCAGCGTGGTCGACCGCTGGCTCTGCCGGTTTGTTGTTGCAGCGACCGCGGCAAAGTGGGCGAGGGTCATATTGGCGAACCGGAGGACATCCTCCGGCGCGCCGCGCCCCGTGTGGTGGAGCCATCCGAGGAATTGCTGGTAGTCGTGGTACGCAGAGGTCATGCCCGCCTCTCACAGAGAGCAGTCGCCGGTAGGACGGGCTTCGCGGCGACGGCGAAGAGCGGGAGGCGCCACGGATTCATGCTGGAGGTGTCCATTTCACTGCTACGTAGAAGAGGAAGGCAGCAAAGCCGAGAAGCACAAGCGAAGCAAACCATCCAGGGATGCGCGGGCTACCCGCGGTCATGCTCTGCGCGCCGAGCTGGAAGAGCGTCGTGCGCCGGATCTCAATGGGGCTAAAAAGGGCCTTCCAGAGCATCAGGAGGGTCAGGGCGCCTATGAACACTCCGATGATCACAAAGCCGGTCGTATGGATCCAGTATGCGATCGGGTGCGTGTCCGGTGTGGCCAAGTACTTCGCGCCGCCTTTGGGGCGAATCCACGTCTGCCCGGCGCTTCGTCCATCGAGGCCCCAGATGATGGCCGTTGCAGACAGCATCAGCATGGCAGACCCGAGAAGCAGCGCGCGGAACAGCCCGCGGCGGCGGAGCTTTGCGGGGCTAGGCGACTGGACGAGCTCGATTTCGGGCATAAGGAAATATAACGATTCTGCGAGACAATAGACGTTATCTATTGGAGGCTGTCATGAACGATGCAGACCGACCACTGACCCCAAAGCAGCGCAAGTTCGTTGAAGAGTACAGCTTGAGCGGCAAGGCCGGGGCCGCTGCCGTGGAAGCTGGGTACGCGGAGAAGTCCGCGAAGGTCTCAGCCTCGCGCATGTTGCGCTCCAGGCGCGTTCAGGAGGCCTTGGCGGCCAGGGGCGCCGACGCAAGGGCGAAGTTCAATCTGACTCGCGACGGGTTGGTGAAAGAGCTACTGTGCGCGGTAGATCTGGCCCGCGAGAGGGGCGATCCGATGGCGATGGTCGCCGCCGCGCGAGAGCTCGGGCGGTTGTGCGGGTTCTACCCCGCGACGTAAGCGAGAGTTTGGTTAGTTAAGGCCGCTAATGCGTTTTGCTAGGTAAAGCTGCTTCTACGGCTCTAATTAATTTAACTAACTAAACTAACCTAACTAACGCAACGAAGCAGACCGCAACGTCATTTCGAAGCGCCAGCCGGGCCCTGACGAGCTTTGCCGATTTTGAGGATTGCTGGAGTTACATTGGATGTCGTTGAGCGTCGCGCCAATGGCACTACGACTGCAGACTGGGGCCCAGTTTTTGAGCGTTCGGTGCGATACGATCAACGTACCAGACGACCTTCGATTGCTTTGTGCCGTTCATCTGGAGTGAGACGGGCCCTTCAAGATCCAGCGTAACGCCCTTCATGTCCGACAGGTACTTGCCGATCATTCTCGCGTTGCCAGCATTCGCACCGAACAATTCACGAAGCACGTCTGCGAGATTCTCTTCGATGTCTTCAGTCACAGCCCGGCTGATCCCCGAGCTAGCCGCCGCTGCAAGGACCATAGTGGTGGTAAAGCCGCGGCCGATGCCGTCACCAAACTCGCGCTCAATGGCGGTGAGCAAGCGTCCGCGACTGACGGTCTGCGGGCTCTGTTGAATACGTTGGCTGATGAGCTCGATAGGGTCGCCCAGCGCAGGCATCAGGCCATCTGACGCCTTATCGATCTTCCCATCCTTCTGAAGCGATGCTGCCCATGCAATGGGAGCGCGAACCAACTCATTCCAGTCGTCGAACGAAGGTGCGCTGCCTGCTGCAGAAAAAGACGGCGCCATCTGTCGCTGTGCGCGCACGATCGTCAGAACTGCTGCAGCGATCTCATGCCGCATCTTCCTAGCCAACTCGTACGGATTGAAGTCGAATTGTCGGCTAGTCGGGTCCGGGATCTTGGGATCGATCGTGACCATGATTCCGCGCCGCGGCATGTCCTTGTCAAACATGAGCTGGTTGCCCGAAGCCAGGTACAGGCGGCGCGTTGCAACCTTGGCATTCCGGCTCGCGCCCAGTACACGGTCTTTGAAGAACTCGGTGGTCAAGATGGACGCGAGGGTGGGAGAGTCGAATTTCCCGATTAGATTGTCGATCGAGGTGACAGGGGCGCCCGACATCAGATCGGAGAAGAGGAACTTCTTGAACTCCTCCTCGTTCTGAGGCGGAGCGGACACGGTGCCGTCACCACCGGCGAGCGCTGCAACTGCCTTGAGCATGAAGGTTTTACCCGCACCTTGAGACGGAGCGTTGAACGCGTACAACGGACAAGTCTCCATCACGGGCCGCAGGATCGCCGAGAAGACGGCCGAGATGATTGCCGTTTGATCGATGGGTGCTGCGTACGGGAAGGAGGAGAACGGTTTGAAGATGGTCTTGAATGCCAGACTCAGCTCTTTGTAGGAAGGGCGGTCGACTACGCCCGGAATGTCTTCCGGCAGCAGCACGTAGAGGCCTGTTTCAGCGTCAAAGCCCGGCTTGCTCATGACCCGCCCGGTTGAGGGCTCCATCACCAGCGCCGTGACAACGCCGGTCAACGACGAGAAATCCTCGATGTAGCCCCCCAACAGATGCCGGATGTCCTCTGCCGACAGCTCGATGGACTCAAAGCCTTCCTTGCGTTTCACAACGAAATCGAAGGTGCGGCTGAGCAGGCGTCCAACTGTTTGATCTGTGAAGTGCTCGATCTCACCGGAAGGATTGACGCGGACGAGTTGCCCCGCATGGTTGAACACGTTTCCCGTGCCCTTCAGCCCCGACACGACACGGCGCAAATAGGAATCGCGCTGGCCCCGGGCAACCGTGACTCGGATGCGTCGGGGCGCCAGGTAGTAGATGCTTTCTCCGTGCGCGAAGCTCTTGATCATCGGTTCGCCTGGCAGCAAGAAGGCTTTGGCGATCCGCGAGTCATTGCGATACTCAGGCTCCATGGGGTCTGCGAAATGCGCGCCATGCCAGCGATCTGGTTGCGCAAGAAGATCCGCAACGGTCACGGGCTCACCTTCGGCCGGGTAGAGCACGTGGTCCGGCCCCAACACTTCGGTGTCGATCAGTTCGTCGATCTGGCGTGCAGCTTCCTTCTCCGGGACACCGCGATCAACCATCTTTTTGATCTGACCCAGACGCCAGGTGCCACGAACTTGAGCAGCCTCGTCCGCCTTCAACTCTTTCGCGGAACGGACCAGTTGGTCATACCTCTGGTGTTCAGCGGTACTGAGGTCGGGAAGCGCTTGCTCGGTGTCGAGAAACTGAGCATCGGGGCGGATCACCTCCGCCAGCGGGGGGGATGCAATGAGTTCCTTGCTTGTCGTTGCAGGAGCCGTGAAGTCGATATGGTTGGATCGGAATACGGCGAGGTCCAGCGGTGACCGTACAAGCATCTTGCCGCTCGAGCTGATCTTGATGTAGCCGTGACCTTCCAGCCAGAGCCGCTTGTGAAGCACTTCCGCAGCGCGGGGGATGTCACGAGCAGATTTCACGAAGCAGTAGACGCGCTGGTTGACCACGCCCACACGCTCCCTCTTGCGCTTGCCCTTCAGTAGTTCATAGATCGAAGACGACGCGGAAGGTTTCCACACCACCGGCGCGCATGCAATGCCCTTGCACGTCTTAGTAAACAACCTCAAAAGGTCCGTCTTGCTGTACGTCTTTCCTTCGGGGGCGTCGTAATCGATCATCATGATGCCCGGCTCGTCAGCCCACTCGAAGTTTTCGACCGTGCGGGTGATCGTCGTCGGCAGGTGCGTCGCTGCACCAAATCGGCGCTTGCTCAGTACACGGTTGGCACGCTTGTTCTTCGGCACGCCGTAAATGTTGATCTCCGTCAGCCTGCGGAGGTTCAGCATGGCAGCGAACTCACGTGGTGACATCGATTCGATGCGAAGCTTGCCGTCCTGCAATCTTCCGGCAGGCGATGTGCTGACCAGCTTGCCGCTCTCCAGGCTGATGTGTTTGGTTAGGGGGGTGGTCGCAGTCACGACGGAAAACGTCGCACGTTGCGATGCGCTCTTGCTGGCGCTGCGCTTGGTAGTCATTGCGATGAATGTTGGATCTGGCCTTGCCAGCAGGAGACGTGATTAAGCTTCGCAGCCGGAATGGCGGAAGCGGGCGAGATACTGATCGAGGTCGCTCTGCAAGTAGCGGACACTGCGACCCAGCTTCACATAGGGCGGCGGCTGCATGTAGCCTTCTCGCGCACCAGTCATCCGCCCTTTGCGCAAGCTGGAAGTGCTGACGCCGATGTAGGCCGCTGCAGCCCGTTCATCGAGCACGGCGCTTGCGGGCGCGCGAGCGCGAGATAGCGAGTGGAGCTCGCTGGAGTTGTGTTGGGGTTGGTTCACGATTGGTGCTCCGCTTTCAGGAGCATGTATCGTGGTGGCGAGAGTCGCTAGAGTCGACCGGCATTTAGATGCCGAGACGAGGACAACGCCGGTCGCCTTATTTAGAGAGAAGTAGTTTTGCGCTGCTTCTGAGTCGCCGCGAGACGTGCGATGGCCGGTTCTGTCGCATCAGAGACCTGCTTGGAACTAACGATCTCACCGGATTCACCACTGAAGTACTCGTTGTAGATGTCCGCTACGAGTGTTGGGTGCCTGCGATTCGTGCAGTGAAAGAACCAGGCCATGATGTTGTTGAGGAAGAATGTCCGCTTCGCATTCGGATCACTTCGCTTCCGAGGAACCATTCCTTTGATGCCAAAGTCCGGACGTGGGCCGTCTACTTCTGAAAGAAACAGTTCAGCCACGTCGCGAAGACCTTCGTGTACATCGCCTTGAAGGAAGCCGAACTCGTACTCCATCGCTTTCTTGTGTCTGTCCAACTGCGAAACTAACAGCCGTACGCTCTCAACAACCTCCGCAGCGTCAGCGCGCAAGTTCGCACTTTGGCCGCTAGGAACCGATGCCCAGCGCTGAGGAAGTTCGAAGAGGAGCTCATCTAGCTCTTCTTCGTATGCGGTCGTACCCGCCAAAGCTGCTGCTATTTTTTCCGAGAGCTTTTGAGGTTTCATTGCTTACTTGCTGAGCATTTCGACAGCAGCGGCCTTGTGGGCAGGCGCAAGGTGTGCATATCGGAGCGTCATCTTTAGGTCCGCATGCCCGAGCAGCTCTCGTACGGTATTCAAATCGATGCCAGCCATGACGAGGCAACTGGCGAAGTCGTGGCGCATGTCGTGCCATCGAAAGTTGCCTATGCCGGCTTGCTTCATGATTCCATGCCACGCTGTCTTGATCTCAACAAGTCGACTGCCGTCACGACTTGGAAACACTAAGCCGCTCCTGTCCACATTGCCCTTCCAGCGGTTGACTACTGCTGCTGCCGTGGAGTTGAGCGGAACGTGCCGTGTGGTCCCGCTTTTCGCACTCGACCCGCGAATGGTCATCAACTTGCTGTCTAGGTTAATGTCGTCCCAGGTCAGTGCGGTTAGTTCACCTTGTCGAATGCCCGTGTGTAGCGAAAGAACGATTGCGGGATGCAAGTAGTCCGGATACTCCTCCGCTCCAAATTCTCGAAGCGTGGGGAGTCCGCGAATTGTCCGTTCACGATTCGCAGAGATGCGCTCATCGCGTTTGCGCTGGTCACGAGCCAGCAATGTGGTGAGAAGCGAAGCTCGTTCTTCGGCATCTAGGTAGCGCACCAGCCCGTTGGAGTCGAGCTTGGCTGGCTTCACCAGTGTGAGTTTGTTTTCCGTGAGGAAGCCCCACTGTTTGGCACGAGACATTGCGGACTTCAGTGCAACCAAATCTCGATTGGCTGTTGCTGGTGATACCGACTCTTTACCCGGCCCTGTCCGTGCGGTGCGCCACTTCTCGATCGCGTGCGGCGTGATTTCGCTCAATGGCGTCATCAAGAATGACTTGAAGGACTTCTTGAGCCTTTTAACGGTGGCATCGCCGCTTTTGCGGTTCGTCAGGAGCCATGGACCAAGCTCATCGTCAATGAACTTCTCCAAGTTCATAGATCCGCTGGCCGGCTTGCGGATATCGGACGGGTCCGTGCCGAGATTCACTGAGGACAGAATGCGCTTTGCAGCATCACGCGCCTGGGTCGCGGTGAATTCCGTGGTTCGACCGATAACGAAGCGAGTCTGCTTGCCACGTAGGCGATAGCGGGCGAAGTAGGAGGCGACTCCGGAGGGTTGCATTCGAACACCGAAGCCCTTGAGATCGTCATCGTTGAGTTCGAATGGCGTGGCCTGCGGCGCAAGCTTCGAAACTGCTGTGTTGGTGATCTTGCCGTTCATGTGAGGACACGCTGTAAGCACAATGCGGATGAACGCAAGGCTATCTCACTGAACGGCAATCGACTAGGGATTACGCTTAAGCCTTTGAATTTTAAGGGAAATTTTGTCTATCGGGGTAGATTGGTGTGCACTACGGTTCATTGGAGATGCGCAGATTTTCGCCTTCACACGGCAGGGGTCACATGTTCGATCCATGTATCACCCACCAATAGAAACGGGCTCCTTCGGGAGCCCGTTGCCTTTCTGGCGTGGCAGCGCGTCTGTCGGGGTCGGGCGCCACCAGCCTGGGGTGAGATAGCGCGCTACTGGGTAGCGTCACGCAGGCGCGGCAGGTGTCATCATGGGCGGCCGGCGCAGTCGTTGCCTCGCTAGGAGGCTGCATCGTCGTCAAAGCTCGAAAGATGCAGTGAGTCGGTGCGCATCGTGCTGTTCTCGAATTCGATACGCCGTACCTCGTTCGTCACCGCCTCACGCGTTGCGCCGTCACCTCTCCGGCGGCACGCTTCCTCGATACGCGCGATCGGACGGCGCAGCGTCGCGGCCCAGTAAATCAGGCCTTGCGCGTAGAGGGCATGGTCGCGTGCGGGCAACGACACCGTGCCATCCGGAGGCGGTCGGTAATCCATCACAAGCCTTCCGCTGCGCACGGCTTTGCAAACCTGGCGCTCGCGCTCTTCGAACGCCTCACGGATCTCCGCATGTGGTGTCCCTTGCCCCTGCTGCGCAGCGAGCAGCGCGATCAGCTCGCACGCGCCCGCATCGGTGGCGAACGATATGGCGGGTTCGCCCACAAGTCTGCGTACGCGACTCATCGCATCCATGGCGCCTCCTTCGGCTTGCGGATCGAATTCCGACCACAAGAACTTACCCCTCAAACGTAGCGTCTCACGTAGTCCAAAGCCCGGTCCTGGCGACTGCTGCCGCCATAGGTTGCTTGGCGGTCGCATGCGATCTTTCGCCTTTGGCGCACCGCTAGCACGCGAATCCGTCGCGTACTGTTACGCCGACAAGGCACTCTGGCTCCTTCAGGGGAGTGACAAGCGGTGGCAGGAGGTGTAGAACGCTCTACACAACGTTTGCCGGGGGCATGGTGCCGAGCGAGTTTTTCATTTCAGGTTTCCGCGAGGGCGACGCTGCATCGCTGGCGCGTCCCAGCGAACTCGAAATCCGCGGGACCGAATTGAGGCAATGGGCCCGCACCGAGCTCAACCGCTTCGAGTTCGGGCTTCAGGACCGCACGCAGGGCCGCGACACGCAGGCCGCCAGGGATATTGCCGGAGCTCTGGAGCAGGCTGGGCGGCTGAGCCATCCGCGGGCACGCCAGCGTGCGCTTTCCTACACGCCACGCGAAGGGCAGGAGCACTGCCCGCACTGCTGGGTTTTCCTCGGCAACAAGCATGCGCTGCAATTCACCCCGTCGGCCGACGGCCAGACCGAAACGGGCAGTTGCGGCGCCTGCCACAACCAGTACCAGCTCTCCAAGGTCTGAGTGGCCGCGCGCAGAGCGCTGCTAAAGTGCCGCCATGCGTTCCTGGGTGTCCTACTCGACCGGCAGCACGCCGCTGGTGCTGGATTCGCCGCACAGCGGCACCGTCTATCCCGACGATTTCGGCCACGTGCTCGAGCTGGCGACGCTGCGCCGCGCCGAAGACACGCATGTGGAGAAGCTCTACGACTTCGCCCCTGCCATGGGTGTCGCCTGGATTGAGGCGCTTTTTCCGCGCAGCTATCTGGACGCCAACCGCGACGTCACCGAGATCGATCCGGGCATGCTGGCCGAGCCTTGGCCCGAGCCGTTGCCCGACGACCCGTACCTGCGCGGCAAGGTGCGGCTGGGCAAGGGGCTGATCTGGCGGATGACCGACGAGGGCCTGCCGCTCTACCGTCGTCAGCTATCGGTAGACGAGGTGCGCAGCCGTATCGATGCGTGCTGGCATCCCTATCACGCCGCCGTCGGGCGGGCCATCGACGATGCCCACGCGCGCCACGGTTACAGCATCCACATCAACTGCCATTCCATGCCGGCCGTGGCCAGTGCATACGCCACCGATTTTCCGGGCGAGGCTCATGCCGACTTCGTCGTTGGCAACCGCGACCACAGCACCTCGAGCGAGGCACTGGCGCTGCGGCTGGCCGATCAGCTGGCGTCGGCAGGACACAGTGTGGCGGTCAACCACCCGTACAAGGGGGTCGAACTGGTGCGCCGCCATGGCGCGCCGGCGCAGCACCGGCACAGCCTGCAGCTTGAAATCAACCGCAAGCTCTACATGGACGAGCAGACGCTGCAGCTCCACGAAGGATTCGAACCCCTCAAGCGTCACCTGCAGGCCATGGTGGGCATGCTGCTGGTCACCGATCCCAGGCGCCTGTGATGGACCGGCTCGACGCGGTCGTGATCGGCGCCGGCGTGGTGGGCCTGGCGGTGGCGCGCGCGCTGGCGCTGGCCGGGCGCGAGGTGGTCGTGCTCGAATCCGAAAGCCAGATCGGCAGCGGTACCAGCGCGCGCAACAGCGAGGTAATCCACGCCGGCATCTACTACCCGCACGGATCGCTCAAGGCCAGGCTGTGCGTGCGCGGCAAGCAACTGCTTTATGCGTACTGCCAAGAGCGCGGCGTGCCTCATCGCCGCTGCGGCAAGCTCATCGTGGCCACGTCGGCCGCGCAGGTGGCCGCGCTCGAAGGCATCCGCAGCCAGGCACAGGGCAACGGCGTGCACGACCTGCAATGGCTGACGGCTGGCGAAGCCCTCACGCTGGAGCCGGCACTCACCTGTTCCGGGGCCTTGCTTTCACCCAGCACCGGCATCGTCGACAGCCATGCGCTGATGCTGGCCCTGCGCGGGGACATCGAGAACGCGGGGGGCCTGGTGGCGGTGGCGTCGCCGGTGGACCGCGCGATGTGCACGCGCGACGGGATCGAACTGCACATGGCCGATGGCTCATGCTGGCTGGCCGCTGCGGTCGTCAATGCGGCCGGCCTGACCGCGCCGCTGCTGGCGGCCCGGTTCGATGGCCTGGATACGTGCCACGTGCCACGCGCGTCGTTTGCCAAGGGAAATTACTTCACGCTGTCGGGCCGCGCGCCGTTCTCGCGGTTGATCTATCCGGTGCCCGAGGCACATGCGGCCGGCCTGGGCGTGCATCTGACGCTCGACCTGGGTGGGCAGGCCAAGTTCGGGCCCGATGTGCAATGGGTCGATTCGCCGTTCGACCTGCAGGTCGATCCGGCGCGCGGCGAGCGCTTCTATGCGGAGGTGCGGCGTTACTGGCCCGGCCTGCCCGACGGCGCGCTGCAGCCGGGCTACGCGGGCATCCGCCCCAAGATCAGCGGGCCGGGGGAGCCGGCGGCGGATTTCATGATTCAGGGCCCCGCAGTGCACGGCGTGGCGGGCCTGGTCAACCTGTTCGGCATCGAGTCGCCGGGGCTCACCAGCAGTCTCGCGATCGGCGAAGCGGCGGCCGGGTTGCTGTGAACCCGTGCGACTTCAGCGTGGCTGGCGGGCCCCGTGGTCGCGCAGCGCCCGGGCAGCTTCGTCCACCAGTGCCGGGCCGCGGTAGATGAGGCCGGTGTAGATCTGCACCACGTCGGCGCCGGCGTCGAGCTTGGCGACGGCGTCGGCCGCGCTCAGCACGCCGCCCACGCCGATGATCGGGAACGCGCGGCCGAGCTGCTCGCGCAGCAGGCGGATGACGCGGTTGCTGCCTGCGAACACCGGCGCGCCCGACAGCCCACCCGCTTCGTCGGCATGACGCAGGCCCTGAACGGCCGTGCGGTCGATGGTGGTGTTGGTGGCGACCAAGCCCCAGCCCAGGCTGTCTGCCGCGCGATCGGCCTCGTCGTGGCGGCGCAGCGTGGCGGCGATCACGGCCACTTGGGCATCATCGAGGTCCGGGGCGATCTTCACGAACAGCGGCACGCGCCGGCCCTGTTGCTGGGCGAGGTCGCGCCGGCGACGTGCCAGCGCGCCAAGCAGGGCGTCGAGCGCCTCGTCGGACTGCAGCTCGCGCAGATTCTTGGTGTTGGGGCTGGAAATATTGACGGTCACGTAGTCGGCGTGCGCGTGTACGCCGTCCAGGCAGGCGAGGTAATCGTCGGTGGCCTGCTCCACCGGCGTGACCGCGTTCTTGCCGATGTTGAGGCCCAGCAACATGGGGGTGGCGCCACCGGCCGAGCGGAACGTCGCGCGTCGCACGTTGTCCACGAAGGCGTCGAGCCCGTCGTTGTTGAACCCCAGCCGGTTGATGAGCGCGTGCGCCGCGGGCAGGCGGAACATGCGCGGGCGCGGGTTGCCCGGCTGCGCGCGCGGCGTCACCGTGCCCACCTCGACGAAGCCGAAGCCAAGCGCTGCCAAGCCGTCAATGCAGCGCGCGTTCTTGTCCAGCCCGGCAGCCAGGCCGACACGGTTGGGAAAGCGCAGACCAGCCACCTCGACCGGGTCGTCCACCCGCTTGTTGCCGATGGCACAGGCCATCGGTGTGCCGCCCACGCGGGCGAGCGCGTCCAGCGTCAGTTCGTGGGCTTTCTCGGGGTCGAGGCTGAAGAGGAACGGGCGGGCGAGGGAATAGGGGAGCAGCGGCATTGGATAATTCGTGAACTCTCAGGATTCTCCCAGATGACCTCTTATTCCCAGGATGAACTCAAGGCCCTCGTGGGCCAGGCAGCGCTGCATTACGTGGTGCCCGGCGAAATCGTCGGCGTGGGCACAGGCTCCACGGTCAACAAGTTCATCGACGCGCTGGCGTCGATGAAGGACCGCATCGCCGGCGCGGTGTCGAGCTCGGAGGCCTCGACGGCGCGGCTGGCCGCGCTCGGCATCCGCGTATTCGATGCCAACGAAGTGGAGTCGCTTTCGGTCTACATCGACGGCGCCGACGAGATCGATGGCGGCGGCCACATGGTCAAGGGCGGAGGCGCGGCGCTCACGCGCGAGAAGATCGTTGCTGCGCAGTCGCGCAGCTTCGTGTGCATTGCCGATGCGTCCAAGCGCGTCGATGTGCTGGGCCGCTTTCCGCTGCCGGTGGAAGTGATCCCGATGGCCGCGCAGCGCATCGCGCGCCAGTTCGCGGCGCAGGGGGGCGAGGCCCGCCTGCGAATGAAGGACGGTGTGCCCCTGGTCACCGACAACGGGCAGCACATCCTCGACGTGCAGGGTCTGCAGATCCGCGATCCGCTCGGTTTCGAGATGCAGGTGAGCCAGTGGCCCGGGGTGGTGACGGTGGGTGTGTTCGCCTGCCAGAAGGCCAACGTCTGCCTGCTCGGCACGCCGGGTGGCGTCGAGACGATCAGGTACTGAGCGTACCGGCCAGCCGAGAAAAGAAAAACGGCCCCGCAGCAGGGGCCGTTCTTACTGGGTAGCGGCTCAGAACTGGATACCGGCCGGATTGGCCGGCGAGGGCGCGGGAGGCGCCGTCAATGGAGCCAGCGGTGGCGGAGCAGGGGGCTGCGGGGGCGGAGCGGCTTCGGCGCGGGCCACCATGGGCTGCGGCGCCGGATTGCGGTAGCCCGACGGCAACTGCGAGGTCTTGGGGTAACCCGCGGCATCAAGGAACTGTACCCATTCGGCTTCCGAGAACCCCTTGAGCTGCTGGCCGCCGATGGTCAGCAAGGGCAGACCGCTTTCGCCCTGCAGGCGCTGCAGCGCTTCGATGTCCTCGGGTGTGCCGACGATGCGCTCGTTGAACGGCACGCCGCGCGCCAGCAGCAGGTTGCGGCCGCTGGCGCATGGGGCGCAGCCGTTGCCGGTGTAGATCGTGACCGGGAAACGCGTGGCCGCCTGGCGCACGGCGAATGGCAGCGCCGGGCCCGAGGGCGCGGCGGCCGCTGTGCCGGAGCCGCCTGGTGCGGCGGTGGCCACGGGCGGCTTATCGGAGAAGGTGACGCGACCGTCCGGGCCGACGCTGCGAAAGATCTGCTGTGCCAGCGCCGGGCTGGCCGCCGTGATGGCCAGCAACAGGCCGGCCAGGCGGAGCAGGGGCGCGTTCGCGATGGGGATACTCGTCATCGATTCTTTCCGGTGCGAAATGGCGGGGTTCTCGTCAGGCCATGCCCTGATGGCGCAAGAGCGCGTCGAGCTCGGGTTCGCGGCCACGGAATGCCTTGAACGACTCCATGGCCGGTCGGCTGCCGCCCGCCTCGAGGATGGCCTGCCGGTATTGTCGCCCGGTTTCGACGCTGGGCGTTCCGTCGTCCTGCATGGTTTCCTCGAAGGCCGCGTAGGCGTCGGCGCTCAGCACCTCGGCCCACTTGTAGCTGTAGTAGCCGGCCGCATAGCCACCCGCGAAGATATGGCTGAAGCTGTGCAGCGTGCGGCTCCATTCGGGCGGCTGGATCACGGCCACCTCGGCGCGCACCTGGCGCAGCACGTCCATGAAGTCGCCCGCCGGGTCGTGCGAGGTGTGCAGCAGCATGTCGGTGAGCGCGAATTCGATCTGGCGCACCGTGCCCAGGCCGCTCTGGAAGTTCTTGGCGGCCAGCATCTTGTCGAACAGCGCGCGCGGCAGGGCTTCGCCTGTATCCACGTGGGCGGTCATGTGGCGCAGCACGTCCCATTCCCAGCAGAAGTTCTCCATGAACTGGCTGGGCAGCTCGACGGCGTCCCACTCGACGCCGCTGATGCCCGAGACGTCGCGTTCGTCCACCTGGGTGAGCATGTGGTGCAAGCCGTGGCCGAATTCGTGGAACAGCGTGATCACGTCATCGTGCGTGAGCAGCGGCGGCTTGCCATCGACGCCATCGGCGAAGTTGCACACCAGGTGCGCCACCGGCGTCTGCAGCCGGCCGTCGTCAGGGCGCAGCCAGCGCGTGCGCACATCGTCCATCCAGGCTCCGCCGCGCTTGCCGGCGCGGGCTGCGGGGTCGAGATAGAACTGGCCGACCAGTTGTGCGTTGCGCTCGATGCGATAGAACTCCACGCCAGGGTTCCACACGGGCGCGCTGTCGCGGCGGATGGCGACCTCGAACAGCGTCTCGACGATCTTGAACAGCCCGGCCAGCACCTTGGGCGCGGTGAAGTACTGCTTGACCTCCTGCTCGCTGAAAGCGTAGCGCGCTTCCTTGAGCTTCTCGCTGATGTAGCTCCAGTCCCACGGCTGCGGATCGGCCAGGCCGAGCTCGGATTGCGCGAATTCGCGCAGGTCGGTCAGGTCGCGCCCGGCATAAGGCTTGGCGCGCCGTGCCAGGTCGCGCAGGAAGTCGATCACCTGATCGGGAGAGTCGGCCATCTTGGCAACGACCGACACCTCGCCGAAATTGCGGTAGCCCAGCAGGCGGGCTTCCTCCTGGCGCAACGCGAGGATCTCGCGCACCAGCGCCGTGTTGTCCAGCGCGACAGCCTTCTCGCCCTCGGCCTGATCGGAAGCGCGTGTGGCGTACGCCTTGTACAGCTTGCGGCGCAGTTCGCTGGACGTGGCGAACTGCATGACAGGCAGGTAGCTGGGCATCTTGAGCGTGAGCTTGAAGCCTTCGCGGCCTTCGGCGTTGGCGGCCGCGCGCGCCGCAGCCTGCACGTCGGCGGGAACGCCGTCCAGCTCTTCGGCCGACGCGTAGTAGGCCCAGCCGTCCGTCGCGTCGAGCACGTTCTCGCTGAACTTCTGGCTCACTTCGGCCATGCGCTCCTGGATCGCGGCGAAGCGCTCGCGGTCATCGCCCTGCAACTCGGCACCCGAGAGCACGAAGTTGCGCACTGCATTGCGGTGGGCCTGGCGCTGCTCGGCGGTGAGTGTGGCCGGGTCGATGGCCTTGTACTTGGCATAGAGGCGCTCGTCGGCGCCCAGGCGGGTCCAGAATTCGGTGACCCGGGGCAGGGCGGCGTTGTAGGCCGCGCGCAACTCGGGCGAGTCAGCCACGCTGTTGAGGTGGCTCACGGCGCCCCAGGCGCGGCCCAGTCGTTCGGTGGCGACGTCGAGCTCGCGCGCGATCGCGGTCCAGTCGGCGGGGAAGTCGGCCGCGGTGACCTTCTCCAGGGCGGCGCTGGATTCGGCCAGCAGTTCATCGACGGCGGGCCCGACGTGCTCAGGGCGGATACGGTCGAACAGCGGGAGATCGGAGAAGTCGAGCAGCGGTTGGGTCATGCCCCGCATTTTGAGGCAGCCCTGTGGGTTTCAACCGCAAAGTCTGACTATCGGAGCGATCAACCCTCCAGTGGCGTGCTCAGCCAGCCGCGCGCTCGGCGGCTTCGAGCGTGTTGACGAGCAGCATCGCACGCGTCATGGGGCCGACGCCGCCGGGCACCGGGGTGATCCATCCCGCCACCTCGCGCACGCCCTCGAAGTCCACGTCGCCGCACAGCTTGCCTTCGTCGTTGCGGTTCATGCCGACGTCGAGCACCACTGCGCCGGGCTTGACCATGTCGGCCGTGAGCACATTGCGCTTGCCCACGGCAGCCACCACCACATCGGCCTGCAGCGTGAGGGCTTTCAGGTCGGCCGTGGCGCTGTGGCAGATGGTGACCGTGGCATTGCGCGCGAGCAGCATCATGGCCATCGGCTTGCCGACGATGTTGCTGCGGCCGATCACCACCGCGTGCTTGCCGCGCAGGTCATAGCCGATGGAATCGAGCATCTTCAGGCAGCCGTAAGGCGTGCAGGGCCAGAAGCCCGGCCGGCCCACCATCAGCGCACCGGCGCTGGCCACGTGGAAGCCGTCCACGTCCTTGGCCGGCGCGATGGCCTCGATGACCTTGCTGGCGTCCATGTGGCGCGGCAGCGGCAGTTGCACCAGGATGCCGTGCACCGACGGGTCGGCATTGAGGGCGGCGATGCGCGAGAGCAGCTGCGCCTCCTGCATCGACGCCGGGTAGCGCTCCAGGGTGGCCTTCAGGCCGGTCTCGCTGCTGTCGTTGACCTTGTGCTTCACGTAGACCTGGCTGGCCGGATCGTCTCCTACCAGCACGATGGCCAGCGACGGCAGCACGCCGCGCGCCTTGAGTGCATCGGTACGGTGCGCGACGTCGGCGCGGATGGTCTTGGCGAGGGCATTGCCGTCGATCAGTTGTGCGGTCATGACAGGAGGGCGTGAGGTGCGCGGCGAAGGGCTGGAAGCGAAAACGCCCGCGATCGAAGCGAGGCGGGCGTCGGGCAGGAGGCTAGGGGCTCAGGTCTTGGCGGCGTTCTGGCCCAGGGCGATCTTGAGCAGGTCGGCCACCGTGTTGGCGTTGAGCTTTTCCATGATGTTGGCGCGGTGCGCCTCCACTGTCTTGATGCTGATGCCCAGGTCGTCGGCGATCTGCTTGTTGAGCCGGCCGGCGACGATGCGCTCGAGCACCTGGGCCTCGCGGCCGGTGAGCTTGGCCAGCAGCGCGTCGCGGCTGGCGGCCTGCTGGTATTCGGTGAAGGCGCCCTTGGCGTGTTCGAGCATGCGCTCGACCAGGCCCACGAGTTCTTCTTCCTTGAAGGGTTTCTGGATGAAATCCATCGCGCCCTTCTTCATGGTGTTCACCGCCATGGGTACGTCACCATGGCCGGTGATGAACACGATGGGCAGCGGCGAGCGGCGTTCGATCAGGCGGTCCTGCAGCTCGAGCCCGGTCATTCCGCCCATGCGGATGTCGACGATGAGGCAGGCGACTTCGCGCGGGTCGTACCGGCTGAGGAAGGACTCTGCGGAGTCGAAGCACCGCACGCGATAGTCCTTGCCTTCGAGCAACCACTGGAGCGAGTCGCGCACGGCTTCGTCGTCATCGACGACATAGACCGTGCCCTTCTTGGGAATCAGGCTCATTGGAAAACCTCCGAGCTCCGCGCGGGGTGGCTGCGCAGGCCTTCGGGCGGCCGTGTGTCGTTCATGCTGATACTCCGGCGTCTTTGGATGGACTGTCGATGGTCGCCGGGCCGTTGTCCGCAGCCGGTTGGGTGAGTGGAATCCAGAAGGAGAACCTGCAACCCGTGACCTCCGGGCCATTGTAGAGGTTCTCCACGTGCATCCGGCCGCGGTGCGACTCGACGATGCTGCGACACAGGTTCAGGCCCATGCCCATGCCCTCGGGCTTGGTCGAGAAGAAAGCCTCGTAGAGGCGCTCCATCACTTCGGGCGCGAGCCCCTTGCCAGTGTCCTGCACCGAGAACTCGATCACGTCCTGGCCCTCGATCTGGCGCGGGATCACGCGCACCTCGACGTGGCGCCCGGCCGTGGGCCGCTGCGCCAGATCGATCGATTCGGCGGCATTGCGCACGAGGTTCACCAGCACCTGTTCGACAAGGATCGGATCGACCAGCAGGCGCGGCATGCGCGCGGCCACGTAATGCGACAGCCGCACGTTGCGGCGGCGCAGCTCGATCTCCGCGAGCTCGAGGGCCTCGTTCACGATCGGCGCCACTTCGGACAGCGTGCGGTTGGGCTCGCTTTTCTTCACGAAGGCGCGGATGCGCTGGATGATCTGGCCGGCCCGCTGGGCCTGTCTGGATGTTTTCTCCAGCGCGGCGACCAGGTCGTCCTCGCTGATCTGCTGCGCGCGCAGGCGCGAGATCATGCCGTTGCAGTAGTTGCTGATGGCGGTAAGCGGCTGGTTGAGTTCGTGCGCGACGCTGGAGGCCATCTCGCCCATGGTGATGAGGCGGCTGACGGACTGCGCGCGCTCGGCCTGCGCGGCGGCCTCTTCCTCGGCCTGGCGGCGCGGTGTGATGTCGGTGGCGATCACCATCTGCGCCAGCCGGCCGTCCACCCAATTGAGGTAGCGCGACCGCACCTCCAGCCACTTGCCCAGTTCAGGCACATAGACCTCGGCATTGCCAGCCTGCGCCACGGTGAGCGAATCGGTGGGCAAGCCGACCAGCCCATCGACGGCGTCCATGCCGTCATCCGTAGGCCGCGCATCCGGTACGCCCGCCTGCGCCACCAGTTGCAGGTGGCCCTGCGTGTCCTGGTTGAACCACTGCCGGTACATCTTGTTGGCGAACAGCAGTTCGGTGCTGCCCAGCGGGGCTACCGATACCGAAGCGTCCAGCGCCTCCAGCACGGTGGTGAAGCGTTCGTGCGAAGCCTGCAACTGCTCGCGGATGCGGTTGGGCTCCGTGATGTCTGTCATCGACGTCATCCAGCCGGTCTGCACGCCCTTGGCATCGATCAGCGGCGAGAGATACAGGCGCGCATCGAACAGCGAGCCGGTCTTGCGCTTGACCCGCACCTGGAAGCCGCCGGGGGTGATGCGGCCCTGAAGCTCTTCGTCGAGCTTGGCGGCCAGGCTTTCCCGGTCTTCCTCGGGCCAGAAGGGGAAGGGCGCGGTCCGCCCCACCAGTTCGGTCTCGGCCCAGCCGGTCATCTGGCAAAAGGCGGCATTCACATAGGTGATGCGGCCGTTCATGTCGAGCGCGCGCATGCCGGTGACCATGGAGTTTTCCATCGCGCGGCGGAAGTTGGTCTCGGCCACGAGGGCGTTCTGTGCCTGAACGCGCCGGCGCGTGTGGCGCCACGTGCCGATAAGCATCCATGCCGTCAGCACCGACAGCGCCCCCACCATCCAGAACAGGCCGTTGCCCACCAGTCCAGGGGACGTGCGGTAAGCCTGGCCGCGCAGGATCAGGCCATTGCCCACCGGTGACACCGGACCGCCGTATTCACGGTTGCGCTCGTTCCAGTCGAGCCAGGGCGTGACCGAGGCCCGCACCGGCGCCGTGCTTCCGGCCAGCATCTGGTTGTTGGCATCCAGCATCGACATCGCATAGCGCGCCGACACTTCGGCGGGCACGCCGTAGCGCAGCAGACCATCGATGGAAAACTCGGCCAGCAGCACACCGGCGAAGAGTCCCTGGCCCTGCAGCGGTATCTGCAGCTGCAGTGTCGAGGCCTGGGCCTCGGGACCGGCCAGCGGCTGGGAGAAGACGGGTTGCTGCAGATCGCGTGCGAGGTTGAAAGTGGATTCGGTCTCGCCTGCCGGCAACGGCTCGCCGGAAGCACGGCGCTGGCTGACGGGCGCACTGGGTGCGGCATAGGCGTCGCGGATGCGGCGGCGGTCATCGATCCAGGTGATGGCCTGCAGTTCGGGATACTGGCTGACCAGTGCCTCGGCACGCCCGATGAAGCTGGAGCGATCGAGATCGCCATTGCTGGCGTCGCGCGCCAGCCTCATCAGTTGCTCCTGGCGCTCGAGCAGGCGCAGACGCACTTGCTGCTGGGCGTACTCGACGTCGCGGCGCACGGCTTCCTGCTCGCGCTCCATTTCCTCGGCACGCAGGTACCAGAAGGCCGCGACGATGGCGGCGAAGAACAGCAGCACGGCCGCCAGCGGAGCCAGCAGCGCGAAGCGGTCCTGGCGCGATGGGGTCTGCCGACGCCACCAGCGCCGCCACCAAGCCAGCGGCGGCACGGCGCCATAGGTGGACGGCGTGAACGAGGGGGTACGGCTCATCGCGGCAGTGTAGGCGAGGGCAACGGCGGGGTCGGTCTCCAGGCGATACCCGCTGCACTCATATATATATGGTGCGTTGCAGCATAAATTTCACATTAAGAAAGTCAATGGCGCGATTTGAAATTAGAGGAATTTGTGCGAAACTCGCGCCGCCGCAAAAGCGGCATTAGATTCACGACGTACGGCACTCACAAGGAGACGAGCATGTCAGCCAATCCCGAAAAACTCTTCGGCTCAGCCGCGAACGACGCGGACAGCCAGGAAACCCGCGAATGGATGGATGCGCTGTCCGCCGTCATCCAGGCCGAAGGCCCCGAGCGCGCCCACTTCCTGCTGGAGCAGTTGCTCGAGCACGCGCGCCAGAGCAGCATCGACATGCCGTTCTCGGCCAACACGGGTTACGTGAACACCATCGAGCCCTCGCAGGAAGCCCGCTCGCCCGGCAACCTGGAACTCGAAGGCCGCCTGCGCGCCTACATGCGCTGGAACGCGATGGCCATGGTGGTCAAGGCCAACCGTCACCATCCGCCCGAAGGCGGCGACCTGGGCGGCCACATCGGCTCGTTCGCTTCGCTGGCCAACCTGTTCGCGGCCGGCTTCAATCACTTCTGGCATGCCGAGAGCGAAAACCACGGCGGCGACTGCATCTACTTCCAGGGCCACGTGTCGCCGGGCGTCTATGCGCGCGCTTATCTGGAAGGCCGCCTGTCCGAAGAGCAGTTGCTGAACTTCCGCCAGGAAGTCGACGGCAAGGGTCTGTCGAGCTATCCGCATCCCAAGCTCATGCCCGGCTTCTGGCAGTTCCCGACGGTGTCGATGGGCCTGGGCCCGCTGATGGCCATCTACCAGGCCCGTTTCCTCAAATACCTGCATGCCCGTGGCATCGCCAACACCGAGAACCGCAAGGTCTGGGTGTTCTGCGGCGACGGTGAAATGGACGAAGTGGAATCGCTGGGTGCCATCGGCCTGGCCGCCCGCGAGAACCTGGACAACCTCGTGTTCGTCATCAACTGCAACCTGCAGCGCCTCGATGGCCCGGTGCGCGGCAACGGCAAGATCATCCAGGAGCTGGAGAGCGAGTTCCGCGGCTCGGGCTGGAACGTCATCAAGCTGATCTGGGGCAAGGGCTGGGACGACCTGCTGGCGCGCGACAAGGATGGCGCGCTGCGCAAGATCATGATGGAGTGCAACGACGGCGACTACCAGTCGTTCAAGGCCAACGACGGTGCCTTCGTGCGCAAGAACTTCTTCGGCCGCGATCCGCGCACGCTCAAGATGGTCGAGCACATGAGCGACGACGAGATCTGGAACCTGCGTCGCGGCGGCCACGATTCGCAGAAGGTCTACGCCGCCTTCCACGCCGCCAACACGCACAAGGGTCAGCCCACCGTGCTGCTCGTGAAGACCGTGAAGGGCTTCGGCATGGGCAAGATCGGCGAAGGCAAGAACACCGTCCACCAGACCAAGAAGCTCGGCGACGAGGACATCAAGGCCTTCCGCGACCGCTTCAACATCCCCATCCCCGACAGCCAGATCGCCGACCTGCCGTTCTACAAGCCGGCCGACGACACGCCCGAGATGCAGTACCTGCACGCCCGCCGCAAGGCGCTGGGCGGCTACCTGCCGCAACGCCGCGTGAAGGCCGACGAGAGCTTCACCGTGCCCTCGCTCGACACCTTCAAGGCCGTTCTCGAAGCCACGCCCGAAGGCCGCGAAATCTCCACCACGCAGGCCTACGTGCGCTTCCTCACGCAACTGCTGCGTGACCAGGCCCTGGGCCCGCGCGTGGTGCCCATCCTGGTGGACGAGGCGCGCACCTTCGGCATGGAAGGCCTGTTCCGCCAGATCGGCATCTACAACCCCAAGGGCCAGCTGTACACCCCGGTCGACAAAGACCAGGTCATGTACTACAAGGAAGACAAGGCCGGCCAGATCCTGCAGGAAGGCATCAACGAAGCCGGCGGCATGGCCAGCTGGATCGCCGCGGCCACCTCGTACTCGACGAACAACCGCATCATGGTGCCGTTCTACGTGTACTACTCGATGTTCGGCTTCCAGCGCATCGGCGACCTGGCCTGGGCGGCCGGCGACATGCAGGCGCGCGGCTTCCTGCTGGGCGGCACCTCGGGCCGCACCACGCTCAACGGCGAAGGCCTGCAGCACGAAGACGGCCACAGCCACATCCTGGCCAACACCATTCCCAACTGCGTGAGCTACGACCCGACCTTCGCGCACGAAGTCGCGGTGATCATGCACGACGGCTTGAAGCGCATGGTCGAGCGGCAGGAAAACGTCTTCTACTACCTCACGCTGCTCAACGAGAACTACCCGATGCCCGGCCTGCAGCCCGGCACCGAAGAGCAGATCATCAAGGGCATGTACCTGTGCAAGCAGGCGCCCGCGATCAAGGCTGCCAAAGGTAAGGAAGTCCCCACGGTGCAACTGCTGGGCAGTGGCACCATCCTGCGCGAATCGTTCTTCGCCCAGGAACTGCTGGAGAAGGACTGGGGCGTGTCGGCCGGCGTCTGGAGCTGCCCGAGCTTCAACGAACTCACGCGCGACGGCCAGGCGGCCGACCGCTGGAACCTGCTGCATCCCACCGACGAGCCGCGCGTGCCCTTCGTGGCGCAGCAACTGTCGGCCACCACCGGCCCGGTGGTCGCGTCCACCGACTACATGAAGGCTTACGCCGAGCAGATCCGCCCGTTCATCCCCAAGGGCCGCGGCTACCGCGTGCTGGGCACCGACGGCTTCGGCCGCAGCGACTTCCGCCGCAAGCTGCGCGAGCACTTCGAGATCAACCGCCATTACATCGTGGTCGCGGCACTCAAGGAGCTGGCCGACGCGGGCACCATCCCGGCCTCCAAGGTGGCCGAGGCCATCAAGAAGTACGGCATCGACGCCGACAAGACCAACCCGCTCTTCGCCTGAGCGCCACTGGAGACATCGAACATGGCATTGCAGGATGTGAAAGTCCCGGACATCGGGGACTTCGACGAAGTCGCGGTCATCGAAGTGCTGGTCAAGGCCGGCGACACGGTCAAGGCCGAGCAGAGCCTGATCACCGTGGAATCCGACAAGGCGTCGATGGAGATTCCGTCGTCGGCTGCCGGCGTGGTCAAGGAAGTGAAGGTCGCGATCGGCGACAAGGTCAAAGAAGGCTCGGTCGTTCTGGTGATCGAGGCCGAAGGTGCGGCAGCCGCGCCCGCCCCGGCGGCGGCTGCCCCGGCGCCGGCAGCGCAGGCCGCTGCACCGGCTCCGGCCCCCGCCGCTGCACCGGCCGCCGCCCCCGTGGCCAGCGGTCCGATCGACGTGAAGGTGCCCGACATCGGCGACTTCAAGGACGTGGCGGTGATCGAGGTGCTGGTGAAGGCCGGCGACACGGTCAAGGCCGAGCAGAGCCTGATCACGGTCGAGTCCGACAAGGCCTCCATGGAAATCCCGTCGCCGGCTGCCGGCGTGCTCAAGGAGCTCAAGGTCAAGGTGGGCGACACGCTCAACATCGGCGACCTGATCGCGGTGCTCGAAGGCCAGTCGGCCGCAGCGCCCGCACCCGCAACCGCGGCCCCTGCGGCGTCGCCCGCGCCGGCACCTGCCGCCGCGGCGCCGGCCCCTGCTGCCGCCCCGGCAGCGTCGCAGGCTCCCGCGCCGCACGACCCGACCGTGGCACCCAGCGGCAAGCTGCCGCACGCCTCGCCGTCGGTGCGCAAGTTCGCGCGTGAACTCGGCGTGCCGCTCGACGAAGTGAAGGGCTCGGGCAGCAAGGGTCGCATCACGCAGGACGACGTGCAGAACTTCACGCGCGCCGTGATGGCCGGCACGGCCACCACCAAGGCCTCTGCCGCCGCCAAGGGCGCGGCGGGTGGCGGTGCCGACGGCGCGGCGCTCGGCCTGCTGCCCTGGCCCAAGGTCGACTTCACGAAGTTCGGCACGGTGGAGCGCAAGGACCTCAGCCGCATCAAGAAGATCAGCGGCGCCAACCTGCACCGCAACTGGGTCATGATCCCGCACGTCACCAACAACGACGAAGCGGACGTGACGGCGCTCGAAGCCTTCCGCGTCTCCACCAACAAGGAGAACGAGAAGTCGGGCGTCAAGGTGACGATGCTGGCCTTCGTCATCAAGGCGGTGGTCGCGGCGCTCAAGAAGTTCCCCGAGTTCAACACCAGCCTCGACGGCGACACGCTGGTCTACAAGCAGTACTTCCACATCGGCTTCGCGGCCGACACGCCCAACGGGCTGGTGGTGCCCGTGCTGCGCGATGCCGACAAGAAGGGCATCCTGCAGATCAGTACCGAGATGGGCGAACTCGCCAAGAAGGCGCGCGACGGCAAGCTCGGCGCGGCCGACATGCAGGGCGGCTGCTTCTCTATTTCGTCGCTGGGCGGCATCGGCGGAACGCACTTCACGCCCATCATCAACGCGCCCGAAGTGGCGATCCTTGGACTGTCCAAGAGCTATATGAAGCCCGTGTGGGACGGCAAGCAGTTCGTGCCGCAGCTCACGCTGCCGCTGTCGCTGTCGTACGACCACCGCGTGATCGACGGCGCCAGCGCCGCGCGTTTCAACGCCTACCTCGGCCAGGTGCTGGCGGACTTCCGCCGCGTGCTGCTGTAACGCGGGAGGCAAGCACATATGGCAACGATCGACATCAAGGTGCCCGACATCGGCGACTTCGCCGAAGTGGCCGTGATCGAAGTGCTGGTGAAAGCCGGCGACACCATCAAGCCCGAGCAGAGCCTGATCACCGTCGAGTCCGACAAGGCCTCGATGGAGATCCCCGCCAGCCACGGCGGCGTGGTCAAGGAACTCAAGGTCAAGATCGGCGACAAGATCGCCGAGGGATCGGTGGTGCTGGTGCTGGAGGCGGCCGACGCGGCTGCAGCTCCGGCTGCGTCGGCTCCCGCTGCGGCACCTGCACCCGCTGCTGCGAAGGCGCCGGCCGCTGCGCCCGCACCTGTCGCGTCCAGCTATGCCGGCGGCGTGGACCAGGAATGCGACGTGCTCGTGCTCGGCGGCGGCCCTGGCGGCTATTCGGCGGCCTTCCGCGCGGCCGACCTCGGCCTCAAGGTCGTGCTGGTCGAGCGCTACTCGACGCTGGGCGGCGTGTGCCTGAACGTGGGCTGCATCCCGTCGAAGGCGCTGCTGCACGTGGCGGCCGTGATGGACGAAGTGAGCCACTTCGAGGCGCTGGGCGTGTCGTACGGCAAGCCCACCGTCGACCGTGACAAGCTGCGCGCGCACAAGGGCAAGGTGGTGGGCAAGCTCACCGGCGGCCTCACGGCCATGGCCAAGATGCGCAAGGTGACCGTGTTGCGCGGCGTGGGCGAGTTCCTCGACGCACACCACCTCTCCGTGGCCGAAACCACGGGCGAGGGCACCGAGCGCACCGGCAAGACGCAGACCGTCAAGTTCAGGAATGCGATCATCGCGGCCGGCTCGCAGGCCGTGCGCCTGCCGTTCATGCCGCAGGATCCGCGCGTCGTCGACTCGACCGGCGCACTGACGCTGGCGCATGAGCCCAAGCGCATGCTGATCCTGGGCGGCGGCATCATCGGTCTCGAGATGGGCACGGTGTACTCCACCCTGGGCGCGCGCCTGGACGTGGTCGAGATGATGGACGGCCTGATGCAGGGCGCCGACCGCGACCTCGTCAAGGTGTGGCAGAAGATGAACGCGCCGCGCTTCGACAACATCATGCTGGGCACCAAGACCGTGGGCGCCGAGGCGACGAAGGATGGCATCCTGGTGAAGTTCGAAGGCGCGGCAGCGCCCAAGGATCCGCAGCTGTACGACCTCGTGCTGCAGGCCGTCGGCCGCACGCCCAACGGCAAGAAGATCGGCGCCGAGAAGGCCGGTGTCGCCGTGGGCGAGCGTGGCTTCATTCCGGTCGACATCCAGATGCGCACCAACGTGCCCAACATCTTCGCCATCGGCGACATCGTGGGCCAGCCCATGCTGGCGCACAAGGCGGTGCACGAAGGCCATGTGGCGGCCGAAGTCATCGCCGGCGAACTGCAGGGTGACAAGGAACTGGCCGCCGCCGCATTCAACGCGCGCGTGATTCCCAGCGTGGCCTACACCGACCCCGAGGTCGCGTGGGTGGGCCTGACCGAGGATCAGGCCAAGGCGCAGGGCATCGCCGTGAAGAAGGGCCTGTTCCCCTGGAACGCGTCGGGCCGCGCCATCGCCAACGGTCGCGACGAAGGCTTCACCAAGCTGCTGTTCGACGAAGCCACGCACCGCATCGTCGGCGGCGGCATCGTGGGCACGCATGCGGGCGACATGATCGGCGAGGTGGCCCTGGCCATCGAGATGGGGGCCGACGAGATCGACATCGGCAAGACCATCCATCCGCACCCCACGCTCGGCGAGAGCATCGGCCTGGCGGCCGAAGTGGCGCACGGCAGTTGCACCGACGTGCCGCCGGCACGCAAGAAGGCCTGAGGCTTTCGTCGACGCAGAAAAGAAAACGGCCCCTCGGGGCCGTTTCTCATGGAGCGATCGCCTGCCGCCTCAGGGCAGGTTCTCCCGAAAAATCACCTGCCCGCGCGTGCTCTCCACGCCGCTGAGCGCGGGCCGACCCTCGCGCACGTTGACGAAGATGCGCACCGCACTGGCGAGCGTTGCCTGTGGGCTCTGCGTGATGACGGCGTCCAGGCTGCCGTCGATGAGCAGGGCGCGCGTGTCGGGCGTGAGGCCGTGGCCCACGAACACCACCTTCTGGTCGCGTCCCGTGTCCTTCAGCGCGCGCGCCACGCCGTCCGAGGCGCCGCCGACGTTGTAGATGCCGGCCAGTTGCGGATGCTGGTCGAGCAGGGAGCGCGTCTGCGCATAGTTCTGCTCGGAGTCGTCGTGGCCCTCGCGCAGGCCCACGACTTCGAGCTGGCCGAACATCTCGGAGAGCACGTGAAGAAAGCCGGCCTCGCGTTCCTCGTGCGCGCGGTAGCTGCGGCTGCCGGCGATCAGCGCCACCTTGGCCGGGCGCGGGCCGATGAATCGGCCGATCAGGTAGCCCGCCGTGCGGCCGGCAGCGCGGTTGTCCAGGCCCAGGTAGGCCGTGCGCGGCGAGTTCGACAGGTCGGAGATCAGCGTGATGACGGGCACGCCCGATGCGGCCACTTCGGCCACGGCTTCGCGCACGGCCGGATGCTCCAGCGCCATCAGCGCGATGCCGTCCGCGCGCTGGCCATGGCGGCGCACGGCATCGGCCAGCTCGATCGGGTTGAAGCTCTCGATGAACTCGGTGCGGCAGCGCACGTTGAAGGGCGTCCAGTGCTCCTGCGAGTAATTGACCATGTCGCCCAGCATGCGGATGAAGCGGTTCTGGCCGGCCGGCAGCAGGAAGGCCAGGCGCATCGGCGCGGGCAGGGCGGGCGTGGAGCTGACAAGGCCGGACTCGGTGCGGTAGTCCAGCTGCGCCGCCGCCTGCAGCACGCGCTGCACGGTGGCGGCACGCACGCCGCTGCGCTGGTTGAGCACGCGGTCCACCGTGGCGGTGGACACGCCGGCCAGGTGCGCGATGTCGTGGATGCGGGGCGCCTTGTTCATGTCTCCAAAGCCATCAAATCACATCAAATGATGTGCTGGATTGATTGAAATCGCGCGGATACTATCACCCCCGATCCGATGCAGGAAGAGCTGCAGATCACATCAAACCCATCAACGAACCGGCCCGAGCCGGTCGTCAGGAGACATGAGCTACGACTTCGACTTTGCGAGCGTGCTGACCGCCTGGCCCCTCTTCCTGGAGGGCGCGTGGCTGACCATCCAGCTCTCGTTCCCCGCCACGGTGCTCGGCTTCGCAGCCGGCACGCTGCTGGCCATCGGCCGCCGCGGCCAGGTGGTGTGGGTGGCGCGGCTGTGCGGCGCCTATGTGGAGGTGATCCGCAATACGCCGCTGCTGGTGCAGGTGTTCCTGGTGTTCTTCGGCCTGGCCACATTGGGCTGGAAGGTGTCGGCCTTCGCCGCGGCCCTGGTGTCGCTCATCATCAACGTGGCGGCCTACAGCTGCGAGATCATGCGCGCCGGCATGGATTCGATCCACAAGGGCCAGCTCGAGGCGGCCGAATGCCTGGGCCTCACGCAGCGGCAGGTCTACTGGCACGTGATCCTGCGCCCCGCGATGGAGAAGGTGTACCCCGCGCTTACCAGCCAGTTCGTGCTGCTGATGCTGGCCACCTCCATCACGTCGCAGATTTCGGTGGAAGAGCTCACGGCCATCGCCGCGCGCGTGCAGTCCGAGACTTTCCGCCCGTTCGAGGCCTACATCCTCGTCGCCGTGGCCTACCTGCTGCTCTCGCTGCTGATGCGCGCCGGCCTGTGGGCGTTCGGCCAGATCGTGTTCACGCGGCGCCGCCGCCTGGGAGCCCGGGCATGACCGGCGGCGGCTTCACCTTCGTCCACTTCGAGTTCCTGCTGCTGGGCGCGCTCTGGACCATCGGCCTGTCGATCATCGCCTTCGTGGGCGGCGGCATCGCGGGCGGCGTGGTGGCGCTGGCGCGCGTGAGCCCGGCCTGGCCGCTGCGCTGGCTGGCCATCGGCTGGATCCAGCTGGTGCAGGGCACGCCGCTGCTGGTGGTGCTGTTCATCGCCTACTTCGGCCTGTCGATCATGGGCTTCGAGCTGCCGCCGCTGGTGGCCGCCAGCATCGCACTGGTGGTCTACGTCAGCGCCTACCTGGGCGAAATCTGGCGTGGCTGCATCCAGGCCGTGCCGCCCACGCAGTGGGAAGCCGCCGAGTGCCTGGCCCTCACGCGCACGCAGCGCATGCGCCTGGTGATCCTGCCGCAGGCGGTGCGCATCGCGACACCGCCCACCGTCGGCTTCATGGTGCAGATCGTCAAGAACACCTCGCTGGTGTCCATCGTCGGTTTCGTCGAGCTGGTGCGCGCTGGCCAGCTCATCAACAACTCGATCTTCCAGCCTTTCCTGGTCTACGTGCTGATCGCGGCGATCTACTTCGCCCTGTGCTATCCGCTGTCGGTGTGGAGCCGCCGGCTGGAGCAGCGCCTGAACTTCGGCACGCGCGCCAGCCAGGCCTGACGGCCGAGAAAGAGACATACGCATGAGCAACCCCGTCGTCGTCGAACTCAAGGACGTCCACAAGCGCTTCGGCAGCAACGCCGTGCTGCAGGGCGTGTCGTTCGCCATTCCCCGTGGCCAGGTGGTGGCCATCATCGGCAAGAGCGGTTCGGGCAAGAGCACGGCACTGCGCTGCATCGACCGGCTGGAGATCATCGACAGCGGCACCATCCAGGTGTGCGGCCATGCCGTGCATGCGCCCGACGTCGACCTGCGCCGCCTGCGCCAGGATGTAGGCATCGTGTTCCAGAGCTACAACCTGTTCCCGCACCTCACGGTGGAGCAGAACATCATGCTGGCGCCCAAGGCGGTCAAGGGCAAATCGGCCGCCGACGCGCGCGCCATTGCGGAGCGCACGCTGCGCCAGGTGGGCCTGTCGGACAAGGCCCAGGCCTATCCGGAGCAGCTCTCGGGCGGTCAGCAGCAGCGCGTGGCCATCGCGCGATCGCTCGCCATGGAGCCCCAGGTGATGCTGTTCGACGAGGTGACCTCGGCGCTCGATCCGCAACTCACTGGCGAGGTGCTGCGCGTGATCGAACAGCTGGCCGAGGGCGGCATGACCATGGTGCTGGTCACGCACGAGATGGAGTTCGCCGCGCGCGTGGCCGACACCATCATCTACATGCATGCCGGCCGAGTGTGGGAGGCCGGCCCCGGCTCCATGCTGCGCGACCCGCAGACGCCCGAGCTGCGCGATTTCCTCTCGCACGGGCTCTGAAGCCCCGGCCTTTCAATCCCGTTCCTTTGACACAACCAGGAGACATCGACATGAACACTTTCCGCATCCTGCGCCGCACCGTGCTGGCCGCTTCCCTGGGCGCGCTGTGCCTGCCCGCGCTGGCCGAGCTGGCCGACATCAAGGCGGCCGGCAAGATCCGCATCGGCGTCGATCTGTCCGCCCCGTTCTACGGCTATTCCGACGACAAGATGCAACCCGCGGGCTCCGACGTCGAAGCGGCGCAGCTGCTGGCCAAAGACCTGGGCGTGCAACTGGAGATCGTCAACACCACCAACTCGGCGCGCATTCCCAACCTGCTGTCGAACAAGGCCGACCTGATCATCTCGTCGCTCTCGATCACGCCCGAGCGCCAGAAGGCGGTGGACTTCTCCATTCCCTACGGCGCCATCCAGGCTGCCGTGGGCGCACCCAAGAGCCTCAAGATCACCGGCATCGAAGACCTGGCCGGCAAGAGCGTGGCCGTCACGCGCGGCGGCCCGCAGGACAAGATCGTGACCGAGCGCGCGCCGCAGGCCCGCGTGGTGCGCTTCGACGACGAGGCCGCATCGATCACCGCTGCCGCCAGCGGCCAGACCGACATCGTCGCCATCACGCCGCCCATCATCGCGGCCATCGCCAAGCGCAACCCGGCGCGCGAGTTCGAGGTGAAGTTCGTGCTGCAGTCGTTCCAGCTGGGCATTGCCATGCGCAAGAACCAGCCCGAGCTGATGAACTGGGTCAACGGCTGGGTCAAGACCAACCTGCACAACGGCAAGCTCAACGACATCCACCTGAAGCACGCCGGCGTGCCCGTGCCCAAGGAAATCATCGACGGCGCCAAGTAAGGCCACGCCGTCAGGCCAAGACTCCGGCCGCGCCATGCGCGCGCGCCGGCGCACCAACACAAGGAAAGCATTCTCATGAGCCGTCATTTCGGCGCCATCCGCCAGCTGGGCTATGTGGTCCACGACATCGAGGCCGCCATGGACTACTGGAGCCGCACCCTCGGCGTGGGTCCGTGGTTCTACAACCCCAAGGTGCCCATCGTGAACTACCGCTACAACGGCGAAGAGCACCAGCCGCACAACTCCGTGGCGCTGGCCAACTCGGGCTATGTGCAGGTCGAGCTGATCCAGACGCGCAACGACGTGCCCTCGATGTACCGCGACTTCCTGCAGGCCGGCCGCACCGGGCTGCAGCACGTCGCCTACTGGACGAGCGACTACGACGCCGATCTGGAGCGCCTGATCGGCGAAGGCTTCAAGCCCGTGATGAGCGGCGAGGTGGGCGAGAAGGGCCGCTTCGTCTACTTCGACACCGAATACCACCCCGGCACCGTGATCGAGCTGTCGGAAGTGGCCGGCCCCAAGGGCCGCATGTTCGACCTGATCCGCGCCGAGTCGGAAGCCTGGGACGGCAAGACCGACCCGGTGCGTCCGTTCCCCGACCTCTCCAAGATCTGATGACCGCACCGACCGTGACGACGAGCGCAGCGACGGACCGCATCCGCGCCAGCTACCTGATCGAGACGCCGCTGGCGCCGGCCGCCGTGGCCGAGGTCATGGCCGGCGAGCAGTCCTGCGGCACCTTCAAACGTGTCGAGGGCGAGACGGACGAGCTGCGTGCGCGCGCGCGGGCCGAGGTCGAGCGCATCGACGAACTCGAATCCGCCGCGCAACCCAGCCTGCCCAACGCGTTGCTCGAACGCAAGCGCACACCGGGCCCGTGGCGCCGCGCGCGCGTGACGCTGTCGTTCCCGGTCGCCAACATCGGCGCCAACCTGCCCACGCTGGCCGCCACCGTGGCCGGCAACCTGTACGACCTGGGCGAGAGCACCGGCATGCGGCTCGAGACGCTGCACGTGCCCGCCACGTACCGCCGCCGCTTCGAGCTGCCGCGCGTGGGCATCCCCGGCACGCGCCGCGCCACCGGCGTCGCCACGGGCGCGCTGGTGGGCACGATCATCAAGCCCAACGTCGGCTTCAGCGCCGCGCAGACGGCGGAGCTGGTGGGGCGGCTGTGCGCAGCAGGCGTGGATTTCATCAAGGACGACGAAGTCTGCGCCGACCCCGACCACGCGCCGCTGGCCCAGCGCGTGCCTGCGGTGATGGCCGTGGTGCGCGAGCATCAGCAGCGCACCGGCAAACATGTGATGGTGGCCTTCAACATCACCGACGAGGTGGACGCCATGCGCCGCCATGCCGATCTCGTCGAGCGTGAAGGCGGCAGTTGCGTGATGGCCAGCCTCAACTGGTGCGGCTACTCGGCGATCCAGGCGCTGCGCCGCCATACGCCGCTGGCGCTGCACGGCCACCGCAACGGCTTCGGCGCGCTGTCGCGTCATCCGCTGCTGGGCATGGGCTATCACGCGTACCAGACGCTGTGGCGGCTGGCGGGGGTCGATCACATGCACGTGCATGGTGTCAACGGCAAGTTCTCGCAGTCCGACGAAGAGGTCATCGAATCGGCACACGACTGCTACACGCCGCTGGCCGAAGGGCTCGACGACGCGGTGATGCCCGCGTTTTCGTCGGGCCAGTGGGCCGGCACCGTGGCGCAGACCTGGCAGGCCGTGGGCCGCGACGATCTGCTGTTCATGTCGGGTGGCGGCATCCTGGCCCACCCGGGCGGCGCGGCGGCCGGCGTGGCCAGCATCCGCCAGGCCTGGGCCGCGGCGCGCGATGGTGTGGCGATCGAGACGGCCGCGGCCAGTGCGGCCGAACTGGCGCAGGCGCTGACTTTCTTCGGCAAAGGCTGAGCCGCATGGCGCCGCCGGCCATCGTTTACTACGGCGACGACTTCACCGGCGCCACCGACACCCTGGGCACGGCTGCGCGCGCGGGCCTGCGCGCATTGCTGTTCCTGCGGTTGCCCAGCACCGCGCAACTCCATGCGGCCGGCGCGCTCGACTGCCTGGGCATCGCGGGCGCCGCGCGCGCCATGTCGCCCGACGAGATGCGGGCCGAGCTCGCGCCCGTGGCCGCGCTGTTCGGCCGTTTGGGTGCGCGCGTGCTGCACTACAAGGTCTGCTCCACCTTCGACAGCGCCCCCGCGGTGGGCAGCATCGGCGTGGCGGTCGACACGCTGCGCCGCGGCGTGCCGGGCGCGCAGCTGGCCGTGATCGGGGGCCAGCCCGATCTGGGCCGCTACTGCCTGTTCGGCAACCTGTTCGCGCGTGCGGGCAGCGAAGGCGAGGTGTACCGGATCGACCGCCACCCGACCATGAGCCGCCACCCGGTCACGCCCATGCACGAAGCTGATCTGCGTTGCCACCTCGCGCTGCAAGGGCTCGATGCCTTGCAGGCCGTGCCGTGGACCTGGCTGGCCGATGCCACCGATGCGCGGCCAGCCAACCTGTTCGACGCCGCGGCGGGCGAGGGCGGCGTGCTGTTCGACGTGGCCGACGCGGCCAGCCTCTCGCGCATCGGCGAGTTGTTGTGGCGCACCAGTGCCGACGCGCCCGTGCTCGCGGCCGGCGCCAGCAGCGTCGTGCAGGCGCTGGCGCCGCGCATTGCCTCCGGGCCCGCGCCCGCGCGGCCGTTGGCACCGGTGACCGGCCCGGTTTTCGCGCTGGCCGGCAGCCTCTCGCCCGTGACGGCCGCGCAGGTGGCGCAGGCGCAGCCGCTGTTCGAGACACTGTGGATCGATCCGCAGCGCCTGTGCGAATCCGAGGCCTTCGTGGCCGACACCGCCGGGCGCCTCGTCCAGTCGCTGCAGGCCGGCCGGCACACCCTGGCCTGCACGGTGCGCCCCGGCCAGCCGCCGGCCGGCGACGCCGGTGTCGGCGGGCGCGACCTGGCCCTGGCCGGTGGGCGCCTTCTGCGCCGCGTGCTCGACGCCGCGCCGCAGGTGCGCCGTGTGGTCGTGGCCGGCGGCGACACATCGAGCCACGGCGTGCAGGCGCTGGATGCCTGGGGGCTGTCGTACCTGGCAGCCGTATCGCCGGGCGTATCGCTGTGCCGCCTGCACAGTGACCGGCCACGGCTCGACGGGCTGGAGATCGCGCTCAAGGGCGGGCAGATGGGCGCGCCTGACCTTTTCGGCCGGCTGGTCGCGGGCGACGGGCATTGATTAACCGAATGCTCAATTTGCTTTCCGTTTAATTCCCTTCTGGTTTCTTATCGCGCTGCCTAGACTCGCGCTCCAGCACAACCTGTGGAGCCAACGTGTCTGTCTATCGCGCCGCCAACATCCGCCTTGCCGAAGGTGTCCGCCCAGAACTTGCCGAGGTCTGCCTGCCCGGGCCCGACGAGCGCGTGCTGGGTCGCTATGCGCGCATGGGTCCGCAACTCGAAGCCTTTCATGCCTTCGACAAAGCGCATCTCGTCATGCTCTGCGAGCAGGGCCTGCTGCCCACGGCCGATGCCCGCGCCATGCTGCGCGTGCTGCGCGAGCTGGAAGCCGGCGACGCCATCGCCGCGCGCGCCGCCACGGCCGAACACATGCATTCGGGCGAAGCCATCCTCACCACTGCGCTGGGACCTGAAGTGGCGGGCCGTCTGCACCTGGGGCGCAGCTCGGGCGATCTGCTGACGGTGTCGTTCCGTTTCACGCTGCGCGCGCGCCTGCTGCGTCTGATCGAGGGGCTGGACGCGTTGCGCCACACCGTGCTGACGCTCGCCCGCGAGCACACCGAAACGGTGATGCCGGGATCCACCCACCTGCAGCACGCGCAGCCCGACACTTTCGCGCACTACCTGCTGGCGCACGCCAGTGCCTTCGAGCGCGATGGACAGCGGCTGCGCCAGTACTACGCCCGGCTGAACCTGAGCCCGGCGGGCGCGGCCATCCTCAACGGTTCGGAGTTCGCGCTCGATCGTGAGCGCATGGCGACACTGCTGGGCTTCGATGGATTGGCGCTGAACACGCGCGATGCGGTGTGGGGGCGCGATCTGGAAACCGAGGCGCACACGGTGACGTTGTTGCTGGCCGGCAACTTCAATCGCCTGGCCGAAGATCTGATGCTTTGGTCGGCGCCCGAGTTCGGGCTGGTGGAATGTGTCGATGGCTTCTGCGGCACGAGCAGCATCATGCCGCAGAAGAAGAATCCCAACGCGCTCGAATGCCTCAAGGGCGTGGTGGCCACCGTCACAGGGCATCTGGTGAGCACGGCCATGGTCCACAAGAACCCGTCCACGGTACCGGTGTTCGAGTGGGTGCGCTCGATGTCCGACGCCTGGCGCGGCTACGACGAGATGAACAGCGCGCTTCCGCTCATGGAAGCCATTCTTCGCACGCTCACCGTCCACCGTGAACGCATGGCGCACAGCGCAGGTCGCCACTGGGCCACGGCCACCGACCTGGCCGCCGCGCTGGTGCGCGAGGCCGGGCTGACCTGGCGCGCCGCGCACCAGGTCACGGGCATCGTCGTGCGGCTGGCGATCGAACAGGGCCTGGCACCCGCCGAGCTCGACAGCGAACTGCTCGATCGTGCGGCGCAACAGCAACTGGGCCGGCCGCTCGGGCTGGACACCGCGCGCCTGCGCGCCGCGCTCGATCCGGGGGCCTCGGTGCGCCGTCACCGCCTGCCCGGTGGCCCCGCACCCGAGCGGGTTGGCGAGGCCATCGCTTTGCATGAGGTCGAACTGACGCGCGATGAGCGTTGGGCCACCCAGGCGCGCCAGCGCGTCGATGCCGCCGCAGCGCATCTCGAAGCCGCCATCGACGGCGTGCTCGCCGCCTGAGCGCGGGGCGCGAGCCAACCCGTCATCGCCGACCGTCATCGCACCACACTGGCAGCCCAGGTGCTGCCTCAAGACACTCACTACAAGGAGACTTCGCATGTCCATCGATTCCGTCCGCCGGCAACTGATCGGCGCTTCACTGCTCGGCCCACTGGGCGCGCTGGCCCCCGAGATCGCGCTGTCGCAAAGCGCTTCCGGCGGCACGGGCTGGCCCGATCGGCCGATCCGCCTGATCATGGGCTATGCCACCGGCGGCGCCACCGATGGCGTCGCGCGCCCGCTCGAACCCAAACTGCAGGCTTCGCTGGGCCAGCCGCTGGTCTTCGAGTACAAACCCGGCGCGGGCGCCACGGTGGCTGCCGGCCTCACGGCGAAGGCGGCACCCGATGGTTACACGCTGCACATCACCGACAGCGGGCCGATGACCATCCTGCCCAACGGCAAGCAGCTGAACTACGACCCCAATCAGGCGTTCACCCCGCTGGGCATGATCTGCGAAGGCTGCTCGGTGGTGGTGGTCCACCCCTCGGTGCCGGCCAACAACCTGCGAGAACTGCTGCAACTGGCGCGCGCCAGGCCCGGCAGCATCAGCTACGGCTCGTCGGGCATTGGTGGCTCGGCCCACTTGTCGGGCGAGTTGCTGCAGGCCATGACCGGCGTGCAGTTGGTCCACGTGCCGTACAAGGGCGGCAGCCCGGCGGCGGTGGATCTGGTGGGTGGGCAGATTCCGATGCTGTTCGCGTCCACGGGCACAGCGTTGCCCTTCATCCAGTCGGGCAAGATGCGCGCCCTGGCCGTGACCTCGGCCACGCGTTCGTCGGCCTTGCCCGATGTGCCGACGGTGGCCGAGCAGGGGGTGGCGGGCTACGACGCCACGGTGTGGTTCGCGATGGTGGGGCCGGCGCGCCTGCCCGCCGACGTGGCAGCGCGCGTGCACCGCGCGCTGCAGTCGGCGCTGCTTGATCCGGCCGTCCAGCAGGCGCTGCGGCGCCAGGGTTACGAGCCGCTGGCGGGGCCGGCCGACGTGGTGGCCACGCGCGTGCGGGCCGATCTGGCCAAGTGGGGCAAGCTCATCCGCGACAAGAACATCACGTTCGAGTAATGCCCCCGGTCAGCCGGCGCAGCGCGAGGTCGCGGAACAGCCGCGCCGTGGGGCGCATCGGGAGGGCCTCGTTCCAGATCATGCCCACCGAATCGCGGGCATCGGGAACAGCCACCGGCAGCACCGTGCCGGTGGGGGCGGCCAGATGGCGCAGCGCCACGCGGCGCGGTACCAGCGTCACCCAGGGCCCGAGCGCGAACAACGCCGACACCATCGCCATGTCGCTCGTCTCTACGTAGTGCGCGGGCAGCGGCAGGTGGCGTGCCGCCAGCACCTGTTGCAGGTGGTCGCGCATCAGCGTGCCGGCGACAGGCAGGCACCATCGCTGTTGCACCAGATCCTTCCACCTGACCGAGGTGGCCGAGGCCAGCGGATGGCCGGCGCTGGCAGCTACCACCACATCGTCGCTGAGCACCATGGCCTTGGCCAGGCGCGACTGGACGATGTCGGTCGACAGGCGTGCGAACAGCAGCTGGATCTTGCCGTCGTCGAGCAGTTCGCGCAGGTGGCTCGACGATCCCTCGACCAGGCTGATGCGTACCTGGGGATAGAGACGAGAGAACTCGGTGATCGTCTCGGCCACGAACGGATGTGTCGAGATGGCCCGCAAGCCGAGGCTCAACTCTCCCTGGTAGCCGCTGCGCAGGCCGTCCACCACGTCGGCCAGACCCTGCATTTCGGCTGTGACGGCGCGCGCGCAGGAGAGCACGGCTTCGCCCAGCGGCGTCAGGCGAACCCAGCCGCGGCCGCGCTCGAACAATGGCTCGCCGAACACCTCCTCGACCTCGGCCAGCGCCTTGGACACGGCGGCAGCGCTCACGTGCAGGCGGGCGGCGGCCTGCGTGAGGTTGTCGGCCTCGTGCACGGCCAGCACGATGCGCATGTGGCGCAGCTTGAGGGTGGGAAGTTGAAGGCCCGTGCGCGGGGTGAGCACGGAATGGGCGGTCAGGGCCGCGGCCGCAAGTGGCGCGGGCGGCGCCGGCCGGGTCACGGCTGGGGCTGCTCGATCGGCATGCGGGCCGGCAGGGCGACGGGCACAGCCTGCGCGGCGCCCACGGCCGCCACGGTGGCCGGCGCCTCGCCCGCCACGCGCCGGGCGCCATCGAAGCGGCGGGCCCAGTAGCTGGTCTGCATGCTCTCCACCCGCACCTGGGCGCCCGGACGGGGGGAATGGATGAACTTGCCGTCGCCCACGTAGATGCCGACGTGGCTGAAGGCGCGGCGCAGTGTGTTGAAGAACACCAGATCGCCCGGCTGCAGTTCGGTCTTGTCGATGGTCTGCGTGGCGGCGGCTTGCTGCTCGGCGCGGCGGGGCAGCATCAGGCCCAGGGTCTGTTCGTACATGGCGCGCACGAAGCCGCTGCAGTCGAAGCCGCCTGCGTCGGCGGAATTGCCGCCACGCTTGTACGGCACGCCCAGAAAACCCATGGCATTGACCACCAGCTCGGCCGTGCGCTGCTGCACTGTCTGCCCCATTTGCTGGAGCTGGCCCATCAAACCGCGCTCGACCAGGAACTTGTCCATGTCGTCCGTGCTCGCATGTTGGGCGCCAGCCGGCGCGGCGCATGCACCTGCAGCAAGGCCCAAAGCCAGTGACAGGGTGAGCGCGGTGCGGCGGATTTGCATGTCGGCGCAGAGGATACAGTCGCTAACAAGGTGGTGTCAATTTCAAGTTGTTTCTTCAATAGCATTGCAAGCCATTGTTTTGTAAAGAATTTATGCAGAAATCCTTTGTCCACTCTCGTTATTGGGTAGGTCTGGCGCTATTGACGGCCGCACTGGCTGCCCAGTCTCAGACCTCCCTGCGCGCCGAGGCGGTGGCCACGGGGCTGGACAGTCCGTGGGCCGTAGCCTTCCTGCCGCAGGGTCGTTTCCTGGTGACGGAACGCACAGGACAACTGCGCGTGATCGAGGCCGACGGACGCAAAGGCGAGCCGGTGTCTGGGTTGCCGAAGATCGCCGTCGGCGGTCAGGGCGGCCTGCTCGACGTGGTGCTCGACGCCGGCTTCGACCGCAATCGTCAGCTCTACTTCTGCTACAGCGAGCCCGACGAAAAGGATGCCAGCCTCAACAGCACGGCCATGGCGAGCGCCAAGCTCTCGGCGGATGGCTCGCGGCTCGAAGCGGTGAAAGTGCTGTTCAGCCAGCGCCCCCGCTTCAACAGCCGGCTGCACTTCGGCTGCCGCATCGTCGAGGCGCGCGACGGCACGCTGTTCCTGTCGCTGGGCGAGCGCAGCACGCAGATGCAGCATGCGCAGCGGCTCGACTCTCATCTGGGAAAGGTGGTGCGCCTCAACAAGGACGGCACCGTGCCCAAGGACAACCCCTTCGTCGGCCGTAGCGACGCGCGGCCCGAGATCTGGAGCTGGGGCCATCGCAATTCGCAGGGGGCGGCCTTGGCGCCCGACGGCACCTACTGGATGCACGAGCACGGCCCGCAAGGCGGCGACGAAATTAACGTGCCGCAGGCCGGCCGCAACTACGGCTGGCCGCTCATCACCTACGGCGAGCGCTACGGCGGCGGCAACGTGACCGATGGCAGCACGCAACGCGACGGTCTGGAGCAGCCGCTGCACCAGTGGACGCCTTCCATCGCGCCTTCGGGCATGGCTTTCGTCACCAGCGACCGCTATGGCGAGGCGCTCAAGGGCCGGCTGCTGGTGGGCTCGCTCAAGTTCCGCTACCTGGCTGCGCTCACGCTCGATGGCCGCAAGGTCACGGGCGAGCAGCGCCTGCTGCAGGACGTGAACCAGCGCATCCGCGACGTACGACAGGGCCCGGATGGCTACATCTACGTGCTGACCGACGGCTCGGGCGGACGGCTGCTGCGGCTGCAGCCCGGCTCGTGATGCGCGGCGTGGTGGCTGCGGTCTAATCGGGGGCTGCGGCGGCGCGGTCGCCGCCGGGCCGAACGACGAAAGAAAAAGATCATGCTGCTCGACGCAGAACAATCCCAACTGGTCCTGGTGGACTACCAGCCCCGGCTCATGCCCGCCATCGCCGACGGTGCCCAGGTGCAGGCCAATGCCGTGCGGCTGGCACGCGCTGCCGGCCTGCTGCGCGTGCCCGTGTGGGGCACCGAGCAGAACCCCTCCAGGCTGGGCGAGACCGCCCCCGAGCTGCGCGCGCTGTTCTCGCGCACGCTGGCCAAGATGCAGTTCAGCGCGGTGGAAGAGGGCCTGGGCGAATGGCTGCAGCCCCCCGCTGCGCGCCCGCCTCAGGGCAATGCGCGCAGCCTGCCCAAGCACCTGCAGAAGGCTGTGCCCCAACAGGCGCCGGGCCGCACCCAGATCGTGATCTCGGGTTGCGAGACGCATGTGTGCCTGCTGCAGACGGCGCTCGACCTGCTCGAGGATGAGTTCGACGTGTGGGTGGTGACCGATGCCTGCGGCTCGCGCACCGAACGCAACCGCGATGCTGCCTTCGACCGTCTGGCTGGCGCGGGGGCCGAGCTGGTCACCACCGAGATGGTGGTGTTCGAGTGGTTGCGCACGGCGGAGCATCCGCACTTCAAGGAAGTGCAGGCGCTCATCAAGTGAGTGCCCCGGCGCGCTGAGCGCGCCGTTCTTTTCGGGCCTCGCACAATTCATCGTGCGGGCCAGGGCCTCGGCCGCTGGCGAACTTCATCTTCCTGCGAATCCGCACTCCCGGTCTGCGCCGGTGTCAGCTTGCCGCAAGCGCGATTCCCATAATTAAGAATTCAGTTGGCCCGCATCCTGCCGCGGCCAGCCGAAATTCCAACAGGGAGACAACGCCGTGGGCGCCTACGATGACTTTCACCGCCGCTCGGTCGAGCAGCCGGATGCCTTCTGGGCCGAACAGGCCCGCCTGATCGACTGGCGCACGCCGCCCACGCAGGTGTGCGACTGGAGTCGCCCCCCGTTCGCGCGCTGGTTCGCGGGCGGCACCACCAATCTCTGCCACAACGCGGTCGATCGCCACCTGCCCGCGCGCGCGCAGCAGGCCGCGCTGATCGCCGTTTCCACCGAAACCGGGCAGGAGCGCAGCTACACCTTCGCCGAACTGCACGACGAGGTGCAGCGTGCCGCCGCCATGCTGCTCGCGCTGGGTGTGCAGCGCGGCGACCGCGTGCTGATCTATATGCCCATGATTGCCGAAGCCGTGTTCGCCATGCTGGCCTGCGCGCGCATCGGCGCCATCCATTGCGTGGTGTTCGGCGGATTCGCGTCGGTGTCGCTGGCCAGCCGCATCGACGATGCCGAGCCGCGTGTGATCGTGAGCGCCGACGCGGGGTCGCGCGCGGGCAAGGTCGTGCCCTACAAGCCGCTGCTCGACGAAGCCATCCGCCTGGCCACGCACAAGCCCCAAGCCGTGGTGCTGGTCGAGCGCGGCCTCGCGCCCATGAGTCTCGTGCCGGGCCGCGACCATGCGTGGTCGGCCCTGCGCGACCGCCATGCCGGCGTGCAGGTACCCTGCGAATGGCTGGACGCCACCGAGCCCAGCTACACCATCTACACCAGCGGCACCACGGGCCGCCCCAAGGGCGTGCAGCGGGACACCGGCGGCTATGCCGTGGCGCTGGCCGCGAGCATGCAGCACATCTTCCGCGGCGCACCGGGCGAGACGTACTTCTGCACCAGCGACATCGGCTGGGTGGTGGGCCACAGCTACATCGTCTACGGCCCGCTGATCGCCGGCATGGCCACCATCGTGTATGAAGGCCTGCCGGTACGGCCCGACGGCGCCGTGTGGTGGAGGCTGGTCGAGAAGTACAAGGTGAGCGTGATGTTCAGCTCGCCGACGGCGGTGCGCGTGCTCAAGAAGCACGATGCGGCGTTGCTGAAGCGGCACGACCTGTCGAGCCTGCGCGCGCTGTTCCTGGCCGGCGAGCCGCTGGACGAACCCACCGCGCGCTGGATCAGCGAGTCCTTAAGCGTGCCCATCATCGACAACTACTGGCAGACCGAAAGTGGCTGGCCCATCCTCACGCTCGCACGCGGCATCGAGGACACGCCCGCACGCTTCGGCAGCCCGGGCGTGCCGATGTACGGCTACAAGGTGAAGCTGCTTCACGAAGGCACGGGCGAAGAGCTGACCGAACCCGGCCAGAAGGGCGTGGTGGTCATCGAAGGGCCCACCCCACCCGGTTTCATGCAGACCGTGTGGCGCGACGACGAGCGCTTCGTGCGCACCTACTGGGACAGCATCCCCGGCCGGCAGGTCTACAACACCTTTGACTGGGGCATCCGCGACAAGGACGGCTACTTTTTCATCCTCGGCCGCACGGACGACGTCATCAACGTGGCCGGCCATCGGCTGGGCACGCGGGAGATCGAGGAAAGCATCGCCAGCCATCCGGCCGTGGCAGAGGTGGCCGTGGTCGGCGTGGCCGACACGCTCAAGGGTCAGGTGGCGATGGCCTTCGCCGTGGTGCGCAACCCGGCCAGCGTGGCCGACGAGGCGGCGCGTCAGCGGCTGGAAGGCGAAATCATGAAGGCTGTGGATACCCAGCTTGGCGCCGTCGCCCGGCCCGCGCGCGTGCGCTTTGTGAACGCGCTGCCCAAGACGCGCAGCGGCAAGCTGCTGCGCCGTGCCATCCAGGCCGTTTGCGAGGGGCGCGACCCGGGCGATCTGACCACGATCGAGGATCCGACGGCGCTGCAGCAGGTCAGGGAGCAGCTGGCCGCAGGCTGAGCGGCGGGGGTACCGCGCCGCACGGCACTTCGAAAGACGCGGGCGGCAGACCGGCTCGCGCGCGTTCGACCATGTGCGTGAAAGCCCAGCCGAGTTCGGCGGCGCGGGCGCGGCTGTTCCACCACCCGGGCGACGCCGGATCGGCAAGGCCTTCGATGCGGGCTTGCGACAGTTCGGCCCGCATGCCACGCAGCGCCACGGCATCGGTGGCCAGGTGCGAAGCGAGTGTGAACAGAGCTTCAGGGTCGGAGGCGACCCACTGCGGCATGCCTGCGCCATGCAGGATGGCCGCGCCGGGCCGCGATGCCGTGCGCTGGCCTGCACAGGCCAGCACGACCTCACCCCGGACCAACGCATTCGATACCGCTATCGGGTCGCTGCGCAGCAGAGGATCGAGGTGGATGCGGCGACCTTCGGGCGCGGCCGATGGATCGCCGAACCACAGCCGTGCTGGCGCCACATCGTGCCGTGCGGCTTCGCGCCGCAGGCGTGCCTGAGTATCGGGAGGCAATGCAAGGAGCTCGAGCACGGCGCCATCGAGTTGTCGCAGCAGGCGCATCCAGAGGGCGAAGCTCTGTTCGTCGATGCAGGTTGCCGCGACCCAGGCCGTCAGACGGACAGATGAGGCGTCCGAAGGCTCGTCCTGCCATCCGGCCGTGCTTGCCGGAGCGGGGACCAGCCATGTCGAGCCCGGCACCCGTGCCCACGCGCCGCCGGCCGCAGGAGGTGTGCCCGCATGCGTGAACAGATCGGTGATCAGATAGTCGTATGGTGCGTCGGCCGCATGCGCCGGAACGGCATGCAACCGGGCATGGACCGAGGCCAGGCGACGGGCTGAGACCGCAGGTCGTCCGGCCGGATGGCTGGCGGACAGGTCGATGAGCAGGTCCGGCTGGTCCAGCCGGATGCGTGCCACCAGCTCGGCGTCGCTCAGGTGTCCGATGGGGAGCAGCTGATCGACCCGCGAGGACAGTGCCGCGAGCGCGGCTGCCTCGGCCGGATCTGCGGAATCAGGATTCAGTGCAGCATAGGCGCGCAGGTCGAATCGACCCGGGTGATGGGATGCGAGTTGGTGAGCCAGCCAGTGGACGCGCATCGCATCGAGCGGCGGTATCAGCAGCGCGATGCGCAGCCGGCCGTCGCTGCGCGGCAGCGGGGGGGCGAGTGAATCGTTGGCGGGGCGGGCCGCCAGGTCTGCTGCATCGGCCCGTGCGAGGCAAGCAGCCAGTGTGCTGTCGGGCAATGGCAGGCTGTCGAGCTGCGGCCGTGCGATCTGCCACAAGGCCGGCGATGTCGCGGGGGCGTCGGCACGGGAGGCGGCCTGGAGCATCTGCGACAGCGTCGAGGCGCAATGCCAGTGCCCCTCGGCCACGCCAGCGGCGGCGTATTGAGCGCACCACAACACCACATCCACACCTCGTGCTGCGCCGTGGCCGATGCCAAGCGATGGCAACAGTCCGGCCTGCAGCAGCGCCAGTGCCCCGGGCCCATGGCCTGCCGGCAGGCCGACCAGCGTCGCCCGGGCCTGGTCCCATTGCCCGATCAACGCCTGGGCCAAGGCGCGGCGCACGCCATGTGCAGCGGAGGTCACCAGGGCCTGCGGCTGGCCCCCTGCTGCTTGTGCAGACTGTCCATCGATCACGGCAAGCGCGTCGTGGGGACGTCGCGCATGCAGCAGCGTGTCGATCCACAGGAGCCAGGTCGCCGGCCGCGACGGATGCGCCCGCGCGGCAGCTTCGGCATGGATCAATGCCGCATCCCAGTCGCGCCGTGCGCCGGCCTCGCGAACCAGCCCTTCCAGCGCGCCCGCGTGCGCAGGAGCGAGATTCAGCGCCCGTTCGTACATCTGCCGGGCAGCCTCGGCGTCGCCGCCGATGGCATGCGCCAGCGCCAGATTGCAGCACCCGTCGGCGTTGGCAGACAGTGTTTGCGTGCAGGCGAGCAAGGTCTGACGTGCCGCCTGCGGACGCCGCTGCTCCAGCAGTACGGTGGCCCGCGCACTGGCCGCCTGCGCGTCGCCGGGCTGCAGCGACAGGGCGTGTTCGAATTCGGCCAGCGCGTAGTCGGCCAGACCCGCCGCATGAAAGGCCGCACCGCGTTCCATGTGACGTCCGAAGGCATTGCGCGCGCGCAGGGGCTGATTGCGCACGCGAGTCAGGGCGTCATGAGGGAAAGCGCGCAAGGTGTCGAAGGACGGGGTCATGAGGAGGCGGAGCAGTGCAGGCCGCCAGCATAATCGCCCGCATGTCTGCCCACGCGCCCGCGACACCGCTTCACCTCCTTGGCCACTTCGCCGACATCCACACCGGCGCCGAGCGCGAATTGCCGGATCTGGCGCAAGCCCTGGCCGGTCGGCGTGAATGCGTGCTGTGGTCGGATACCCCACCTCACCCTGACTACGCAGCGATGGGCGTGCGTCAGGTGAGGCCCGAAGCCGGTGAGTTTCCCCGGGGCGGCATGTTGCTGCTGGGCGGAGTGCATGTGGGCACGGGTGACTGGCTGCGGCAGGCGCATCTCGACCGGCTCGCCGTACGGTACAACTTGCCGCAGCATGAGCGCCTCGCGCGGCTCGTGGTGTATCTGCAGCACATGACAGGCCTTGTCCCGCAAGTCCGCTTCGTCTCGCGCGTGATGCAGCGGGCTGTGGGCATGGCGGGTACGGTGGAGCCGAGCCTGATCCGCCTCGCGCCGTTCCTCGCCGTCGCCCCCCCGGCCCGGCGCAAGCCGCTGACCGTGGGCCGACTGAGCCGTGATGTGCTGGACAAGCACCATCCCGAGGACATCGGGCTCTACCGCATGCTGGCGGCGCAGGGAGTGCGGATCCGGTTGATGGGCGCCACATGCCTGTCGCCCTGGCTGGAGGGCGTGCCGGGTGTGGAGATACTCGTGGCGGGGGCCATGCCCGCGCACCGGTTCCTGCAAGAACTCGACGTGTTTTTCTATCGCACCGGCAGCTTTGAAGAGCCCTACGGCCGTGTCGTGCTCGAAGCCATGGCAGCAGGCGTGCCCGTGGTCGCCAGCCGCAGGGGGGGCTATGCGGAGCAGATTGCGCACGGCGGCGACGGTTTCCTCATCGCAAGCACCGAGGAGGCATTCGATGCCATCGAGGCGTTGCGCAAGGACGCCGGCCTGCATGAAAAAATCGCGCGGGCGGGGCGCGCCAGCGCGATTCGCATCCACGGCGACGAAGCGATAGAACGGCAATTGCAGTTCTATCAGCAAGACGCCTGACGGTTATTGCGCGCCGTTGCGGTTGAAGCCCACAGCCCCGGTCACCGTGCCGTACGAACCGCCGTTGATGGTGTAGACGAGGCCCGCACGCTCGGCGTTGGGTCCCGCAAACAAACCGTTCATGGTACCGGCCGCGTTGGCGCCACCGAACGAGCCGCCGGTGATGGGCATGTCGTTGATGGTGTTGTTGACATAGGTGGAGCTGCCAAACAGCGTGTTCACCGTGGCCGACACCGTGGGCGTCGCGGAGAAGGCCACCGTGAGTTCGGAGAGTTGCGTCTGCAGCGAGCCTGTGCCGCCGTTGCTCGCCGTCGGCGTCGTGCCGCCGACGGCGGTGTAGGTTGCCGTGACACCATTGCGCTCGGGGGCGGTGAAGTAGCTGCCAGGCGTGGCCTGGCCGACGATGTAATGCACGTTGGAGACGCCAGAGGCCGACGAGCCGTTGTAGCGGACGTCGGCAGACTCCCATTTGCCCCAGCCGATGAAGTCGCCGGCAGCACCCGAGCCCGTGTGGCCGAATTCACCGTTCAGGGTATTGGCCGCGATGCTCGTTCCTTCGCCATCCGCAATGGTCGACAGATGCGAGTTGTTGAACACATGTGTGCCGGTCGTGGCGGCGTCGCTGACGCCGGGCTGGTAGTTGGTGAACGCCATGAACGACGACAGGTTGCTGTAGCTGCCGGCTTCGGGAACGACCGGCATCGCTGTCTGCGTGAGGATGGCTCCGCCGTGGAAGTTTTCCCCATTGCCGCGGCCCCAGCTTTCGTAGATCAGGCCGACGAATTCCGCCGACGGGCCGTAGAAGACGCCGTCGGCGCCCAGCGTGCCACCGCCCGAGCCGGACAGGGCGCCAGTGCCGTAGAAGTAATTGCCACCGCCCGAGACCGAAATGCTCGTCGAAGACGCGCCGCCGTAGCTGCCCGTGAGCGAGAACGCCATGTCGAGCACGCCCGTGTTGGAACTGCCGTTGAACATGACGCTCAGCGTGGCGGAATCCAGGGTGCCCAGCGGGCCGCCGCCTTGCGATGCAAAGGCCGATGACTTCACGCCACCTGTCAGCGAGTAAGTGGCGCTCATGCCGTTCATCGAACTGATCGTGCTGTTGCTGGTCGGAACGCCGGCGACGAAGACGACATCCTGCAGCGAGTAGGAGTACGAGCCTTCGCCCGATTGCCACAAGCTGTCGGCCCAATGTGTCAGCGAGACCTTCTGGCCTCCCGCGGTCAGCGACCCAACTTCCACGGCCGGGCCGACGGCGCGGCCTGTTTCGTTGTAGCTCGCCATGTAGTTGATGGCGCCACCCGTGCTCGACACGAAGGTCCAGTCATTGCCGATCCAGTCCGTGTAGCCGCCGTCGCTGCCGATACCGATGACGCCGAGGGGGCCGGTCAGCGGCGTCGCCGAGTCACGTCCCAGGATCGCCGCACCGCCGAAGTCATAGTAGTAGCTGCCTTCGCCGTCGTAGAAGCTGAGGCCGCCGTTGTAGCTCAGCCCGGCCCACTGGGCATTCTGGCCACCGAAGAAACCGCGGACATTGGCACCGCCAGACACACTCAGCGCCAGCAGTGAAGGCCCGCCATACGACGTGCCGACCTCGCCGCTGAAGTAGCTACCCTCGCCGCTCACGGTTCCGTACATCGACACGTTCGTCGAAGTGCCCGGCCCGGTGGGCATGGTGAGGTTCATGTCCAGCTGGCCCCTGTTGGTGCCGCTGAAGAAATCCACCGACAGGTTGGCGGAATTGAGGGTGCCGGCAGTGCCAGCTCCAGTGATGACCGGAGTGGCTGCGCTCAGGCTGTAGGTCGCCACCATGTTCAGCGATGAGATGTTCGCTTCAGGCGTGACCTGACCCGCGACGAACGCCAGCGGTGAATAAGTGTCGAATACGGAAGAGTACGAGCCGCCTTCATACGTCGTGCGGTATCCGTCCTCTGCCCCGCTCCACATGCCCAGCACCATCAGGTCGCTGTTGGCCAGCGAGCCCCGGGTGGTGAAGACCGTGACGGCATCGTCGTTGGCGAAGAAGCCGTAGTCGGTGGAGTAGGAGCCTTCGCCATAGGTCTCGACGTACTTGCTGGGCGCGCCATTGGCGCCGAAATGCAGCTGGCCCGAGCGCTCCAGGCCACTCGTGATGCCACCCTCGCCGTAGTTGCCACTCCAGGCAAATGCCATGTCGTACGAGCCGGTCAGCCGAGCCGCGATGATGGCCGCCGTCCCATCCGGATTCGCCTGATTGCCCGCCACCTGCGGATCCTGGCGGTAGGGCACCAGCGGCATCGTGGTGGTGGCGTTGGTACGGCTGGGTTCGCTGTTGGGACTCGTCACGATGGCCGATTCCCCGGCGGTCAGCCCGGTGCAGCCGGCCGTGGTGCAGACCTCGATACCGTCCTGCTCCGTCGTCACGATGACTTCACCGTTGGGACCGTAGGCCAGCGTGAACGACGAACCGCGGATACCCACGGTCGCCGTGTTGGTCGTGACCTTGTAGTTGGCCGTGTTGCGCTTGCCGATGAGACCGGTGATGGCGCGCATCCCGCCGCGGGCCAGGTTGACCAGGAAGCTGTCCTGCTGGGCATTGCCGCTGTCGGCGTAGCGCGTGATGTCGAACTGCGAGTTGGGCTGGATCGCGACGTAGCCGCCGTCGGAGAACTTCACCTGGGCGATTCCGCGGGCACCGGTGGTGATGGCATCGCCGCTCTCGAGCGTGGTGCCTTTGGTCAGGGCCGCAGGCGCCGCATTGCCGCGCTTGTAGGTCACATCGCCCGCGGCGAACTGCGCAGTGCCGGCGGCGCCATGGCTGACGATGGGGTAAGCGGCAGCGAGCGCCAGAACCAGGGCGGTGTGCTGAAGTCGGGTGTTGCGCTTCATGATGGGTGTCCTCGGCCTGAGTAGTCTTGTATGTCTTGATCAGAAGTCCCGGCGCACGACGACCGAGAACACGTTCCGGTCGTAGTCCGAGATGGCGATGTTCGAGCTGGTGCGCGTGAGCGCGACTTGCGGCGTGACACGCCACAGCGGCGCAGGCACCCAGTTCAGCCCGATGTTGAAGTTGACCTGCTCGTCCTTGCGACGAACCAGGAACAGCGGATCAGTGCCGCCGTAGCGGCGGTCTTCATAGCCCAGCGTCGCGAAGGCGGCCAGGTTGTCGCGGATGGGTTGCTGTCCACCCACACGCAGCCCCCACAGCTTGTGCCCGAATTGCGGCACACCCGCAGCCTTCTCGGATTCCTCGCCGAAGTAGCCGCCCGCGTAGACGAGGCTGCCGTTGCGGAAGATGTGCGAGTACGACGAACCAATCACCGTGCGGTCCGCGTCGCGGATCGATTGCCCCGGATACGACAGTTGCGAGTACTGCAGGTACGTGCTGACCTGGCGGAACGAGTCGAAGCGATAGATCCATTCGCCCACCACGCCGATCTGCTCGCGGGCACGGTCACCATCGACCCAGTAATTGCCCACCTGACCCACCAGGCTGTATTCGTTGCGCTCATGGCGGTAGCTGGCACCGCCGCTGATGTCGAGCTGGAGGTTGTCGAACTGGTCGGCGGAGCCGCTGTACGAGCGGGACAGCACACTGGCGTTGCCGATCAGCGACCAGCGCGGATCGATGACGTAACGGCCCGAAGCGCCCGCGCCGGCCGTGAAGAATTCCGCTTTCTGCTTGACGCCGCCCGGATTGAGCGTGAACACCAGGCCGCCAAAGGCCGGGACTGCCACGTTGCTGCCGGCGGGGCCGCTGTTGGCGTTGGAATCATGACCGATACCGAGTTCGGCGTAGGCTTTCCAGGACGACTTGCCCTGGGCTTCGACGCGGTCGATGGCCGTGAGGAACTCGTCGATGGTCGTTGCCACCGCGATCGGCACGCCCTGGTCGCGGGTCTCCTGCAGCAGCGCGCGGGCCGCACGGGTGTCACCGACCGCGAACAGTGCACGGCCCAGTTCGGCGCGGGCCCGGGCATTGTCGGGCTGCACCACCAGCACGCGCTCCAGCGCCATGATGGAGCGGCTGTACTGGCCCGACTCCAGGGCGGCGATGCCGAACACGAGGTCGAACTCCGGGTCGCCCGCGCGCGTGGCCTCGAGCGGATCCAGCAGCGCGAAGGCTTGCGCGCTCTGGCCGGTATTGGTCATCGTCAGCGCGTCGCGGACTGTGGCGTCGGCCTGAGCCATGGCAGCCTGGGGCAATGCCGCCGCGGCGAGCAGCAGGGCGGCGAGGGTGGAGGCGCGAAAGCGGGGTGTTGCCATGGCCGTGATACCGTTCAATTGTTAATAACTGTCAACTTCGGCAATTTAACTCACACAAACCGGCTTTGTATGTAAATGTTGCCAAAAAAGAACGTCATAAAGCCGTCCTGGTGAGGAGTTTCACGTCTGGATGCCCGCGCTTTGGGCACGCAGGCGGGGTTCGGTGGCACAATCCTGCGCGTAATCAGAGCCCTTCCAGCCACTGTTACCTAGTGCATCCGCCATCCGGTCAAGCCGTGTCGCGGAAGGTTTTTTCACCAGCTAAAGCTTCCCCGAGGGAAGCAGAGGTCGCGATCCCATGAGTGACTCCACGTCGCAGCAGGCGTCCGTGTATTCCACGTACGCCGACAACTCGTATCTCTTCGGCGGCAACGCCCCCTATGTCGAGGAGATGTACGAAAACTACCTCGCCAACCCGGGCAGCGTGCCCGACAACTGGCGCGAGTATTTCGACGCGCTGCAGAACGTGCCGGCCACCGATGGCAGCGCCTCCCGCGACGTTCCCCATCTCCCCGTCATCAACGCCTTCGCCGAGCGCGCCAAGCAGGGCGGCACCCAGGTCGTCGTGGCCAGCGGGGCTGATTCCGAGTTGGGCCGCAAGCGCACCGCCGTCCAGCAACTGATCGCCGCCTACCGCAACGTGGGCCAGCGCTGGGCCGACCTGGACCCGCTCAAGCGCACCGAGCGCCCCGCGCTGCCGGAGCTGGAGCCGTCGTTCTACGGTTTCTCGGATGCCGACCAGGAAGTTGTCTTCAATACCAGCAACACGTTCTTCGGCAAGGAGACGATGTCGCTGCGCGAACTGCTCAATGCGCTGCGCGAAACGTACTGCGGCACGATCGGTGCCGAGTACATGTACACCACCGACCAGAACCAGAAGCGCTGGTGGCAGCAGAAGCTCGAGAGCGCGCGCACCAACCCGCGCCTGTCGAACGAGCAGAAGAAGCGCGTGCTGGACCGCCTGACGGCCGCCGAGGGCCTCGAGCGCTTCCTGCACACCAAGTACGTCGGCCAGAAGCGCTTCTCCCTCGAAGGCGGGGAGAGCTTCATCGTGGCGATGGACGAACTGATCAACCGCGCGGGCGAGAAGGGCGTGCAGGAAATCGTGATCGGCATGGCCCACCGCGGCCGCCTCAACGTGCTGGTGAACTCGCTGGGCAAGATGCCCGCCGACCTGTTCGCCGAGTTCGACCACACGGCGCCCGAAGACCTGCCCAGCGGCGACGTGAAGTACCACCAGGGTTTCAGCTCCGACGTCAGCACCCCTGGCGGTCCGGTTCATCTGTCGCTGGCCTTCAACCCCTCGCACCTGGAAATCGTCAACCCCGTGGTCGAAGGCTCCGTGCGCGCGCGCATGGACCGCCGTGGCGACCCGGAGGGCAAGCAGGTGCTGCCCGTGCTGGTGCACGGCGACGCCGCCTTTGCCGGCCAGGGCGTCATCATGGAAACGCTGGCGCTGGCCGAAACCCGTGGCTACCACACGGGCGGCACGGTGCACATCGTGATCAACAACCAGATCGGCTTCACCACCAGCGACCCGCGCGACAGCCGCTCGACGCTGTACTGCACCGACGTCGTCAAGATGATCGAGGCGCCGGTGCTGCACGTGAACGGCGACGACCCCGAATCCGTCGTGCTGGCCACGCAACTGGCGCTCGAGTTCCGCATGGAATTCAAGAAGGACGTGGTCGTCGACATCATCTGCTTCCGCAAGCTGGGCCACAACGAGCAGGACACGCCGGCGCTGACCCAGCCGCTGATGTACAAGAAGATCGGCCAGCACCCGGGCACGCGCAAGCTGTACGGCGACAAGCTGGTGGCGCAGGGCGTGCTGCCGGCCGAAGGCCCGGACGAGATGGTCAAGGCCTTCCGCGCCGCGATGGACGCCGGCAAGCACACCGTCGACCCGGTGCTGACCAACTACAAGAGCAAGTACGCCGTCGACTGGGCGCCGTACCTGAACAAGAAGTGGACCGACGCGGCCGATACCGCGCTGCCGCTCACGGAGATCAAACGCCTGGCCGAGCGCATCACCACGCTGCCCGAGAAGTTCAAGGCGCACCCGCTGGTCGAGAAGGTGCTGGCGGACCGCGCCGCGATGGGCCGCGGCGAGATCAACGTCGACTGGGGCATGGGCGAGCACCTCGCGTTCGCCTCGCTGGTGGCCAGCGGCTATGCCGTGCGCCTGTCGGGCGAAGACTGCGGCCGTGGCACCTTCACCCACCGCCACGCCGTGCTGCACGACCAGAACCGCGAGCGCTGGGACGAAGGCACCTATGTGCCGCTGCAGAACGTGGCCGAGGGCCAGGCGCCCTTCGTCGTGATCGACTCGCTGCTGTCGGAAGAAGCCGTGCTCGGCTTCGAGTACGGCTACGCCTCGGCCGAGCCGAACACGCTGACGATCTGGGAAGCCCAGTTCGGCGACTTCGCCAACGGCGCGCAGGTCGTCATCGACCAGTTCATCGCCTCCGGCGAGGTCAAGTGGGGCCGCGCCAACGGCCTGACGCTGATGCTGCCGCACGGCTACGAGGGCCAGGGCCCCGAGCACAGCTCGGCACGCCTGGAGCGCTTCATGCAGCTGGCCGCGGACAACAACATGCAGATCGTGCAGCCGACCTCGGCCAGCCAGATCTTCCATGTGCTGCGCCGTCAGATGGTGCGCATGTTCCGCAAGCCGCTGGTGCTGATGACGCCCAAGAGCCTGCTGCGCAACAAGGACGCCACCTCGCCCCTGAGCGAGTTCACCCGCGGCGATTTCAGGACGGTGATCGGCGAGGTCAACGCCGAGATCAACCCGGACAAGGTCAAGCGCGTGATCGCCTGCTCGGGCAAGGTCTACTACGACCTCGTCAAGGCGCGTGCGGAGAAGAAGCACAACGACGTGGCGATCTTCCGCGTCGAGCAGCTCTATCCGTTCCCGCACAAGGCCTTCGCGACGGAGATGAAGAAGTTCCCCAACGCGACCGACGTGGTGTGGTGCCAGGACGAGCCGCAGAACCAGGGCGCCTGGTTCTTCGTGCAGCACTACATCCACGAGAACATGCTCGAGGGCCAGAAGCTGGGCTACGCCGGTCGCGCGGCCTCGGCCTCGCCGGCGGTGGGCTACGCCCACCTGCACCAGGAGCAGCAGAAGCAGCTGATCGACGCCGCCTTCGGCAAGCTCAAGGGCTTCATCCTCACCAAGTAAAGACAGTCTGTCGGGTGCGTGGCCTCGCGGTCGCGCCGCCAGGCGCCCGACGCTTCCCCTATAGAACGAACGCACGGAACAGAACATGGCAATCGTTGAAGTCAAAGTCCCGCAGTTGTCCGAATCGGTGGCCGAGGCCACGCTGCTGCAGTGGAAAAAGAAGGTCGGTGAGGCGGTGTCCGCCGACGAAATCCTGATCGAGATCGAGACCGACAAGGTGGTGCTGGAGACCCCGGCTCCCGCTGGCGGCGTGCTCACCGAAATCCTGCAGGCCGACGGCGCCACCGTCGTCGCCGACCAGGTGATCGCGCGCATCGACACCGCCGCCGTGGCCGGCGCCGCCGCGCCGGCGGCTGCCCCTGCGGCCGCTGCGCCCGCACCGGCCCCCGCCGCTGCCGCCGCCGTGTCGAGCAGCAAGGCCGGCGTGGCCATGCCCGCCGCCGCCAAACTCATGGCGGACAACAACCTGGCCGCGGGATCCGTGGCCGGCACCGGCAAGGACGGCCGCGTCACCAAGGGCGACGTGCTGGCCGCCGTGGCCGCACCCAAGGTCGCCGCGCCGGTGGCCATCCCCACGGGCGCGCCCACCAAGGCCTTGCCGCAGGTGCCGGTGGCCGCTCCCAACCTGGGTGAGCGTCCGGAAGAGCGCGTGCCCATGACGCGCCTGCGCGCCCGCATCGCGGAGCGCCTGCTGCAGTCGCAGTCCACCAACGCCATCCTCACGACCTTCAACGAGGTCAACATGGCCCCGGTGATGGAAATGCGCAAGAAGTTCCAGGAGAAGTTCGAGAAGGAGCACGGCGTCAAGCTGGGCTTCATGAGCTTCTTCGTCAAGGCCGCTGTGCACGCGCTCAAGAAGTACCCGGTGCTCAACGCCTCGGTCGACGGCAACGACATCGTCTACCACGGCTACTTCGACATCGGCATCGCCGTCGGTTCGCCGCGCGGCCTGGTCGTGCCCGTGATCCGCAATGCCGACCAGATGAGCTTCGCCGACATCGAGAAGAAGATCGCCGAGTTCGGCAAGAAGGCGCAGGAAGGCAAGCTGGGCATCGAGGAGATGACCGGCGGTACTTTCTCGATCTCCAATGGCGGCACGTTCGGCTCGATGATGTCCACCCCCATCATCAACCCGCCCCAGTCGGCCATCCTGGGCGTCCATGCCACCAAGGACCGCGCCATGGTCGAAAACGGCCAGGTCGTGGTGCGCCCGATGAACTACCTCGCGATGTCGTACGACCACCGCATCATCGATGGCCGCGAAGCCGTGCTGGGCCTGGTCGCCATGAAGGACGCGCTGGAAGATCCCTCGCGCCTGCTTTTCGACATCTGAGGAGAACCGGATGTCCAAGCAATTCGACGTCATCGTCATCGGCGGCGGCCCCGGCGGCTACATCGCCGCCATCCGCGCCGCGCAACTGGGTTTCAACGTCGCCTGCATCGACGAATGGAAGAACGAGAAGGGCGGCCCGGCGCCCGGCGGCACCTGCACCAACGTCGGCTGCATCCCGTCGAAGGCGCTGCTGCAAAGCTCGGAGCACTACGAGCATGCGGGCAAGCATTTCGCCGAGCACGGCATCGAGGTCAAGGGCCTGGGGCTGGACGTTGGCAAGATGATCGGCCGCAAGGATGCGGTCGTGAAGCAGAACAACGACGGCATCCTGTACCTGTTCAAGAAGAACAAGGTCAGTTTCTTCCATGGCCGCGGTTCGTTCGTCAAGGCAGCCGATGGCGGCTACGAGATCAAGGTCACCGGCACGGCCGAAGAAACCCTTGCGGGCAAGCAGATCATCATCGCGACGGGTTCTAACGCCCGTGCGTTGCCCGGCACGCCGTTCGACGAAGTCAACGTGCTGTCCAACGACGGTGCGCTGCGCATCGGCGCCGTGCCCAAGAAGCTCGCGCTGATCGGCTCGGGCGTGATCGGTCTCGAAATGGGTTCGGTCTGGCGCCGTCTCGGTGCCGACGTGACCATCCTCGAAGGCCTGCCCACGTTCCTGGGCGCGGTGGACGAGCAGATCGCCAAGGAAGCCAAGAAGGCGTTCGACAAGCAGGGCCTGAAGATCGAACTGGGCGTGAAGGTCGGCGAGATCAAGACCGCCAAGAAGGGCGTGTCGGTGGCCTACACCAACGCCAAGGGCGATGCGCAGACGCTGGAAGTGGACAAGCTGATCGTCTCGATCGGCCGCGTGCCCAACACCATCGGCCTGAACGTCGAAGCCGTGGGTCTCAAGCTCGACGAGCGTGGCGCCATCGTGGTCGACGACGAGTGCAAGACGAACCTGCCGGGCGTCTGGGCCGTGGGCGACGTGGTGCGCGGCCCCATGCTCGCGCACAAGGCCGAGGAAGAGGGCGTTGCCGTGGCCGAGCGCATCGCGGGCCAGCACGGGCATGTCAATTTCAACACCATCCCCTGGGTCATTTACACCAGCCCCGAGATCGCCTGGGTGGGCCGCACCGAGCAGCAGCTGAAGGCGGACGGCGTGAAGTACAAGGCCGGCACCTTCCCGTTCCTTGCCAACGGCCGCGCGCGCGCGCTGGGCGACACGACGGGTATGGTCAAGTTCCTGGCCGATGCCGCCACGGACGAGATCCTGGGCGTGCACATGGTCGGTCCGCAGGTCAGCGAGCTGATCTCCGAGGCCGTGGTGGCGATGGAGTTCAAGGCCAGCGCCGAGGACATCGCCCGCATCTGCCATGCGCACCCGTCGCTGTCCGAGGCGACCAAAGAGGCCGCGCTGGCGGTCGACAAGCGCACCCTGAACTTCTGAGGAAGCCGTAAGCCGCATACGGGCCTGCCGGACGCACCGTCGGGCAGGCCCTTTTGCTTGATGCGGCCGCCACATCCATGTCCGTCAAAGCTGCCTACGAAGCCGAACTGAACACCCGCGGGTTCAAGAGCGATCCCGCGCAACTGCGCGCCGTCGAAGCGCTGGAGCGCTGTGCCAGCGAATGGACGGCGTACAAGCAGAAGCGTTCGAGCGCCCTCAAGAAGCTCATCAACCGCCCCGACATTCCGCGGGGCGTGTACATGTACGGCGGTGTGGGGCGCGGCAAGAGCTTCCTCATGGACTGCTTCTTCAATGCTGTGCCGATCCGTCGCAAGACGCGTTTGCACTTCCACGAGTTCATGCGCGAGGTGCACCGCGAACTGGTGGGGTTGCAAGGCACGGTGAACCCGCTCGACGAGCTCGGCCGACGCATGGCCAAGCGCTACAAGCTGATCTGCTTCGACGAATTCCATGTTGCCGACATCACCGACGCGATGATCCTGCATCGCTTGCTGGTGGCGCTGTTCGACAACGGCGTGGGCTTCGTGACCACGTCGAATTTCCGCCCGGACGACCTGTATCCCGGGGGCTTGCACCGTGACCGCATCCTGCCGGCCATCGACCTGCTCAATGAACGGCTGGAGGTGATCAACGTGGACAACGGTACCGACTACCGGCGCCGCACGCTCGAGCAGGTCAAGCTCTACCACGTGCCCAACGGGCCCGAGGCCGACGCCGAGATGGCTCAGGCATTTGATCGGCTGGCCGAGACGCAGGACGAAGATCCACTGCTGCACATCGAGCAGCGCGAGATACGTGCGCGCCGCAAGGCAGGTGGGGTGGTGTGGTTCGATTTCAGGACGCTGTGCGGTGGTCCGCGCTCGCAGAACGACTACCTGGAGATCGCAAGCCAGTTCCACACCGTCCTGCTGTCCGACGTGCCGCACATGCCCGTGCGGATGGCCTCGGAGGCGCGTCGCTTCACGTGGCTGGTGGACGTGCTCTACGACCGGCGTGTGAAGCTCATCATGTCTGCCGCCGTGCCGGCCGAAGAGCTCTATACCGAAGGCCCTCTGGCGCACGAGTTTCCGCGCACGGTGTCGCGCCTGGGCGAAATGCAGTCGTCCGAGTTCCTGGCCCTGGAGCGCCGCGTCGTCGATACGGCATTGACATGATCCGAGCGCTCGCCCACGTCTTTCTTGCTGCGGGCATGGCGGCTGCCGGGCTGGTGCCGGCCATCGCGCAGCAGGCGCCCGAGGCGCAGGAGCGCGCACGCATCGGTGCAGAGCGGGTGCGGGCGCAGGCCGTGCTCGACAGCGAACTGGCCGCCTGTTATCAGCGCTTCGTGGTGACCTCCTGCGTGGAAGATGCGCGCCGGCGTCACCGCCTCGCGGTGGCTGACCTGCGCCGGCAGGAAACGGCGCTCAACGACCAGCAACGCACACGCGATGCGGCTGATCAGGTCCGCCGTCTCGACGAGCGGCAGAGGATGCGCAGCGGCGAAGACGAGCGGCGGGCCTCGTCGGAGAGCGCCAGTCAGGCTGAGCGCGACCGGAGATCAGCGAGCAAGGCGGCAGACCGGCAAGTGGGCGAGTCCAGGGCCAGCGCGCGGGCCCGGTCTCAATTGCCTGCGCCGCCGTCACCGGGCGCAGCAGAAACCCGCGCGGCGCGCAACGCCACGCGGGCTACCGACGAAGCCACGCGCGAAGCACAAGCCAACGAGCGCCGCCGCAAGCGCGAGGCCGCGACGCAGCGGCGGGCCAAGCCGCCAGCCATGCCACTGCCCGTTCCGCCCTGACGGCGCCGGGGCTACTGCCTGATCAGGCCGCCGGCCAGCCCCCGGGTTGCATCGGGGCAGGGGCAGGGGATTCTTCCTGCAGCGGCTCCACCTTCACCACGACCAGCGACAGATTGTCTCCGCCGCCTTGTCCGCGCGAGCGGGCCTTGTCGATCATGAACTCGGTGGCCTCTCGCGGCGACAACGTCGAAAGGATGGATCCGATTTCCTCGGGACTGAAGTAGTGCCAGACGCCATCGCTGCAGGCCATCAGCGTGTCGCCGGGGCGCAGGCGCGGGATGAAATGCGTGTCCATGGGCGGCTCTTCTTCCATGCCCAGGCAACCGAGCAGGATGTTGGACTGCGGATGGGATTGCGCCTCTTCTTCCGTGATGTCGCCACGGTCCACCAGGGCCTGCACGTACGAATGGTCCATCGTGCGCTTGACCAGCCGGTCGCCGTGGTAGTGGTAGATGCGCGAATCACCGGTATGGATCCAGTGAGAGTCGCCACGCGGATTGATGAGGAAGGCGGCGAGCGTGCTGTGCGGCTCCTGCTCGGCAGAGATGGCGGTGAGCTTGATGACGATGTGCGCCTCGTCGAGGATCTGCTTGAGCATGGAGGGCGCATCGTCGCGCTCGGGCGAGAAGGTCTCGAACAGCTGGCGAGCCGTCAGCAGCACCTGATCGGACGCCTTGCGGCCACCGCTGCGGCCGCCCATGCCATCGGCCACCACGCCCAGAATGCAGCCCACCACGCGAGGGTGGCTCAGCAACACCACCTGATCCTGCTGGTACTCCCGGTCACCCTTGTGGATGCCGGTGGCCGCACTCAGACGAAAGCCTTTGTTCATGGTGCCCCTACACCCCTCTTCTATGCTCGATTAATTGAGGGCAAGGCCGTATCATCGGCCGCGCGCTCCGCGCACAGTACCACAAGACCATCCCGTCCCCCACCCGTGGACACCAACCTGCACTCCCCCGGCCGGCGCCTGATCGAGATGCGCATCGAGCATGCCGATCTCGACGCCACCATCGACCGGCTGACGGCCCAGTCCCCCGCCGACGAATTGCTGATGCGACGCCTCAAGAAGCGGCGGCTGGCACTGCGGGATCAGCTCGCGCGACTGGAATTGGCGCTCGACCCCAAAGAGCCGGCTTGATGAGCCTCGCGCAGCAGGCTCGTGAAGTCTTCTCGGCAGACGGACCGTTGTCACGCGCGGTGGAAGACTACCGTCCGCGCGAAGGCCAGATCCGCATGGCGCAGGCCGTCGGCGAGGCGATCGAGGAGGGCCACGCGCTGGTCGTCGAGGCCGGAACCGGCGTGGGCAAGACCTACGCCTACCTGGTGCCGGCACTGCTCAGCGGCGATCGTGTGCTGATCTCCACCGCCACCAAGGCACTGCAGGACCAGTTGTTCGGCCGCGACCTGCCGGGCCTGGTGCGCGTGCTGGGCCTGCCCGTGCGCGCCGCGCTCCTCAAGGGGCGGGGAAGCTATCTCTGCCTCCATCGCATGGAGCAGGCCTGTCATGGCGCCGTTCTGCCCGACCGGGTGTCTGTCGCCGATCTCTCACGCGTGCAGGCCTGGTCGCGCCAGACGCGCTGGGGCGATCTCGCCGAATTGCCCGATCTGGACGAGCGCTCGCCGGTCGTGCCGCTGGTGACCTCCACGCGTGAAAACTGCCTGGGCGCGGAATGCCCACGCTTTCGCGATTGCCACGTCAATCTCGCGCGGCGCAACGCGCTGCAGGCCGACGTGGTGGTGATCAACCACCACCTGTTCTTCGCTGATCTCTCGGTGCGCGAGTCAGGGATGGCCGAGTTGCTGCCGTCGGCGCGTGTGGTTGTGTTCGACGAGGCGCACAAGCTCAACGAGACCGGCGTGCAGTTCATGGGCGAGCCTCTGTCTTCAGGGCAACTGCTCGATTTCGTGCGCGACCTGCTGGCGGCGGGCCTGGGGCAGGCGCGCGGCCTGGCCGACTGGCATGGGGTTGCCACTGCGCTGGAGCGCTGCGTGCGCGACCTGCGGCTGGCGCTGGGGCGTTCGACCGGCGCGGTGCGCCTGAGCTGGCTCGGCGAAGCACCGGACGGTGTCGAGGCGCGGCCATGGCGTGTGGCCCTGGCGTCATTGCGGGACACCAGTCTGGCTGCGCAGCAAGCACTGCGCGCCGTGGTGGAAATCTCGCCTGATTTCCAGCGGCTGGACGAGCGGGCCGGCGTCTTGGCCAGGCGCTGCGAGCGTTTCGCTGCCCCCGCGGCCGACGGACGCGTCCGATGGGTGGATGTGTCGGGCACGCCATGGCGGCTGATGGAGGCACCGCTGGACATCGCAGATTCGATGGCGACCCACCTGCTGCCCGAGCCGGCCGCCGCGGGTCAGCCGCAGGGGCCGGGCAAGGCCTGGATTTTCACGTCCGCCACGCTGGGCGACGACCCTCGCCTGCGCTGGTTCACCGAGCCCTGCGGCCTGCAGTCAGCCGAAGTGCTGCGGGTCGACAGCCCATTCGACTATGCGCGCCAGTCCGCGATTTACGTGCCCGCCGACATGCCGCGACCGGCCGACCCGTCCCATCCCGCGCACGTGGCGCGGCTGGCCGGCGATGCGGCTGCTGCGCTGGGTGGGCGCACGTTGGTCCTCACCACCACACTGCGGTCGATGCGCAGCATCGGCGACGAACTCGAGCGCCGCTTCGGCGACCTGCTGGAGCAGCCGGTGCAGGTCCTGGTGCAGGGGCAGCAGCCCAAGCGGGTGCTGATCGACCGCTTCATGGCCGCCGGTGACCGTGGCGCGGTGCTCGTGGCTTCGGCTTCGTTCTGGGAAGGGATCGATCTGCCCGGCGACGTACTGCAACTGGTGGTGATCGACAAGCTCCCGTTCCCGCCACCCGACGATCCGCAGGTGGAGGCCCGTTCACGCCGGCTCGAGCAACAACGACGCAACCCGTTCTCAGAGTACTCGCTGCCTGAGGCTGCCATCGCACTCAAGCAAGGGGCCGGCCGGCTCATCCGTCGCGAGACCGACGCCGGCATCCTGGTGGTCTGCGATCCTCGCCTGGTGACGATGAGCTATGGCCGACGGCTGATTGCTGCGTTGCCGCCGATGCGTCGGCTGGTATCGGCCGGCGAATTCGAAGCCGAACTCACCAGAATTGCCACCAGGCCGTTTCCTTCTGCTTGAAGCCCTGGGTGAGGAAGGTGCTCTGCGGGTAATTCTGCTGCAGCACCCGCTGCGTGTCGTCGCGCAGCTGCGTCATGCCCAGGGCATCGTAGGAACGCACCATGATGTAGAGCGCTTCTTCGGTGGCCGGCACCTCGCGGTAGTCGGTCACGGCGATCTGCGCGCGATTGACGGCCGCCAGGTAGGCGCCACGCGTGTAGTAATAGCGCGCCACGTGCACCTCGTACTGCGCCAGCGAATTGACGATGTACGTCATGCGCAGGCGGGCGTCTGGGGTGTAGCGCGAATCGGGGAAGCGATTGATGAGCTCTTTGAAAGACTCGAACGATTCCTTGGCGGCCTTCTGGTCGCGTTCCGACAGATCCTGGCGCGTCACGAACGAGAACATCCCCAGGTCGTCGGTGAAGTTCACCAGGCCACGCAGGTAGAGCGCATAGTCGTAGGCCGGGCTCGCGGGGTGCAGCCGCATGAAGCGGTCGAGCGTGGAGATGGCCTGGGCGCGCTCGCCCGACTTGTACTGGGCGTAGGCCTTGTCGATCTGCGCCTGCTGGGCCAGCGGCGTGCCAGCAGCGCGACCTTCGAGCTTCTCGAACAGCGAGATGGCGGCATCGTAGCTGCCGGAATTCAGTTCGTCCTTGGCCTCGGAATAGATCCGGTTCGGGCTCCAGGTGGCGGTCTTGTCGGCCTCGGGCGTGGACGAGCATCCTGCCAGGAGCGCGCCAGCCAGCACGAGCACGGGAACAGCCGATAATTTGGCGCGATGCATCTCGGGCAACTTTCTTGAACAAAGGCTCATCGATTATATCGGCGGGGGGTGACGCGGCCGCCTGGGACGACGATGCCGAAGACGGCCTGGCCGCCTCGGCGACGGAACTGCGCGAGCTGTCCTTCGCTGCGGCCGATCATGGTCAGCGGCTCGATCGCGTGCTGGCCGCGCGCGTCACCGAGTTCTCCCGCAGCTACCTGGCGCAGTTGATCGAGGCCGGCGCCGTGCGCATCGATGGCCAGCCGGCCCTGCGGCCGTCGCACAAGGTCAGGGCAGGCCAGCGCGGTCAGATCGAGCTGCGTCCGACGCCGCAGAGCCAGGCCTTTCTTCCCGACGATATCCCGCTCACGACGGTCTACGAGGACGATCACCTGCGCGTGATAGACAAGCCGGCCGGCCTGGTGGTCCACCCGGCGGCCGGCCACTGGCGCGGCACGCTGCTCAACGGCCTGCTGGCCTGCGACCCGCTGGCGCGCCAGCTGCCGCGCGCCGGCATCGTGCACCGGCTGGACAAGGACACCAGCGGCCTGATGGTGATCGCCCGCAGCCGCCGCGCCATGGACGCACTGGTCGCCGCCATCGCCTCGCGCGAAGTGAGCCGGCAGTACATCGCCCTCGTGCACCGGCCCTGGGCGGGGCCGCGCGAGCGCACCGTCGACGCTCCCATCGGGCGCGATCCGCGCCATCGGCTGCGCATGGCCGTGGTCGATCTTTCGCAGCACGCCGGCAAACCCGCGCGCACCGATTTCACTCTGATCGGCAATGCGCAAGCCGGTGCGCTGGTGCATTGCCGCCTGCACACCGGGCGTACACACCAGATCCGCGTGCATCTGGCCAGTCTCGGGCATCCGCTGGTGGGCGACGGGGTGTATGGCGGTTCACCAGCCGCCGGACTGCAGCGGCAGGGCCTGCACGCGGCGAGGCTGGCCTTCGCGCACCCGGCAACCGGCGACCCGCTGACCTTCGAGAGTGCACCGCCGGACGACCTCGCCGGAGCGCTCCGCGCCTGGGCCCTCGGCTACAATGCCTTGCCCGGCTAGAGCGCCGGAGCCGCCCCGCCCGTACGGGGCCTGCGTGTATCCGGCCCCGTCGCCGATGCCGCGCAGCAGCTGAGAAGCTGCCTGCTACCGTTCCCCGATTCCCACCCGCGTTTCGGACGCTTTTTCAGGGACCACGACACCATGAATTCGACGCAGGCCAAGCGCGTCCTGGAAACGGCGCTGATCTGTTCGCAGCAACCCCTGCCGCTGCGCGACCTGCGCCAGCTGTTCGACGATGAACTCGGCGCCGACTCGATCCGCGCGCTGCTGGAAGACATCCAGCTCGAATGGGCGCAGCGCGGTGTCGAGCTGGTGTCCGTCGCCACCGGCTGGCGCTTTCAGAGCCGCCCCGAGATGCGGAGCTTCCTGGATCGCCTGCACCCGGAGAAGCCGCCGCGATACACGCGTGCCGCGCTCGAGACGCTGGCCATCATTGCCTACCGGCAGCCCGTCACGCGGGGAGACATGGAGGACATCCGCGGCGTCACGATCAACTCGATGATCCTCAAGCAGCTCGAAGACCGCGGCTGGGTGGAGGTGATTGGCCACCGAGAGGCCATCGGCCGCCCGGCGCTCTATGCCACCACGCGGCAATTCCTGGATGACCTGGGCCTGTCGTCGCTGGACCAGTTGCCGGAGCTCGAGCACCCCACGCCCCAGCAGGCCGGCGTGCTCGACGGCCTCGAGGAACTCGCCGCGGCCAGCGGCATGCTGGAAGCGCCGGCCGAGGGCACTGCACAAGAGCTTCCCGTGCAATCGCTCGAAGCGGTGTTCGGCGTGGCTGGAGAAGCCGAGGCGGGCCCGTCAGCGACTGCAGAGACCGCTGCCGAGCCGGCGGTCAGCCAGGCGCCGGACGCCGCGCAGCCGGCGGACGATGAGGCGCACGACAACCGGGCCGCGCCCGGCAATTCCGAGGAAACATCCCGATGAAGCCGATCCCGCACGAAGATCTCCCGAACCCGTCGTCCGACGACGAAGCGGCCGGCGCTGCGCCGCAGGCACAGAGCTCCGGCGTCGCGGATGCGCATGACGGTGCGATCCATTTCGCCGACGTGGTGTCCGGCCAGTTCGACGAGCAGGGCGAGGAGGCCGGCGACGAGCCGGGCCGCCGCGTACTGGCGCCGCAGCCCGACAGCCCCAAGCTGCACAAGGTGCTGGCGCAGGCCGGTCTGGGCTCGCGGCTGGAGATGGAGCAACTCATCCTCGAGGGCCGCATCTCCGTCAACAACGAGCCGGCGCACATTGGCCAGCGCATCCAGTGGGGGGATCAGGTCCGCATCAATGGCAAGCCGATCAAGGTACGCATCGCGCCGCCGCCGGCCCGTGTCATCGCCTATCACAAGCCGGTGGGCGAGGTCGTCACCCACGATGACCCGCAGAACCGCCCCACGGTGTTTCGCAAGCTGCCGCGCGTCTACCAGGGCAAGTGGCAGTCGGTGGGTCGGCTCGATCTCAACACCGAGGGCTTGCTGCTGTTCACCAACTCGGGGGAACTGGCCAACAAGCTCATGCACCCGCGTTTCGGGCTGGAGCGCGAGTACGCCGTGCGCGTGCTGGGCGCGCTCAGTTCCGAAGAGCGGCAACGCCTGCTGGATGGCGTGCGGCTGGACGACGGCATGGCCCAGTTTGGATCCATCGAGGATGGTGGCGGCGAAGGCTCCAACCACTGGTATCGCGTGACCATCTCCGAAGGCCGCAACCGCGAAGTCCGCCGCATGCTCGAGGCCGTGGGCCACGCCGTCAGCCGCCTGATCCGCATCCGTTATGGCGCCATGCTGCTGCCGCGCGGCCTCAAGCGCGGAGCCTGGATGGAACTGGACGAGCGCGACATCCGCGAGCTGTTGCAGGCCGCGGGTATCGAGCGCCAGCAGCCGGCGGCCCCGGTCCAACCCTCCGATGGACGCCGACGCGGCCCGCGAGGCGGCGCGGGTCCCCGCGGCGCAGGTGGCCCGGCGGGTCGGCCTCAGCAGACAGGCGCTCCGGCCGGCCGGGGCGCGGGTTCGCGCGGACGCCAGGGCGGCGGCCAGGCTCCCGGTGGCGGCGGCCAGCCCGATCCGATGAAGACTTCGCTGGGCTATATCGGCGCAGACAGCTTCACCCGTCAGCGCCAGGGTCCCACCGGCGGACGCCGGGGTGGTCAGGGTGGCCTATCCGGCGGCGGCGGTCGCAGGGGCGGTCGAGGCGGCCGCTGAAAGCCCGGGCAGTCATGTGCAATTGCCTGTCGCGGGCATTCCACACGCTAAAATGGCGGGCTTTGCCTTCGGGGTGATTCCTTCCCGAACAGATAAAAACTCACTGGAAACCAACATGGCTATCGAACGCACCCTCTCCATCATCAAACCCGACGCCGTTGCCAAGAACGTCATCGGCCAGATCTATGCCCGCTTCGAAGCTGCCGGCCTGAAGGTCGTGGCCGCCCGCATGGCCCATCTCTCGCGTGGCGAAGCCGAGCAGTTCTACGCTGTTCACAAGGAGCGCCCCTTCTTCAAGGATCTGGTCGACTTCATGATTTCTGGCCCGGTGATGATCCAGGCGCTGGAAGGCGAGAACGCCATCCTCAAGAACCGCGAACTGATGGGCGCCACGGACCCCAAGAAGGCCGCCGCCGGCACCATCCGCGCCGACTTCGCCGACAGCATCGACGCCAACGCGGTGCACGGCTCGGACGCTCCCGAAACCGCCCAGGTCGAAGTTTCGTTCTTCTTCCCGGGCATGAACGTCTATTCGCGCTGATGACGCGACGGGCGTACGGCTGGCTCCGCGGGCGGAAGCACCCGCGCGTGGCCGTGGGCGGCGCCCGCCAGACTTTCCAGGCGGCCTTTGGCCGCCTTTGTCCGTAGTGGAGCCGGCGATGGCTGTGGCCAACCTGCTCGACTTCGACCTCGACGGCCTCGCGGGCTATTGTGAGTCGCTCGGAGAGAAGCGCTTTCGCGCGACCCAGCTGTTCCGCTGGATCCATCAGCGCGGCGCGCGTGATTTCGACCAGATGACCGATCTGGCCAAGTCGCTGCGCAACAAGCTGCAGACGCGGGCCCGCATTGTCGGCCTGCCTGTCATCACCCAGCATGAATCCGCCGACGGCACGATCAAGTGGCTGTTCGACGTGGGCGCGGGCGATGCGGTCGAGGCGGTATTCATCCCCGAAGACGATCGTGGCACGCTGTGCGTGTCGTCGCAGGCAGGCTGCGCCGTCGGCTGCCGCTTCTGCTCCACGGGACACCAGGGCTTCAGCCGGAACCTGTCCACCGGCGAGATCCTCGCTCAGTTGTGGTTCGCCGAGCACTTCCTGCGTCAGCGGTCGGGCAAGGACGAACGTGTCATCTCCAACGTGGTGATGATGGGCATGGGCGAGCCGCTGCAGAACTACGCGGCCCTGGTCCCGGCGCTGCGCGTGATGCTCGACGACCATGGCTACGGCCTGTCGCGCCGCCGCGTCACGGTGTCCACCTCGGGCGTCGTGCCCATGATGGATCGGCTGTCTCAGGATTGCCCGGTGGCGCTGGCGGTTTCGCTTCACGCACCGGTGGACGAATTGCGCGACAACCTCGTGCCGCTGAACCGCAAGTACCCGCTGCAAGAACTGCTCGAGGCCTGCGGCCGCTATCTGGAACACGCGCCGCGTGACTTCATCACGTTCGAGTACTGCATGCTCGATGGCGTCAACGATACCCCTGCGCACGCGCGCCAGCTGATCGAACTCGTCCGCACGGCACGCGGTGGCCGGGGCGTGTCGTGCAAGTTCAACCTGATTCCGTTCAACCCGTTTCCGGCGTCGGGCCTGCTGCGTTCTTCCAAGGCTGCCGTGGAGACGTTCGCGAAGCTGTTGTCGGATGCGGGTATCGTGACCACCGTGCGCAAGACCCGGGGTGACGACATCGACGCCGCCTGCGGCCAGCTGGCCGGCGACGTGCGTGATCGCACCCGGGTGGGCGATCGCATCGCCCGCCAGCGAACGGTGATGCTTCAACCGGCCGGCGCGACCGTGCCCCAGACGACAGGAGTTCCCAGGCCATGAGTATTCACGTGCCCGTTCTGCCCCGGCTGTCGGCCTTTGCGGTGGCCGCGCTCGCGGCGCTCGTGCTGTCCGGTTGTGCCGGCACCGCTCCCACCGACGCCGGAACGCGGTCGGACGCGCCGGTCACGAACGAGCAGGCGCAGGCGCGCAACCGTGCATTGATCAGGCTCGAACTCGCGATCGAGTATTTCCGCCAAGGGCAAACGACCGTGGCGCTCGATGAGCTCAAGCTGTCCATCGCGGCGGATCCGACTTTCGCCGATGCGCACAACCTGCGCGGCCTGATCTACATGCAGCTCAACGATTACCGGCTGGCCGACGAGAGCTTCCGGCGTGCCATGCAACTGCGCTCTGGTGACGGCAACATCCTGCACAACTACGCCTGGCTGCTATGCCAGCAGGACCGTTTCACCGAGTCGTTCCAGTACTTCGGCCAGGCCATCGCGGCGCCGCGCTACACCGAGGCTGCCAAGTCCTACATGGCCATGGGCATCTGCCAGTCGCGCGCCGGCCTGCGCGACGAAGCCGAGCGCAGCCTGATGCGTGCCTACGAGCTCGATGCGGGCAACCCCGTAGCCGGCATGCAACTGGCCCAGCTGTTCTTCGACCGCCGCGAGTACCCCCGCGCGCAGTTCTACATCCGCCGCATCAACAACACCGAGCAGGCGAGCGCCGAGTCGCTCTGGCTGGGCATGAAGGTCGAGCGCGCCATGGGCAACCAGGAGGCGTTGACGCAACTGGGCCTGCAGCTCAAGCGGCGCTTCCCGCAATCGCGTCAGGCCATCGCGTTCGACCGGGGAGCGTGGAATGAGTGAGACGGACGGGATGAGCGCCGGCCCTTCGGCAGGCCAGTTGCTGCGTGACGCCCGGGAGGCGGCCGGGCTGCATATCGCGGCACTGGCGGTGTCGCTCAAGGTGCCCGTGCGCAAGCTCGAGGCCCTGGAAGCCGACCGACTCGAGGAACTGCCGGATGCCGTGTTCGCACGCGCGCTCGCGTCCAGCGTCTGCCGTGCCCTGCACGTGGATCCCGCGCCGATTCTTGACCGTCTGCCGCAAGGTCACGCCACCCTGGTGCCACAGCGCGATGCCGGCATCAATGCGCCGTTCCGTGGCGTCGGTGGCAGCCCCAAATCCAGCGTGCTGAGTTCGCTGGCGCGGCCGGCAGCCTGGCTGGTCGCTCTGCTGTTGGTGGGCGTGGTCGCGTTGCTGCTGTGGCCCGCGTCGCGCGGCGGGCGCGCTCCTGGCGCTGCGGGCGGCGAGACACGCGAACTGATCTCCGATGTCGTTCCCGCTGCAGCAGCGCCGTCCGCGCCGGCGAGCGAGACCGTTCTGCCGTCGGATGGCCCATCCATGGCAGAAGCGCCGACAGCAGCGGCCGCCGCCCCGGCCGCTGGGGCATCCGCGCCTGCCGTTGCCGCCGCTCCTGCGCTTCCCGCTGGCGCGACGCCGCTGGTAGCCTTCACCGCCACCGGCGCGTCGTGGATCGAGGTGCGCGATGCACGGGGCTCGCTCACGCTGCAGCGTACGCTGCAGGCCGGCGAGCGCGCAGAAGCCGGTGGCACGTTGCCTTTGTCGGTGGTGGTCGGCCGTGCGGACGCGACCCGCGTGCAGGTGCGCGGTGCCGACATCGATCTCGCCACGCGTGCCCGCGACAACGTGGCCCGTTTCGAGGTGCGCTGACCATGAACGATCGCCAGCCCATCGCCGGCGCAGCGCCACTGCCGCGCCATTCGCGCCAGGCCCGCGTGGTCTGGGGGCCCCGCACCGTCACTGTTGGCGGCGATGCCCCGGTGCGCGTGCAGTCGATGACCAACACCGATACGGTGGATGTGATCGGCACGGCCATCCAGGTCAAGGAACTGGCGCATGCCGGCTCCGAGATGGTGCGACTCACCGTCAACACGCCCGAAGCCGCCGCGGCGGTGCCGCACATCCGGGACCAGCTGGATCGCATGGGCATTGACGTGCCCCTCATCGGCGATTTCCACTACAACGGCCATCGGCTGCTCACCGAGCATCCGGCTTGTGCCGAGGCGCTGTCCAAATACCGCATCAACCCCGGCAATGTGGGCAAGGGCGACAAGAAGGACAAGCAGTTCGGCCAGATGATCGAAGCCGCGATGCGCTGGGACAAGGTCGTGCGCATCGGCGTCAACTGGGGCAGTCTCGATCAGGAACTGCTGGCTTTGCTGATGGACGAAAACCTGCGTCGTGCCCAGCCGTGGGATGCGAAGCAGGTCATGTACGAAGCGCTGATCAGCTCGGCCATCGACTCGGCGAAGCTCGCCGAATCGATGGGCATGAACGGAAGCCAGATCATCCTCTCGTGCAAGGTGAGCGGCGTGCAGGACCTGATCGCGGTCTACCGCGAGCTCGCACGCCGCTCCGACTACGCGCTGCACCTGGGCCTGACCGAAGCCGGCATGGGAACCAAGGGCACGGTGGCCTCGGCCGCGGCGCTGTCGGTGCTGCTGCAGGAAGGCATCGGCGACACCATCCGCGTGTCGCTCACACCGCAACCTGGTGAAGCGCGCACGCAGGAAGTGGTGGTAGCCAACGAGATCCTGCAGGCGCTGGGCCTGCGCATCTTCGTGCCAAGCGTGACGGCCTGCCCGGGTTGCGGCCGCACCACCAGCACCACCTTCCAGGAGCTCGCAAAACAGATCGACGACTTCCTGCGCCAGCAGATGCCTGTGTGGCGCAACCGCTATCCGGGTGTCGAAGGGCTCAAGGTTGCCGTCATGGGTTGCATCGTCAATGGCCCCGGCGAAAGCAAGCATGCCGACGTCGGCATCAGCCTGCCGGGCACGGGCGAGGCGCCGGCCGCGCCGGTGTTCATCGATGGCGAGAAGGCGATGACGCTGCGCGGCGAAGGCATCGCGCACGAATTCCAGCAGGTCGTGCAGGACTACATCGAGAAGCGATTCGGCGCTACCGCGGGCGAAGGCCCGCAGGTGCCGGCTCCGCATGCGTGACGCGTGCCGGCCCGCGCCGGGCCGCCACCGTCTTTCCAGGACTATCCATGGCTGACAAGATCCACGCCGTCAAAGGCATGAACGACATCCTGCCGCCCGACTCGGCGCGCTGGGAATGGCTCGAAGGCAAGGTGCGCTCGCTCATGGCGCGCTACGCCTACCGCAACATCCGCACGCCCATCGTCGAGCCCACTCAACTTTTCGTGCGCGGCATCGGCGAAGTCACCGACATCGTCGAGAAGGAGATGTATTCCTTCGAGGACCGCCTCAACGGCGAGGCCCTGACGCTGCGCCCCGAGAACACGGCGGGCGTGGTGCGCGCGGTGGCCGAGCATTCGATGCTCTACGAAGGTGGCAAACGCCTGTATTACATGGGCCCGATGTTCCGTCACGAGCGTCCCCAACGGGGCCGCTACCGCCAGTTCCATCAGATTGGCGCCGAGGCGCTGGGTTTTCCGGGCGCCGAAGTCGACGCCGAACTCATCCTGCTGGCGCAGGCGTTGTGGCACGAGATCGGCCTCGCCGACGTGCGGCTCGAACTCAACAGCCTGGGCCAGCCCGACGAGCGTCGCGCGCACCGCGCCGCGCTGATCGACTACCTCACCGAGCATGAGTCGCAGCTCGACGACGAGGCCCGCCGTCGGCTGTCGAGCAACCCGCTGCGCATCCTCGACACCAAGAACCCGGCGATGCAGGAGCTGGTGGCCGCCGCGCCGCGCCTGTTCGACTTCCTCGGCGCCGAATCGCTCGCCCACTTCAAGGTTGTGACTGACATCCTCGACGCCAACGGCGTGTCTTGGACGCTCAACCCCCGCCTGGTGCGAGGGCTCGATTACTACAACCTGACGGTGTTCGAGTTCGTGACAGACCGCCTAGGCTCGCAGGGCACCATCTGTGGCGGCGGCCGCTATGACTACCTGATCGGGCAGATCGGCGGTAAGGATGCGCCGGCGGTCGGCTGGGCGCTGGGGGTGGAGCGCGTGCTGGAACTGCTGCGCGAGCAGGGCGCCGAGGTGCCCGGGCCCGTGCCCGATGCCTACGCCATCGTGCCCGACGCGGCTGTGTTGCCGCGCGTGATGGCCGTGTTGCAGGCGCTGCGTGCCACGGGCGTGCAGGTGCAGATGCACGCTGGCGCCGCCGGGGCACAGGGGCTGGGCAGCATGAAGTCGCAATTCAAGCGCGCAGACGCCAGCGGCGCGCGGCACGCGCTGGTATTCGGTCCTGACGAAATGGCGCGTGGCGAGGTGACCGTCAAGTCGCTGCGCGACGGGCAGGGGGCGCAGTCCGCACACCCGCTCGACGGCGTGGCCGCCTGGGCCGCCACCCTACAATCCCCCACCGAATTCCGATAAGTCATGGCAAAACATTTCGATCTCGAAGAGCAGGAACAGCTCGACCAACTCAAGCATTTCTGGGCCAGGTACGGCCTGGCGATCACCTGGCTGCTGATCCTGGTTCTGGGTGCCTTCGCCGCCTGGAACGGCTACCAGTTCTGGGAGCGCCGCCAGTCGGGCCAGGCTTCCGCGCTGTACGACGAGGTCGAGCGCGCTGCCCAGTCAGGCGACGTGGCGCTGCTCGAACGCGCTGGCGCAGACATCCGCGACAAGTACCGCCGGACCACCTATGCGAGCCAGGCCGCGCTGCTCGAAGCGCGCGTGCTCGAAGAAAAGCAAAAGACAGACGGCGCACGCGCCGCGCTGTCCTGGTTGATCGACAACGGTGCCGACGATGGGTACAAGGCGGTCGCGCGCCTGCGACTGGCGGCGCTGCTGCTCGACACCAAGGCCTACGACGATGCACTCAAGGCGCTGTCGGCGACGGTGCCGCCGGCCTTCCAGCCGCTTGTGGCCGATCGCCGCGGCGACGTGCTGCTCAGCCAGGGTAAGCGCGACGAGGCGCGCGCCGAGTTCCAGCGCGCGCATTCGCAGCTGGAGCCGGGCAGTGATCTGCGCCATCTGGTCGAGATCAAGCTCAATGCGCTGGGGGTCGACCCGGCCACACTCGCGGGCAAGGCGCAGGCCAGCACTCCGGAGAACGCAAAGTGACGAAGACGATGTCCCATTCCTTCCGTCTGCCCGTGCCGCGCGCGCTGGCCAAGCTGGGCTGCACGGTGCTGGCAGCCATCGCGCTGGTGGCCTGTTCCAGCGGCCCGAGCAAGCCCAAGCCCGCGGAGCTCGGCCCCAACAACGTGCTGCTCGATGTGAGTTCCGTCTGGACCGCACGCGTTGGTGCCGTGAATTTTCCGCTCACCGTCAACGTGTCGGGCAGTACCCTGACGCTGGCCAGCGGCGACGGGACGGTAGCCGCCCTCGATGCTCGTACTGGTCGCGATCTCTGGCGTGTCAATGTCGGCGCGCCGGTGGCGGCGGGCGCGGGCAGCGACGGCTTCCAGGCGGCTGTGGTGACCGCGCGCAACGAAGTCGTGGCGATCGAGCAGGGCAAGGTGATCTGGCGCCAGCAATTGACGGCCCAGTCATACACCGCTCCGTTGGTGGCGGGCAAGCGAGTGTTCGTCCTGGGTGCCGACCGTTCGGTGACCGCCTTCGACGGCTCCACGGGGCGGCGCCTCTGGAACCAGCAGCGCACGGGTGAGCCGCTCGTGCTGCGGCAGTCGGGCGTGCTCACCGCGTTTGAAGACACGTTGGTCGTTGGCCTGTCGAGCCGCCTTGTCGGCATGAACCCGCTCACCGGCAGTTCGCGCTGGGAGGCGCCGATCGCGATGCCGCGTGGCGCCAACGACATCGAACGACTCGTCGATCTGGTCGGCAGCGTGAGCCGTGTGGACAACGTCATCTGCACCCGCTCGTTCCAGGCCGGCGTGGGCTGTGTCGATGCACTGAACGGCAACGTGCGCTGGAGCCGCGCCGCCAATGGCGTGGAGGGCGTGCATGGGGACGCCGACTTCGTTTTCGGCACCGAATCGGACGGCAAAGTGGTGGCTTGGCGCCGCGCCAACGGCGAGCCGGCATGGCAGTCCCAGCGCCTGCTGCACCGCGGCCTGACGGCGCCCATCGCGATGGGGCGTTCGATCGCCGTCGGGGACTTCCAGGGGCTGGTGCATATCCTCTCTCGCGAGGATGGCTCGCCACTCAACCGCCTTTCCACCGACGGGTCGGCCATCGCTGCTGCACCGGTGCTGGCGGGCAACACGCTGGTCGTGGTGACGCGCAACGGCGGTGTCTACGGCTTCCAGCCCAACTGATCCGCTGCGGCGGATCGAAATCAACTTGCCCGTGTGAGGACGGACTGTCATGAAACCCGTCATAGCCCTCGTGGGGCGTCCGAACGTCGGCAAATCCACGCTCTTCAATCGCCTCACGCGCACGCGTGACGCCATCGTCGCCGACTTTGCCGGCCTGACGCGCGACCGCCATTACGGCAACGGCCGACAGGGTCGACACGAGTTCATCGTCATCGACACCGGCGGCTTCGAGCCCGATGCGGGCGAGGGCAGCATCTTCCGCGAAATGGCGCACCAGACGCGTCAGGCCGTCGCCGAGGCCGACGTGGTGGTGTTCGTCGTCGACGCGCGCGCCGGTCTGTCTGCGCAGGACCATGACATCGCCCGTTATCTGCGCCGGCTGGGCAAGCCGACGGTACTGGCGGCCAACAAGGCTGAAGGCATGAAGGAAGGCCAGCAGCTGGCCGAGTTCTTCGAGTTGGGGCTGGGCGAGGTGCACGCGGTCTCGGCCGCGCACGGCCAGGGCATCCGTGACCTGGTCGAGATCGCGCTGGAGCCGCTTGACCTGCCCGAGCCGGATGAAGACGACGCCGAAGACGCGGCGACGCGTCCGATCAAGCTCGCCGTGGCGGGCCGTCCCAACGTCGGCAAGTCCACGCTGATCAACACCTGGCTGGGCGAAGAGCGGCTGGTGGCGTTCGATCTGCCGGGCACGACGCGCGACGCGATCATGGTGCCGTTCGAACGCAACGGACAGAAGTTCGAGCTCATCGATACCGCGGGCCTGCGCCGCAAAGGCAAGGTGTTCGAGGCCATCGAGAAGTTCTCGGTGGTCAAGACGTTGCAGGCGATCGAATCGGCCAACGTCGTGTTGTTGCTGCTGGATGCCACGCAGGGCGTGACCGATCAGGATGCCCACATCGCGGGCTACATCCTCGAGGCTGGCCGTGCCGTGGTGCTGGCCGTCAACAAGTGGGACGCGGTCGATGCCTACCAGCGCGAGCTGGTCCAGCGGTCGATCGAAGCGCGCCTTCCGTTCCTGAAGTTCGCACCACTGCTGCTCATCTCTGCGCGCAAACGCCTGGGTCTGGGCCCGTTGTGGGGAGCGATCACCCAGGCGCACCAGGCGGCGAACCGCAAGATGTCCACACCGGTGCTCACGCGCCTGTTGCAGGAAGCCGTGCAGTTCCAGGCGCCCAAGCGCTCCGGCATGTTCCGGCCCAAGCTGCGCTATGCGCACCAGGGTGGCATGAATCCGCCGGTGATCGTGATCCACGGCAACTCGCTGGAGCATGTGACCGACGCCTACCGGCGTTACCTCGAGGGTCGCTACCGCAAGGAGTTCGACCTGATCGGCACGCCGCTGCGCATCGAGATGAAGACGTCGCATAACCCCTACGCCGACAAGGACGGCGACTGAACGACGGCCGCCCGGCCAGGCTTGGCCGTTGGGTCCTTGGGGGTTCCGCCGATTGCATTTGCGGGGCTGTCATGCTGTGGTAAGGTGCGCCTTCCAACAACAACTCGTTGAACACGGAGAATATCGTGAGCAATAAAGGGCAGCTTTTGCAAGACCCGTTCCTCAACACGCTGCGCCGCGAGCACGTGCCGGTCTCGATTTACCTCGTGAACGGCATCAAGCTGCAAGGCCAGATCGAGTCCTTCGACCAGTACGTCGTCCTGCTTCGCAACACCGTGACGCAGATGGTCTACAAGCACGCCATCTCGACCATCGTGCCCGGTCGTGCCGTGAATTTCTCCACGGCCGACGATTCCGACACGTCCGCCGCCTGACGGGCGGGCCTGCGGCGCGCGCCGCGGGTCGGACGGCAGCCACCAGGGTCCTCCCGACTTGAGTCCGTCCCCATCTTCTTCCGCATCTGCCGCCAGCGTCCTCCTCGTCGGGGTCGATTTCGGCACGCCTCATTTCGACGGCGAACTCGAAGAGCTCGGCCTGCTTGCGCAGACAGCCGGCCTCGATCCTGTCGCACGCCTGACCTGCAAGCGCCGTGCGCCTGACGCGGCGCTGTTCATCGGCAGTGGCAAGGCCGACGAGATCAAGGCACTGGCCGCAGAGACGGGCGCCGCCGAAGTGTTGTTTGACCAGTCGCTCAGTCCGGCGCAGCAACGCAACCTGGAGCGGCATCTTGGCTTGCCCGTGAACGACCGCACCTTGCTGATCCTGGAAATCTTCGCGCAGCGCGCGCGCAGCCATGAAGGCAAGCTGCAGGTCGAGCTTGCGCGCCTGCAGTACCTCAGCACACGGCTGGTCCGCCGTTGGTCCCACCTGGAGCGACAGCGCGGCGGTATCGGGACGCGCGGTGGCCCCGGCGAGACGCAGATCGAACTCGACCGACGCATGATCGGCGAGGCCATCAAGCGCACGCGCGAGCGGCTGGAAAAGGTCAAGCGCCAACGCGGCACGCAGCGCCGTCAGCGTGAGCGGCGCGATGCATTCACCATCTCTCTGGTGGGCTACACCAATGCGGGCAAATCGTCGCTCTTCAATGCGCTGGTGAAGGCGCGTGCGTATGCCGCCGACCAGCTTTTCGCGACGCTCGATACCACCACGCGCCAGCTCTGGCTGGGCGGAGACGGCGATGGCCCCGGCCGCTCTGTGTCACTGTCCGACACGGTGGGGTTCATCCGCGATCTGCCGCACGGGCTGATCGACGCGTTTCAGGCCACGCTCCAGGAGGCGGCCGATGCCGACCTGCTGCTGCATGTGGTCGATGCGTCCAATCCCGCCTATCCCGAACAGATGACCGAGGTGCAGCGCGTGCTGGCCGAAATCGGCGCCGACCAGGTGCCACAGTTGCTGGTCTTCAACAAGCTCGACGCGCTGAGCGCGGAGCAGCGTCCGCTGCAGTTGCAGGACGAGGCCGAGGTGGAGGGCCGCCAGGTGCCGCGCGTCTTCCTGAGCGCCCATACCGGAGAAGGACTGGCCGGCCTGCGAGAGCGCCTGGGCGTACTCGCCCGCGTGGACGATCGGCAGGTGGTCGGCAAAACCCCCGGTGCCGGTGCCCCTTTGGAGGCTCATCCGGGCTGATTGGGCACAATCCTGCCTTTGATTCGATACAAAAGACTCGACAAGAGACCACAGCGCATGAACCTCAATCTCAGGGCCTTTCGGTGGGCGGGTGTCAAGGACCGCTTTCAGGGCATGTTCAACCTGAACGATCCCCGCTGGGGGCGCGATGACAAGGCCGCCGGCCCTCGCCCGGACGAGGAGCCGCCGGGCAGCCACAACGGCAATGGGAACAACTCCGGCGGTGGTGGTCGCGGGCAGGGGCCGAACCAGGGGCCGCCCGACCTCGACGAGCTGTGGCGTGATTTCAACCGGCGCCTGTCCGGGCTGTTCGGCGGCAAGGGTGGGCGCGGCGCGCCGCCCCCTGGCCGTTTCAACGGCAACAACGGAGGATCGGGAGGCAACGGCGGCGGAGGCTTCCAGCCGGACATGAAAAGCGCGGGCCTGGGCGTTGGCCTCATCGGTGGCGTGGCCTTGCTGATCTGGCTGGGTACCGGCTTCTTCATTGTTCAGGAAGGCCAGCAGGCCGTGATCACGCAGTTCGGCCGTTACCACTCCACCGTGGGCGCGGGCTTCAACTGGCGGCTGCCGTACCCGGTCCAGCGCCATGAAGTGGTGGCGGTGACGCAACTGCGCTCGGTCGACGTGGGTGGCGACAACATCATCCGTTCGACCGGCCTGCGCGAGTCGGCGATGCTCACCGAAGACGAGAACATCGTCGAGATCAAGTTCGCCGTGCAATACCGCCTGAGCGATGCGCGCGCATTCCTGTTCGAAAGCCGCAATCCGACGGCCGCCGTCGTCCAGGCTGCCGAGACGGCGGTGAGAGAGGTGGTCGGCAAGATGCGCATGGATGCCGTGCTGGCCGAGGAGCGTGATCAGATCGCCCCTCGCGTGCGCACGCTGATGCAAGCCATCCTCGACCGCTACAAGGTCGGTATCGTGGTGGAGGGCATCAACCTGCAGCAGGGCGGCGTGCGTCCGCCCGAACAGGTGCAGGCTGCCTTCGACGACGTGCTCAAGGCCGGACAGGAGCGCGAGCGGGCCAAGAACGAAGCGCAGGCTTATGCCAACGACGTGGTGCCGCGCGCCGTGGGTGCCGCATCCCGCCTGGGCGAGGAAGCCGAAGCCTACAAGGCCCGCATCGTTGCGCAGGCCGACGGTGACGGGCAGCGTTTCCGCTCGGTGCTGGCCGAATACCAGCGCGCCCCGCAGGTGACGCGCGACCGTCTCTATATCGAGGCCATGCAGCAGGTGTATGGCAATGTGACCAAGGTACTGGTGGAGTCCCGCCAGGGCTCCAATCTGCTGTATCTGCCGCTGGACAAGCTCATGCAGATGTCGGGAACGCCCGGTGCGACGGATGTGGTGCCCGGCGCCACCACCGCGCTGCCGTCGTCGAACGCTTCGACCGGCGTGCCGTCTTCTTCGCCCGCCGTCGACGCGCGCGCCCGTGACAACTCCCGCTCGCGTGACCGCGACGTGCGCTGAAGAGGGAGAAGGACATCATGAACAGGATCGGATTCATCATCACTTCGCTGCTGGTGCTGCTTGCACTGGCCAGTTCCACGCTGTTCGTCGTCGACCAGCGGCAATTCGGCGTGCTCTACCAACTCGGCCAGATCAAGGAAGTCATCACCGAGCCGGGGCTCAACTTCAAGATGCCACCGCCGTTCCAGAACGTGTCGTACATCGACAAGCGCCTGCTCACGCTCGACAGCACCGACACCGAGTCGATGCTCACCGCGGAGAAACAGCGCGTCGTCATCGACTGGTACGTGCGCTGGCGCATCACCAACCCGTCGGAGTACATCCGCAACGTGGGCCTGGACGAAGCGGCCGGCGCGATGCAGCTCAACCGCGTGGTACGCAACTCCTTCCAGGAAGAGGTCAACCGCCGCACCGTGCGCGACCTGCTGTCGGGCAAGCGCGAGCAGTTGATGCTCGACGTTCGCCGCGAGGTGCTCGAAGCCGTCCAGGGCGCCCGGCCGTGGGGTGTCGACATCATCGACGTGCGGATCACGCGCGTCGACTACGCGTCTGAGATCACCACGTCGGTTTATCGCCGCATGGAAGCCGAGCGTCAGCGCGTGGCCAATGAGCTGCGTTCGACCGGTGCCGCCGAAGGCGAAAAGATCCGTGCCGATGCGGACCGCCAGCGCGAAGTGACCATCGCGAACGCCTACCGCGACGCGCAGAAGGTCAAGGGCGAGGGCGATGCGCAGGCTGCCCGCCTGTATGCCGACGCGTTCGGCCGCGATCCGCAGTTCGCGCAGTTCTACCGCAGCCTCGAGGCCTACAAGCAGAGTTTCAACAAGAAGGGCGATGTGGTCGTGATCGACCCGTCGTCGACCGACTTCTTCCGCTCGATGCGCACGCCAGGCCAGGGTGGCCCGGCTCGCAACTGACGCGGCTGCAGGCCGGGGGAGCGGCGCGTGGATGGCAGCAGCCTCTGGGCGGCGCTGGCCCTTTTGCTGATCGCGGAAGGGCTGCTGCCCTTCCTCTCGCCCGAAGCCTGGCGCCGCATGTTCTCTCAACTGATGGCGTTGCGCGACGGCCAGATCCGTTTCTTTGGCCTGTGCAGTGTCCTGATCGGTCTCGTGCTGTTCTGGCTGCTGACCTGATCCGACGCCGCGCTCTGGCCGCGCCTCGCGCGAGGCCGGTAGAATCACGTTTTTAACAGCCTCGGAATCCCGTTCGTGGGTTCCAATCCTGCCCTCCCATGTCCGCCTGGGTGCTCCCGGATCACATCGCCGACGTCCTCCCTTCCGAGGCACGGCACATCGAAGAACTCCGTCGCGGCCTGCTGGACGCGGCTCGGGCCTACGGCTATGAGCTGGTGATGCCGCCGCTCTTCGAGCATCTCGATTCGTTGCTGACAGGCACGGGCGAGGCGCTCGACCTGCAGACATTCAAGCTCGTCGACCAGCTCTCGGGCCGCATGCTCGGCCTGCGTGCCGACACCACGCCCCAGGTCGCCCGCATCGACGCCCACCTGCTCAACCGCTCGGGCGTGGCGCGCCTGTGCTATTGCGGCCCGGTGGTGCATACCCGTCCCGGACGGCCGCACGCCACGCGGGAGCCGCTGCAGTTCGGCGCCGAGATCTACGGCCATGGCGGCCGCGAAGCCGATGCCGAAGTTTTGCAGCTGGCACTGCAGTGCCTGGGCACCGCCGAGGTCAGCGGGCTCAATCTCGACATGGCAGACGCGCGCATCGTGCGGGCGCTGCTGGCCGGCGTGCCGGTCGACCCGTCGGCACTGCAGCGGGTGCATGCTGCGTTGGCGGTCAAGGACGCCAGCGAGCTTTCGACGCTGACGCGCGACTTCCCCGGCGATGCCCGTGACGGCCTTCTGGCGTTGCTCGATCTGTACGGGGACGCGCGGGTGCTGAAGGAAGCCGCCCGTGTGCTCAAGCCCGCGCCGGCCATCCGCGAGGCGCTGGCCGATCTCGAATGGCTTTCGCATCAGGTCGAGGGCATCAGCATCTCCTTCGATCTGGCCGACCTGCGCGGCTACGCCTACTACAGCGGCATGCGCTTCGCCATCCATGCCCCGGGTGCCAGCGATTCGCTCGTGCGGGGTGGGCGCTATGACGAGGTGGGCGCCGTGTTCGGCCGCAACCGGCCGGCCGTCGGCTTCAGCCTCGATGTGAAGGAGCTGGTGGGCGTCGCTGCCCGCCGGCCGCTGCGTGCAGCCATCCGTGCGCCCTGGAGCGAAGACGCCGGGCTGCGTGCGGCGATCGCTGCGCTCAGGCAGCGCGGCGAGACCGTGGTCTGTGTCCTGCCGGGCCATGAAAGCGAGATCGATGAGTTCCACTGCGACCGCCAGCTCGTGAGCGCCAGCGGCCAGTGGCAAGTGCAACCCATGCGTGAACTTCCGGAAGCAGCAACGAAATGAATACGACCAAGGGACGCAACGTCGTCGTGGTGGGGACCCAGTGGGGCGATGAGGGCAAAGGCAAACTGGTGGACTGGCTCACCGAGATGGCCCAGGGCGTGGTGCGCTTCCAGGGCGGCCACAACGCCGGCCACACGCTGGTGATCAATGGCGTGAAGACGGCGCTGCACCTCATCCCCAGCGGCATCATGCGTCCGGGCGTGAAGTGCTACATCGGCAACGGTGTGGTGCTGTCGGCGGCCAAGCTGCTCGAAGAAATCGAAGGCCTGGAGAAAGCCGGCGTCGAAGTGCGCTCGCGTCTGCGTATCAGCGAAGCGTGCCCGCTGATCCTGCCGTTCCACTCGGCGCTCGACGTGGCCCGCGAGGCCGCGCGCGAGAAGGGCGGCACCGAGAAGATCGGAACCACGGGCCGCGGCATCGGCCCGGCCTACGAGGACAAGATCGCGCGCCGGGCGCTCCGCGTGCAGGACCTGAAGCACCCCGAGCGTTTCGCCGCGAAGCTGCGCGATCTGCTCTCGCTGCACAACCACGTGCTCACCACGTTCCTGAACGCCGAGGCGCTCGACTACGACACCGTCTATGCCGAAGCCATGCATCATGCCGAGCTGCTCAAGCCGATGATGGCCGACGTGTCGCGAGAACTGAACGAAGCCCACCTGCATGGCGACAACCTGCTGTTCGAAGGCGCGCAGGGCACGCTGCTGGACGTGGACCATGGCACCTACCCCTACGTCACTTCGAGCAACTGCGTGGCCGGCAATGCGGCGGCGGGTGCCGGCGTGGGCCCCGGCATGCTGCACTACATCCTGGGCATCACCAAGGCGTATTGCACGCGCGTCGGTGGCGGCCCGTTCCCGACGGAACTCGACTGGCAGACCCCCGGCACGGTGGGCTATCACCTCTCCACCGTGGGCGCCGAAAAGGGCGTGACGACCGGCCGTTCGCGCCGCTGCGGATGGTTCGACGCTGCGCTGCTCAAGCGCAGCGCGCAAGTCAACGGCCTGTCGGGACTGTGCATCACCAAGCTCGACGTGCTCGACGGACTTGAAGAGCTCAAGCTCTGCACCGGCTACATGCTCCACGGCGAGTTCATCGACATCCTGCCCATGGGCGCGGACGACATCGCCGCCTGCGAGCCGGTGTACGAGACAATGGAAGGCTGGAGCGAATCCACCGTGGGTGTGACGCAGTACGACAAGTTGCCTGTCAACGCCCGCCTGTATCTGCAGCGCATCGAACATGTCACCGGCGTGCCGATCGACATCGTGTCGACCAGCCCCGATCGGGATCACACGATCATGCGGCGCCACCCGTACCTCGCCTGATACCGCGTCCTTCTTTCTTCCTTTCCAACCCGCGCCCGCAAGGAACCCACGCATATGCTGACCGAAGACGGCAAACATCTCTACGTGAGCTACGACGAATACCACAACCTCGTCGAGAAGCTGGCCATCAAGATCCACCAGTCGGGCTGGCAGTTCGACACCATCCTGTGCCTGGCGCGCGGAGGCATGCGTCCGGGCGACATCCTCTCGCGCATCTTCGACAAGCCGCTGGCCATCATGTCCACGAGCTCGTACCGTGCCGAAGAGGGCACGGTGCAGGGCCACCTGGACATCGCCCGCTACATCACCACGCCCAAGGGCGAGATTGCCGGCCGCGTGCTGCTGGTGGACGACCTGGCCGACTCGGGAAAGACGCTCAAGGCCGTGATCGACATGCTCAGGAGCAACTATGCTCCCATCACGGAAATGCGCAGCGCCGTGGTCTGGACCAAGGCCCTGTCCACGTTCGAGCCGGACTACTCCGTGGAATTCCTGCCCACCAATCCCTGGATCCATCAGCCTTTCGAAGGCTACGATTCGCTCACGCCCGAGAAGCTGCTCGAGAAGTGGAAGGTCTGACCGCCTAGACCGCTTGCGGTATCCGGCCCGTCCGGGTATCGAAGGCCGGCCCGCCGACTGGCGTGCCGGCTTTTTCTTTGGCCGGCGCCGATAAGATGATTGCCATGTCCGAATCGACCACACGACTCATCCACCACTCCTACGCGCCGCCCGCCGGCTTCGATGCGCCGCAGCCGGGGGTGTTCAAGGCATCGACGGTGTTCTTCCCGAGCGTCGCGGCGATGCGCACGCGCGACTGGAAGCAGAAGCAGGGCTACACCTACGGCCTGCATGGCACGCCGACCAGCTTCATGCTCGAGGAGCGCCTGTGCGAGATTGAGGGCGGCCGGTACTGCCTGCTCGTGCCGAGCGGACTGGCAGCCATCGCCAACGTGGCACTGGCACTGCTCAGGACGGGTGACGAAGTGCTGCTCCCTGCCAACGCCTACGGTCCGAATCTGGCGCTCGCCGAAGGCGAGTTGGTGCAATGGGGCATCACCCACCAGCTGTACGACCCGCTGGACGCGGAAGATCTCGCGCGCCGTATCGGCCCCCGCACCCGGCTCGTCTGGCTGGAGGCCGCAGGCTCGGTGAGCCTGGAATTCCCGGACTTGCGCGCGATGGTGGACGTCTGCCGCCGGGCCGGCGTGACCACGGCGCTGGACAACACCTGGGGGGCGGGCCTCGCCTTCGCGCCCTTCGACACCGGGGTCGATATCTCAGTCCATGCGCTCACCAAGTACCCCAGCGGGGGCGGCGACGTGCTCATGGGCAGTGTGATGACGCGCGATCCGGCCCTGCACGCACGGCTGCAGGGTGCGCACATGCGCCTGGGGCTGGGCGTGGGCATGAACGATGTCGAAGCGATCCTGCGTTCGCTGCCTTCGATGTCGCTGCGCTACCGGGCGCAGGACATGGCGGCACGCGCGCTGGCCGACTGGATGGCCCGCCAGCCCGAAGTGGCCCAGGTGCTCCATCCCGCGCGGGAGGATGCGCCAGGCTACCGCCACTGGCGCGCGCTGTGCGCGCCTGATGGGGGCGATGGTCTGGCAGCCGGGCTGTTCTCCATCATCCTGGACGCCCGCTATACGCAGGCCCAGGTCGACCGCTTCTGCGACGCACTGCGCCTCTTTCGCCTGGGCTACAGCTGGGGCGGGCCGATCAGCCTGGTCGTGCCGTACGACCTCGCATCCATGCGCGGCGGCTGGCCGTCGCACCTGCAGCGTGGCACGCTGGTGCGTTTCTCTCTCGGGCTGGAGGCTGTGGCTGACCTGCAGTCCGACGTGGCACAGGCGCTGCAGACGCTCGGCGAGCCCTGACGGTCAAAACCTCGCCGACCGCGGCGGCTTTGACGGGTGGATGGTGGGCAGCCTGCTACAGTGCTGTGACATCAGAAGGACGGAAAGGACCGCGACTTGGCTACCCCTAACTATGGCTATGAGAAGCGTCAGAAAGAGCTTGCCAAGAAACGCAAGAAGGAAGACAAGCTGAAGGCTCGTGCCGAGCGTAAGGCCGGGCACGCCGACGACGAGCAGTCGCCGGACACCGATGCTGATGCGCCTTCGGGCGAGCCCGCCGCGCCGAATCCTGGCAACTGACGCGCTGCCCGGCGCTCTGTTCAGCGCAGCAGCTTGCGCAGCTCGGGCCAGACGTTGTCGAGCATTTTCGGATGCGCTTCCTCGCGCGGATGGATGCGGTCCGACTGGAACCATTGCAGCGGATCAGGTCCATCGGCGACGCCCTTGAGGAAAAACGGCACAACTGCGGCCTGACGCTCCTTGGCGACTTTTTCGAATATCCCGGCGAAACGGCGCGAATAGTCGGCGCCGTAGTTCGGCGGCACCTGCATACCCACCAGCAGCACACGCGCGCCAGCCTCGCGCGAGGCGGTCGCCATCTGTGACAGATTCTCTTCGGTGCTTTGCAGCGGCAGGCCGCGCAGGGCATCGTTGCCGCCCAGTTCGATCACCACCACATCCGGCTTGTGCTGGCGCAGCAGTGCCGATAGCCGCGCGCGCCCGCCGGCAGTGGTGTCGCCGCTGATGCTGGCGTTGACCACGCGCGCGGCGATCTTCTCCCGGTCCAGGCGCTGCTGCAGCAGGGCCACCCAGCCCGTGCCGCGTTTGAGACCGTATTCGGCCGACAGCGAATCTCCGACGACCAGAATGGTCTTGGTCTGCGTGGCGGGCTGGGCCAGTAGCATGCCGGGATGGGTAGCTGCCAGCAGGGCGACGGCCGTAGCAGCGACAAAGATTCTTCGATTCAACACAGCCTTCCTTCCATGACCGAACCCATCCAGCGCTCCGTGATCGACGTCGAGCACGTCTTCAAGTCCGTGAGCGATTCGACAGGCACGCTGGACATTCTGCGCGATATCGATTTCCGTCTGAAACCCAAGGAAACCGCGGCCATCGTGGGCGCCTCGGGCTCCGGCAAGAGCACGCTGCTGTCCATCGTGGCCGGGCTGGACACGCCCACGCGCGGCACGGTGCGGCTGGATGAGCAGGACATCTTCGCCATGGACGAAGATGCCCGCGCCGCATTGCGCGCACAGAAGGTCGGTTTCGTGTTCCAGAGTTTCCAGCTCATGGGCAACCTCACTGCGCTGGAAAACGTCATGCTGCCGCTGGAACTGGCGGGTCGACGCGATGCGCGTGCGGCCGCCACCGAGATGCTGGCGCGTGTGGGTTTGGGCACACGGCTGTCGCACTATCCCAAGGTGCTCTCGGGTGGCGAGCAGCAACGCGTGGCTCTGGCGCGGGCCTTCGTGGTGCAGCCCGCGGTGTTGCTGGCCGACGAGCCCACCGGCAGCCTGGACTTCGCCACTGGCGAGACGGTGATGTCGCTGATGTTCGAGCTCAACCGCGAACTGGGCACCACGCTGGTCCTGGTCACTCACGACCGCGGCATCGCCGCGCGTTGCGAGCGGCGGATCGTCATCGAGGCCGGACGCATCGCGGACTCCGAAGACGCGGCCCAGATCGCTGCGCTGGCTGCCTGATCGCATGGCACGTCCACCTGCCCCGACGCCTGTGGCCGACGATGTGTTCGGCCGTCCGCTGGGCCAGGGCGCCACGAGCACCGGGTCGTTGCCGCACGATGCCTACGAGGCGCTGCAACGGGGCAAGGTGGTCGAGGCCATCCAGCTCACGCGCGAAGCCACGGGCCTCGGCTTGCGCGAGGCCAAGCAACTGGTGGATGCGGCGCAAGGCACGCTGCCCGCGGATGGCGCCGTGCCTGGCCTGGCGAGCGAGGGCGCCTTGTTCGATCCGCGTCACGAGCCGGGCCGCGTGCGCAGTGGGGTCGCTGGCTGGGTGCTGGCCATCGTGGCCCTGCTGCTGGCAGGCTTGCTGGGCTTCTGGTTGTTCTGAGCCCGTCTGGCCGGCGCGCGCGCACGGGTAGGCGACGGCGGCCGCGATAATCGGCCGATGGCTTCTTCTCCCCAAGTGATTTTCGGCTTCCACGCCGTCGGCGTGCGCCTCAAGACTGCCCCGGCCTCCGTCATCGAGGTGCTGTTCGACGCGAGCCGGCGTGATGCCCGCATGCGGCAGTTCATGGCGCGTGCCCAGGAGGCTGGCGTGCGGCTGATCGAAGCCGATGGCCTGCGGCTGTCCAAGCTGGCAGGCAGCCATGGTCATCAGGGCGTGGTGGCGCGGGTCAACAAGCTCGACCAGGTGCGCTCGCTCGACGATCTGATGGATCAGCTCGAGGCCGACGGCGCGGTGCCGTTGCTGCTCGTGCTCGATGGCGTGACCGATCCGCACAACCTGGGTGCCTGCCTGCGCGTGGCCGACGGTGCCGGCGCGCACGCAGTCATCGCGCCCAAGGACCACGCGGCAGGTATCAACGCCACGGTGGCCAAGGTGGCCAGCGGTGCGGCCGAGACCATGCCGTACTTCATGGTGACCAACCTCGCGCGCACCCTGGGGGAGCTCAAGGAGCGCAACATCTGGTGCGTGGGCACCAGCGACGACGCACCTGGCACGCTCTACCAGAGCGACCTGCGCCGTCCCACGGCACTGGTGCTGGGCGCCGAGGGCGCAGGCATGCGCCAGCTCACCCGCAAGACCTGCGACGAACTCGTCAGCATTCCGATGAAGGGCGCGGTCGAGAGTCTGAACGTCTCGGTGGCCAGCGGCGTCTGCCTCTACGAAGCACTGCGCCAGCGCGGAGGCTGAGGCCGGCGGCCGGAGCAGCTCACATCTGCTCGCTGAGTCGCGAGCTGTCGTCGGCGTTGGTTCCGGCGTCCTGCACCAAGCGCTGCAGCAGCGGTCCGGCTTCATCGCCGACGGCGATCAGGCTGCTCTGCCATTCGTTCATGAAGCCGGCCGATGTCACCGAGCCGATGAATTGCGTCAGGCCATCGTAGTAGCCTGCGGCATTGAGGATGCCCACGGGCTTGTCGTGGTAGCCCAACTGGCGCCAGGTCCAGATCTCGAACAGTTCCTCGAAGGTGCCGATGCCGCCGGGCAGGGCCAGGAAGGCATCGGAGCGCTCGGCCATCATGGCCTTGCGCTCGTGCATGGTCTGCACGACATGCAACTCGTCGCAGGCCGCGTTGGCCCATTCCTTGTCGACCAGAGCCTGCGGGATGACGCCGACCACTCGCCCGCCTGCAGCCTGGGTGGATTCGGCCACCAGGCCCATCAGACCGTTGCAGCCTCCGCCGTAGACCAGTTGGCCGGCATGCTCGCCGATCCAGCGGCCGACTTCGCGAGCGGCCGCGGCGTAGACAGGGTCGACTCCCGGCCGGGAGCCGCAATAAACGCAGATGGAAAAACCTGGCTTCACGCAAAGAACCTTCCGAGCAGCGCGGCACCCCAGATGGCGATGCACAGCAACAGGCTGAGCAGGACGGCGGCGCTGCCCATGTCCTTGGCCCGCTTGGACAGGTCATGCCATTCGGGACTGATGCGGTCGATGGCCGTCTCGATACCGGTGTTCAACAACTCGACAATCATGACCAGTACCACGGAACCGGCGAGCAGGGCGACTTCAGTCCAGTGCCGCCCCAGCCAGAACGATGCAGGCAGCAGCACCATGGCGGCGACGGCTTCCTGCCGGAAGGCTTTCTCGCCCCAGCCGGCGCGCAGGCCCTCGATCGAATAGCCCGTGGCATGCCACAGACGCGAGAAGCCACTGCGTGCCTTCTGCGGGTTGACTTCGGAGAGGGGGGGCGTCGTGGACATGGCGGCGATTGTGTCGCAGCTCGGTGGCGTCAGCGCGACAGCGGCGCCGACGTGACCAGGCGGGTGCCGGCCAGCACATCATGCAGGAACTGCCGCTGCGGATGAAAGCGCGACAGCAATGCCCAGACGAGAATCCAGCCGATCAGCAGCACGGTGGTTTCCGCGCCCGGTAGCCTGAACGGCGCCATGGCGGCCATCGGCGGCAGAAACCAGAGCCACGACAGCACGTAGCGCCAGAGCGCGCGCAACTGCGTGACCGGCTGTCCGTGCGCGTCGACCACTCGGATGTTCCAGGTCTTCATCGCCAGGGTCTGGCCGCGGGCCCAGAACCAGGCAAAGTAGATGCCGAAGATCACGAACAGGAAGCCCTGAAAGAGCGGGCGACGGGCGTCCATGGCGTCACGCATCTGCCCGAGCGTGCTGAACAGCCACGCGGCGACGAAGACGACGGCGAACATCAGCATGCCCTCATAGAGCCAGCAGGCCATACGGCGTCTGAGGCTGGGGGCGATGAGGGAGGTGGGCGGCTCGGGCATCGGCCGCACGGAAACAGCTTCGGTCATCCCCCGATTATTGGCTGGGGGCGTGGTCCTCGGCCACGGGGCCGGCCGTTGCCGGTGTCGCCGCCTGGGCCGCAGCCGCAGGAGCGGGGGCGGCAGCGGGCGCAGGATGAGCCGAAGGTGCCGGCACACGCACCGGCCGGGTCTGCGCAGGTGTTTGAGGCACGGTGGCCAGTTTCTGGGCGGGAACCGGGCGCGTGGCGGGCGCTGCGCCGCGAGGCTTTTCCCGGCCCTGCGCGGCGAGCGAGCGGCGCTCTTCGGCCGACAGCGCCTGGTAGGCGTCCCACTTGGCTTTTTTCTCGTCGGCCGGCAGGGCTTTCGTGCGTGCAAAGTTCAGCCGGGCCTGGGCCCGCTGTGCCGGACTCAGGGCTGCCCAGTCCGTCATGCGCTCGTGCTGCTTGGCCTGCTCGGCTTCAGACAGGCTGGCATGGTTGGCCGCCTGCGCGATCCATTTGCGCTTGTGGCCATCGGTCATGCCGCTCCAGCTGCCGGCCAGTGGCGCGAGCGCCCGCTGCTGGGCCGCTGAAAGGTCGCTCCAGGCCAACCCGGCCGACGCGGCGACATTTGCCTTGGCGGGCTTACGCGTTGTAACTGCACCTGCCTCGGATTGGGCCGACAGCGAGGGCGACAGCATCAGGACCGCAGACCCGGCCGCCAGCGCGACTGCGGCCACCGGCAGGCGTTGCAACGCAGAGCGCTTGGTCGCCATGCCTTGATCGCCGTCAACGCGCAGCGGCATTGCCACCGCCGGTGCGCAGGAACTGGGCAAAGCCCGGGTCGGTGTAAGCCGAGGGCGGCAGGTCGTCCGACAGCAACTGTGTATCGACATCGGCGAGCTCGCGGGCCCGTTGATCGGAGCGGACCATGTCGATCACGACGAGGCCGCCCACCAGCATCAACAGTGGGATGACCGAGGCGATGCGTGTCCACCATCCGGGGGCCTCGCCTCCCGCACCCGCCGTGGCGCTGGCCAGCCGGGGTGCCTCGGCCACGGCCAGCTGCACCTGGATGAGGGGATCAATGCGGCGCGCGGCCACGGCCTGCTGGCGTGCCACCCGCAGGCGCTCGGTGATGTCATGGCCGATCGACGGCTCGCCAGCCGACAGGCGGGCTGCGATCCGGCGTGCGTACCGGTCCGACGTCGCTTCGGAGGGAGAGAGGTTGTGGATGGTCATGGCTGTATTCCCTTCGCTTTCAACGCCCGGGCGAGGGCCTGGACGGCCCGCGAGCAGTGCGTCTTGACGCTGCCTTCCGAGCAGCCCATGGCTGCGGCCGTCTCGGCAACGTCCATTTCCTCCCAGTAACGCATGAGAAATGCTTCACGTTGACGGCCGGGCAGGTCCTGGATGGCCGTTTCGATGGTCTGCAAGATCTGCGCCCGGCTCATGGTGTCTTCCGCCGTTTCGGCGGCGGCCTCGCCATCGGCCGGCATGAGCGCTTCCAGCAGGTTGAATTCGCCGTCGTCCCCCTCGATTTCGAAGTCGCTGAGGTTGGAAAACAGCGCGTTGCGGGTTTTCTGGCGACGGAACCAGTCAAGCGTGCAGTTCGACAGGATGCGCTGGAACAGCATCGGCAGTTCGGCCACCGGCTTGTCGCCATAGTGCTGGGCCAGCTTCATCATGCTGTCCTGCACGATGTCAAGGGCGGCGTCCTCGTCGCGCACGTGGTAGAGCGAGCGCTTGAAGGCTCGCTTCTCCACGGATTGGAGAAAGCCGGAGAGCTCTTGTTCGGTGGCCACGGGGAAAATGAGGGGCGCGGAGGGCAGGACGGGGCGGAAATGTCGCTGAAAAGCTTCAGTCGACGCTTTTTGCGGGCGATTATGAAGCCAAGCCCGGCGGCCGGGCCCACCTAGTATCTAAAAGTCTCGCGCGCAGTGCGATAATGCGCGCTGCAATCAGGCAAACGGGTCTCAGTCCGGCGCGCATCCTGGCGTCCATGGCTGCTGGCCTCAAGTCCCGACAACGCCTCACAAGGGTGATTGAAGGGGCACCCAAGGTTTTTCGTCAGAGAAATTCGCAAAGGTTCATCATGGAAATCTCGAAAGCCGAGCTCGCTTCGGCCGCGGCAGCCCAATCGCAGACGGGCGGCCAGTCCCCCGAACTCAACGGTTCCGAAATCCTCGTCAAGGCACTGCAGGCCGAGAACGTGCAGTATCTGTGGGGCTACCCGGGCGGCGCCGTGCTCTACATCTACGACGCGCTCTACAAGCAGGACACCATCCAGCACGTGCTGGTACGCCACGAGCAGGCGGCCGTCCACGCGGCCGACGGCTATGCCCGCGCCACCGGTGACGTCGGTGTAGCTCTGGTCACTTCGGGTCCCGGCCTGACGAACGCGGTCACCGGCATTGCGACCGCGTACATGGATTCCATTCCCATGGTCATCATCTCGGGCCAGGTGCCGACTGCGGCAATCGGTCTGGACGCCTTCCAGGAATGCGACACCGTGGGCATCACGCGCCCCATCGTCAAGCACAACTTCCTGATCAAGGACGTGCGCGAACTGGCGGCGACCATGAAGAAGGCCTTCCACATCGCGCGCAGCGGTCGCCCCGGCCCCGTGGTGGTGGATATTCCGAAGGACGTCTCGTTCAAGAAGACGGCTTATCACGGCTACCCCGAATCGGTGGAAATGCGTTCGTACAACCCGGTGCGCAAGGGGCACGGCGGCCAGATCCGCAAGGCCTTGCAACTGCTGCTGGCGGCCAAGCGTCCGTACATCTACACCGGCGGCGGCGTGCTTCTGAGCAACGCTTCGGCCGAGTTGCGCACCCTGGTCGACATGCTCGGCTATCCCGTCACCAACACGCTGATGGGCCTGGGCGCGTATCCCTCGAGCGATCGCAAGTTCCTGGGCATGCTGGGCATGCACGGCACGTGGGAAGCCAACAACGCGATGCAGAACTGCGACGTGCTGCTGGCCATCGGTGCGCGCTTCGACGACCGCGTGATCGGCAACCCCAAGCACTTCGCGCAGAACGAACGCAAGATCATCCACATCGACATCGACCCGTCGAGCATTTCCAAGCGCGTGAAGGTCGACGTGCCCATCGTGGGCGACGTCAAGGAAGTGCTGACCGAGCTCATCGGCATGCTGCGCGAAGCGCCTGCCAAACCCGATGCCGGCGCGCTGGCCGACTGGTGGAAGTCCATCGAAAGCTGGCGCAGCCGGGACTGCCTGGCCTACGACCGCGGCAACACCGAGGTCATCAAGCCGCAGTTCGTCGTCGAGACACTCTGGAACATGACCAAGGGGACCGACACGTACATCACGTCCGATGTCGGCCAGCACCAGATGTGGGCGGCGCAGTACTACCGTTTCGACGAGCCGCGCCGCTGGATCAACTCCGGCGGCCTGGGCACCATGGGGGTGGGCATCCCCTACGCCATGGGCATCAAGCTGGCCAGGCCGCAAGCCGAGGTGTTCACCATCACCGGCGAAGGCTCGGTGCAGATGTGCATCCAGGAACTGGCCACCTGCCGCCAGTACGAGACGCCGATCAAGATCTGCTCGCTCAACAACCGCTATCTGGGCATGGTGCGCCAGTGGCAGGAGATCGAGTACTCCGGCCGCTACAGCCACAGCTACATGGACTCCCTGCCCGATTTCGTGAAGCTCGCCGAGGCCTATGGCCACGTGGGCATGCTGATCGAACGCCCGCAGGACGTCGAGCCCGCGCTGCGCGAAGCGCGCCGCCTCAAGGACCGCACGGTGTTCCTCGATTTCCGGACCGACCCCACCGAGAACGTGTTCCCGATGGTCCAGGCCGGCAAGGGCATCACCGAGATGCTGCTGGGTTCCGAAGACCTCTGAGGCCTTTTCGAACGACCCTGTGCTGCCACGGCGGCGGGCACCCCGGTGCCCGTCTGTCATCTTCCTGACGAATCTATTGGCTTGCCAAGCCGACCGGTTACCGCCGGCCGGGGAGGGCACCGAAAAGAGGAATCACTCATCATGAAACACATCATCGCCGTCCTGCTCGAGAACGAACCCGGAGCGCTGTCGCGCGTGGTCGGTCTTTTCTCGGCCCGGGGCTACAACATCGAATCGCTGACCGTGGCGCCCACCGAGGACGCGAGTCTTTCCCGCATGACGATCCAGACCACGGGGTCGGACGACGTCATCGAGCAGATCACCAAGCACCTCAACCGCCTGATCGAGGTCGTGAAGGTGGTCGATCTCACCGAAGGTTCCTACACCGAGCGCGAGCTCATGATGGTGAAGGTGCGCGCGGTGGGCAAGGAGCGCGAGGAAATGAAGCGCATGGCCGACATCTTCCGCGGCCGCATCATCGACGTGACCGATAAAAGCTACACCATCGAGCTGACCGGCGACCAGTCGAAGAACGACGCCTTCCTCGAAGCCATCGACCGCAGCGCCATCCTGGAAACCGTCCGTACGGGCGCCAGCGGCATCGGCCGTGGCGAGCGCATCCTGCGCGTGTGACCGATCAGGGCTCAGCCAGCGCGCCCGTTCGGGCTGAGCCTGTCGAAGCCCCGCCTCGCGGCGGGGTGGGCGAGCCCTTCGACAGGCTCGAAAGGAACGGGCGGCATTGCAACATAGACACCAACCGGAGAGAAAAACCATGAAGGTTTATTACGACAAGGACTGTGATCTCAGCCTCATCAAGGGCAAGCAGGTCACCATCGTGGGTTACGGCAGCCAGGGCCACGCCCACGCCCAGAACCTCAACGACAGCGGCGTGAAGGTCACCGTCGGCCTGCGCAAGGGTGGCGCGAGCTGGGCCAAGGCCGAAGGCGCTGGCCTGGCCGTCAAGGAAGTCGCCGATGCGGTCAAGACGGCCGACGTCGTCATGATCCTGCTGCCCGACGAACAGATCGCCAGCGTGTACAAGAACGACGTGGCGCCCCACATCAAGCAGGGCGCCTCGCTGGTGTTCGCCCACGGCTTCAACGTGCACTACGGCTTCGTGCAACCGCGCGCCGACCTGGACGTGTGGATGGTCGCCCCCAAGGCACCCGGCCACACCGTTCGCGGCACCTACACGCAAGGCGGCGGCGTGCCCCACCTCGTGGCCGTGCACCAGGACAAGACCGGCAAGGCCCGTGATCTGGCCCTGTCGTACGCGATGGCCAATGGCGGCGGCAAGGCCGGCATCATCGAAACCAACTTCCGCGAAGAAACCGAAACCGACCTTTTCGGCGAGCAGGCCGTGCTGTGCGGCGGTACCGTCGAGCTGATCAAGGCCGGCTTCGAGACGCTGGTGGAAGCCGGCTACGCGCCCGAGATGGCGTACTTCGAATGCCTGCACGAGCTCAAGCTCATCGTGGACCTGATCTACGAAGGCGGCATCGCCAACATGAACTACTCGATCTCCAACAACGCCGAGTACGGCGAGTACGTCACTGGCCCCCGCATCGTGACCGATGAGACCAAGAAGGTCATGAAGCAGGTGCTGCGCGACATCCAGACCGGTGAATACGCCAAGAGCTTCGTGCTCGAAGCCGCTGCCGGCCAGCCCGCGCTGATCAGCCGCCGCCGTCTGAATGCCGAGCACCAGATCGAGGTGGTGGGCGAGAAGCTGCGCGCCATGATGCCCTGGATCAAGAAGAACAAGCTGGTCGACCAGACCCGCAACTGATGCCGGCCCTGCGGGGCACGCAACAGACGCAAGGCCACCTTCGGGTGGCCTTTTTTCATCGCCAGGCCCTGCTTTACACTCCCCGGATGGATTCAAGGCCCTTCGACGACGACTCACAGGCTGGCGAACTGGAGCCGATGCCGCGCAAGCGGCGCAAGGGCATCTACGTGCTGCCCAACCTGTTCACGCTGGCTGCCCTGTTCGGTGGCTTCTATGGCGTTGTCATGGCCATGAACGGCCGCTTCGACATGGCCGTGATCGGCATCTTCTGTGCCATGGTGCTCGACAGCCTCGATGGCCGTGTGGCACGCATGACCAACACGCAGAGCGCGTTCGGAGAGCAGATGGATTCGCTGGCCGACATGGTGTCCTTCGGCGCGGCGCCGGCGCTCATTGCCTACATCTGGGCGCTCAAGGACCTGGGGCGCTGGGGCTGGATCGCTGCGTTCGTCTATTGCTCGTGTGCTGCGTTGCGGCTGGCCCGCTTCAACGTCAACACCGCCGTGGTGGACAAGCGCTACTTCCAGGGCCTGCCGTCGCCTGCGGCCGCTGCGCTGGTGATCGGTTTCATCTGGATCATGAACGAGCTGGAGATCGGCGGCTTCGACACGCTGGCCGGGTTGCCGATCGCCTGGTGGATGTTCGCCGTCGCGCTCTATGCGGGCCTGACGATGGTGACCAATGTGCCGTTCTACAGCTTCAAGGACGTGCACATGAAAAAGAGCGTGCCGTTCGCGGTGATCGTGCTCATTGCCCTGGTGATCGCGGTGATCAACATCCACCCGCCCACCGTGCTGTTCAGCCTGTTCGCCATCTACGGCGTCAGCGGCTACGTGATCTACGGCTGGCGCCGGGCCAAGGGCATGCAGGCCAGTCTGATCAGCACGTCCACAGACGAGCCCGACGAGCGCGGGCTGCACAAGTGAGCCTCTCTTCGGCGCCCGCCCGCCTGGCGGGTCCGCAGCAGCTGTGCTACATTGCACGCATGAATTTCATTGCGCTGGCTCTACTGCTATCCCCCCACGGGCGGAGACGGTAGCGCGCGCGCAATCCCGGACAACGGCCCGTATGCACCAGCAGCGGGCCGTTTTTCCTTGTGGGGCTGCTGGTTTCTCGATCCAACGGAAGAAGTCATCATGATGTTGAAACAGCCAGCCAGCAAATACAGTGCATTCGCCCCGGTCGCCCTGCGTGACCGCACCTGGCCCGATGCCGTCCTGACCCGCGCGCCCATCTGGCTGAGCACCGACCTGCGTGACGGCAACCAGGCCCTGATCGAGCCGATGGACATCGAGCGCAAGCTGCGCATGTTCCAGTTGCTGGTGCGCATCGGCTTCAAGGAAATCGAAGTCGGCTTTCCTTCCGCATCCCAGGTCGAATTCGACTTCGTGCGCCGCCTCATCGACGAGAACCTGATTCCTGAAGACGTCACGATCCAGGTGCTGACGCAGGCGCGCGAACCGCTCATCCGCCGCACCTTCGAATCGCTGCACGGCGCCCGCCGGGTCATCGTGCATCTCTACAACGCCGTGGCGCCCGTGATGCGCAAAGTCGTGCTCGGCATGGATGAGGACGGCATCGTTGATCTTGCGGTGTCGCAAGCCCGGCTGTTCAGTCAACTCGCGGCGGAACAGCCGCAAACGCACTGGTCGTTCCAGTACTCGCCCGAAATGTTCTCGGGCACCGAGCTCGCGTTTTCCAAGCGTGTTGTCGATGCGGTGACCGAGACCTGGGCACCCACGCCCGCCCACAAGTGCATCGTCAACCTGCCTTCGACGGTCGAGCATTCGACGCCCAACATCTTCGCCGACATGATCGAGTGGATGCACCGCAATCTCGAACGCCGGAATTCCATCGTGCTGTCGGTGCATCCGCACAATGATCGCGGCACGGGCACGGCGGCCGGTGAGTTCGCGCTCATGGCCGGCGCGGACCGCATCGAGGGTTGCCTGTTCGGCAATGGCGAGCGCACTGGCAACCTCGACCTCGTCAACGTCGCGCTCAACCTCTACACGCAGGGCGTCGATCCCGAACTGGACTTCTCTGATATCGACGAGATCCGCCGCGTGGTCGAGCACTGCAACCAGTTGCCGGTGCACCCGCGCCACCCGTATGCGGGCGACCTGGTCTACACGTCGTTCTCGGGCTCGCATCAGGATGCGATCAAGAAGGCCTTCGCCGCGCGCCGCGATGGCGACATCTGGAACATTCCCTACCTGCCGGTGGATCCCAAGGATCTGGGCCGCAGCTACGAGGCCGTGATCCGCGTCAACAGCCAGTCGGGCAAGGGCGGCATCTCTTACCTGCTCGAGAGCGAATTCGGCTTCGAGCTGCCACGCCGCCTGCAGATCGAGTTCAGCCAGGTGGTGCAGCGCGTGATGGACACCGATGGCAAGGAACTCACCGCGCGCGACATCTTCTCGCTGTTCGAACGCGAGTACGGCCTCGTCGACGTCGTGGCACCGACGCACGAACTGACGGGGCAGGGCAGTGGCCAGCCCGTGAACATCCGGGCGCGCGCCATGGTGGGCGAGCAGGCCTGCGAGATCGTCGGCCAGGGCACGGGCCCGATCGATGCCTTCGTGAGCGGCCTGGCCGAGGCCACGGGCCAGCCGGTGCGCGTGATGGACTACCACGAACACGCCATCGGATCGGGTGCCAACGCCCGCGCCGTGGCCTACATCGAACTGCGCGTGGCTGACGACCGCACGCTCTTCGGCGTGGGCGTGGATGCCGACATCGTCGGCGCCTCGCTCAAGGCCATCCTCAGCGGCCTGCGCCGCTCGGGCATCGCGGTACAGTCGGGCGAAACCGCTGCGGCCGCCTGAGCGCGACGCCACGAGACACGAGAACAAAGGAATCCCCCATGAGCGATCAACTCATCATCTTCGACACCACCTTGCGCGATGGCGAACAGTCGCCCGGCGCGTCCATGACCCGGGACGAAAAGCTGCGCATTGCGCGCCAGCTCGAACGCCTGAAAGTGGACGTGATCGAGGCCGGCTTCGCTGCCAGCTCCAATGGTGACTTCGAGGCCGTGCAGGCGATCGCCAACGCGGTCAAGGACTCCACCGTGTGCTCGCTCTCGCGGGCCAACGACCGAGACATTGCGCGCGCAGCCGAAGCGCTCAAGGGCGCCGAGCGCGCGCGTATCCACACCTTCATCGCCACCTCGGCGTTGCACATGGAGAAGAAGCTGCGCATGACGCCCGAGCAGGTGCTCGAGCAGGCGAAGCAGTCGGTGCGCTTCGCCCGCAACCTGTGTGGCGACATCGAGTTCTCGCCCGAGGACGGCTACCGCAGCGACGTCGATTTCCTCTGCCGCGTGCTCGAAGCCGTGATCGCCGAAGGCGCGACCACCATCAACGTGCCCGACACCGTGGGTTACGCCGTGCCCGAGCTCTACGGCAACTTCATCCGCACGCTGCGCGAGCGCGTGCCCAACAGCGACAAGGCGATCTGGTCGGTGCACTGCCACAACGACCTGGGCATGGCCGTGGCCAATTCGCTGGCGGGAGTGAAGATCGGCGGTGCGCGGCAGATCGAATGCACGATCAACGGCCTGGGCGAGCGCGCGGGCAACTGCTCGCTCGAAGAAGTGGTGATGGCCGTGAAGACGCGCCGTGACTATTTCGGGCTCTCGTTGGGCATCGACACGCAGCACATCGTCGCGGCCAGCCGCATGGTGAGCCAGACCACGGGTTTCGTGGTGCAGCCCAACAAGGCCGTGGTCGGGGCCAACGCATTTGCGCATGCTTCCGGCATTCACCAGGACGGCGTGCTCAAGGCACGCGACACCTACGAAATCATGCGCGCCGAGGATGTGGGCTGGAGCGCCAACAAGATCGTGCTGGGCAAGCTCTCGGGCCGCAATGCGTTCAAGCAGCGCCTGCAGGATCTGGGTGTGCAGCTGGACAGCGAGGCCGAGGTCAACACGGCGTTCACCCGGTTCAAGGAACTGGCCGATCGCAAGAGCGAGATCTTCGACGAGGACATCCTGGCGCTGGTGAGCGACGAGTCGGTGACGAGCGAGCGTGAGCAATACGGCTTCGTGTCGCTGGCCCAGCACAGCGAAACCGGCGAGCAGCCGCGCGCGCGCATCGTCTTCACTGTCGACGGCCGCGAGGTCAAGGGCGAATCGGTAGGCAACGGGCCGGTGGATGCTTCGCTCAAGGCGATCGAGAGCCATGTAAAAAGCGGGGCCGAAATGGTGCTTTATTCGGTGAACGCGATCAGCGGTTCGACGGAAAGTCAGGGCGAGGTCACGGTCCGGCTGCAAAACTCGGGGCGGGTCGTGAATGGCGTGGGCGCGGATCCGGACATCGTGGTCGCGTCGGCCAAGGCTTACCTGAGCGCTCTCAACAAGTTACATAGCAAAGCTGATCGTGTCGCCGCGCAAGGATAGGGTAAACCCTTATATTTGTCGGCCGGGTTGAGAAAAGCTGCGCAAGTAATTGATATTGCGCAGCTTTTTTAATTTCTATACACTGCGACCGTCGTCTTGCCCGCCGGAGATCACACCTATGCCATTGCCTACCTTGTTTCGTTTCTCCCGGTCCCTGAAGCAAGGATTGCAGTTGCTCACGCTTGCCGTCGCGGCGGCGGCGCTCACCTCCGTGCCGTTGCCGGCCGACGCGCAGAGCAAAAGCAAGCCGGCCAAGAAGAAAGTCGTCATCAAGAAGCAGGCGGCCTCCAAGAGCACGCAGAAGGTGGCCGTGCGCAAGGCCACGTCCGCGACCAAGGGCCGCGTCGTCTCCAAGGCGGCCCTGCGCAGCAAGAGCAATGTGGTGCGGGTGGCCGCACCTGCCCGGGTGTCCTACGCCACCATGGCCGGCCTCCACAAGACCGCGGACGAACTCGACCTCAAATCCAGTGTTGCCCTGGTGATCGACCAGGACACGCAGGAGGTGCTGCTGTCCAAGAACGATCACGCCGTGCTGCCGATCGCATCGCTCACCAAGCTCATGACGGGCCTGCTGATCAGCGAAGCCCATCTGCCGATGGACGAGATGATCACCATCACGCAGGACGATGTCGACACCGAGAAGTGGAGCGGTTCACGCCTGCGCGTGGGCACCACGCTCTCGCGCGCCGAGCTTCTGCACCTGGCACTGATGTCGAGTGAAAACCGTGCGGCGCACGCGCTGGGCCGTACCTATCCGGGCGGCCTGGGCGTGTTCGTGAACGCGATGAATGCGCGAGCCCGCACGCTGGGCATGCGCGATACACGCTATGTCGAACCCACGGGCCTGTCGAGCCGCAATCAGTCGAGCGCGCAGGATCTGGCGATCCTGGTGGGCGTGACGGCGCAGGATCCGCTGCTGCGCGACTACTCCACGTCCCCCGGTTACGAAGTGGCCGTGGGCAACCGTACCCTGCAATACAACAACACCAACCGGCTGGTGAAGAACCCGTCATGGGACATCGGATTGCAGAAGACCGGCTACATCAGCGAAGCTGGCCAGTGCCTCGTGATGCAGGCGCGCATCGCCGGCCGCCGGCTGGTGATGGTCTTCCTCGACTCCGCCGGAAAGCTCAGCCGCCTGGGCGACGCCGAGCGCGTGCGCAAATGGGTCGAGGCCAACCATGACAGTTTCATGCCCGGCGGTGCCGTGCCGATCCCGGTGGTCGCGCGCCAGATCAACGGCTGACTGGCCACAACGAGCGCCTTGCCCAAAACAAAAGCGGCCCACGGGCCGCTTTTGTTTTTCGCCCCTGCCGCACTGAGATCAGCGCGGCGTGGGACGGTGGCCCAGTGCCACTGAAATTTCCTGCGCGGTGTCCTGCAGGCGGGGCAGCCATCCTTCATCCAGTCGGTCGGCCGGCGCCGAGATCGACAGTCCGGCCACCAGCTTGTCCTGATCGTCGTAGATGCCGGCCGCCATGCAGCGCACGCCCATCTCCAGTTCCTCGTTGTCGCGGGCGACGCCGTACTGGCGGGCCTTGGACAGCTCGCGCTCCAGCACCGGCAGTTGCGTGATGCTGTTGCGCGTGTGGCCCGAGAGTCCCGTGCGGGTGGCATAGGCCCGCACGCGCTGCGGATCGTCCGCGGCCAGGAACAGCTTGCCGGTGGAGGTGAGGTGGAGCGGTGCGCGGCCGCCGATGGCACGCACCACCTGCATGCCGGAGCGCTCGCTGTAGGCGCGCTCGATATACACGATCTCGTCACCCTGCCGCATGCTGAGGTTGACCGGCTGCTGGATCTGCTTGTGCAACTCGCGCATCGGGTGCAGCGCGGCATCGCGCACGTTCAGCCGCCCCTTGACCATGTTGCCCAGCTCCAGCAGCCGCATGCCCAGCCGGTAGCTGCCGGCCTCGGGGCGGTCGACGAAGCGGCCGATCGCCAGATCGTTGAGGATCCGATGCGTGGTGGAGGGGTGCAGGCCCGTCTTCTCGCTGATTTCCTTGAGAGAGATGGCTTCCTCCCGCGACGCCAGCACGTCGATCAGCGCGAACATGCGCTCGATCACCTGGATGGTCGGGGTGGCGGGCACGCCGGGCTCGGTTCTCTTCATACTGCTGTTGTTGGAAGTTCTCGCCGAATTTTACCTTGTGAAATCAAGGCGCGGCGCCCGGACCCGCAATCCAGTGACCATCGACCAACACCTCGTGCGGGTTGAAGCGGGCTTTGTAGCTCATCTTGTCGCTCTGTGCGATCCAGTAGCCCAGGTAGACGTGTGGCAGGCGGAGCTGGCGCGCCTGCTCGATCTGCCAGAGGACGCCATACGTGCCGTAGCTCGCGTTCAGGTCGGGCTCGTAGTAGGTGTAGACCGCCGAGATGCCGTCGTCCAGGACGTCGAGGATGGACACCATGCGCAGCGGGCCGGCGCTGCCGTCGGGCAGCGATTCCCGGAACTCGACGAGGCGCGAGTTGACGCGACTTTGCAGCAGGAACTGCGTGTACTGGTCGATGCTGTCGTGGTCCATGCCGCCACCGGCGTGGCGGCCGGTCTGGTAGCGCAGGTACAGCTGGTAGTGCTCGGGCATGAAGCACAGCTTGAGCACGCGTGCCTGCAGGCCGGCGTGGCGGCTCCAGGCGCGGCGCTGGCTGCGCGTGGGAACGAAGTCTGCCGCCTTCACGCGCAGCGGGATGCACGCGCGGCAACCGTCGCAATACGGGCGGTAGGTGAACATCCCGCTGCGGCGGAAGCCCCGCATCACGAGGTCGGAGTAGGTATCGTTGTGGATCAGGTGACTGGGCGTGGCCACCTGCGAACGGGCCTGGCGGCCGGGGAGGTAGCTGCAGGGATACGGTGCCGTTGCATAAAACTGCAACGTCTGCAGCGGCAGGTCCTTGAGATGCGTCACGTGCCGTTGGATCGAAGGCTGGACAGGTGATTCCAGTATACGGGCTCGAACCGCCAGTGCGGACCGGCCTGCGCGGCAGCTTCGGCGACGCCCGCCACGAAGTCGCGGCGCGGGATCTCGCGTGCGCCCAGCGACGCGAGGTGGCGCGTGTTCTGCTGGCAGTCGATGCGCGGGATGTCGTGGCGCAGGCAGAACGCCACCAGCGCCGCGAGCGCGATCTTCGACGCATCGGTGCGGCGCGCGAACATCGATTCGCCGAACACCGCGTGGCCCAGCGCCACGCAGTAAAGGCCCCCGGCCAGTTCGCCATCGATCCAGGTCTCGACGCTGTGGGCGTGGCCGGCCGCGTGCAGCGCCTCGTAGGCCTGCACCATCTCGTCCACGATCCAGGTGCCGCCCTGACCCTGGCGCGGACTCTGTGCGCAGGCCCGTATCACCTCGCCGAAGGCAGTGTCGAAGCGCACCTCGGCCCCGGGCTGCGACTCCAGCCTGCGGATGGCCTGGCGCAGCGAGCGGTGCAGGCGGAATTCGGGCGGATGGAGCACCATGCGCGGATCGGTGCTCCACCACAGGATCGGCTGGTCACGGCTGAACCACGGAAAGATGCCCTGCGAGTAGGCCGACACCAGCGTGGGCACGTCCAGCGCGCCGCCGGCCGCCAGCAGGCCGGGTGCCGGGCTGGCCGGCCCCCACGCGCTGGCGGCGGGCGGGAAGCTGTCGCCGGGTTGCAACCAGGGCAATTTCATGGGGTTGTTCCGGCTGGCCGGCCAGGGCCACTCGATACACTGGGTCTCATGCAAACGGCATGGATGGCGGTGGCGATGGATGTCACCGGGACATTGTATTTTTGGCGGCGCCCATGAGTTGGGGACTCGACGCGCTGCGCCTGGTCCTGCATGCCACCTTCGCCTGGTGCGCCGGGGCGGTCTTCGCCGTGGTGTGGCTGTGGCTGTTTTTCGGCATCCAGCTCGACCGCCGGCAGTCATTCACGGTCGTCGTGCTGTTCGGGGCGATGGGCCTGTTCTTTGGTGTGTTTCAGGCGTGGCGCGGCTATCGCCAGGCTACGGGCGCATCGCCCGGGCGTCAGCAGGGCTCTCCGCCCACAGGGGCCTGAGCGGCTTACACTGCAACTCCACGGCGCCACGGGCGCCTTCGGCAGTACTGGGGTTCCTCATGGATTTTGGTGACAAGGCGCTGCGCACCGAGGCCTACGGCCTCTGGAACATGCACTTCCATGAGGTGACGGCCCCGGATGGTTCGTACCTTTGCGCCTATGTCGAGCTGCAGCTCGAATCGGCCCGCAAATGCCGGCTCTCCATCGTGCGTCCCGATCTCGACAGCCGCGCCGGCATCGACCTGCTGCGCGCGCGAGCGATCGACTGGGTCGATGCCTGGCACCGGCGCGAACACACGGGCGATACCGGCTTCGCCGATCTCTGAACCCGTCCGGCACTTCAGCGCCACGCCGCGCGAGCCTTCTCCCTCACCCTGATCTGTACCGATGACGCGGTGCCCGCGCGTCCCTGTGGAGGGGCCTGCGGCGGCAGCACACAGTCGAACGACGGCACCATCGCATCGGACACGAACCGCGAGCGCGAGGCGTAGAGGTGCCGGTCGCCACCGGCGCCCTGCTGGGTGATGTAGAAGCGCGCCGGCACCAGCACCTGCAGGTGGTCGCGGGCGCGCGTGAGCGCCACGTAGAGCAGCCGCCGCTCTTCCTCGATGTCGTCCTGCTGGCCGGTGGCCAGGTCCGACGGGATGCAGCCATCCACCGCGTTGAGCACATGCACCGACGTCCATTCCTGCCCCTTGGCCGAGTGGATGGTGGAGAGGATTAGGTAATCCTCGTCGCGCAGCGGTGCGCCCGACGGGCCGCTGGTGGCCTCGGGCGGATCGAGCGTGAGTTCTGCCAGGAAGCGGTCGCGGCTGCCGTGGCTGGCGGCCAGCCGTTCGAGGTTATCGAGATCGGCCTGGCGCGACGGCGCGTCGTCGTACAGCCGCGCCAGATGTGCTCGATACCACGCATGGGCCTGTGCCAGGTCGGCCGGCCACACGGCCTGGGGCGTGCGCAACTGCCCGTACAGGGCCGCGAAGGCGGGCCAGTCGCCCGCGGCGGCCGGCGGCGGCTGAAAGGCCCGCACGGCCTCCAGAGGCTCGGCCGCACTGTCCATGGCGTCGAGCAGGCGCGTGGCGTGCGCCGGGCCGATGCCGGGGATCAGCTGCAGCACCCGGAAGCCCGCCATGCGCCCGCGCGGGTTCTGAGCGAAGCGCAGCACGGCCAGCAGATCCTTGACGTGCGCGGCCTCCAGGAACTTGAGCCCGCCGAACTTAACGAACGGAATGTTGCGCCGTGCCAGTTCGAGCTCCAGCGCCGCGCTGTGCGACGCGGTGCGGAACAGCACCGCCTGTTGTGTCAGCGCGATGCCGCCCTCGCGGTGCTCCAGCACGCGGTCGGCCACCCAGCGGGCCTGGCTGGCGTCATCGGCCACGGTGACGAGCTGAGGCCGGCCGCCGCCCGCCCGGTCGGCCACCAGGGTCTTGGCATGGCGTTCGGCCGCCTGCGCGATCACGGCGTTGGAGACGTCGAGCAGCGGCTGCGTCGATCGGTAGTTGCGCTCCAGCGTGATGCGCCGCGCCGGCTGCGTGAACGCCGCAGGGAAGTCGAGGATGTTGCGCACCGTGGCGCCGCGAAAGCCGTAGATGCTCTGCGCGTCGTCGCCCACCACAGTGACGCCGGTGCCCTCGGGCTTGAGGCCCAGCAGCACGGCGGCCTGCAACCGGTTGGTGTCCTGGTACTCGTCCACCAGCACGTGGTCGAAACGCGCGCCCACTTCTGCCGCCAATTGCGGCTCGGCCATCATCTCGGACCAGAACAGCAGCAGGTCGTCGTAGTCGAGCACGTTCTGCGACTGCTTGGCCTCGACGTAGGCGCCGAAGAGCTGGCGCAGCTCGTCCTCCCATTGCACGCACCATGGATAGAGCTTGTGCAGCACCTCGGACAGCGGCTGCTGGCCGTTGACCGTGCGCGAGTAGATCGACAGGCAGGTGCCCTTCTGCGGAAAGCGGTTGCGCGTGGTCGACAGGCCCAGGTCGTGACGCACCAGACCCAGCAGGTCTTCGGCGTCGCCGCGGTCGTGGATGGTGAATGACTCGTCCAGATCGAGCGACGCCGCGTGCTCGCGCAGCAGCCGCGCGCCGATGGCGTGGAAAGTGCCGGCCCACGGCAGCGCGGGCGGCTGGGTCAGGCCCAGCCCCAGCACGCGCGCCACCACCGTGCCCACGCGGCGCTCCAGCTCCTGCGCTGCGCGGCGCGAGAAGGTCAGCAGCAGGATGCGCTGCGGGTCGGCACCGTGCAGCACGAGGTTGGCCACCCGGTGGGCGAGGGTGGCCGTCTTGCCGGTGCCCGCACCAGCGACGATCAGCAGGGGACGCGTGTCGGGCGTGGGCCCGAGCCCGTGCCACACGGCGTCGCGCTGGGCCTCGTTGAGGTGGGCGAACGGATCGTCGGTGCGGTGTGCCGAGGAGGACGGGACGGAAGCAGGGGAGTCGGGCGGGCGCGCAAGCATGCCATACTGTATGGGAATACAGTGATCGGGCGCAACGACGGTTACACCCTTGCATCGACGACGCCGCACCATGCCCCTGCACATCGGCACCGCTTCCTGGGCCGCCGCCAGCCTGATCCGCAGCGGAGATTTCTATCCCGCCGAGGCCTGCACGCCCGAATCGCGCCTGCGCTACTACGCGGCCCGGTTCGATCTGGCCGAGGTCGATGCCAGCTACTACGCCATTCCGACGCCTTCGCAAGCCCGGGCGTGGGCCCAGCGCACGCCCGAGGGATTCGTCTTCAACCTCAAGGCCTTCCGCCTCTTCACGGGCCACGCGGCGCCGCCGCAGGCGCTGCCGGCCGATATGCGCGCGGCGCTGGGCGAGCGCGCGCGCGTTCCGTGGCTGCGCGCGCACGACCTGCCGGGCGAAGTGATCGACGAGTTGTGGCGCCGCTTCCTCGACATGGCCGCGCCGCTGCGCGAGGCCGGGCGGCTGGGCGCGCTGCATTTCCAGTTCGCGCCCGGGGTCACCGCCACGCCAGCGGGTCGTCGCCATGTGGCGGACTGCGTACGCCGCGTGCGGGCGCGCGCCGGGCACCGGATGGCGGTGGAATTCCGCCACCGCAGCTGGTTCGCGCAGCGCGAAGCCATTCGCTCCACCCTCGCGTTCGAGCAGGAGCTGGATGTGGCCCACGTGGTGGTGGACAGTCCGTTCGATCACGTGCACGCCATGCCGCAGGTGTGGGCCGTCACCGATCCGTCGCTGGCGGTGTTGCGCCTGCACGGCCGCAACCCGGCCAACTGGGGTCCGCGCGGCGCGGCGTCGGGACAGCGCTTCAATTACGACTATGCAGACGACGAACTGGCCGCGCTCACGCCCGACATCGCCGCACTGATGGCCCAGGCGCAGGCCGTGCACGTGGTGTTCAACAACAACCACGACAGCCAGGGCCAGCGCAACGCGCGCACGCTGGCGGCACTCATGGGCGTGGGGCCCTAGCGCGCCGGCGATCCCGCCACTTCGGCGATCAGGTTCCACACGGCCCGGGCGGCGGCCGAGAGCGAACGGTTGCGCCGTCGCACCAACACCACGCGGCGGCGCAGGGCGGGAGACAAGGGCAGGGCGCGCAGGTTGCGCGCGTCGGGCAGCGGCAGGGCCAGTGCCGGCAGGATCGACACGCCCAGCCCCTCGGCCACCATGCGGAATGCCGTGGTGGGGTTGCCCACGTCGATCAGACGCGCCGGCACCACGCCCCGCGCGTGCAGCGCATCGTCGATCAGCGGCCGGCTGCCCGAGCTGTGGTCCAGCAGCACCAGCGGCTGGCCGGCCAGATCGGTGAAGCGTGCGCGGGCGCGGCCTGCCAGCGCGTGGCGTGCATCGCACACCAGCACGAAGGATTCCTCGAGCACGGGCACCTGCTCCAGGTCGTCCAGCCCGTCGCCACCGATGACCACGGCGAAATCGACGGCGCCGCCGCGCAGCGCCTCCAGCACCAGACTCTGGGGCCGGTCCTGCAGCAAGACCTGCACATCGGGGTAGCGTCGCACCGCCTGCGACAGGCAACGCGGCATCAGCCCGGCCGACACCGTGGGCGCGCTGGCCACGCGCACCACGCCACGCGCCTGGTCGCCCAGCTCGCGCGTCTGGCGCAGCAGGTCGTCCAGCTCGCCCAGCACGCGCGTGAGCGGCGCGGCCAGCGCCTCGCCGGCGGGCGTCAGCACCACTTCGCGCGTGGTGCGGTCGAGCAGGCGCGCGCCCAGCTCGCCTTCCAGCGCGCGCAGGCATTGGCTCACGGCGGGCTGCGAGAGGCCGATCTGCTCGCCGGCGCGGCTGAACCCGCCTTCGCCCGCGATGGCGAGCAACACGCGCAACTGGCGCAGCGTGACGTTGGGCGGTCGGGCGTCGGGCAGGGCGGCCATGAATCATTCGGCAGATGGATGAATTCATCTTTTTAATCCATTTCCATTCTTAACGCGACAGCAGTGCAATGGCGGCTCCAGACGCTCGCCGAATCCGCCATGAAACGCCCTGTCTTCCTTCCCGACAACTTCGTGCTTGCCCTGCTGGGCTGCGTGGCGCTGGCCAGCGTACTGCCGGCGCGCGGCGCCGTGGCGGTGGGCATCGGCGGCATCGCCAATGCCGCGGTGGCGCTGCTGTTCTTCCTGCACGGCGCGCGTCTCTCGCGCGAGGCGGTGGTGCAGGGCCTGCTGCACTGGCGGCTGCACCTGCTGGTGTTCGTGGCCACCTTCGCGCTGTTCCCGCTGGTGGGGCTGTCGCTGCGGCCGCTGTTCGAGCCGCTGGTGGGCGCGCCGCTGTTCCTGGGCCTGCTCTACGTGTGTGCGCTGCCGTCCACGGTCCAGTCGTCGATTGCGTTCACCTCCATCGGGCGGGGCAACGTGCCAGCGGCGATCTGCAGCGCGTCGGTGTCCAACCTGCTGGGCATCTTCATCACGCCGGCACTTGCGGGCGCAATGCTCGCCTCGGGTGCGCACGCGCCGATGTCGCTGCAGTCGGTGGCCAACATCCTGCTGTTGCTGCTGCTGCCCTTCGTGGCGGGCCAGATGCTGCGGCCCTGGGTGGGCGCCTGGGTGGGCCGCAACAAGGACTGGCTGAAATATGTGGACCAGGGCTCGATCCTGCTGGTGGTCTACAGCGCGTTCAGCGATGCCGTGGTTCAGGGCCTGCACCGCCAGGTGAGCCTGCCCACGCTGCTGTGGGTGCTGGCCGCCTGCGTCCTGCTGCTGGCAGCGGTGATGTGCACGCTGATGGTGGCCAGCCGTCGCCTGGGTTTTGATCGTGCGGACGAGGTGGCCATCATCTTCTGCGGCTCCAAGAAAAGCCTGGCCACGGGCGTGCCCATGGCCAAGATCCTGTTCGCCGGGCACCCCATCGGGCTGATCGTGCTGCCGCTGATGGTGTTTCATCAGGTGCAGCTGATGGTGTGCGCCTTCCTCGCGCGCCGCTATGCGCAGCGGGCCGAGGCGCGCGGCCTGACCGCCGTGCGGCCGGGCTGATCGTCGCGGGCTTCGCGCGGCAGCGCCGAGGCGTTGCGCGAGGTGCCGCAGGCGCGGCTGTGAAACAGGGTGAAGTCGGGCGTGCCCAAGTCTTTCATGCCGCGATGGTGTGGGTTGGCTCCTCTGGAGGGCCGGCCGGTAGAATCCCGCGGCCCGCCGCGCGAACCCTGGCGGCGAGCCGTTGTCCCTGCCGATTCCCCGCAGTCGAGGCCTCGAACCATCATGAAACTCCCGTACCGCATGCTCCTGTCCGCCAGCCTCGCGTGGGCCGCCTGGCTCCCCTTGGCGGCCGGCGCGCAGGCCAGTCCGCACGACGAGGTCCTGCAGACGGCCAGCAGCGGCAAACCGGCCGAGGCGCTGGCGCAGGCCGACCGCTTTCTGGCCGGCCAGCCGGGCGACGCGCGCATGCGTTTCATCCGCGGCGTCATCCTGTCGGACATGGGCCGCACGGCCGAGGCCATCACCTTGTTCACCCAGCTCACGCGCGAGTTTCCTTCGATGCCCGAGCCGTACAACAACCTTGCCGTGGCCTATGCCGCGCAGGGCCAGTACGAGAAAGCGCGCGCTGCGCTGGAAGGCGCGATCCGCACCAATGCGGCCTACGCCACGGCCTACGAGAATCTGGGTGACGTCTATGCGCGCCTGGCCAGCCAGGCCTACAGCCAGGCGCTGCAACTGGGAGGGGCCAACGCGGGAACGGCGCCCAAGCTGGCGCTGATCCGCAGCGTGGTCGAGCCGCAGAACCGGGGCACCGCAGTGGCCATGGCCAACCCCGCCGCCGCGCCCGCCCGCAATCCTGCACCTGCACCGGCACCGGTGTCCGCATCCACATCCGCGCCGGCCGTGCGGGCTGCTCCGCCGCAGCCGCCCGCGGCGGTCGCGCACATCGAATCCGCAGGGGCTCCGGCTGTGGCGGGCGCCCCCGCCGCCGAGGTCGAAGCCGCCGTCATGCAGTGGGCCCGGGCCTGGGCCGAGCGCGACGTGCCCGCCTACCTCGCGGCCTACGCCAGCGATTTCGCAACGCCGCCGGGCTCCTCCCGCCAGCGCTGGGAAGAGACCCGCCGCCTGCGCATCACCGAAAAATCCAGCATTCGCGTGGACATCAGCAATCTCACGGTGTCGGTGGCGGGCGACAACGCCACCGCACGGTTCCGCCAGGCCTATGTGGCTGACCACGTGCGCGCCAACAGCAGCAAGACCTTGGGCCTGCGCCGCGTCGACGGCCGCTGGCTGATCGTGCGCGAAACCACCGGCGGATGAACCCTCCCGAGCCGTCACGCCCGGCCGCGCCGCGCGCCCTGGCCGCCACGCTGCGCCGTGGCGCGGCGGCGCTCGCGCTGGTCTTGGCGGCCCTGCCTGCCGCGTTCCAGGGCGCGGGGTCCACAGTGGCGTCGCCGGCGCTGCGCACGCTGGCCCCGGCCGCGCCGCCCGGCGATGCCGAGGCCCGCCTGGCCGGCGTGCAGCGCCTGGTCGAATCGGCCCGGCTCACCGAGGCGATGGCGCAGGCCGAGCAGCTGGTGGCCGACTATCCCAACTTCGCGCTCGCGCGCCTGGCCTGGGCCAACCTGCTGGCCATTCGCGCCGGCGGCGGCGCGCCCCTCGGCGACGCAGCATCCGCCGCGCGCGACGCGGGCCGCGAACGCCTGAAGGAGTTGCAGTCCGAGGCCCGCCTGCGCGCCCGCGCGTGGGCAGATCGGCCAGCGCCCGGCGCCGTGCCCGCGGCGTTCGTGCAACTGGCACCGGGCGTGCGCCACGCCATCGCCGTGGACACGGCGCGCTCGCGCCTCTATGTGTTCGAGAACACCCGCCAGGGCCCCCGCCTGGTGGCCGACTACTACGTGTCGATCGGCCGCGAGGGCACATCCAAGGCGGTGGAGGGCGATCTGCGCACGCCGCTGGGCGTGTATCACGTCACCAGCCGGCTCGACCCGCGCCGCCTTGACGATCTGTACGGATCGGGCGCGCTGCCGATCAACTACCCCAGCGCCTGGGACAGCCTGCAGGGGCGCACCGGCAGCGGCATCTGGGTGCACGGCACGCCGGGCGAACAGTTCGCGCGCGCGCCGCTGGCCACCGATGGCTGCATCGCCGTGCCCAATCCCGACATGGTCAGGCTGGCCGCGCTGGCCGAGCCCGGGCGCACGCCGGTGCTCATCGGCACCGACCTGGCCTGGACGCCGGCACGCGGCGTGGCAGCCGCGCCGGGCCCGGCCGGCTTCCAGCGCGACTTCCAGGCCTGGCACACAGCCAAGGGCGCGGGCGAGCTCCCGCGCTACATGGGCTTCTACGCGGCCGACTTCCGGCCCGCTGGCCGCCAGTCGCGGCCGTGGCGCGAGGCGCTGGAGGCCGAGGCGCGCGCCCTCGACGGCCGTGGCGTCGAGATCAAGGACGTGTCGGTGTTTCACTGGCGCGACGCCGTGGCCGGGGCCGACGTCGTACTGGCGCACTTCGGCGAGGTGCCGGCCGGCCGCCGGGCCGGCCAGACCAAGCGCCAGTACTGGGTCAAGCGCGGCGCCGGCTGGCAGATCGTCGCCGAGGAAGTGGCGCGCTGAGCGCCAGGCGGCGGCGCGGCGCGCGCGCTGCCGCGATCTCTCCGGGGTCAGTGCATCCCTGCACCGGGCGGGGTGTCACGGGGATTTCACGTAGTACCTATTAGGTATATCTACCGACCCCCTTGCTGCACATCTACGAAGTGACCGCCCAGGTACCCGTTGATATCGTTCAGTCACATTGAGTTACCGCCTGGAACTCGATGCCGGCAAGGCCACGGGCCTTTCGAACGAGACACCTCAGGGGGTTCCCATGACGAAACTGATTGAATTCTTCCGCGACGAACAAGGCGCCACCGCCATCGAATACGGCCTGATCGCCGGCCTGATCTCGGTCGGCCTGCTGGTGGCTCTGACGGACATCGGCACGTCGCTGCAGACCATCTTCTCGACCATCGCCACCTCGCTCGGCACGGTGGGGTGATGTCCTGGCCGCTGTGGGCTGGCAACAGCCCGGGCGGCCTGGCGTGGTGGGCATTCGTCGCGTGGCTGGCGGCGGTGGCCTGGAGCGATTTCCGCTCGCGCCGCATCGGCAATGTGCTGATCGCCACCGGTGCCGCGATGGCACTGCTGCTGGTGCTGATGCAAGTCGGCGACGGTTCCGGCAGCGATGTGCTGAAGTCGATCGGAATGGCCTTCCTGCTGGTGGCCGCGCTGTTCCTGCCGGCCTGGTGGCTGGGCTACATGGGGGCGGCGGACGTCAAGCTGGCGCTGGCACTGGCGCTGTGGGGGGGCTACCACGCCCTGACGCTCATGTGGGTGATGGCATCGGTCCTGGCCATGGTGCATTCGGTCGTGCTGCTGGCCCGGCGCCGCCGGATGCGTGCCGCAGCTGCGAATGCCGAAGCCCCGCCCGCCCTACGGGTTGCCGGACCGCAGCGGCTCGTTCCCTACGGCGCCTACCTTGCCATCGGCGGCGTGGTGCTCGCCCTGGCAGCCCTGGGAGGGCGCTGACACCGGCCCGGGGCCCTGCAACTGAAGAAGAAACGGAACACACGTCATGAATCAGCTGCTCAAGATGATCGCGGGACTGCTGGTGGCCGTGGCGCTGGCGCTGGTCGCCTATGCGTGGTTCCTCAGCCGCCAGCCCGTGCCTGCGCCTCGCACCGCACAGCCCGTGGTGGCACTGCATTCGGTGGTGGTGACCGCACGCGCCGTGCCCAACGGCCAGCCGCTGGTGGCCGAAGACCTCAAGATCGCGCAGCTGCCCGTCAACCCCAACGGCGCATTCCGCGAAACCTCTGCCGTGATCGGCCGCGTGCCCGTGCTCGACCTGGGCGTCGATGCGCCCGTGCTCGCGCCGCAGCTCTCATCGGGTCTGGCCGCGCGCGTGGGCGAGGGCGAGCGCGCCGTCGCCATCAAGGTGGACGAAACCTCCGCCGTGGGGCACCGCGTGCGCCCGGGCGATTTCGTCGACGTGTTCCTCACCCTCAAGCGCGACAACCTCGAGGTGGGCCAGAGCCAGGCGCGCCTGCTGCTGTCGCGCCGCCGCGTGCTGGCCTATGGCGCCGGCTCCATCGACGGCGCGGCCACCACGCCGGCCTCGGCCCAGGCCGCCGCGCAGGCGCGCGCCGAGCCAGGCCGCACCGCCGTGCTGGCGGTGGCGGTCGACGAGGTCAATGCGCTCAACCTGGCCGAAGCGCACGGCCGGCTGTCGCTGGTGCTGCGCAATCCCTCCGACACGGCCACCGGAACGGACGGCCTGCTGCCCGAGCCGCCCCCGCTGCTGGCCACCGCGGCGCAGGCGCGTGGCGCATCCCGTGGGGCTGCGCCGCTGGCCGGCGTGGACCGCGCGCTGGCCGGCGTCTCGCTCGACGCGCTGGTTCATACCGGCGCCGCGCCCTCGGCCCGCCCCCAGTCTTCCTCGCACGTGCCGCCCCCGCTGGTGGCGCGAAGCCCGTCGCCTTCGGCGGCCGCCGCGGCGCGGCCCGCTGGCGCCACGATCGAAGTGATCCGTGGCACCCGCGTCGAGAACGTGCAGCCGTAAGCGCCGAGTCCACGCATGCCCGTCATCACCCCCTCCTTCCATCCCCGCATGCGCACGGCTGCTGCGGCCCTGGCCCTGTGCCTGCTGCTGGGTGCCGGCCTGGGCGCGCCGCCCGTGCAGGCCGCCGCCGCGGAAACCCTCTCGCTGCAGATCGGCACGCAGCATGAACTGGTGTGGGACGAAGGCATCGAACGCGTGGCCGTCGCCGACGACAAGATCGCCGCCATCGTGGTCAGCCGCGATGCCAAGGGCACGCGCACCCGCGTGTTGGTGACACCGCAGGCGCCCGGCAGCACCACGCTGATGGTGTGGCCGCGTGGTGCGGCCACCGCGCGGGCCTATGCGCTGGACGTGCGTCGCCCGGTGGGTGTGATCGAACTCAACGCCGCCAGCACCAACCAGCTGCTGCAGCAGGGCCAGGACGCGCGCGCGGGCCGCGCCAAGGACGACATCGTGCTGGACCGCAGCACGCTCGACGTGCGCGGCAGCACCGTGCAGGTGGACGTGAAGGTGGTGGAGTTCAACCGCACCGTGCTCAAGCGCGCCGGCCTCAACCTGTTCAGCACCAGCCCCAACAGCCGGGGCTTCAGCTTCGGCGTGTTCACGCCGTCATCGCTGACCAGCTCCACCTTCGGCGCGGGCGGCGCGCTCGCGGTGGAGGCCACCTCGCCGGTCTCGCAGGCGTTCAACCTGCTGATGAACTTCGGCCGCGCCAACATCGGCCTGTCGCTGGGCCTGCTGGAGGAAAGCGGCGCCGCGCGCGTGCTGGCCGAGCCCACGCTGGTGGCGCTGTCGGGGCAGAGCGCCAACTTCCTGGCTGGCGGCGAGATCCCGGTGCCGGTATCGCAGGGCCTGGGCACCACCAGCATCCAGTACAAGCCGTTCGGCATCGGCCTCACCGTGTATCCCACCGTGCTGTCCAACGACCGCATCGTGCTCAAGGTGGCGCCCGAGGCGAGCGACCTGGACTACACCAACGCCGTCACCCTCAACACCGTGGCCGTGCCCGCCATCACCACGCGCCGGGCCGACACCACGGTGGAGCTGGGCGACGGCGAGAGCTTCGTCATCGGCGGCCTGGTCAGCCGCACCACCTTCAACAACATCGACAAGGTGCCGGGCCTGGGCGACCTGCCCGTGCTGGGCGCCTTCTTCCGCAACCAGAACTACCGCAGCCAGGACCGCGAGCTCGTCATCGTGGTCACGCCACACCTGGTCAAGCCGCTGGCGCGCGGCGCCGCCGCCACATCGGCCGTGCCTGCCGGCGGCCCGCCGGGCGACGGTTTCTGGCGCTCGTTCCTGCTGGGCGGTCCGGGCGCGGACGACGTGCCCGGCTATTCGCGCTGACCCGGCGCACCGGCGGCACCGCATGACCATGGAAGCACCCCGCATGCAGATCGACACCGACGCGGGCGGCGCGACGTACCTCTACGTCTGCGAGCACGGCGCGCGCATCAGCTGGCTCACCGAAGCCATGAGCCACTACGCCGCCATCGTGCCGGTGTCATACAAGGTGGCGCCGATCGAGGAGCGCATCACCAAGCTGCAGCCGCAGGCCATCTTCCTGGACTTCTCCGGCGAATATGCCGAGAAGGCCAGCGAACTGGCCCACCGCCTGCGCCGCGACTGGCCCGAGATCCTGCTGCTGGGCACCGGCGTGGCCAGCCACGTGCCCACGGCGCTGCAGGCCCTGCGTGCCGGCGTGCATGACTTCGTCGACGTCGACGGCCCGGTCGAGACTGCTCTGGAAACCCTGCACGCGCTGTTCGAGCGCCATGACGGCGCCCATCGCCGCAACCGGGGCCGCACCATCGCGCTGCTGGGCGCGCGCGCCGGCCTGGGCGTGACCACGCTGGCCTGCAACCTGGCCGTGATGCTGCAGGACATGCGCATGGCAGCCATGCGCCCCGCCAGCCCGCCGTCGCGCCCGGCGGCGGCGCCGCGCCAGGGCGTGGCGCTGCTCGACCTGGGCCTGCCGCCGCGCGACGGCCTGCTGTACCTGGACATCGCCAGCGAATTCAGCTTCGTCGAAGGCGCCCACAACCTGCGCCGGCTCGACCAGACGCTGATCCAGACCGCGCTGGCCCACCACGCCAGCGGCGTCGCGCTCCTGCCCCTGCCGGCCAGCCTGGCGCAGATCCGCGAAATCTCGCACGCCGAGTCGGCCGCGCTCATCCGGCGGCTGGCGGACTTCTTCGAATTCCAGGTGGCCGACCTGGGCGGCTTCTCCTCCATCGAATTCGTGGCCCAGGCCACGCGCGATGCCGACCGTGCCTGGGTGGTGTGCGACCAGAGCGTGGGCGGCATCGTCTCCACCGCGCAACTGCTGCGCGATTTGCGCGAGCGCGGCGTCGACATGCAGTCACTGGGCCTGATCGTCAACCGCTACGACGCGGCGGTGAACCTCACGCCGCGCGACATCGCCGAACGTCTGGGCCTGCCGCTGGTGCACGTGCTGCCGGCGCGCGCCACCGCGCTGCTGGGCGCGGGCGCGCGCGGCGAACTGATCGCGCACAGCGCGCGCAGCGATCCGTACGTGCAGGCCGTGGGCGCCATCGCGCGTGGCCTGGTGCTGCGCGCGGGGGAGACCGAGGCCGAACGTGAAGACCGCCGCAACTGGGGCGAGTTCATGTCGGCCCTCATGGGCAAGTTCAAGGGTTGAAGGGAGGGACGGCCCCATGTCGCTGGACGTCGAATTCGCCGATGACAACCACGCCTTCCTGCACTCGCAGGAGTTCAAGGACATCAAGTCCTACGCGCACGAGCATCTGCTGGGTCGCATCGAGGAGCTGGGTGCCGAATTCGGCCGCTGGTCGCGCAATTCGATCCGCCAGTTCGTCGAACTCGAACTCGAAGGCTTCGTGCGCCTGCAGCGCATCCCGATCAACAGCCGCGAGGCGCAGCTCATCGTGGAGGCGCTCACCAAGGAACTGGCCGGCTTCGGCCCGCTGGAAGACCTGCTGCACGACCCGGCCGTCGAAGACATCCTGATCAACGGCAGCTCGCAGGTCTACGTGTCGCGCCGCGGCGTGCTGCAGCGCGAGACCGTGCACTTCAACGACAACGAGCACCTGATGCGCATCGTGCGCCGCATCCTGGCGCCCATCGGGCGCCGGCTCGACGAATCCAACCCGATGGTGGATGCGCGTCTGGCCGATGGTGGCCGCATCAACGTGGTGATCGAGCCGCTGGTCATCGATGGCCCGGCGGTGTCGATCCGCAAGTTCCGCCGCGATCCGCTGCAGCCCGACGACCTGGTCCACCTGGGCACCATGGACGCGGCCATCGCGCAGATGCTGGAGCTGGCCGTGAAGGCGCGCTGCAACATCCTGGTCAGCGGCGGCACCAGCTCCGGCAAGACCTCGCTGCTCAATGCGCTGGCCTGCCACATTCCCGGCACCGAGCGCGTGGTCACCATCGAGGACACGGCCGAGCTCGCGCTCAACCACCCGCACGTCGTGCGCATGGAAAGCCGCCCCGGCGGTTTCGACGGCGCGGGCAACGTGATGATCCGCGACCTGCTTCGCAACAGCCTGCGCATGCGGCCCGACCGCATCATCGTGGGCGAGGTGCGCGGCGCCGAAGTGCTCGAGATGATGCAGGCCATGAACACGGGCCACGATGGCTCGATGGGCACCATCCATGCCAGCTCGCCGCGCGAATGCCTGTACCGCCTGGAGATGCTGGCCGGCTTCGCCGGCTACCAGGGCAGCGAGGTCAGCCTGCGCCGCCAGATCGCCAACGCGGTGGACTTCATCGTGCAGATCGGCCGCCTCTCCAGCGGCGCGCGTCGCATCCTCTCGCTTACCGAGGTGACGGGCGTGACCGACAACGTGGTCGCGATGCAGGAGCTGTTCCGCTACGAGCCGCAGTCCCTTCCCGGCGGCGAGGAACGGGACCGGTGGATCTCGCTGGGCATCGCGCCACATTCGTCCAAGATCGCGCGCCTGCGCAACAGCACGCCCGGTCGCGCGGCACCGGGAGCCCGCCATGGCTGACGCCGGGACGTTCGTGGTGGCCGGCGTCGGCCTGCTGCTGGTGGCTGCGGGCCTGTGGCTGTGGGCCTGGGCCACGGGCCGCACGCACCGTGCCGCGGCCACGCGCCGGCTCGATCGCCAGCTGCAATCTCCGCCGACGGATCAGCTGTCGGCCACGGATGGCTTCGGCGTGATGGCGGCCGAAGTCGAGGCGGCCGCCGCAGCCGCTGCGCGTCCGGCGCGCCAGGCCGTGCGCATGCCCGACTGGCTGCTGGTCACCGTGTCACCGCGTCTGGCGGCCTGCTTCGCCCTGGCGCTTTGCTTCGCCATCGTGCTCACAGGCTTGCGTGTCGGCGCCGGCAGCGCCCTGGGCCTGCTGGTGGTGGCCCTGGCGCTGGCGGCGTTCTGGAGCTGGCTGCGCATCCAGGCGGCGCGCCGCCGCATCGTGCAGCAGCTGCCCGGCTTCCTGGATGTGATGGTGCGTCTGATCTCCATCGGCAATTCCACCCATGCCGCCTTCCAGATGGCGGTGAATGGCGCGCGTGCGCCGCTGCGCGGGCATCTGGAAGATGCCGTGGGTCTTTCGCGGGCCGGTGTGGAGATCGACCAGGCCGTGGCGCAGATCGCCGCGCGCACGCACCTGGAAGAACTCCATCTCACGGCCGCCATCCTGGGCCTGTCGGTGCGGCATGGCGGGCGTGCCGACCTGTTGCTCGAGCGCGTGTCGGCCTACATGCGCGACCTGGAGCAGGCGCAGGAAGAACTCAACGCCATGTCGGCCGAGACGCGGCTCTCGGCCTGGGTGCTGGGCCTGCTGCCGCTGGTGGTGGGGGGTGCCATCGTCATCGTCAACTCCAGCTACTTCACCCGCATGTGGATCGAGCCCACCGGCCAGAAGATGATCCTGGGCGCGGTGGCACTGCAGGCGCTGGGGGCCTTCCTGCTGTACCGCCTGGCGCGGCTGGCCTGAGGAGCAAGGGCATGGAGCCGCGGGAACTCATCATCATTGCGCTGGGCCTGATGGCCGTGGGCGTGGGAGGCTGGGCCGTGCTGATGCTGCGCGGCCAGCTGGGGCGCGAGCGCGGCGTGCGCTACCTCGACCGCATGATCGCCCATGCCGACGGCAGTGCGGGCGATCCGGCGTTCCATCCGTCGCAACTGTTGCCGGCCGGCGCGGGCGAAGCGCCGGCCCTGCCCAGCCGCTGGCTCTCGGGCCGGCTGGGCCAGGCGCTGGTGGCCGACGAAGACCGCGCGCTGATCGCGCAGTGCGGCTTCGCGCCGCAGCGCACGCAACTGCGATTCCTGATGGCTCGCGCGGGGCTGGCGGTGGCACTGCCCCTGGCCGGCTGGGCGATGGTCTCCGGCGGCTCGGGCCGCACGGTGTATTTCGTGGTGGCCTGCCTCTTCGTGGCGGGATTCATGGGCCCCAAGTGGGCGCTGCAGGCCTATGCCGCGCGCCGGCGCGAACGCGTGGCGCACGAGCTGCCCATCTTCGTCGACATGCTGGGCTTGCTGCAGAGCGTGGGCCTGAGCCTGGACCAGAGCCTGCAGACGCTGGCGCGCGACTTCCGCCATGTGCTGCCCATCCTGGGCGGCGAAGTGGAGGCCGCCAACCGCACCTACTTCCAGGGCCGCACGCGCGAGCATTCGCTGCAGCGCCTCACCCAGCTGCACGACGGCCAGGCGCTGGCCGACCTGGTCGCGCTGCTGGTGCAGGTGGACAGGCATGGCGGCGCCATCCAGCAGCCGCTGCGCCAGTTCGCCGAACGGCTGCGCGAGCAGCGCAAGTCGGAGATGAAGGGCGCGGTCGGCAAGATCGCCGTCAAGATGACCGTGGTGATGGTGACCACGCTGCTGCCCTCACTCATCATCATCACCGCCGGGCCGGGCTTCCTGGCGGTCATCCGCGCGCTCTCGGGCGTGGCCAAGTGAAGGAGTGACCCGCCATGACTCACTCGATCTTCGTTGCCGGTACGCGTGGCGCCACCGGGCTGGCGTTCGCCCTGCTGGGCCTGCTGGCGGGCTGCTCGTCGGCGCCGCGCCAGGGCTACGGCGTGTCCGAGGCGGCGCAGGCCCAGGCGCGCGAGCGAATGGCCGACGCGGCCGACACCGGCGAGGCCGCAGCGCAACTCGACACGCAACCCACGTATGTCGCGCTCGTGCGGCGCATGCAGGGCAACGGCCTGTGGTTCGCCTCGCTGGCGCATCTGGACGCACTGGAAAAACGCTGGGGCACGACGCCCGAGACGCGCCTGCTGCGCGCCGACGCACTGCGCCAGACCGGCCAGGCCGCCGAGGCCCGTGCGCTCTATGCGCGCCTGGCGGGCACGCCGCTCGAAGGCATGGCGCAGCACGGCATGGGCCTGCTGGCCGCCAGCGAAGGTCAGGCCGACGAAGCCATCCGCGCGTTCGAACGCGCACGCGCCCTCAGTCCCACCGACGCGCTGTTGCTCGGCGACCTGGGCTATGCCCTGCTGCGCGCGGGCCGCACCGCCGAGGCCCGCCTGCCGCTGATGCAGGCCGCGCAGATGCAGCCCGACAACGCCCGCGTGCAGGGCAACCTCGCGCTCTACCTCATGGTCGCGGGCGAACGCGAGGCCGCACAGGCGCTGATGAACCAGCGCCAGCTGTCGGCCGCCGCGCGCCAGTCGATTGCGCGGCAGGCAGAGGAACTCGCCCCCGCGCCGGCGGGCGTGGCACCCACGGCGGCGCCGGCCTCCATCGCCACCCCGGGCCAGGCGCCCGCGCTGCAACTGCGCAGCAGCCTGGCCTGGACATCGCTCGACGAACCCGCCGCTGGCACCCGCCGCTGAATTCCATCCGAGGACATCGCCCATGACCCACCCCGTCCCCATCCAGCGCACCGTCATCCGGTCCACCGCCGGTGCCACCGCCCGCGCGGCGGCACGCCGGGCCGAGCACCGCATGCGCATGCTGGCCATCCCTGCCGCCCTGTTGATGCTGGCCGCCATCGTGCTGGCCGGCGCGGCGCATGCGCAGGCATCGCAGGCGCCCGCGCAGGCCGCGCCCACGGCGGTGGGCGACACCACGCGCGGCCTGCTGGCGCTGCAACGGGACGGCCGGCGGGCATCGGCCACGCCGCGGCCCATCGACGGGCCGGTCGCCGAGACCAGCTACCAGCGCTACCTCGACAGCTTCCGGCATCCCATCCCCGAGTCGGCGAGCGAACGCGAGCGCCTGTCGCGCGGCGCGGGTGACGGCGCGTCCGACGCGCCGCGGACCCGCTGACCCCCACACATCCACAGCACAGGCATCGCCATGCGGCCGGACACCACCACCCCACGACGCCGCCAGCGCGGCAGCTATGCGGTCGAGTTCGCCATCATCTTCCCCGTGCTGTTCGGCCTGGTGTACGCGCTGCTGAGCTACGGCCTCGTGGTCAGCGTGCGGCTGTACCTGCAATACGCGGCTGAGGAAGGCGCACGCGCCGGTCTGCGTTATCAGGTGGTGAGCACGGGCAGCCAGTTGCCCGCGCGCATCACCGCATCGCAGACGGTGGCGCGCAACCTGCTGGGCTGGCTGCCGGCGCCGCCCCAGGTCCAGGCGCGCGTATGCCGCCAGGATGCCAATGTCTGCACCGACGGCGCGTTGCCTGTCACCTGCGGCTGGCAGATGTCGCAGGCCTGCCGCATGGAGGTCACGGTGACCTATGACTATGCAGGCGCGCCCATCGCGCCCGCGCTGCCCGGCTTCGGCCTGCTGATGCCCTCCACCGTGGTGGGCCAGGCCAGCGTGATGCTCGACGGCCGGGCACTGGGGTCGTGATGGCCGCGCCGCATCGCCTCCGCCCCGCCGCCCCGCGCCACCAGCGCGGCGTTGCCGCCATCGAATTCGCGCTGGTGCTGCTGTTGCTGCTGACCATGGTGTACGGCATGGTGATGCTGGGCTCGCTGCTCTATGCGCAGCAGGCGGTGTCGCGTGCAGCCGGGGACGGCGCCCGCGCCGCGCTGGCCCAGGCCAACCCGCTGGCGGTGAACGCCACCCAGGTCCGCGACACGGTGGTGCGTTCGCTCTCGACCTCGGAGCTGCCGCCCCTCGGGGGGCAGACGATCGACGCACGCCTGGGCTGGCTTCAGGCCAACGTGAGCATCGAGGTGACGACGCAGGCGCCCGGCGCTGGCGCTGCGATCACCAGCGCGCAGGTCGTCGTGCGTTTTCCGTTCGCGCAACACCAGCCGCTGCCTCTGCTGCCCCTGCTGGGTGCCGCCGGCTGGATGCCGCAGAACGTGACGGGGAGGGCGGTCGTTGCGATGTGAAGCCCGCGCCGCCACGGGGCCGCGCGCGCAGCGCGGCTCGGTGCTGATCTATGCCGCCATCTTCATGAGCCTGGGCGTGATCCTCATCGTGGGGCTGGAGCTGGGCTTCATGTACTACGTCAAGCGCGAGATGCAGAAGTCGGCCGACCTGGCGGCGCTGGCCGCCGTGGATGAACTCACTCAAAGCAACTGCGGCGGTGCCACGGCGGCCGCCAACGCCAGCGTGGCAGCCAATGCGCCCGGCGCTGCCGCCACTGTGGTGTGTGGCCACTGGAACCCGGCCAACGCCGCACCCAACCACTTCGTGGCCGGCGGAGGCGACCTCAACGCCGTCGAGGTGACGGTGAGCACGACGTCCATGACGATCATGCCGGTGTTCACCGGCAACCGCACCGTGGTCGCGCAGGCCACCGCCGCGATGGACCTGCCCGTGGCCGCCTTCACCGTCGGCAGCCGCCTGCTGCGGCTGGAGACGGGCGGCCTGCTGCCCGCGCTGCTGTCCACCGTGGGCGTGGGTCTGTCGCAGGCCGACATCCTGAGCTACCGGGGACTGGCCAATGTCGGCGTCAAGCCTTCGGGCCTGCTGGCCGCGCTGGGCGTGCCCGTGTCGGGCGAGGTGGACGTGGGGACCCTCAACGGCACAGCCGCCATCGCCGGCCTCACGCTCGGCCAGTTGCTGGGTGCCACGGCCACGGCGCTGCAACAGCAGGGCGGCGATGCGGTGGTGGCCCAACTGGGCCTGCTGTCGCACCTGTCGTCGCATCTCAACCTGTCGGCGCTCAACGCGCACGTCAACCTGTTCGGCAACGATGCCGTGCGCGGCGTGCTGCTGGGGGTGGACACGGCCGGCCGCGCCGCGCTGGAGGCCGAGGTGGACGTGCTGGACCTGGTGAGCGCGTCGCTGGTGGCAGCCAACGGCGCCAACTTCATCGACCTGCCCAGCCTGGGCGTGCCGCTGCTGGGCGTGACCGCGCGCGCCAGCGTCGTCGAGCCGCCGGCCATCGGCATCGGCGGCGTCGGCACGTCGGCGCGCAGCGCGCAGGTGCGCCTTTATCTGCGCGTCAATTCCAACGGCGTGCCGCTGGTGGGCGCGGTGCTGGGGCTGACCGGCACCGCGCTGGATCTGCCGGTGATCGTCGAAGTGGCGTCCTCGCGCGGCGAACTGTCCGACCTCGATTGCAGCGGCGCCGAGCCCACCGCGAGCTTCAGCGTCACCTCGGGCATCGCCAACGTCTGCATGGGCCGCTTCCACGACATGACCAGCGCGTCCGATGCCGACGCCACGCACTTCTTCTCGGCCGCCAACAGCTGCACCACCAGCGGCGCCGGCGTGGTGCCCGACAGCGCGGATGGCGTGCGTCGCCACCGCGTGCTCAGCGTGCTGGGCATCCTGCCCCTCACTGCGCGCGTGGGCTTGCCGGTGCTGGCCTCCACTGCACCCGTGACCGCCGGCCCGCTGCTGGAGCCCACGGTGCCCCGGCAGGTGCCCGATCCGTCCACCACCACGGTGAATGCCACCGGGCTCGATCTGGCGCAGACCGCCACCAACCTCACCAACGCGGTCGCCATCGGCCTGCTGGGCGACGTTGCCGGCACCGGCGTCAGTGCCAGCGCCGCCGAGCGCCTGTCGATGGCGCAGGCGCTGGTGGGCACCACCGGCGCGGGCCGCAGCATCACCGACGTGGGCAACCAGCTGCGCTGGTCGCAGCAGTCGCTCGACAACCTGAACGCACAGGTGGTCCAGGGCGGCCTGGGCGGGCTGCTCGGCGGCGTGTTGCAGGGCGTGGGCATGACGCTCAACACCCTGCTGCTCGATCCGGTGGCCGACACGGTGTGCCTGCTGGGCATCACCCAGACGGCCATCCGCAACTGCCGAACGAACTATGTGCGCGACACCACGCTGGCATCGGGCAACAACCTGCTCAGCGGCACGCTGTCGATGGCCATCGCCATCCTCTCGCCGGCGCTCGATTCGCTCTCCAGCGTTTTCCGCAACCTGCTGAACGCGCTGGGCCTCGGCCTGGGCCAGACCGACGTCTCGCTGCTGTCGGCCAGTTGCGGCCACCCCAAACTGGTGTACTGAGGATGGCCATGAGACCCCCCGACACCCTCGAAGCCTTCGACATCCATGTCTGGGAAGGCAAGGCCGACATCTACGACCGCGTGCACCAGTGCATGAGCGCGCTGGGCGCCGAGGTGCTGCGTGCCGACGACGCCGCGCTCGACATGCCGCTGGCGCAGCCCGGAGCGCGGCACGCGGTGGCCGTCATCAGCGTGACGGCTATCGAGGCAGGCGCCATCGCGGCGTCCACCGAGACGTTGCACGGTGTGCCCGTGATTTGGGTGAGCAACGATGTGCGCGGCCGCGCCGCCCCGGGCATCCCTGCGGCATACCGCCACGTGCTGCCGTTCGATTTCACCGGCGCCGAGTTGCGCTCCCTGGTCGTCAAGCTGGCGCGCCAGCTGGCCGCGCACGGCAACACCCCCGAGCGCGCCGAAGCGCTGGTGGCGCATGCTGAATGCATGCGCGAGCTGATCGACGAGACGCGCACCTTCGCCAACTGCGACCACAACGTGCTGGTGCGCGGCGAGACCGGCGCCGGCAAGGAGCGCGTGGCCCGCCTTCTTCACCAGGGGCACGAGCGGTTCGGCCAGGGCCCCTTCGTCGCGGTCAACTGCGGCGCCATCCCCGACGGGCTGTTCGAATCGCTCTTCTTCGGCCATGCCAAGGGCTCGTTCACCGGCGCCATCCAGGCGCACAAGGGCTACTTCGAGCAGGCCACGGGCGGCACGCTGTTCCTCGACGAGATCGGCGATCTGCCAGCCTTCCAGCAGGTCAAGCTGCTGCGCGTGCTGGAAGACAACGCGGTCACGCGCATCGGCTCCACCAACCCGGTGCGGCTGGACTTCCGCCTCGTCGCCGCCACCAACCGCGATCTGCGCGACATGGTCCAGCAGGGAAGCTTCCGCGCCGACCTGTTCTACCGTCTCGCCGTCATCGAGCTGCACGTGCCCAGCCTGGAAGAGCGTGGCGAGGCCGACAAGATCGCCATCTTCAAGGCCATCCTCGCCGGCGTGCTGGAAGGCTCGCCGCGCGCCGCTGACGAGGTGCCCTTCTGGCTGGTGGACGCCGTGGCCAACATGTACTTCGCAGGCAACGTGCGCCAGTTGCGCAACCTGGCCGAGCGCGTGGGCGTCATCGTGCGGCAGGTGGGCGGCTGGAACCAGGCGCTCATCACGCGCGCGCTGGGCCAGGCGCAGGGCGTGCTGGAGCCCGGCGCGGCACGCGCGCGCGGCAGCGACCGGCCGGCCGAGCCCCGGGGCCGCTGGGACGGCGACGAGCGCAACCGCATCATCCGCGCGCTGGAAGCCAACGACTGGCACCGCCAGGAAACCGCGCAGGCCCTGGGCATCAGCCGCAAGGTGCTGTGGGAGAAGATGCGCAAGTACCAGATCAACGACGGCGAGCCGAGCATTCCGGCCGTCGAGCCTTGAGACGGTTTCGCCCGGCCCAGCACGAAACGCTCAGTTCACAAAGTTCTGACATTGCGTGACAACGCTGCACGTGTGATGCAGCCTGCGCCCCGTTTTCACACACAGGGAGCAGACCACACATGCAAGAGCCATGGAAGGGCGCGGCGCGCGCCCTGTCACTGAGCGGCGCCATTCTCGACCGCGAGGACATCCCCCCTTTCCAAGTCGTGTCACTCGAAGGCGAAGAGGCCATCAACAGCCTCTTCGAATACCGCGTGGTGGTGCAGACCCCCGAGCGCGAGCCGGGCCGCGCCCCGTGGCAGATCGATCTGCCTGCCCTCGTCGGCCAGCCGCTGACCGTGCACCTCGAACTCGAAGGCGCCGGCACCTTCGAGGCCGGCGCCCTGCGCGCATCGGGCCGCGCCGGCCGTGGCGCCGGCGTGCGCGAGATCAGCGGCGCCATCGCCGCCGTGCGCCGCTTGGGCAGCGACACGCGCCACCTCACGCTCGAGCTCAGCCTGCGCCCCGGCCTGTGGGAAGCCACCCTGGGCTGCCACCACCACTCCTTCCAGGACTGCACGGTGGTTGAAGTGCTCGACGCCGTCCTGGGCCACTACCCCTGGCCCGTGGACAAGCGCCTGATCGAGACCTACCCCGTGCTGGATCTCGTCACCCAGTGCGGCGAGAGCGACTGGGACTTCTGCTGCCGCCTCATGGAGCAGTCCGGCATCAACCACCACTTCGAGCACGCGGGCGGCACCCACCGGCTCATCCTCTCGGACCACAACGCCGCCTTCCGCCCCTTCGGCGATGAAGAGGGCCCCTACGCGCACATCCCCCTGCACCCGCCCGGCCACCGCATCGACCGCGAATACATCCACGCCTTCGTGCCCGCCCACGGCCTGGTGAGCACCGCCTGGGAAGGGCGCGACCACAACTACACCCGCCCCCGCCAGCCCCTGGTGACGCGCCAGGGCGCGTTGATCGACAACGGCCAACGCGAGGCCAGCCACCCGAGGCGCGAGGTCTACCAGTGGCGCCTGTCGGGCGCAGGCGGCAGCGCAGGCGCCCTGTGGAGCCAGCCCGATGCCGGCCGCGACACCCAGGCCCACGCGCGTGACGAGGACACCGGCCGCTGGCTGGCCCGCATCCGGCTGGAAGAACTCGTGCAGACGGCCGAGCGCGCCGAAGGCGAAGGCCACATCCGTGGCGTGGTGCCCGGGTGTAGCTTCCACCTGCAGGGCCATGGCGACGAAACCTGCAACGCCGAGCACATCATCCTGTGGGCCCATCTGAGCGTGCAAGCCCCCGGCCAGGACAGCCAGGCGCCGGGTGCACCCGATGGAGCCGGTGGATCGAACGCCTCCGGTGCATCCGGCCACTGGCGCATCCACACCCGCTTCACCACCCAGCCCACGCGCACCGCCCTGCGCCCCGCGCTCACCCGCGCCAAGCCCTGCATGAGCGGCCCCGAGACCGCCCTGGTCGTCGGGCCCCAGGCCGGCCAGGTGCACACCGATCACCTGGGCCGCATCAAGGTCTGGCACCCCGCGCAGCGGCGCCATCCGCAGGCGCCCGAGGCCAGCATCTGGGTGCGCGTCGTCCAGCCCTGGGCCGGCAACCAGCAGGGCGTGCTCTTGCTGCCCCGCGCGGGCCAGGAAGTGATGCTCGGCTACGAAGGGGGCGACCCCGACCGCCCCATCGTGCTGGGCAGCGTCTACAACGGCGCCAACCTGCCCGGCTGGAACCTGCCGGGCCAGCACGCCCTCTCCGGGTTCAGGACCCGCGAGCTGGGCGAGGGCGGGGGCAACAGCGCGGGCGGGCGCAGCAACCACCTCGCGATGGATGACACGAAGGGCGAGATCCAGGTGCAGCTCAAGAGCGACCACCAGCACTCCAGCCTGAGCCTGGGGTCCATCGTGCGCATCGAGGACCGCGAAGGGCGCAAGGATGCGCGCGGGGAAGGGGCCGAGCTCAGAACGGACGGGCACGGCGCCATCCGCGCGGCCCGGGGCCTGATGCTCACCACCGAAGCACGCAACGCCGCGCACGGCGGCATGAAGGAGGTGACCGAAGCCCTGCACCGGCTGGCGCAGGCGCTGGAGCGGCACGAGCAACTGGCCCAGGGCGCGCAGGCCCACAACGTGCAGGACGAAGGCGACCAGGAGGCCGTCGCCCGGGCCCTGCGGCGACAGGGCGAGGACATCCGTGGCACGGGCGAAGCGCTGGGCGAGTTCACCGCCCCGCACCTGCTTATCGACAGCGCAGCGGGCATCCAGACCAGTGCGGCCGGCAGCACACAGCAGGCCAGCGGCGAGCACCATGCCATCGCCAGCGGCGGGCACACCAGCATCGCGGCAGGAGGCAGCCACCTGGTCAGCGCAGACAACGCCATCCGGATGTTCGCGCGCAGCCAGGGCGTGCGCGTGCATGCGGCCGAGCGCGACGTGGAGGTGCAGGCCCAGGCCGGCAGCGTGGACATCCGGGCGCACGACACCATCCGGCTCAAGGCCCGGCGTATCGAGCTGGAGGCCACCGAGGTGGTCCTCGTCAACGGCAACGGCAGCCACAGCCAGTGGCAAGGCTCGGGCATCGTGCACGGCACGAACGGCGGGTGGACGGTGCACCGCGAGGTCAGCCACCACACCGGCCCGCTCAGCCTGCCCGTGGCGCCCATGCAGTTTCCGCAAGGGGTCTGCAAAGAGTGCCTTGCCGCAGCGGCCCGTCAAAGATCCAGGGTGGCGCTCGCATGAAAACATCAAATCATCGTGATGCCGCGCCGCACCCTTATGTCGGGGTGGACTGGCACGTCGACGACTTGCAGGATCAGATCGAGTCGGCCGTGGCAGACCATGCTCGCGACGCTTCTGCAGCCCCCCACCGGATTCACGCAGTGATCGACGGTGCAATGAACGAGCCGCTGGGACGCGAATTGCTGGTGCGCAGCCGCGTACCGGCTTCGGACGTGCGCGCCGTCTACGACGCCACACCGCTGGCATCGGCGGATGAATGCGGCATCTTCGTCTGGAATCTCCACCACGAGGATCTCGCGCCCTTGTTGGCGCGCTGCGATGGCCAGCCCATGCTCAGCTTCATCCAGAGCCCCCTGGGCGTGGACGATGTGGCGCTGCATCTGGCCAGCTTCACCTGTGGCCAGACACCGGACGGCTTGCGCCTGGCCTTGCGCATTGCCGATCCCATCGCCTTGCACGACCTCGTGCTGGCCTTGGGCGCCGAGGCGCAGGACCACCTGCGTGCCGGCTTTGCCGCCTGGCATCTGATCGCTCGCGATGGGCATCTGCGCACGTGGTCCGGCCGGGCCACGGACTCTGCCATCTCCTACCGCCGCAGCACGCCCTGGCCGATGTCGGACGCGGCGTTCGTGCAACTGGTCCATCACGCGGAGGCCGACGAAATCCTCTGCATGAACGGGGTGGCCAACGCATCGCCCTGGTACCCCGGCAGATCGACCGAACTTCACGAGCGAATCCAGCGGCTGCTGGAGTTGCTGGACAGACACGGCATTCAGGACGCGGGGATACGGCGGCAAATGGTTCTCGATGCCATGCGGATGCAGGACGACGCAACCGCCATCCACGAGATACGGGAACAAATCACCAGGAGCATGAAATGAAACCGGAGTCCAACCAGTGAGCGCGCCGACCACCCAAAGCGCGCCAGTCTTCCTCGAAGGCGACGTTTCAAGCCTCACGAGCCTGGACGCAGACGAAGCGCGGCACCGCATCTCGCTACAACACTTCAACCATCGGCCCAACTGCGACGTGCCGTTGTACATCGGCGTGTTCTTCGATGGCACCAACAACAACCGGGAGCGGGACGAGCCCGAGCGCTCGCACAGCAACGTCGCGCGCCTGTTCAACGCCCACCTGGCCGTGGACGCGCCTACCGACTCCATGCGCAGGCAGGGCCACTACCGCATCTACGTGCCCGGCGTCGGCACCCGCTTCGACGCGGGAGAGGAATGGCGCGAGAGCATGGAAGGCAAATCCATGGGCAAAGGCGCGCAGGCGCGCATCCTGTTCGCGGTGCTCGAAGTGGTGAACGCCGTGCACAAGGCGTTCACCTCGGACCAGCCGCTCCTGCAGCCCGCGCAAGTCACAGCCAAGCTTCGCGACTACGTACGCCGTGTGGAAGAAGGCATCGACAACATCCATGCGGACAACCGCGTGGAGCGCGAGAGCCGCAAAGCGTGGATGCAGCGCCTGAACGACGAACTCTTCCAGGCCCTCGTGCGCGCCCGCAGAGACAGGCCCCGGCCGGACTTCCCCGTCATCCGCGTGAACGTCTTCGGCTTCTCGCGCGGCGCGGCGCAGGCCCGCGCGTTCTGCTACTGGCTCAACGACCTGCTGAGCCAGGGGGCGCTGGCGGGCCTGCCGCTGCAGATCGGCTTTGTGGGCCTGTTCGACTGCGTGGCCTCGGTGGGCCTGTCGGACTCGGTGAGCCGCTCCGTCGTGGGGCTGCGCTTCATCGACGGCCATTTCGGCTGGGCCAAGGAAATCCTGGGCGAGCTGCCCGCCATCGCGCGGCGCACCGTCCACATGGTGGCCGGCCACGAACAGCGGCTGAACTTCCCCCTCACCCGCGTGAACGGGCAGAACGTCACGGAAATCGTGTTCCCCGGCGTGCATTCCGACGTGGGCGGCGGCTACACGCTGGGCAGCCAGGGGCGAGGCGTGAGCGAAGACGAACTGCTCTCGCAAATCCCCCTGGCCCTCATGCTGCGCCAGGCGCGGCGCGAAGACGTACCGTTGATGGAGTGGCACTACATGGGCAAAGACCTCCGCCAAGACTTCGCCCTCTCCCCGAGATTGGTCGAACGCTGGAACGCTTACATGGGCCAGGCCGACGCCGACTGGCAACTGCGCGAAGGCGATGCGGCCCCCCGTTTCGGCGAAAGCACGGACCACGCCGCGCTGGTGCGCCAACACCGCAGGCTGTACCTTTCGTGGCGGCGCCACCACCTGCACCCCCGCACGATGGCCCTGCTGCTTCAGCAACTCGACGTGGACGAGCAGGACGAAGAAGACATCGCCAGCTACAACCGGCTGCTGGCCGGCGACCTGGAACTGCTGCGGGCACGGCGCACCGCCGTGGCCAGCAGGCAATACCGCCTCGCCGGAGACGGCACCGGAGACACCTACCCGGTGTGGGTGACGGACGAGCTTCGGGCAGGCAGCAACTACCTGCCGCAAAGGCTCACGCGGCAGGGATCGAACCGGGACGATGCCGACATCGCCTGGGCGCTGGCGCAGTTCGAAGGCGAGGGGGTGCGCGGGCAGGGCCACTTCGCGCTGCTGAGCCACCACGTGCACGACTCGCTGGCGGGGTTCTATCTGATCGGCTACCTGAGCAACGAAGACAAGGCGGAGAAGCTGCTGGCGATCGTGAGGAAGGGGCGACAGAACGGTGGCCTGGGGGCGAGAGATCTGGAGCCGTATCAGCGCAGTGTGTATGACAGGTATGAGGAGGAAAAGATGAGCGACGAGGCGTTGCGAGTGTCCATCGACAACCGTCTTGAGAGGGAGTCACGGCTAGGCAAGAACGCCACAACCTTGCAGGAAGAGAACTTCGAGAAAGAGGCATATCGGAAAGACTCCGTGTTCTCTCCTGAGGAGTCCAGACGATGCGCCGCGGTGTTCCCCAAACAGACGGATCAGCATGCCTCCACGATGGCCGATGGCATCGAGAACATCGTGAGGCTCGTCACCAGAACGCGGCGCGAGGGCGGCGGGTATCTCCTGCCCAGAGCAACCTTTTGAAGGAGAAATTGATGCGATTCTTCTTGTTGTTAGGACTTGGAGCGCTGTGCATTTCGTGCGCGCAGCCGCAGGCACCGCAAAGTCCATCAGAAGCTGCGTGGCAGAAAAAGATCAAGGCGTTGGTCGATGAGCAGGAAGCCCAGCGCGTACCCGTGTCCTACGTCTCGATGGGTTGCACGGGTCACGGCAACGTGGGCTACATCCACAGCTACGCGGTGCAGGAGCCTATCTACGGGCAGGTCAGCCGTCGCATGGTGGGTTACGGCCTGAACTGCGGAGGCACGGTGGCGGCGGGCTACCCGGTGCCCGACACGTGGACGCCGGGGATGAAGGTGAAGGTGAGATGGAAGCCCGATGGGCGGGAATGGATCGAGAAGACCACGGCGATCCTGCCGTACAGCCAGGTGGGCATGGTGTACGTGCACTTCTTCCCCAACGACGAGGTGCGGGTGGTGGTCTCGACGGTGGGTGCATTGCACCCGGACCACCCATTGCCGCAATCCCTGATCGTGCCGCCGCCGGAGCCGGATTGATGCCAGGCACTTTTGATTTCCCGATTCAATTTCCTGGAGGAACTACGACATGAGCACCGACATCTCGACGGATCCGGCGGGGAAAGGCCATGCAGGAGATGGTGCGCGCGCGACGGTCAAAGGATGGGGCAAACGTGCTGACACGCGGCGGCAGACCTCATCGCCAGCGGCGAAACCATCGCCTGCGCCGCCGCCCGTGCGCCCCCTGCTGAAGCCCGGTCCGCCCGAGGCGGAACGCCTGGCGCGTATCGAGCGTGAAATCGCCGACGGTCGCAACCCCATCCTGCGCGCGGCCGGCCCGTTGCTCCTGGCCCTCGCCAACATCGGTGGTCGCCTGCCCGATGAACTGGAATCCGAAGTCGTGGCCGACCTGCGCGAGCTGCTGCGCCGCGAGCTGGTGATCTACACCCGCCTGTGCGACCGCGCCAACCTGCGGCGCGACCACATGCTGGCCGTGCGCTTTGCGTTATGCACGGCGCTGGACGAGGCCGCCAGCCTGCACACCTGGGGCGGCGGCGAGGGCGCGGCGCTGGGCCCGTGGGCCGGGCAGTCGCTGCTGCACCTCTTCCATCAGGAAGGCAACGGCGGCGAGAAGGTGTTCCTGCTCATCGGCCGCCTGGCGGCCAACCCCGACGAGCATTTGGACGTGCTGGAAGTCTTCCACCACATCACCAGCCTCGGTTTCGAAGGCCCGTACCGGCTCAACCCCGAGGGCCGCCGCAAGCACGAAGCCATCCGCCACCGGCTCTACACCCTGGTGGCCGAGCGCCGCCCGCCGGTGCCGCAGGAGCTGTCGCCGCAATGGCGCGGCGTGCAGCGCGGGCGCTTCAATCTGCCCCGGCGCATTCCGGTGTGGGTGAGTGCGCTGGCGGCCACCGTGTTCCTGGTGTGCTTTTGGGCTTACCTGCAATGGGATCTGGAGCAGCGCGCCCGCCCGGTGCGCGAGCTGCTCGACGAGATTGCCGCGATGCGCGCGCCAGAGCGCGCGCCAGTACGGCCAGCCGCGCATCGCTGACCACCATGGGCGGCGAGGCAGGGCGCTGGGAGTTTCGCTGATCGAAACGCCCGTCCTTCGCCGTTGACGCTGCGCCCCCCCGGCCCGAGCATCACCGGGTCGCATCCTGCGGCACCCACACACACGGAGACGATCGATGAAGAAGCAGTACAGGCTGCGCGTGCGCGCGCTGCTGGGCGGTGCGCTGTGCACATTCGGCGCCATGGCCGCCACGGGCGCCCAGGCCCAGGAATTCCCGCAACGCACGGTGACGCTGGTGGTGGGCTACGCGGCCGGCGGTGCCATCGACCAGTCGGCGCGGCTCATCGGCCAGGCCCTCGCGGCGAAGTGGGGCCAGTCGGTCATCGTGGACAACCGCGCCGGCGCCAACGGCACCATCGCGGCAGCAGCCGTGGCCGCCGCGAAACCGGACGGCTACACGCTGCTGGTCACCGCCACCAGCCACACGCTCAACAAGTTCGTCATCAAGGGCCTGCGCTACGACGTCGAGAAATCGTTCGTGCCCGTGGCCCTGACGGTGGACGTGCCCAACGTGCTCGTGGTCAACGCCGCGTCGCCCTACCAGAACGTGGGCCAGCTCGTGGCGGCCATGAAGGACAGGAAGAAGGACTTCAGCTACGCCAGCCAGGGCGTGGGCGGCATTCCGCACCTGGCCGGCGAGATGTTCAAGCTGCGCACCGGCACCGAAGCCATCCACGTGCCCTACAAGGGCGCCGCGCCCGGCATGACCGATCTGGCCGGCGGCGTGGTCGACATGTCGTTCCCCTCGCCGGGCTCGGTGATGTCGTACCTGGGGCAGGGCGGCAAGCTGCGCGCGCTGGCCGTCAGCGCCAGCCAGCGCTTCCCGCAACTGAAAGACGTGCCCACCTTCGCCGAAGCCGGCGTGCCCGACTTCGTGCTCGGCACCTGGCACGGCGTGCTGGCGCCGGCCGGCACGCCGGCCGCCGTGGTGGCGAAGATCAACGCCGACATCAACCAGATCATCCAGACGCCGGCCTTCCGCGAATCGCTGGTGGCCCAGGGCAACGTGGCCGCCTCGCCCCTCACGCCGGCGCAGTTCGCCGCCAAGATGTCCTCGGAGCTCAAGGCCTTCGAGGCGGTGGCCAGCCGGATCGACCTGACGCAGAACTGAGCCGCGCGCCACGGCTCTTGAAAACCCGAAGCGCGCGCCCAGCTTGCACTCCGAAGGAGATGCAATCATGGCCAGGACCATCGACTATCTGCAGGCGTTGGCGGAGGAGCCGCTGCCCAGAACGGTGACCAGCGAGCCCGAACTCGAACTTGTGCGTTTGCTGAAGTTGGCCGGGTGGGTGGATGCCGATCTGGGGCCAGGCACGGGCGCCGTCGTGAACAGGATCACCTTCTCCGGCCAGGCGGTGCTGCAGGTGGCGCAGGGCTTCATGCGGTCGTCCGGCATACGCACCGGGCGGGCCTGAACGACAGCGGCGTCATACGGGGCGTCACGACCGCTTCGGCGCGCTGATGCCGATCGCGTGCCCGACGGCGGGCGGTTTCAGGATGGCTGGACAGGCCGGGTTCGTGGCCTCGGGCCACTGCGATTGCGCGAGCCCAGCAAAGAGGCAGCCAGGCGGTCGACGGCACCGCCCAGCTTCTCGACCTCTGCTGCCAGCCGGCGGCGCTCGTCTTCATCGGTGCTCTGCGCCAGTTGCAGCCGGGTGGACTGCAAGGCTTCGAACGTCTGGCTCCACATGTCGCTGCCGCTCGTTGCGCCAGCGGCCAGCAAGGGCGGCTCTGGCTGGGGCGTGCGACGGCGGTTGCGGTGGCCATAGCGCACGCAGCAGGCCTGGGCGGCTGCCCGCGCGGCTTCGCGGGTGGTGCGCGAACCGCTGACGCCGCGCCAGTGTTTCTCTCCGGCCGCGCGCCAGGCGCTGTGCCAGCGATCGTCCTCCAGCCACAGCATCAATTCGAAACTGCGGTGGCCGCAAATGGCATCCTCATAGATCGCTTCCAACATGCGGTCAGTCTGGCGACGGCATTTCACACCCGCATTAACCTGCATTAACGCCGGACACGCCGATTGGGCGTGACGTGATGTCGGTGCCGTCCTACATACCGTGGCACGGCTTCCCAGTAGTTTGTGCGCTCGGCAGTCCCTCCCTGGGCAGCGATCACGCGACTTGCCTTCACGGGCCTGACCATGCACCCCAACGACAACAGCCCATCCGACGACGCCCTGGCCCGCATCTTTGTGGGCGACAGCGAAATGGCGCAGCTCATGCGCCGCCACGACTGGAGCCAGACCAGCCTGGGCGATCCGCGCGACTGGCCGCTCACGCTCAAGGTATCGGTGCGGCTGCTGCTCACCTCGCGCTTCGAGATGTGGCTGGGCTGGGGGCCGGACATCGCCTTCCTCTACAACGATGCGTATCGCCCCACGCTGGGCACCAAGCATCCGAAATCGCTGGGCATGGCCACGCGCGAGTTGTGGGCCGAGATCTGGGACGACGTGGCACCCCGCCTGCGCCAGGTGTACGAGCAGGGCGAGGCCACGTGGGACCGCGCGCTGCTGCTCGTGCTGCACCGCCACGGCTACCCCGAGGAGACCTACCACACGTTCTCGTACAGCCCGCTCGCCGGCGACGACGGCACGGTGCAGGGTGTGTTCTGCGCCGTGAGCGAGGAAACCGAGCGCGTGATCAGCGGCCGCCGGCTCGAGTCGCTGGAGGCGCTGGCCTCGTCCATCACGGGCACGCAGGAACTGCCGGATTTCTTCCAGTCGGTGGGCCAGGCAGCGGCCCGGGCCGACCGCGACATCCTCTTCAGCGCGCTCTACCAGCTCGACGATGCCGGCGGGGCGACGCCGCTGCACGAGAACCTGGGCGGCGTGGCCGTGGATGCGCGCTCTGCGTGGCGGCTCGACACGCTGCGCGCCGACAACACCATCTTCGCGGTGGACATCGAAGCGGCGGGCCTGCCCACCGGCGCATGGAGCGCACCCGCCAGGCAGGCCGCCGTGATCGCGCTGTCGCAGGCCGACCGCGAGCGGCCGCTGGGCGTGCTGGTGGTGGGCCTCAACCCGTTCAGGCCGTTCGACGACGACTACTGCAGCTACCTCAAGCTGTTCGCCGGCCAGATCGCCGCGCGCTGGACGGCGCTCAAGGAAGTGGCCGCGCGCACGGAAGAGCGCGACCGTCTGCGCGCCATGTTCAAGCAGGCGCCCAGCTTCATGGCGCTGCTGTCGGGGCCCGAGCACGTCTTCGAGTTCGCCAACGATGCCTACCTCACCCTCGTAGGCCCGCGCGACCTGGTCGGCCTGCCGGCGCGCCAGGCGCTGCCCGACGTCACGGGGCAGGGCTATTTCGAACTGCTCGACACGGTGTATTCCACCGGCCAGCCCTTCGTGGGCGAGGCGTTGCCGGTGCGCATCCAGCGCGCGCCGGGCAGCGAGCCGGTGGACCGCTTCGTCCACCTCATCTACCAGCCGATCTTCGTCGCGGGGCAGGTGGCAGGCATCTTCGTCGACGGCTACGACGTCACGCACCAGAAGAACGCCGAGAACGCCTTGCGCCAGCTGAACGCCACGCTGGAGACGCACGTGAAAGATCGCACCTCGGCGCTGGAACAGGCGCTGGAGCGCCTGCGCCATGAAGGCGAGGAGCGCAGCCGCGCCGAGCGCGCCCTGCAGCGCGCGCAAAAGATGGAAGCGCTGGGCGCGCTCACCGGCGGCGTGGCCCACGACTTCAACAACTCGCTGCAGGTGATCAGTGCCAACCTGCAACTGCTGGCCCGCATGACGGAAAACGACGCCGCCATGCGCCGCCGCGTGGAAGGCGCCCTGAACGGCGTGGAGCGCGGCGCCAAGCTGGCGTCGCAACTGCTGTCGTTCGGCCGCCGCCAGCCGCTGGAGCCCAGGGTGGTCAACGTGGGCCGCTTCATCCGCGGGCTCGAAGAGATGCTGCGCCGCACGCTGGGCGAGAGCATCGAGGTGGAGACGGTGATCTCGGGCGGGCTGTGGAACACCTCGGTCGATCCGAGCCAGGTGGAAAACGCGGTGCTCAACCTGGCCATCAACGCGCGCGATGCGATGGAGGGCCAGGGCAAGCTCACCATCGAAGCCGGCAACGCCTTCCTGGACGCCGATTACTGCAAGCAGCACGATGACGTGCGGCCCGGTCAGTACGTGATGATCGCCGTCACCGACACCGGCTCGGGCATGCCGCCCGAGGTGATGGAGCGCGCCTTCGAGCCCTTCTTCAGCACCAAGCCCGAAGGCAAGGGCACGGGGTTGGGGCTGTCGATGGTGTATGGCTTCGTCAAGCAATCGGGCGGCCACGTGGTGGTGTACAGCGAAGTGGGCGAGGGCACCACGGTCAAGCTGTACCTGCCGCGATCGATGCTGGCCGAAGACGCCGCGCCGCTCGCCTGGGCCGGCGGCCCGGTGGAAGGCGGCACCGAAACCGTGCTGGTGGTGGAAGACGACGACGACGTGCGCGAGACCACCGTCGCCACGCTCACCGACCTGGGCTACCGCGTGCTGCGCGCGCGCAACGCCGACAGCGCGCTCACCGTCATCGAGAGTGGCGCGGCGGTGGACGTGCTCTTCACCGACGTCGTCATGCCCGGCCGGCTGCGCAGCCCCGAGCTGGCCCGCATGGCGCGGCAACGCCTGCCGGGCATCGCCGTGCTGTTCACCTCGGGCTACACCGAGAACTCCATCGTCCACGGCGGGCGGCTGGACGAGGGCGTGGAGCTGCTGTCCAGGCCCTACACGCGCGAAGCTCTGGCACGGCGCATCCGCCACGTGCTCAACAACGCGGCCCAGCGCGCGCAGGCCACCGGTGAAGGCGCTGGCGCAACACGTTCGCCCACGCCCCAGTCCATCCTCGTCGTCGAAGACGAGGCGTCGATTCGCACCACCACGGCGGAATACTTCCGCGCGCTGGGGCACACGGCCCTGGAGGCCGGCACCGCAGGCGGGGCCCTGCAGTTGCTGCGCGGCGGCGCGGTATGCGACGCAATGGTCATCGACCTGGGCCTGCCCGACATGAACGGCGCCGACCTCGCCCGCGAAGCGCTGGCCCTGCGTCCGGGCCTGGCGGTCGTGTTCGCCAGCGGCGCGCATCCCGCGGCCGACCAAGTGCTGCCGCCCGGCGCCCGCGTGGTGCTCAAGCCGTACTCGGCCGCCGATCTGGCCACGGCCTGCACGGCGGCGATCCGCGAGGCGGCGCTGCCGACGGGGAGGTCCTAGCCGCCGGCCGACTTGGCCGCGCGCGGCCGGCGCGCTGGCGAGAACAGGGCCTTGCTACCATCACCTCACCCGCGCCCTGCGGCAGGAGACGACATGCCTTCCCGACCCCCCCGCCGGCCCCGCCCATGGTTCGTCAGTCTCGGACTGTTCTGCCTGTTCGTTGTGGTGGGGCTGCAATACGCCGGCGTGCTGTCGCGCAATCAGACGGGTGTGTCGATGCTGGCGATCATCGGCGTGATGTGGCTGGTGATGTGGGCCACGCAAGACCCCACGGACGATTGAAGGGCCGGCGCCGCCGCCAGCCTGCGGCTCAGTACGCCGGCCGCGCCAGTCGCTGGCTCGCCCTGGAGATGGCGTAGTTGACCAGGCAGTACATCAGCGCCACCACCAGGTACACCGGCACCAGCGCGTTGTAGTTGGCGATCAGCACCTTGGCGTTCTGCATCAGCTCGCCGTAGGTGACGACGTAGCCGAAGGTGGTGTCCTTCACCACGATGACCAGTTGCGCCACCAGCGCCGGCACGATGTAGCGCAGCGCCTGCGGGAATACGATCCGCAAGAACACCTGCGCCTCGGTCATCCCCAGGCTGCGCGCGGCGTGGGTCTGCCCGCGCGGCACGGCCAGCACGCCGGCGCGGTACACCTCGGCCACCACGGCGGCGCAACTCAGGCCCACGGGCAGGGTCAGCATCCAGTAGGTGCTGAGCTTGATGCCGGCCGAGGGCAGCACCAGGAAACACACGTAGATGAGCAGCAGCGTGGGCACGCCGCGCAGGAATTCGATCAGCGCCACGGCGGGCCAGCGCAGCAGCCGCAGGCGCGACGTGCGCCCCAGCATCAGCACCAGCCCGAACACCAGCGCGATGACGGCCGCCACCGCCGCCGACGCCAGCGTGCCCAGCAGCCCCTTGCCCAGGAAGGCCCAGGTGGTGGGCCAGGCGAAGTACTTCCACATCCGCCATTCCAGCTGGCCCGCCGCATGGAAGCCGTAGACGATGCCCGCGCCCAGCAATAGCAGCAGGGCGCCCACGGCCAGGCTGGTGCGGCGCGTGATTGCCTGCGCCCGGGGGCTGGGCGCGCCGAACAGGATGTCTTCGAGGGTGCGGCTCATCGCAGGATCCGCAGCCGCCTGTCGAGCATGGCGCCCACCCAGGCGATGACCAGGCCCGACGCCACGTACATCGCCGCCGCCACCGCGAAAGCCGGCATGCCGGCGGCGGAATCGTTGGCGATCTTGGCCACCAGCGCCGTCAGTTCGCGCCCCGGAAAGGGCACCTGCGACGCCAGCGAGGTGGACAGCATCAGCGCGATCAGCAGCGACGTCATCGGCTGCACCACCGAGCGCAGCGCCTGTGGCAGCACCACCGCCGTGATCACGCGGATCGGCCGCATGCCCAGGCTCAAGGCCGCCTCGGCCTGCCCGCCGCCCACCGTGTTGATGCCTGCGCGAAGGTAGTCGGCCGTGAAGGCCGAACACACCAGCGCCAGCGTGAGGATGACGGCGGGCTCGTAGTCGATCAGCACCTGCAGATCGGGCAGCGCGAACACGATGAAGATCAGCAACGCCACGGCCGGGATGTTGCGGAAGATCTCCACATACACCGTCAGCACGAAGCGCAGCGGCGGCAGCGGCAGCAGCCGCAGCACCGTCACCACCACGCCCAGCGCGAAGCCCGAGACGAAGGACAGCGCCGTGAGCTTCCACGTGAGCAGCAGGGCCTGCCAGAAGGCAGGCCCGTACTCAGCCAGGAGCGCCGAAACGCCGCCCATCGTTCAGGTCAGGCGCGGCTCAGGGAATGGCCGGCGGCGTGGGCACGTTGGTGCTGCCGGTGCGCTGGCCGATGGCCACCGTCCACAGCTTGGCCCAGGTGCCGTCGGCCTGCACCTTCTTCAGGAACGCATTCACGAAGGCCACGCCGTCCGAGCCCTTGGGCAGGCCGATGCCGTACGGGTCTTGCGGCCCGAACGGCGAGCCCGCCAGTTGCGCATCGCCCGTGCCCTGGCTCAGCACATTGAGCAGCAGCGTGTAGTCGGTCACATAGGCTTCCACGCGGCCCTGGCGCAGCGCGTCCAGCGCTTCCTGGTGCGTCTGGAATTCCTGCACCGTGGCCTTGGGCGCGAACTGCGCCAGGATGGCCGGGCCGGTGGAGCCGGCCTGCGTGGCCGTGCGCTTGCCCGCCAGATCGTTGTGCGACTTGATGGCCGTGTTGCCCGACTTGACCAGCACGCCAGCCTGCGACGAGTAGTACGGGCCGGCGAACGAGATCTTCTCGGCGCGCGCGGGCGTGATGGAGTAGGTGGCCAGCACCACGTCCACCTGGTTGTTGATCAGCACCTGCTCGCGCGTGGACGAGGTGACCTGCGTGAACTGGTACTTGGCGCCATCACCCAGGATGTAGCGCGTGAGCAGTTGCGCCAGGCCCGCGTCGAAGCCGCGGATCTTGCTGTCCTTCTCATTCAGCAGCGAGAACAGATTGGACGTCTGCGTGGCACCCAGGCGCAACGTGCCGGCCTGCTTGATCTTGGTGGCCCACGTGCTCGACGCGATGGTGGCCGCGTCGGCCACCGGGCCCTGCGCGATCAGCGCGTCGAACGCCGCCGTATCGATGGGCTTGCCCTGCGAGAAGGCCGGTGCACCGGCGACGATGGCGAATGCGATCGCGGTGGTTTTCAGAACGGACTGGATCGACATGCTTTCCCCTTCGATGGTTGGATGACCCCGATGAATATAAAGCAGGCGATATACCCCCCTGGAATATGCATACGGTGCGCGCGGCCATGCGGCGCGCGGGGGCATCACGCGCCCCTGCGTTGGCGCAGCGGCTGCAGCAGGTGCTTGAGATCGTTGTGGTCGATCTCGTACATCAGCGCCAGCTGCCGCCCGAGCCTGCCGGGCGGAAAACCTTCACGCGCGAACCAGCCGAGGTAGTTGCCCGGCAGATCGGCGATGAGCGTGCCCTTGTACTTGCCGAAGGACATTTCGGTGGTGACGAGGGATTCGAGGGGTTCGGTCATCAGAGGCGCGGCGCGGGTGAATGGACACGGGCACGGGTGCCGATGCTATCCATGCGCCCGGGCAACCTGCGGCACAGGCGAAAAAAAACCGGCAGAGCCGGTTTCTTTTTTGGGAGACAGCCCGGCTCAGTAACGGCCGCCGCCGTAGCCGCCATTGCCATAGCCGACGTCGGAGCGTCCCGACGCCTTGAAGCCATCCCCACCGTAGCCGCCAGCGCTACGGCCCGCTTCGCGGGGACGGGCCAGGTTCACGACGATCGAGCGACCCTCCACCGACATGCCGTTCAGGCCCTTGATGGCGGCCTGAGCGGCTTCGGCCGACGCCATTTCCACGAACCCGAAGCCCTTGGACTGGCCGGTGTCGCGGTCCATCATGACCTTGGCGGAGGTGACGTCACCAAATTCGCCGAAGTTGCTTTGCAGCGTGGCGTTGGTGACGGAGTAGGGCAGGTTGCCCACGTAGAGTTTGTTTTCCATGAAGGTCTCCATGAGGAAGGGACCGCGCGGCAACAGGCCGTGCGGTGCACAACGCCAGAGAACATCGAAAGGAATCAGACACCGACGCGGCGGGTCGCAAATCCGCCGGAGGAAGAAAGTAAAACCTGGAGAACGACGATCTATTGAACGTCCAGCCACGTCAGTTTAACACCCGAGGTGTTTTGCAGGCCCTGATCCGGCAAGCCCACCACGGCGCCCAGCGCCCCATGACACAGTGCGCCGCGCCCGGGCAAACGCTCAGCTCGACGACGACTTGCGGCCCCGGGTGGCGGGTTTGTCCAGCGCCTTGAAGAACTCGGAAGGCTGCATGTCCAACGCCGCGATGATCTTCATGATGTTGACCAGCGCCAGATTGTGCTGCCCGCGCTCGATGCCGCCCATGTAGCTGCGGTCGATGCCGCAGGCGTCGCCGAAGGCTTCCTGCGAATAGCCGCGTGCCTTGCGCTGCTCCCTCACCGCTTCGCCGAACTGCAGCAGTTCGGGCACATCCTTCTTGTCGCCATCGCTTGCTTTGACCATGCGGCTATGGTCTGCACTCAACGCATAAGAATCCACGGGATTAAAATTCACGGGATATGGTTACCTAATGGCTTATGATCGTACCAGGGGTGGGTATGCCGGTCTTAACCGATGGATGGACGGATCGTCATGCCCCAACCCTTGTCACCGCCTCGCATGTCGCTGCATGCCGAGGAAAATCTTCACCTCGAGTTCTTTCTGGCGCACATCGAGCCGGTGTTCGCAGAAGACTCCAACGCGGACATCGGCCTGGTGTTCGTGGCGCTCGCCTATCCGTTCGTCCTCGTAGTCGGCCCGCCCGTGGACTATGACCGGTGTCTCGTGGATGTGAGCCAACCCGATTTCGTCGCCGAGCCGGACGACTATCCGCTGAAGAAGTTCCTGGAGAGGTTTCCGCACGTGTGCCAGCCCATCATCGAGGCACATGCGGAGCTGCATCGCACCTATCTGCGGTGGCGGGATGGCTGCTGGCATTGAAAACGACGCAAGAGTGGCGTCCCGGGGCACCACTCTTGCCCGCGAAACGGTGAGCATTCATGCTGGAGTCCGACAAAGACACAAGCGGGGGACACGCACATGCTCAAACGATTCATGCAGACACTGCTGCTGGGCGCCGCGCTGGCGCTGGGCACTCCGGCGTCTACCCAGCCGGCCGGGCAGGCCATGGCTGGTGTGTGCGCCGGTATCGTGTTGCTGTCGCAGGCCGAGGACACGCCGGAGCACGGCGGTGGGCTCAATGCGTGCGGCTGTCACTTCAACCGCAAGGAAGGCACGTGTCACTGTCACCGGCCACGCGCGTGTGGCTGTGCATGTCAGCCGTCGACGTGCAAATAGCCAGCGGATGCGGCCCGAGTGATGTGGGAACTTTCGCGCGAACGGTACTGATGGACCGTAGCCCGACAAGACGCTGTGCGTCAGCATGCCCGGATGACTGGAAAAAATCCCTCGGCTCAGGCGGTTGGCGCAATCGGAGCTGGCGCACAACTTCCGCATCTTCGATTTCTTCTGGCTCACATCGATCCGAGATTTGCGGATGACACGAACACCGATGTGGGACCGATCCTCGTCGCTCTGGCGTACCCCCACATCATCGTCATCGGAGCTTCGCCCAAGTTTCTCCGCCGTGATGTTGATGTGAGTCAACCGGGATTCCATGTCGAGGCGGACTGCTACCCGCTCAAGCAGTTTCTGGAACGGTTTCCGCACGTGTGCCAAAGGATCGTTGAGGCACATGGCGAATTGTCGCGAACCTTTGAGAAATGGTGGGTTACACGACGGCAATGAGCCGCTTCAAGTGCTGACACACTGAACTCTCCTCTCAGAGAGAGGGGCCTCCCCAAAATCGGGGCGATTCAGTCGTTGCCATAGTCGGGTTCGTACGTGATTTCGACCTCTTTGGTTTCAATGAACTCCTCATTGATGCCAACGGCATTCACTGCAGCGTCCCCGACCAGTGAAAGCCCGCATGTGGCGCAATAAAACTCAGAGGGTGAGAAACCGCGCTCTATGACTTCGTAGCCGTATTCAACATCGTCTTGATCTTCGGCTTTGTCTTCCCACACCAAGTCGCCCGCAGCCGCTCCCCAGCTCTTGCATGCTGGGCACTCATGGTGCCAAGTCTGAGAGTACAGATAGTGAAAATCTTTGTAGTCGATGGGGCGCAGCCTTGTCTGGGCTTTGAAGAGCTTGAACTTGTCGCGCCCAAGTTTTCCGTTCTCGGTCTTCTTGAATTCGTAGGCGTGATGGATTACCCGTTGCTTGGCTGCGTTTACCTCCGCAAGGCGATGGGCTTTTAAAAGCGCCTTAGGGGCTTTGGAGTCTGCTCCAAGCCACTCTTGCAGGTCCATGTCCATGCTTTTGAGGATGAGGTCTGCTGCGTTCCAAAAGTCGCCCTCCCAAGCCTCAAACGGCATGGCAGCACAGGCGGCCTCTCCCGAGTGAAGCTCTGCGTTCCTGCGATCAGCCAGCTTCTTGCAGCCCTCTATAACTGGCGTTGTGAAGTGCGGTACGGTGTGATTGAGCCTCGCATACGCCACCGAAGCATTGATGGTGCGCACCTTCGTGCTGGTGGGAATGCCACAGGCTTCCAAGAGGCTGTTGGTGTTCTCCGCTTCCACCACGAGCGAGGGGTGAATGCCGGAGAGCTGCGCCTTAGCCAGAAGCTCCAAAGCGCCCGCCGCCCAAATCTGGCACTCGGTGTCCATGCCCGCCTGCTTGGCGTCCACACTGCGCTTGGCCATGAGTTTGGACTTGGCAAGGAGCGTTTCGTGAGCGACCGCGACGGGCGGTGGAAGTCTCTTGCCCTTCTTCGAGATTCTGAAGAATTCCATGTTGGCATTGCTGCTCATGTGGTGCCTCCCATGACACTGACCCGATACAGGGTGCGATTGGTAGAGCCGGTGGCGTCTGCTCTTCGGTGGAACATCTTCCAGTTGTCGATCACCAGCACGGCCCCCGGTGTCCATTGATGAAAGTGGGTAGGCGCAAGGGTGCGATTCAAAAGCTGCTGCATCAGGGCCCTTGCGCGTGCGGTGCTGCCTTGCATGCAGCCGGGATCAAAACGAACAAAGGGCGCTCCCTTGGCCTTGATCGTTGCGTAGAAGGACCGGGCGCCTGTGCGAATCAAGAAGGGCTCAGAGAGTGCTTCTTCAGAAAGGTCCGCGGGGACCAAGGTGGAGGCATTTAATAGCTCGGTGTCGGCAGTTCTTGCAGGACACTCGTGCATCCCCATCACCAAGTAGCGCGCTGGCTCCACGCGATAGGCCATGTCCATGTGCCAAGGTTGTTGTCCAGTTCCCGACATCCGGCTCAAAGAGTTCGGGCGCGCCTTGTCCGCATGCGTTGGCGTTAGCCTATCCACAAGGCGTCGGTTGCGGGTTGTGGTTGGCGTCCCTAGAAATTGCCCAAGGGACAGCACTGCCCGCTCAAAGGCGTCTGCATCATTAGCCTTGTGCTGGGTGGCAACCCAGCCGCATTCTTTCAGCATCCTGCTTTCATGCAGGTTGAGTGGCTGATTTGTCGGTGCCATTGGATCGGGCTAGTGGTGCTTTGGTCGAGTTAAGCTGTGTTTTTACCGCACTTTGACTGACGCAGATTCGCTGTGCTTGGCTCCACAAAGTGCCATTCTTAATTGGTGGAGGTCTTTTGGAAAAAAAGCCATCGTCGGTTCTGCACACCATCGCGGAGCATTTTCATGGAGATGCGAATGATTTTGCAGCTCGATTTGATGCGCTATGGGAACACGCATCACTCATGCACAAGATGGGGCGGGTGAAGTCGTTTGTTGACCTTTTGATGGCATGTGAGTGCAGCTTGAAAAGCCATGCGCTGCTGAGCATGCCAGATAAAACACCAGTTGAGGCCTATCGCGAGGTGCGTGCATGTGGGCACAACATCGGCAAGCTGGTGCGGCTTGCGAACTATTTGGAGGACCGGGCGCCTTATGACTACTTGGCTGGCCAGCTGGTCGAGCTCCCTGTGCACATTCGCTATTCATTGGAAGCCTACGACGCGTTCTTTCCGGCACTGATGGACCGTGATCAGGCGGATAAAGATTACTCGGCCACCATTGGATGCAATCCCTGGGTGCTTGAAATCAGAGACGTGCTGGGCGTGCTTCTGGAGGGGGTCAGCGCGGAGTTCTCGGGTGAAGTTTCAATGGACCTTGTGGAGCTGATCGACAGTGAAAAGGCTTTTTCAGAGTTTGCTGCTGAGTGTTTGAAGTAATTTCCATCGCGGCAATACGAACAAGGTAGCTCCGAACAAACAAGCTTGGACCTGGCAAGAATCTATAAAACAACCGCGTCGAGCAGCCTGGCACGAGAGATGGCTCGCATCGAACAGGAGCGCTCATCGTGGCGCAAAGCTTCGATCGACACCGATCTGGTCGGCAAACAGGTGCGGGGCTGGCTGGAAACTCGGTAAGTGCAGTCCCAGCAGATTCAGAACCTCGCGACCCCTATCGAAAAGGCCTTGGTCAAAGCGGTTCGGGAGGCAGGCAAGTGCTTGGTTCTGCGCGAGCATCGTCACCGTTCGATTAAGGCCAGAGCATGGATCGGCCATGGAAGGTCAGCTCATGCCCAACCAGGTAGTGCGTACGATTGATAAGGACTGCAAGTGGGTTGAGGCCGAGTAATACCACTTCCTTCACGAGGAATACCGCGCCGGTTGGGTCGTGAAGACGTACCGAGAACGTATGCCCGTGACCTACGCGAAGTCATCAGCCGATTCCAGACCTTAGGGAATGTCTGATCAAGTGCGCCGATGGAAGGAGCGCAGAAGATGCCATCACCCCTTCCCAAAAAACTTCCCTAACACCTGCGTAGCCTGCCCCAAATCGAACTGCCCCCCATTGGCCGGAATGCTGCCCTCGGGCGTCATCTGGTCCACCACGCTGGGCAGGCCCTTGGCCAGCAGCGAGGCCACCAGGCCGGTGTCCAGTCCGATCTTGGAGGCCAGGCCGGCGATGAGCGGATGGCCCAGCACCTGGGTGAGCTGGTCGGCGGAGACGGGCAGGTTGTCGCCCTTGCCGATCCATGATGCGGCGATCTGCCCCAGCCCGCCGGCCTGGAACTTCTGCAGCAGCCCGGCCAGGCCGCCGGTCTGCTTGAGCAGTTCGTTGACCACCGTGACGAGTTGCCCCGCGTCGGCGGCGCCGCCTTGCTTCAACAACGAACCCATGGCGCCGAGCGCCGAATCGAAAAGTGCCATAGCCGCCAACCTCGTGCTGCAGTGTGGAGAGAGAAAGATGCGCGCGAGTTTAGGACGGCCATCGCGGGTCATGCGCGACACCGGCGCACAAAACGCGACGGCGTCGTAACCAAGGGTAGCGCGGCGGACCGGCAACATAACGCCGACCGGCATCCCACCCGTCAGACCATGGCGTCGGCCAGTTGCCTCTCCGGCGCGGCCGGGCCGGCCACGTTGCGCACGACCTGCTGTTCGATCCTGCCGAAGATGCTGGCGCCCGCGGCGTCGAACATTTCGATCTCCACCGTGTCGCCGAATTGCAGGTAGGGGGTCGTCGGTTCGCCGTGCTCGATCGTCTCCAGCATGCGGCGCTCGGCCAGGCAGGACGAGCCCACCGACAGGTCGCGGTTGGACACGGTGCCCGATCCGATGATGGTGCCGGCGCCCAGGGCGCGCGTGCGGGCGGCGTGCACGATCAGGTCGCCGAAGTCGAAGTCCAGGTCGTGGCCGGTGTTGGGCCGGCCGAGTTCGCGCCCGTTGACGCGGCTGATCAGGGGCCGCGACAGCTTGCGGCCGTCCCACGCGTCGCCGAGTTCGTCCGGTGTCACCATGACAGCCGCGAAGGCGGTGGACGGCTTGGAATGGAAGAAGCCGAAGCCCTTGGAGAGTTCGTGCGGGATGAGGTTGCGCAGGCTCACGTCGTTGAGGATGGTGACGAGCCTGATGTGGCCGAGCGCCCCGGCCTTGTCCACGCCCATGGGGACGTCGTCGGTCACGACGGCCACTTCGGCTTCGAGATCGATGCCCCATTGCGCGTCGGCCATCACGATCGGATCGCGCGGACCCGAGAGCGTGTCGCCTGTGCCCTGGTACATCAGCGGGTCGTGGTAGAGGAACGCCGGCATCTCGGCCTTGCGTGCGCGGCGCACCAGTTCGGCGTGCGACAGGTAGGCCGAGCCGTCGCACCACTGGTAGGCGCGCGGCAGCGGGGCCATCACGTCGCGCAGGTCGAAAGGCCTGGCGCCGGGCACTGCCCCGCACTCGAGCGCGGCATGGCGCTCGTGCAGTTGGGGCGCGATGCGGTCCCAGTCGTCCAGCAGGGACTGCATGGTGGGAGCGATGGGCCCGGCCTCGCACATGGAGGTGAGCGACTTGTTGACGAGGACGAGTTGGCCGTCGCGGCGGCCGTTCCTGATCGTTGCGAGTTTCATCTGGACTTCAGTGGTGGGCGCTGCTGTCCAGCAAGGGACGCAGCTGGGGGTCGAAGGTGCCATCGAGCAGGATGAACGCCACGGTGCACGGGGCGCTCGAGCGGTTGCTCCACGCATGGTTGGTGCCGCACTGCACGACGATGTCGCCGGCGGACAAGGTGACTTCGCTGTCGTCGAGCACCAGCACGATCTCGCCACTGAGCACGATGGCGTAGTCGATGGTCTCGGTGCGATGCATCATCGCGTGCCGCACGGGCCCTTGCGACGCGGTCGACGCCGCGCGGTTGCCCAGGGCTTCGAACTCGCGCGCGATCGCCTGCGCATCCAGCGGGCCGCCGTCGGGCGGAAAGTGGTTCACCCGGATCACGCTGCCGTTGCTGTGCGGCAGCTGCCTTCTGGGGCCCGGTGTCGGATCGTCCGCCTGTGCGGTGATCGGGGCGGGCGTTTCCTGCGTGCGCCAGATGTCGTTGGACCAGAAGCCGGGCCGTGCCGGCGATTGGTGCAGGAAGGGGGCCAGGCCATCGGAGACCACGATGGCCTTGCCGGTGGCGTCGTGGCCGGTGACCACCCGGCGCACGCGGCCGCCGGTCGTTGTGTTGTCGGATGTCATGCACAAATCCTAAGAGCGAACATGGCATCGGGGTTGGTCACTTCTGGCACAACGCTTTTGCCGGGTGGCGGCGCAACACCCGCCTCTCGTGCGAGGGCAGGCGGCCACGTCGCGACGGGTTGTTCCGGATGACCGCTACCGGTGCCGGTGCTACCGTGCGTGGCGATGAACGCTACGGAATTTCCATGGACAAGCTGGCTGCATTGACGGCCTTCGTCGAAGTCGCCAGGACGGGCAGCTTCACCGAAGCGGGCAGCGCGCTGGCGATGGGCCCCTCGGCCGTGACCAAGAAGATCGCGTCGCTCGAAGACTGGCTGGGCGTGCGCGTGTTCCAGCGCAATACGCACGGGGTGGCGCTGACGGACGACGGCCAGTTGTGCCTGCAGATGGCGCGGCAGGTGCTCGAAGGCGTCGACGCGCTCGAGCAGGCGATCGCAGTACGGCAGGCCCAGCCCGCCGGTCAGGTGCGGGTGGGCATGCCTTACGCGATGGGGCAGCTGTACCTCGCGCCGATGCTGCGCGAGTTCCTGTCGTCCAACCCCGATCTCGTGCTCGACGTGCACTACTCGGACGATCTGCCAGACATCCTGGAGCAGCGGCTCGACGTTTTCGTGCGCATCGGCGAGCCCAAGGATTCGCGCGTGGTCGCCAAGCCGCTGGCGCAGTCGCGCCGGGTGACGTGCGCTTCCCCGGCCTACTTTGCCGCGCGCGGCAGGCCAGAGTCGATCGAGGATCTGCACGACCACGAACGCATCGCCTTGATGATCAACGGCCACGTGCGGGCATGGTCGTTCAGGCAGGGCGAGGGCGAGACCCGGCTGCCACCCCGGGGCAAGCTCACGGTGAACTCGGGCGTCGCCTTGCGGCAGGCGGCCCTGGCGGGCGTGGGCCTCATCCAGTGCAACTCGATCCTGGTGGCGCCCGATCTGGCCAGCGGTGCGCTGCAGCCGGTGCTCGACGATTGCTCGGTGCCCAGCGAAGGGCTGTACGCCGTCTTCCTGGAAAACCGTCGCATGGTGCCGCGCGTGCGGGTCACCGTGGAGTTGCTCGAAAAGATCTTCCGACCCTACCGGCAATCCACGGGCGCCGCCGATCAGCCGCGCTGAGGCGGCCTTCGGACGGTCTTCAGTCGGCCTTGATCTGCCGGGCCGTGGCGATGGACTTCCAGCGTGCCGTGCTGTCGCGGATGTGGCTGGCCATGTCGCTCGGGCTGCCCGGCCACGGGGTGCCGCCCAGTTCGACCAGGCGCTGGCGAACACCCGCGTCGGACAGCGCCGAGCGCAGCGCCGCGTTGAGCGTCTGCACCGTGGCGGCCGGCAGGCCCGCTGGCCCCGCGATGCCCAGGAAGGAGGACGCCTCGTAGCGGGGCAGCGACTGCGCCACGGTCGGGACGTCCGGCATCGATGCCAGACGCTCGGGCGACGTCACGCCGATGGCGCGCAGGCGGCCTGCGGCCAGCGAAGGCTGAACCACCGAGTAGGTGTCGAACATCACGTCCAGGCGGCCGGCCAGCAACTCGGTCAGTTGCTGGGCGCCGCCGCGGAACGGCACGTGCGTCATGTCGACTTTGGCCTCGGCGCCGAACACCTCGGTCGCCAGGTGGAACAGCGAGCCGTTCCCCGGCGAGGGGTAGTTGAGCTTGCCCGGATTCGCCCGTGCCGCGCGGATGAGGTCGTCGATGCTCCTGAATGGGGACGCCGCCGGAACCACCACCACCAGCGGATAGGAAACGATGGTGCCTACCCAGGAGAAATCGTTCTGCGGATCGAATGACAGCTTGGGCAGGACGGCGGCCTGCGCCGGGAATGCGCCGCTCACCAGCAGGAGCCGATAGCCGTCCGCGGGCGACTTCGCCACCGCTTCGCTGGCCAGCAGGCCGCCTGCGCCGCCCTTGTTTTCGATGATGACGGGCTGGCGCAGGGCTTCGGACATCTTCTGCCCGACCAGCCGCGCCACGATGTCGGCATTGCCGCCGGGCGCGAAGCCCACGACCAGCGTGACGGGCCGGTCCGGGAAGGTCTGTGCCGAGGCCTGCGCCGCAGCACAGAGGAAGGACAGCGCGAGCAGGATGCGGATGAGGTGCTTCATGATGTTGTCCTGATCAAAAGCGGTAGAGAGCGGCGGGGTTGTCGACGAGGATGCGATGACGCAGCTGTTCGTCGGGGATCCATCGGGCGAAGGCGTCGAGGTGGTCGGCGTCGTTCTGCATGTCGTCGTACTGGTTCACATGCGGCCAGTCGGTCCCCCACACGATGCGGTCGGGCCGCGCGGCGACGATGCCGTCGATGAGCGGCTGCATGTCGCTCCACGGAAAGGGCTGTGACGACGTGCGGTGCAGGGCGGACACCTTCACCCAGCAACGGCCGCTGTCCAGCAGGCGCAGCAGGGCCTGGTAGCCCGCCGACGCCGTGCCTTCATCGGCGCGCACGCGCGCGATGTGGTCGATGACGACGGTGTTGCCGATCGCCAGCAGCCGGGGCGCGAGCGCGGCCAGTTCGTGGCTCTGGCCGACATGGACGGCCACGTGCCAGTCCAGCGGTCGCACGTTGGCCGCGATGGCCTCCAGCTGGTCGAAGCTGGCCGTGCCCTTGACCACCGTGCTCAGCCGCGTGCCGCAGAAACCGGCGCGGTCCAGGCGCCTGAGGTGGTCCTGCGTGGTGGCAGCGTCGGTCACGGCCACGCCGCGCAGCCGGTCGGGCGCCGCCAGCACCGCGGCTTCGGAAGCGCGGGTGTCCGTGCCGTAGGCGCTGGAATGCACGACCACGCCGCGCTCGACGCCCAGCCGGTCGAGCATCTGCAGCAGGTTCTCGACAGGCGCTTCGGGCGGCGTGAAGGAGCGGTTGGCCGACAGCGGGAACCGCGCGTGGTCGGGAAACACATGGACATGCGAATCGCAGGCGCGCGGCGGCGGCGCATGGCGCGGCGCGCGGGTATCCGGATCCGGGGGAAGGCAGGGACGGGTCACAGGCTTGTCTCGTCGTTGTTGAGCCTGAATTATTGGATTCGTGCGGGCCGTGGCGATGTGCCGTCTTGGAACAACGCCTTTTCTGCTGCGGCCGTGCGGGCCGCCCGGGGCGGTCTGCAAAAGGGCTCCGAAGTCATCGTTTCAACCGATGCCGCGGCAGGGCTGTCCCTCGATACTCCAACGATGGAAGTGAAGGGCATCGTGCTGAAAGCGACGGGGGGAGACGCGGCGCAGGCCCGCCCGGGTCTTTTCGACTGGCTGGCGCGCCTGGGCCTTCAGGATGCCGTCACGCCTGTACCTGGCCGCGCCGGCGGCAGCATGCAGTTCGCTCTGCGTTGCGACGCCTTTTCCCGCTGGATGCCGGGTTTCGACACCCTCGATCTCGCGCGCCACCTGCACAGGGATGGCGGGGGAGAGGGCGAAGCGCTGGAACGCGAGATCCTCGCCGCCCTGCTGGGCGCGCCCGTGCCCTTCGTCTTCCCCAGCCTGGACGAACTGGTCTCGCACGTGCGCATGCGCCAGGACATCGTGCAGGCCGCGCGCAAGACGGCGCTGGCCTTCGAGACCGAGGCGGCCGAGCGGCCGGCCGATTGCTGGGCCTACTGCGAATCCGCCGGCTTCACGCTGGTGCCGGGCCATCGGCTCGAAGACGCGCTGGTCAAGGCGACGCAGCCCGAAGCCACGGGGCGGCTGTATTCCTTCTCGTGCTACCGCGCGACCGAGTACGTGATCCTGCTGGCCATCGCGCGCGAGCTGGCGCGGTGCAATCCGGCACTGCTGGGCACCCTGGAAGAAGACGCGCGCCAGCGGGCGATCCGCTCGGGCGCATTCCACGACACCTTCCTGTACGAATACGGCGCCATGGATGCGCCGCTGCCGCCGCGCTACTGCGTGCCGGGCGACCGCCTCTGGTTCCGCAATCCCGACGAGCGCTCGGCCGACGTGGCGGGCTTCGAGGGATCGTGGGTGTTCTACGAAGGCGGCGGCCGTTTCAGCAATTTCTGGAAGCGTGACGCACCGTTCACCTTCGATTCCAAGTGCCTGGAGATCTATCACTGGCGGCACGGCGTGCGCGACGGCGCGGGCGGGGCCGATGCCACGATGGACGAGGCCGAAGTCGCGCGGCTTGTGCAGCGGTCGATGCAGGATCCGGCGGAGGTCGCGCGCATCCTCTCGCGCATGCAGCGCCTGCGTGACGGGCGGGGCGTGTATGCCGAGGGCGGCTGCATCGACACCTCGCGCGAGTACCCGCGCCACGTGCGGCCGGGCACGGCGGACATCGCCTTGCCGCCTTGCCCGCAGCGCGTGGCGGGCGCGTGAACGGCGCCCGCCACGCGCGCCGGCTCAGCGGATGTTGTCCAGGAAGTGCATGTGCCGCTGGTACTGGTCCAGCACGTCGTGGATCAGGTCGTCGTGGCTCCAGCCCATCACGTCGTAGTCCTGCCCGCCTTCGCGCAGGAAGACTTCGGCGCGCCACGACATGTCGTCCTGCGCGCGGCGGCGGCGCGGGTCTTCGAGCATGAATGTGGGTGGCTGGTAGGGCTGGGGCCGCAGTTCGTAGACGAAGTCGATCTCCGCGCCATGGCCCACGCTCAGGGCCACGCGGCCTTCTTCGCCGGCTTCCACCGCCACTTCCAGGCCGCGCTTGCGCAGCTCGGCCGCCACTTCGTCGAGCGCGCCGCGCGCCTTCAGGGCGATGAACTGCATCACCTCGCGCCGGTGCGACTGCTGGGTGAGGGCGCGCAGGCGCAGCCGCCAGTCGCCGCTGGCGAAGGACTGCACGCGCGCCTGGCGCAGGATGTTCTGGCGGGCCAGATCCATGCCCAGCGCCCGGGCGAGCCCCCAGCACATCAGGATCATCACGAAGGTGAAGGGCAGGGCCGCCGCGATGGTGGCGGCCTGCAGCGACGTCAGCCCACCGGCGATGAGCAGCGAGATGGCCAGCGCGCCCGTGAGCAGGGCCCAGAAGATGCGCTGCCACACCGGCGATTCCTCTTCGCCTTCGGACGACAGCATGTCGATCACCAGCGCGCCCGAGTCGGCCGAGGTGACGAAGAAGATCATCACGAGCAGCGTGGCCACCAGCGACGTGATCCAGCTCATCGGCAGGTTGCCGAGGAACTCGAACAGCGCCACCGAGCTGTCGGCCGACACCGTGTCCATCAGGTGGGTGATGCCGCGGCCCATCACCATGTCGAGCGCGGTGTTGCCGTAGATCGTCATCCACAGGAAGGTGAAGCCGGTGGGCACCATCAGCACGCCGACCACGAACTCGCGGATGGTGCGCCCGCGCGAGATGCGCGCGATGAACAGGCCCACGAAGGGCGACCACGCGATCCACCAGCCCCAGTAGAACAGCGTCCAGCCGCCGAACCAGCCGGGCTTGGGGTCGTAGGCGTAGAGGTTGAACGTGGTGCTGAAGATGGTGGAGATGTAGTTGCCCGTGTTCTGCACGAAGGCCTGCATCAGGTGAACGGTGGGCCCCGTCACCAGCACGAAGGCCAGCAGGGCCACGGCCATCGCCATATTGAGTTCGGACAGGCGCCGCACGCCCTTGTCCAGCCCGGTGAAGACCGATGCCGTGGCCACGAGGGTGATCACCACGATCAGGATCACCTGCGTGCCGATGCCCGTGGGCACGCCGAAGAGGTAGTTCAGGCCCGAGTTGATCTGGATGACGCCCAGGCCCAGCGATGTCGACAGGCCGAAGATCGTGCCCAGCACGGCGAAGGTGTCCACCGCATGGCCGATGGGGCCGTGGATGCGATCGCCGATCAGCGGGTAGAGCGCCGAGCGGATGCGCAGCGGCAGCCCGTGCCGGTACGAGAAGTACGCCAGCGACAACGCCACCACTGCGTAGATGGCCCAGGCGTGGATGCCCCAGTGGAAGAAGGTGATGCGCATGGCCTGCCGCGCCGCATCGACCGTGAGCCCGTCCCAGGCGGGCGGGGTCGTGTAATGCATGATGGGTTCGGCCACGCCGAAGAACATCAGTCCGATGCCCATGCCGGCGGCGAACAGCATCGCGAACCACGTGGTGTAGCTGTAGTCGGGTTTGCTGTGGTCCAGCCCCAGCTTGATGCGGCCATAGCCGCTGGCCGCCAGGCCGATCACGAAGATCAGGAAGCCGGCCACGGCCAGCACGGTGAACCAGCCGGCGTCCTGCGCCACCCAGTTCTTGGCGGCCTGGAACACCGACTCCGATGGCCCGGGCCACAGGATGGAGCACGCCGCCAGCAGCAGCGCGATACCTGCGGAGGGATAGAACACCGGCGCCAGGATGCGCGCGCGCGGTGCGGCGGTGGGGGGTGGGTTGGCTTCCGTGGCCATGGGAACTCCTCTCTCTTTGCGATGAACGCGGCTTATCACCAGCCGATGCGGGGGGCAGTGATGCGCCTGCATCGCGGCTGGAGGGCGGGTGCCGCTGCGCACATTTTCGGCGCGCGTCGACGGACGGGCGTGTCAGCGCCCGCGACAGTTGTTTGAAAAAGCTTCGGCTCGGGGCGCGGCAGCCCTGCCATCAGGCGTCGGCCGCCGCGCCGTGCGCGTCCGCTGCAGGTACGGATGCGAGTTCGCGCTCGAACTCGTCGATGCGCAGCTCCAGATCCTGCAAATCGTCGCGCGAGCCGATGGTGCGACGGCCGGCGTCGAGCACGAGCTGCGCATGCCGGCGCAGCGTGGCCTGGCGTTGCGGCAGCCGTTCGCAGGCCGCGACGGCGGTCAGCACGTCCACGATCCGGATCAGCACGGCGGGCGAGCCATCGGCGTTCTGGCGGATCATGTGGAACATCGCATCCACCAGGCCGTCGTAGTCGACCGGGGGCACCACGAGCACCGGGCGTCCGTCGCGTGCGAGCACGCCCGACGGCAGCCGCACGCCGACCAGGTCGCACAGTGCTGAGCCCAGCCGGTCGATCACGCTCACTGCGGTGTAGGGGTCGTTGATGCCTGGCGAGAGCGCTCGAACGCCCACCTCAACGAGCTGGCGCACGGCATATTCGAGGTCGTCCTCGCTCGTGCGCTGCCCGCCAAGGGCCGTCGCTGCGCGGATGGCCTGTCGTACGTCATCGGCGTTTCCAGCGCTTCCAACGACGAGGGCGATCGGCGCGCCGGGAAAAACGTAGCTGCCCGGCCGCACCAGCAGCCGGATGGCCACGCCGTTCGCGGCGGCCCGATCGGCGAGCGTTCCGGCGTCCAGATGCTGGAGGTAGCCGCGGCGCTGGTCGGCGATCGTTGTCGCGCCCCGCCAGAAGGCTTGCGGCGGTGGGAACAGCGGGTCGACGCCGTCGGTGCTGCGCGAGATGGCGATGCGCATGTCCTCGCTCACGAGATCGATCACGGTGTCGACGTTGATGCGACCGGCGACGTGGCCGACGAAATACACCAGCATGCCCACGCAGCCGAAGGCCAGCAGCGTGGCCCCGCCCAGCGCCAGATGGGGGATGAACAGGCCTTCTTCCTGCCCACGCACGCTGCGCAGCACCACGAGTGCGTAGCAGAAGGTGCCCAGAAGCATGCCCAGGGTGGCCTGGTTGCCGCGGTCGCGCACGAAATTTCTCAGCAGCCTGGGCCCCATCTGGCCCGCAGCCAGCGACAGCGCCGCAATGGTGATCGAGAACACGGTGCCGGCGACGCCGATCGTCGACGACGCCACCGCGCCCAGCAACGTGCGTGCGCCGGTGGCGCCGCCGTTGTAGAGCCAGCCTCCCTCGACGAGCCAGGCGGGAATGCGTGCGCTGCGGTCGACGTTCACCAGCACCACGGCGAGCACGATTCCGCCAGCGACCACCAGGGCGGGCAGCAGCCAGAAGGCTTCGCGCGCATCGCTCCAGAGTTTTTTCAGCTTCGCATTCAAGATGTGAGGGCGTCGTCCTGGCCGCGCCGTTGGTGATCAGTGACCGGCGACCAGCGCGCCGGTGATGCCGATGCTAGGGCGGGGCGCGGGCCCGGCGTGTAGGACTTCGCCCAGCGCCACCGCTGCGCTGCTCAGTCCGGAAACCGTTCGACGTGCACCTCGCCGCGCCGGCCGAGGTAGGTGACGTGCCGTCCGGCGATCCACACCGTATAGCCGACGCATCCCGCGCGTTGCGACAGCCGCTTGAATTCCGGATACATCACGCGGCCCTGCTGCGCACCCGCGATGGCCGCGCGCACGGCGGCGGGTTCGAAGGCGTCTGCGATGGCGCTGCCTGCCGGCTCGAAGGCGAGGTCGAGCGTGGCGCCGCCCGGCAGGTAATACGTGCTGCGGCCCGCGCGGTAGTCCACGTGATAGGACTCCACCTGCGCCGCCGCCAGGCGGGCGACCACCTCGCCGAAATGGATGCGGCCGGCGTCGGAAGCATCGAAGGTGTCGCGAATGGTGGCGTGGCTGTCTGCGTTCATGGGCGTGTCTCTGCTGTGACGGGCGGGCGGGTCATTCCACCGGCGGTATCTTGAGTTCGTGGTGGCGCACCAGGCGTTGCAGGGCCTGCATCAACGCTTCGCGCTCCTGCGTGCCGAGATGGCCGAAGAAATGCCGGTCGTTGTCGTCGGCCAGCGCGGCCAGGCGCGGCAAGCTGGCCCGGCCGCGCGCCGTGAGCCGCAGGGTCTGCGCGCGCGCGCCTGCGCCGGCGTGCTGCCGCTGCGCCAGGCCCTTGTCTTCCAGCCGGGAAATCAGCTTGGAGGCGGCGCCCTTGGTCACCCCGAGCGCGGCGATCAGCTCGGCGTGGCTGGCGTCGGGGCGCTCCAGCAGGGTGCGCAGCGCCACCCACTCGGCCACGCTGATTCCTTCCTGGTCCAGCAACTGCCGGAAGCGCATGGAGACGTGGTTGGAGACGAAGCGCAGCCAGAAGCCCAGATGGGCTTCGAGCGGCGAGGGTGGTGGCCTGGGTGTTCGGGCTGCCATTGGTTTCTCTGGAAACTCGCGAGGTGCGCAGTATTTGTTTCCATGGAAACTTTGTCAAGCGCGGCGGCCGGAGCGAGCGCATGGGCCTCGAAAAAATCTCAAAGACCCAATCTCTCGTGCCAGCGCTGCGGCACGGCCGCATCGACGGCCAGTGCGACCAGCATGGATGCGCCGAGCAGCGGATACAGGATGCCGAGCAGGGCGGCCACGGCCAGCGCGCCCGCAGCCGCGCGGTCGTTGGCGCGGCGCGGCGGAGCCGCCAGGCGGCCTGCGGGCCGCCGCTTCCACCACATCACGGCGGCAGACACTGCCAGGCCGATGATGCTCAGGCACGCCACCAGCATCACCAGCTGGTTGATCCAGCCGAACTGAAGGCCCGTGTGGATGTTGATGCCCCATTCGATGGCGCGGCCGGCAACGCCGTAGTCGCGGTAGCCCACATCGGCCAGCACGGCGCCGGAATACCGGTCGAGATGCACCACCCGCTGGCCGCGCACGTCGTCCGGAAACAGCATGGCGGTGTACGTGTCCTGCGGCCCCCGGGGCAGCACGATGGGCGTCCCGGGCGGCAGGCCCAGCCGGCCGAAGGCGTCGAGCGCGGCGTTCAGGCCGATGGACGCCGATGACGCACCGTCTTCCACTGGCGCCCCCCCGGGCGGATGCGTGCCGTGCGATGGATGCTGCGCATGAGGTGGCGTGGATTGCGGAACCGGCGCGTGCGATATCACCCAGGGCGTGGGCACGACCTGTGGCGGAGACGAAGCGGGCCCCGGCCCGAACAGGTACTTCGGCAAACCGATGTCCAGCCGGGCGGTGATGCGGCCGAACTGCTCTCCCCAGAACGCCGACCAGGGCATGCCGGTGACCGCCAGGAACAGGATGGCTGCCGCCGCGAAGGCGCCCGTGACGGCGTGCAGGTCGCGCCACCAGGACCGCTGCGAAGGACGGCCGCGCACGCTGACGACGCCGCCGCGCTGTCCCCGGGGCCACCAGAGGAACACGCCGGAGACCACGAGCACGATGGCCCAGCCGGCCACGATCTCGATCCAGTGATTCGCCCACGGGCCCGCGATGGCGAGCGAATGAAGGCCTTTGACGACTTCCATGAGTCGCACGGCATCGGGCAACTGGCCGAGCACGCGCCCCGTGGCGGGATCGAGGTAGACGCCCACGACGCCCTCGGCGGTGAGTACGCCCACCTCCGCGCTGCGGCCCGGCATGGGCGGTGCGTTGTAGCGCACGGGTTGGCCGGGCCGCGCCTCGATCGCCTTGCCCACCAGGGCTTCGGCGGCCAGGGCCGGCTCCGCCGGTCCATGGACATGGCGCAGGCCCGCGTAGACCACGGACTCGATGGGGTCCTTGAACAGATACAGGGCGCCCGTCGCAGCCATCAGCGCCAGGAACGGCAGGCAGACGAGGCCCGCATAGAAGTGCCAGCGCCACACGCGCCGGTAGAGGGAAGAGTCGGTATTCATCGCCGCAATCCGGAATGGGGGCGGGGCCACCCGGAGGTGGCCCCGGTCAGTGAGTGGCGGGTGTTGTCAGAACTTGAACCGTCCGCCCACGAACAGCGACCGCGGAGCACCCGGATTCAGGATCGCATCGTTGGCACCGGCCGCATCGCGCACGCTGAAGTACGACACGTACTTGCGGTCGGCTGCATTCCGCAGTTCGGCATACACCTCCCACTGCCGTGTGGCATAGCCCGTGCGCAGACCCCAGAGGGCATAGCTGTCCACGGTGTAGGTGTTGGAGAAATCGGCGAAGCGCCGGCCGACGATGTCGAAGGTGGGCCCGAAGAAGAAGCCGTCCGCATGGCGATACAGCGCCTCGCCGCGGATCGCGAAGCGCGGAGCGGCCGGCAGCCGGTTGTTGCCGTAGGTGGCATCGCCGTCGAACTTGAAGTGGTTCAGCGTCACGCTCACCATCGGATCGAGTCGATGGCGGCCCGAATCGTCCAGCGCGAAGCTGGCGCCGAGCAGGGCTTCCAGCCCGGCGTGAATGGTGCGGCCGACGTTGGTCGACAGGCTCGTGCCGGGCGCCAGCGGATCGGCGCGCGAGAGGATCTCGCCGTCGAGCCGGCCGTAGTACAGCGCCGTGTCCCAGTACACGCGATGCCTGTCGAACGCATGCGAGCCCCGTGCGCCCACTTCGGCGACGGCGCCGCGCATGGCGGAGAGCGTCGAGTTGTTGCCGCGCACGTCGTCTTCCAGTTCGTACAAGGTGGGTGCCTCGTACAGGCGGCTCAGGTTGGCGAACAGCTGGCTCGTCGGCGACAGCTCGCGGATCAGGCCCACGCGCGGGTTGAAACCGTCGAAGTCGGCCTTCGGATTGCGCAGCACGCCCGTGGTGGCGTCGGTGTTGCGGACCTCGCGCGAGCCCGACACGGCCTGCGCGCCATACACCAGCGTCCATTGCGGAGCGAACTTCCAGCGGTCGACGAGAAACAGCTCGGCGTTGTCGGCGCGGTTGTCCACGTGCGTGGTCACGGTCTGGGCGCCGCCCGGCACATAGCTGTAGTTGCCGCCCGTGACACGGGTGCGGCCGTAGTTCACGCCGGCCAGCACATCGTGATCGCCCACACGCCGCTGGTATCGCACGGTCGCGCCCAGGTTGCGCTGCTCGGTGTCGATGAGCAACGAGAAGAAGGGCGGTGCGTAGACGATGGGGTGGTAGAGGTTCTGCGTCTCGAACGAGATGCCGGCGGTCAGGCTGGAGTCCCCGTCGATGGTCCAAACCGTGCGGTTGGCGATGCGCGCCGTGCTCACGTTCAGCCGGTAATTGCCTGCCACGGCAGCGGCCTCGGCCGCGCGCGGGTTGGCTTCGAACTCCGCACGCGTCAGGGCCCCAGGCAACTGCTGGTCGTTGTCGATGCCCGTCACGTAGAAGCGTGTGGAAAGCGACTCGCCGAGTTGCAGGCCGACGTTGGCATACAGGCTCTGGCGATCCTGCCGCTGGTGCGCGCGGAATCCGTCGCTCTGCCTGGCTTCGCCGGAGACCAGGGCGTCGAGCGCGCCCGACACACCGCCGAACGTGAATCGTGCCTGCCGCTGGCCGTGGCTGCCGCCGTTGACCAGGAGCTCCCACGGCGCCCCGTCACGGGCCGTCGGCGAGACGAAATCGATCGCGCCGCCGAGCGTGCTGGCGCCGTAGGTCAATGCATTGGCGCCACGGGCCACCACGGCGCGCCGCATGGACAGCGGATCGACATCGCGGTTGTGGTTGTTGCCATCGGCCGCCGTGACGGGCAAGCCGTCGATCAGCAACTTGACGCCGTTGCCGTCGTAGTTGGTCGCATCCAGGTTGGAGCCGCGGATCGACAGGAAGGTCGAATCGCCGGTCAGGCCGCTCGCCGCCCACACGCCGGGCGTGTAGCGCAGCATGTCGGTGAGGCTGGTCACGTTGCGCAGCCGCAGCTCTTCGCCTTCGATCACGGACACGGCGCCGGGCGTGAGCCGGCGTTCGGCCTCGGTGCGCAGGCGGGACTGTTCGCCATCCCGTTCGGCCGAAACCGTCAAGGAGGGCAGGGAGGGATCGGGCACGGCCTGCGCGTGCGCGATTGCATAGGGAGCCGTGGCCAGCAGGGCCGCCACGGCGTGAGGGATCCGATACATGAGATGAACTCCGACTGAACGATGGATTGCCACCAGGCCCGGCGTTGCGGGGCGTGTGGAAAGGCAATGCTTGCCCGCAGCGATGCGGGAGGGGCTTCGTCAGTCGCGCGCTGGCGGCGCGTGTGAAGGCGGGGGCGGCGCCTGCGGCCGGCTTGTCGGTGTGTCCCGCGCGACGGCGGGCGCTTCGAGCCCTGCGGCGCGCAAGGCTGCGACCGGGGCGAGGGCTTGCGGGTTGAGCGCGCTGGCACTGGCACAGAACTGCGCGCAATCGGGCAGGTGATCGGCAAAGGCGTTGCCGTCATCCAGCGCGGCCCGGAGTTCATCCGGCAGCAGCGCGAGGGCGGCCTGCGCGGACGCCGCGTCACCGCACCAGATCTGTCCGCCCGCTTTGGGCTGGGCCATCAGGCCGGCATGCGCCACGGGCAGCAACGCCTGCGCCAGCCATGCAAGCATGACGATGACGAGGCGAAGGCGGGTGGCGATGGGTGTCACGGCGCGGGCATTGTAAGCAGAGGTGTGGGCAATGCCCCCGGCCGGTGTCGGGCTGCCGGGGGCACGTGAGTCGCGGTTCCGGGTTTACCCGCTGTCGTCCGGGCCGCGTTCAAACGGAAAATTCAAACACAAATTTGAAATCCGATGAGCCGCGCATCCGCCGTCCCCGATTACCCGCAACTGTTCGAAGGCGAGCAGGCGACGCGCGCCAGCATCCTGCGCGCGGCGCTGGAGGTGTTCGCGCAGCGCGGCTTCGAGGCCGCCTCGCTGCGCGAGATCACCGAACGCGCGCAGGTCAACGTCGCGGCCATCCACTACCACTTCGGCACGCGCGAGGCGCTGATGCAGGACGTGATGCGCGCCGTGGCCGGCCCGCTCAACCGCCTGCGGCTGGCCGACCTGGACGCTGCCTGCGCGCAGGGCCAACCCGGCCTCGACGAGGTGGTGCGCGCGCTGGTGTCGCCGCCGGTCATGCTGAGCGCCGCCGCCACGGGCGAGCCGCGCCTGCTGATGCGGCTGCTGATCCAGGCCCGCGCGCTGCCGCGCGAAGCCACCAACAGCGCGATCTTCGAGCAGTACGACGCGATGGCGATCCGTTTCGTCGAGGCGCTGATCGCCGCCACGCCCGGCCTGTCGCGCGAAGACGCGTTCTGGAGCTACGCCTTCGCCATCGGCGCGCTGATGTACATCGTGAGCGATGCCGACCAGGCTTATCACCGGCTGCAGCGCATCTCGGGCGGCCTGTGCGACACCGACGAGCCCGCGACCATCGTGCGCCAGCTGGTGGCCTTCATCACCGCCGGCATCCGGGGCCGCGTGGCGGTCGCCGCCGCGCCTCCTGCCGGGGCCGTCAAGGTCAGCAGGGTCGCCAAGGCTGCCGGCACTGTCAGCCCTGCGGCCAAGACCACCGTGCGGCCCGCGCGCCGCTGAAGCCCCGCAGTACCGCATCCGCCTCTTTCACATCCCACCGGAGAACCCCGCCTTGCCCCGCAGGATCATCGACCTGTCCGTCACGCTCGAGGACAAGCCCACGTCGCCGCCGCACCACCGGCCCAGAATCAGCTACACCGACCACGACACCGCGTGGGAACTGTTCGGCAAGCTGCTGCCGGGTGTCGGTCCCGAGCACCTGCCCGAAGGCAAGGCCTGGGCGGTGGAGCAGGTGACGCTGTCCACCCACGCCGGCACGCACATGGATTCGCCGTGGCACTACCACCCCACCACCGACCACGCGCTCGAAGGCGGTGAACGGCCCGCGCCCGGCATCGACGAAGTGCCGCTGGACTGGTGCCTGCAGGACGGCGTGAAGCTCGACTTCCGCCACTTCGAGGCCGGCTACGTGGTCACGCCCGCCGACATCGAGGCCGAGCTCGCCCGCATCGGCTACACGCTCAAGCCGCTCGACATCGTGCTGGCCAACACCGTGCCGGCCGGCAAGCATGACGAAGAAGACTATTGGGAGAGCGCCTGCGGCTTCGGCCGCGCCGCCACGCTGTGGCTGCTGGAGCGCGGCGTGCGCGTGGTGGGCACCGATTCGTACAGCTGGGATCCGGCCTTCAGGTTCGTGCTGGAGCGCTTCCGCGCCACCGGCGACGCCTCGCTCATCTGGGAAGGCCACAAGGCCGGCCGCGACATCGGCTACTGGCAGATGGAGAAGCTGGCCAACCTGGAGCAGTTGCCCGCGCACGGTTTCACCGTGAGCTGCTTCCCCATCAAGCTCAAACATGCCTCGGCCGGCTGGTGCCGCACCGTGGCCATCGTCAACGACTGACTCGACGACTGACGGCGGCAGGCCGCCACGCGGCCCGCTGCCTCGTCATTCCGCGATCTGCATTCCGCGCTTTTCATTCTTCCAAGGAGACACACATGAAGAAACTGCTCGCCACCCTCTGCGTGGCCCTGGCCGTGCCCGCGCTGCAGGCCCAGGCTGCCTATCCCAACAAGCCGATCTCGCTGGTGGTGCCGTTCCCGGCCGGCGGCATCCTCGACAACGTGTCGCGCGCGATGGCGCCGCGCCTGGATGCCGCGCTGGGCCAGCCCGTCATCATCGAGAACAAGGCGGGGGCGGGCGGCTCGATCGGCTCGGCCCAGGTGGCCAAGGCGCGGCCCGACGGCTACACGCTGCTGATGGCGTTCGACACGCACGCGGTCAACCCCTTCCTCTACAAGCTGCCGTTCGATTCCGACAGGGATCTCACGCCCATCGCGCTCATCGGCACCTCGCCGCTGATCGTCGTCACGCCGGCCGACCGACCCGTGAACAACATCAGGGAACTGGTGGCACTGGCCAAGTCGAAGCCGGGCGCGCTCAACTACGCCTCCACCGGCGCGGGCAGTTCCAATCAGCTGGCGGCCGAGCTGTTCAAGTCCACGGCGGGCATCGACATGATGCATGTGCCCTACAAGGGCGGCGCGCCGGCCATCACCGACGTGCTGGGCGGCCGCGTGGACGTGATGTTCGTCAGCGCGCCCTCGGTGCTGGCCCACATCAAGGCCGGCAAGATGAAGGCGCTGGCCGTGACCACGCGCGAGCGCATCCCGCAGCTGCCCGACGTGCCCACGGTGGCCGAAACCTATCCGGGCTTCGAGGCCCAGTCGTGGATCGGCATGCTGGCCCCGGGCCAGACCCCGCCCGACATCGTGCGCCGCCTCAACGCCGAAGTGCACGCCGCGCTGCAGACGCCCGAGCTGCGCACGCTGTTCCAGACCCAGGCGCTGCGCCTGCAACTGGGCACGCCGCAGGAATTCGGCCGCTTCATCCACAGCGAGGGCGAACGCTGGAAGGCGGTGATCGACAAGGCCGGCATCAAGGTCGAGTGAGGCTACGTGGCCCGGGTGCGCGGTGCGCGCCGGCCCGGGCTCTTCGTGGCGGCGGTCCTGGCTCCCGTTCCCAGGTGGCCGGGCCGTGAGGCCGCCACGTCCTCGATGTACTGCGCCAGCACGCGGGCCTCTTCGCTCAGCGGCCGGATCGCGGAGTGGTAGATCTCGGTCAGCAGTTCGATGCGCGGACGGAAGGGCCGCGTGACGATGTCCGGGAAGATGCCGTTGGACAGCAGCATCGGGTTGATCAGCCCGATGCCCACGTCCTGTTGCACCAGCGCGCACACGCCCATCGATGTGCTGGCCACGATGCCGCGCGGCAGGGCCACGCCGGCTTCCTGCAAGGTGGCGCGCACCAGCAGCGAGGTGGGCGATTCCTCGGGCAGCGCGATGACGTTCACGCCCACCAGATCGTCCGGATGCACCACCGTGCGCGCCGCCAGCGCATGGCGCCGGTGCATCGCCACCACCAGCAGGTCTTGCGAGATGGTGCGGCTCTCGCACAGCTGCACCGCGCTGATGGTGTTGGGCGCGGGCGGGTTGGTCACGCCCAGGTCGACCTCGTGGTGCGCCACCCGCAGCAGCACTTCCGGCGGGGCTTCTACGGTCAACCGCACGTTCACATCGGGATGCGTGGCCTGCAGGCGGCGGATGGCCGCCGGCAGCAGCGCGATGAGTGGCGGCGCGTGTGCGGCCACGGTCACGGTGCGCACCGAGCCCTGCCGCAGCACAGAGGCTTCTTCCAGCGCCCATTCGAGGTGCTTGGTGGCCTGCTCCGCGCGCGGCAGCAGCCGGCGGGCGGCGGCCGTCGGCTCCAGGCGGTTGCCCTCGCGCGTGAACAGATCGACGCCGGTCTCGCGCTGCAGCAGCGCCAGCGTCTTGCTGACGGCGGCGCGCGAGATGCCCAGCTTCAGCGCCGCCTCGCCCAGCCCGCGGCTGCGCATCACGGCGGTGAAGATCTGGAAGTGGCGTCCGTTGAGGGGGGAGGCATCGGGCATGGAGGTTGCGGCGCGTGCGTTGGGGCAGGTCATCCAAGCATAAACCGCAGGTTGACAAGAAAACGACTTGCGGTGCCCGGTTCCTGCCTAGAATTTTTTCAGCCCGATGACCCGCCCGCAAGCTTGCGGCGGTCGCGGTGTCCACCCGCAGTCCCTCTCACACCCAAGGTAACGCGACGATGCGCAAACTGATCCCCGCCCTCATCCTGTCGACCGTGGCCGGTGCCGCCATGGCCCAATCGTTTCCCGCCAAGCCGATCACCATCGTGGTGTCGGTGCCCGCCGGCGGCACCATCGACGCCATCGCGCGCCTGGTCGCCAAGGACATGGGCGATGCACTGGGCCAGCAGGTGGTGGTGGACAACCGCGCCGGCGCCAACGGCAACATCGCGGCCGACTACGTGCGCCGCGCGCCGGCCGACGGCCACACACTGCTGATGCTCGCCTCCAGCACGCTCACGCTGGGCCCCTACGTGATGGACAAGGTGCCGTTCGATCCGCTCAAGGATTTCGCGCCCGTGGCGATGACCGCCGGGCTCAACATGGCGCTGCTGGCCAATCCCTCGGTGGGCGTCACCGACCTCAAGGGGCTGGTCGCGAAGATGAAGGCCGAGCCCAACAAGCTCAACTATTCCTCCACCGGCAACGGCTCGTTCCCGCACGTGGCCGGCGCGCTGCTCAACCTGGACACCGGCACGCAGGCCACGCACGTGCCCTACAAGGGACTGGCGCCGTCCATCCAGGATCTGCTGGCTGGCCAGGTGCAGTTCACCTTCGATTCGGGCAGCGCCCACCACGTCAAGGCCGGCAAGCTCAACGCGCTGGCCGTGATCGGCCCCAAGCGCTCGGCCGCGCTGCCCGACGTGCCCACCTTCCGTGAACTGGGCCTGCCCGAGCTGGAGAAGGTGAGCGGCTGGCACGGCGTGTTCGCGCCCGCCGGCACGCCGGCCGACGTGGTGCAGCGCCTCAATGCCGAAATCAACAAGAGCCTGAAGAAGCCGGCCTCGATCGAGCGCATCCAGGCCATGGGCTTCGAGAGCGTGGCCACCACGCCGGCCGAGCTGGGCGACGCGCTGCGCCGCGACCACAAGAACTTCGGCGAGCTGATCGCGCGCACCAAGATCACCGCCAACTGATCGCAGGGCGGGCTGCGCAGCGCGTGCTGCCGCAGCCGCCGCCCGCGTCATCGCTACCGGAACGCGGCCGGTCCCGGTCGCGCCCGTTCCGCCTCATCCCCGCAGACACGCCTGCCGCCCCCCGATACGACGAGGGGCGGGCGGGAGCGGCTGCGCCATTCCTTTCCTGTAGTCGTCGGCCCCGCGTGTGCGTGGGTCAGGGTGGAGACATGTCCAGCTTCCAATTCGAAACCCCGCCACGCATCGTCTGCGAACGTGGCGCCGCGCTGCGGCTGGCATCGCTGTTGCCGGGCCTCCGGCGCGTGGTGGTGGTCACCGATCCGGGCGTGGCGCGCGCCGGCCTCATCGATGCGCCCACCGCCGCGCTGCGCGAGGCGGGCTTGCAGGTCACGGTGTTCGATCGTGTCGAGGCCGATCCGCCCGAACAGGTGGTGCTGGACGCCGCCCGGGCCGCGCGCGAGGCCGGCGCCGACAGCGTGGTCGGCCTGGGCGGCGGCAGCTCGCTCGACACGGCCAAGCTGGTGGCACTGCTGGCCGCCACGCCCCAGCCGCTGGCCGACATCTACGGCCCCGGCCGCGCCACCGGCCCGCGCCTGCGGCTGCTGCAGGTGCCCACCACGGCCGGCACGGGGTCGGAAGCCACGCCCACGGCCGTGGTGTCCACGCCCGATCACCAGAAGCGCGGCGTCATCAGCCCGCTGCTGCTGCCCGACGTGGCCGTGCTCGACGCGACGCTCACCACCGGCCTGCCGCCGGCCGTCACCGCCATGACGGGTGTCGATGCGATGGTGCACGCCATCGAGGCCTACACCACGCGCCGCCTCAAGAACCCGCTGTCGGACGCGCTGGCGGTGCGGGCGCTGCAACTGCTGCATGCGCACCTGCCGCGCGCCGTGGCGCAAGGCGACGACCTCGACGCGCGCGAAGCCATGCTGCTGGGCTCGCTGCTGGCCGGCATGGCGTTCGCCAATGCGCCGGTGGCGGCCATCCATGCGCTCGCCCATCCGCTGGGCAGCCACTTCCATGTGCCGCACGGCCTGGCGAATGCGCTGGTGATGTTGCCCGTGCTGCGATTCAACCTGGACGTGGCGGGCCCGCTGTACGCCCAGCTCGCGCGTGCGCTCGACCCCGCCTTGCGCGATGCCGATGACGCCCAGGCGGCGCAGGCCTTCGTCGCGCTGATGTCCGCCCATCTGGACGCGGCACCCATGGGCCGGCGCCTGCAGGATGTCGGCATCGCCGGCGACGACCTGCCGACACTGGCCGCCGCCGCGATGACGGTGCAGCGCCTGCTGGACAACAACCCGCGCCCGGTGTCGCAGGCCGACGCGCTCGGCCTCTACGCCCAAGCGCTCTGAGCGCGGCACCTCTGCAATCTTCTTCTTCCGACCGACATGACCCAATCCCTCCAGAGCCTGATCGCCGGCCAGTGGCGCGACGCCAGCGGCCCCGAGTACACGACCGA